>Ga0209172_10000639_pt1 | contig 92727 bp, 94 predicted proteins | sample LarsenN4metaG_FD_184113 | JGI IMG/M metagenome (GOLD analysis project Ga0209172, IMG submission 184113) | Hot spring sediment bacterial and archeal communities from British Columbia, Canada, to study Microbial Dark Matter (Phase II) - Larsen... ... | reverse complement strand
AACAACTCCACTTTGGCACATCGATGCCGTTGGATCGTGAGGCTTCTCCCTCTCACCTTCTCCTGTCAGCCACCTTCCAGCCATCGGGAAAAGGGGGAGGCGTCCATGTCCATCTCCGGAAATCCTGCTAAGAAGGCTGCACTGACCGGCGCCATTCTAGCGCCAATCCGTTTCGGGGGCGGCATACCGCCGAATGAGCGCGACAACTTCGATGCGGATCGACGGTCGAACGCAGCATCGCGGCAGATCGCACGTGAAGCGGCGGTTAGCGAGCGGGGCCGATTCGTCGTAGCATAGCGGTAGCTGCTCCGGCGGCCGGCTTTCCCACGTGTATCCAGGCGCGACCACTACGCGAAAGGGCATTTCATGAGCAACTGTGTAACGCGACGCTCTTCGATATGGCGGGCGCCGAAATGGGTCAGTGCAACCGCGTTCACGGCGCTGGTCATGATCTTTCCGGGCGCGCCCGCTCAGGCCGCCGATGACACGCAATCCGCCCGGCCGCGCCGCGAAATCACCGTGGACGCGCTGTCGGTCGTCAAGCTCAAGAGCACCGCTGTTCCGAACGCCCGCAGCTCGACGACGCTCGGGCAGCAGCGCGAGGGCACCGGTGTCGTCATCGATTCCAAGGGACTCGTCATGACCATCGGCTATCTCATCACCGAAGCCGAGAAGATCGAGCTTTCCACCACTGACGGCAAGGTCTTTCCCGCGACCGTAGTTGCGAACGATTACGCGACAGGACTCGGGCTCGTGCGGGCGCTTACGCCGTTGCCGGTAAAGCCCGTGGATTTCGGCGAATCCGCATCCGCCGCGGAGCGCGAACTCGTGCTTATCGTCGGGTTCGACGGGGTTGCTCCGGCCTACATCGTTTCGAAGCGCCCGTTCGTGGGGTACTGGGAATATATCCTCGACGAAGCGATTTTCACCGCGCCGGCGACGGTGAACTGGCAGGGCGCGGCGCTACTGAGCCGCGAAGGGAAGCTGCTCGGCATCGGCTCGCTCGCCGTGGGCGACGCCATGGGCAAGCAGAGCGCGGTGCCGGGCAACATGTTCGTGCCGATCGATGTGCTGAAGCCGGTGCTGGGCGAAATCATCGCCAAAGGCCGCTCGACGGCGAAATCACGGCCGTGGATCGGCATCTACACGCAGGAAGTACAGGGCAACGTCATCATCACCCGCGTCTCGCCCGACAGTCCCGCCGACGAGGGCGGGCTCAAGGTGGGGGATGTCATCGTCGGCGTGCGGGGGCAGTCGATCAAGGGGCAGGCCGATTTCTACACCAAGCTTTGGCAGAGCGGCGATGCGGGGGTCGAGATTCCCTTGGAGGTGCTGAAGGGCAACCGCATCGAAAAGTACACCGTGAAGTCGATCGATCGCGAGCAGTATTCACGGCCCAAGCCCGTCTACTGATCCGCGCTTCGCCATTCCAGCGATACCTCGTCGTCATTCCAGCGATACCTCGCCGTCACTCCAACGATACCTCGCCGTCATTCCGGCGATAACTCGCCGTCATTCAACGATACCTCGCCGTCATTCCGGCGATAACTCGCCGTCACTCCAACGATACCTCGCCGTCATTCCGGCGATAACTCGCCGTCACTCCAACGATACCTCGCCGTCATTCCGGCGATAACTCGCCGTCATTCCGGCGAAAGCCGGAATCCAGAGTCACTGTCCGGCCCCGGCATTCTCCGGGGCGACGATTCAACGAAGCATTTTCTTCAAGAGGCGTGCCAGGCGCGAATCCCCGCCGCCATTTCATCGAGCGTAGCAAACACGCGCACGCCCGCGGCTTCGAGCGCTTCCTTCTTCGCGGCATAGCTTCCGTGCTTTCCATGCACGAGCGCGCCCGCGTGTCCCATCGTGACGCCCTGCGGCGAGCTGCGCCCGGCGATCAGCGCGAAGACCGGTTTCGTGAACTGTCGCTCGGTCAGCGCGCGTGCGAACTCTTCCTCCTCGCTGCCGCCGATTTCGCCGATGATGAGCACGGCGCGCGTCGGACGATGCGCGGCATAGAAGGGCACCAGCTCGGCGAAGCGCGTGCCCTTCACAGGATCGCCGCCCACGCCGATCCACACGGACTGCCCGATGCCGTGCTGTACGAGCCGATAGCCCGCCTCGTACGACAGCGTCCCGCTCTTGGAGACGATGCCGAGCGGCCCCGGAAGGAGCGAGCTGTCGGGAAGAAAGCCGAGCTTGGCCTCGCCCGGTACTGCCATGCCCGGTGTCGAAGCGCCGACCCACGCGACGCCGGCCGCGCGCGTCAGGCGCAGCGCCGCGAGCGCATCGTGTACCGGCATGCCTTCGGTGGGCGTCACGATGAGCCTGATGCCGGCTTCCACTGCTTCACGGATCGCGCCCAAAAGCTGCATCGCGCCGACGAAGAGCACGCTCGCGGTGGCGCCGGTGGCGGCGACGGCGTCACGGCAACCGGCAAACACCGGGATGCCGTCCAAGTCGCCGACATCGCGCGCAGGCGAAACGCCGGCGACGATATTGGTGCCGTATCCGCGCATGAGGCGCGTATGCTGCCGGCCGGCGCGTCCGGTGATGCCCTGGACGAGCACCGGCGTGCGGCGGTTTACGGCGAGATCGATCATGCAGCCTCGACGCCGAGCTTTTCGCGAACGCGCGACACTGCGACCTCGAGATCGGTGACGACGGGGATGTCCCCTTCGGCGAGAGCCGCGCGCGCAGCCTCGAACCCGTTGCCGACGAGGCGGGCGACGACCGGCGCGCGAAATTCCGGGACCGAGCGCAGCGCCGCGAGCAGGAGCCGCGCGAATTCACCGAGATCCGTGATGCCCGCGAAGATGTTGACGAGCAGCACCTTGACGCGCGGCCCCTGCGCAATCCACTCCAGCACATGGATGAGCCGGGTCGGATCGCCGCGCAGGCCGCCGGTGCGCACGTCGAGAAAGTTGTAGGGCTTCAGTCCGCTCGCGCGCAGCTCGTCGATCAGCATCATCGAAAGCCCGGCGCCGGTGGTGAGGAGCCCGATCTCGCCTTCCGGATCGACCACGACGTAATCGCAACCATGGTGGAGCTTGAGGTGCGCCTCGGGATAGGCGTGGGCGCGCCGCTCGAGCAACGCTGCGACGGCACTTTGGCGCGGAAGCGCGCTGTCATCGGTGATCATCTTCGCGTCGCCCGCGCACCACGTTCCGTCCGGCATCACGAAGAGCGGGTTCACCTCGAGCAGCGTGCATTCGTAAGCGCAAAAAGCGGCGGCAAGTTGATGGATCGCGCTCCCGAGCGCTGCGCCGAGCGGATGTGGCAAGTCGCGGGCGAGGCCTGCGGCGCAGGCCGCGATTGAAGCCGCGTCCGGGTCGCACAGCCCCGAGCGCACGAGACCGGTTTCTTCCGCCAGCGATTCGATGTCCATGCCACCGCGTGGCGCGAGCAGGACGCGAACGGCTGCTGAGACCGGATCGAGCAGGATGCTCGCATACGCCTCATGCGCAAAGCTTACCCGCTCCTCGATCCGGCACTCGCGCACCCGTCGCCCCGCGATGTGCAAGCGCAGGATCTCGGACACCGCTTCACGCACGGCGGCTTCAGTGTCCGCCCTCCGGACGCCGCCCGCCTTGCCGCGTCCGCCGGCAGGGACCTGCGCTTTCACCACCCACGGCCCGGGCGGCAGAGATGGAAGCTCTTCGGCGTCCGTCACAAGCGCGCCTTTTGGCACCGGTATCCCGCGCGCAGCGAGGAGCGCCTTCGCGTCATGTTCGACCAGATACATTTCGTTTCAAATACCCGGATCGTTCGCCCCTTCGACTTCGCTATCGCTCCGCTCAGCGCGAACGGTTATCTTCGTTATTGCTCCACCGACGATGAACGGTTGTCTTCGCAGCACGAACGGCTCTCAGGCAATGCACCGTTCGCCCTGAGCTTGTCGAAGGGTGAACGGAATTTCATGTGGGTATCTCAGAACTCGCCGAGCCCGAGCACGCCGGTCGCGAGATCCATCTCCTCGACCAGCCGGCGTCCCACGAGATTGCGCAGCGTTTCCGTGGTGCCGCCGCCGAGGGTGCCGTAGCGCGCCCCGCGGAAAAAACGCGAGACGGCGAATTCATCCGTGAAGCCGTAGCCGCCGTGAATCTGGATCGCCTCGGAGGTGACGCGGATGCTCATCTCGTTCGCGTAGATCTTCGCCATCGCGGCGAGCGTGGGATCGGGAAACGGGTCGCCGCTCACCGCGGCGCGATAGAGCAGCCCGCGCGCAGCTTCGATCTCGATGTACATGTCGGCCACCTTCCAGCGCAGGCCCTGGAAGTCGCCGATCTTGCGGCCGAAGGCGGAGCGCTCGCGCATGTAGCGTACCGCCGCTTCCAGCGCGCCCTGCGCGAGGCCAAGGCAGATCGCGGGATTGAGGCAGCGCTGGGTATTGAACGCCGAGAGCAGGCGCTTCATGCCGTTGTCGCGGATGACGAGATTCTCCAGCGGCAGCTCGACCTCGTCGAACACGACTTCGGAAAGATACTCGCCGCCCATGGTGTGGAAGCTCGCCCTGGCACTGAGTCCCTTCACGCCGCCGGGCACGAGGACACAGCCGATGCCGGCCGCGCCGGGCACGCCGTTCACACGCGTGAACACGACGAACATCTCCGCGATGTCCGCGCGGCTGATGAGCGTTTTGACGCCCTTCAACACGACGCGATCGCCCTTGATTTCGCAATTCGTGCGGTAATTCGGCACGTCGGTACCGGCATCGGGCTCCGTCATGCAAATCGCGAGAAAGGCCTCACCGCTCGCAACCCGCGGCAGGATCCGTTTCTTGATGCTCTCCGGCGCGTAAGTCGAAATGATGCGTGTCTGCACGCCGAGCTCGCCGAGCGCGCCCATCGCGGTGACATAGCAGGCCTTGCCAATTTCCTCGAGCACGAGCACGGTGTCGAGAATGCCGAGCCCCGAGCCGCCGTACTCCTCCGGCACCGCCATCCCCAGCACGCCGATCTCCGCGAGCCGCCGCATGTTCTCAGCGGGCCACGTTCCGTCGAGATACCTGATTGCCCGGGGCGCGAATTCGTTCTGACACACCTTGCGCACGGTCTCGACGAACGCGCGCTGCTCGTCGCTCAATCTGAAATCCATCGGGGTTCCTCTCGCGGAAACGAAGCGCGGCTGCACACACATGCCATGCGGGTCGCCGCGTTGACGATGTATGGACCGTATTCTAGACTGCCGGCCTTTTCCGACCAATTCCGCATCCGGAGTCCTGCAATGAATCAGCCGCGCGCCGAAGCCCACGTGGAGGGTGAAGAACACTGGACGAAGAAGGGCGACATCAGGCTCTTCCTGTGGGAGAAGTACGCGGGTCAGCCCGGAGGGAAACGCGGCACCATTCTCTTCGTGCACGGCTCCTCGATGGCCTCGCAGCCGACCTTCGACCTGCAGGTGCCCGGCCGCCCGCACTCCTCCGCGATGGATTACTTCGCGGAGCAGGGCTACGACACATGGTGCTTCGACATGGAAGGCTACGGGCGCTCGGACAAGCATCGGAACATCAATTTCGACATCGCGAACGGCGCCGACGACATCGCCGCCGCGACTTCGTACATCATGAAGACGCGGGGTATTGGCAAGTTTCTGGTCTATGGCATCTCGTCCGGTGCGCTGCGTGCGGCCATGTTCGCCGAGCGCTATCCGGAGCGTGTGCAGCGGCTCGCGCTGGACGCCTTCGTCTGGACCGGCGAAGGCAGCCCCACGCTCGAGGAGCGCCGCAAGAAGCTCGCGCAGTGGCAGAGCCAGAACCGGCGGCCGATCGACCGCGCGTTCGTGCACAGCATCTTCAATCGCGATCATCCCGGATGCGCGGAAGAGAAGGTGATCGAGGCCTTCGCGGACGCGATCCTCGAGCTCGACGATTCGGTGCCGACCGGCACCTATCTCGACATGTGCTCGAAGCTGCCGGTCGTGGACCCGACGAAGATCGACGTGCCGACGCTCATCATGCGCGGCGAATTCGACGGCATCGCGGGATTCGACGACCTGCTGGAATTCTTCAAGCGGCTGCCCAACCCGGACAAGCAGTTCACCGTCATGCCGGGCATCTCGCACGCGAGCTTCCAGCAGATCAACTACCTCATGGCCTATCACATCCTGTATTCGTTCTTCAGTCAGCCCGAACCGATCTATCGCGGATAGTGTCTGCTCGCTTGATCCATCGTCATTCCGGCAACAGCCGGAATCCAGCGCTCCGGCAACGGAGCGCTTTTCACGTACGTCTATAATGCCGCGCGATCTTGCCGAACATAACCCGTCCTGACAACCGACATGGCCTCCGAAACCAACGTTCGCCCCGCGCCCGACAAAGTCCTCGTCCAGATCGCCGACTACGTTGACCGTTATCAGGTGAAGAGCCGGCTCGCGTGGGAAACCGCGCGGCTCACGCTCATCGACACGCTCGGCTGCGGATTCGAGGCGCTCGCCTATCCTGCCTGCACCAAGCTGCTCGGCCCGGTCGTACCCGGAACGGTGGTGCCCAACGGCGCGCGCGTGCCGGGAACACCCTACGTGCTCGACCCCGAGCGCGCGGCGCTCAACGTGGGCGCGCTCTTCCGCTGGCTCGACTTCAACGACGCTTTCTACGGCGCAACGGTCATCCATCCCTCGGATACCTACGGCGGCATCCTGCCGGTTGCCGACTGGCTTTCCCGCACGTGCGTCGCGCAAGGGAAGAAGCCGCTCGTCGTGCGCGAGGTGCTGGAGGCGGGCGTGAAGGCGTACGAAGTGATGGGCGGGCTCGCGATCGAGAACGGCTACACCGAGGTAGGGCTCGATCACACGATACTGGTCAAGATCGCCGTGACGGCGGTCGCCACGCGCATGCTCGGCGGAACGCGCGAGGAGATCGTGAACGCGGTGTCGAATGCGTGGCTCGACGGGCACGCGCTCGCGGCGTTCCGGCGCAAGCCCAACACCGGATCGCGCAAGTCATGGGCGGCAGGCGATGCGGCGAGCCGCGGCGTGCGCCTGGCGCTCATGGCGGTGAAGGGCGAGATGGGTTATCCCGCCGCGCTCACCGCGAAACGCTGGGGATTCTACGAGGTATTGTTCAAGGGCAGGCCGTTCAAGTTCCAGCGTCCGTTCGGCAGCTATGTGATGGAGAATACGCTCTTCAAGATCCCCTATCCGACCGCGTTCCATGGGCAGAGCGCGGTCGAGGCCGCGATCAGGCTGCATCCGACCGTGAAGGACCGGCTGGACGACATCGACCGCATCGACGTGCAGTGCCACAACTCCTCCATGACGATCCTTGACAAGACCGGGCCGCTCTACAATCCCGCCGACCGTGACCATTGCATGCAGTACATGATCGCCGTCGGGATGATCTACGGCACGATGACGGCGGAGCACTACGAAGATCACATCGCCGCCGACCCGCGCATCGACCGGCTGCGCGTGAAGATGCGGCTCTCGGAGTCGGCGCAGTTCGAGCGCGACTACCACGATCCGGCGAAGCGCTCCAACGCGAACTCGATCCAGGTCCACTTCAAGGATGGTACCAAGGCGCCGCTCTCGATCGTCGAGTATCCGCTCGGCCACCGGCGGCGGCGCAAGGAAGCGATCCCGGTGCTGATGGAAAAGTTCGAGAAGAACGTGGCGCGCGTTTTCGCGCCGAAGCAGCGCGACCGCATTCTCGCGGTGTGCCTCGATCAGAAGAAGCTCGAAGCGATGCCGGTCAACGAGTTCCTCGATCTCCTCGTGGTTTAGGTGCGCCGTTCGATCCGGGAGTGTAAGGGCGAGAACGGCTTCAATCCCAGGACCAGAAGTCGTTGCGCTCCTGCATGTAGAAGCGCGCGAGCACCATGCGGTGCACTTCGGAGGCGCCGTCCACCAGGCGTGCCTGGCGCGCGTAGCGGTAGATCCACTCGAGCACCGTGTCCCGGGAATAGCCGCGCGCGCCGTTCAACTGGATCGCGGTGTCCACGGCCCTGTGCAGCACGTCGGCGACCGCGACCTTCGCCATCGAGATCTCCTTGCGCGCGAAGTCGCCGCGATCGAGCTTCGCCGCCGCGCGCATGACGAGCAGTCGCCCGATTTCGATCTGCATCGCGACTTCGCCCAGCAGCCCCTGCACGCTCTCGCGCTCGGCGAGCTTCTTTCCCTGATATTCCCGATCGCTCACGTAGTCCGCCGCGATGGCCATCGAGCGGCGCGCGAGCCCCAGCCAGCGCATGCAGTGCGTGAGCCGCGCGGTGCCAAGGCGAATCTGCGTCAGCTTGAGCCCGTCGCCCACGTTCATGAGCCGGTTCTCGTCGGGGATCTCGAGCCCGTCGAATTCCAGCTCGCAGTGGCCGCCGTGCTCCTCGGGGCCCATGATGGGAATGCGGCGCACGATGCGCCAGCCCGGCTGGTCGCGATGGTAGAGAAACGCCGTCAGGCCCTTCCGCGGGTCGTCGGACGTCTTCGCGATGAGGATGAAGTGTTGTGCCACACCCGCGCCGGTGATGAACCACTTGCGGCCGCGGATCACCCACCGGTCGCCTTTCTTCGTCGCGGTGGTGCGCATCATCGCGGGATCGGAGCCGGCGCCCGGCGCGGGTTCCGTCATGACGATCGCCGAGCGCGCCTCGCCGTCGATGATCGGCTGCAGCCAGCGCGCCTTCTGCGCTTCCGTGCCGATCCTGTTCAGCACGATCATGTTGCCGTCATCCGGCGCCGCGCAGTTGAACGTCACCGGGCCGAAGATCGAGTGGTTCATCTCCTCATAGCAGGCCGCCATCGCAACGACGTTGAAGCCCTGGCCGCCGCGCTCTTTCGGCATTTGCGGCGCCCACAGGCCCTCCGCTTTTGCCTGCGCGCGCAGCGTCTCGAGCAGATCGAGGCGGATGTTCTCGTGATCGTCGTAAGCGGCGGGATCGCGCTCGAGCGGAATCAGGTGCTCGCTCACGAACGCGCGATAGCGCTTGCGGTAATCCTCGATCTCGGCGGGAAGTCTGAATTCCATACTCGGCTCCTGTTCGCTCGTCATTCCGGACAATGATCCGGAATCCGGGCGCTTCATGGATTCCGGCATTCGCCGGGATGACGAACACTAAAGCGACCGGTGGGAATTGTCTTGTGCCGGCGTGAGCAACTCGCGAGCGCGCTCGCGCAGCACGAATTTCTGGATCTTGCCGGTCGCGTTCTTCGGCAGCTCGCCGAACACGACGCGCTTCGGCGCCTTGAAATGCGCGAGATGCTGACGCGCATGCGCGATGAGTTCCGTCTCGCTCGCCCGGGCGCCGCTCTTGAGCGTCACGAACGCGACCGGCACCTCGCCCCACTTGGGATCCGGCCCGGCGACGACCGCCGCCTCCATCACCGCCGCGTGCCGGCACAGCGCGCGCTCGACTTCGATCGACGCGATGTTTTCTCCGCCCGAGATGATGATGTCCTTGGCTCGATCCTTGATCTCGACGTAGCCGTCGGCGTGCATGACGCCGAGGTCACCCGTGCGGAACCAGCCGTCGGGTATCGCCTTGCGCGTCGCAATCTCGTCGTGGTAGTAGCCGAGCATCACGTTGTTGCCGCGGAGCGCGATCTCGCCGAGCGTCGTGCCGTCGGCCGGCACGTCGCGTCCGCGCACGTCCACGACGCGCACGTGCTGCGAGATCACGTTGCCGACGCCCTGGCGCGCCTTGATCCGCGCCTGCTCCGGAATGGACAGCGCGCCCCACTCGCCGCGCCACGCGCACACCACCGCCGGGCCGAACGTTTCGGTGAGGCCGTAGAGGTGTGTCACGTCCATTCTCAGTTCCGCCATGCGCTCGAGAATCGCAGGCGTCGGTGGCCCGCCCCCCGTTGCGACACGCACCGCGCGCTCGAGCGGGCGGGCCGAGTCGTGCCACGCCAGCATCACCAGCACGGTCGGCGCGCCGCAGAAATGCGTCACGTTCGATTCGCGCAGATGCCGCCAGATCGCTTCCGGCGTCACGCGCCGCAGGCAGAGATGCGTTGCGCCCGCCGCGGTGACGCCCCACGTGAAGCACCAGCCGTTGCAGTGGAACATCGGAAGCATCCAGAGATACGTGCTGTCGCAATCGAGCCGCGTTTCAAGCGCCATGGCGAGTGCCTGCAGGTAGGCGCCGCGATGGTGATACATGACACCCTTGGGCCGGCCCGTGGTGCCGCTGGTGTAATTGATCGAGAGCAGCCCACGCTCGTCGCTCACGGCGGCGCGATGCGCGTCCGCGCTCGCGATGAGATGCTCGTACTGATCGTCGCGCCGTCCCGCGCGGACGAGACGCAGCTCCGACCCGACGCTCTCCGCGATTGCCCTGGCGACCGCTTCATACTCGTGATCGTAGATGAGGACTCCCGCGCCGCTGTGGGAGACGACGAACGCGAGATCGGCGGCCGTGAGCCGCACGTTGAGCGCCACCAGCACCGCGCCTGCGAGCGGCACGCCGTAATGCGCTTCGAGCAGCACGTGCGTGTTGGGCGCGAGTACCGCGACGCGGCCGCCTTCGGGCACGCCCATTCTGTGCAGCGCGCCGGAGAGGCGAAGGCACCGCTCGAGAAACTCCCCGTAGGTGTAGCGGACCTCGTCGTCGATCACCGCGATGCGGTCGGCATAGACCGCTCCCGAACGCTCGAGAAACGCGGTCGGCGTGAGCGGCTCGAAGGAGACGAGGCTCATGATCCCTTCAGCAGCTTGGGATTGGAAATGACGAGCTTTTCGAGCGTCGTTGTCCGCAGGTGCTCGCGCAGGAGCGCGGGATCCGCGTCGTAACGCCCGGAGCGGATATCCTGCACGAGGCGGCGGCTGTACAGGGCGACGGTCGCACGCAGTTCAGTCTCCGGAATATCGCGCGGCGCATCCGGGTAAAGCGCCCGCAGCCGCTCGAATTCGGCACGCAGCAGCGTGTCACCCGCTTCGATCTCGCGCCGGGCGATGGCGAGCGCGTTCGCGATCATGAGGCCGGTGTAGCGCGTGCCCCCGGTGAGCGTGGGCAGCACTTCCGCGACCAACGCATCGCGCGCGATGGCGAGGAGCTCCAGGGCTTCAGGCCGGCTTTTCACACGCCACCTGCAGCGCCCGCGCCGGCTGAATCGGTATGGGTGAAGCTTTTCCGGATTCCGGCCTGCGCCGGAATGACGAGTTCCATATGGGCTTTCATGCGCCGGTCAGATCGAGGATTTCGAGCTCGAGGTCGCCCAGTATATGCCCGGTGAGCGCAAGCTCGAGCGAGGGCTGCATTCCCGACAGGTGACGTTCGGCCTGCTGAAGGGCGATGACCGCCCAGCGCAGATGCGCCATGACCTGCCAATAAACCAGATCGCGCGCCGTCACACGACGCCCCGACGCCCGCTCGTAGTGCGGAACGAAATCCTCGAGCGGAGCGATGCCGCCCACCACGAGATCGGGGCGGGCGAAGCGCCAGCAGCGGGCGCAGATCCAGCCCACGTCTTCGAGCGGATTGCCGAACGCGGGGAATTCCCAGTCGAGCACGCCGGCAAGCTGCCCCTCGTGCACCAGGTAGTTGCCGGTGCGATAGTCGCGGTGGACGAAAGTCGTCTCCTCGCGCTCCGGGGCGTTCAGCTCGCACCAGCGCAGGCCCCATTCGAGCACCGGATGCGGATCGGGGTGCGTATCGAGATAGCGCCGATAGTGCGCGATGTTGTCGCGCGCGTGCATCGTCCTGAGGAACGCGAGCCGCGGGTGCGAGGCCGGGATGCGATGAAGACGCGCGAGATTTTCCGCCAGCTCGCGCGCGAGGCGGGCGGGATCCGGCACGATCGACCGATCGCGCGTCACGCGGTGGCCGGCCGCGATGCCGGGCAGCCGCTCCATGATGAAGAAGCGCCGGCCGGTGACCGCCGGATCGTCGCACGCGAGCAGCGGCCGCGGCGCGAGCACGCCTGCGCCCTGCACCGCTTCCAGCACGGCGAACTCTTCCGCGCGTGTCAGACTTTCAGGAACAGTGGCCCGGGCATCGGTACGCAATACCCAATGCCGGAGGTCTCCGCCGATCTCGACGTCGAGCGCCCAGTTTTCCTGGACGGCACCGCCGCTCATGCGCTCGAACCTCGCGATGCGCGCGCTGCGGCAGCCGAGCGCACGGACGATGAAGGCGCTCAGGCGTTCGCGGGTTCCTTCGTCGATTTTCGATTCTGCGCCGTCCACGGGCTCGCGTTCAGTCGGAGTCGGGAAACATGATACGCTTCGCACCTGCGACATGAAGACCCCGCTCGAAATCCTCAAGCTTTACCCCGCGCACGATTACACGCTGTCGGGTGCGTTTCAAAGCCGCGCGCAACGCGATCCGCAGCGCACGTTCATCGTCTTCGGCGAGCGCACGTGGAGCTGGCAAGCCTTCGGGGAAGCGGTGGAGCGGGCGGCGCGAGCGCTTGTCGTGAAAGGTATCGTCCAGGGCGACCGTGTGGGCGTCGTGGGGGCGAACAGCGACGCTCACGTGCTCATGCTTTTTGCATTGGCGCGCATCGGCGCCGTCATGGTGCCGGTGAATCCGGAATTCGGCGTAGAGGAGGCGCGCTACGTCCTGCACCATGCCGAAGTGAGCGGTGTCGTCGCGAGCGGGGCGACGCTCGACGTCGCGCGCAAGGCAGCGGAGGGCATGAAGGCCGCACCGTGGTTCGCATTGCTCGAGGGCAGCGGCGCGGGCATCCCGAGTTTGAGCGAGTTGATCGAGCGCGCGCCGGACCGCGCGTTGCCCGACAATCCGGGCGCCGACGCCACCTGCCTCATCGTCTATACCTCGGGCACGACCGGATTTCCGAAAGGCGCGATGCACAGCCAGCAAAGCTTCGTGCTGTGCGGAGAAGCGTTCGTCCAGCGCGTCCATCTGCAGGACGACGACCGCGTGATGATCGTGCTGCCGCTCTTTCACATCAACGCGCTGTTCTATTCGGTCGCGGGGACCCTCGCGGCCGGCGCGAGCATGGCGATCGTGCCGCGCTTTTCCGCCTCGACGTTCTGGGAGACCGCGGTGGCGACCGGCGCGACCGAGGTCAACATCATCGAGGCGATCGGCACCATCCTCAAGAACCGGCCGCGCAGCGAATTCCGACGCGAGCATCGCATCCGCAAGGTGTACGGCGTGCGCGAGGCGGTCGCTCAGACGTTCCGCGAGGAGTTCGGCATTCCGCATTTGATCGGCGGCTACGGCATGACCGAGATTCCCGGCGTGACGTGCAATCCCTTCGAAGGGCCGCAGAAGCCTGGCAGCATGGGCCCGGTGGGCCGCCATCCCGATCCGTCGCGTCCGTGGGCCGAGTGCCGCGTGGTGGACGACGCTGGTAGCGAGGTTCCCGACGGCGAAGTCGGCGAACTGATCGTGAAGACGCCGATCATCATGCAGGGCTACTTCCGCGATCCCGAACAGACGCGTGCCGCTTTCCGCGACGGCTGGTTTCTGACCGGTGACCTGGTGCGGCGCGACGCCGACGGCTATTTCTATTTCGTCTCGCGCAAGAAGGACATCATCCGCCGCCGCGGCGAGAACATCGCGGGCGCGGAGCTCGATCGGGTCGTCGGCGCGCATCCCGCGGTGCACGAGGCAGCGGCGATACCGGTGCCTTCCGAGCTGGGCGAGGACGAGATTCTGGTCGCGGTCGTGCCCAAGCCGGGGCGGCAGGTGGGTGCGGAAGAGATCGCGCAATGGTGCCGCGAGCGGCTCGCCGCGATGAAGGTGCCGCGCTACGTCGCGGTGGTGGAGGCACTGCCCCACACACCGACGCACAAGGTCGCCAAGCACGTGATGCGGGCCGACGCGAACCTCAGGGCGCGCGCGGTGGATCTCGCTGCCGCACAATGGACCCGCGCGGAGGAGGTGCATCATCGAACGTAAGGCGCTGGGACTCGCGATCGTCGGGTCGGGACGGATCGGGACACTGCGCGCGCGGCTCGCGAGCGAGCATCCGGCGGTCCACTACATCGCCGTTTCGGATCGCGACGCGGGCAAGGCGCGCGCGCTCGCGGAGAAGGTCGGCGCGCAGTTCCACTCGGGCGACAACCGCGAGATCATCGCGCGGCCCGAGGTGAACGCGGTCGTCGTCTCGACGAGCGAAGGCGAGCACGTGGACGCGGTGCTGCAGGCGGTCGCGCTGGGGAAGCCGGTGCTGGTGGAGAAGCCGATCGCGCTCACGCTCGCGGACGCCGACGCGATGGTGAGCGCGATCGAAAAGGCGGGCGCCAACGTGCGGGTCGGTTACAGCCGGCGTTACAAGGAGCGCTACCTCATCGCCAAAGAGCAGATCGTCCAGGGACGGCTGGGCAAGGTCGTCGGTGCTGCCGCGCGCGTCTACAACTCGCGCTCGCAGGGGATGGCGGTGCTGAAGCGCGATCCGCATGCGACGCCGGTGGTGGACGCGCTCACCTATTACGTCGATCTCATGAACTGGCTGCTCGGCGGCACGCCGATCAGCGAAGTCTATGCGCGCGGCCAGAAGGGCGTGCTCAAGGCGGCGGGATACGACGCGGATGATGTCAACTGGGCGGTCTTCACCTACGCCGATGGCACGGTCGTGAATCTCGGCATCAGCTACGCGCTGCCCGAGAAGTATCCGGCGCTGGGCCACGCGGCACGCGTGGAGGTTCTCGGCACGGAAGGGGTGATGATCCTCGACGACGACCACACCGACCAGCTCATGTACAGCGAGAAAGGCGTCCCGCACGTCTATCTGCCGGATCATACGGTGAACATGGTGTTCCTTCAGAGCGGGACGCCGGGCGACTGGGCGCTCGGCGAGCTGTGGGGGCCGATCGCGAACGAGACGCGCGCGTGGCTCGATCATCTGGCGATGGGCAAGCCCTGCGTGCTCGCGACGCCGCGCGAGGCGCGCGCGAACCTCGAAGCGACGCTCGCGATCGAGCACTCGCTCGCGAGCGGCAAGCCGGTGAGAGTGCCGCTCGCCGAATAGCGCAACAGGATTTCGACGAACAAGGCGCCGTTCGAGGCGCACGAAGGGAGGAGGCGTGAGAGCAATACTGCAGGCTGCGGTTGCATTGCTGTTGATGCCGTATCTTGTCGATGCCGTCGCCGCGAGCGCGGCGGACAAGTCGGCGCCGAAGGATTATCCGACGCGCCCGGTGCGGCTCCTCGTGCCGTATGCGGCCGCGGGCCCGACCGATCTCATGGCGCGCATCGTGGGCCAGAAGCTCTCGGAGCGCTGGGGACAGAACGTCGTGATCGACAATCGCGCCGGCGCGAGCGGCAACATCGGCACCGGGCTCGTGATGCGCTCGAACGCCGACGGCTATTCGCTGCTCGTCCACAGCAGCGCGTACGTGGTAAATCCCAGTCTCTACCGAAGCGCGGGCTATGATGCGGTCGCGAGCTTCGCGCCGATCATCAACGCGGGCGCGAGCCCCAACATGCTCTACGTGCATCCATCGTTCGCCGTGCGCACGCTGAAGGAGCTGATCGCGGCGGGAAAAGCGAAGCCCTTGAGTTACGCCTCGCCGGGCATCGGCACGACCCCGCATCTCACCGTGGAACTGCTGCTCAAGACCATGAACAAGCTCGAGCTGACGCACGTGCCGTACAACGGCGCGGCACCGGCGCTCAATGCCGTGCTCGGCGGGCAGCTCGTGCTGGGATGCGGCGCGCTGCCGCCGCTCGTCGCGCCGGTCAAGGCGGGGAAGCTGCACGGCATCGCGGTGACGAGCCTGCAGCGTGCGCCGGCGCTGCCCGATGTGCCCACGGTCGCCGAAGCGGGCTTTCCGGGTTACGAGGACTACACATGGATCGGATTCTTCGCGCCCGCCGGCACGCCGCGCGCGATCGTGGAGAAGCTCAACCGCGACATCGATCGGGTGCTGAAGCTGCCCGACGTGAAAGAGCGCCTCGCCGTGCTTGCCTTCGACTACACGCCGAATACGTCGCAGCAGTTCGCGGATTACGTGAAGAAGGAAGTCGCGAAGTGGGGCAAGGTCGTGAAGGAGTCCGGCGCCCGCGCGGATTGAAGCGTTTGGGTGCGTAAGCACCGTTCGTGCTGAGGGTTCTTCGACTCCGCATGCGCTCCGCTTCCTTCGACTCCGCATATGCTCCGCTCAGGACGAACGGAGTAATCACAAGAGGAGGAGAGATATGAAGCGCCGATACGCCGTTGCGATGTGGGTAATGCTCGTCGCAGCTGCCGCGCCGGTGTCACACGCGCAGACTTCAAGTTATCCCACGAAGCCGATCCGGATTCTCATCGGCTCGGCGCCGGGCGGCGGGCTCGATCAGACCGCGCGCGTGATTTCCGACCGCCTTTCCGCGGCGCTGGGTCAGCCGATCGTGATCGACAACCGCCCCGGCGCCGCGGGCACGCTCGCCGCACAGATGCTCAGGAATTCGACCCCCGACGGCTACACGCTCAACCTGGGCGCGATCGGCAATCTCGCGGTCAACTACAGCCTCTACAAGGACGTCGGCTATCACCCGCTCAAGGATCTCGCTCCGATCACGCACATGGTGGATGCCGCGAATGTCGTGGTGGTGCATCCGGGCGTTCCCGCGCAGAGCATCCAGGATCTCGTCGCGCTCGCGAAGAAGCAGCCCGGCATGACCTACGGCTCCTCGGGGGCGGGCAACGCAGGACACCTCGCCGGGGAGCTCTTCAAGCGCATGGCGGGCGTGGACCTCACGCACGTCCCGTACAAGGGCGGTGGCCCGGCGATGCTCGATCTCGTCGGCGGCCGCATCCACATGATCTTCGCCTCGCCCTCTTCGGCCATTCCGCACATCAAGTCCGGACGCATCCGCGGGCTCGCGGTGACGACGCTCAAGCGCTCCGCGATCGTTCCCGAGCTGCCCACGGTCGCGGAAAGCGGCATTGCCGGCTACGAGGTGAACAACTGGTATGCGATGGTGGCGCCGGCCAAAACGCCGAAGGTCGTGATCGCGCGCCTGAACCGCGAGCTGGTCGCGATCCTGAACGACGCCGAGATCCGACGCCGGCTGATCGCGCACGGCGTCGAGGCCGCGCCTTCGACTCCGGAAGAGCTCGGCAAGTACATGAAATCGGAATTCGAGAAGTGGGCGAAGCTCATCGCGGAAGCCGGCATCAGCGCGAAGTAAGTTCTGGCAGCAGGCGACGAACGGATCAACGTCACTCCGGCGTACGCCGGGGTCCAGAACCTGCTGGATGCCGGCGTCCGCCGGCAAGACGATGGGATCGGAAACCCGCCGCCGTCTTGGCCGCGAAGCGCCTCGCGGTCTATCATGGAGCCCCTTTTCCAACCACAAGCAAAAGGACGCACAGGCATGGCACGCGCACCCAAGGCACCCAGGACCTATGACACCCGCGAGAAGAAAAACCGCAAGCTGACGCGCCAGGACGTGCGCAAGGCCGCCGAGCGCTGCAAGAACTGGGGCCGCTTCGGCAAGGACGACGAGATCGGGACACTCAACTTCACGACGCCTGAGGACATCGTCGCAGCCGCGCAGCTCGTGCGCAAGGGCAAGGTCATTTCGCTCGCGCTCAATTACGACCAGCACGGCCCGCAGGGCGCGAAGAGCAAGTATCCCGCACTCGGGCGCTTCAATCCGATCCATCTCATGACGCGCACCGGGACCGACGCCTATTCGGGCGTGCTCGATCACCGTAACATCCGTGGCACCGACGACATCATCATCATGCCGCTCCAGTGCGGGACGCAGTGGGACGGGCTCGGCCACATCATGTACGAGGACACCATGTGGAACGGCTACGACTGCCGCAACGTGACGAGCGCGGGCGCGCAGAAGGGCGGGATCGAGAAGACCAAGGAGAAGATGGTCGGGCGCGGCGTGCTGCTCGACGTCGCTCGCGCGATGGGCAAGAAGTGGCTGCCGGACGGCTTCGCTATCACCAGCGAAATCCTCGACTACACCGAAGAGAAGCAGGGTGTGAAGGTGAAGCGTGGCGATTATCTTCTCGTGCACACCGGGCACATCGAGCGCTGTCTCACCAGCAAGAGCTGGGACGGCTACTCGGGTGGCGACGCGCCGGGCTTCGCGTTCGAGACCGTCGATTGGCTGCACAAGCGCGAGATCGCGGGTGTCGCGACCGACACCTGGGGCGCGGAAGTGCGGCCCAACGAGACCGAGGACACGAACCAGCCGTGGCACTGGATCACGATTCCCATCATGGGGCTCACGGTCGGCGAGATCTTCTATCTCACCGAGCTTGCGAAGGACTGCGCGAAGGACAAGCGCTACGAATTTCTGTTCGTGGCGCCCGCGCTGCCGATCACCGGCGCGGTGGGCTCGCCCGTCAATCCCCTCGCCATCAAATAGCGCCCAGCGTACTCCCCTCCTCCGACGAGGAGGGGTGCCGACTGGGGCGGCGGGGTGGTGAGCTTCCGACGAGGAGGGGGCCGACTCAAGTCGGCGGGTTGGCGAACGGAAGCGACAACACAAATTGATTTCCAGAAAACCGGTGTTCCGATGAAGAGCCGTTCTGCAGTGTCGCCCGTCATGCGCAAGCTTGCGGCCTACATCGCGCAGGCCGCGCGCCGTCCGCTGCCGAAAGCGGTCATGGAGCGCGCGAAGCACCATCTTCTCGACACGCTCTCCGCGATGGTGTCCGGCGCGCCGCTGCTTCCGGGTCGCCGCGCGATCGAGTACGTGCGCGCTCAGGGTGGGAAGCCCGAGGCCTGTGTGGTCGGAAGCCGCATCGTTACCAGCGCAGTGAATGCGGCGCTGGCGAACGGGATGCTCGCGCACGCGGATGAAACCGACGATGCGTATTACCTGGCACTCGTCCATCCCGGCTGCGCGGTGGTGCCCGCCGCGCTCGCGATGGCTGAGCGGGGGCGGCGTGGCGGCACTGCGTTATTGCGGGCGATCGTCGCAGGCTACGATGTGTGCGCGCGCATCTCGAAAGCGCTCGGCGTCGAGCATTTCCGCAGCGCCGGGTTCTCCACCCACAGCTACGGCGGCGCGTTCGGCGCGGCCGCAGCTGCCGGCGTGCTGGCCGGTGTTAATGCGGATCAAGCGCGTTATCTCCTTTCCTATACCGCGCAGCAGGCGTCCGGGCTCTCGTGCTGGGCGCGCGACACCGAGCACATCGAGAAGGCGTTCGACTTCGGTGGCATGCCGGCGCGCAACGGCGTGACGGCCGCGACCATGGTCCAGAGCCGCTTCACCGGCGTGGAGGACGTCTTCTCCGGCGACCGCGGCTTCTTTCACGCGCACGGCCGGTGGGCGCAGCCCGATCTTCTGACCGAAGAACTGGGACGCCGCTACGACATCCTGCACACCGCGATCAAGCGCTGGCCCGTCGGCTATCCGATCCAGGCGCCGCTCGATGCCCTTTCGAACCTCATCGCCGCGCGCGGGATCCGGGCGACAGATGTGGACCGTGTGGTCGTGACCATCGACGAGCAGGGCGCGCGCACCGTGAATCAGCGCAAGATGGCCGACATCAACGTTCAGCATCTCGCCGCGCTCATGCTGGTGGACGGTGAGATCACGTTCGAGTCTGCGCACGACGCGTCCCGGCTGCGGGACCCGGCGGTTGCGCGGTTGAGGAAGCGCATCGAGCTTGCGGGAAGCGCGGAGCTTTCGAGAGCGGAGACCACGCAGGCGATCGTCGAAATTACGGTGAAGAACGGCGAGCGGTATTGGTATCACACGAAGGCGGTGCGGGGCAGCGCCACCAACCCGATGTCGAGTGACGAAGTGGCCGCGAAATCCCGCGATCTGCTGGTGCCGGTGATCGGCTCGCGACGTGCCGAGCGCCTGATCGAAGCGGTGTGGTCGATCGAGCGCGTCAGCGACGTCCGCACGCTGCGACCGCTCCTCCGCCCCTGAGTAATCCCCTCCTCCGATGAGGAGGGGTGCCCGCTATGCGGGCGGGGTGGTCGTGCCTCCTCCGATGAGGAGGGGTGGCGCGAAGCGCCGGGGTGGCGTATCAGAAATAACGTAACACGAGATACGCGATCGCGGCGATGCACACGAGAATGGCGGGCACCGCGATCAGCGTGATGGCGCGCTGTCGCTGCAACGCCAGCCGCTGCAGCCCCACCGATTCGGCAATCGTTTCCCGCGAGCGCTTGAGCTGCTCCTCCGCGAGCGCACGGTGCGCGGAGACGATCTGTATCAGTTCACGCTGTCCGTCGCGGATTTCGCGCAGCGTGGCGACCAGTTCCTCGTCCTGAGGGTTCATCATCCTTCCTCCACGCGTTCCCACGGCTCCACTGCCCCCGGTTCGATGACGAAGAGCGGGTGCGGCTCGGGCCGGACGACTGCGAGACAGCGCCGATGGCACGCCCTATTGCGTTTCTCGAGCTTGCCGAGCAGATGCCGCCATTCGCAAGCCATCTGGTCCGCCGAGCAGCGGATGTGGACGGCCGTTCGCACCGGCCCGCACTTGGTTCGATCGAACGCATAGCCGCGGGCATCCGCTTCGTCGAGTACGGCGCGCAGATAGGCGTTGATCGCCGAGCGCGGATGTTTCTGTTCCCTGAATCGGGATAGTTGCGGATGGTGACGATAACCGACTGTCTCGCCGCGCAGCACCGCCTGCGCCAGAAGCGCCTCACGCCACAGGGTCACGAGCCCTCGCGGGTCGAGATACTTCGGATGGAGCGTCCAGAGTCTCACGTCGGCTCAATTCAAGATCGACAGTGAAAGGCCTCAGAGCGCGATCTGGCCACGAATGACGTCCACCACATCTCCGCCGACCCAGACATCGTCTCCGTCCTTCCGCAGATGGATGCGTCCCGCTCTGCCGAGCGCGGCGCCTTGCGATGCGACGTAGGAGGGCTCCGCGATGCCGGCACCGATCAGCCACTGCGCGAGACTGGCGTTGAGGCTTCCGGTCACGGGGTCCTCGAACTTGCCCGGACCGATGAACGCCCGCACTTCGAGCGCCGCGTCATGCCCCGAATCGTGCGGGCCGACCACTCCGAGCTTGAGCGGGCCGAGCGCGGCCCAGTCCGGTTTCAGCTCGAGCACCTTGCGGGCGGAACGCAGCATCACCGCACACCAACCCGGGCCGTTGTCGATCCACTGGTGCTTGATGATGTCCACTGGCGCGATCGCGAGCGCCGTCGTTATCGTGCTCAGCAGATCGGGCTCGAGCGGTCCGGTGCGGATGAGCGGCGGCGCGGCGAATTCGAGGCGCGGTCCGTCGCAGCGCACCCGCACGAGCCCCACACCGCATTGCTGAACGACCACTCCCGGATTTTTCGGCTTGCCTCCCGCAGCGAGCCAGCAGTGGCAGGTGCCGAGCGTCGGATGTCCGGCGAAGGGCAACTCACCGAACGGTGTGAAGATGCGGACGTGATAATCCGCGTCCGGGTCGGTCGGCGGCAGCAGGAACGTCGTCTCCGAAAGGTTCGTCCAGCGCGCAAGCGCCGCCATGCGCTCGTCACTCAATCCCTGAGCGTCGTGCACGACGGCGAGCGGGTTGCCGCCCAGCGGACCGGCCGAGAACACATTTACCTGCCCGAACGCGAAAACGGACATGGTTCGATCAACGGCTGGAATCAGGCGGACGCGTCGGTCGCACGAGATGTGAGGGAGGGAGCGCTGGCGGCCCGCAGTGCCTCTTCGAAGGCAGTCGGCTCGGTGTATATGCGCATACGCGGGCCAAACTGCGTGAAGCGCTGCAGTCAGCTCTCAAAACGTGAGGCGCACAAGATATTCAACCTCTGAATTCGCTCGCGATGAATCATCATCTACTGTGCCCATTCAGCGCTCACGTCGACCGAGGCGGCAGGCACTTTACGCGCATCGATGAAAATCTCCACGGGGGCGCCGGCGCCGACATCCCGCGCAAGTTCGCGAAACGGTGCATCGCCGAATTCGCCAACGTCGAGGCCCTCGAAGATCGCAGCGATGACTCCTGGCGCAGGCCGCACGATGCTCAACGTGCAGTGCACGCCACGGAAGATTCGAGGTTCAGGCAAAGACGGAGGGTCGAGGGGCATCTCGCACCTAACGTCGCGTTAACCGGCGCGCGTCGATTTTGCGCGCGTCCGTGTTGAACGGCGTGTTATGCGTGATGTTTTCTCTGTTAATGCCAGGAGCCCAGCCAAGGCTTCGTTCACCGCGCGGGATGTAGGAAACGCCTTTGCGACGGCAGGTTCAAGCAAGGCGACTGACGTGCCTTTTGCAACTTCAGCGTAGAACTTTCCGCGCTCGAGTTTCGTGAAGTCTGAGCGTTTGTACTCTCGCCTCATTGTGTCTTTACGTTTGCTCATAAAGTTTCCGTTCGTTCCGCGTCACACGACGCGCACTGATGATTCGGATTGTTCCAGGTCGATAAGTATGGCAGACGGCGATCAACCGGCCAAGTTGTGAGTAGCCGAAGGTAACAAACCGGTCTTCGTCGATCGAGTGGTCCGGGTCAGCACCCGACACGGCGTGCGGATCTAGGAATACCGTGGCCGCTTCGTCAAATGAGATGCCGTGCTTCCGTAGATTGGTCTGTGCCTTCTTCGAATCCCAATCGAACCTCATAGCGAATCGGTCTCGGATTCGTCACGTATACTGAACTTCCGAAAAGTCGTCTAATTAGACACGGAATTGCTTCCCGCTGTCATCTCGCCTCGTAATCATGCACTTGGAGCACGTGGCGGGGATTCCTATAACGCTCGGGCGCAGCATTGACAGGATTAGGCTGCGGAGGACTTGAATTGCCGGATGACAAACGGATTTCAGGACGCTAAGCGCTGCCGGGCTGCGCGCTCGCTTCGGCGGCGCGCCGGGCCTGTGCGATCGCCTCGGCGTTCCACTGCGGGGCGATGCGCCGTATGAAATCCAGCATGTAGCTGCGGAGATAGTTTTCGCGGCGCAGCTCGATGCAGGCGATGGTCGGCGCGAAGAGCCGCGCGGCGTCGATCGCGCGCAGCCTCACATCGCGCTGCCGCTCGTAGGCGATCGAGGGCAGGATCGCGATGCCGAGCCCGAGTTCCACGTAGGTTTTCACGACGTCCGCATCGATCGCGCTCAGCACGATGTTGGGCTGGATGCCGGCCTGCTCGAACGCACGCAACACCGCCGAGCCGCCGAAGAAGCTCTGGTCCAGCGTGATGAGCGGATACCGCGCGATCGACCTGAGCGTCAGCCGCTTTTCCTTCAGCAGCGGATGGCCCTTCGGCGTGATCACGCTGCGGTGCAGCTCGTAGCAGGGCAGCATGACCAGTTCGCTTACCGATTCCGGCGGCTGGCTGCTCACGCCGATATCGGCCTCGCCCGAAGCCACGAGCTGCGCGGTCTGCGCCGGGCTCGCCTGCCGCAGCACGAGCTGCACTCTGGGATGGCGGCGGATGAAGTCGCGGATCACGTCGCGCAGCACGTAACGCGCGTGCATGTGCGTCGTGGCGACGACGAGTCGCCCGGAGTCCTTCGCGGTGAAGTCCTCGCCGATGCGCCTGAGATTGTCCGCGTCCTGCACCATGCGCCGCGCCACCTCGAGTATCGCCCGGCCGGGCTCGGTGACGCCGACGATGCGGTTCCCCTTGCGCGCCAGGATCGCGACGCCGACCTCCTGCTCGAGGAGCTGGATCTGCTTGCTGATGCCGGGCTGGGATGTGTGCAGGGCGGCCGCCGCGCGCGAGATGTTGTACCCCTGCTCGGCGATGCCGTGGAGATAGCGCAACTGCTGGAGGTTCATGGTCCGAACTATAACTTGAGATTATCGAATGATAGAAAGAGATTCTTTTATAGCATACAAGGGCGGGAGTAATATTTGACCACCCCGGCGCTGCGCGCCACCCCTCCTCATGGGAGGAGGGGAAGAGAGGAAGAGACATGCCGAAAATGACCGGAGCGCGGCTCTTCGCCGAAATGATGCGCGACTACGAGGTCTCGCACATCTTCTTCGTGCCGGCCTTCATGCTGAAAGCCTTCGCCGAGATGGAGGACATGCCGATCGCGCGCGTCATGGTGCACGGCGAGAAGGCGGCCGCCTACATGGCGGACGGCTACGCGCGCGCGAGCGGCAAGCCCGGCGTGTGCATGGCGCAGATGATCGGCGCCTCCAACCTCGCCGCCGGGCTGCGCGACGCCTGGATGGCCGGCGCGCCGGTGATCGCGATTACCGGCGGGCCGACGCCGCAGTCGCGCTACAAGCACGCCTACCAGGAGGTGGACGACATCACGCAGTTCGATGCCGTCACGAAATTCAACGCGCAGGTCGATCACGTGACGCGGCTTTCCGATCTCACGCGGCAGGCGTTTCGGGTCGCGACTTCGGGCGCGCCGGGCCCGGTGCACCTGCGCATCCAGAGCCACCTCGGGCAGATGACGGAACAGGAGGCGGAACTCGATCCGCTCGTCGAAGAGATGTATCGCCGCGTCCCGCCGTTCCGTCCCGAGCCTGAGGGCGAGCGCATCCGCGCGGCGGCGGCATTGCTGCAGTCCGCGCAGCGGCCCGTGATCGTCGCGGGCGGCGGGGTCATCCGCGCCGGCGCGCAGGCGGAAGTGGTCGCCCTCGCGGAAAAGTTGCAGATCCCTGTTGCGACTTCGCTCAATGCCAAGGCGACTTTGGTGGACGGGCATCCGCTGAACGTCGGCGTCCCCGGCGCCTATTCGCGCGACTGCGCCAATCGTGTGCTCCACGAGGCCGATCTCGTGTTCTTCATCGGCAGTCATGCCGGCGGGCAGGTGACGAACAACTGGATGTTCCCCCCGCCCGGCACGAAGGTGATCCAGCTCGACATCGATCCGAGCGAGCTGGGACGCAATTATCCGAACGCGGTGTCGATCCTGAGTGACGCCAAGGCGGGCCTGAAGCGCCTCATCGACGCGGTGCCGCACTCGGCTTCCAGCGCGCGCAAGGAGTGGGTCGATCATGTGCGCGGCATCGTGGCGCAATGGCGCGCGGAGAATGCGGAAATGCGCAACGCCGATGTCGCGCCGATCCGTCCCGAGCGCGTGTGCAAGGAAATCTCGGAGGTGCTGCCACCGGACGGCATCGTCGTCTCGGACACCGGCCATGCGGGCATCTGGACCGCGCGCTTCATCGAGTTGAAGCATCCGACGCAAGGCTACTACCGCACCGCAGGCTCGCTCGGCTGGGGCTTCCCCGCGGCGCTGGGCGTCAAATGCGCGGTGCCGGACCGGCCGGTGGTGTGCTTCACCGGCGACGGCGGATTCTATTACCACATCGCCGAGCTCGAAACCGCGCGCCGCCACAACATCAACGCGGTGATCGTTGTCAACAACAACAGCGCGCTCAACCAGGAGATCAGGCTGAACGACATCGCCTACGGCGGCAAGCAGCGCGGGCGCGCCGAGGAGATGTGGCGCTTCCCCGATGTCGATTTCGCGCGCATCGCCGAAGGTTTCGGCTGCGTCGGCCTCCGCGTGGAAAAGCCGGAAGAGATCCGTCCTGCGCTCGAGAAGGCGCTTTCGCTGAACAGGCCGGTCGTGGTGGATGTGGTGACGGACATGTACGCGATCGCGCCGCATCCGTGGACGCCGACGGGACGCGACTTCCATTCGTACCAGAAAACCGGCGCATGATCGCAATACGTCATCCCCGGCGTACGCCGGGATCCAGAGAGGACTGGATTCCGGATCGCACTGCCTGCGCTCGTTTGTCCGGAATGACGATCTTTAGGGGGGGTTGACATGACCGAAGGCATCAAACCGATCCGGCGGGTGGTGACCGGAAACGACGCGCAGGGCCGCTCGCGCGTGCTCTACGACAGCGCGGCGCCCAACGTGAATGCGAATGCGTTCAAGAAGGGCACCGGCATGACCGACATCTGGGTCTTCCAGAGCTGCCCGGTGGATCTCTCGGGAGAGCGCGACGACGGTAACCTGCCGTTCCACTTCGAGCCGCCGGCACGCGGCGGGCATCTCAGAATCGTGCAGTCCGATCCCAAGCCGGCGGACTATGATCCGGCGCAGGACAAGTACATCGTGCCGGAGCATCCGCCGAGGAAGACCGCGGGCGGCACGTGGGAGCGCGGCGGCCAGAATCTCTACACCACGCGCATCCACAAGTCCGAGACGCTCGACTACGGGATACTGCTCTCGGGCGAACGCATTCTCATCACCGACGACGGCGAGCGTGTGCTGAAGCCCGGCGACTGCGTGGTGCAGATCGGAAGCTGGCATGCGTGGGCGAACCCCAACGCGAGCCAGATGGCGTTCGTGATGATGGGCGCGAAGTTCGGGGAGTAGGGGCACAACGGAAGCCGTCTCCCCGGCGTAAACAACGAAGACCGTCTCCCCGGCGTAAACAACGAAGACCGTCTCCCCGGCGTAAACAACGAAGACCGTCTCCCCGGCGTAAGCCGGGGTCCAGTACCTGGAATCCTGGCTTTCGCCAGGATGACGTTGCCCGGGATGACGATCTCCCGGCGTGACGGGCGTAACGTGAGGGAAGTTTATGACTGAGCAGGCCAAACCCGTGCGACGGATTGTGGTGGTGGACGAGAACGATCGCTCGAAATGCATCGCCGACGGGCCATCTCCCGACGTGCGCACAGATCCTGCGCGCCCAGGGTTTGCATCGACCCGCATCTGGGTGACCGATCGCGCGCCGCCGGTACTCAAGGGGATGCGAGAATCGCTGCACATGCCGCACACGCTGGAGCCGCCGCCCGGAGGCTCCGTGTGCCGCATCGTGACGTTCCCTCCGGACGATATGTGGAAGGGGAAAGTGGGCGCGAAGGAAGTGCAGAGCTATTTCGCGGCGATGGGCTCGCCCGCAGCCTCGACCTATTCGTCCAGGGCGCCGCATCCCTACATGCAGAAGACGCGCACGCTCGATTTTTGCTTGGTGCTGGAAGGCGAGATCACTCTCGTGCTCGACACCGAGGAAGTGCAGCTCAAGGCGGGCGACACGGTGGTTCAGCGTGGGACGAATCATGCGTGGAGCAACCGCTCGGGGAAGCCGTGCACGATTGCGTTCTCGTCGCACGACGGGAAATGGTGACCGCCCCGGCGCTTCGCGCCACCCCTCTCATCGGAGGAGGGGAAAAGGACGCTCCTCCCCGCCTGCATCAGGAGGGGTGGCACCGCAAGGTGACGGGGTGGTCGTCGCGTCGCCCTCAAGTGGGCGGAGTGGTGCTGTAAACTGAGACGACAATATGCGTCGGGGAGGAGCGATGAAGGCGGCATCCGGAGTATTCGCTCTCGCGCTTGCAGGCGCCGCAGGGCTCGTGCAGCCGTCCTCGGCCGTCGCGCAGGAGTTCCCGACCAAGCCGATCCGCTTCGTGATCGGTCCCGCGCCCGATGTGCTCGCGCGCATGGTCGGCCAGAAGCTCACGGAAGCGTGGGGCCAGCAGATCGTCGTCGATCAGCGTCCCGGCGCGGGCGGCATCATCGCGGCCGAGACTGTGGTAAAGGCGGCCCCCGATGGCTACACGTGGCTGCTCAGCACCGGCGCCTATCCGACACTCGTCGGGCTCTACCCGAAACTGCCATTCGACTTCGTGCGCGATCTCGAGCCAGTGAGCCTGCTTGCTTCGATCCCGTTTCTGCTGGTCGCGCATCCATCGCTCCCCGTGCGTTCCGTTCCCGACCTCATCAAGCTCGCCCGCGCGCGTCCCGGCGAGATCAACTACGCATCCTCAGGCGCTGGCACGACGGCGCATCTCGCCGGCGAGATGTTCAACAGCATGGCGAAAGTGAAGCTCATGCACGTTCCATACAAAGGCGTGCCGGCCGGGCTCATCGGCGTGATGAGCGGCGAGGCGCAGCTCATGTTTGCGATCATGCAGGCAGGCTTCCCGCACGTGAAGTCCGGCAAGCTGCGTGCGCTCGCGGTGTCCGGTGCCAAGCGCACGGTCTCCGCGCCCGATGTGCCGACGATTGCCGAATCAGGAGTGCCCGGTTACGAATTCACCTCCTGGAACGGCGTGCACGTGCCTGCAGCCACACCCAAGCCGATCGTGGGCAAGATCAACGCGGAGCTCGTGAAAGTGGTATCCATGCCGGACGTGCGTGAGCGCATGGTCGCGCTCGGCATGGAAGTCGCCGGCAGCACGCCCGATGAGCTCGGCGCGCTGGTGAAATCGGACATCGCGAAATGGAGCAAAGTCATCAGGGAAGCCGGGGTGAAGGTTGACTGATCTCGATCGGGCTTACTGGATCGCCTGGTACAACCTGCCCGAGGCCGGCCGCGACGCGTACCTCGCGTGGGTGCGCGTACGCTATATCCCGCTAGTGCTCGACCGGTCGGGCGTGCTGTGGTGTGCCCACTACGCTTCCGAGGAGAGCGTCATTCCGCTGGGCGGCGGAAAGGGTCGGGTGAGTCACGTCAAGCCCGATGCGGTTCCCGCGGGCGATCGCTACATTCTCATCTTCGGCGCAACGGAAGCGCACGCTTTCGCCCATCCGAGTCCGCTCCGCTTTCATGCAGACTTGCCGCGCGAGGATCGCCAGATGCTGGCGATGCGCGAAGGCGAGCGCATGAACGTGATGCTCGAAGAGGCGCGCGTCGAGGGTCCGGAGCCCGCGGACCATCCGCTCGCGCCGAGCCCGTGCATCCAGCTCGGAAGCTTCAATTCGGGCTCGCTCGAAGAGGAAGACGAGATGCTCACGTGGTATGCGCAGTGGCGTCTGCCTTCGATGAAGCAGGTGCCGGGGTGCGTGCGCGTGCGCAAGCTCGTTTCGGTCTCGGGGTGGGCGAAGCACGCGTGCTTCTACGAATTCACTTCGCTCGAGGCACGCAACGCGCATTTCGTGCACTACGAGCGTGCGAATCCCGAAATGGAGGCGTGGTCGAAGCGGGTCGTGCGCAATACGATACACGCGCCCGGATCGGCCAACGTTGCCCGGAGAATAAGCGTGGAGGTGAAATGAAGCGCAGAATTCGTGTGGGAATGGCGGTCGCCGTCGCCGCCACAATCGCTGTCGCATCGCCGCCGGCAATGGCGCAGCCGAAAGGTGAGGGTGCTGCGTCCACTTTTCCGACGAAGCCGATCCGGATGATCGTCGCCTCCGGCGCGGGCGGCGGGCTCGATTTCGTCGCGCGCCTCGTTTCTCCGAAGCTCTCCGAGAGTCTGGGCCAGCAGGTGGTGGTGGACAACCGCGCCGGCGCGAGCGGCAGCATCGCGGCGGAAATCGCGGCGAGCGCCACACCCGACGGCTACACGGTGATGCTCCTGAGCGCGAGTCTCGTCGTCTACGGCATCGTCAACAAGACCCGCTACGATCTGTATCGCGATTTCACGGCGGTGTCGCAGGTCGCGGCCGCACCCTACATCCTCACCGTCAATCCGAGCCTGCCGGTCAGCTCGGTGAAGGAGCTCATCGCCTACGCGAAAAAGTCGCCGCAGAAGCTCAACTACGCTTCTACCGGCAACGCGTCGCTTGCGCATCTCGCCACGGAGTTCTTCGCCCATACCGCGGGCATCCAGCTCGTCCACGTGCCGTACAAGGGCGTCGGCGCGGCGCTGCCCGACATGCTCTCCGGCCAGATTCAGCTCAGCCTGTTGAGCGTCGGCTCGGTCTATTCGCACGTGCGCTCGGGCAAGCTCAAGGCGCTCGCCATCGCCACGCGCAATCGCGCGAAAGTCGCGCCCCAGTTGCCCACCATGATCGAGGCCGGCGTGCCGGGATTCGAAGTCACCCAGTGGCACGGCTTGCTCGCGCCGCGCGCGACGCCCCGCGCGATCGTCGACCGCCTCTATCGCGAGGTGGCTGCGGCCGTGAAGCAGCCCGATGTCGCATCGCGCTTCGCGCTTGACGGCACCGAAGGGATCGGCAGCTCGCCCGAAGAGTTTGCTGCCCATCTCAAGGCCGAGCGCGAGCAGTGGGCGAAGGTCGTGAAGATCGCCAACGTCCGGACGGAGTAGATCATGGCTGTCGCTGGCATCGAAATCGTGCGCCGCGCGGAAATTCCCTGGGAAGACCGCAAGAACGTGGACGGCTGGCCGAGCCGCGCCGGGATGTACTGCGACGATCGCGAGCATCAGCTCTGCATGCGGCTCATCGACTACCCGGTGGGCTCGACGGAGCCGCGCCACGTCCACGCCGGAGCGCACGCCACCACCGTGCTGAAGGGCCGCGCCATCGTCGATGGTCTCACGCTCGGACCGCTGGATGTCGTGCTCGGGCCGAGCAACGAGCCGCACGGTCCGCTGCACTATCCCGAAGGCTGCCAGCTCTTCAGCGTGTTTCACGGCAGCTACTACCACAGCGAGATCGGCGAGCTGTCGGCGGAAAAGCACTACCGGCTCATCCAGTCAGCGCAAATTCCGTGGAGGCGCGATCGCGGGTTCGAGGCGAAGACGCTGGTGGACCGCGGCGTGGGGCCGCTGCTGCTGCGGGCTCTGAAGCTCGCGCCGGGCACTGACCTGAAGGCGAACGAGGCTTGGCCCTTCTACGCCGCGCTGATCGTCGATGGCGTAGCCATAGTGGGTGCCGAAACGCTCGGCGCCTGGGATTTCGTGCGGGTGATCGATGGCGCAAGACACGAAGCCATCCGCTCGCCGCGCGGTGCAACGCTCCTCGCCGTCTCCCTCCAATGACGCTCCGATTCGCTTCAATACCATCGTCATACCGGCGAAAGCCGGTATCCAGACCCGCGCGAGCCATGTCGATCCCGGCTCGCAATTACATCCTTCCGGGGCAGGCTTTATGCGCCGGGAAGACGACGTGGACGAAGCTGCCATGAAAGATCCGGCGCTCGGTGCGTACGACATCGCCGATCTGCGCGAGCAGGCGCGCCGGCGTCTGCCGAAAGGCATCTTCGAGTTCATGGATCGCGGCAACGGCGATGAAATCGCGCTCGTTCACAACCGCGCCGCGTTCGAGCGCTTCAAGTTCAATCCGCACGCGCTGGTCGATACCTCGCGGCGCACGCTCGAAACGACGCTCTTCGGACGCAGGCAGGCGATGCCGCTCGCGATTGCGCCGACCGGATCCGCGGGGCTGACATGGTTCCAGGGCGAGATCGCGCTCGCCCGCGCGGCGCGCGAGGCCGGCATTCCGTTCACGCTCGCGACCGGATCGATGACCGCGCTGGAAAAAGTGGCGGAGGAGGCGGGCGGCACGCTCTGGTTCCAGGTCTACATGTGGCCCGATCGCGCGCTCTCGCATCGCCTCATCGAGCGCGCGAAGGCCGCGGGCTATCAGGCGCTCATGGTGACGGTCGACACACCGGTGACGCCGGGTCGCGAGTACAACCTGCGCAACGGCGTCACGATCCCCTTCCGTTTCACGCGCCGGAATGTCACGGACGTTCTCATGCACCCGCGCTGGATCGCGACGGTGCTCCTGCGCTACCTCATCACGAGCGGCATGCCGCGCTACGAGAACTATCCCATCGAGATGAAGCAGCGCATCACGGCGCTGCCGATGGGCCGCTCGATGATGGTGACCGATTCGCTCACGTGGGACGATCTGCGCGCGCTGCGCAAGCTCTGGCCGCATCCGCTCATGGTGAAGGGCATTCTGCGCGCCGAGGACGCGAAGCTCGCGGCGGACTGCGGCGCGGACGGCCTCATCGTCTCGAACCACGGCGGGCGCGCGGTGGACAGCACGCCGGCGCCGATCGAAGTGCTGCCGCGGATCGTCGATGCGGTCGGCAAGCGCCTCGCCGTTCTCGTGGACAGCGGTTTTCGCCGCGGCGCGGACGTGGTGAAGGCGCTCGCGCTCGGCGCGAGCGCCGTGCTGATCGGCCGCGCGACCATCTACGGCACCGCGGTGGCGGGACAGGCAGGCGCCGCGCGCGCGATCGAAATCTATCGCGACGAAATCGATCGGCTGCTCGCGCTGATCGGCTGTCCGGGAATCGCGGCGCTCGATCGCGATTACCTGGTGCTGCCGCCGGAGTACGGCGCCGCGCCCCCGCCCAACGTGAGCTTCCTCAACGAGGCGCGAGCGGCCGCGGAGCGGTGACTTGGCGTCACCATCGAGTGTGATGTCCCGTGGATAACTTGAGTCATGCAAGGCCCGTCATGCCGCTGAAAACCGGCATCCAGGCGAGGTATTCTGGATTCCGGCCCCGGATGAAACCCTTCCGGGGCAGGCCCTCGACGCCGGAATGACGAAAATCAGGGAGTGATGTGCAACTCTTTCGCGAGAACAGCGCGCAGATGCAGAACCGACGTGACGTGAAACGCATGGAGTCCTGCCTGCCGCGCGCCTTCGACGTTCTCCGCCGTGTCGTCGAAGAACGCGAGCCGCGAAGGCGCGAGGCCGATGTCGTTCGCAATCTTCATGAACGCAGCAGGCGACGGTTTGCGCAGGCCGAGCTCGTGCGAGCAGTAGATCCTCGCGAAATGGCGCAGGATTTCGCGGTACTGCGCGCTCCAGTACGCATGGTGGAGCGCGTTGGTGTTGGAGAAGAGATAGAGCGGCAGACGCGCGGCGAGCGCGGCCAGCAGCTCGTCCATTCCGGCGCGCGGTGCGACGAAGACCGCGTTCCATCCGGCGAGGAAATCCTCGTCGGTCAGCTCGATGCCGCACGAGCGGCGCAGCGTGGAAAAATATTCGGCGCTTTCGATCTCGCCCAGCTCGTGCGCCTCATACGCGGCATCGAACGCGAAGCGTCGCGCGATGTCCGCCGCCGGCACGCCGGCCGCGCGTCCCCACGCCTCGAACACGCGCGCGAAGTCGATATCGACGACAATGTTGCCGAAATCGAAGACGAGCGCGTCGACTATGGGAGCATTCGACATGCGGATACGTTACCTGCGGAAAGCTGTGGCTTCAATGATCCCATGCGGCACGACGCAAGGAGCGTCCGCATTGTGAGCTGAGGCCGCTTTTGTTGAAGCTGCATCCGTGCTTTGTTAGCATCCTTCGCAAGCCGACCGCAGCAGCGTCTTCCGGAAGACACTTCGAGCGCAGCCTCTAAACCGTTTCATCCGAGGGGAGAGTCACGCAATGCCCAAAACGACCGGCCCGCGATTCGTCGCCGACGCGCTGCGCGGGTATGGTCTAAGTCACGTCTTCTTCGTCCCGCAGATGCTGCTCGAGACGCTGACGGCGATGGAAGGGATGGGGATACGCCGCGTGATGACGCACGGCGAGAAAGCGGCGGCGTACATGGCGGACGGCTATGCGCGCGCGAGCGGAAAACCGGGCGTGTGCATGGCGCAGCACGTCGGCGCGTCAAATCTCGCGGCGGGACTCAAGGATGCCTATCTCGCCTCGTCGCCCGTGATCGCGATCACCGGCGGGCCGGCGCCGCTCGCGCGCCATCGCCACGCCTATCAGGAGCTCGAAGACTTCGCGCAGTTCGAGCCCACCACCAAGTTCAACGCGCACCTCGATCACATCGCGCGCCTGCCCGATCTCCTGCGGCAGGCGTTTCGCGAGGCGACCACCGGATGCCCGGGCCCGGTGCACCTGCAGATCGCAGGCCATCATGCGGAATCGATCATGACGGAGGCGGACCTCGAGCTGCTCGTCGAGCCGCAGCACCAGCGGGTTCCGGCGTATCGCCCCGCGGCCGACACTGCGCACGTCACGGCTGCGCTGCGTCTGCTCCAGGCCGCCGAGCGGCCGGTCATCGTTGCGGGCGGCGGGGTCGCGTGGTCCGGCGCGCAGGCCGAAGTGGTGCAGCTCGCGGAAAAACTGCAAATACCGGTTGCGACTTCGCTCAACGGCAAGGGGGCGATACTCGATACCCATCCGCTCGCCGTCGGCGTGGTGGGCACGTATTCGCGCGCGTGTGCCAACCGCATGGTTGGCGAGTCCGATCTCGTGTTCTATATCGGCAGCCACACCGGCGGACAGGTGACCGCGCGCTGGCAGGTGCCGCGTCCCGGCAAGCCCGTCATCCATCTCGATATCGATGCGCGCGAGATCGGGCGCAACTACCCGACGCAAGTGGGTCTCCTCGGCGATGCGCGCACGGTGCTGCGCCAGATGATCGACGCGGCGGGCACGGTGGAAGCATCCGCGCGCGCATCCTGGCTCGCGCGGGTGCGATCGCTCGTCGCGGAGTGGCGCGAATCGGTGGCGCCGAACATGAATTCGGACGCGGTGCCGATGCGGCCCGAGCGGGTGTGCCGCGAAATCTCCCGCGTGCTGCCTGAAGGCGCGGTGCTCGTCTCGGATACGGGGCACTCCGGCATCTGGAGTGGCGCGATGGTGGAATTCACGCGGCCGGGCCAGCGGCTCATCCGCTGCGCCGGTTCGCTCGGCTGGGGTTTCCCCGGCGCGCTTGGCGTGAAATGCGCGCTGCCCGATGCGCCGGTCGTGTGCTTCACGGGCGATGGCGGATTCTATTACCACCTTGCGGAGCTGGAGACCGCGGCGCGCTACGGCATCAACCTCGTGGTGATCGTCAACAACAACAGCGCGCTCAACCAGGAGATCCCGCATTTCGACAAGGCCTATGGCGGCGACCCCGACGAGCGCGGCCGCGAGATGTGGGGCTTCGGCAAGGTTGATTTCGCGAAAGTGGCCGAGTCGCTGAACTGCGTCGGGATGCGTGTGGAAAGACCCGGCGACGTTGCGCCGGCGCTCGAAAAGGCGTTGGCGGCGAAGCGGCCGGTGGTGATCGACGTGGTAACCGATCACCGGGCGTTTTCACCGAGGACATGGACGGGTTGACCACGCCGGCGCCGCCCGCCACTCTTCCCCTCCTCCGATGGGGAGGGGTGCCCACTGCGTGGGCGGGGTGGTGCAATGTTGACGGGGTGGTGGTGCAAGGAACGAGAACCGACAGGAGATACCGATGCATGGATCGCTGGATGACCTGAAGATCGAAGTCGACATGCTGACGCCCGAAGGCGAGCGCATCGTCGGCAAGAATCCGCCGCTCGACATCATTGCGCGCGACATCATCTTCGGCGAGGGCCCCGTGTGGGACAACCGCGCGAAGCAGCTTTACTTCACCGACATCATCGGCGACACCATCTGGAAGTGGAAGCCGAAGACGGGGCTCGAAGTGGTGATGAAGCCCTCGGCGAAGGCGGACGGGCTCGCGCTCGACCTCGAGTACCGCGTGGTGGTCGCCGGCTGGGGCGGGCGCACGGTGTTTCGCATCGAGAAGGACGGCTCGCGCACGGTGCTCGCCGACCGCTGGGAGGGAAAGAAGCTCTCCAGCCCCAACGACATCATCGTGAGCCGCGACGGCGCGATCTGGTTCACCGATCCCGTCGGCGGGCTGCTCAACGTCGGCATGGTGCATGAGGACCTCCAGCGCTACAACGACAAGCAGCCGGTCTTCCGCATCTCGCCCGACGGCAAGCAGATGACGCTCGTCACCGACGAGATCGTCTATCCCAACGGACTGTGCTTTTCGCCCGACGAGAAGCTGCTCTACGTGAACTGCAGCCGCGAGCGGCTGATCCGAGTCTACGACGTGAAGCCCGACGGTAGCGTGGGCGGCAAGGGGCGGCTCTTCTATCAGTATGGCGGGCCGGAGCGTGGTGTGCCCGATGGCATGAAGTGCGACATCGAAGGCAACGTCTACTGCACCGGGCCGGGCGGCATCTACGTCCACGATCCCTCCGGCAAGGTGCTGGCGCGGATCAAGACGCCGGGCCACCACCCTACCAATTTCGCGTGGGGCGACGATGACTGGCGCTCGCTCTACATCACCAACATCGGCTCCGTGGTGCGCACGCGGCTCAACATTCCCGGCGTTCCGGGCCGGTGAACGATCGGCACCGTCATTCCGGTGGAAACCGGAAGCCAGTCGCCGGATTCCGGCCCCGGATTCAATCCTTCCGGGGCAGGCTCTGGATGCGGGGATGACGAAGCAGGTTACCGAATTAGCGGAGGCAAAAAATGGCGTGGAATTTCGAGCTTGTGGCGGGTCCGTACAAGGGGCGCACCGGCGGACTCGCGTGGGACGGCAGCGGGATGCTCTTCAGCGCGGTGCAGGAGGAGCAGATCCTGCGCCACGACCCGCGCACGAAAACAACCGAGGTCTTTCGCAAGTACACCGGCCGCACCAACGGCATCGCGATCGCCGCGGACGGCACGGTGTACGGCGCGCAGGAAGGCGGCCGGCGCATCGTGCATTTCCGCAAGGACGGCTCGACCGGCGCGATGCCCGATCTCCTCGAGGGCAAGCACCACAACCAGCCGACCGACGTCATCGTCGATCGCAAGGGGCGCATCTGGTTCGCCGACGCTTACAACGCGCAGCTTCCGTACGGCCCCCCCGCGTTTCCGATGCTCGATCACGCCTCGGTACTGCGGTTGCAGCCTGCGAACGACGGCTGGCGCATGGTGCGCATGACGCACGACACGTCAGGGCCGCGCGCGATCCTGCTCTCCGCCGACGAGAAGACGCTCTACGTCGCCGATGGTGATGCCGAGCGCGGCAATTTGCTGCGCCTGTGCTCGTACCCGGTCAAGGAAGACGGCGAGCTCGGGCACGTGAAGGTGATGATCGACTTCGTGGTGGTGGAGCGCGGCATCGAAGGCATGTGCCTCACGAGCGACGGCAACATCGTCGCGTGCGCGGGGTGGAAGAAAGCCGGCGTGGGTCCGATGATCTATGTCATCTCTCCGTCGGGAACGATACTGGAGTCGCATCCCTCGCCCGCGGACATGCCGATGCGCGTCGCTTTCGGCGACGAGGGGCTCACGAGCCTCTATCTCACCGCGGGGGATGGCGGGCTCTATCGCGCGACGAACACCGGACTGCGCGGCCTCAAGCGTTGAAGGGGAATTACGGCCGACGAAGACTGTGTTGACCGTCATCCCGGCGCACGCCGGGATCCAGTGGAGACTTCCGGGTCCCGGCTTGCGCCGGGAAGACGATTTCCAGGAGGATGTGGATGCGCACGGCGAGCACGGCGGTTCGATACTTCGCTGCGACTGCAGTTTTCGCGCTGGGTGCGATCTTTTCGATAGCGTCGGCAGCGCAGTCGTATCCCACGCGGCCGATCCGCATCATCGCGCTCAGTTCGGCCGGCTCGGGCCCGGACATCGTCGGACGCCTGATCGGCGCGAAACTCACCGAAGCGTGGGGCCAGCAGGTGGTGGTCGATCCGCGTCCCGCGGCGACCGGCATCGTCGGCTCCGAGATCGCGGCGAAGTCGGCGCCTGACGGCCAGACGCTCGTCATCATCACTTCACAGGCGGTCATCGTTTCGGTCATGTACGACAAGCTTCCGTACAGCCTCGCGCGCGACTTCGCCCCGATCACGCTGATCGCCACGACGCCGTTCATCCTTGCGGTGCATCCCTCGGTTGCGGCACATTCGGTCAAGGAGCTCATTGCGCTCGCGAAGTCGAAGCCCGGGGCGCTGCGCTACGGATCGGGCGGATCGGGCTCGCCTCCACACCTTTCCGCGGAGATCTTCAGGAGCATGACCGGCATCGACATGCTGCACGTGCCCTACAAGGGCATCACGCCGGCGATGGTCGATACGGTTGCAGGACAGGTGCAGTTGCTGTTCTCGGTGATTCCCGCGGTGCTCCCCACGATCAAGTCGGGCAAGTTGCGGCCACTCGGCGTGACCAGCGCGAAGCGCACGGCGCTCGTCCCCGACATTCCGGCGATCTCGGAGACGGTGCCGGGCTACGAATTCATCGGGTGGTACAGCATTTTCGCGCCGGCGAAAACGCCGGCTGCGATCATCGGGAAGCTCAACGCCGAAATTACCAAGGCGCTGGAGACCCCGGAATTCCGCGAGCGCTTCATTTCGCTCGGCGCCGAGCCGAAGCCGTCCACGCCGAAGGAATTGGCGGAGTATCTCAGGCAGCAGACGGACAAGATGCGCAAGGCGGTGCAGGACTCCGGCGCGCGTCCGGATTAGAAGATGCAGGCAAAGAACAGGCCGTTCATGGTTTCCTTCGACTATCGCTCAGGACCGGCTCAGGCTCACCACGGACGGATTTCCTTACTCCCGCTCGCCCTGAGCCTGTCGAAGGGTGAGCGGTCCACGTACAACTAAAGGACGGAACATGGCCAAGACCACGGGATCGCGGGTATTCGCCGAAATGCTGAAAGGCTACGGCGTCACGCACGTTTTCTTCGTGCCGACCATCCTCATGGATGCGCTGGCGGAAATGGACGACATCGGCATCCGCAAGGTGATGACCCACGGCGAGAAGGCGGCCGCTTACATGGCGGACGGCTACGCGCGGGCGAAAGGCGCGCCGGGCGTCTGCATGGCGCAGCAGATCGGCGCCTCGAACATCGCCGCGGGGCTGCGCGATGCATACATGGGCTGCGTTCCGCTCGTCGTGGTGAGCGGGGGATCGACCGTCGGCGGGCGCTACCGTCACGCGTACCAGGAAGTGGAGGATTTCAGCCAGTTCGACGCAGTGACGAAGTTGAACCTCCAGCTCGACGATGTCTCGCGCCTGCCCGATCTCCTGCGGCAGATGTTTCGCACCGCCACGACCGGTGCGCCGGGGCCGGTGCACATGCGGCTGCGGGGCTCGCACGGCCAGAATGTCGAAGTCGAAGCCGACCTCGAGCCGGTCGTCGCGGAGCGTTTCGCGCGCGTGCCGGCATTTCGTCCTGCTCCGGAACCCGAAGCGGTGCGGGAAGCGGTGGCCGTGCTGGCGAAGGCGCAGCGTCCGATCATCGTCGCCGGCGGCGGCGTCGTCGCCTCGCAGGCGCGCGCGGAGCTCGTGCAACTCGCCGAGAAGCTGCAGATTCCGGTCGCGACTTCACTGACCGCGAAGGACGCGATTCTCGACCAGCATCCACTCGCGGCCGGTGTGGTCGGCACCTATTCGCGCGCGTGCGCGAACCAGGCGGTCGCCGAAGCGGATCTCGTCTTCTTCGTCGGTGCGCACGCGGGCGGGCAGGTCACGGCGAACTGGAAGATCCCGGCGGTGGACACGCCGGTGATCCAGCTCGACATCGATCCGCAGCAGATCGGGCGCAACTACCCCAACACGGTTGCGCTGCACGCCGATGCGAAAATCGGCCTGCGGCAGATGGTCGAAGCGGCGCAGGCGAGGTCGCCCGACGCGGCGAAGGCGTGGACTTCGCGCGTGCGCGAGCTGGTCGGGCAGTGGCGCGAGGGCGCGGAGCGCATGCGCAACTCCGACGCCGTGCCGCTCAGGCCCGAGCGCATCTGCAAGGAAATCACCGACGCGCTGCCCGCCGACGGGGTGGTCGTGTCCGACACCGGCCACGCCGGCATGTGGACGGGACAGATGATCTACATCACGCAACCGACACAGCGCTACATCCGCTGCGAGGGCTCGCTCGGGTGGGGGCTGCCGGGCGCGCTCGGCGTCAAGTGCGCGCTGCCGGATCGTCCCGTCGTGCTTTTCACCGGTGACGGCGGCATCTACTACCACCTCGCGGAGCTGGAAACCGCCGCGCGCTGCGGCATCAACCTCGTGGTGGTCGTGAACAACAACAACTCGCTCAACCAGGAGATCCCGCTGGTGAAGGCGGCCTACCGCGAGAAACGCGACGAGCGCTCCGGCGAGATCTGGCGCTTCCAGAGAGGCATCAATCTCGCGCGCGTCGCGGAAACGCTGGGCTGCGCCGGTTTCCGCGTGGAGAAACCGGGCGAAGTGAAGGCGCTGCTGCCGCGTGCTTTCGCCATGGGCAAGCCCGTGGTAATCGACGTCGCGAGCGAAGAGCAGGCGCTTGCACCCGTCGCATGGTTGCCCGGCGGCGCGCGCGGCGGCTATTGACACTTTTCCCCTCCTCCGACGAGAAGGGGGGCCTGCTGCGCAGGCGGGGTGGTGCTTTCCCCTTCTCCGATGAGGAGGGGTGGCGCGCAGCGTCGGGGTGGTGCAGCAAAAACGTGGTCTGTCCCCGGGAGGACCGGATGCAAAAATGGAAAGTCTGTTCAGCGTTTGTCGCTGCATTCTCTTCGCTCGCCACGGTAGCGGCGGGGGCGCAGAGCGCCGCTGCGACGTATCCCTCGAAGCCGATCCGGCTGATCGTCCCGCTCGCCGCGGGCGGCCCCAGCGACACCATGGCGCGCGCGCTCGCGCAGAAGCTCGGCGAAGTGGTGAAGCAGAACGTGATCGTGGACAACCGCCCGGGCGCAAGCGGCATCATCGGCACCGAACTCGTGGCAAAGTCGCCGCCCGACGGCTATACCATACTGCTCGTCTCGAGCGCGATCTCGATCAACCCCAGTCTCTTCCGGAAGCTCCCCTACGACACGCTGAAGGATCTCACCGCCGTGTCGCTGCTCGCGAATGCGCCGTATATGCTCGCGGTGCACCCCTCGCTGCCGGTGAAGACCGTGAAGCAGCTGATCGCGCTCGCCAGGGCGCGGCCGGGTGAACTCAATCACGCTTCGGGCGGCAGCGGCACCGGGCCGCATCTCGGAATGGAAGTGTTCATGCAGCGCACCGGCATCAAGGTGGTGCACGTCACCTACAAGGGTGGCGGGCCGGCCCTGAACGACTTCATCGCCGGCCACACGCAGGTGTACATGGGGAACATGATCACGCTGTATCCGCAGGTGAAGGCGGGCCGGATCCGCGCGCTTGCCGTGACCTCCGCGCAGCGCTCTCCCGCCGCGCCGGAGATTCCGACGGTGGCCGAGTCCGGCGTGCCGGGATTCGAGGAGGGCGGTCATCACGGGATCGTCGCACCCTCGGGTGTGCCGAAGGACATCATCGCGAAGCTCAATCGCGACATCGTCACCGCGATGCGCTCGCCCGATATCGAGAAGCGGCTGAGCGTCGAAGGCGCGCAGGTGGTCGCGAGCACACCCGAGGAGTACGACGCGATCATCCGCCGCGATCTCGCCAAGTGGGCGAAGGTGATCGCCGCCGCCGGCATCACCCCGCAGTAGGTCGGTCATTCCGTTGAAAAACGGAATCCAGGCTGACAGCGGATAGCGCAACCGGACTCGGTCCGCCAGTGGAGAGGAGGGCGCAAGCCATGACATTCCCAGAACTGCTTGCGACGGAGCAGGCGTATCTCGCGCCGGCGGTGTTCAATCCGCTCACGGCCCGGCTCGCCGAGCGCGCGGGATTCGAGATGCTCTATCTCGGCGGCGGGGCGCTCGGCTACGTCAAGGGCTGCCTCGAAGCGAATCTGAATCTGACCGAAGTGGTGCAGGCCGGCATCGAGATCCGCGGGTTCACCTCGCTCCCTCTGATCCTCGATGCGGCGTGCGGCTTCGGCGATCCGATGCACATGCATCACACGATCGGGCTGGCCGAGGCGGCCGGGTTCTGCGCGATCGAGATCGAGGACCAGGTGATCCCCAAGCGCGCGCATCACCACGTCGGCGTCGAGCACATGATTCCATGCGAACTGATGATGGCGAAGATTCACGAGGCGGTGCGGGCGCGGCGCAATCCGGATTTCGTGCTCATCGCCCGCACCAATGCCGTGCGGCAGACCGGAATGGACGATGCCGTCGCGCGCGGCAAGGCGTATCGCGAGGCGGGCGCCGACATGCTCTACATCTCGCCGCGCAATCCGGAGGAAGCGCGCGAGATCGCACGCCGGCTGCCGCCGCCCTTCATGTTCTCGTACGAATCGAGCGGCGAGCGTCCGGGCGCGGGGCTCACTCTGGACGAGCTGGGCCGGCTCGGCTACCGCGTGCTCTCCGTCGCCAACACCGCGCTTCCGTTCCATCGCGCGATGAAACAAACCTACGAGGCCATTGCGCGCGGCGAGCCTAATCCCGTGATGGCGGGCACGACGGCGAAAGCCGAACAGGCCGCGCTGCACGAGACGATCGGGTTCGACGCACTGATCGCGATCGAAAAGGCGACCGTGGAGAAATAGCACGCCCGGGCACGCAATGCCCTGAAGCGAATGAATCGGGAGGAGCAAATGGAGAAATCATCGGGAGTGAAAGCGCGAGGCGCAGTCGTCGCGTGTGCCGCGGCGGGCATCGTACTGGCGGCATGGAATGCCGGTGCACAGTCGCAGTATCCGAGCCGGCCGATCCGGCTGATCGTGCCTTCTTCCCCCGGCGGCGGCACCGACATCACGGCGCGCATCATCGCGCCCAGGCTCGGCGAGTATCTCGGGCAGCAGGCCGTGGTCGAGAACCGGGCGGGCGCCGGAACGATGATCGGTGGAGAGCTCGTCGCGCGCTCCGCACCCGACGGCTACACCCTGCTCATGGGCATCAGCACGCTCGCGATCAACCCGGCGATGTACCGCAAGGTGCCGTATGACGCGCTCAGGGATTTCGCGCCGGTGAGCCAGGTGGTCGCGTTGCCCAACGTGCTCGTCACGCACCCTTCGCTTCCGGCGCGGTCGGTGAGGGAACTGATCGCGCTCGCGAAAGCGCGTCCCGGCGAGCTCAACTTCGCTTCGGCGGGCGTCGGCACCAATCCCCATCTCTCGATGGAGCTCTTCCTCTCCATGGCCGGGGTGAAGATGACGCACGTCCCGTACAAAGGCTCGGGGCAGGGCGTGATCGACCTCCTCGCCGGCCATGTCACGGTGATGACGCCCTCGATACTGACCGCACTGGGCTACGTGAAGGACAGGCGGCTGCGCGCGCTCGGCGTGACGAGTGCGAAGCGCGCCGGCGGAGCGCCCGACATTCCGACGATCGCGGAAGCGGGCGTGCCGGGCTACGAGGCGGTGCAGTGGTTCGGCGTGCTCGCGCCGGCGGGAACGCCGCGTGACATCATTACGCGACTCCACAAGGAGATCGTGCGTACGGTGGAGACGCCGGAGATCAGGCAGAGGCTCGTGAACGACGGCGCGGATCCGGTTGGAAGCTCGCCCGAGGAGTTCGCCGCATTCATCCGCTCGGAAACGGTCAAATGGGCGAAGGTCGCCAAGGCGATCGGGTTGAAGCCGGAGTAGCGGCATGCGCGCGCCATGCGGGCTTTCGACATGGAAGGGCTCGGTATGGCGCTCGTTCTCGCGATACTGAGCGCGCTCTGCTTCGGCATGGCGCTCGTCACCGGACGGATCGGGCTGCGCACGCTCGACGCGCGCTCCGGCGCGGCGATCAGCATCCCGACCGCGACCCTGCTCTTCGTCGCTGCGGCACCGTTCGCGCTCGATCTCTCGGGTTTTGACGCGCGCGCGGCGCTGCTGTTTGCCGTCGTGGGCTTGTTCTTTCCCGCGATCGTCACGCTGCTCACCTTCCGCTCGAACGAGCTGCTCGGTCCCACGGTGACGGGCGCAGTATCGGGCACCGCGCCGCTTTTCGCGGTAGTCGGTGCGGCGATCGTTCTGGGCGAACGCGTTCCCGACGAAGCCGCGCTTTCGACGGCAGGTGTGGTCGCGGGCATCGCGTTGCTTTCGTCGAAAAAAGGTGTGCGACTGCGCAACGCGTTCGCATGGCCGCTGCTCTGGCCGATCGCGGGCGCCGCGGTGCGCGGATTGGCGCAGGTCGCCGCGAAAGCGGGCCTCGTCATGTGGGCAAGCCCGTTCGCTGCGAGCCTGATCGGCTACGTGGTGTCGTCCGCCACGGTGGTGGGCGCGGATCGAATTCTTGGATCGGCGAAGCCTGTGCTCACGAAATCGGCGATCGCCTGGTTTGCGCTGACCGGCGTGCTGAACGGCGGTGCGGTGCTCCTGATGTACGCGGCGCTCGCCGGCGCGCCGGTGTGGATGGTGGCGCCGGTCGTCGCGTCGTACCCACTCGTCACCGCGGTAGTGAGCGCGGCGGTGCTGCGCGACGAACGGCTGACCGCGCGAATCGTCGGCGGTGCGCTCCTCACGGCCGGTGCGGTTACCTACCTCGTTGGCGCAAGCGCCCTGTAGCGTGTCAGAGCAAGCCCTGCGTCAACGCTGCGAAGGCCGCCTTATTCCCCTCCGGTCCAGAACTTGCCGTCGAGCTCGGGCGCGAAATCGCCGTCGATCAGCACATAGAGCATCTTGACCGGCTTGCCCGAGCGGTTGCTCCACGCGTGGCTCGTCCCGCGCTGGATCACGACATCGCCCGTCTTCAACTGCACCTCCTCTTCATCGAGGATGAGCGTGATCTCGCCTTCGAGCACGACCGCGTAGTCGACCGTTTCGGTCCGGTGCATCATCGGGTGGCGGCCGCCGCGCCCGTAGGTGGACGCGTCTCCCGCGCCGCTCTTCCGGAAGAGTTCGCGCGCCTGCTCCGGCGTGAGCCGGCGCGTCTCTTCGGTCTCCGGCGGCACGACCGAAATGCGCAGCACGGTTCCGTTGCGCGGCGGCTGCAGCGAGCGCGGCCCCGTGGTGGGCTCGGGCTCGTCTGCCGCGATCGGCGCCGGTGTGGCGTGCGTCTTCCATACTTCGAAAGAAAGCTGTCCGGGGCGTATCGGATTGCCGTGCACGGTCGGCACGGGGCCGTCCGAAAGCACGATGGCTTTACCGGCCTTGTCGTGGCCGGTGATGACGCGTCGGATCGAGGTCATGCGTGCTCCTGTGGGCGGATATCGGTTCCAATGCGCGGTGAACGCCTGCTCGTTATGTTAGCCGAGAACGCGCGTGCTGCCGGCAGTCGTCCCCATCGCAACGCTTCGGTGGTTGTAGCTGCGCCGGCACCGCAACTAGAATGCTCCCTTTCCCCTGCAGCGGAGCGTCGTCATGACGAACATCGATCTCCACAACCACGTCATCCCGCCGACCATCGTGGATGCGATCGCGCGCGATCCCGAGCGCTTCGGCACCCGCTTCGTGGAGAAGGACGGCAAGCGCTACTTCGACGCGCACGGCCGCCTCGCCGAGCTTTTTCCCGAGTTCTACGACGTGGAGGCCAAGGTCGCATGGATGGACGGGAAGGGCATCGATATCGCCGCGATCTCCGTCGGCCCTCCGATTTATTTTTACTGGCTGTCGCCGGATGCGGGGCTCGCGGCGGCGAAGCTCGCGAACGACGGCATCGCGCAGATGGTCGCGAAGCGCCCCGAGCGCCTGCGTGGCATGGCGCATCTGCCGATGCAGGATCCCGACGCGGCGATCGCGGAGCTCGAGCGCGTGGTGAAGGAGCACAAGTTCAGGGCGGTGGAGATGGGCACTTCCATCGAAGGTGTCGCGCTGGCGGATCCGAAATTCCGCAAGGTGCTGAAGACGATCGAGCAGCTCGGCTGCTTCATCTTCGCGCATCCTTATCAGTGCCTCGCGCAGGGCGGCATGAAGGATTACTACCTGAGCAACTTCGTCGGCTTTCCGCTCGACACCACGCTCATGATCGCGCATCTCATGTTCAGCGGCGCGCTCGACGAACTGAAAAAGCTGCGCATCCTGTGCGCGCACGGCGGCGGTTTCATGCCCTATCAGATCGGGCGCTTCGCGCACGGGCACCGGGTGCGTCCGGAACCCAAGGTCAACAACCCGTCTCTGCCGCGCGAGCTGTTCAGGCGTTTTTACTTCGACTGCCTCACGCACGACCCGCTCGCGGCCCGTCACCTGATCAACATCGCGGGTGCCGACCGCGTGGCGATCGGCACCGACAATCCCTTCGACATGCAGCCCGACGATCCCATGGGCGCGATCGACGCGATCCCGGATCTGACGGCGAGCGAACGCGAGTACGTGTGCGAGCTGACCGCACGCGAGCTGCTGGGTGAGGATTGATGACAGCGGAATAGGCGCGTGCTAGTCTGGCCGACCGCTGAGCGAGGAAGCGGGACGCCGGAAAGGGGGAGGCCATGAAACGCGCTTGTTGCCGCGCTCTGCTCGCGCTCGTCGCGGGTATCGGCGCCCACGTGTCGTCGTACGCGCAGTACCCGACGAAAGCAGTCCGCTTCATTCTGCCGTTTCCGCCGGGCGGCGGCACCGATACGCTCGCGCGCATTCTGGGCGGCAAGCTCGCCGAGGGGCTCGGCCAGCAGGTCGTGCTCGACAACCGGCCCGGCGCGGGCGCGAACATCGGCGCCGAAATCGCGGCGAAATCGCCGCCCGACGGCTACACGCTGCTCATGAGCAACGTCGCGCATGCGATCAATGCGACGCTCTACAGCAAGTTGAACTACAACTTCCTGCGCGACTTCGCGCCGGTATCCCTGCTCGCTTCGACGCCCAACATCGTGGTGGTGCATCCTTCGATTCCGGCCAGGTCGGTGAAGGAACTCGTCGCGCTGGCGAAGGCCCGCCCCAACCAGCTCGACTTCGCTTCCTCGGGCAGCGGCAGCTCGGCCCATCTCGCCGGCGTGCTGTTCCAGCAGCTCGCGGGCGTGCAGATGAACCACATTCCGTACAAAGGCGGCGGTCCGGCGGTCGTCGCGCTGGTCGGCGGACAGGTCGCCATCGGTTTCGCGACCACGCCTTCGGTGATCGGCCACATCAAGGCCGGCAAGCTGCGCGGCCTCGCCGTGACGGGTCCCAAGCGCTCGCCTTCGACCCCCGAGCTGCCGACGGTGAGCGAAGCGGGGGTGAAGGGGTACGAGGTCACCGGGTGGTATGGCATGCTGGTGCCGACCGGCACACCGAAAGAGGTCATCGCGCGGCTGCATGCCGAATCGAACAAGGTCATCCGGCTGCCCGACGTGAAGGAGCGCATCGAGGCGGCGGGTTTCGAGACGCTCGGGACGAGCCCCGAAGAGTTCGGTGCGTTCATGAAGAGCGAAGTCGAGAAGTGGGCGAAAGTCGTGAAGGCGTCCGGCGCGCGCGCCGACTGATTTATGCATGGCGGTAACGCGCGCGCTCGCCCGATTCGTCGTCCGGTCGCGATTCGATGACATCCCGCACGCCATCCGGCACGAAGCCAAGCGATCGCTCGTCAACTGGATGGGCTGTGCGCTCGGGGGCTCGCGGCACGAGGCCGTAACGACGGCGCTCGCGGCGCTCGCGCCGTTCTCCGGCCCCCCGGAGGCGCAGTTGGTCGGGCGGCGCGAGCGGGTCGATTGCCTGCACGCCGCGCTGCTGAACGGCATGAGCGCGCACGTCCTCGACTTCGACGACACGCATTTGCGGACGCTGCTCCATCCCAGCGTGCCGGTCGCCTCCGCACTCCTCGCGTTTTCGGAGCGGCAAACCCTGTCGGGCCGGGATTTTCTGCATGCGTTCGTTCTCGGCGTCGAAGTGGAGTGCCGCGTCGCAAATGTCCTCTATCGGTCGCACAACGTGAACGGTTACATCACGGGGACGGCCGGCGTGCTCGGCGCCGCTGCGGCGCTCGGTCGCGTGCTGGCGCTGGACGAGCAAAGGATGATCTGGGCGTTGGGCGCCGCCGCCACGCAGGCGGCGGGATTGCGCGAGATGGCGGGCACCATGTGCAAGAGCTTCGTTCACGCTCGCGCAGCCCAGAACGGAATGCTCGCGGCATTGCTGGCTGCGCGCGATTTCACGAGTTCCGGGCAGGCGCTCGAAGCGCCGCGCGGACTCATCGCGGTGCTTGCGCCCGAGGCCGATCCTGCGCTCGTGAGCGCAGGACTCGGAGAGCAGTACGAGCTGCGGCTCAACACCTACAAGCCGCACGCCTGCGGCGTGGTGTGCCATCCCGTCATCGACGGGTGCATCGAGCTCCGCGGGCGTCATGCCCTGAGCGCGGCGCATATCACGGAAGTTGCGCTGCGCGTCCATCCGCTCGCGCTCAAACTGACCGGCATCCGCGCGCCGCGCACGGGACTGGAGAGCAAATGGAGCATCTATCACTCGGCTGCGGTGGCGTTGTGCGACGGAGCGGCGGCCGAAGCGCAGTACACCGACGCGCGAGTCAGCGATCCCACTGTTACTCGCGTGCGGGAGCGCGTGGTGGCGAGCGAGGATCCCGCGTTGCGCGACGACGAGGCATGGGTGAAGCTCATGTTCGACGACGGGCGCACGCTGGAGATCCACGTCGAGCACGCGCGGGGCAGCGTGGACAATCCGATGAGCGATCGCGACCTCGACCTGAAATTCGGCGCGCTTGCACGCGAAGCGCTGAGCGCGGCGCAGGCCGAGCGCCTGCTCGCGGCATGCTGGGCAGTCGAGGAAACGGGCGATGTCGGCGCGCTGGGCCGGCTCGCCGCCCCCTGATCGCCGCGCCGCGCAAAGACCGGTAGAATACGGGGCGAGCGCCCGGCTGCGCTCGCCGCCGGCGGGCCTTCCCGGTACCGATTCCAGGCATCCATTCAGCAGTCAAAAAACAACGCACGGAGAAACGATGAAGCGCATTCTCAGCACGTGTTCGACCCCGGTTGCGCTGGCTCTTGCTGCAGCCGCGTCCTTCACCGCAGCGCCACCGGCGTGGAGCCAGCAGTATCCCGCGAAGCCGGTGCGGGTGATCGTCCCATTTGCGCCCGGCGGTGGCAGCGACATCACCGCGCGGCAGGTATCCGCCAAGTTCAGCGAGATTTTCAAGCAGCAGTTCGTGGTGGAGAACCGCGGCGGCGCGGCGGGGCTGATCGGCATGGAACAGACCGCCAAGGCGACGCCCGATGGCTATACGATCATGATCATGTCGGGCAGCTTCTCCGCCACGTCCGCGACGCATCAGCCGGCGTTCGATCCGATCAACAGCATCGTTGCGGTCGCCGAAGTCGGCTTCACGCCGTTCGTTCTTACAGTGCATCCTTCGCTGCCTTCGAAGACGACGAAGGAATTCATCGCGATGGTGCGCGCAAAGCCGGGTGAGCTGGTGTACGCATCGAGCGGTGTCGGCGGACTTACCCACATGGCGACCGAGCTTCTTGCCAGCATGGCGAAGCTCAAGATGATCCATGTCCCGTACAAGAGTACCGGCGCGGCGATGGCCGACCTGCTTTCCGGGCGCGCGCAGTTGATCGTGGGCAGTCTGCTGCCCGTGGTCCCTCACTTCAAGACCGGAAAACTCCGTCCGCTCGCGGTCACGACGGCGAAGCGCTGGTATTCGGTTCCGGACGTTCCGACCGTCGCTGAAACTCTTCCCGGCTACGAGGTCGAGCTGTGGTTCGGTGTCATGGCGCCGCGCGGCACGCCGCAGGCGATCATCGACCAGCTCAACGGGGCGGTGAACAAGATGATCCAGGAGCCCGACATGAAGAAGAACCTCGATCAGCAGGGCATGGTGCCGTCCGGCGGCGCGCCGGCGAAGTTCGCGGACCGCATCCGCAAGGATTACGATCGCTGGGTGCGAGTCGTGAAGGAAGCGGGCATCAAGCCCGAGTAACGCTGGAGTTCATCAGACGACAAACGGGCTGCGGAGCGATCCGCGGCCCGTTCTTGCTCCCGCGCCTTCTCAGCTCGAAAGGACGCGCTTCAACTGCATCACGGCCGAAGTCGGGCTCGTCAGCACCCGTCGTTCCGGCTGCTCAGGAATGAGGGCCGCTGCACTCGCCATCGAGAACTGCCCCAGGATGAGCGCATCACAGGATCCGAGATCGTGGGCCGCCTCGGCAATCAGCCGGTCGTGCTCTTCGACGCGGCCGGCGTGCAGCGCCTTCAGCGCCGACGGTATGGTCTGAGTCGCGATTTCGAGCCGGATGTCGCGCTTGCGCGCCATCTGCTCGAGCTCGGCCTTGAGCGCGGGCACGCTCGGCGCGAAGGTCGCGAGCAGCCCGATGCGCCGGCCCGCGGCGAGCGCCTCATTGAACATGGCTTCGTTCGGCTTCAGCACCGGGATCGTGAGCGCCGCCTGCGCCGCCTCGATGGCGGGACCGAATGCCGAGCAGGTGAAAAGGATCGCGTTCGCGCCGCAGCGATGCGCGTAGCGCGCGAGCGCGACGAAGCGCTCGATCATTTCGTCGGTCAACCTCCCGGCGGCGGCGAGATCGGGCGCGAGCGAATCCTCGAGGAGATTGGTGGTGCGCGCCTCGGGCCAGAGTTTCCGGAAAGCATCCACGATCGGGTCGATCGCGACCGGCGTGGCATGAATGAGGGTGATGCGCGGCGACGACATCGAGCGGCGGTGCGAAAAAAGACGGCGTATTCTACCCGGTTTTCCGGGGACTTAAGCCGGCTGATGTATGATGGCGCTGCGCGGCGCGACGATGGTACGCGCTACGCATCGCGTGCGGTCGGGAGGGCAGAGGAGGAACCGGGATGACAGCGCTTGGTGAGAGAACGGCGATCGTGGCGCTCGCGCTCGCCGCGGCGGTGGCGGGATCGGATGCGCGGGCCCAGGCGTATCCGTCAAAGACCGTGCGCATACTCGTCGGCTTCGCGCCCGGCGGCGGGACCGACATCATGGCCCGCGCGGTGGCCGCGAAGCTCACCGAGTCGATGAAGCAGCAGTTCGTCGTCGAGAACCGGCCCGGCGCCAACGCCAATCTCGCCGCGAAGCTCGCCGCGGAGTCACCCGCCGACGGCTACACGATCCTCTTCATGTCGGTCGCGCACATCATGAGCAAGCCCGTGTACAAGAACCTGGGCTACGACATCGAGCGCGACCTGACGCCGATCACCGTGGTGTCCGAGGTCTCGAACGTGCTTGCGGCGCATCCTTCGCTGCCGGCGAAGAGCGTCAAGGAGCTGATCGCACTCGCGCGCTCGAAACCGGGAGAGCTCACCTACGCGACGTCCGGCGTGGCGAGCCCGGAACACTTCGCGGGCGAGATGTTCAAGGTCATGACGAAGACGAATCTCCTCATGATTCCGTACAAGGGCGGCGGCCCGATCGCGATCGACCTCGTCGCGGGACACGTGATCACGAGCTTCAGCACCATGCCACCGATCATCCCGCATATCCGCGCGGGTCGCGTGCGCGCGATCGCGGTCACCAGGGATCAGCGCGCGGCGGTGCTGCCCGACGTGCCGACGATTGCGGAGACCGTTCCGGGCTATTCCATGAGCACGTGGTATGGCGCCGTGGCGCCGGCCAAAACGCCGCGCGAGATCGTGGTGCGGCTCAATCAGGAAATGGTGAAGGCGCTCGCGCTGCCGGACGTGAAGGAACGGCTGGCGTCCCTCGGCGCGGATATCGTGGCGTCGAGCCCTGAACAGACGGCGGCGTTCTTCAAGTCCGAGCTCGCGAAGTACACCAGGGTTGCGGAAGCGGCGAAGATCCGCGCCGAATAAGAGGCGTCCGGTGCAATGAGATGAAAGCCGGCATCCATGAGATCGACTGGACTCCGACTTTGGTCGGAATGACGATGCGGCCATAAGCGGCTGGAGCAATACGATGTCCGCCCTTCTCGGTTGCATCGCCGATGACTTCACCGGCGCGACGGATCTCGCGAACACGCTGACGCGCGCGGGCATGAGAACCGTCGTGCTGCCGGGCGTGCCGCGGGCGGACTTCGCGCTTCCGGAAACCGACGCGATCGTGATCGCGCTCAAGTCGCGCTCGGTTCCCGCCGCCGATGCCGTGCGCATGTCGCTCGAGGCCTTCGCCTGGCTCAAGCGTGGTGCTCCGCGCCAGTACTACTTCAAGTACTGTTCGACGTTCGATTCGACCGATGCCGGAAACATCGGGCCGGTCGCGGAAGCGCTGCTGGCCGCGCTCGAGGCGCCGTTCACGGTCGCGTGTCCTGCGTTTCCTGCCAACGCGCGCACGGTATATCAGGGCCATCTCTTCGTCGGCAACGTGCTGCTGTCCGAGTCCAGCATGCGGCATCATCCGCTGACCCCGATGACCGATTCCTCGCTGGTGCGCGTGCTGCAGCGCCAGTGCAGGGGACACGTCGGGCTGATCGCGCACGAAGTGGTGCGGCAAGGGGCGGATGCGATCCGCGAAGCGTCCCGGAGTCTGGCGGCGGAGGGTGTGCGCATCGCCATCGTCGATGCGCTGACCGATGCGGATCTGGAGGCGATCGGGGAGGCGTGCGCCGAGCTGCCGCTTCTCACCGGGGGATCGGGGCTCGCTCTGGGACTTCCGGGAAACTTCCGGCGCGCTCGCGTGCTCGAACCCCGCGGACCCGTTTCGCTTCCCCGGATCGCGGGGCCTGCGGCCGTTCTCGCGGGAAGCTGTTCCTCCGCCACGCAGCGGCAGGTCGAATGCATGAAAGCGTCGCACGCCTCGTTCGAGATCGATCCCATCGAGCTGCATACCAACGGTGACGCGGTGAAGAAGGCGCTCGAGTGGGCGCGGCCGCGTCTCGGCTCGGCGCCGATTCTGATTTACTCCACCGCGGACGCGTCGGCGATAGCGAAGGCACAAGCCGCGCTCGGCCGCACTCGGGCCGGGGAGATCGTGGAGCGCGCGCTGGGCGAGATCGCGCAGGGACTCGTCGCGATGGGAGCGCGCACGCTCGTCGTCGCGGGAGGCGAGACTGCGGGCGCGGTCGCAGGCGCGCTCGGCATCCGCGGCCTGCGGATCGGCGAGGAAATCGATCCCGGTGTGCCGCGAACGGCGAGCATCGGGGAGCCCGCGCTCTCGCTCGTGCTCAAGTCCGGCAATTTCGGCAGTGAGGATTTCTTCCTGAAGGCGCTCGCATGAACGAGAACGCGCTTCGCGAGCAGATCGCGATGATCGGCCGGTCGCTCTACGACCGGGGGCTTGCGCACGGTTCGGCCGGCAATATCAGCGTCCGGGTCGATGACGGCTGGCTCATGACGCCGACCAATTCGTGCCTGGGTCGGCTCGATCCCGCGCGCCTCGCGCGCCTCGACGCGGCGGGCAATGCGCTCTCGGGCGACAAGCCTTCCAAGGAAACCTTCCTTCACCTCGCGATGTATCGCGAGCGCAAGTGCGGCGCGGTCGTGCACCTGCATTCGCTGCACGCGGTCGCGGTGTCGTGCCTCGCGGACATCGATCCTGAGAACGTGCTTCCGCCGCTCACCGCGTACGCGATCATGCAGCTGGGCCGGCTGGCGCTCGCGCCGTACTACCCGCCCGGGGACGAAGCGCTCGCGGACGCGGTAGGCAGGCTCGCCGGACGGCACCACGCGATCCTGCTCGCGAACCACGGGCCGGTCGTCGCCGGCGCGACGCTCGACGCCGCGGTGAACGCGATCGAAGAGCTGGAGCAGACCGCGAAGCTCATGCTGCTCCTGCGCGGCCAGTCGGTGAGGCTTCTCGCCTCCGAGCAGATCGCCGAGCTCGAGCGCCGCTTTCCCAGTTGAGACTCCTGTCCATGCACGCACTCGTTCTTATCACCGGACTCTCTGCTGCGCTCGCCGCGGCACCGCTTGCTGCCCAATCGACGCTGGATACCGTGCGTGCACGCGGGCATCTCCAGTGCGGCGTCAACACCGGGCTTGCGGGTTTTTCCCAGCCGGATTCCAAAGGCGTGTGGCGCGGCATCGACGCCGACTTCTGCCGCGCGGTGGCAGCGGCGGTATTCGGCGATCCCAGCAAGGTGCGCTACACGCCGCTCACCGCGCAGCAGCGCTTCACCGCGCTGCAATCGGGCGAGGTGGACCTCCTCGCGCGCAACACCACGTGGAGCATCTCGCGCGACACCGCGCTCGGGCTCAACTTCGTCGGCGTGAATTACTACGACGGGCAGGGCTTTCTCGTGCCGAAGAAGCTCAAGGTGAAGAGCGCGAAGGAGCTGAACGGTGCGACGATCTGCGTGCAGCCCGGCACCACCAACGAGCTCAATCTCGCGGACTACTTCCGCACGCACGGCATGAAGTTCAAGCCGGTGGTGATCGAGAAGCTCGAGGAGGTGCTGGGCGCCTACTTCGCCGGGCGCTGCGACGTCTATACCACCGACGTTTCGGGCCTCGTCGCGATTCGCGCCTCGCGCGCGCCCAATCCCGCCGAGCACGTGATCCTGCCGGAGATCATCTCCAAGGAGCCGCTCGGCCCGGCGGTACGGCACGGCGACGACCGCTGGTTCGATATCGTGAAGTGGACGCTCTTCGCCATGATCGAGGCGGAGGAGCTGGGTCTCGCCTCGAACACGATCGACCGGCAGTTGAAGAGCCCGAGCCCGTCGATCCAGCGTTTCGTGGGCGCGAGCGGCGATCTCGGAAAGGCGCTCGGGCTGGACAACCGCTGGGCCTACCGCGTCGTGAAGCACGTCGGAAACTACGGCGAGAGCTTCGAGCGCAATCTCGCGCCGCTCGGCTTCGAGCGCGGCCTGAACCGGCTGTGGTCGCAAGGGGGGCTCATGTACGCCCCGCCGCTCAGATAGACCGCGGGCGTGTACGCGCGCCGCGGTTCGCGCCTCTCCGCGCTCCTCCATCAGGCCGCCGCGCTGGGGGCGACGCTCGCGCTCGCGTGGTTTCTCGTGGCCAACACGCTGGAGAACCTCGCGGAGCGCAACATCGCGAGCGGCTTCGCATTCCTTGGCCGCGAGGCCGGATTTGCCATCGGCGAGACGACCTTCATTTCGTACAGCGCCGCCGACAGCTATCTCAGGGCGCTCGCCGTGGGGATCGCCAATACCGCGCGCGTCGCGCTCGTCGGCATCGTGGCTGCGACGTTTCTCGGCACGCTCATCGGACTTGCCCGCCTGTCGCACAACTGGCTCCTCGCCCGGCTTGCCGCGGCCTACGTCGAATTCGTGCGCAACGTGCCGCTCCTGGTGCAGCTTTTCTTTCTGTACGCCCTGATCACCGAGTACCTCCCCGCACCGCGCGCGGCGCTCGAGCCGCTGCCGGGCTTCTATCTCTCCAACCGCGGCATCTTCATGCCGGCGCCGGGCCCGCATTCCGCCTACCTGTGGATGCTGGCCGCGTTTCTCGCTGGCAGCGTGGCCGCCCTCCTCTTCGGCAGGTGGGCGCGCGCGCGGCGCGTGACGGGTGCGCGTGGGTTCCCGGTTCCTGAAATCGGGCTTGCGCTCGTCCTCGTGCCGCCCGCGCTCGCGTATCTCGCCGCCGGCGCGCCGACCGAGTTGGATGTGCCGCAGCTCGTCGGCTTCAACTTCACCGGCGGCATGACGATCACGCCCGAATTTGCGGCGCTCGCAGCGGGCCTCGTCCTCTACACCGCCGCTTTCATCGCCGAGATCGTGCGCGCGGGCATCGAGTCGGTCTCCTACGGACAGTTCGAGGCGGCCTATGCCATCGGGCTCACGCGCCGCCAGGCGATGCGCCACGTGGTGTTGCCGCAGGCGCTGCGCGCGATCGTGCCGCCGCTCACCAATCAGTACCTCAATCTCACGAAGAACAGCTCGCTCGCGGTTGCGATCGGCTATCCCGATCTCGTGTCGATCGCCAACACGACCATCAACCAGACGGGCCAGGCGATCGAGGGCATCGCGATCATCATGCTGGTCTATCTCACGATCAGCCTCTCGATCTCCGGCTTCATGAACTGGTACAACGCGCGTGTCGCGCTGCGGGGGCGCGGATGAGCGGAAAAACGTGGTCTGTCCCCGGTTGGGTCCGCGCGAATCTTTTTCCCGGCCCGCTGAGCGGGCTTGCGACGCTCGCGATCCTTTACCTCGCATGGCAGGCGCTGCCGCCGCTCGTCAACTGGGCGTTTCTCGACGCGGTGTGGAGCGCGCGCGATGCCGGCCCGTGCCGGGCCGAGCACGCGGGCGCCTGCTGGGCGTTCGTCACCGACAAGTACCGCTTCATCCTGTTCGGGACGTATCCATATGAAGCGCACTGGCGTCCGGCGGTCGCAACGGTGCTTCTGATCGCGCTCTGGATCGTGAGCCTCGTGCGCGCGGCCTGGAAGCCATGGCTCCTTCTGCCGTGGGCGTGCGGCCTCACCGCGATCGGCGTGCTGATGTGGGGCGGCGTGTTCGGCCTGGGCTACGTCGAGAACGAGCGCTGGGGTGGCCTCACGCTCACGCTGCTCCTCGTCACCTTCGGCATCGGATGCGCTTTTCCGCTCGCCGTGCTTCTTGCGCTCGCGCGCCGTTCCAGCCTGCCGGTGCTGCGCGGTCTTGCGGTCGGTTACATCGAACTGATCCGCGGTGTGCCGCTCATCTCGCTCCTCTTCATGGCTTCGGTGATGCTGCCGCTCTTCCTGCCCTCGGGCGTCTCGATCGACAAGCTGTTGCGCGCCCAGATCGCGCTGATCCTCTTTGCCGCCGCGTACCTCGCCGAGATCGTGCGCGGCGGCTTGCAGGCGGTGCCGCGCGCGCAGTACGACGCCGCGGACGCATTGGGCTTCAGCTACGGGCAGAAGATGCTCTACGTTATCCTGCCTCAGGCGCTCCGCATCGCGATCCCGCCGCTCGTCAACAGCTTCATCGGCTTCTTCAAGGACACGTCGCTCGTTCTCATCATCGGGCTCTTCGATCTGCTCTCCACCGTCAAGGTGGCGCTGACCGAGCCGGCGTGGTCGGGATTCGGTGTGGAAGCGTATCTCTTCGCATCGCTCGTGTACTTCGTCTTCTGCTACGCGATGTCACGCTACAGCCGCGCGTTGGAGCGCGAATACGCGCGCGGCCGGCGCAGTGCGTTCTGGTCGCTGGACCTTCCGCGTTGACAAAGACCAGGCGCCGTGCAACATTTGGGCTGCCCGTTCCCGAACACTCGCGTGCCGCGCATCCGCGACAAGCCGCGGCGTCATTCGAATCCAGGAGGCATCATGGTTGACTTGAAGGCGTTTCATTATGCGCTGCGGCTCGCCGCGATCGCGCTGTGCGCTGCGTGCGTTGCAGTGCCGTCGTGGGCGCAGAACTATCCGACGCGCGCGATCCGGATGATCCTGCCGTTCCCGCCCGGCGGCCCGACCGACATCACCGGCCGCGTCATCGCGCAGAAGCTCTCGGAGCAGCTCGGTCAGCCGGTGGTGTCCGACAACCGGCCCGGCGCAGCCGGCAACCTCGGTCTCGAAATCGCAGCGAAGTCGCCGCCCGACGGCTACACCATCGTGCTCACCGCGCCGCCGATCGCGATCAGCCCCGCGCTCTACAAGAAGCTCAATTACGACGCGCAGAAGGACCTCGCGCCGATTTCCCTCGTCGCCGAAATCCAGAACATCGTCGTCGCGCACAATTCGGTGCCGGTGAAGACCCTGAAGGATCTCATCGCGCTCGCGCAGCGCAATCCCGGCAAGCTCACGTTCAGCTCGAGCGGCGCCGGGAGCACGAATCATCTCGCGAGCGAGCTGCTCAAGGGCCGCTACAAGCTCGACATGATCCACGTGCCGTTCAAGGGCTCGAGCCCCGCGCTGGTGGCCTTGATGAGCGGCCAGGTCGATTGGGGCACGATGGCCGTGCCGGGCGCGATTCCGCTGGTGAACCAGGGACGCGTGCGGGGTCTCGCGGTGTTGACGGAAAAGCGCCTGCCAACGCTGCCCAACGTTCCGACGGCCGCGGAGTCCGGCGTGCCCGACTTCATCATGCCGATCTGGTACGGCATCCTTGCGCCGGCCGGCACCCCGCGCGAGATCATCAACCGCCTGAATGCCGAGATCCACAAGGCGCTGGCCGCGCCGGACGTAAAGAAGCGGCTCGCGGACTCGGGCGTCGATCCGCTCGTCAGCACGCCCGACCACTTCGCGAAATACATCCGCGAGGAGACGGTGCGCTACGCAAAGATCATCAAGGACGCCGGCATCACCGCGCAGTAGGCGCCACGTAGACACCCGCGTACGCTTTGCCAGTTGGCGAAATCGCTGCTGTCGCCAATGATATTGTCATTCCGGCGCAAGCCGGAATCCAGAGTGCTGTACTGGATGCCGGTTTTCACCGGCATGACGGCTCTGGGATAAGCCGCCAATTAACGGGACGCCACACTAGCGGTTGGTGAGGCGCACGTGCCTTCCGAGGTGCGCGCAATCCTCGTCGGTCTTCAGGCCCGCGGCGCGAATGCCGTAGGCCGCGAGCTCCTCGTCGCGCGCCTCGGTCTCACCCGTGACACCGATGGCACCGATGACTTCTCCATGCGCATCGCGGATCAGCCTCCCGCCGCCTTCGGCGAAGAGCTGCCCGCCGGACGCGCCGATGAGATAGTTCACGAAAAGCGGTTTTTCCTCGGCGCGTAACCGCACGAGGCTCGAGGAGCGGCCGAGCGCGAGCGCGGCGTACGCTTTGCCGAACGCCATTTCGAACCGCATCATGGCCGAGCCGTCCTCCTTCTTGAACGCTTTCAGCCGCGCGCCCTGATCGGTGATCGCGACGCCGAGCGGTCGCGCGTCGAGCTCGCGTCCGCGCGCGAGTATGGCATCGATGATGCGATTCGCCTCTTCAAGCGTGACAGTGCTCATATGCTTCTCCTGTATGCAACCCAAGGGCCGGAACGTCATGGTAATTCAGCGAGGGCAGGCCTGCGCGACATGCATTAAAATGACAGGCTCGAAATTCCGCATGGTTCGCCGTTACACAAAAAAACCGACGAGGAGGTTTCTGATGAAGCAGGGTGTCTTTGTCGCGCCAGCGTGCTCCATCTTCGGCGCGCTGCTGTGCATCGCGCCGCTTGCGACGCATGCCGCGGACGCTTACCCCAGCCGGCCGATCCGCGTCATGGTCGGCTATGCGGCAGGCGGTGTGAACGATCTCGTGGCGCGGGCGATCGCGCCGCGACTTTCGACGCGGCTCGGCCAGCAGGTGGTCGTCGAGAACCGCCCCGGCGCGGGTGGCAACATCGCGACGGAGCTCGTCGCGCGCGCGGCACCGGACGGTTACACCCTGCTGCTCGGCTCGGTTGCCTCTCTCGCGATGAGCCCGGCGCTTCACGGCAAGGTGCCGTTCGATCCGCTCAACGACTTCGAGCCCGTCACCAAGGCGGCGGACGTGAGCTCCCTCATCGCGGTGCATCCGACGCTCCCCACCCGCACGCTGAAGGAATTCATCGCGCTCGCGAAGAAGCAGCCGGGGAAACTGAACTATGCTTCACCGGGCACCGGCAGCATTTCGCATCTTTCGGCGGAGCTGTTCAAGAGGGCGGCCGGCATAGACATCGTCCACGTGCCGTACAAAGGCGGTGCACCGGCGGCGGTGGACGCGGTCGCAGGCCAGGTCGAATGCCTGATCTCGATCATCTCGTCCGGAGCCCCGCATGTGAAGTCCGGGAAGCTCCGTGGCCTTGCGGTGACCACGGCCGGGCGCGCGAGCATACTTCCGGACGTGCCGACGGTTGCGGAGATGGGCTATCCCGGGTTCGAGGCGACCGGCTGGCTCGGACTGCTCTTTCCCGCCAGGACACCCGAGGCGATCGTGAGCCGGATGTTCAAGGAGGCGGTTGCCGTGATCAACGTGCCCGAGGTGAAGCAGCAACTGCAGAACTCCGGGCTCGATCCGGCGCCGAGCGACGCTCCGCGGTCGTTTGCCGCCTACATCAGGTCCGAGCACGCGAAGTGGGGCAAGGTGATCAGGGAGGCCGGAATTACGGCGAAGTGACGAGGGAGACCCCGATGAAGACCACGCTACGCATTTTGATCGGCGCGACCTGCGCGATGGCGGTGTGCGCCACCGCGTTCGCGGCGGCGCCGCAGTATCCCACGCGGTCGGTGCGGTTGATCGTGCCATTCGCGCCGGGGGGGCCGACCGACACCATCGCCCGGCTGATGGCGAATCATCTGACCGAGGCGCTCAAGCACCAGGTGATCGTGGACAACCGCGCCGGCGCCGGCGGCAACATCGGCATGGGCCTCGCCGCGGACGCCGCGCCCGACGGCCATACGCTGCTGCTGGTGAGCTCGAGCTTCGTGGTAAATCCGAGCCTCTACAAGAAGATTCCTTACGATCCGTTCAAGAGTTTTGCCTTCGTGACCAACGTCGCGGCCTCTCCCAACGTTTTCACCGCGCATCCGTCCTCGCCGGTCAGGTCGATCTCCGACCTCATCAAGAGCGCGCAGTCGAATCCCGGGAAGTACAACATCGCGACCCCGGGCATCGGCACCACCCCCGACCTCTCGGCGCGGCTGCTTGCGCTGACGACGAAAGTCGATCTCACCGCGGTGCCCTATGGCGGTGCCGGGCCGGCAGTCTCCGCCGTGGTCGGTAACCAGGTTTCGATCGGCTGCACCGCCATGCCACCGACCACGCCTCACATCCAGGGTGGGCGCCTGCGAGCGCTCGCGGTGACGAGTGCGAAGCGATCGGAGGCGTTGCCCGACGTACCGACCATGGCCGAAGCCGGCTACAAGGGGCAGGAAGCGGAGACATTGCAGGGCATGCTGGTGCCGGCGGGCACGCCGAAAGAAATCGTGAGCCGCCTGCACTCCGAGGTCGCGAGGATCATGGCGATGCCCGACGTGCGCAAGCGCGTCGTGGAGCTGGGTTTCTACATCATCGTCAATACTCCGGCCGAGTTCGCGGCGCAGGCCAGGGAAGAAGTGGAGAAATGGGGCAAGGTGATCCGCACCGCCAAGATCGAAGTCCAATAGCGGCGAAAGCTCTTCCTTGAGAATCCGCGACATCCGCGAGGTCGCGATCCCGCTCAAGTCGTCGCTGCGCAACGCGGTGTTCGACTTCAGCGAGATGACGACTTCGGTCGTCGCCGTGATCACCGACGTCGTGCGCGACGGCCGGCCGGTCGTCGGCTACGCCTTCAATTCCACCGGGCGCTATGCCTGCGGCGCGCAGATGCGGGCGCGTTTCATCCCGCGCGTGCTCGGCGCCAGCTCCGAGTCGCTCGTGAACGACGCCGGCGACAATCTGGATCCCGAAAAAATTCTCGCCTGCATGATGCAGCGGGAAAAGCCCGGCGGCCACACCGAGCGCTCGATCGCGATCGGAACGATCGAAGTGGCGTGCTGGGACGCGGTCGCGAAGATCGCGGAGAAGCCGCTCCACCGCGTGCTCGCCGAGCGCTACAACGGCGGGAAAACACTCGACCGTGTGCCGTGTTACGTCGGCGGCGGCTGGTACGAGCCCGGCAAGGGCATCGAAGCGCTGCAGGACGAGATTCGGGAAAAGCTCACGCAGGGCTATACCACGATGAAGATCAAGGTGGGCGGTGCCTCTCTTGCCGACGACCTTGCGCGCGTCGAAGCGGCACTCGAAGTGGTCGAATCGAGCGCGAATCTCGCGGTCGATGCCAATGCCGGCTTCGATCGGGAGCGTGCGCTGGCGTACGCGAAGGCGCTCGCGCCTTATCGGCTGCGCTGGTTCGAGGAGCCGACCGACCCGCTCGATTACGGGCTGCTCGCGGAAGTCGCCGCACTCTACGCGCCGCCCATCGGCACCGGCGAAAATCTCTTTTCCACGCAGGACGTGCGGAACCTGGTCACGTTCGGCGGGCTGCGCCCCGATCGCGACATCCTGCAGATCGACGTGCCGCAGTCCTACGGCATCGTGCAGTTTTCGCGTACGCTCGCCATGCTGGAGGCGCGCGGATGGCGGCGCTCGGCGCTCTTTCCCCACGGCGGGAACCAGATGACCCTCCATATCGTCGGCGGCTTCGGATTGGGCGGTTGCGAGGCGTATCCCGGCGTGTTCGGCATCTTCGCGGGGTTCGCTGACGACGCGAAGGTCGAGGACGGCCACATCGCGCTGCCGCAGCGCCCGGGCATCGGCTTCGAGGCGCAAAATGCCCTCTATGCCGTCATGAAAGAGCTGGCATCGGGTTGATCAGGATCAAAACCCGGCGCGACAGGAGCGTAGTAAGCTCTGCGCCGTTCGTGGTCGCGGAAGGGAGGGCAGTGGAAGTGAGAGTCGAAACGCTGGAGATCCTGTGCAGCCCCCGCGAGCATGTGCCGCTCGCGCTGGAAACGCGTCCCCCCCGCAACGGCGACGCTACCGAGTTCCTCGTGAATCGTGAGCATGGCCTGGAATTCCCGATTCGCGATGGCATACCGATCTTCGTCGACCAGCAGGCGATCAGCGGCCTGAACGGGCGCTTTCGCAGGATCTACGACAGTTGGGCGCCGTTCTACGATCTCCTGAGCCGGGTGGGGCTCGCGATACTGGGCGTCTCGGAACAGAAGCTGCGCCGCGATTTCGTGGACCGGCTCGAGATCCGCAACGGCAGCCATGTTCTCTCGACCTCGGTCGGCACGGGCAGCGACCTGTCGTTCATTCCGCGCGGCTGCAAGTTCTATGGCAATGATCTCTCGGCGGGCATGCTGAGGGTCTGCCAGAGCCGCGTGCATCGACTGGGGATGCTCGCGGAGCTCTTTCTCGGCGAAGCGGAGCATCTGCCGTTCCGCGACGAGACGTTCGACGTCGTCTACCAGATGGGCGGCATCAATTTCTTCAGCGATCAGGCGCAGGCGATCCGCGAGATGGTGCGCGTCGCGAAGAAGGGCACCAGGATCGTGATCATGGACGAGACCGAGAAAGTCGCGAAAACGCTGGAAAACGTCCCCGGCATCAACGCGTGGTTCCGCCACCATCGCCGGCCCATCGTTCCGCCGGTCGAGTACGTGCCGCCCGGCATGGAGGACATCGAGACCCGCGAGCTCTACGACGGGCAGGCGTGGCTCATCAGCTTCCGCAAACCCCACTGACCTTTCCCCTCCTCCGAAGGAGGGGCGGCGCGCAGCGCCGGGGTGGTGTTTCCCCTCCTTCCGAAGAGGAGAGGTGTCCGCTCCGCGGGCGGGGTGGTGATCAGGTTGACGCCGTGACGAACGCTCTCCACCATACCCGCCATGCCGGAAGTCTATGTCAGCACCGACGTCGAAGCCGACGGTCCGATTCCCGGTCCGCACTCGATGCTGAGCTTCGCCTCCGCGGCGTATCTGCGCGACAAGACGCTTGTTGCAACGTTCGAAGCGAATCTCGAAACGCTGCCCGGCGCGGAGGGCCATCCCGTCACCATGGCGTGGTGGGCGACGCAACCGGCAGCATGGGCGGCCTGCCGCCGTAATCCACGCGACGCCACGCTCGTCATGCCGGAATACCTTGCGTGGCTGAAGGCGCTGCCCGGCAAGCCGGTGTTCGTCGCCTATCCCGCGGCGTTCGATTTCATGTTCGTGCACTGGTATCTCAATCGCTATGCCGGCGAAAGTCCCTTCGCGCATTCGGCGCTCGACATCAAGACCTACGCCATGGCGCTGCTCGGGGCGGCGTACTACGACTCGACCAAGCGCAACATGCCGAGGGAATGGTTCGATCCGCTGCCGCACACGCACATCGCGCTCGATGACGCGAAAGAGCAGGGCGCGCTCTTCTGCAACATCCTCGCGTGGCGGGACCGGCACTTCGGTCGTGGCAGTCCATGAGCGGCGCACGCTCCATGCAACTGCGCGGCGGCGAGCAGGTGCCCGTCCTCGGACAAGGCACCTGGTACATGGGCGATCACGCTTCGAAGCGCAAGCAGGAAATCGCGGCGCTCAGGCTCGGCATCGAGCTCGGCATGACGCTCATCGACACCGCCGAGATGTACGGCAACGGGCGCGCCGAGGCACTGGTCGGCGAGGCAATCCGAGGCGTGCGGGAAACCGTGTTCCTCGTAAGCAAGGTTCTGCCTTCGAACGCGAGCCGAAAAGGCGTCCGCCGCGCGTGCGAGGCGAGCCTGAAGCGGCTCGGCACCGACCGCATCGATCTCTATCTCCTGCACTGGTTCTCGAGCCATCCGCTGGAAGAGACGATCCGCGGCTTCGAGGACCTTCTGGCCGCGGGCTGCATACGCCACTGGGGCGTCAGCAATTTCGACCGCAGTGAAATGGAGGAAACGTTTTCGACAGCCGGCGGCGCAGCATGCGTAGCGAATCAGGTGCTCTACAACCTCTCTCGGCGCGGCATCGAGCACGAGCTCATCGACTGGTGTCGCCGGCGCGATGTCGCGATCATGGCGTATTCGCCGATCGAGCAGGGGCGCATCCTTTCACATCCGGAATTGAAGCGCGTCGCGCAGCGCCACCGCGCGACGCCGGCCCAGGTCGCGCTCGCGTGGATCCTGCGCGAGAAGGGCGTGATCGCGATCCCCAAGGCCGGTACGCCCGAGCACGTCCGCGAAAATCGCGCAGCGCTCGATCTCGACCTTACGGCTGAAGATCATGCTGCGCTCGATCGTGCGTTTCCGCCGCCGCGCGGGCCGACCCCGCTGGAAATGCTCTGACTGAACTTTGGCGGCACCAGCGGTCCCACGGCTGAGGCGCGCGTCGCGCGCTGTATCCGGCAGGGCGATATGGCGACAAAGTCCAAAGGCAGGAACAGCCCGCCTGTGAAACGACCGGGCGCATGCCGGCACCGGTGCGCGAACCGGGGCCGAATCCGCCGGCGAAGAAAGCACGCAAGCGCGCGTCATAAGCGCCTCGACAGTCATGCCCCGGCCTGAAGCCACGTGCGAGCGTCACACCACCCAGTCGCCGATCGAGGACTACGCGCTCATCGGCGACTGCGAGACTGCCGCGCTGGTGGGACGCAGTGGCTCCATCGACTGGCTGTGCTGGCCGCGCTTCGATTCACCCGCATGCTTCGCGGCGCTGCTCGGTACGCGGGAGCACGGGCGGTGGCAGATCGCGCCGCGAAACCCGAGGCCGCTCGTTCGCCGCCGCTACCAGCCAGACACGCTGGTGCTCGAAACCGACTTCGAGACCGCGGAAGGCGCGTTCACACTTGTCGACTTCATGCCGATCGGGGAAGCGGGCTCCGATCTCGTGCGCACTCTCGTCGGCAGGAAGGGGGCCGTGCCGGTGCGCATGGAACTCGTCCTGCGCTTCGATTACGGCGCATCGGTGCCATGGGTCAGCCGTTTGCCCGACGGGCGGCTGCGCGCCATCGCGGGTCCCGATATGGTCGTCCTTTCCGCGCCGGTCGGGGTGAAGGGCGAAAATCTCACCACCGTCGCGGAATTCGAAGTGCGGGCAGGCGAACGGCGCTCTTTCGTGCTGATGCACACGGATTCGCATCAGCCGCCTCCCGCACCGATCGATCCGGAGGCCGCGCTCGAGAGAACGCAGCAATGCTGGCGCAAGTGGGCATCGCGCTGCACGATCCACGGCGAGTATGCGGATGCCGTGCGCAGGTCGCTCATCACGCTGAAAGCGCTCACTTATGCGCCGACCGGCGGCATCGTCGCGGCGCCGACCACTTCTCTGCCGGAAAAGCTCGGCGGCCAGCGCAACTGGGACTATCGCTACTGCTGGCTGCGCGATGCGACGCTCACGCTGCTCGCGCTCATGGGAGGCGGATACGACGAGGAGGCGCGTGCCTGGCGCGAATGGCTGGTGCGCGCGGTCGCCGGGAGCCCTTCGCAGATGCAGATCATGTACGGGCTGGCAGGCGAGCGCCGGCTGCCGGAGTGGGAAGTGCCATGGCTGCCGGGATACGCCGATTCGAAGCCCGTTCGCATCGGCAACGCCGCGGCAGCCCAGCTGCAGCTCGACGTGTATGGGGAAGTGATGGACGCGCTCTATCAGGCGCGCAAGACCGGCCTCGACGCTTACGCGCCGGCGTGGGGCCTGCAGCGCGCGCTGCTCGAGCACCTGGAACGGGTGTGGGCGAAGCCCGACGAAGGCATCTGGGAGGTACGCGGGCCGCGCCGGCACTTCACCTACTCGAAGATCATGTGCTGGGTCGCGTTCGACCGCGCGGTAAAAATGGTCGAGCAGTACGGCGCCGAAGGGCCGGTGGACCGTTGGCGTGCATTGCGCGGGACGATACACGAGGAAGTGTGCCGGCGCGGATTCGATCCCGCACGCGGAGCCTTCGTGCAGAGCTACGGATCTGCGGAACTCGATGCGAGCTTGCTTCTCCTTCCGGTCACCGGTTTTCTGCCGGCCGACGATCCGCGTGTGCTCGGCACCGTGGGCGCGATCGAAAAAGAGCTCATGGAAAACGGATTCGTGCACCGCTATCGCACGCGCGAGACGCTCGACGGCCTGCCGCCGGGGGAAGGCGCGTTTCTGCCTTGCAGTTTCTGGCTCGCCGACAATTACCTCCTGCAGGGCCGCGTCGACGAGGCGCGAGCACTTTTCGAGCGCCTGCTCGGCCTGGCGAATGACGTCGGCCTGCTGGCGGAGGAATACGATCCGGGCGCGCGGCGTCACCTCGGGAACTTTCCTCAGGCCTTCTCGCACGTCGCGCTGGTCAACACCGCGTTCAATCTGAGCGAGCGGCAGAAGCCGGCGCAGGAGCGCGGCCGCTGAGCTGTAAGAACGTGTCGCAGGCGCGCGCTCGTGGAGCGTGCATCCGCGAATGACGCCGCTACAGCACGCGATTGAACCAGGCGAGCGAGCAGAGCGCTGAAACGACGAGGAAAAACGCTCCGGCTCCGGCCAGAATGGCGCTCGTCTCGACCGTGCGGCTGCGCTCGATGACCATGCGCGCGTTGAGCTGCTGATGGATTTTCTTCAGTTCCTGCGCCGACGCGGCGCGGTAGTACTCCCCTTCCGTCACCCGCGCGATCTGTCGCAGCGTATCTTCGTCAAGGCGCACCCGAACCGACCATCCCCCAAAACCGAGCGCCGCGCCTTCGGCATTGCCGATGCCGACGGTGTAGACGCGCACGCCGTGTTTCGCGGCGAGCTTGGCGGCTTCCAGGGGATGCGGGCCGAAGTTGCTTTCTCCGTCGGAAATCAACACGATCGCCGCGGAGCGGTTCGAGCCGGGGGCGATCGGCGGCTTCTCGGGCGCCTCCACGCTCGGCCAGCGCGTCCAGTACTCCGGGCGGCCGTACAGAAGATTCTCCAGATTGATGCCCGCTTCCGGAAGCAGCGTCGCCAGTGCGACATAAATCCCGCTGCCCAACGCCGTGCCGCGCTGCACCTTGAGCCGCTCGATCGCCTGCAGCAGCTCGTCGCGCTTGTCGGTGGGCGATTGCACCACCGAGGCGCTGCCGGCGACCGCGACGATACCGATCCGGGTGTGCGGGGGCAGGTGCTGAACGAAGACGCGTGCCGCGTTCTGCGCGGCCGCGAGCCGGTTGGGCTCGACATCGGTCGCGCGCATGCTTCCGGAGGTATCGATCGCGAGGATCACGCTCTTGTGCATCGCCGGCAGCGTCATGCGCGTCTGCGGGCGTGCGATCGCGGCGATCAGCGCGGCGAGGCCGAGGAAGAAGAGCAGCGGCGGCAGTGCGCGACGCAACGCGCTGCGCGCGGCGCTGTCCGCCTGCCACAGCTCGGCGAGACGCCCTTGCGCGCGCTTGCGACGCCAGCCGAGCCACAGGTAAATCGCGGCGAGGGCCGGCAGCACGCCGAGCAGCCACAGCGCCTGCGGCCACAGCAGCGTGGTCTGTCCGAGCTGCTGGAAGAAACTCATCGAATCAGCGCGGGCGCGACACCGCCGCTCGAGAGCTGGGCGCGACGCGTGCGCAAACGCGCGAAGCGGAGCAGCGTATCGACGAGATCCGAGTCGGTCGCGAGCTCGATGCAATCCGCGCCCGCATTGGCGAACGCCGCGCGGAGCGCGTGCTCGCGCTCGCCCGCGAGCGCCGCGAAGCGCCTGCGAAAGGCGGCATCGTGGCTGTCCACGAACATCTGCTCACCGGTCTCGGCGTCCTCGACGATGACGATCCCCACGTCGGGAAATTCCCGCTCCAGAGCATCGTAGAGACGCACCGCGAGCAGCTCGTGGTGCCGGCCCAGGAGCGCGAGCGCGCGCCTCCAGCCCGGCTCGCTGATGAAATCGGAGACCACGATCACCACCGAGCGACGTTTGATCACCTGCAACGCCCGCTCGAGGGCCTCCGCCAGCCGCGTCGTGGTGCGCGCACCGGGTTCTTTTCCGGCCTTCTGTATCTCATCGACGAGATGGATCACGTGGCGGCGGCCGCCGCGCGCGAGCAGCACGCGCTCGACGCGATCGCTGTAGAGCAGTGCGCCCACGCGGTTGCCGTGCCGCGTGAGCAGACGCGCGACCAGCGCGACGAAATCGACCGCGACCGCGCGCTTGCTCCTGCCGCCTGCTCCGAAGTTCACCGATGCGCTGAGATCGATCACGAACCATGCCGTGATCTCGCGTTCCTCGTTGAATTGCCGCACGTGGGGCGCGTCGAGCCGCGCGGTCGCGTTCCAGTCGATGGTGCGCGCGTCATCGCCGAAGTGATACTCGCGCAGATCCGCGAGATCGATGCCGAAGCCGCGAAACACGGTGACGTAGTTCCCCTGAAGCACGCCGTCGAGACGCCGCAGCACCGTCCATTCGATGCGCGCGAGCGTGCCTTCCGCGCTCGCGCCCGGTTGGCTGGCCGAGTGCACCAGCCGCAAGTCAGCTTGCCGCGACCCGGACATGGGTCTCGAGCGGCGCGGCGGGCGCCGGCACCGCCTGCATCACGCGCGCGATCAGGGTATCCGCCGTCTGGCCGTCCGAAAGCGCGTCGTACGAGAGGACGAGCCGGTGGCGCATCACGTCCGGAGCGAGATCGGCGATGTCCTCCGGCAGCGCATACTCGCGTCCGCGCAGGAATGCGAGGGCGCGCGCACCCTCGATCAGCCAGATCGTCGCGCGCGGGCTCGCACCGAAGGTGATGTAACGCGCGAGCTCGCCGAGGCCATAGCGCTCGCAGCGCCGCGTGGCCGAAACGAGCTTGACGGCGTACTGGTAGAGCGCCGGATCGACGTACACCTTGCGACACTCGTCCTGCAGCGCGGCGAGCTGCTCCGTCGTCGCGACGGCCCCGACATCGGCGGTGGGACCCGTGACGCGCTCGGCGATCACGAACTCCTCTTCCTCGGTCGGGTAGTCCACCAGCACCTTCATCATGAAGCGATCGACCTGCGCCTCGGGCAGCGGATAGGTGCCCTCGGTCTCGATCGGATTCTGCGTCGCCATGGCTAGAAAAGGCGCCGGCACGCGATGCGTTTCGCCGACGATCGTCACCTGGCGCTCCTGCATGACCTCGAGCAGCGCGCTCTGCACTTTCGCGGGCGCGCGATTGATCTCGTCGGCGAGCAGCAGATTGGTGAAGACCGGGCCGAGCGACGTGCTGAATTCCCCGGTCTTCTGGTTGTAAATGCGCGTGCCGACGAGATCCGCGGGCAAAAGGTCGGGCGTGAACTGGATGCGCTTGAACGAGCCGCGGATGGTGCGCGCGAGCGTCTTGATGGTGAGCGTCTTCGCGAGCCCCGGCACGCCTTCGACCAGGAGATGTCCCTGCGCCAGCATGGCGACCAGCACGCGCTCGAGGAAATGGTCCTGGCCGACCACGACGCGCTTGATTTCGTAGAGGATCCGCTGCATCAGTCCGCGGACGTGCTCGGGATGGTTATCGCTCATGGTCAGGGCTCCGGAAGTGGAGAGACGGTACCGACGGCGCGGCTTGCCGCGCCTATGGTGACGGCGAACCCGACGCCGATGAACGTGCCGCTGCCGGTCGGGTTCAGGATCGCGGTGACGATGCCGACCACGTCGCCCTGCATCGTGACGAGAGGGCCGCCGGAGCTGCCCGGATTCACGGCGGCGTCGAACTGGATGAGGCCGGTCAGCACGCGCTCGCCTTCGGGCGAGAGGAACTCGCGATTGAGGCCCGAGACGACGCCGGCCGAGACCGAAGGCCCGATGCCGAACGGAAAGCCGACCGCCACGACTTCGTCGCCGGGCTTCAGGCGGCTCGCGGAGCCGAGCGTGACGACCGGCAGATCGTCCGGGACCTTGCGCACCTTGATCACCGCGAGGTCGTTCTCGGGATGGACGCTGAGGAGCTCCGCTTCGGATTCCGAGCCGTCGTGGAACGTCACCATGACGCGGCGTGCGCCATAGACGACGTGCAGGTTGGTGAGGATGGTGCCGTCGTCCACGATGACGACACCGGATCCGACCGATATTTCATGCCAGCCTTCGGGCGTGCCCTTGTCCGGCGGCCTGGCCGGCGTGCGCTCGGGCTTGCTGCCATCGCGCTTCGCCGCGCTCTTTGCGGCCCGCTTCGGTGGCGTGTCGGTGAGCCCTCGTACCCGCACGACCGACGGGCGCACCATCTCCGCCGCTTTGGCCGCCCGCGCCGGCAGCGCTTGCTTCTCCAGTGCCTTGAGCACCGCCGCCTGGACGTCCTGCTGCGTGAGAGGGCGCGGACGGGCCTGCAGCGCGAGCCAGGCACCGGCGACGAAGAGCGCGCAGGCGATGCCCCCCACAAAGTACAGAAGGCGGGCGTGACGACTGCCGGCGGCGAGCAGGCGGTGTAACCGCGGAAATTTCGCAGGTGCGGGCGGTCCCTGGTCGCCGACCGGCGCCTCCTCGCGTCGCGGGGCCTCGTCCCGCGCCGGCACCGGGGTGCGGCGCGAACCGCTGTAGAGCACCTGTCGTTTCATCGGGCGTTTTCTCCGACCGCGTGTCGGAATGCGCAACTTAGCACGGCTGCCGGCCGGCGGGTATGGCTCGACCACCGCATGGCCGCAAACGACTCGGGGCCTGTATATTTGACGGCGTGTGCGACTGCGCTTCGTGCGCAGCGCCGGCGCGCGAGGAAGCACGATGCGGTTCCTGTGGTCAGACCTGCTGTGGCTGCTCCTGATCGCCCCAGTGCTGGTCGGCGCGTACATCCATGCGCTGCGCCGCCGCAAAAAGATGGCACTGCGCTATGCGAGCCTCGTGCTGGTGCGCGATGCGGTCGGCACGGGACAGCGGCTGCGGCGCCACGTGCCGGCCGCGCTCCTGCTGCTCGCCGTGGTGTGCGCGCTCCTCGGCGTCGCGCGGCCGACCGCGGTGTTCACGCTGCCGTACAAGTACCAGACCATCGTGCTCGCGATGGACGTCTCGCGCAGCATGCGTGCATCCGATATCGCGCCCACGCGGCTCGGTGCGGCGCAGAACGCGGTGAAGGCGTTCGTGAACGAGCTGCCGCCGAATCTGCGCGTGGGCATCGTCACCTTCGCGGGCGCGGCGGCGGTCGTACAGACACCGACCGACAGTCGCGACGCGCTGCTGGCCGCGGTGGATCGCTTTCAGCTGCAGCGCCAGACGGCGATCGGCAGCGGGCTGCTGCTCGCCTTGTCCGTGCTGCTGCCGGACGCAGGCATCGATAACGAGGCGGACAGCTTCGATGGCGGCGCAGCGCGATTATCCCGCCATGCTGTGGAGGTGCCGCTCGGAAGCGCCGCCTCGGGCGAACGCAGGGAATTCGAACCCGTGCCGCCGGGATCCTATACCGCGGGCGCGATCGTCCTTTTGAGCGACGGTCGGCGCACCACCGGCCCCGACCCGCTCGCGGTGGCCAGGATCGCGGCCGATCGGGGCGTGCGCGTGCACACCATCGGTTTCGGGACCAAGGACGGCGGCCCGGTGGATTTCGACGACATGACGATCTACATGCGCTTCGACGAGGAAACGCTGCGGGCGATCGCGCGCATCACCGAAGGCGAATATTTCCACGCGGGGAACGCGGCCGACCTGCACAAGGTGTACAAGACGCTCACCACCAGGCTCGTGCTGGAGCGAAGGGAAACCGAGGTCACGGCATTCTTCGGCGCCGCCGCGGCGCTCTTCGCGCTCATCGCGGCGGGGCTGTCGCTCCTCTGGTTCCACGGCGCGCCGCGGCGCGGTTGAGGCTCTTCGCCGGTCGAATCCGGAGTCGGTTACCTCAACGTCCCCACATGGATCGTGTAAGCGCCGAAGAGCGCGAGCGTTTTCTCGCCACCTGCAGCGACTACACGCACAGGCGGCGAGCGAAGCTCGCGGATTGAGCGTGCGCCGGGCAGTGCGGCAGACGTTCCTTGAGCTGACGCGATTTTCACAGCACAATCGCGCATGACCATCGACGGACCGAACGCGTCCGGTGCGCGCCGCTTCGCACTTTTCGAGCTCGGCTTTCGGCCGTTCTATCTGCTCGCCGGCGCTTACGCGGCGCTGGGGATCGCATTGTGGGTTTTGGAGTACGCCGGATGGCTGCCGGGCGCGGGCTTCCTGTGGCACGCGCACGAGATGCTCTTCGGCTATACCTTCGCGGTCATCACCGGCTTTCTCTTCACCGCGGTCAGGAACTGGACCGCGCTGCCGACGCCCAGCGGCGCGCAGCTTGCGGGGATCGCTGCACTATGGATCGCGGCACGTGCGCTCGCCCCGCTTTCACTGCGAGCAGCCGCCTTCTTCGATGCGCTCTTCGCGCTCGCGGTCGCGTGGGGCATCGGCCGGCCGCTGGTGGCGAGCGGCAACCGGCGCAATCTGTTCTTCATCGCGCTCGTGCTGCTCTTCGGCGCCGCGAGCGTGACGTTTCACCTGTGGCCGCGCTATGCGTTGACGATCGGTCTCGACGTCGTGATGTTCGTCATGGCGGTTGTTGCGGGACGCGTCGTGCCGATGTTCACCAACAACGCGGTGCCCGGCGCAGGCGCGAGACGCGTGCGCTGGCTGGAGACCTGTGCGCTCGGCTCGCTGCTTCTGCTGCTCGTGCTCGATGCGCTGGAGATTTCGGCGTTTGCGGCCATCGTCGCTGCGGTGGCGGCGGCTCTGCATACCGCGCGAGTCGCGTTGTGGGCGCCAATGCGAACGCGCGGACGCCCCATTCTCTGGATTCTGCACGTGTCCTACGCGTGGATCGCGATTCACCTTATGTTGCGCGCGCTGGCGGAGTGGGGCATCGTGCCCGGCGGCGCGGCGACCCACGCGCTGACGGTGGGCGCGATCGGTGGACTCACGCTGGGGATGATGACGCGCACCGCCCGCGGGCACACCGCGCGTCCGCTCCTGGCGGGTCGAGCCGAGACGACGGCGTACGTGCTGGTGCAGCTCGCCGCGCTGGTGCGCGTGCTGACCCCGATTGTCGAGCCCGGCTACTTTGCACTGGGCATTCTTGTCTCGGCGGTGCTGTGGTCGGCCACGTTTGCGATTTTTACCGTCGTGTATATCCCGATCCTCGCTCGACCGCGGCTCGACGGCAAGCCGGGCTAGCGTCTGCCGATCAGCCCCAGCACCAAGGTCACGGCAAAGATCACCAGGAAAATGAAGAACAGGATTTTTGCGATCTCGGCTGCGCCGGCCGCGATGCCGCCGAAGCCGAACAACGCCGCGACGAGCGCGATCACGAAGAATACGGCTGCCCAGTACAGCATGGTGGCTCCTCAAGGATATTCAGGCGCCCCTCCTGCTGCACCAGTCGTGCCAGTGCGCCGCGCTTCCGCAATTCCTTCCACAACAACGGCATGGAGCGGCGGGGTGGGTGGGGTGGCAACGGTTCCCGGTAATTCCTTTAAATCGGGCGGTAATTCTTACTGGGGACAGACCACGTTTTACGCCGTGCCGGAAAACGTGGTCTGTCCCCCACGGACGAGGCGCGACTGCGGCATGCCCGCGCCGATGTAGACGTCCTGCGGCCCTGGCCCGCCCGCGACCGCGATGTAGATTTCGTCGGGGCTGCGCGCGCGCCATACCGTCTCGTCGTCGCCGCGCCCCGCGGCGATCTCCATCTGCGCGAAGTCGGCGGCGAAATGCGAGATCGGGAGCCGCGCCAGTTCCCACAGCCGCTCCTGAATCGCGCGCTTGGTGAGCCCCGCGCGGTAGAGCGACTGCGTGTGGTTGACGCCGAGGAGCAGCAGCACGCCGTCGCCGCCCCCGTACATGGGCGGCATGTTGGTCGCGATCTGGCGCAGGATTTCGTCCGGGCCGACGCCCTCGCCGCCGGAGATGTTGCAGAAGTTCGACGCCTTGAACACCGTCACCACGCTCTGCTCGCGCGCGAAGCCGCGATCGACGTGAAACGGCGTCCACGGATTCTCCTCCTCGTTCTCGCCGCAGATGTAGGAGTAGCGCAGCGGCGAGCCGAAGCTCACTTTGGAATACACGCCCGGCAGCGCGCCGCCGATGTTGATCATGATGAGCCGGATCGCGCGCCCGATGGTCGAGTTCGCACGCCAGCCCGGACCGAGACAACCGGTGCCGAAGTTGATCTCGAGTTTGTGGCGGACCGGGCCGTTCACCAGCACGAACGGCGTCATCGGATTGGTCGTGACCTGCATGAACTCGAGCGGATAGCTTGGATCCAGCATGCCCTCGAGCGCGGCGAGGATGACCGGCATGTACTCCGGCCGGCACCCTGCCATGACGGCGTTGACGGCGACCGCTTCCACCGTCGCTTGGCCTTTTCGCGGCGGCAGCGTGCCGATCAGTTCATCTGCCGCGCGCCCCGACGCGGCGACGAAACGCGCCACCGCGTCCGGTGTGGCAGGAATGACGGGAAGGCCGTCCGTCCAGCCCTGCTCGTAGGCGTGCTCGTAAGCGCGCGTGCAAAGCTCGGCGACGGATGCGGCTTCGATTTCAACCCGGGATTGCGCCATCGATGCTCCTCAAACGGGTACGGACGAGCGCACGACGCCGGCGGGACGGATCTCCTCGGCGGCGCGCGTCTTGAGCTTGCGCTCGATCTCGGCGGGCGGCAGCGTAAGCCCCTCGACGATGGTGTCGAGCATCGCTTCGGCGCGCGCGCGCAACGCCTCCGGCTCGAGCTGCCGGATCGGATTGGGCGTCTGCGCGATGGTGACGTACGGACAGCCTTGCGTCGCGGCCATGCGCCGTCCGAACTGCGCAAACGTGTCGGTCACGATCATCGCGGTCGGGATGCCGCGGCTTTCGAGAGCAGGCGTGACGTGGCTACACCACGTCGTGCACGACCCTCAGTCGCCGGTGGCGGTAATCGCGACGTTGACGCGTGAAGCGAAGCTGTCGAGCGTCTCGCGCATCGTGTCGAGCAGCTTCCCGGTGCGGATCGGGAGCTCCCGCACCGGCTGCTCCATCACCACGGCCTTCAGCTTGTAGCGTTCCTCGAGGAGCTTCCCGACTTCCCTCAGGATGTGCACCGCCGAGGGGCGCCAGTTCGGAAGCAACCCGACGATCTTCCCTTCGAGACTCGATGGGCGCGCGGCGAGACTGCCCGCGGCGGCCGCTTCATCGAGATATACGGCCTGCGGCGAGACCATGGTGAGGCGCAACTTCGTGTCAGGCATGGATGTCCTTTCGCGGATGACCGACTTTCCGGTGAGACCGTCCGCGCTTCCCTCCCTGAGCCACGTCGAAGGGGCTCAGCTTGGCTCAGCACGAACGGCGCTCTGCAAATGAGCGTTCGCCCTGAGCCCGGTCGAAGGGCGAACGGTCATTCTGTTACGTGCACTAAAATCTGCGAACTGCGCAATCGCTATATTACTCCGGCGCCGCGCAGTGCGGCGATCTCGGCTTCGGTCTTTCCGAGGAGATCGCGCAGCACCTGTTCCGTGTGCTCGCCCAGCAGCGGTGGCGGACGATCGTAACGCGGCTTCGTACGCGAGAACTTGATCGGGTTAGCGACGAGCGGCACGCTTCCCGCGAGCGGATGCGGCACGTCCACCTTCAGCCCACGATGCCGGACCTGCGGGTGCGCGAAGACCTGGTCGAGCGCGTAGATCGGTCCGCAGGGAATTCCGAGCGGCTCCAGAAGCTCGATCCACTCCGCGGTGGTTTTCTGTTTCGTCGCTGCCGCAATCGCCGCTGCGCAGGCGTCGCGGTTTGCCACCCGCACGGCATTGTTGCGAAAACGCGGATCGTGAGGCAGCTCGGGAATCCCCGCCGCTTCGCAGAAGCGCGCGAACTGCGCGTCGTTGCCGATCGCGACGATGACGTCGCCGTCTGCGGTGGGAAACGTCTGGTACGGCACGATGTTGGGATGGGCATTCCCGACGCGCCGCGGAATCTGGCCGCCGATGAGATAGTTCGCGTTCTGGTTGGCGAGCCACGCGACCTGCGTGTCGAGGAGCGCCATGTCGATGTGCTGCCCCTTGCCGCTGGAGTGCCGCTCGTGAAGCGCGGAGAGCACCGCGACCGTCGAGTACATGCCGGTCATGAGGTCGGCGACCGCGACGCCGACTTTCTGTGGGCCGCCGCCGGGAAGATCGTCGCGCTCGCCGGTCATGCTCATGAGCCCGCCCATGCCCTGGATCATGAAGTCGTAGCCCGCGCGATCCTTGTACGGGCCGGTCTGGCCGAAGCCTGTGATCGAGCAGTAGATGAGGCGCGGATTGAGCGCCGAGAGCGTCGCGTAGTCGAGCCCGTAGCGCGCGAGGTCGCCGACCTTGTAGTTCTCGAGCAGCACGTCGGAGCTTTTCGCGAGTTCCTGCGCGATGCGTTGCCCCTCGGGGTGCGCGATGTCGAGCGTGATCGACTTCTTGCCGCGATTGGTGGACATGAAATAGGCGGACTCGCTGGTTTCCGCGCCGCCGCGGTCCTTGAGAAACGGCGGGCCCCAGCCGCGCGTGTCGTCGCCCTTGCCGGGGCGCTCGACCTTGATCACTTCGGCGCCGAGATCCGCGAAGATCTGTCCCGCCCACGGGCCGGCGAGCACACGGCTCATGTCGAGCACGCGGATGCCGGTAAGCGGGCCGTGCGTGGAGGATGAGGGCTCGGGAGATTGCTCCATTTGATCTCGGGCGCTATAGTCGCAACCGCGATTTTACCCGTTTGCCCGAGAGGGAATTCCCGAACGAACAGGAGAGGAGATTCACCATGCCTTATGCAATTCGCATTCACGAGACGGGCGGCCCGGAAAAACTGCAGTGGGAAGAGGTCCAGGTCGGCGACCCGGGGCCGGGCGAGGTGCGCGTGCGCAATACTGCAATCGGCCTGAACTACATCGACACCTATCATCGCAGCGGCCTCTATCCGCTGCAGTTGCCGATCACGCTCGGCTCGGAAGGCGCGGGCGTTGTCGAGGCGGTCGGCCCGAAAGTGAAGGGCCTCAAGGTCGGCGACCGCGTGGCCTACGCCAACCCGATCGGGGCGTATGCTGAAGTGCTGCTGCGGCCGGCGGAGAAGCTGGTGAAGATTCCGGCGGGGATCGACGACAAGGTGGCGGCGGCGATCATGCTGAAGGGCATGACCTCGTGGTATCTCTGCCGGCGCACCTACAAGGTCAAGAAGGGCGACACCATCCTCGTGCACGCGGCGGCAGGCGGCGTGGGACAGATTCTCTGCCAGTGGGCGAAGCACCTCGGGGCGACCGTGATCGGCACGGTGGGCAGCGAAGAGAAGGCGGCGCTCGCGAAGAAGGCGGGTTGCAAGCACGTGATCGTGACTTCGAAGGAGAAATTTTCCGAGCGCGTGAAGCAGATCACCAAGGGGAAAGGCGTGCCGGTCGTATACGACGGCGTGGGCAAGGACACCTTCATGGATTCGCTCGATTGTCTGGCCCCGCTGGGCTTGATGGTGAGCTTCGGCAACGCGTCCGGCCCGGTGCCGCCGTTCAACCTCGGCGTGCTGGCGCAGAAAGGTTCGTTGTTTCTGACTCGGCCGACGCTCGCTACCTACACCAACAAGCGTGAGGATCTGGAGCGGGCGGCACGCGAACTCTTCGCCGTGGTGAAGAGCAAGGCGGTGAAGATCTCGATCAGCCAGACCTATCCGTTGCGCGAAGCGGCGCAGGCGCACCGCGATCTGGAGGCGCGCAAAACGACCGGCTCCACCGTCCTCCTGCCGTAACACCTCTCACCGTCCGTTCGTGCTGAGCTTGTCGAAGCACGAACGGACGGCTCAATCTCCCTGCTGATACCGGGCATAGCGCTTGCCGTTCCAGTAGATCAGCGCGCTCGCCGACTCGGTCTTGACGACCATGATGGCATCGCCCTTGAGTGTCGGCGGTGGCGTTTCATCGGCACCCCGACTTACGGAGCCGCGTGGGAAAAGATGCCACGCATTCATCCACCTGAAATCATCGCCGCCGTTGCCGAAGTTGCGGCCGCCGCCAACGAGGATGGCCGACTTCGCGCCCGCATGAACGATCGCGATACCGACCTTTCCCGGTTCCTTGTGCCGCACGAGCAGCGCGGTATCGATGCGACCGTCTCCGTTGAAGCCGCCGTGCAGATAGAACGGATTGAGATGCGAAACCAGTCTATACCGCTCGGTGTTTTTGTCGTTTTCGAGTGCCCGCAGCACGTTCGGCGCGATGCTGCTGGAGAGATGGAAGGGCAGATCTTCGGGTCCCGCGGCGTGCGCGCCAATGGCACAGACCAGGGCGATCACGAACATGGAGCGCGCAGTCCCGTTTTCGCGGCTCATGTCAGTCCCCGATTTACTTCCTGCCCAAGCATTATCCGGTGCCCATCGCCAGCCGGGATCGCCTATCTCTCTGACCTCGAAGCCCAGAACATCGCGATAGAAGTCGGCGGAGCGCCCGAGGTCGGGAACTGCGATCACAAACATCGTGCGGCGGATCGTCATCCGGTGGGAGTCTTCGCGAATAAGTGGCAGCCTGCGAGCGCGAACCGCTGGAGTGTGTAATCAGGCGACCGGCTCATGGCTCGCCGCGCCGAACCATGTTGCTTTGACCAAGACGGCTTACAAGCAGGCCATAAATCCGAGCGGCCAGAAAACGCGGGATTCGGTTCTCGGATGCGATGAGCTCGATCGCGACCTCCTTTGCATTCGGGCTCTGGAGTGCTTCAAGCAGATCGCCCCTTGACCGCGCACGTTCGATGGCACGAAAAACCGCCCGCACCGTGAAGTGCTGCCATGAGAGGTCCTGCCAAACCCCAATACCCGAAGACCCAGAAAGCGATCAAGATGATAAGCAGCGCGTACTGATCGCGCGAGGCTTCGAACAGCAGATGGTAAGTCCAGTAAGGAACAAGGGTAAGCAGCCCCGGCACCCATAGAATCGGGGCGCTCAGAAACATACGGTCGATTCGCTCAGGGTGGAATCAGAACTCCGCGAATGCCTACACGGTCGACTGCCCGCTTGACCAGACCTCGATTCTTGGCGTCCTCGATAAACCCACGGAGGTATTCCAGACCAATGGCATCGCGACCTTTGGGAATCGCCAGCGCCTGCTGCTGGCTGCCGGGTCGCCCGTCGAGCACACGGGATCCGGGGACACAAGGAGCGATGTTGCTATGAGCGAATGCGGTGCCTCATCTCCTCGTTTGAGATGGTACGCTTCGCGTCCGAGTCGGCCAGTCCGCGCTCGACCATGACGTGAAAGGCCAGCTCGCGAACGATTTCCTCGCGCGAGCTGTCGTCGGGCTGATCTTGAATCAGGCGAGTAAGTTCTTCCTTAACCGTTGACATGGTTTAGGCCCCCGAGCTAGTGGTATGTTGCCACAACCGTGCGGCGTCGGCGAATGGCACATAACGTCCGCGATGACGCGCACGAGCGAGCGTGCGGCGCGGAGCTTGTCTCGTGTCGCTGTCGATCGCGCGGTTCGGCGTCATTGCACCCGGACTCGTGGAGGGCGCCCCCGGCTGGTATGCCAGAATGCAAGCACTTCCAGAACACCTTCTGACACTCGGTAGTAGAGATGGTAGTGAATTCGGGAAAGAGTCACGCGACGTAAACCCTTGACCCGTCCCCGCCGCGTCGGCATCCCTACTCCGGGTTGGCCCACCAGAACCGTGAGTATGTCGGCTACCTCTTGCCGAATGGCACCCGGCGCAGCCGGTCGATTTCGTGCCCACCACTCGGCCGCTTTCTCGATTTGGGCAAAAGCCTGCGGCGAGACCCGAATTTGCAGCGGCTGAGTTACCCGAACCGACGAAGTCGTTCCAGAAGCTGTTCTCCAGAAACGAATTCTCCACGCTCAATCGCAGCGATTGATTCGAGGATCTCGTTTTCCTCTTCAGAAGTCAGTTCGAAGGTCTCGTCGTCGTCGCGAAGCAATACCGTTACGGTCTCACCCTCGGCCAAGGTTTCACCCTCGACCACGACCTTGCCGTCGACGACAGTGCCGGTGGCAACTTTCATGGTGGATATGTTACCCCTCGGTGGGTGGCTTGTCTCCTGACGCCGAACTTACAATTGGTTATTGGATGACAATTTAGTTGACTTTTAGTTGACGCCAAGACTCCGGGCGTGCGTTTCAGGTTGGAATAAGTCGACGGCTGGGGCAGATGCTCAGGGATCCATCGGCATGCAGCGCCGAGACTTAATATTGACGGTCATGATGCGCATCGGCGCGTCATTGTTTGCGGTCTCAGATTTCTTCTGAGTCTCCGCGAACACACCTTCGAGCGGACCATCGCCTGTGCCGCGGTCAATGCGCATTGGAATCGCTCTGATATCGAGGCCACCCCGGCAGACGGCCTTGATCTCATCGAAAACCGGTGGCTCCCGGCGCAACGTCGGACTGGCGTTCGTCAGAGGAACACGGTGCGGTCCGCGTCCGCACACATCTCCGCCTGAATCTTCGGGCTGATGTATTTGCCGCCCAGGGCTTTGAAATGCTCTTCACCGACCCCACGGGCCGAGCAGCAAAGCCCTCAGCCATAAACCGGTATGCCGTTTTCCTTCGCGAAATTGATGAGCTCGGTCAGCGGCGGGAGCCCGACGCCCTGAATGTTCTTAGCAATGGTGGGGTTGACCATCACCACGGCGTCGCCCAGCAGCGAGATCGACACTTCATGGCCCGCTTCCCGCGACCCTTTCGCGTGCAGGAACACGAGCGTCGCCTTGGTCGGGTTTTCGGAACCGCTGGTGCCGGTAACATGGAATTTCATCGTCAGACCTCCTCCGAAGGAATGCGGGGTTTCAGGGGGCGATTCGTCCTCCACAGCATGCTGCGTGTGAAGGACATGCAGAGCCTATTCCTCCCGCAGGCGCGCTGCAAGCAACCGACGTAAGCCGATCGGACCGGAGTTGACCGCGCCGGGTAGCAAAAGCCGGGCAAGGGCAGGTGGCTGATCGGGCGAGGCGTTCGCGGTCAGTTGAAGTAGCGGCCGCCGTTGACCGACACCGTCTGGCCGGTCATGTAGGCGTTCGTCACGACCATCACGACCGCGGCAGCGACTTCCTCGCTCGTGCCGAGTCGCTTCATCGGCAGCGTTGCGGCGATGGTCTCACCCTCCGACGCCACCATCTCCGTATCGATCAGCGAGGGCGCCACCGCATTCACCGTGATGCCGTGCGCCAGAAGCCGCGCGGCATAGCCGCGCGTCAAGCCCTCCATCCCCGCCTTCGACGCGTTGTAGTGCACGCCGAAGACACCGGCGCCGCGCGCTGCGCCAGAGGAAATATTGACGATGCGCCCCCAGCCGCGCGCGCATGCCCGGCCATACCGCCTGCGTGCAGAGGAAAGCGGACTTGAGATTCACGGCAATCGTATGATCGAAGTCCGCCTCGGTGATGTCCTCGAGCGAATGCCGGACCGCGATCCCGGCGTTGTTGACGAGAATGTCGATCGGGCCGAGCGCCTTCTCGACGCTTGAAATCATGGCCGCGACGTCCCGTGCATCGGAAACATCGGCGGCGAAAGCTGCGGACCTGCGACCCATCTGCCGGATGGCAGCGACGGTCGCGGCGGCCTCATCCTTGCGCTGCCGGTAGTTGACCGCGACGTCGGCACCCGCTTCGGCCAGTGCGAGCGCGATGGCTTTGCCGATACCACGTGAAGCGCCGGTGACGAGAGCAGTGCGATTCGTCAGTGTCGGGGCGGCCATGACTTGTTCCTCGATGAGGATCGCGCGTGAAGGGCAACGGTAAATGCTCCAATGCTACATCACACGGCAAGCATCCAAAGCGGCGCCCGGCTGTGGATGGGCTTACGGAAAATCTACGAAATCAGCTTACGCGGGTGAACTGCGTGGTTCGGACATCCGCATGCGAGCGGACAGGGAGGTGAAAACGGCGCCGGAGTCAATCCGGCGCCGGGTGGGCGGTGCGGGAGCTTTAGCTTTGTTGATCTGATTTCTTCTCGTCATCGCCTTCCGCGACGATGAGCTGGGAGTCCTGCTTCTTCTCCTTGTCGTCCTCCGCGAGGATGAGCTGGGCATCGGACTTCTTCTCCTCCTCGCCCTCGGAGATGATCAATTGCGGCTCGGGCTTCTTCTCCTCGTCGCCTTCAGCGTAGGCCGTCAACGCCGGGACCACGAGCACGCTGCCCAGTGAAATTGCCAGTAACAGCTTGCGGGTCATACCAGTCTCCCATGGAAATAAGTTGGCGCCGAAGGTCGCAATCCAAGAACGCGACTCGACGCCGACATTAAACACGGCAGCGCTGGCGCGGGATACGAGATTTACAAACTGTTTCAGAGCTTTCCTGCAGCTTACGCGTACTTACACGAGCCTTACGCAGACTTCCCGCAGCCTTACGACTTGTATGCCCTCGCGAGCATTATTGAACGCGGATCCCTGCCTCCTTGATGATGGCGGCCCACCGCGCCGTCTCCTTCCTGATGCGCGCGCGAAGCGCCTGCGGCGTGCCGGGATCCTGCTCCAGACCCAGGCGCTCCATGGAGGCGCGCACCTCGGCATTTTGCAGCGCCTTCACCGAGTCCGCGTGAATGCGCGCGACGATGCTCTTCGACGTCGCACCGGGCACGACGAGGCCATACCACTGGATTGCCTCGAAACCGGGGTAGCCGGACTCCGCGACCGTCGGCAGATCCGGCAATGCACCGCGCTTGAGCCCGGTGCTCGCGAGCGCGCGCAGCCGTCCCGCCTTGATGTGCCCGATGGTCGAGGCGGTGGAGCTCACGTTCATCTGGATCTCGCCCGCGAGTATGGCGGCGGCCGCAGGTCCCGCGCCTTTGTACGGGACGTGCACCATGTCGATGCCGGTCACCTTCTTGAAGAGTTCGGCGGCGAGGTGGTTGGAACTCCCCACGCCCGCCGATCCGTGGCGCAGCGCGCCGGGCTTCTGCTTGGCGAGCGCGATGAACTCCTTCAGCGTCTTGGCCGCCACCCCGGGATGCACCACCACGATCTGGTCGCTCACGGCGAGGATGACCACGGGCTGCAGATCCTTTTCGATGCTGAACGGCAGCTTGTAGAGGCTCGGATTCGCGGTGAGCTGCGTGTCGAGCGCCAGCAACACCGTGTGACCGTCGGGATTCGCACGGGCGACGATCTCGCTCGCGATGTTGCCCGCGGCTCCGGTGCGATTGTCCACGACCCAGTTCTGGCCCATCGACTCGCTCAGCTTCGGGGCGACGATGCGCGCTGTCGCATCCACACCGCCGCCGGGCGCGAACGGCACGACCAGCCGTACCGGGCGGGTGGGATACGCGGGATCGGCGGCGTGCGCGAGGCCGACCGTGGCGAGTAAGCTGAGGAAGGCAAGGATGTTCGTGATACAGCTCCGCAGCGCGCGATTCATCATGTCGGTCTCCTCCTCGTACCTGAAGTTTTCGGATGCCTCTAGTGCAGGCGATATTTTTCCAGCTTGGCGTCGTCGAGCGTGATGCCGATGCCCGGTCCCGGCGGCAGCGCGAGACTCCCTGAAGAAATGTCGAGCCGCTTCGTGGCGATGGTATCGACGACTTTGAGCGGCCCCACGCACTCCAGGCCCGAGAGCACACCGCGCGAGGACGCCGCGAGCATCACCTCGGCGAGCGTGCTCGGGTCAAGACCGAAGCCGTGGCCCATCACGACCGGCAGACCCGCGGCCTGTGCGGTGGCGATCATGCGCGCCGCGCGCAGGATGCCGCCCGCCTGCTTGATGCCGAACTTCACGAAATCCGCCGCATCGGCCTTGATCACCGCGAGCAGGCTCTCGTGGCTGTCAACCGTCTCGTCCGCCATGATCGGCACGCCGCCTTCGCGCCGCACGCGCGCCATGCCGGCGATGTCGTCCTTGGGCACCGGCTGCTCGAAGAGCTGCAGGTCGAAGGGCTTGATGACGCGGCAGAGCTTGAGCGAAGTCTCCGCGTCGTACTGGCAGTTCGCATCGATCCGCAGCTTCATCCTGCTCCCCACAACGTCACGCACCGCGGCGATGCGGTCGCGGTCCGCTTCCACGCCGCTCCCGACCTTGATCTTCGCGGAACGGAAGCCGGCGTCGAGCCAGCGCTTCGCTTCCGCTGCCGCTTCGTCCGGAGGCAGCATGCCGATCCAGCCGTTGAACTCCACGCGATCGTGCACGGCGCCGCCGAGGTAGGTGTAGAGCGGCACATCGAGGATGCGGCACGCGAGATCCACGCACGCCATTTCCACCACCGCGCCCGCGCCGGGCTGCGTCGGGGCGAGCCGGTCCATGAGCTCGATGATGCGGTGGATGTTGAGCGCGTCCAGGCCGACCAGCTCGCGCGCGACACGCTCGCGCAGCGTCACGAGGAGATCCGCGGCGGTATGGGGCGATTTGGACGCGGCGGAGGGCTCAGCGCTGCTGATGCCGACGACGCCGTCGGCGCTGGTGAGGCGCACGACGGCGCACTTGGTGACGTCCTTGGAGATGCCGCCGCTCGTGAAGGTGCCGACGAGCGGCATGCCGACGCCGAAGATTTCGACGCGTTCGATTTTCGCTTTCATTCTGGTCTTCCTGGGTTTGCTGTGTTATCGGATCGTCCGAAGAGACGAAAGGCTGCGATAAGCGCCAAAACCACCGGCCATTCTAGCAGCGTGGCATGTACGAGAGTGTAGTATTACGCATGCCGTGGCCATGTCGCTAGTGCGTCATCACCATGATGGGCCAGGTGCTCTACGGCCGGAATGGCCGGCGAGTATGTAAATAAAAAAGGCTCATCTCATCGAGTTTTGGACGAGAAGCAATGGGTGGAAAGACTGTAAGATGGACGAGAGAGCATTTGCTCATCGCTCTTAACCTATATTGCAAGCTTCCCTTCGGAAAGCTCCACAAGACCAATCCTGTCATTGTCCAGGTCGCAAAGCGCATGGGACGTACGTCCAGTAGTTTGGCGATGAAGCTCTGCAACTTTGCCTCCTTGGATCCGGTACAGCAGGCGCGAGGAATAAAAGGGCTCGCCGGAGCGTCGAAGCAGGACCGAGCGGTTTGGGCAGAATTTGCAGAGCGCGGGGACGTGTTAGGCCCAGAAAGTGAACAACTTGTTCATGATCTCTTTACGCCTGACCAAACGCGCGAAGTCGATCTGGTGGCGCGCGACAAAGTAAAACTAGTCCCGGCAGCGACTATGCCGACGGGGCCGACAGAATCTATTGCGGTTGTCAAAACGAGGCGGGGTCAACACTTCTTCCGACAAGCTATTCTCACTGCGTACGGTGTTCGTTGCTGCATTAGCGGAGTCAACGTTCCGGAGCTGCTGGTGGCGAGCCATATCAAACCATGGCAGAGCTTTCCCAGTGAGCGGTTGAATTTACGTAACGGCTTGTGCCTTTCCTCCATTCACGACTCGGCATTCGACGAAGGCTTCATTACGCTGGACGCTGGATTGGAAGTAGTCCTGAGCAAACATCTGAAGGCATACCTTCCGCAGCAAGCATTGGAGCAAAACTTCGTGGCTTTCGAGAAAAAGCGGATACGTTTACCCGAAAAATTAGCCGAACCTGATCCAGATTTTCTCGACTACCACAGAAAGCACATATTCAAAGGATAGGGGGAATGCATGGTAAACGTGGGAGCGTGGCCATCATTGCCGGTATTTCTGGGTACTGAACAGCCGGAAACCTGCCGTGAATGCGGAACAAGGACTTTCTTTGTGGAGCTTTCGCCTAGCGTCCAACTGCACGCATGTAAGAGCTGCGAATCGATTTACGTTCTCGAATTCGACGAATCGTAGTCATAGAACGATAGTTCCGCAGTGCGCCACTAATCTAGCCGCGCGCCGGAGAGCTCCACCAGCTTGCCGAGCTTCGTCATTTCCGAGCGCAGGTGTTCGGCGAACTCCTCGGGCGTGCTCGTGACGGGCACCGCGCCGACCTTGTCGTACACCTTGCGCACTTCCGCGAGCTGCACCGCCTTCGCGAACTCGGCGTTCAGCCGCTCGACGATCGGGCGGGGCGTGCCACGCGCGGTGAGTATCCCCGTATAGAGCACGAGCTCGAACTCCTTGAGGCCCGCTTCCTTCATCGTCGGCAGCTCCGGCGCGACGGTGGAGCGCTGCGGCGTGGTAACGGCGAGCGCGCGTAGTTTGCCCGCCGCCACCATCGGGAGCGCGGGCGGCAGCGTCGCGAACGAGACCGCGACTTCACCGTTGAGCAGCCCGGTGACGGCCTGCGGGCTCCCCTTGTAGGGCACGTGCACCATCTTGACCTTGGCCATGGATTTGAGCATCTCGGCCGCGAGGTGCACGATCGTCCCGTTACCGGAAGAGCCGTGCGAGATTTCGCCGGGACGCTTGCGGGCGAGCTGAACGAGCTCGTTCACCGACTTCACCGGCAGCGACGGGTGGACCAGCAGCATCAGCGGGCTGGCCGCGATCAGTATCACCGGCGTGAAGTCGCGCACCGAGTCGTAGGGGAGCTTGCGGTAGAGGCTCGCGTTGATCGCGTGCGTGGTGATGTCCTGGAGGAACACGGTGTAGCCGTCGGGCGGAGACTTCGCTATGAATTCCGATGCGATCGTCGTTCCCGCGCCCGGCCGCGGCTCGACCAGCACCTGCTGGTTCATGCTCTCGGCGAGCTTCGCGCCGATCGTGCGCGCGAGCACGTCCGAGATGCCGCCGGGCGTGAAGCCGTGGACGATCCGCACGGGACGGGTGGGATACTGCTGGGCGAACGCGCCGCCGGCGAAGATCAGCGTGGCGAATGCCAGAAGCGCGCGGCTGAGACAGAGCTGTACTCTCATGGGTCCTCCCCGAAGTCCGGGACGATTATTGAACTTGATACAGACGCAAGGCCGGCACTACCGTTGCAATGCGTTCGAAATCGCGGTCGTCATGCAGCAGGACCAACCTGTGCTCGATTGCTGTCTGGGCGATGAGGCAGTCGTTGCTGCTGCGCGGCGTCTCGCCGGCTCGCCGGCAGGCTTGGTAGAGCCGCGCGGCGGCGATGTGTGCATTGACGAGATCGGTGGGAATGTAACAGCAGAGGCCCTCGAAGTATCTGCAGTACTTTTCGAAGCGATCGTCCGAATCGGCTCCCTGTAGGATCTCCTGGAGAATGATCGGAGCCACTCCGACTATATCCTCTCCGGCCAGAAGTTCTTTCAGGATCCGAACGGGAGGCGTGTCATTCCCGCGAAGGTAGTCGATCCAGACGGAAGTATCGATGAGATACATGCGTCAGGATGCCGACCGCTCCTGTTTGTAGTCGTATCCCTTGCGAATGCCGCCGTCGCCGAACAGATCGAGAAGCTTCTTCTGTTTGCCGCTTTGCACGAACTTGCGAAGCGCTATGTCCACCGCTTCGCGTTTGGTCTTGACTCCGGCGAGCTTCATGGCCTCCCGCACGAGTCGGTCATCGAGCACGATGTTCGTTCTCACGATACACCTCCTGATGTGTATAAAGGAGTGTAGCATCGAGCATCAGGAATAGACAACGGCTACGGAAGCGTCCGGCGGACCGGTTACTCCATTGCTTTCACATTGGGTGCGAATGCAAGCTCCATCTCGGTGAGCGCGATCACTTCCTCAGGCGTAAAGCCGGGCGCGACCTCGTCCAGCACGAAGTGGTCCCGGTCCCAGCGCAGCAGCGCGAGATCGGTCACGACGTAATCGACGCACGCCTTGCCGGTGAGCGGATAGGTGCACTGGCGCCTGAGCTTCGGTCGGCCCTTGCTGTCGCAGTGCTCCATCACGATGATCAAGTCGCCGCGTCCCGAGAGAAGATCCATCGCGCCCCCGATGCCTCCCCGCTTCGCATCAGAAGTGCTCCAGTTCGCGACGTTGCCGTACTGATCGACTTCGTAGGCGCCGAGGATCACGGTGTCGATGAAGCCGCCGCGCGCCATCTCGAAGGACGTCACGCTGTCGAAGAACGACGCGCCGGGCTTGAGCGCCACGAATTGCCCCGCGGCGTTGTAGATATCGGGATCGATCTCCTCGTCGGTGTTGACCATGTGGCCGTAGCCCAGTACGCCGTTCTCCGCGTGCAGGATGACGTCCCGGCCCTGCAGGTAATTCGAAACCATGGTCGGGATGCCGACGCCGAGGTTGACGTAGGTGCCTTCGCGCACGAGGCTCGCGGCGCGCCTGGCGATACCGGCGCGGGAGAGCGCGGGCTTGCCGTTGTAGAGCCGCGGCTTGTCGGCGGGCCGGCGTTCGGGGCGGCGCCAGGCCTTCGCGTTCGAGGTGTCGGTGGTCTTCACCACGCGCGAGACGAAGATGCCGGGGAGGTTGATCAGTTCGGGCGGAATCTCGCCCGGCTCGACGATCTCGTCCACTTCGACGATCGCGACGCGCGCCGCCTTGGCGAAGCTCGGGTTGAAGTTCTGGCTGCCGCCGCGCAATTGCACGTTGCCGAGGCGGTCGGCGCGATAACCGCGCAGAAACGCGTAATCGACCTTGATCGCGTACTCGAGCACGTGCGGCCGCCCGTTGAATTCGCGGATCTCGCGGCCCTCGGCGAGCGCGGTGCCGATGCTGGTGGGCGAATAGAACGCCGGAATGCCCGCGCCGCCCGCCCGGCAGCGCTCGACGAGGATGCCCTGCGGCACGAGCTCCACTTCCATCCTGCCCGCCGCGATCTGCTCTTCGCTCGCGGTCGGCGTGCCGGCGCGGATCGAGAACGCGGCGATGAGCTTCTTCACCTGCCCGTTCTCGGCGAGGATCTGGCCGCGGGTTGCGCCCGGGTCGCCGAGCGAATTGCAGACGATGGTGAGATTCCTCGTGCCCTTGTCGCGGAGCGCGATGATGAGGCTGGTGGCGAAACGGTGCGCGACGCTGAAGCCCGCGATCGCGATGGTGGCGCCGTCCTGGATATCGGCGATGGCTTCCTGCGGCGAAGAAACGACCTTGTCCATGTGCGTGCTCCGTCCTTCCTTTGGCGAACGATCCGCATTGTGCCAGACGGCGCGGCGCGGTGGTGCGGCGTTGACCTTTGCGCCGCCGCGTCCTAGCCTATGCGACAAACCAGAAGAGGAGGAGGCGACATGCGCATCACGACGCTATGCTGCACCGCCATCGCGACCGTTCTTTTCGCCGGCGGCCCGCTCCACGCTCAGACGTACCCGGCAAAGATGGTCCGCGTCGTCATTCCGTTCCCGGTCGGCGGGAGCAGCGATGCGAACTTCCGCATCATCAGCCCGCATCTAGCCGAGCGCTGGAAGCAGCAGGTGATCCTCGATCCGCGTCCGGGCGCCGCGACGATGGTCGGCACCGAGCACGCGGCGAAGAGTCCGCCCGACGGCTATACGCTGCTCCTCACTTCCACGCAGTTCCCGCAGATGCCGGCGCTCTTCGCGAAGATCCCGTTCGATCCGCTCACCGACCTCGTGCCGATCACGATCGTCTCGATCTCGCCGCAGACCATCGTCGCGCATCCGTCGCTGCCGGTGAAGAACATCAGGGAGCTCGTCGCGCTTGCGAAGGCGCGGCCCGGGCAGCTCAATCTCGGCAATGCCGGGAACTCGCTGCCGACGTATCTCTTCTGCATGCTGACCAACACCAAGATCGAGACCGTGCCGTACAAGGGCGCGGGGCCGCTCACGACCGATCTCATGGGCGGGCACATTCCGCTCGCGATCGGCGCGGTGAGCTCGATGCAGGGCGTGGTGCGGGCGGGGCGGGCGCGCATTCTGGGCGTGAGCTCGCCGTCGCGGACGTTTCCCGAGGCGCCGGTGATCTCGAAGGACGTGCCCGGATTCGATGCGGATGCATGGTTCGGGATGCTCGCGCCGAAGGGCACGCCGCGCGAGATCGTGCAGCGTGTGCGCGATGATGTCGCGGCGGTGCTGCAGCTTCCGGACGTGCAGAAGCGCATGCTCGACATCGGCGGCGAGCCGGGCGGGATGCAGCCGGAGGAATTCGCGCAGCGCATCCGGCGCGAGATGGAGAAGTGGAAAAAGGTCGCAGCGGTGGCGAATATCAAGCCGCAGTAGTTTCCCCCCTCCCTCCCAACCTCCCCCCGCTTCGCAGGGGGGAGGAGCACGGTAGTGCTCATCCTCATTCCGGACTTCCCTCGTCATTTCGGATTTTCCTTCGTCATTCCGTACTTCGTTCGCCATTCCGTACTTCGTTCGTCATTCCGTACTTCGTTCGTCATTCCGTACTTCGTTCGTCATTCCGTACTTCGTTCGTCATTCCGTACTTCGTTCGTCATTCCGTACTTCTTTCGTCATTCCGTACTTCGTTCGCCATTCCGTACTTCGTTCGTCATTCCGTACTTCGTTCGTCATTCCGTACTTCGTTCGTCATTCCGTACTTCGTTCGTCATTCCGTACTTCGTTCGTCATTCCGGTGAAAACCGGAATCCAGTCCGTTTCTCTGGATCCCGGCGTACGCCGGGATGACGAGAGACGAGCAGTACGCCGGGATGACGAGAGACGAGCAGTACGCCGGGATGACGAGAGACGAGCACGTCCGGACGCGAGAAGAGCTGCCGGAACGACCAACTGATTCCCTCCCCCTCGTGAGGGGGAGGGCAGGGTGGAGGTGACTCAGCGCGGAATGACGGGCACGACGAGCCGCGACGGCTTCTTCCCGCCTTCGTACACGATATTCGTCGCCTTCTCGCGGATCGTCACGTGCGGCCGGCCGTTCGACGCGACGATCGAATCCGAATTCGCGATCTCGAGCCGCAGCCGATGCCCCGGCTTGAACACGTTGCACGTCGGCCAGATCTCGATCGGGAATTCGTACACCGCGCCGGGCTCCATGTATTCCGCGTTGGTATGCGGGTGATACGGCTTCGCGGGAGTCGAGCGCGCGGGATCGATCTTGCGGTGCGAGGCGCGCAACCACCCCTTGCACAGCTCGCGCACTTTGCCGTCGGGGCCTTCGTCGCCGACCGACACCAGCCAGTCGGTGTCGCGCGCGGTGGAGCCTGCCTGTAAATAGAGCGCCATCGGCCCCGTCACTTCCATCGCTTCCGCCATCGGCTCGGTGCGATAGACGAGATGCGGCTTGCCGTGGTACGCGTCCGTGCTCGCCGGATCGAACTCGAGCTTGCGCGTCTGCTCCGCGCCCGCTGAATCGAGGAGCGCACCCTCGTGGCCCTTCGCTGAACCGCCGAGATAGAGCTCGCGCCACTCGGTGCGCTTGAGCGGCCACTCGTTCTCCGAGCGCCACGTGTCCTCGCCCTGCACGTAGAGCTGGATCGGCGGGCCTTCCATCACGCGCGTGTCCATGCCTTTCAGCCAGTGGTCGTACCAGCGCAGCATCTCGTAGTGGTAGCCCGCCCACGGGCGCAGCGGCCACGGGCGCGGGCCGACCATCATGCGCTTCGGGATGTTGCGCGTGCCGTTGTAGCCGTCGAACGCGCCTTTGAGATGCAGCTCGCTCATGTACCAGCCGGTGCCGAAGTACGACGGGATTTTTACCTTGTCGAGCCGCGGCCACGCCGAACGCTCGTGGTACCAGGCGCCATCGAACGGGTACTTGTGCGTGTACATGATCTCGAGCTTTTCCTTGAGCTTGTCCACTTTCGGATTGCGCCCCGAGGTCATGTTGAGATTCATCACGAACGCGGTCCAGTGCGTCGTGAAGTTGGTGGGAATGCCGCCGTGGAAGCAGGCGTCGCGATAGAAGTCGCACGAAGCGTCGTAGGGGAAAATCGCCTTCAGATGCGGCGGCTGCTGTTCCGCGGCGAAGAGCTGGGTGCGGCCCATGTAGGAGATGCCGCTCATGCCGACGTTGCCGTCGCACCACGGCTGCGCGGCGACCCACTCGATGATGTCGTAGAGGTCCTGCTGCTCCTGCGCGCCGAAGAGATCGTATTCGCCTTCGGAGTCGTTGCAGCCGCGCACGTCCACGATGACATGCGCGTAGCCGCGCGGCACCCAGAATTCGGACACGCCGGCCTCGTTCTGCCCGAGCGCGATCACGGTGCGCTGAAGCTGGCGCGTGTACACCGATGTCGTCACGAGCGCGGGGAATTTCATGCCGCCGGCGTGCGGGCGGATCACGTCCGCGGCGAGCGTGATGCCGTCGCGCAGCGGAATGCGCGCTTCGTAGTCGGAAATCGAGGCGTAGCGCGGCTCGGAGCGCTCCGGCGTGCGCGGCGTCTCGTTGTACGGATACTGCGGATGGACGAGCGGGTCGATGCAGCGGATGCGGTTGGGATCGACTTTCATGCCGGGGGCTCCTCGCCTGGGATCGGATGTCGGGCCCGCTAGCTTATCAAAGAAAAAGGCCCGCTCGGGCGGGCCCTTCCTTCCTGATTGCGCCTCTTTATCGCTTCAGCACTTGTAGTGTCCCTTGGCGTGGTCGTTGCCGGGATGATGCTTGTGCTTGCGCTTTCCACAATGCGGATCGTCGTCATAGTAACCGGTGGTCACGACGACGCGCGGCTGGGGTTGATATATACCCACTGCGCCGCTGCGCGTGGCGACGGGCGCTGAAGCGCTGCGGCTGCCGCCTTCGCTCACGTTCTTGCCGATCACCGCACCGGTTGCGCCGCCCGCGCCGGCACCCACCACCGCGCCGCCTTTGCCGCCGACCGACTGGCCCACCGCAGCACCCGCAGCCCCTCCGACTGCGCCGCCCACCATCGCGCCGGTCTTGCCTTCACCGTTGGTCGTGGCGGCGCCTCCCACCGCACCGCCGACTGCACCGCCGACGATCGAACCGTTCTTGCCGCCGATCGCCTGCCCCACGGCCGCACCGCCCGCAGCGCCGAGCCCACCGCCGACCGCCGTCGCGAGATCGCTCGCGAAGGTCGCGGGAGCCGCGAGCGCCAGGGCAAGTGCGGCCGTCACCCCTGTCATTCCGTGCTTGTTCTTCATTGACCGTTCTCCTTTCGCCGCGAGCGCAGGCACCGCAGCGCACATACGGCGCGCATCGTGCACGAAGCGCGCTCGGCCCGCTGTGAACAGCATCACGAAACGGGGCGGGGAGCGGAGGAGAGCGGCACTATTTCATGCTTCCGGCCGCTTCGCTCCCCCGGGCGGTCATCGAAATCAGGCGGTCAACTGGCGCACCACGTCATCGACGTAGCGCAGCGTCAGTGCCTTCATCTCCTCGGGCTTGAGATTGCTGATCGGGTGCGGCAGCTCGATATAGGGATGGCCTTCCATGCCGCGGCCGCGGAACTGGAATTCGGCGGCGTTGCGGAATGCCTGTGTGATGACGACGGTCGCGGGGATGCCGCGTTTCTCGAATTCGACGGTGTCGTGCACACTGCACAACGTGCAGGACCCTCACCCGCCCACGGCCGCGATCGCGATCTGCACCTCCTTCGCCATTTCGTCGATGATCGCGGGCGCGGCGGGCTTGGAGTAATGCTCCTTGCGCCGCATGACGACGCGCGCGACGCCGTGGCGTTCGCGCAGCGCTTCGCCGAGTGTGGCGAGGATCACGTCGCCCTGTTCCTTGGTGTTGTCGAGCAGGCCGACCACCTTGCCCGCGAGGTCCATCGGGCGCGGCGCGCGGAGGATTTTCGCCTCGTCGCCGCCGGCGGTCGGGTCGATGAAGTTCATTTCACTCGCCATCGTTGCCTCCTTCGTCAAGCCGGTGCTTCGTCAAGCCGGTGCTCCATCCGTCATTCCGCGCTCATCCGCCATTCCGCGCTCATCCGCCATTCCGCGGCTCATTCGTCATTCCGCGGCTCATTCGTCATTCCGGCGAAAGCCGGAATCCAGAGCGACTGGACCCCGGCTTCCGCCGGGGCGACGATCGTTGATACTACAGCGCGCGTTGTCCTTCTTCGTCATTCCGGCGCTCTTCCGTCATCTCGCGGCTCATTGGTCATTCCGCTGCTCATTCGTCATTCCGGCGCTCTTCCGTCATCTCGCGGCTCATTGTCATTTCTCGACTCATTGGTCATTCCGCGGCTCATTCGTCATTCCGGCGAAAGCCGGAATCCAGAGCGACTGGACCCCGGCTTCCGCCGGGGCGACGATCGTTGATACTACAGCGCGCGTTGTCCTTCTTCGTCATTCCGGCGCT
>Ga0209172_10000638_pt1 | contig 92824 bp, 102 predicted proteins | sample LarsenN4metaG_FD_184113 | JGI IMG/M metagenome (GOLD analysis project Ga0209172, IMG submission 184113) | Hot spring sediment bacterial and archeal communities from British Columbia, Canada, to study Microbial Dark Matter (Phase II) - Larsen... ... | reverse complement strand
TCTTCCGGTTCGAGGGTCAGGCGAGCGTGTTCTGGGCCGCAAAGGGACCGTGCTACCGCTGCCTCTACGCAGAGCCTCCTCCGCCCGGCCTCGTGCCGTCGTGCGCGGAAGGTGGCGTCTTGGGAGTCCTCCCAGGAATCATCGGCTCCATCCAGGCGCTCGAGGCGATCAAAATCCTCCTTGGAAAGGGAGACATCCTCGTCGGTCGCCTCCTCGTGTTCGACGCAATGCGCATGGGGTTCCGGGAGCTGAAGCTGCGCAAGAACCCCGACTGCCCGGTGTGCGGCACGAACCCGACGGTGAAGGAGCTAATCGACTACGAGGAGTTCTGCGGGCTCCGGGCTCCGTCGGAAGAGGTGAGCGAGGAGTACCGCATCACGGTCGGGGAGCTAAAGCAGAAGATCGAAAACGACGGGTCGGTCGTCCTACTGGACGTTCGGGAACCCATGGAGTGGGAGATCGCGCATCTGGACAACGCGATCCTGATGCCCGTGGCCCAGGTCCCTGCGCGGGTGAATGAGCTGAGCACCGCGGACGAAATCGTCGTGTACTGCAAGTCTGGCGTCCGCAGCGCGAGGATTACAAACTTCCTCCGCGAACTCGGCTTCCGCAAGGTGAAAAACCTCGTCGGTGGCCTCGACGAGTGGGCGGAGAGAATCGATCCCGAGATGCCGCGGTACTGAGCCGTCGCCTCGAAAGGGAGTCCGAGGTCTCAGCGTTTTTTTGGTGTCTGCCGCGCCGGGTCGTTCCCGGAGGACCCTGCGGGCAGAATCCGGAAAAGGCATATGCCGGCGTCGTGCCATCCGGGCAGGCATGGCCCTTGACCCGGGCACAGTCCACCGCTTCGCGATGCTGGAGCGCGCCACGAAAGGCTTCGTCAAGCAGGGCCGCTTCGACGAGTCCCTGAAGCTCGTCGAGGAGCTGTTCTCGATTGCGCCGGAGGACGCGGGCCTGACGAAACTCAAGGCTCGGTTCGCCGCCGAGTTCATCAAGCGAGCGGCGCAGCACCAGAAGATCGAGGCGGCGACGAAGGTAGTCGAACTCGTGGACTCGCGGCTCCTTCCCGCCCACCTAGGCCAGCAGGAAAAGGATCTCCTCGCCAGGGCGCGGGAGGATCTCTACTCTCTCTGAGTCCCCAGGTTTCGCCCGCCGCCGGACGAGACGACCGCGTCTTCTCCTTGCGGACCAACTCGCGCATCACGACCCGTCGCCCCGACACGTTCGCCACCTGGACGAATCCAGCCCGCTCGAGGACGGGCGCGAGGCCTGTGAGGCCGCAGTACCCAGCGAGGCGGCCTCCCGCGGTGATCGGTGGCCTTCGATGACCCGAGCCCCTCGGCCTTCGGCGTAGGCCGCGGCGGCCTCGACAAGGCGGGCCAGGAGGCCCGATCCGCGGAAGGGCCTGGCGACGAAGAAACCGACGATGGACCACACCGGTCCGTCCGTCGGCGTGCGCGCAAGGCCGATGAATGCCCTCGGAGTCATTCTCGGGTGGTTTCGAAGTGAGCCCGCGGTGAGCCAACGGCCCGCAGCTTTATGGCGCGCCGTGGCCTTGCAGAGGCCACCATGTTCCCTTGGAAGTCAGATCGCGACTATGTCCGCGCGATCGAACAGATGCGCCGAGAGAAAGACTTCTTCTTCAAGGAGGACTGGAGATCCCCGATCCCGGCCCCGCTTCGCGGGGCGATGAAAGGTCTCGACTACTTCCCTGTGGATCCCGCCTATCGGTTTCGCACTCGCCTGACGAGGTATCCGAACCCAGAGACCGTCGTCCTCGCGACCTCGAAGGGAGCCCCCAGGGAAATGATTCGATACGGCTACTTCGAATTCGAGGTGGGCGGGGAGAAGCAGCGCCTCGACGCGTTCAAGGCCGTTTCCCCGCCGGGCCACACCCACGAAGAGACGTCCCTCTTCGTGCCCTTCCGCGACGCGACTTCCGGGAAGGAGTCGTACGGGGCCGCTCGATACCTGGATATCGAGGAGCAGGGCTCGGGCGAGCACGTGCTCGACTTCAACCTCGCCTACAATCCGTACTGCGCGTACAGCGACGACTACGTCTGTCCGTTCCCGCCGCGCCAGAACTGGCTCGGCGTGCCGATTCGCGCGGGCGAGCGGAACTTCCTCGTGGCCCACTGACCCATCACACGACGAGCTTTTTCCCCTTAGCCGAGCCGATCGGGCCCTCGAACAACGGCACGCCGAGGGCCATCGCGCGTCGCAGGATCGGGACGGGGTTGAGCCCCCCGCCCGTCGTCACTCCGCGACGCTCGATAGCGCCGGATAGGAGCGCATCGACGGTCGCCGCCGGAGGCGCACCCGTGAGGAAGGCGGTGGCCTGAACCCCAAGCCTCGCGTACGCGTCCGCATGGCTCATGCAGGTCCAGTACCGCGCGCTGACCGCGCGCCCCTCCCGTAGGCCTTCGACCTCGACGACCACGCAGGTGTAGCCTTCCGCACGATCCGCCAGGCTCGAAGGGTCGGGGAGGAGTGCCAGGAGGACATCGAGCGGCACGACCTTCTGTCCCTTGACCTCGATGGGCTCGCGGCCGGTGAGTCCGAGCCGGTAAAGGGCCTCCAGAAGCGCCTTTCGAGGGGGTGCGATCGCGTACTTGAAGTCGACGAACCGCACGCCCTTCCCGAGGATGAGCGGCATCGTCTCGCACTCCTCGTTGTTCACATTGAAGCAGATCGCCGGCCCGATGGGCTCGGGGAAGAGGAACGTCTCCTCCCCGCTAAAGGGTGGGAGCTTTTCGTTGTGATCGTCCTTCCACACCGGTGCTGGCCAGAGGACTTCCTCGAGGAACGTCTCGGGCGAGAAGAGAGGAGCGAACACGTGATCGGAGACGTGCGCGTAACCGCTTCCGTACACCCGGATTCGGATCGCGTCGATCCGGTCCATCGGCTCCGTGCCGAGCCGCGTAAGGAGATTCGTGAGACCCGGAGCCACTCCCAGCCCGAGGATCGCCACGCGATCGATTCGACGGAATTCCTCGTCGAGACGGAGTTGCGCATGGATGCGGGAAGGCTGCTTGGGATCCGGAGATCCCTCCGACGCGAGATCCAGGTAGTGGGACCCGATCCGGAGTGACTCCTGCATGATGGCTTCGTTGTACATCGGGATCGAAGCGTTCAAGAGAACATCCGCGCCTCGACAAGCCTTGCGCAGTCCCTCTTTTTTCCCGAAATCCGCGCGCACCGCCTCGACCGGGCAGTCGATTCTTGATGCGACGTGTTCGAGGCGCCCTTTGCGCACATCCGCGATCCGGAGGCGGTCGATGCCCTTCTGGGAGGCGAGGAGCAATGCCGCGACCTCACCGGCGGCCCCTACACCGAGCACGGCGACATCCACGTTCACTTCGCTCCCTCGCGAAGAGGGAAGAGCGATGTTCCATATGACGATTGTCGCGACCGACTGCACGAATTCGCGCCGCCGCGCGATTTCGGAATCGTCCTTAAGACCACTCTTCTCCGTCGAGCCACGCGAGGCGCTTCGCCCGGTGTGCCTCGACCTCGGCATGGGTCATGAAATCCCGCTCCACATCCGCAAGTTGCTCGATGACGAGCCGGAGTGCCTCCTTCGTCGGCGCCTTCACGTCGACGCCCGCCTTCTCGAACTGGCGCTTCACGATCGGCATCCCGGTCTCGACGCTCCCCATCCGGTAGCAGAAGTCCGTCATGAGCTTGTCTGCGACACGGATGAGGCGGTCCACCGGCTCCTGGGGCGGAGTGATCAGCGCGACCCTCCGAACGGCCGCGTGTGCGGTCGCGACGACGCGTTCCCCCAGGGTCTTGAACGCTTCGTCGACCCGCTCGCCGACCTTCGCGCTCGTCATCACGCCGGGCGCGCTGTACTTCTGCGAGAGGTAGTACAGGTACTCGTGCGCGAGGACGCGGTCTTCGAGGAGGTCCGATTTGTTCCCAACGAGGACCATCGGGATCCGGCCCACGAGGCGCCAGACCATGGGCATCCAGTACTCCTCCATGGACCTCCGCGTGTCCTCCCGCGTGACGTCGTACACGAGAAGCACGCCTTGGGCGCCCTTCACCGCGGTCTCCTGCACGCCGCCATAGCCCTTCTGACCGAGGACGTCCCAGATCTGAAGGACCGTGTCGACCTCGTTCGGCGGGAGCCCGACGGTCATGTCCTTCTTCGACACCTTCGTGCCGATCGTCGTGATGTAGTTGTCCGAATACTGGTCCACGACGAAGCGACGGATCAGGGAGGTCTTCCCGACGCCGCCGTCGCCGAGGAGCAGGATCTTCGCCTTGAAAGCCTCCCCGGACATGGAAGCGACGTTCGTAGCTTCGGGCTCCGCTATTAACCGTTCTCTGCCATTCTCACGCAGCGAACCATCCGCCGGTCCGCGATCCGCCGACGCCTCAGATCGGGGCCTCGAGGAGCGTGATCGTCTGCTCGACGCCGGGCACTCGGCGAACGCGTTGCGTGATGAGTCGTGCCAGCGCGACGGTGTCCGTGGTTTCGAACGTGAGGATGTAGTCGCAATCCCCAAAGAGGAAGTGAATCTCCTGGAGCGCCGCGATGTCCCGCAGCGAATCCATGGCGACCCGCTCCGTGCCGGTCGCGACCTTGACGAGAACGTAGGCTCGCACGGTGCCCTCGTCGGGACCGCGCTTTCGATACAAAGAGATGACGCTCATCGGGCGTCCTCGTGCGCCCCGCGATTAGTCGATGAGCTCCCTTGCGAAGTCGTCGAGCACTTTCGTATGATAGTCGACATCGCTTTCCGATGTGTCCGGCGCGATGAGGGCCATGTTGTGGAACGGCGTGAGCAGGATGCCCCGGTTCAACGCGTACAGGTGGACGAGGCGGTCGAGCTCCGGGTCCTTCGCGGCCGCGGCCTCTCCGCCGTTCCGGGGCGGCGTCGGCATGAACCGGTACTCGACCCGGACGCCCAGGCGGATCACGTGCCACGACAGTCCGTGGTCCCGGATCACGCGGGCAACGCCCGCCTCAAATCTCTCCGCGAGGGGCATCATGTGGTCGAACGCGGCCTGCGTGATCACATGCTGCAGGGTCGCGCGCATCGCCGCGACCGCGAGGGCGTTTCCAGAGAGGGTTCCTCCGATGCCGCTTTCGTCCGTCGTATCCAGCTTGATCTTCTTCAGGATTCGCTCCGAGACGCCGCGGCTGATCCCGAACGCGGCCGCGGGCACCCCGCTGCCGATCGGTTTGCCGAGGGTGACCATGTCCGGCTCCAGGCCGTACGCGGCCGTGTAGCCCCCAGGCCCGCAGCAGATCGTGTGCGTTTCGTCGATGATGAGGAGCGTGCCGTACTTCCTGGTGATGCGACGCAAGGCGTCATGGTAGCCCACCTCGGGCAGGATGATCCCCCGGTTCGTCATCGCGGGCTCCGCCAACACGGCCGCAACGTCGCGCGGCCGGAGCGCCGCCTCGAGGGCGCGGACGTGATTGAACTCGATCACCTTTGTCGTGAGCTTCGGATCCACGGGCGGCCCGATGTTCCCCTTCCGGGCGAGGGTCCGTCCCTTCTCAAGGTCTACCAGGGCCTCGTCGACGGTCCCATGGTAGCAGCCGTTGTACACGAGGATCTTGCGCCGGCGCGTCACTTCCCTGGCCAACCGAATGGCGAAGCGGTTCGCGTCCGTCGCCGTCATCGCGACTTGCCAGTACGGGAGGCCGAAGCGTCGGGCGAGTTCCTCGCCGACCCAAACGGAATCCTCCGTCGGGAGCATCATCGTGATGCCCCGTGCGATTTGATCGCGGAGCACGTCGACGACACGACTCGGCGAATGCCCGAACATCGAGCCGGTGTCGCCAAGGCAGAAATCGAGGTATCGGTTCCCGTCCACGTCCGTGACGTAGGCCCCGCGCCCTTCCGCCGCGAAGATGGGATACGGACCCGCCCATCGGACCATCCAGTTCATCGGGACGCCGGCGAGGAGGGACGCCTTCGCGCGCTCGAAGAGCTCCCTCGACTTCGGGTGCATCCGCAGGAACCGGTCCTGTTCGCGTGCCTGGAGTTCTCTCACCCTCGATCGATTCACACGGACCACTCGATCCCTTCCGGCCGAAGCCACGCCGGATACCGGGGTCATCCTTCAAATGCATTGCCGCGACGACACAACGGACCCTATCCGCCGCCCAAGGGCTACGCGACCAGCTCCCGCGCGGATTCGCGGAACACCTCCGTGTGGAGGTCCACATCATTGCGACGGGTCTGCGGAGACATGAGGGCCATGTTGTGGAACGGAGTGAGCAGGATACGGCGGTTCAAGGCGTACAGGTGCACGTACCGGTTGAGGAGGGAGTCCTTCGCGGCGATCGCCTCGCCCCCATTTCTGGGCGGCGTCTCGCGGAACCGGTATTCGGCACGGGCGCCGAGCTGGACGACGTGCCAGGGCAGCCCGAACTCCCGGATGACGCGAGCCACGCCCTGCGTCCACCGGGTGGCCAGGGGGATCATCCGGTCGAAGGCCTCCGGGGTGATGACCTGCTCCAAGGTCGCGCGCATCGCCGCGAGGGCGAGGGCATTCCCCGTGAGGGTGCCGCCGAGTCCGTTCACGCCCGTCGTCTCCGCGAGCATGTTGTCGACGGTCTTCTCGTAGATCTCCGGGCTCGCCCCGAAGGCCGCCGCGGGGATGCCGCCCGCGACCGGCTTGCCGAGCGTGACCATGTCGGGCTCCAGGCGGTGCACGGCCGTGTACCCGCCCGGGCCCGCGCACCACGTGTGCGTCTCATCGACGATCCACGCGGTGCCCGTCCGGCGCGTGAGGTCGCGAACCCCGTCCAGGTAACCGTCCTCCGGGAGGACGATCCCGCAGTTCGTCATCGCCGGCTCCATGAGGACCGCGGCCACGTCCTTGGGCGCGAGCGCGGCTTCCAGCGCGGGGAGGTCGTTGAACTCCACAATCTTCGTCGTGAGCTCCGGATCCACGGGTGGCGGCATCGCTCCTTCGCGCGGCACGACCCTGCCTGACACGAGGCGGACCAGCGCTTCGTCGACGGTCCCATGGTAGCAGCCGTTGAACACGACGATCCTGCGTCGACGGGTCGCCTCGCGCGCCATGCGGAGCGCGAAGCGGTTCGCGTCCGTCGCCGTCATCGCGACTTGCCAGTACGGGAGGCCGAAGCGTCGGGCGAGTTCCTCGCCGACCCAAACGGAATCCTCCGTCGGGAGCATCATCGTGATGCCGTTCCGGAGCTGGCGCGCCGCGGCATCCACGGTGGCCCTCGGCGAATGTCCGAACATGGCGCCAGTGTCCCCGAGGCAGAAGTCCACGTACGTGTGTCCGTCCACATCCGTGACCCGGGCTCCCTTGGCCCCCCGAGCGAAGAGTGGGAAGGCCCCCGGCCATTCGATCATCCAGTTCATCGGGACGCCGCCGACGAGGGAGCGCTTCGCCCGTTCGTAGAGCTCCTTCGACTTGGGGTGGTCCTCGACGAACTGCTTCTCCTCCCGGGCGATGACCTCGCGAGCCCGTTCGCGGTTCACCGACGGCATGTGGTCTTCCCTCCCGTTCCGCTATCGCGACTCCGGTGTCCTACGTCCGGGGAGTCGAGACCCTCGTCAAAGACCTTTCTGAGGGGTGCCGGAGCGACTTCGCACAGTCCGACATTCAGAAATCGTCCGTTGGATAGTGCACGAAGCGGCCGGACCTGGTGCCGAACATCGCTGGGAGGTCCCGCGGGCGGACGCCCGGGTCGAGGGGCGCTGCCATCGTGGCTTCGGGGATCGGGCCGTCGAGATCGTACCCGAGCGCCCGGAACCGCTCCTGATCCCTTCGGCATGTGATCCAGGTCGTCGTCGCGACCCTTCCGCGCACGCGGCATTCCAAGAGCGCGGCGGCCGCACGGAAATCGTCCCATCGCGGAATGACCATCTCCTCCATGAGGATGTCCTCCTCCGGTCGGGTCCGCAGGTACCCGACGGCCCGCCCGTCGCGCAGGACCACGCGGTAGCGGGTCAAGGCCTTCGGCCACCATGCCACTCGTGCGGGGAGTATCTCCGGGAGGCGCACGCTCCATCCGAAGAGATCCCGCGCGTGCCTTTCGAAGAGTTCCTGGAGGATCGGGAGGTCGCGCCGCGTCGCGCGGCGAAGGCGGACCCCGGGCCTGCGTCGGCCCTTCGGCACGTTCCGCGAGGCGCAGTAGAACGGCACCAGCTCTCTGTATCCCATGGAGCTGTACACACGGTATCCTCGGATGTTTCGGCTCGTCGTGAGGGTGGAGATCCGCAGCCCCATCCCCCGGTAGCGATCGTGGACGTGCTCGATGAGCCGCCGCGTGTAGCCGCGGCCCCAGACGGACGGGTGGGAGCAGACGCCCTGGAGTCCGCCGACGGTTTCCACCCCGGAGGTGAGCCGGACGGGCATCGTCAGCGGGACGATCTGGGCGAGGGGCCGTCCGCGCTCGACCGCGTACACCGCGTAGTCCTCCGGATACCGCGGGTCCCTCCGGGTCAGCGTGCGGATCCATTCCGGACGGAAAGCCCATCCGAATGCGGCCATGGAGAGCTTGTGGACCTCGAAGGGGTCCACTTCGTCGTACGATCGGACGCGCATGGAGTCAACCGCGCGGGGAGGGGGATTTGAACCCCCGGGCGCAGAGCGCACTGGATTAGCAATCCAGCGCCCTACCAGGCTAGGCGATCCCCGCAGACGCGTGCCCATCGGGGTCCGTCTATAAACGTTTTCCTTGGAGGAATTCGTCCGCCTGGAGACGAATGCTCATACCTCTGCCGACCATCACGCCCGACTGCGCATGGCCTCTCTGCCTTCGGCCCCTCAGTTCCTCGCCGCGGGCGTACGTCATCGAGGCTACCGAGAGCTCCTCGGCCTCGTCGCGGTGCAGTCCTTCGGGAACCAGATGGCGGGGAGCTTCTGGCTCGTCTACCTCGTGAGGCCCCCGCAGTCCCTCGATTTCGGCGTCGCGGTGCTCCTGTGGTTCTTCTCGTATCTCATCGCCGCCGTCGCGGTCGCGGTCCTCGCGCGCGGCCGGCCCATCCGAGCCACGAGCGCGATGATCGTTGGCCTTCTCTTCGTGGTCCTCGGCCACGTGTCCTTCGTGGTCCTGCCTCCGCAGGCGGTCATCGCCGTAGCTGCGGGGGGCTTCGGCGTCTACCTTCCCGCTTTCTGGCTCCCCATGAACTACCTCTTGTCGAGGGAGACGAAGGCAGCGAACCGCGCGGGCCGGATGGCGGGCGTGACCGCAACGTTCACGGTCGTAGCGATCGTCGCGCCTGTCCTCGGCGGGCTGATCGCCCAATCCCTCGGCTATCGGACCCTCTTCCTCCTTGGGGCGGCGATCGTCTCCGTGGACGTGGTCTTCGTCCGCCTCCTGGCCCAGGAGGAGGAGGCCGTCGCATATCGCTTGAATTTCGCGCGGATGGGACCCCGGATGTCTCTGGCTTTCTCGGGCCAGGGCGCCGTCGAAGGAATCCTTTCCGCGGCGACGCCGCTCGCCTCATTCATGTTCACGAGGGCGGCGGTCGAACTCGGCCTCCTATTCGCGTTTTTCTCCCTCGCTGCGAGCGTGACGACCGTGCTCCTGGGTCGGCTGTCGGACCGCGCGAAGGCCCGCGCGCCCTTCCTACTCATCGGCCCCATCCTCTCCGTGCCGGCCGCGATCGCCGCGGCCGTGGCCCCGGACCTGGGCAGCTTCGCCCTTGCCGTGGGCTGGCTGTCGATGGCGACGAGCATGGCGCCTTCGTTCATCTTCACGATCGTCGTGGACCGCATGGAGGATGCGATCGCCGAGGTGTCCGCGACCCGCGAACTCCTCCTGAACACGAGCCGCACGATCGCGCTCGGCGCGGGCCTCGCCCTCTTGGCCCTCGGCGGCGGGATTCAGGGACTCTACATCCTCGTGGCTGGCGCGGTCCTCCTCGAGGCCTTGGCGAAGTGAGTCCCCGCGGCTCGGGGGCTCCGCGAATACGTACCACAGGTTCTTGAAGATGAATGAGGTGCGGCTTTCGGGGGACCGAAAACCGTACCGTGTCGGGGGCAACGATCGTGGGCGGGGAGCCGTCGTCGGAAGGGTTGTCCCGTCGGGATTGGATCAGGACGGGGGTCATCGTCGGGGCGGCCGCGGCCGCCGGCGTGGCCGGAGTCACCTTGGCCTCGTCCCTCCTTCAGCCTCCCAAGTCCCTTTCGATCGAACGGCAGGAGCTCACCTATACACGTTTCCCGGAGGCCGCCTGGTGGAACGATCGGGCGGACACGCCGATGCGGGTGACGGACTTCGCGACCTGGCAGGGAGCGACCGGCGTCTTTCGTGGCGTTTTCGTGGCAGGGAAGTGGGTGCCGGGTACGGGTCTGCCCGTTCTGGTGATTCGCCTGGAACGCGAGGACACGTTCTTCAGGGCCCTGACGGACATCGAGCTCCCGCCGGGCTTCGGCCTCTACTTCGACGACGCCGCCCGGGGGATCCGCATCGTGGCAATCTTCGATCGATGCGCACACCTCTGCTGCTCTCCGGGCTGGCACGTGATCACGAATCCGCCGCCGGGGCGGGACTACATGGCGCCCGTCCCGACCTACGAGCAGTTCGGCCAAGATCCGGTGTACTGCGTCTGCCACGGGTCCCAGTACGATCCGATGGTCCTCGTGAAGGACGTGAACCCTCAGAACGGGATCGAGTACGTGGGCGCGCGGCACGTCCACGGGCCGGCGACCCGGGCGATGCCGGTCCTGCCGATCCGAGCGCGGGAGGATGACGTCCTCGTCGGCGGGATCGTCGACCAGCAGTGGTACGAATACTGCTGAGCGGATTGCGCGGGCTCGGTGGGATTCGGCGGCAGTGACCGGGCCAAAGGTCAGGACGAAAGACTCAAATATATCGGGCCTGTATCTGTTAGAAGGCTCGGCCAAAAGGCGATGACGCTTCGAGTGAGCCTTACTTGGGCCGAGTTCGTGAAGGCCGCTTTCGGCGATGGCCCTGACCCGTGACGGGCCCTGTTCTGATGCGGCCGACACCGTGGAGGTTTGAGAACCCCGCGCGCCGCGTTGCGTGCGAGACCTCTCAAGCCCGACGCTCGACGATCCAGAGAGGTACACAGCTACCTCGCCATTCCTTTGGAAGGACAGACACGTCGTGCATCGATCAACTCCGGTTGATCCTGCCGGCGGGCACCGCTATGGGAGTTCGCTTAAGACATGCGAGTCGAGAGGTGCAAGACCTCGGCAGACGGCTCAGTAACACGCGGATAATCTGCCCTCGGGTGGAGGATACTCTCGGGAAACTGAGGATAATACTCCATAGATCTGGGATGCTGGAACGCTTCCAGGTCCAAAGCTCCGGCGCCCGAGGATGAGTCTGCGGCCTATCAGCTTGTAGGGGGCTTAACAGACCCCCTAGGCTTCGACGGGTACGGGCTATGGGAGTAGTCGCCCGGAGATGGATTCTGAGACACGAATCCAGGCCCTACGGGGCGCAGCAGTCGCGAAAACTCCACAATGTGGGAAACCACGATGGGGGAACTCCCAGTGCGCGCACTTTGTGTGCGCTGTTCTCCTGCCTAAAAAGCAGGAGAAGTAAGGGCCGGGTAAGACGGGTGCCAGCCGCCGCGGTAATACCCGCGGCCCGAGTGGTGCTCATTATTATTGAGTCTAAAACGTCCGTAGCCGGTCGAGTAGATTCCTGGGTAAATCGAACCGCTTAACGGCTCGAATTCCGGGGAGACCGCTTGACTAGGGACCGGGAGAGGCGCGAGGTACTCCTGGGGTAGGGGTAAAATCCTGTAATCCTGGGAGGACCACCAGTGGCGAAGGCGTCGCGCTAGAACGGATCCGACGGCCAGGGACGAAGCCCAGGGGCGCAAACGGGATTAGATACCCCGGTAGTCCTGGGTGTAAACGCTGCAGGCTTGGTGTCGGGGGTCCTACGGGGGCGCCCGGTGCCGGAGCGAAGGTGTTAAGCCTGCTACTTGGGGAGTACGGTCGCAAGACTGAAACTTAAAGGAATTGGCGGGGGAGCACCGCAACGGGAGGAGCGTGCGGTTCAATTGGATTCAACGCCGGAAAACTCACCGGGGGCGACCCTTACATGAAGGCCAGGCTGATGACCTTGCCTGATTTTGGGAGAGGTGGTGCATGGCCGTCGTCAGTTCGTACCGTAAGGCGTTCTGTCAAGTCAGATAACGAACGAGACCCTCGCCCTTAGTTGCCCGTTCGATCCTTCGGGATCGGGCGCACACTAGGGGGACCGCTGGCGCTAAGTCAGAGGAAGGAGAGGTCAACGGTAGGTCCGTATGCCCCGAATCCCCCGGGCAACACGCGCGCTACAAAGGACGGGACAATGGGCTCCGACCTCGAGAGAGGCAGGCAATCCCGAAACCCGTTCGTAGTTCGGACTGAGGGCTGTAACCCGCCCTCACGAAGATGGATTCCGTAGTAATCGCGTGTCAACATCACGCGGTGAATATGCCCCTGCTCCTTGCACACACCGCCCGTCAAGCCACCCGAGTTGAGCCTGAGTGATGGTGCTGTTCTTGCGACGCTAGAACTTAGGTTCAGCAAGGAGGGCTAAGTCGTAAGCACGTTGCGACTCCGGGCCCGCAAGGGACCGGAACAAACCTGGCTATATGCGGGGAACTCCGAGCATCCTCGAGTACCGCGATGCGGTAACAATCTCGAGGTGCGGACAATCCGCAGGGAAGGCCGGTCGAGAGACCGGAACCCTCAGAGACTGCACGCCAGGCTCCGACGCAAAGCGGCGTCGGATGATGATACAGTCCACGCCCCTTGGCGACATGGGGAGCACGTGAACAAGGTATCTGTAGGGGAACCTGCAGATGGATCACCTCCTAAGTCATCCAAAGGGAGACCTTGTGGCAAGGTACTAGGGCCTCCCTGGATCGTCGAGCGTCTAATCCACCCTTTTTCTCGGCCCGCAGCCGTAGGCTCAAGGCCCCCGAGCGTTAGTTGAGGTGGCGTCTGAGCCGAGCGGTCCTCGCGAGGGTGAGGCGTCCCACGGCCGTTGCAATGAGGAACGGCGGCAATACCGGCCACAGAGCCAAAGGGTCGAAGGATGGAAGGACGTATGGTCTCGTCAAGGGATACCTGTCTATCGCGGTGGGACCCGGGCCGGCATAATCTTGGCCGATGGCATGTGGTTCGTCGACGATGCCATCTGCACCCGTGCAGACGTACGACGCCGCGGTGGTATCTACCGGAGGAGTACCGCCTCCTCCCGCTGCTGAGGCCTCGGTTGAGGCTCCCGTCATCCGCCGCCCACGATCGGCACGAAGGCGATCCGATCTCCGTCCTTGATTCCATGGGCCACTGTGGTCCCTTGCAGCACGACGTCATTCAGGACCACGCGGACCGCGGGCTCGATCTTCCCGGGCGTAGGCTGTAGCTTCCGGCCCGCCTGCGGATACCTCTCCGCAATCGCGGCGAGCACACCGCCCAGAGTGGGTTCCTTGATTGGAAGGGTGATATCGTCCGCAGTCCCGGCCGCTCTCTTGTAAGGGCCCATGAGCCGAACGGTCACGCGCACGGGCCTTCGAACACCGCATCCCCATAAAAGGATGCTGGGGCCAAAGCGAAAACCGCTAAGTAAGATGCCTGCCTTTCCCTGAGAGGAAGGGTGGCATCGTGGAAATCAACCTCCGCATGCTGAACGTGGACCTGGACTCCGGCGAGATCGAGACGGAGGAGCGGGGTCCGGAGTATTGGGAACGGTACATCGGCGGCCGCGGGGTCGGCGCGAAACTGCTCAGCGAGGAGGACTTCAAACTCGATCCGTATCATCCGCGGATGCCCGTCTTCTTCGCGACCTCTCCCTACGAAGGGACGATCGCCTCGTGCAACCGCACATGGGTCGTCAGCGTCTCCCCGCTCACGAACTACTACTCCTGCGCCGCCGCGGGCGGCTTCTGGGGCATCACGCTCCGCAAGGCGGGGTTCGATGTCGTCCGCGTCGTCGGCAAGTCCGACAAGCCGGTCTGGATCGAGATCCATAACGGGAGGTCGAAGATCCGCGATGCCTCGAAGCTCTGGGGCCTGACCACGGAGAAGACCGGGGAGGCCCTCAAGGACGCCGGGCGGGCCCTCACAATCGGGCCGGCTGGGGAGAACCTCGTTCGCGTGGCCGGCATCGCCCTCGAGGACCGTATGGCCGCCCGAGGAGGACTCGGGGCCGTCCTCGGCTCGAAGAAGCTCAAAGCGATCGCCGTCTCCGGGAACATGGATCTGCCCGGCCTCAAGACGGAGCCCACGAAGGTGTTCCATAAGAAGACGATCGCAAACAACAACGAGCGAAGCGGGTACTTCCACGAGATGGGCACCCTCGAGATCCCGCCGAAGGTGAACGACGGGAACCTGTGGCCGACGCACAACTGGCAGGATGTGAAATGGGACGAGGGAAAGCATCTCTACTTCCCGGAGTGGAAGAACCTCCTCACGGGATACACGACGTGTTTCGACTGCACGATTCGATGCACGCGCACGAACACGTCGAAGTACGCGGATTCCGGGCGCGGACCGGAGTACGAGACCACGTGGGCGTTCGGCCCGCAGATCATGAACGACGACCCCCACATCATCGTCCATGCGAACAAGCTGTGCGATCAGTATGGGCTGGACACGATCAGCGTGGGCAGCATCCTCGGCTGGTACCGGGAGCTCATCGAGAACCAGGTGGTGAAGGACACCTGGAACACGAACGAGAAGGTCTTCGAGCTCATCGACCTGATTGCGCACCGCAAGGGCGTCGGCGACGTCCTCGCGGAGGGCACGCTCCGCGCGTCGAAGCGCTTCGACGGCGGCTCGGAGGACATCGCGATCCAGCAGTGTGGTATGGAGCTGCCGGCATACGACCCCCGCGGGTCCTGGGGGATGTTCCTCTGCTACGTCTTCGGTCCGAGGCACGGATGCCACAACAAGGCATGGACCGTGTACATGGAGCTCGGCATGAGCCTCGATGCACGCACGGGGCCCGAGGGCAAGGCGAAGATGGTCTCCGACCTCCTCGACGAGACCGCCGTGATCGACTCCATCGGCATCTGCACGCTCGTCACCCCCGTCACCTTCACCGAGACGCCGGAGGCCTACAAGGCGGTCCTCGGCAAGGATGTCACGGAGGACGAGATGCGGAAGATCGGGCGCGGGATCTCGGACCTCGAACGCTGGCTGGATACCGAGCGCGGACACACGAAGGAGAAGGACTCGCTTCCCGTGCGGTTAATCGAGGAAGCGGTCACGGTGAACGGCAGGAAGGTCCGCCTCGGGCGAGAGACCTGGGAACGGATCCGCGACGAATACTACGCGTACCGAGGCTGGTCCAAGGAAGGAGTGCCGAACCTCGTCGTCGCGCAGTAGACCGGCCTTTTTCCGGCGCGGCCGTCGAGCGTACGGAGACCTAGAGCCACTTCTTCCTCCGGAGCCACCAGAGCAGCGCGAGGGTCGGCACGACCATCATCACGAGCGCGATGTACAGGCCTTCCGGTGCGTTGAAGCCGAAGAACTGGACGTTCATGCCGAACGCGCTCGTCACAATCGTGAGGGGAATCGTGATCGTGAACAGGACCGTGAGGACCTTGATCACCTCGTTCATCTGGTTCGCCGCGAGCGTCGCGCCGACTTCCATGAGGCTCGTGGCCACGTCCCGGTACGTGTCCAGCGTATCCAACGACCGTATCATGTGATCGTGGACATCTCGCATGTAGTTCTGCGTCTCCCGCTTGAAGATCGGGAACTCCATGCGGGTAATGGATGCCAGGACGTCCCTCTGGGGCCGGAGGGAATTCCGGATCAGTATGATATCCGTGCGGACGTCGTGAATTTGGCCGATCGCAGATCCGGTTGGCCGTTCGATCACGTCGTCCTCCAACTTGTCCAGGATGTCCTGGAAGCGGTCCAGATGCGGCCGATAGGAGTCGACGATCACATCGAGAATCGTGTACGCGAGATAGTCCGCGCCCCCTTTCAGGAGCCGTGGGTTCTTCTTCCGGAGCCGAATGCGAATGTCCTCGAGTTGGGGGAATACCTTGTCGTGGAGCGTGACGACGAACTTGCGCCCCACGAACGTCGAGAGCTGATCCGTCTCGATCTCTTCGGACCAGACGATCGTCCGGGCGACGATGAAGGCGATGTCCTCGTACATCTCGATCTTCGGCGCGAGGTCCGTGTTCATCGCGTCTTCGAGTGCGAGCGGGTGAAAGTTGAAGAGGGTCTCGAGTTCCTCGAGCGTTCGGCCGTCCGGATCGACGATGTTCACCCATGTCACGCTGTACTTCTCAACAAGTTCCCGACACCGGCCGATGGTCACGTCGTGCTCCTCGAGGAAATCCGTCGGCGTGTAGGCGATCACCTCGATGCGGACCATCGGGCCGCGAACCTTCCCCCGCGATATAATACTTCGGAACGTAGCGTGCGCGAATCCTCGGACCGCGCCCGCCGGAAACGTCAAATGGGCGCGGGACCTTTGCCCGCCGGGGTGGCCGCATGAAGATCGTTCAACGGAGAAAGGCGAAGGCGCTCAAGGGCGACAGATCCCGCTCGTACCAGATGATCGGTCCGGACAGCACCGGCGCGAGGAAGTTCATAATCACGGTCGTCGACGTCCGGCCCGGCGGGAGCACCCCTCTCCATGAACACAAGGACTCCGAGTCGATGTACTACATCCTCGAGGGCCGCGGCGAAGTCATGACGGCCCGGGAGAGAAAGGTCCTCGGGCCCGAGACCGCGATCTATTTCCCCGCGGGCAGCTCCCACGGGATTCGTAACGTGGGCCGCACGCGCCTCCGATACATCTCCTGCCATGCGCCGCCCTACGAGATCGAGGAGCTCTACAAGCACTGGGCGCGAGAAGCGAAGCTCGTCACGACGGGTGGCTAGCTACTCGGCGCGAGGCCGGCCGGTTCGCATCACTAGCGTTCCACATCGAAATAGATCCGAACCGTCGCGCGGTAGGACTTGATGGAGCCACCGTCGAGTTCCATCTCGAGCTCGCCGATCCGAGCCCACTTCATGTCCCGAACCGTCTTCGCGGCCTCGGCCACCGCATTCTCCGAGGCCTTTGCGAAACTCGCCGGGGACACGCCCACGATGTCGATGATCTTCTGGACCATCTCAGCCACCCTCCGGACCGAATACGCGGGGAGTCCAAGATACTTCCCTCGTGGTTCGGGAGAGGTCGGACGTTCGGCTTGAATAGGACGTCGTGGATATTGGGCCGAGATGGCGGTGCGAGCGGAGTTGCCTCCCGCGCGGTTTCTCCGGGTAGCCCTCGTCCTGCCCCTGGCGTGGCTCCTATTGGTCGCCTCCTGCGTTTCCTTGGACCGTCCGGTCCTCGCTCAGACGGGCTTCGCCCGCGAGACCGTCGCCTCGGGCCTCGATTGGCCCGTCAGCTTCGCGTTCGCCCCGGACGGACGTATCCTGTACAACGAGCGGTTCACCGGGGACGTCCGCGAAGTCGTGGACGGTCAGGTTTCCCCCGGATCCCTCTGGACCTTCCCGGTGTCCACCGCGGGGGAGCAAGGGCTCCTCGGGCTCGCCCTCGACCCGGGTTTCCCGACGGAGCCGTGGATCTATGCCTACCACACGATGTTCGACGCGGGACTGGATCGCGACATCAACCGTGTCGTCCGCGTGCCCGCATCGCCGTCCGTCTTGATGCCGGAGATCCTCCTGGATCGGATTCCCGCGGGGACCGTCCACAATGGGGGCATCCTCGGCTTCGCCCCGGACGGCACCCTCTTCATCACGACGGGCGACGCCGGGACTTCCGCGAACGCCCAAGACAACGGGACCCTCGCGGGAAAGGTCCTCCGGATCAACCGCGACGGGACCATTCCGCCGGATAATCCGATCCCCGGGTCGCCCGTGTATTCGCTTGGCCATCGCAACATGTTCGGCCTCGCGTTCCACCCCGAGTCCGCCCGTCCGTACGTGAGCGAGAACGGGCCCTCCAGCAATGATGAGATCAACCGGATTGAGCCGGGCCGGAACTACGGATGGCCCGTCGTGCTCGGGCCCGCGGACGATCCGCGATTCGTCGACCCGATCCTCGCGTTTCAGGACGTGATCGCGCCGACGGGCGTCGCATTCTACACGGGGTCCGTCGTCGCTTGGCGCCACAACTTGTTCCTCGGGGACTGGAATCGCGGCATCCTCCAACGGATCGAGCTCGGTGCGGACGGTCGCCAAGTGCTCGGGACAGAGACGATCGAGGACGTGGGCGCCGCGGGCATCCTCGACGTCGAGATGGGCCCCGACGGTTTCCTCTACTTCTCCACGCCGGAAGCCATCTACCGCCTTCGGACCGCCGTGCCGCCAGCCGCAAGTCCTGGGGCTGTGGACTACACCCTCGCAGCGATCGGCCTTCTCCTGACGATCGCCGCGGTCGGTTTCATCGCCTTCGTCTGGCTCCTGGGCCGACGGCGACGGGCGGCGTCGGCTTGACGCGCGTTGGAAGACGCGCGGAACCCTCATGTTTTAAAACCCCGCATCGGATATATCCGGTTCAAATGTAGGCCGGGGCGGTAAGCCCCAGGGGAAGCGGGCCACGCGCCCGCCGGGCGGTTTCCCCGGGTGGCGCGCGGCACCTTTCTTCGCCCAGCCTGAGGCGCCACCGGAGGGGAAGGTCGTGAGCGCTAACTTGACGGAGCAGCTGCTCGAGCAGGCTGCGAAGGCGTCCGTGTCCGACGAAATCGAGAGCGACGACAACCTCGTCCGGGTCTGGCAGGACGAGCTGCGGGATGCGAACGAGAAGCGCCAGGTGTACGCGTCCGATGCGGAAGTCGAACGGGCATTCCGCGCGGATGCGAGGCACACCCAGGCCGTCCTCGCGACGCTGCCGGCGCGGATTGCGACGCGCCGCGCGGAGATCGCCTACGAACGGTGGGCGAAGGAGAACCTCTCCGCATTCCAGGAGATTCCCGTCGTGTCGAAGGACAAGTCCTTCGCCTCGGTGCCGAAGGCGCAGCTCGAACGGCTCGCGCCGGAGCTGGCCACCGCGATTCCGAGGAAGTCCGCGCTCTGGGCCGATTGGTCCGTTTGGAACTTCAAGCGGCATCGCCTTAACCGCTTCAAAGCGCTCCCCGCGGAGGCCGTTCAGAGGGCTCGGGGGTCGCTGCATTACTTCGAGCGCGTGGAGGTCTGGCAGGCCGTAGGCATGGCGGACCCCTGGCTCGTCGGCGCGATGCGCACGCCGTCCGGACGGGAGCGGTTCTACCTGCTCTACGACTGGGGCCTCGAGACGACGCTCGACCGGGACCTCCTCCGCTGAGCCGTCATTTGGGGCGAAACCTTATCCAGGCCTCGGAAGCTCCGAGGAACGTGCGTCCCCTCCTGATCGCCGTCGGTGTCATCGTCGCGCTCCTCGGTATCGCGTGGGCGCTTCAAGGCGCGTACGTCCTCCCCGCGACGTTCATGCGCGGCCCGGCCTGGGTCGGAATCGGCGCCGTAGTGGCCGCGGGAGGCCTCGCGATCGCCGCGCTGGGGGTCCGGCCCAGAACCCTCTCGAAAGAGCATGGGACCGCCTAGCGCACGAGCAAGGTAATCGCGTCGTAGCCGGACGACCCGTCCGGGAAGGGCGGGTTCCGTTCCCTCTCCTGGCCCAGGCCGCTCCCGTCGTATGCCCTCGCGCGCACTTGGTAGGCTCCGCTGCCGGCCGGCGTCCAGTCGTACGTCCACAAGACCCAGGTCATCCCGGAGAGCGCGGGCGTCTTGAGGGTCGTTTCCCGCCACGTCAACCCGGCGTCCGTGCTGACCTCTACCCGAGAGATCCCGCGGTCCCCCGCGAAGGCGACTCCGCCGATCGTCACGGTCGGGCCGACGACGGAATCCGGCCGTGGTGTCGCAATGATTGCGGTCGCTCGGATTGAACCACGGTTCGTCCAGCCTTTCTGCTGCCAGAAGCCGAGGAACTCTCCCTGGACGAGCGTGATTTTCGTCAGCCACTTCGCGTCGAACATCCCGTAGAGGCCCGGGACGACGATTCGCGCGGGGAACCCGTGCTTCGTCGAGAGGAGCAGGCCGTTCATCCGCAGCGCCATGAGCGTCGTCGGGTTGAGCGCCTTCGCTAGCGGTACCCCCACGGTGTAGCCGTCCGCGCAGGTGAAGGCGACCCAGTCCGCGGCGGCTTGGACGCCGGCGTCATCCAGCAGCTCCAGGAGAGGGATTCCCTCCCACTTCGCCGTGCTGATCAAGTTGCCGCCGACCTCGTTGCTCACGCACTCCAGTGTGACGAACTCCTCCACGGACGCGCGGACGAGCAGCTCGTCGTACGAATAGGACCTCGGATTCGAGACGAGTCCGTCGATTGCCAGTCGCCATGTGTTCGCGTCCACATCGGGATCGATCAGGTTCTTGGTGACCGTGTAGAACTCGTCGTTCGACGTGACCTCCTTCGCGAACATCTCCGCGACGGACGCGAAGGCGAGCCGGGCGGGGCGGGCGACGAAGCTTCCGAGGCCATAGAAGGCGAGTGCGGTTCCACCGACCGCGAGGAGCGTCGCGGCGATGAACTGTCGTCGGGACAGGCTGAATCCTTGCGGATGTCGCGCCGCGATGTCGACGAGGAAGTAGTCGAGGATCGCGGCGTAGAGCCACGCGCCGACCCCCTGGCTGAAGGCCGCCCCCCATGTCCCCGCTCTCGTCTCAGAGCCGACGAGTCCGGCGCCTAGGAGCGGCAGGGCCACGAGGAGGATCGCGGCGGCCGTCGCCGCCGTGACCACGGCGATCACCGCCCAGCGGGGCCTCAGATAGCGCTGGATGCGGCGGTACCCCGTCGCACCGAACCCGAAGAGGGAAAGGATGACGACGATGGCCGTCAGGAGGCCGAAGATCTTCGCTCCCTCGCCCATCGTCCCGATGAACAACGACTCGATGGATCCGGGGATCCTCGTGATGACGAAGTCCAGGGCCACCTCCGGCAGGAAGATCCCGAGTCCGAGGATCCGGAGCAGGTAGGTGACCGTGAGCGCGCCGATCCCCGCCACGACGCCCGCGCCGAATCGGATCCAGGGTAGCCGTCGGATCCGCTGCGCGAGTTCCCGGAGGTCCGCCACCCTCCTCCGACGGCCTGCGCTCACTTGAACGTTCGCCGAAGTCGCGAAGCGGAGTGCGCATGGTTTATGTAGATTGAAGGGACTGGCGCGGGCCGGTACCGATGCCGACGTCCTACAGCAGCCAGGCCCACGTGGGCCGGCGGATCGTCCTGGCGGTCCTTTGGACCATGCTCCTGATCGTCGGCATCACGGTCGCCGTGCTCGTCACGGTCCCGGGGATTCGCGAGGCGATCCAGGCCGCGTCGGAGACAGTCTCGGGCCAGACCTTCGCCCTGGCCGCCGCGGTCGCGCTGATCCTCCTCGGCCTGTGGGGCATCGCCTCAAGCAACCGGAACCTCAAGCATGCCGTCGACCTCATCGCCGAGGTGGACCGCGCGCGCAAGGAGACGATCCAGCTCGAGAGCACCCGGTACATGCAGCACGAGAAATGACCCCGAGCCCGCTCACGCCGCTTCTGCGCGCAGGCTCCGGAGGGTCTCGCCCGCGGCGCGGTAGCCCGTCTCGATCGCACCGTGGACCGTGGCGGACTCGCCTCGGGTGTGCGTCGCCTCGCCCGCGAAGAAAAGGACTCCGTCCACGGGCTCCGCGAGGGCGCGCCGCTCTCTCACCCCGACGTGAGGCGGCAGGAACGTGTATCCGCCGAGGACGTCTGGATCCGCGGACCATCGCTGGACGAGGTGTGCATCGAGGATCCCTTCCCGGGTCCCCGCGGGGAGGATCGCGTGCAGTTCCTCGAGGGTGGCGGCGATCGCCTCGTCGTCCCGGAGGCGCGCCCGGCGATCCGCCTCCCGCCCGACGACGAAGGCGGCGAGGATCTCGGGTCGCCCTCGGAGGGCGACGAACGGCCGGTGGAATGTGCTCGCTCCCCCTCCCCACATCAGGCCGAAGTCCCCGAGGCGCCGCGTGAGGTTGCCTTCCCTGAGCCTCATCTGGATCGACATCGCGTGGCCGAAGGCGATCGCTTCGATCGCGCGTCGTTTCGAATCGGGGAGGGGAGGGTCGAATGCGACGGCGTCTGCCTTGAGGACTCCGAGGGGCAGAGTGACCACGACGCGCTTCGCACGGAACTCCTCCGGGCCTTCTGGGGTGAGGGCTTCAATCCGCACTCGGGCCGAGTTGCGCTCTACCCTCGTGACTTTCGTGTTCAGGCGAATGCGGTCCCGGAGCGACGCCGCGCGCCGCGCCACAAGGTCGGAGTAGCCCTCGAGGATCTGATAGTTGCTGTAGCCGAACGACTCCGTGGCAAGGGCATCTTCTTCGGAGGGGCCGCGCACGCCCACCTCGTCCGCATCCGCCGCGGCCGCGTGGGCCCGGAGGATCGTCACGAGGGACCTCGCGCCGGGAAGGGCGTCCACGCGATCGAGGAATTCCGCGAGAGACAGGTCGGGTCCTCGGTATCGCTCCATCGCCTTGGGCAACGCGTACGCGGCCTGGTAGAACGCTCGGAGGCCGAACGTCGGGTGGAACGGGAGCATGAGGTACGGGAAGCGGGCGTGACGACCATCGATCCAGAAGCGCCCCCGCTGCAGGACGGGCACGCGCCTCGTGCGGAGGCCGGCGTCGCGTACCCAGGCGTGCGTGACGACCCGCTTCCCGTGGATGTAGAATGCCCCGACCTCGATCGGGTGGCCGTCGGCCAGGGAATAGTCCGTGAGGACGCGTCCGCCGATCCGCGGCTTCGCCTCGAGGACGAGGAAGTCCACGGACGCCCTCGCAAGCCTCTCCGCGCACGCCAGGCCCGAGACCCCCGCCCCGAGGATCACGACCTCGTGCTCGATCGGCATCGGGGACGGGACCGACCCCGCGGTATTTCTCAGCTGCTCCGAACGCGCGCAAGGCCTCTTGTATTCCCACCACGTTGCCCGCCCGGGGCGAAAGGATGCGGGTCCTCATCGTCGGGTCCGGGGCCCAGGGTGCCGTGATGGCCCATCATCTGGGACGCAGCAATGCGGTCGACGAGGTCGTGTGCGCGGACATCTCGTTGGACCGCGCTCGGAAAGCGGCGCGGTTTGCGAAATCGCGGAAGGCCCGCGCGATCCGATTGGATGCCGGGAAACCCAAGGAGCTGGCCCGGGCGTTGCACACGACGGACATCGTCGTGAACGCCGCGCTCCCTCGGTTCAATCTCCCCTTGACGCGCGCTGCGCTTGCCGCAGGCGTGCACTATCAAGACCTTGCCGCGGACTATGGGAAGATTTCCGCCCAGCTCGCCCACTCGAAGGCCTTCGAGCGAAAGGGCCGGATCGGGCTGATGCAGTGCGGCGGTTCCCCCGGGGTGACGAACGTCCTCGCGCGCGAGGCCGTCGAGGCGCTCGACACGGTCGAGGCCATCCGCCTGCGTCTCATCTCGAAGCTTGAGGCCACGCGGCCCTTGTCGACGTGGTCCGTCGAAGTGGCCCTCGAGGACATGGAGGAGCCGCCCGCGGTCTTTCGAGATGGCCGCGTCGTCCGTGTGCCGCCCTTCAGCGAGGAGGAGGTCTTCAACTTCCCGGAGCCCTTCGGACCGCAGCCCGTGGTCCAGCACATGCACGAGGAGCCAATCACATTCGGGAGGTTCCTCGGCAAGGGCCTCCGGTACGTCGACCTGAAGATGGGCGGCCATCACGTATATCAGATGAAGGAGGCGATGGGCCTCGGTCTCTTGAGCCGGAAACCCGTGAAGGTGGACGGGGTCTCCGTGGTCCCACGGGACGTGCTGATTGCGGTGAGCCCGCCCGCGCTGACGCCCGCGGACGTTCCGAGGCTGCTCAAGGCCGGTGTCTTGAAGGATGCGACGGGATGCCACGTCGTCCAGGTGGAGGGAACGAAAGGCGGGGCTCGGACGGTCCTTCGCTACACGGCCCTCGGTCCATCCTTGCGAGAGGTGCAGGCGTGGATCCCGGGCGCGACGAACATGTCCTACAAGGTGGGCGTGTCGGCGGCGATCATGACGGAGATGATGGCCCGGAACCAGATCGAGCCGATGGGCGGCGTCTTCCCGCCGGAATGTCTTTCAGCGGATGCGAGGGCCGTCTTCCTGGAGCGGCTGAAGGCGAACCACATCCCGTTTCAGATTGCGGAGGGGTCCGGGGTCTAGGGGCGCTTCCCAACGCCGTTTGCCCGGCGTCCTGAACAGGCGGCGGCGGGTAGCGCTCTCAGTCGAATACCGCAGAAGCCCGTCGCCATCCGTCGTGTCGTGACATTCGAGGCCGGTCTGAAAAGGCTTGGGATGCTCTCTCGCGTGGCGGGTTCGTCTCACCCGAGCCCGAGCTGGCGGTCTGCGACGATCCGCGCGAGCCGAAGGAACGCGTCTTGGACGCCCTCGCCGGTCTTCGCCGAAGTCTTCAGGAAACCGCACCGGAGGGAGCGCGCCATGAACGCCATGTCCGTGTCGCCATAGGCGGCCTGGTCCGCGAGGTCCGCCTTGTTCACGACCGGGAACAAGGGAACCTCCCCCGCGACGCTCCGAACCTCGACGTCCACGCGGGGATGCCCGCTAGGGTAGGCCGTTGGGTGAGGTCGGCAACGGCCAGAATGCCATGAGCCCCCGCGAAGTAGGCGTCCTTCAGCCGCTCGCGGAACGTCTCCCGGCCCATGATGTCCCAGATCGCCATGTCCACTTGGACTTGCTCCGGGATCGTGATCTCCGTGTACTTGCGGGAAACCTTGGTCCCGAGGTGGAGAGATATCGGTCGTCGAATTCGTCCGCCACGTATCGGCGGACGAGGGACGTCCTCCCCACCGCCCGATCGCCGACGAGGCAGATCTTCGACTTGAGGCGCGCCGGCGCAGGCATGGAAGTCCTCACGAGCGACGGAGGACAGCCCCTTACGTCGTACTCCACCTTTGGTAGCCGGTGCTCTTCAACGAACGGACCTCGCCCCTCGGCGAGGTCGTTGCGCCGAAGTTTGCGGATGCGCCCGGTGGGCGACCACTGCCTGTGAGGTCTCGACCTGCCATTCGACGACGGACCCGTCCGCGCGCGGGTGCGGCCGAGGAGTTCGATCCGGATCCCGTCCGGGTCGCTGAGGAAGGCGAACTCGTAGCGTCCCTCCGCGAACGGCGCGACCTCTGGCCGGGCGCCGCGCAATGCGAGATCTCGGAAGGCCTTGCGTAGATCCGACACCCGCAACGACAGACGGTCGAGTTCGTCGTCCCTCCGATACCGGCGATAGAACGGGCTCGTCTCCGGGTACTAGTTGAGTTCTAAGCGCTGGTGCGACCCTCGGCTCTTCATCTCCGCCCATAGCACACCATGGCTCATCTGCCCGCGACGCGCATCCCGATCACCCGCCGATAGAAGCGGATCGAACGATCGATATCCCGGACTCGGACTCCTGTGTAACGGAGCTTCATGGGCGATTTCCTCCCCGGCCGGAACTCGTCTGCCATTTCCTTCGCGCCGGCCGCAAAGCTGTCTGCGGAAGTGGAATGCGGACGTAAGACCCCGGTCGCTCGTTGCGACCGAGGGGCACAGACCGGCTACAGCCGCTTGAGGACCGCCTTCAGGACCTCGTCGGGGCCGTGGTATTGGCCCTCTGGGAGCGTCCTCGAAAGCCAATCCTTGTCGTCCTGCGGTACATCCATCATCGCATTGCACGCAGACAGGACGCCGTTTCGGTCCGCCGGATACGTCACGTGGTTCTTCAGATGTTCAAGTTCCTTCGCCAAGGTACTCATGCTTTGGTTCCTCCTCCGACCCAGAATGGATCGGCATGAGGAAGGACGGGGGTCGGGAAGTACCTTTCGGCTGTCCGAAAATCCCCATCCTGGCAATCCTCCGAGGTCGATCCGGGGGTGGGCGCAGGCGAAGGTCGGACGCTAGGCCCGCCAACCTCCGGGCTCGTCGTTCATTCGTTTCTTGTTCGAGAGTTTCCGAGCGCGATACAGCGAGACCGTGCCCAGGGGCGTCATGAATTTCGCCGTTTCTTCCACGCCGCTCAAGCCGGCGGCTCGGAACATCTCTGGGAGGCGACCTTCAACGCCATCCTTGGTCTCCTCGAGCAACTCGCTCACTATGGCGAGGGATCGCATGAGAGCATTCTGCGGTTTACCAAAGTCCGCCGCATGGAACGATCCGCCGGGGCGCAGGACCCGGGACACTTCCCGAAGCGCCCTCGCTTTGTCTTCCCGCGTTAGATGATGAAGTACGAGGCTCGTGAGGACCACATCGAAAGATTCGTCGGGATAGGGCAATGCGTAGGCCATCCCTCGGTCGAGGACGATTTCGAGGCCGGAGAGGGCGGCTTTCCTTCGCGCAATCTGGAGGACTTCGGGATCGCCGTCGATGCCGACCACGGTGGCATCGGGCTGCGCTCGCTTCAACAGGAGGACGAGGGTCCCTGTGCCGCAGCCCAGATCCAGGACCTTCTGTCCTCCTTTGATCGCCGCTTCCTCGACGAGGCGCTCCTTGATCGTCGATTCTCGGAAGGCCACCCGGATCACCGGGTCGTACAGCGGTGTGAGCCAGCGGTACTTCAGAGCCGGAAGGTATCCTTTGCCTGAGTCCGGGAGAGCCATGGAAGACCTCATGTCAGCACGAGGAGGGTGGCGAGCCCGAGGGCGATCATGACTCCGCCCAGCACGAGCCTCACAATATCCTTCGTCCGCAGATGCCATCGAGCCACGGTGCGGTACGTCGGGCGGCTAGTGACGAGGACGAGGACCACGACGAGGGGCAGGACGAACATCGCGTTGTACAGGATGAGAAGGCCGAGGCCTTCCGCCGCGCTCGCCTGTGCCGTAAGCAGCCCAAGGACCCCGAGGTAGACACCGCCCGTGCAGGGCACCGTGCACAGACCGACGAGGACGCCGGCCCCGAAGACCGCGGGAAGGAGCGTTGCCTGGAATGCCTTGTGGACCCGCGGACGGAACATCCTCGGCATCTCGAGCTTCCACCGACTCTCGGGGAAGATCGCGTCCCGCAGGACCCAGACGCCCATGACGATGCTGATCAGTGCGGCGGCCTTCCCCACCCAGTGTCCCTGCGAGAGGAAGTTCATGAAGCTCAGGAGACCGACGCCCAAGGCCATGTACGTAAGGAAGAGGGCCACGATGTAGACGGATCCGTTGCGGATGACCCGCAAGCGTCGCGCAGGGGCGGACTGCAACTCCCTCGGGTGACATGCAAGGGCATCTCGCTCGAACGCGGCGGTGGTCAGGGATGCGAAGACGAGGAGTCCCGCAAAGGAACACGGGTTGAAGCCATCCGCGATTCCCGCGAGAGCCACGATCCACGGTGTGAGGCCTGTGGCGGTGCCGGAGGCGCCTATCGCTAGGGACGAAGCGAGTAATGCCGGCGGGACTCCAATGCCGGCCGCAAGCCCGATCCCACGACGGCGAGCGGGTATGGTGTCCCCCTCCTAGGAGACGATGCGGATGGTCCCAACCATGGACGGGTTGTCCTTGCCACCGCAGCAGATATCGCAGTACCACGTGTAACTTCCTGGCGTGCCCGTCGGCACGCTGAAGACCTTCTGCCCGAGGGGCTCTACGGTGATGTTCATGGCGAAGGCCTCCATGGCGAAGTTGTGCCAGCCGCCGCCGTCGGTATGATACTGATTGTCCCTGTTGATCAGGTCGATCTTCAGGGGCGTGCCGGCCTTCACGGTGATTGTGGTGGGGTCAAAACCTGACATAGATACATACACGGCCGTCGCGGTCGTGTCGATGGGCCTCCCCTTCTGGCTGGATTGAAGGAGCATTGTGCCAGCGACGAGGAAAACGACCACGACGAGGACCGCGAAGATCGCCTTTTTCGTCCTGGAGGTCAGATAGAGAGGGGATCTTCGCTCGCGGCTCTTCTCCTGTGTGCGGGGCTCGAAGCGGGCGTTTGGGTGAACCTTCCGCATGTGGGCCGTCTCGTTCTCTGCCTTCACGTGGGCTCCACATTCCCTGCATCGAATCGTCTCCGACAACGGCCCACTCTCCTAGTTACCCAGGCTCTTGGTCGGAGGGCGATTTGCCCCTTTTTGGGGACAAGCTGCCCAACCGAAAGAGCAACACGGCGAGCACAACGGCCAAGAATGCGGCTGACCCGCCAAGGACGGCCCAAGCGTAATGTCGGAGATCGCCGGCTCCGCCGACGATCATCGAAATCGTGTCGGCGACAAGGATAGCGGAAAGGAGCCCTGAAACAATCAGGAGGGCCATCAGTACGCGAGTGATTCCCAGCCAGAGCGACTCCCTTCCACCAAACATCTCATCCAGTCCCCTGTTGTTCCGTTCCCCGGGGCGGCGCAACGGCCCGGCCTGCCCGCCCCTGGCGGGACTGCCTCCGCAACTCTCTAAGGGTCTCTTCGAGCCGCCGGCGCTCGGCGATAAGCGCTGCGTTCTCTCTCAGCAGGTTCTCGTGCTGTCCCTCGAGAGAGCGGTACTTCCGCTCCCATCCAAGGACTTCTTGCGCGGCTTTCTCAACAACACTGACGAGGCGCTCCCGCTGCCGCTCACAGTCGATGTGGGCGCGGAGGATCTCAGAGAGAGCCTGAGGATCCGCAGATGTTCGGAATGCTGCGGCGACCTTTTCGGCCAACTCACGGTCGACGCGCAGGCGGACCGTCCTTCGCCGCCAGTTCACGGAACCAAATGAGTCATCCACATTCTTGGGCTTGCCTCTAGTCAAATGGCAACGAACGCAGCCGCCTGGTTTTCACTTGGTAAGACTCATCCCTGCGAGGGCGGGCAGCCGACTCCGGGAGGCAAGCCAGTCTCAAGTGCGCGGATCGGGCTCGGCCGTTCCTCCCGAGCAATCCCGCATTCGCGGGATTGTTCATTCTGAATCGATTCCGGAGTAGTGCCATCCTGTCCGCCTTCTCGACACGCCCGCTGATGGGTCGCTAGATCGTCACGCTCGTGGCCCTCCAGTTCGGCCTGGACGGAGGACGAGGGGAAACCTATCTGGGGGCCCGGGACCGTCTTAAGGTCTCGGGATGTGGCCTGAGGCCGAGTCGTGGGCCGCCGGATGCGTCACGGCACTCTTGTGGCCTCCTCCCCTCGCAGCCTCGTGGACGTGACGCGGCGGTGCGGCGGCGGGTACGTCTAGCGGTTCAGCGGTACCCGCGGTGACACGCCGGAATCCTTCGATCTTCACACGCTTGAGGGCCAACGCGTTGAGCGCCACGAGGAGGGAGGAACCTGACATCGCGATGGCGGCGATCTCCGGCCTGAGGACGAGGCCGATGGACGGGTACAAGGCCCCCGCCGCGATGGGGAACGCGACAATGTTGTAGCCCGCAGCCCACCAGAGGTTCTCCCTCATCTTTCGACGCGTCGCACGGCTCAGCAAGACAACTTTGGCGACATCCATGGGGTCGCTCCTCGTAAGCACGACATCGGCCGTCTCCATAGCGACATCCGTTCCCGCGCCAATCGCGATGCCCACGTCGGCTTGCGCCAAGGCGGGGGCATCGTTGATGCCGTCGCCAACCATGGCGACCCGTCGACCTTGAGCCTGCAGTTCCCGGACCTTGGCGGCCTTTTCGCCTGGAAGCACTTCGGCGAAGATTGTTTCGATCCCGAGCTCCGAGGCAATCCGCTCAGCGGTCGCCCGGTTGTCCCCCGTCAACATCGCCACGAGGACGCCTATTTCACGGAGGGACTGGATCGCGTGCGCGCTCGTGGGTCGAATCGCGTCCGCGACAGCGATGGCGCCTTCAAGCCGACCGTCGACCGCGGCGAATATGACCGTTCGACCGGCGCCGTGCAGACTGGCCGCTCGCTCGTCGACTTCCGTGACCGCGACTTGGCGGTCTCGCATGAGCTTTCGATTGCCCACGAGGACGGAACGGCCGTCAACTCTTGCGCTCAGGCCATGCCCGGGTATCGCTTTGAACTCCGTCGCCTCGTTGAGACGCAACCCCCTCTCTCGGGCCCGTTCCATAATAGACTGGGCCAGGGGATGCTCGCTTCTTCGTTCCGCAGAGGCGACGAGCCTGAGGAGTTCGTCCTCTGAGAGGCTATCCTTCGCGGTCATGACTTCGACGACCTTCGGCTCGCCGAGGGTCAGGGTCCCCGTCTTGTCGAAGATGACCGCATCCATCTTGGCCGCATCCTCGAGCGCTACGGCGTTCTTGTACAGGATTCCATTCTGAGCGCCCAAGCCGGTGCCGACCATGACCGCGGTGGGCGTGGCCAGCCCGAGAGCATCCGGGCACGCGATGACGATGACCGTGATCGCTAAGGTAGTAGCGAAGACGAGGGGCGAGAACGCAATCCAATACCATGCGACGAAGGTGACGACGCTCGCAGCGATCGCCGCAATGACGAGCCATTGTGCCGCGCGATCGGCTAAGCGCTGGGAAGGAGCCTTGGAGTTCTGGGCCTCTTGCACGAGCTTGACGATTTGTGCGAGCGCCGTGTCGGCCCCGACCTTTGTCGCCCGGAATTCGAACGTACCCGTCTTGTTGATCGTTGCGCCGATGACCTCGTCCCCGGGTGATTTCTTCACCGGCACACTTTCGCCGGTGATCATCGATTCGTCCACGTCGGACGACCCCTCGATCACCTCCCCGTCGACCGGAATCTTGTTACCCGGGCGGATGAGGACGACATCGCCGACGAGGACCTCCGAGGTCGGCACTTCGATCTCTCGTCCGTCTCGGAGGACCGTCGCCTTCGGTGGTGCGAGATTCATCAACGCTCGGATGGCTTGGGAGGCGCCCGCGCGAGCTCTCATTTCCATGAGGTGGCCGAAGAGCACGAAAACAAGGAGGAGGGCTACGGCCTCGTAGAACACCTCGGACTCAAAGAGGAAAGTCGCGCCCACGCTGAATAGGTAGCCGCCGAGCACGGAGAGGGAGACGAGGACCGCCATGTTGAGGACGCGGTTCCTCAGGACCCGCCACGCCCCGAGGTAGAAGACCCATCCGCCGTAGAGGACCGCAGGCGTGGCGAACAGGAAGGAAAGGAGTTCGTTCGAGAGGCCAAACGGCTGCGGCGCCTGAACGCGGAACACTTGCGTGAAGAGCGGGGAATAGATGAACACGGGGATCGCCAGGACGAGGGAGACGAGGAACCGATTGCGCATGTCGCGGACCATCCCTTCCATCGACATTCCTGCGGTATGGCCCATCTCGTGGGCCATCGCTTCAAGTCCACCCATGTCGGCCTCTGCGTGCTCTTCGTGACTCACGGGAGTAGGCTCTTGGGAAGCAGCGGGCACGTGTCCCATTCTCGCGTGTTCTTGGGCGTCCGAATCCGAGGGCGAGGACATGTGGGATTCCGCTGGCTGTTGCTCGGGTGGATCTTCGGGCCTGCAGACATGTTCCGGAAGACATTCACCGGAACAGAAGTAGCCACACTCCCCGACAAGCCTCCTGAGCTCGGCGAGGCTCACCGCCTTGTCATCGTACACGACGGTCGCGGTTCCAGCCAGGAAGTTCGCCTCGACGCGGTGGATTCCCGAGTGGCGCAAGAGGCGTTTCTCAATCCCGAGGCCGTCGCATACTGACATCATCCCGTCGATGGAAATGACCGTGATCTTCGCGGGATCCCCTCCGTTCCTCGGAAGCAAGGCTTCGTGTTCCATCATCTTTGCGCAATCGATCACCTCTTCTAGCAATAGCCAATTCGGCTTTTTTCCGGAGAAGAGTGAGCGTGTTCCAGCCCTAACTATTGGAATCGGCCTTCAGGCCCTGTGATGCCGGGCGCGGAGACCCCTCGCGCGACGCGATTGGCGTCCGAAGGCTTTCTGCAAGGGCTTGTCCCGGCGGCATAGCTCTTCTTCGAGGCAGCTAGCACAGCAATAATATCGGACCTTGCCCGCAATCTCCTCGCGGATGGCCTTTCCTTTCACGGTCATGCCGCAGGTGGTGCACCTCATCGCTCGCTCCCCGACCCTCAGCAGCATCCGTTCGATCCGCCGACGGTTCGTTCTTGTGCGAGGTAGCTCTCGGCGTGCTCCTCGGAGCAGAACCTGCGACCCATGCGCTCAACGTATGTCGGGTTGCCGAGTTTGGCCCCGCACCACGCGCACTTCCTCGTGAACAGGCCCATTGTTTGACCTCGGACTGTGAACGGGACCCGCCTTCATTGGCTTGTCCCTTTGCAAAAGGGAACGCCCAGAGGCCGACACCTTTCATCTGCAAAAGGAAAACGCTGGGTTCGGATGGAATGTCTATGACGATCCGTCGATATGCGCTGGGCCATGACCGTTCCCGCGAGTGCTCCGACCGCATAGCCAAAAGGGGCCGGAGGACGTGGCCTAGCCACGGTCCTACTCGTCGTCGGCATTCTGATTGGGGTCGGAATAGGCTACGTCGTCGCCCCTCGGACGCAAGCCCCGCCTTCCCAGGAGAACGTCATCGTCATTCCGGGTTCGACCGTGCATTTCTCGGTTCTCTCCGGTCTAGGCCTCACGATCGCGGTCGGATGACTGACGAACCCGATGCTCCAGGTCAAGCCCGGGGCCCAGGTCGTCGTCGATTTCCTCAACGTCGACGGCCGGCCCCATAGCTTCGGCATCTTGGCGCAAGGGCCGCCCTACGGGGCGGAGCCTCCTACGGAGCCGGCATTCCCTGGCGCGGAATCACCAGACGCTCACATGGGCACGATGCCGGGAGGCAACGCGACCTTCTCGTTCACCGCGGGCGCGGCAGGGACGTACTGGTACGTCTGCCATGTGCCCGGCCACGCGGCCGCCGGGATGTACGGCAGGTTCCTCATCCAAGCGTGATCGAGCCTCCGCGCCGCGGCTGCGTGCGAAAGCGCCCACGCCGATACCAGGTCACCCCAGAGCTCAGTCATTCAGGATATCCGTGGCCCGGGCCACCGCACCTAAAGCGATTGGGACCGCTGCCTCGGAGACGGACAAGGAGTCACCCTGCAGAGGCTCTGGGGAAGGACGTGTTTCCTCGGCGTACCTTCCGCGCCTTCGGTTGTATGAGTAACCGGCCGCTCTTGAGGGCCTAGGTTTCCATCCGTGAGACAAATCACGGGCCGGGTTTTCAGCCGCAAGTGGAAACCCAGATGATTCGCCGCTCCATCACGACGGTTCAAGGTGTCGCTTCATGCGCGCATCGACGAAGGTCCTCGCGGCTCTGCTTGCAGCAATCGCGGTCGGAGTTACTGCGGGCGCGGTGTGGGTGGGGATCGGGAACGCGGCGCCGGGCGGCGTGTCCTACAAGCCGACAACGCGCTACTATACGCTCGAGGCCGTTGAAGTCGATTGGGAGATTGCGCCTGGATTGACGTACAAAGCGTGGACATATAACGGGACGATCCCAGGGCCTCAGATTGAGGCAATCGCGGGCGACACCGTCGTCGTCACGCTCATCAACAAGCTCGACACAATCGCGAGCCTCCACGTCCACGGTCTCGGATACGCGATCACGAGCGATGGCAGCTATGAAAGCGGGGCCTATGCGATGTCCGGTGAGTCCTATACCTATACCTTCACGTCCGACCGCCGGGCCATCGGGACGTGGATGTACCACGACCACGTGGCTCGGAGCGAGGCAATGGACAACTCGATGGAGGGTATGGTCGGCGACGAGGAGATGTTCATGAATTCCATCGAGGGCATCGAGAAGGGACTGTACGGAGCCATCATCGTCCGCGCACCCGAGGAGCGGCGGACCGACCGGGAGTATATCCTCTTCATGGACGAGTACATGCCTGAGTACTCGGGCCTCACCCCTCCCGCGGGGATGGAGATGTATGCCGGTTTCAATGGCAAGACTTGGCCCGACAACCCGACCCTTCTTGCCTATGTAGGCGAAACAGTCCGGTTCCGCCTGATCAACATCGGGACGGAGTCCCACACCTTCCACCTGCACGGCCACAAGTGGTTCGATTCCGCCACGAACCGATGGGTGGACACGAAGCAGGTGGGCCCGTTCGAGACGTACACGTTCGATGTGACGGCCGGCGAGAACGGGCCGGGCGAGTGGCTGTACCACTGCCATGACCTCATGCACCTCATTGAGGGCATGGAAGGGATGTTCATGGTGGAGGCCGCATGATGGAGTCGTCCGGAGCCATCCCCTCCGTGGAGACCCTCGGGACCGAGACGGTTCCGGAACAGAAGCGGACTAGATCGGAGGAGCATCGGCATCAAGGCGGCGGGTCGCCGCGCGAATCGCGCGCCACGCGGGTTTCCTGGCGAGTCCTGTATGTGGCGACGCTCGCGGGCGTGGCGGCCGCCCTTTTCCTCCTCGTGCCCGGTGGAACCACCCTGGCTCTGTTCATTCTTCTCGGCGGACTCATGGTGCTCCACCACCTCCCGGGCGGGGGCCACCATGTCGGCCATGGGAACCTCCCCGCCTACCCGCGGGACGGCGCGCACCACGGTCCCGGCACCGAGGAATCCTCCCAGCGGGAGAGGACGTAGCCGACCGCAGCTATGAAGATCCATGTTGCATCCGAGGCTCCGGAGGCGCGAGGCAAGCGCAAGGGACATCCGTGGAATCGCCTTGACCCAGCCTGAGGTTCGAGACGCGCGCGGCATCTGCATGGGCCTGGTTCTTGACGCCCTCGTTCCCGCCAGTAGCGTTGGTCGCGGTGTTCCTCGTACTCTTCGGCTACGCAAGGAGCGCGGGCAACTGGATCGGTGCTGAGCGGGTCGCGGAACTGATCTCCTTTGCCCATCTGACCCTCGCGTTGGCCCTCCTGTTCTTTGCCCTCGCTGCCTCCAGTGCGTTCATCCAGTTGACGCGCTTGGCTCGCGCGGCCGCGATGGGAGCGCGAGAACCCAGCGCCCTCACCGTCCTCGGGGAGCCCTTCTTGAGCCGCCGCGGACGCCGCGTCTTCGCTGGAGTCTTCGCAGCGTACTTCCTGGTCTTCAGCTGGGCTGCGAGCGTCCTGATCGTTCGCCCCGGCCAGGACTTCACCGCGACGTATGGCGTCCCGGTCCCATCCGTGCTCGCGAGTCTGTGCTGTGGTCCGGTCGGAACGATTCCGCAGTATGGCGTGTATCTGGCGCAGGGCCTAGGCCTCCTCATCACTCCGACCACCCTGCTCCTCTCGCTGGGCGTATCCCTTCTGGCCGCCCTCTCCCTCACACTGTCTCTGGACTCCTTTGCGGGCTTGGGTGCGACCTCCAAGGGGACAAGAGGCGCAATCCTTGCGGGTGCGACCGGTTTCCTCGCGTCGTGCCCGACCTGTGCGGGCCAGGTCCTCCTCGCCGCTGTCCTGGGATCTGGGTCCGCGTCGGTCGCCGCCGCCCTCACTCCATGGCAGCTGTATCTGGCGCTAGCCTCCGTGGGCATCCTCCTCGCCGCCTTGTGGGCTCAGGGGCGCTGGGTCGCAAGGTCTCGCAAGTCGTGCTCGATTGAATCATCGCGGTCCTCTGCGGCCGAAAATGCGTAGTCGCCGCGAAGATCGGTTGTCCAAACCAGAGTTGCGAGCTGTTCTGGCAGGTTCTCCTTCGTTGGGATAATCAGCCAGCGCGTCCCTTCGCAGCCCTGGTGAGATCGAGCCGCCGCACATTTCGGAGGCCTGGATTACCTCCGCGACGAGAAGCGCGCGGTGACGGAGACTCCGGTTCGCGGCGAAGGTCCTCACAGTTCGGTCCGGTTCTCCTTGCCTTACCTGGCCTTCCGGCCCATCACCACGCTGAAGCCTGGTGCCCTGCGCAGGTCGATCCGCCTTGGACTTGCGAAGCCGACTTTCCTGAGCCAGCCGACGATTTCGTCGTATGCGTAGACCTGCCCTTCCAAGTCGTTGAAGAAGTTCAGTCCCTGGAGCCGGGCGAAGGCCTTCGCAGTTGATCCGGGTGTCTCGCCTGCGATCTGTTCCATGATGACAATCAGGCCTCCCTGTCTCAACGCGCCGGAAACCCTACGAAGCAGCGTGGAGGATATTGAACAAGAAAGCCACATCGTAGCTGGTACCAACGTCATCTGCGAGGAAATCGCCTCCCTGTACCGCGACCCGATCGCCCATTTCCTCGGCAGCGATCGTTTCCCGTGCCACCTCCAGGGCCTGTGGCAAGTCGAAGACAGTGGCCGACAGATTCGGATACCGGCGGCAGAACCTGATGCTGTGCAGGCCATGGCTACCTCCGAGATCCAGGAGGGGCGGGCGGTGCGCGGCACGTTTGCTTTGGCAATGACCTCGTCGACGGCCATCCTAGCCCCTGCAATTATTCCCTCTTCGTAGACTCGGTAGCTGCCCGGATGCTGGTCTAACCAGTCGGATCCGTAAACAGCCGGTTTCCCGCGACGGATCGATTCGTCGAGGTGCCTCCAGCGATCGAACACCATGCCCTCGAAGAAGGTATTCCGCTGGCCAGATTGGTTGGCGACCCTCGCACCAGCCACTTGGCCGTCATAGGCGTATTCGCGTAGTGCCCGTTCTTCTTCTTGACATATCCGAGAGAGTCGAGGGCCTCTAGCAGCAAGGTCGTGCGCCGCTCATCCGCCGCAACCCGTCGCGCGGTCTCGCCCGCCGTCAATGGACAGGCGCTCAAGGCTTCGAAGACGCCTAGCTTGACAGCGACGCAGACCGTCCGGAAGGCCTGTGCGCCAGGAAGTCCAGCATTAGGCCGGGGCCCCGATTGAATCTGAGCAGGATCAGGCGCTCAACGAAATTGGGTACGATGGGCAAGTGTCATCCCTTCAGGCGATGCCCATCAATATGGGACGCAAACTCGCTCATCCTCAGCCCCTTCCGCCCGCCACAGCCGCAAGCGCCACGTATGACCGCGTGCATCCAGGCGAGCACAGGAATCGCAGGCCGCCTCTACCCGCGATGGCGAAGTTTATCCTCGATCCCTCGATGGCCATGCCGCACACCGCGCACACCCGATCCAAGGACGAATCCTCATGGAGCTTCCGGCCGCAGACGGGGCAGGCAGCGATGTCAAGCGTCATCGGTCGCTTCCGGGAGCGCCTCGTAGTTCTCCATACACGTCAGACTGCAGAAATGGACAGGCGACGAGTCAGGATCGAACCGCAGTATGTGCGGCCAGTGGCCATGTGGAATCGCCATTCCGCACACGGCGCAGGAGGACCTTGCCGATTCCGAGCTGACGGTGCTGCCGCAGTAAGGACAGGATTCGTCGCGATTCCTTATGGGCGGCATGGTCGTCCCAACCTCAGCAGTATTCGTACCAGCCGGAGCTGGGCATGCCGCCCACGAGGACGTCTTTCTCCGCCTTCACCGGAATCACGGGAAGGGCTCGGGTGGCGGGACCGTGAACATGCCGCGCGCCGACGTACACGACTCCGTTTCCCGGATTCACGTCCTTCACGAGGACCATTGGTTCGTACTGGGAGCCGTGGCACACGCAGTAGATCGGGTCCAGTCCATACTTCTCGTACGTGGGCGCGGGAGCGAGGAACTTGTACTCGGGCGGGGGGTGTTTTACAACTTGCCATCCAGGAGAACAGCAGAGGTGCACGCAGCGGTCGAGGCAAACGACGATCCGAATGTCTCGAGATGCATCGTCAAAGTAAAGGTCGAATCCTGCGGGGAGGTCGACTTCTTCCCGTGGAGGGGCAGAGAACGTCTCCTCGTCGCGCATCACACGAATGACGAGGACCGGGTATCCTGATCCGGGCACGTACTTGCCATCTCGAAAGACCCCGCGCCATGTGCCCGTGGCACCCTGCCATTCCTGGAAGTCCGTAACCTTGATGGGGCTCCCCGCCCGGTCGTCCCACCACTGCGGCGTTGGGAACTTCGTGTAGTGGATGGACTCCTTCACCTCTCCTGAGATCTTCAGGGGAAGGGGCAAGATCTGTCCCGCTGTGGAAGCCCCGAGGGTGGCGAGGGTTGCGAGAGCCCCAACTCCCATCCCAGCCCTGACCAAGTCCCTGCGGGTCCATCCCGGCTCTTTTTCTTCGTCTTCCCAGCTCGATCCATGCATTTCCATCACCCCGTGGATATGTCGTGTTTTCGCTCGAGAAGGGGCGGCAGAAGGGAAGCAGAGACGATCGCGCTGAGCGCGAAGACCCACACGATTCCGAGGTACGTGTCCGTGCCAGAAGCACCTTTCACACCGGCCGCAAGGTAGAACAGGAAGCTGGAGACTGCGGAGATGGTCAGGTAGGCGCCGGCGGTCAGGTACCTCTTCTTCCTCCGAATTAGCGTCCTCGTCTGGCTCATGGATCGCCACCTCCGATGGACTTGCTTGTATCCGCGACGCCGTATGGCCTTGGGGCGGATCGCGGAGGTGCTGGCTCTCGCGCAGGTTTGCGCGTCTTCATCAGGCTGGGCGTGAACCGTTTCAGCAACAAGGTGTTCAGGGTCACCGACACCGAACTCGTCGCCATGAAGAGAGCTGCGAGCTCTGGGCTGACCAGGACCGGGACCGCTGAATAGAGGATTCCGGCCGCGAGGGGGACGCCCGCCGCGTTGTAGATGAAGGCCCAGAAGAGATTCTGCTTGATCTTGCGGATCGTCTTGCGGCTGAGCTCCAGGGCGGTAACGATGTCCCGGAGATCCTCCTTCACGAGGATGATGTGCCCGGCCTCTTTCGCGATGTCTGTACCGCTGCCAATCGCGATGCCGACATCGGCTTGAGTCAACGCGGGCGCATCGTTGATGCCATCGCCGACCATCGCGACGATTCGGCCCTGAGACTGGAGGCGCTTGATCTCGTTGGCCTTGTCCTCGGGGAGCACTTCCGCAAGGATTCGGTCGATTCCGACTTTCCGTGCGATCGCTTCGGCGGTCCTGCGATTGTCGCCCGTGAGCATCGCGACTTCGAGTCCCATCTTCCTCAGGCGAGACACGGCTTCCGTGGAGTGCTCCTTGAGTGTGTCGGCCACCGCAATGACCCCCGCCGCAGTCCCGTCCACGGCAAGCAGCATCGCAGTCTTCCCCTCCGCCTCGAGGCGCTCCATCGAGGGGAGCAACTCTTCGATGTCGCGCACGCCGCGGTCCTTCATAAGCTTCCGCGTGCCGAGCAGGATGGCCCTGCCCTTATACTCGGCCACGATGCCATGACCCGGGATGGCCTCGAAGCGGTCCGCATCCTCGAGGGGGATTGCACGGGAATCCGCCCCGCGCACGATGGCTTCGCCCAGAGGGTGCTCGGAGCCGCGCTCTGCGATCGCGGCAAGGCGAAGGGCCTCCCGTTCTCCGATTGCATCCGAGGCGACGACGTCCGTGAGGGACGGCTCACCCTTCGTAAGGGTCCCCGTCTTGTCGAGCACGATTGTGTTGACCTTGTGGGCCCGCTCGAGGGCGTCCCCACCCTTGATGAGGACGCCGAACTCCGCCCCTTTGCCGGTCCCGGCCATGATTGCGCTCGGGGTAGCGAGCCCTACCGCGCAGGGGCAGGAGATGATGAGGACCGTGATCGCGAGCAGGACGGAGAAGACCCCGGGCGAGATGCTCAGAAGGCTCGTGGAGGACAGGAGGAACGTACCTCCCCGGAAGTAGGCGTCGTACCCCACGAAGAACCAGAAGAGGAACGTGAACAGGGCGAGGACGTGCACGGCGAGGATGAATTGGCCGGCAACCTTGTCGGCGAGCCGCTGGATCTTCGGCTTCGCCGACTGTGCGTCTTCGATCAGCTTGACGATTTGGGCGAGGGCGGTCTCCTTTCCAACCTTCGTGGCCTCGAACCTGAGCAGGCCTGTCTTGTTGATTGTCGCGCCGATGACCTCGTCTCCGATCTTCTTCTCCACGGGAATTGACTCCCCCGTGATCATGGATTCGTCGACGGCGGAGTAGCCATCTCGCACGATTCCATCAACGGGAATCTTCTCTCCGGGTCGCACGACGACGAGGTCGCCGACGACAACGTCGTCGACGGGCACCTCAACCTCCTGGCCGTCGCGGACGATCCGCGCGGTCTTGGCCTTGAGGCCCATGAGTTTCCGGATGGCCTCGGAGGTCCGGCCTTTCGTCAACGCCTCGAGGTAACGACCCGTCACGAGGAAGGCGATCAAAAGGGCGGCCGTCTCGAAGAATGCGACTTCAGGCCCGCCGAAGCCCGCGGTCGGGAAGAGCGTGTTCACGACGCCCAAGGTGTATGCGGCCCCGGTCCCTGTTGCGATGAGCAGGTTCATGTCCGTGTATCCGTGCTTGAGGCCGCGGTACGTGCCAATGAAGAACTGGGCCCCGGGACCGACCATGAGGGGTGTGGTCAGCGCCCAAAGGACGTACGTGTTCGCAAGCCACTCCGGCGTGAAGGTGCCGATGCCAAAGTATTCCCGGAACGTTCCGAGCATGATGGGCACGGAAAGGAGCCAGGACATGGCGGTGAAGATCGTCTGCTTGCGGATCTCCTGATGTCGTGCCTCCCGTTCCCGGTCCTCCACGGACTCGCCTACGACGTCCATCGGTTTGTATCCCGCGTCGAAGATGGCTTTCTTGATCTGCGCTACGGTGACGACGGACGGGTCGTAGGCCACCTTCACGGTCTCAAGGCTGAAGTTGACGTCCGCTGCGAGGACGCCCGGCGTGTCCAGCAACGCCTTCTCGACGAGCCCGGCGCAGTGGGGCGAAGCCATGCCCAGTGCCTTGAGGACGATCTCGTGGCGCACGGGCTCATAGCCCGCGTCGGAGATCGCCTTCTCCAAACGCCGGCGGTCCACTTGGGATGGATCGTATTCGACGACCACTTTCTCAGATGCGAAGTTCACGGATGCCTCGACGACGCCTTTCGTCTCTCGCAGCACTTTTTCGATTGTCTGGACGCACGACGCGCAGGTCATGCCGCGGATTGTGATTGTGGTCCGTTGTGTCATGAGAGGCACCTTCGGCCCCGCGTGGAGCTCGGCGACATCTCGCGCGCTGGACGAGAGCCTGGGAAGTTGATTGGATTTCCCTTTGACAAATGGCTGCTCTCTTCGGCGAATACCTGCCAAACGAAATGCGGAGCGCGCGCGTTCGCCGGTGCGCTAGAGAGAATCACGGGTGGCTAGTTGCTGACTCGGACGAGGGACGCGCAGAATCGCACAGGCCGGCGGACCGATGTCGTCTGAAGCGGCGGTCCGTCTCCCGCGGTCGGCACCACAACGATGGCCTAGTACTCGGCGCAGTGCGGTCGATCGCAAGCACCGAACTCATATGTCCCGAAGAGCTCGTACACCTCTTCCGGGATGCCCTCCTTCGCGGGCAATCCGAATTCGCGGACGGTGTCGAGCACGATGGGCGTGTCATGGGAGATGTACCCGCCGGTCAAGAAAATCGCAATGGCCTCTCGATCCTTCGGTGGCAGCTTATCCTCCAGAAGCCACTTCACGAACTCCCTTACCTGGTCGAGGCTGCGCTGGGCCATCTCGGAGAGGACGACCATCTGATCTGAGATCGTCTCGATCGGCTTCCGGACGGGCAGGGTGATCAGAGAGCGCGCGGGGAATCCTTGGATTTGCGGATCCACCGGGCCGAGGATGCTCTCTTTCTCCATGAGGATTTCATCCGCTGCCAGCGCGATGAGGCTCCCCCCGGACATGGCGTAGAAGGGCACGATGGCCGTGACCGACCCCGGACGCTTGCGTACAGCCATGGCGATCATCTCCGCAGCGAGGGCGATACCCCCGGGGGTGTGAATGATCAAGTCAATCGGCTTCTTGGCGGGCGTTCGGCGGACTTGGGCGACGAGGGTTTCTGAGTCCTCGATGGTGATGAATCCTCCTGCCTCCTCGGACCAGGGCTCCCTTCGATGCACGAGGGTGAGTGCTCGAGAGCCGCGTTTTGCTTCGAGGCGCTCGAGGATGTCGAACCGCTCCGACTGGATCCGCGCCTTGACCTTCCCCCGAGAGCCCAAGGCCCGGAAGAGGCTGATGCATCGTTGGCTGCAGAACAGTAGCCTTTCGCCGTCGAACTTTGCTTTCAAGGGACGCGCGTCCAACCTCATGCCGCAATAGATGCATCGTCCGGTCACGCCGCTCCGCCCCCAGAGGCCAGCTTGGCTCCGCGCCTCCGACCCAGCCTCGGCAGGAAACGCGGGACCTTCATGGCATACTCTTCGTAAAGATGTCCGTAGCGGAGCCGGAGATCCGTCTCCTCGTGTGCGGCAAGACGGACATACGCCCCGAAGAGCAGCGGAGCCATGACGAGAGTGATCAGGGTCGGCCACTGGATCAGGAAACCGGTCACGACGATCATCAGCCCGAGGTACTGTGGATGCCGGATACGGGCGTAGGGCCCGTCGGTGACGAACGCTCCATTCCCGCGGTAGATGGCTCTCCACCCTGCAGCGACGAGGAGTGTCCCTAGGAGGATCACCACCGCGCTCGTTGCCATCACGACGGCCTCGCCAAACCCGGGCCCCAGACCCGTCACGTTGCCGATCACGACACCGAGTAGGTGACCCTGTGAGTGGCCGAAGGAGAGGGCGGTCCCTGAGACCGATGACAGGATGTAGATGGTTAGCGGGAAACCGAACATCTCGGTGAAGAGCGCGACGAAGAAGGCCTGGGTCAACCCGAAGTTCCGCCACTCGGAGGACGTCCGCGGTCGAAGGAGGCTCAAGAGAAAGGTCGCCGTGAAGGCGACCACGAAAGCCACGAAAAGCCAGTTGCCATACGCGTATTCAATCATGCCGCGCGCCTCTCTCGCCGCGTAGCGTGCGAAGGGCCGCCTCTGAGCGCCTACGTGCACGCATCGACACCACCACCGCCCACCCGCATGCCAGGAGGCAGGCCGCGAGGAGCGTGAGGAGAATTATCTCAATCGCAACGCCCAGTTGCACCAGGACGAAGGCGACCGCCAATATGCCCAGCGCGCAGGCAACCGTGATGAGCCAATCGTGATCTTGGCCCTGCGTCGAAGCCATGGACTGCCGATCCTCGTATGCGCTGGGAGGCGGATAGTCCTGTCCTTTCATCGGGCTTGCTGTTTCCAATTGGCCGAGACGAGAGTCGTGCGCGTGTCGTTTGTAAGCGCGTCCGCTTCGCCGGTTGCGGGAGGACAGAGGGCAAGCATGTGATGCCCGAGGCTCCTTTCAGTCAAACAGGTCATGGTGCCCACATGGGCATTTCCCGACCGATCTTGAATTGGCCACCTGGAACCCGCTCTCTGCGAATCCTTCCACATAGCTGACTTCGACGTCTCCCAACAGACGGGCGCTGGCGGGGTCGACGAAGATCGACAAACCATTCGAGGAGAGGGCGACGTCGTCCGCGTATCGCTCTTTGGCAACCTGAAGAGAGTACGCATGCCCCCGACCACCCATGCAGCGCGTGCGGGCGATCGCAAACCGCAGTCTCCGCCCGTCCACTCCCTCTGCGGAAAGGAACTCCTCGACTTTCGCGCGAGCGGTGTCCGTTATGTCGATCTTCATGAACCGGCCCAGGGCGTTCCGATATTGATGGCTTTCCCTTCACGTCCGTAAGGCATCGGATGCACGAAGTGGGTGTTCGTACATTGGCATCAACCTTTATGAACCGCTGTCTGGATGCAGGACTCGTTGGACCTTGATCAGACGGACGTCGCAATCCTTCGCTGCCTGCAAGAGGATTCTCGCGTATCGCTCCGAACGATTGCCAAGCAAGTCGGGGTCAGCGTCCCGACAGTGAGCGCCCGCGTGGCCACCCTCGAGCAACTCGGGATCATCCGAGGGTATAACGCCCTCCTGGACCCCGAGAGGCTCAACGAGACTTCAGTCGTCCTCCTCGTCAAGGCGAAGCTGCAGGCGGCGGACGAAGTGGCCAAGGCAATCGCGAAGTACGAGTGGGCGCGCCGCGTCTCTCTGGCTCGCACCGGATGGATTCTCGTCGACGCGACGGTTCGCAACCGCGAAGAGATCGACACCGTGCTCGAGTCTGTGGCCTCGCTGCCCGACGTGGTCGATTGCGAGCATTACCTCGCCGCACGCACGATCAAGGAAGCGCCGCGGGCCTTGATCATGGATACGCTGACGACGACCCTAATCTGCTTCCAGTGCAAGGGTCCCATCAAGGGGGAACCCATCAAGGTTCACATGGACGGCCGCGATCACTACCTTTGCTGCAACTCCTGCGAGCGCCTCTACGTCGAGAAGTACAAAAAACTGAAGGCCGGGGCGTGAGGGAGGGGTAGAAGGACCGCGGCCTGGGGTTCGGAAGAGGGTGCAGCGTTATTCCGTGGGTGGGCCCGCGTCCACCACGGCCTCGACAGTGATGGGGTCGTAGGATGATTCCTCGGACCCTTTTCGAATCCTAAAACCATTCGTTGTCACAGATGTCGCGTTGACCCGCAGGCCGGCGCGGGAGAGCCAAGTCTCGATTTGGTTCTTGGCCGCCGGAACGTCTAGTGCGGAGATGGAGTGAGCGCTCCCGGGACGACCCGCCGCTTCGAGGATTACGACCCTCCCGTCCGTTCGCAGAACCCGCTTGGCTTCCCTGAGCGCGATGATGGGGTCCCCCTCATGATGCAGCTGTAGGAGGAAGAACACCGTGTCGAATGCCCGATTCTCGGCCGGAAGCCTATGAAGCGGAGCCCGACGGACATCGACGTTTGTGAGTCCGTTCGAACGGACCGCATCCATGAGCACATTCAGAATCTCGTCGGAGGGGTGAATGAGATAGACATCCCCGCGGCCGCACGTGGCCTCCGAGATCGCGCGCAACAAGGAGCAGCTGGTCACTCCTAGCACGGCGTTCACCCGCCCCGAGATGCGGCCCGCGACATCGCGTTCGACCCGGGGATCCAGGACGCCGTAGCGGATGTGTTCCCATTCGCGCGGAAGGCTGGGAAGACTTTCGATCAGCTCACCGAATGCCATGGGCTGGCACAATGGAAGTGTCCTCCATGTCCTTTGTCGTTCACAGATGTAAGGACTCAGCGCCCAGCTCGATTCGCATGAGGCTAATTCACGTCTCTCTTCTTCACACCGGAAGATTCTGCGTCCTTACGTGCGCTTGCGGGGACAGCCTTCCAGAGAATTCTGCCGAGGATCAGCAGGACGAACGCAAGGGCAACGATCAGCGCGGCAATGGCGGACGTCATTGCGGGTGAAGTCCCAACTGCTGAGGGCAAGTCCTGGATCGAGTACAAGCTTCCCGTGAGGAAAGTCGCCAAAACGAAGAATAGGAGCAACAGCGCGCGTGGGTTCCCTCGAACGCGTCCCATTCAACCACCCACGTGGGCCTGAGGCGCGCTCAGGATGGCGACAATCATCAGGGCGAACAGGATCGCGATGCCGACTAGGAAGGCCACAACGATCGCTTTTCGCCGACGCGGGTCGCGTTCGTCCCCTCGGTCGATGAAGGGAATTATGACGAGCGCGAGGAAAGGCGTTATGGACGCGGGCAACAGCCACTGGATGCCCCATACGTTTTCGATCGTGTAGAGCCAGAGGAAGGGCCACGGCGGCTTCGTCACCTCGATGCCTTCAATGGGCTCGGGACCCAGTGGCGCGGGGAACAGCACGGCCAATGCGGCCACGACAGCGAGAAGGACGAGCCCATAGCCCACGATCTTCTTCAGATGCGTGGAAAACGGCCGCAGTTTTTCGGGCTCTCCTCCGTTTCGCTTCATCGGCAACGGGGAGATACCGAAGTGTCGAATGTAGAAGACGTGAGCGAGGAGAAGCAGGACGAGAAGCAGGGGCAACACGCTCACATGGACGGAATAGAGACGCGTCAGGAGCGGAACGCCGGCCGCGAAACTTGGCGAGAAGAACGTGCCAAAGGCACCGAGGAAGGTCGAAATCTCAATGTTGTGTTCAAGGGCCTCGAAGGATTCCTGGTCCCACTTGAGGACGGTTCCGGTGAAGAAGAAGCCGATTGTGACCGCCAGCAAGGCAACGCCCACGAGCCAGTTGACCTCCCGTGGCCTCTTGTAAGCGGCCGTGATGAACACCCGGGCCGCATGGAGGGTCACAGAAACGACGACGGCTTGCGCCGCCCAAAAATGCACGCTGCGCACGAAGGCTCCGAGCGGGACGTCCGTGATGATCGCCCGCACGCTGGCATTCGCTTCCGTGGGATGCGGGTGGTAGAATTGCGTGAGGACGATCCCCGTAAGCGCAAGGACGATGAAACCGAAGAAAGTGATCCCGCCGAGAGTGTAGGCGAGCGTGTTCCCGTGCTCCGGGACTTTGTAGGCCAACTCATTCAAACCTAGGCGCTCGTCAATCGCGCGCCAGAACCGACTCCCCCGGGATACGGTCGCTTCGGAAGTTGCCATCATGTCGCCCCCTTTCTCCGGATGAACGAAGCGAAGACGACAACGACGCCGACTGCCATCGTGCCCACCGCAACTAGCCCCGGGATGGGGGAGATGTCCGCCATGAAGAGTTGCTCGATCTCCTCTGGGTTATCCTGAGGTCTCAGGACGTATGACCTCAGGAAGCGAACTTCGCTCCCAACGACGTCCGAAGGTATAGCCGTCGACGTACCGCTGAAGGCAAGGACCGTTGGTACGAGTTCGCCCGGTTCCAGGGTCCAGAGGGACCCGTTCGTGGCCAGGCGAATCTCCGCGATGACGCGATCTCCCTGCCGCGAAACGTCGAACGCCTCGATGACGCTCCCGCCAGATGGCTCGGGCGCCGCGAAGGCCATTTCATCGGACACGTTCTGCGCAACCTCCGGCAGCACCTGGAACGTGCCGTTCACCTCGCCGACTAGGACGAACCCCATTCCTTCGTCCAGGTCGGACGAGAACCCAAGAGCCATCCATCCTGGGACCGGATTCACGAGTGCAACGTAGACGGACTCGTCCTCTCGAAGAAGATACGCCGCGAAACCTGTGACCGGGTCGTTCCATGCTCCGTACGCGCCGTATTCACCGGGGATTACCGTTCCATCGAGGGTCGGCGGGGACTTGTCCGTGAGGGGCACGAGCACGATTTCCGCGCGTTCGAAGAGTTCGCTCGCCTCTCCTTCATGTCCGTGGACCCCTGGAACGAGGATTGTTCCGACCAGAGTCGCAAGCAAGAGAATCATCGCGGTCCGCTCGGTTCGCATGAGTCCTGCAATCCGGTGCGTCTCCATCGCCTCTCCGGCGACGGAAGCATCCCGAAGCCACAAACGGATTTCGCTTGACAATCATGTGACGAGGTGAGGCTTTCCTTAACACACGTAAGAAACAGTTCTCAAATAGAATGCAGGGTTGGCGAGGACGGGATCTCTGTATGGCTACGGACCCCGTCTGCAAGATGGTCGTCGACGAGCGAAAAGCGAAGTTTACCTCCAGTCATGGGGGGCGGACTTTCTACTTCTGTTCCGCGAGCTGCAAGGCCACGTTCGACAAGGATCCCCATCGATACGGTCACTAGAGCTTACGTTGGCCAGGCTCGTCGGGCGGCGATTGTCTGGGAGCGTTGGTCCGTGGACCGCTCCCGCACGTAGATGCAGTCGGTTCTCTGGGAACGCTCGCCCCGATGCTGCGACTAGACACGGAGTCCGATCGAGGATGTGGACGCGGCTGTGCGACATGCCGAGACATGCCGACGGAGGCCAAGGAAACCCTAGGTAGACCAGCCCATTGCGGACCTCACAAAGTGACGGTGGCTCGGAAGTTCGCAGCCCTCCGTCTTCGGGGCGATTCTTAGGAGCCGAGGGACGAAACCAAAACGACTGCGGAGCAAGAAAGTCCACGCTCCTTAGCGTTTGGGAATTCCCGAGAACGAGGCTCGCCAGCATGAACCACCTATGATTTTGGGAATACCTAAATTCCTATCGGACTATGAAACCTCAGTGGTCCGTATATATAACGCCGTTTTATTGCGCTGCCGAGGGGAATCGTGGCTGGGACGACCGGATTCGCGCGACAGACGAAGAGCCTCCTTTCCAAACGAGCCGATGGAACGTACGAATTGGATGCAAGAGGTTACACGTGTCCGTATCCACAACTGTTCGCGGGAGCCGCCTTCGATATCCTTGAGGTGCGCGCGCGGTTGGAGATCTTGACGGACAACCCCTCCTCCTGCGAAAATGTGCCCGTATCGATACGGAACCGAGGTCAGAAGTTCCTGGGCGTCGAGCCGCTCGCACCCGGTCTCTGGAAAATCATCGCGGAAAAGGTAAGATGATGGTCCGGTTTCGAAAGATCTTCCTGGAACCGCTCAATCCTTACGTGGCCGCGACCCTGCTCGCCGTCGGCAGCGTGGTCTTCGCCCTTCTCCTCGCGGGAAAGTTGTGGGGCATCACGACGGGGGAATCACAGCTCGGCGGGCACTTCATGACCGCCCTCGGCTATCCAGCGACCGATTTGGCCTACTTCAGGAAGTTCAAGCTCCCGGAAATCCTGGCCTCGGGGCCGCAGGTTCACGTTTTCGGTCTCCTCCTCGGAGGCCTGGTGGCCGCGCTTTCGACCGGCGAATTCGGAATCCGTGCAATCCCGCGGGGACGCACCCTCTTGGCCGCGGTGGCCGGCGGCATCCTCCTCGGTTACGGAAGCCGTCTCGCCGCGGGGTGCAACATCGGGAATTTCTGGAGCGCGTTCCCCAGCGCGGGTCTCAACGCCCTGACCTTCTTCGGCGGGGTTCTCCTGGGATCCTTCGCCACCGTGCGGACCGCGGTGGAAAAGGGTTGGTTTCTGTCTCCTCCGAGCAAGAAGACCTTCACATTCGCGCCGAGATGGCAAAAGGTCGTGGCGGTAGCTCTCTCTGCGGCCCTCGTTCTCCTAACGGTCCTGGTCCAGCCGAGCCTCCCAGTTGCCGTGTGGTTCTGGTTCGGCATCTTCGCTGCGTACATCGGGTACAGGAGCCGCCTGTGCTTCGCCTCCGCGTACCGGGATCTGTTCGTCCGCGCAGGTCCCAGCGGCCGGAACGCGTCTGCCATTGCGTTCGGATTGCTCCTTCAGGCAGCAATCTTCACGCCCCTGTTCCTGATGGGCACAAAGTTGGACTTCAGCCTGGCCTCAGGTCAAGGGCAACTCCAAGTCCTCCTCGGCGGATTGCTGTTTGGCGTCGGCGTGGTGCTCTTGGGCGGCTGCATCTTTAGCAGCGCCTACCGCGCGGGCGCAGGGCACGTGACGGCCTTCATCGGCTGGCTTTCGACCATTTTCATCGGGATGCCTCTGCTGACCCTGCACTGGGACTTCTGGTATGGACGCGTGCCTCGATACTTGCCGGACACGAGCCTCTGGTCTTGGGGACCCGGGTATGGCCTGATCATCGCGGTCCTGGTGCCGACGGCTTGGTTGCTGTACGCGCTCAAGGTGGACGGACGTCTTCCCGCCTTCCTCTCGGGGAAGCGACGCGTCCCGGGAGGTGCGTAACGAGTTTCCTTCGATCCACGGGCGTGGAGATCCGATGCGGTGGGCAGACGCGGTGGTCGTGTATGTCCGGGGCCCCAGGCACCGCTCGGAAAAGGGAGGCGAGGGGGCGTTCCTCACCTCTGGGTCAGGTCCGCCCGCATCCGGAGATACTCGTCTCTGCCGAGTTCGCCCCGGGCGCATCGCTGGTCCAAGGCCTGGACGGCGTTTGTCGGAGCCGGGCCGTACGTCGGATACGTGGTGTATGCCGGCCTCCCGCTAAGGCCGCCAAGGGCCACGATGAGGACGAGGATCAGGATCACGCTGGGAAGGGCCATGAAGACAATAGCCCATCCCCATTCGCCGGATCCCATCATCCCGTGATATCCACCCGTCGTAGACATGCTGAGAGCGCCGAAGACCCCATCGAGGACGAAAGCTACCACGAGTGCGATCCCCAGCTAGGCCAGCGGGCTCAAGCGTTGGCTCGTCACGGTTGTCACCTCCTGTTGCATTCTTGGCTCAATCGAGCGCTGAAAAAGCCCGTAGTCTCTTCGGGGGAGCAGTCACAAAGGATTGCACAACGGCGAAAAAGGTGCCAGGGACTAGGGTTCGTGGAGGGTGAGGCGCACGCGGTTCGTCATGCCGTGTATCTCCCGGACGATGAGACCGCGTTCCTCTAGCCGATCAGACAACCGGCTCACCTTCGCATCGGAGGAAGTGATGCGCACGAGGTACAATCCGCACCAGGTCTTTCGGCGCAAAACCTTCCCAATGTCGCCGTTGCGGCTCTGTCGCCTTACATCCGTGAACGGAATTTCATGTATAAGACCGGCCCCATGCGGTGTACAGTGATCAACTTGGCAGCCGGAACCGCTTTGGGAATTCTGACGGTCGTATTGATTGGAACCGGAGGCGGCATTGGCATATACTCCGCCACGAACGGCGGCATGGGCGGCGCCATGAGTGGGAACCACATGGCGCAGTGTGGCGCAATGAATGCGGAGTGTAGTCAGGACCATGCCACCTGCGTCCAGAATATGCCTGACGGCACGCACCACGAATGGGAATCCATGAGCATGACCTTGGAGGAGTGCCAAGCGATGCACGACCAGACGTACGGAGACATGATGCCCGGCGGCATGATGGCCGGGTCTTGCCTCTGATTACATCGACGGCCAGCAGCGCGGGCCGCCACCACCCCAGGCCGGAAGGTTGCATCCCGGCCTGCTCTCCTTTTTCATGGTCTCAGCGTCCCGTTTCTCGAAGAACGACTTCATGGGTGACACGCACAGCGCCCTCGGGGGGTGACCGGATTCTCGAGTTCATGTGGCGGGGACGTGCCGGATCTGCCGGGTTGATTCAGGCTTCGAACCGAAGGTCGAATGGGTCCGTCCGGATTTGAACCGGAGTCTAGTGGTCCCGAACCACCAAGGATAGGCCAAGCTACCCCACGGACCCAAAGTGGAGCGCGGTAAGAATGGTTCTCGTATAAGGGTTGTGCGGCGCGCGAGCCCGCCAACAGTGAAGGTCGACATGCTAATTTCGACCGTTGACCCGAGATCGAGACCCGCTTTTGAGGCCAGGGTCTTGTCCACGATGAGCTCACGCGGACCGACTGTCAGACGACCGCGGATGACGTGCCACGGCCCGCCGAGTTCGTCGAAGCCCACGATCGCGGCCTTCGCATGCCCGTTGGAGAGATGGATCTCGACCTGGCGGGAGATTGGCGGGCTGACGGCGTCCACGCCCGGGACGGCCGAGATTCGCTCGCTCAGGTTGAGCGAGAGGATCGAGAAGCTATGGAACATGTCCGTGGTGCCGTCCTGGGCCACGAAGAGGTCGGCGCCGGACTCTTCCACATAGGCACGGGCTCCTTCTTCAAAGCCGTCGTAGAGGCCCGCGAGGACGAGGATCAGGACGACTGCAAATCCGACGCCTGCGATGCTGATCGCGAGCCGACCCTTGTCATGAAGGAGATTCTTCCTCGCCACGGAGACCATGGTAGTCGAGTGCGGTAGTGGGATCCTCTCTCAACGGAATTCCGCTTCATAAGTGACCATTCACAAGACGCGAAAACTCCCAATCGTAACTCACTCCAGTGGCGGAATTCGCGGTAGGGGCCGACCCGAGGTCAGGCCGTGACCTCCTTCAAGACGTGATGGCCCGTATGCAGGGGGACGCCGACAACGTACCCGAGCGCGAGCCCGTGCGCCAGTTCGCGGAATCCGCCCTCGACGAGGGGGCCGCGGCCATTACCAGGACGAGGGCGGCGGATGTGAAGAACCACACCACAACCCAGGCACGCTGCGGGAGCCACCGACCCCGGGTAAGACCAGCGGCTGCGAGACCCGCGAACATGATGCGGAACCCCGGGAGGAGTTCGAGCATCTATTTCGGACATCCGAAAGACCGACGTAGACGCTCGGCGTGTATCGTTCGGATGCACCCGCGTCCAGGGCGACCAAGGCCGAACGGCCCATGGGGGCGGTCGGTCCCGTCGCGGCATCCTGCGCACTTGCGAGAGACCGCGACATCCAGCGGGCTGAGCCCACGAACGCTTTTAAGGCCCGGCGTTGCTCATAGGATTCGCATGCGCTTGCGAGTCCGATTCTTTGCCGGATTTCGGGATGTGACGGGGGCGCGGGAGACGGAGGTTGAGGTGAAGTCCCCCGCGACCGTCGAGCGAATGCTCGAGTCGCTGTTCCGTCTCTATCCAAGACTGCAGTCGGAACTCCTCGACGACCACGGCGGCGTCCGGGAGTACGTGGTCGTGCTCGTGAATGGGCGCAGCATCCGGGATCTCAAGAGAGGAGCCACGCCTGTCCACGACGGCGACGAGATCGCATTGTTCCCACCCGTAGCGGGGGGTGCGGCCGACCCCTCCGAACGCGTTCGCCCCAATCCTTATTCCTGAGGCGTCGATTCCCGTCCGTCGGCAATGAGCCCGCATGTCCGGGTGAAGTTCCTCCTGCACTTCCGCGAGTGGGCCGGTGCGAAAGAGACGGAACTTGAAGCCGCTACGCTCGGCGAACTCATTGACAAGGTCGAGCACCGCTTCCATCTGGAAGGCAAGATCCTGGCGGGCGCTCGGCCACCGCCATGGACGCGGATCCTGGTCAATGGCCGGGATGCAATGCTGACCGAGGGCCGTGAGACGAGGCTCGAATCCGGAGACCAAGTGGCCTTCGTCTATCCGTTCATGGATGGCGGTTAGGCCACAATTCCAAGCTGCCTGAGCTTCGCTTCGGGGACCACGCCGCGCTCCCATCCTCGGAGGCGATCGTACTCCGCGAGCATGACGGATAGCTCGCACACGCTCCCCTTGCTGCCGCCTGTCCCCGGCTCCTCCAGGAATCGCGGGGGAAGGGTGTCGTCCTTGCCCGTGAAGCCGCAGCGGTTGTTGTAGTAGCGCTCGAGGTTATAGATTCGCTCGCCGATCTCCATCACGTCGTCCGCGCTCACGTCCCAGCCCGTGACGGCGCCCAGGACGGCCGCGTAGTCCTCGGGGACCCATGCGAAGCTCGAGAACTTGCAGACGTCGAGGGAGTCCAGCGTGGCGTAGAGGTCCTGGAACCACTTCGTGAGCTGCGCCTTGCCTTCCCACTTCAGGCGATCGTAGGGCTGCGGGATGTTGAGGATCTCCGCGGCGGGCGTGTATGCGCGGAGGTGGCACGCGCCGCGGTTCGAGGTCGCGTAGGCGAGTCCCATGCCCTTGATCCCACGCGGGTCGTACGCGGGGATGCCCTGGCCCTTCACAGACATCGCCATGGACTCGTCGCCCCACTCCTTCGCGGCCCGCCAGGCGCCACCGGACATCGCCTTCCCGAGGCCCCGCTTCCCGACGGTGTCGCGGATGAGCTTCGCCATCGCCACGGGGTCGCCCCACGAGATGCCATCCTTGATCAGGCCCCTTTCTGCGGCCTCCATCGCTGCGGCAATTGCGACTCCCATCTCGATCGTGTCCACGCCGAGGTCGTTGCACAATCCGTTCAAGTACGCAATCGCAGGCAGGTTGTCGTTCCCGCACATCGCTCCGAGGGCCCACGTGGTCTCATACTCCGGTCCCTCGCCCTTGAATCTCCACGGGCCCTCCTTCACGTGGCTCTCCCGCTTGCACGCGACGGGACAGGCATGGCACGTCGGCGTCGCAACGAGGATTGTCGCCTTGAGCGTCTCCCCGCTGATCTTGTCTCCGCCCTCGAAATACGTCGTCTTCGCGTTCCGCGCGGGGAGGGCTCCTTGCTCGTTGATGATGTTCATGAGGACTTCCGTGCCATACACGGACAGTCCGCCCTTCCTCGGCGCGGTGATTGCGTTGTCCATGACCTTCTTGAGTTCCGCGTCGTGCGCCTTCTTGAAGCGGTCTGGATCTACGAGCTTTGGCATGGACTTGATGTTCGACCGCACGACGATCGCTTTGAGCTTCTTCGATCCCATGACCGCGCCCGTGCCGCCCCGGCCATTCGCGCGCCCCTTGTCGTTCACGATGCATCCGAACCGGACGCGGTTCTCTCCCGCGGGTCCGATCGCGAGCACGCGGGTGTCTTTCCCGTGCTTCTTCATGAGCCGGTCCGTGGTCTCCGCCGTCCCCTTGCCCCATAGGGCTTTCGCGGACCGGAGCTGAACCTCCCCCTTTTCGACGGCCGCATACGTCGGTGCTTTCGCCCGGCCTGTGAAAACGATCGCGTCGAGGCCCGCCCACTTCATGGCCGCGCCCCACCACGCGCCGCTGTGGGAATCCGTGATCGTGCCCGTGAGCGGGGATTTCGTAACCGCGGCGACGCGTCCGGACATCGTGATGAGGGTGCCCGTGACCGGGCCCACCGCGATGACGAGCGGGTTCTCCGGGGCGAAGGCATCGTAGTCATGGCCAGCGTCGAAAACGAACTTGTCCCCAAGGCCGCGCGCACCCACGTACTTGTGGGCGATCTCCTCGTCCATCTCCTCGTAGGCGATCTTCCCGGATGAAAGGTTCACACGAGCGATGCGGTTCGCATACCCTCCCATGGTCAAGGCGAGACCTCCTCTACCCGGTCCCCGAAGCCATGTCCAAGGAAAAGAGAATTGCGGTCCCACGGTACGTGTCGGCATGCCTCCCCCCATGGTCCCGGCAGGCGTCGGGAAGCGGCCGCATCCCCCTGCGCATTCCGAGGGGCGTCCATCCGTATCCCGGCGTCGCGAATACCTATCGCACGGATGCAAGGTTGAAGGGCGATTCCCGCCATGCGGCGTCGCCGAGGAGCGGTATCCGCCTATCCATCCGGCAGCGAGGAAGCGCCGCCGGCCGGGAGAGGAGACGGCGCGAGGGTTGCATGAAGGTCCTCCTTTCCACGCCTCCGGGCAACACGACGGAGCTCTGGCCCCCTCTAGGTCTGCTGTACATCGCATCGAGTCTTCGAGCGACTCGTTCGGACACCGTCCGCGTGATTGACGCCTTCTGTGAGAACCTCTCCACGGCAGAGCTCGTCCGGCGCGTCGCGGGCGCGGGGCCCGATGTGTTCGGCATCAATTGCTCGACGCACACGTTCCTAAGCGCGGTCGAGGCCTTGAAGGGAATCCGGGAGGCCGTGCCGGACGCGACCTTGGTCCTCGGAGGCTATCACGCGACCTTCGCCGCAGAGCGGATCCTGCGAGACTATCCCTTCGTCGATTTCGTCCTCAAGGGCGAGGCGGAACGGTCGTTCCCGGAGCTGCTCGACCGTCTCGAGGCCGGGACGAGCCCTGCGAGCGTGGAAGGAATCAGCTACCTCGAGGACGGCAGGTACGTCTCCCAGCCTCTCGCCGTAATCCGCGATCTCGACGCCTTGCCTTTCCCCGATCGGCGGCTCGTCGAGGGCATCCCCTACGGCTACTACCACAAAGACTTCCGGATCACCTTCGGGAAGTTCACCACGCTGTGTTCCTCCCGGGGGTGCCCTTTCCAGTGCACCTACTGCTCATGCGCGGCCTTTTCCCAGAGGCGCTGGCGTTCGCGGAGCGCGGAGAATGTCGTCGACGAGATCGAACTGCTCCGGGATCAGGGATTCGAGAGCGCGGTGTTCGTGGACGACAACTTCACCCTGAAAAAGAGCCGCGTCGAGCGGATCTGCGACCTCCTTCGCGAGCGAAGGATCCGGATGCGCTTCTACTGCGAAGGCCGCGTGGACAACGCTCCCTATGCGCTGCTGCGGACGATGAAGCGCGCAGGATTCGAAGTAATCTACTTCGGGGTGGAGAGCGCGTCTCGTCATGTGCTCGACTATTACAAGAAGGGAATCTCAGCGGACCAGTCGAGGCGGGCGATTGACGACGCGAAGCGGGCCGGGATGGTCGTGCTTACGTCGTACATCATCGGGGCGCCCGTGGAGTCTCGCGAGGACGTTCAGCGGACGATCGACTTCATCGCGTCGACGCGTTCGCATGGGGTCCAGATCAATATCTTGGACTGCCTGGTTGGCACGCCGATCTGGGAAGCCATGGTCCAGGCCGGGATTGTCGCGCCGGACGACTGGAAGCGGAATCACCGCATCTACGAGTACAACCCCGGAGGTCTGTCTCGCGCGGCGCTCGAGGAACTCCAAGCGCGGGGCTATCGGGACCATCTGAAGGCCTGGAAGAACAGGGCGGGCCTGCGCGAGTTCTTCCGACTCATGCGGACGAACCGGACGGGTCGGAAGGTGATCCTCGGCAACATCCTGAGGATTCCGACGATTCGCAGTCTGCTCGAGGGCCTCAAGGAGCACGCGACGGGACTCGTCCCGGCGGAATTCGAGGTCCCTCCTCGCGCGGTGCTCGAGAGGATGCCGCTCCAAACTCCCATCTCTCTGTCGTCTCGGGAGGGAGAGCCTACCGCCACTCGCGATCCGTAGTTCCCGGCGTTTGTCGTACGTCTCGGTGGCGTTGTGACAATCGACCTCCGGACCGTGGCCTGGCTGCATGAGCCGCGATGCAGGTCCCATGGGCGTTGCCCCATTCGACTCTCGGCCGATCGACGCGCGAAGCGTCAGGCCAGGCGAGCCGGCGACACCACGAAGAGTCCTACTTCTTCCTGGACGCCTGCTTGCGCCGCCAGGCTGCGGCCCGCCGGGCAAGCCATTCGAAGTTCTCCGCAATCGCGGGGTGGTACTTCTCTCGCTCGCCTCTGATGATCTTCTTCGACCGGTCCCAATAGGGTTCGACAAAGTAGCGGTCGAAGTAAAGGTCCTCGTTCAAGAGCTTGTACTTCACGAGGACCCCCGCGGTTTCGAAGTGCGACGAGAGGAAGTCAAGATGACTGCTTCCTTCACTGCCCTTCGGGAACTTCTGCTCGAACTCCTCCAAGGTGATCGGCTCCTCTGGGAGGCTCGCGAAGAACCATTCTCGCGCCTTTTGAAAGGCCGTGTCCTGTGTCTGCTTCGCAATCTCGAGGAGTAGCCGCGCATCCTGGTACGTCGGCTTCGGTGCTTCCTTCACGGCATCTTCACCCATGACGGGGTATCGACTGCGCTCAGATAAACCACGTGGCAGCGCCAACTCGATCCCGCCCATGCAGTTGCGGCTTTCCAGCAGTTCGTAGCCCTAGAGGTATCCAGGGGGCGGGCCCCGTTGCCTCGCAAGCTCTTCAGGACTCAGGAGACGTCCGCAGTCCAGGCATATGGACCATGCGTTCTTGTCCTCGGGGCGGGACGTCCTTGCGTGTTCGCAGCGAGGCGTCATCTGACTCCGAGGAGTCGGACTCAGGCCTCTTCAATTCAGCGCTCAGGTTATCCGACTTGACAATTCGGTTGACAAAACGGAAGGGAGGAAAAAGGAGGAGAGGGGTTCCTCCCTACCGAATGCTCAGTCTCTGGGGGGGCTCTCCGGGGTGCTTCTTCGGCAACGTCACTTCCAGGATGCCGTCCCTGAAGGTGGCGCTTGCCTTGTTGGGCACAACGTGCTCGGGCAGCACGATCCTGCGTTCGAATCGTGCGATCGGGCGCTCCGTCGTCACGATCTGCTCGCGGAGTGCCGCCTCGCGCTCGTGCTCCGCACAGACGTAGAGGCTCGTGTCTCGAGCCTGTACCTCGACGTCGTCCTTGCTGACGCCGGGGAGCTCAAGGTGGACCACGAGCTCCTTCCCCGTGTCCCGGATCTCCATCGGGGGCTCCCGAGCCGTCCGCAGCGCCGCCGCCGTCCATGCCGCCGTAGCCTGGATTTCCCGCATGGACGGAACGCCGAATACGGCAGCTTGCGGGAACGCTTCCTCCGGGCTCGGCGCCAATCCTGCGGTGCTCTCTAGCAGGGAGCGGGTCGACTGAAGCCGAAGCTCCGCCTGCTGAGCCTCGTGCAGGGTCATCGCGATGTCCGAGACCAGGGGGGCGTACCTAGGGTCGAGTGCGCGGCTTGCCGCAAGAGCCCGCTCCGCCGCACTCCTCACGCCCTGAAGTTGCCTCTCGATGTTCCGAAGCTCCCTGCTCCCTTGGATCGCGGCCAGCTCAGGGTTCATCGGCGGGATCATCGAGGGGCGCTGGGCGAGGATGTTCCAGTAGACGGACTCTGGGGGAACCCTCTGCCTTGCGCTTTCTGGCGCAAACGCCATTTCCCATCCTCCTCGCATGCCTCCTACTCTCCCAGGGATCCGCCTGGGTCGTCTCCCTCTTGCTCACGCCCTCCGGAAGTTCCTCCTTGGCGGTGAGACGGTACCCCCTTCTCCGTGGGGAAAAGAAACGCCTCCGCACGGAGCGAGACCCCAATAGTCTCAAACCCGATAATGATTGTGTCTAGGCCTTCATCAGATTGCCAAAAGATCTGCCGCCGGGTCAGCCGAAACCGTGGCCCGGGGGAGGGGCTGTTGGACCTGGGCGGAAACGCGGTCCGCCGCGAGCGCGAACGTCGTCACCGCGCTTCCGTGTCTCGAGGTCCTCGCACGGAATCCTTTATGCGCCCTTGAGAGCGTGGTCGTCTCGGGAATTCGGTTGCGCCGGAGGAAGCCAGCTTCGCAGAGGGCTCTCATCGAGCAGCTTTGGCGCAGCCGACGTACCCCGAGATGCTCGGCTTGAGCGTCGAGAAGGAAGGGGATTGGTTCCCCTGGCTGATCGCGGCGGTCCTCTTCGCAAAACCCATCTCTGTGGACATCGCGAGAAGGACGATCCGCCTGCTCCTGAACGAAGGCGTCACGACTCCCGAAGCCATTGTGGAGTGCGGCTGGGAGGGTCTTGTCGCGATCCTTGACGCAGGCGGCTACGTGAGGTACGATTTCAGCACCGCGGATAGGCTTCTCGCGTTGGCCCAAGCTCTCCCTCGGGACCGATTGCGATGGATCCGTGCCCGCGCGCCTACGGCCGAAGCGGTCGAGCGGAGGCTGACGGAGATCAAGGGTGTCGGCCCAAAGACTGTGAATGTCTTCCTGAGGGAACTCCGGGGCGTCTGGGACTTGGATCTGCCTCTCTCGGAAGAAGCCCGCAGTGCGGCAAGGAAGGTGGGGCTGGCGGTGAGCGCCCTCCGGCTCCCCAAGAAAAGTCTGGCGAGGCTGGAGAGCGTTCTCGTGAGGACATGGATCGAGCATTGCAAACGAGGCCGGTGGGAAACCTGTCCGGCCGGGGACGGTTGCGGCTGCGCTTCGAAACGTGGACGAAGCTCGGCGGGGCCTCCTCGGCGTCGGTCCCTGCGTTCGCGCTAGTACCTGCGCCCAGCCAGGAGTTCTCCTTGGAGGGAAGCGAGTGCAGGATGCACGAATGATCCGTCGCGCTCAATCTCCACGCCGTCGCAGACGACCGTCGGCCGAAGGGTCACGCCATCGAGATGGCTCCTTGCGAGCGTGTAGCCTCCCCTAAAGGAGGCCTGCTGGGACCCGATTCCTGTGACGAAGGCCCCGAAGGAACGCTCGTCCTCGAGGATGCGCCCGGTGATCTGCGCACCCGGGTTGAATCCGAGGCAGAAGTGGGCAACGTTGGACATCCTTCGGTCTCGGAAGTGTCGGATCCACCGCTCGAGGACCTTCCCCGTCCTTCCGCCATCGATCCCCGTGATTCGTCCTCTTCGGACCGTTACGCTGATGGGCTCCTTGAGCGGTGCAAGTTCGTCCGGTGGCCACACCGTGCCGTCCAGGACAATCGTTCCCTCGATTGTGCGTTCAAGGGCCGCCCACGAGATCTGCCCACCGAGGTAGGAGTCGCGTCCCGGCGTGATGCATTCTCCCGTGTCGAGGATGATCGGCCGCCTCCCGAACTCGAATCGGAGTTCCGTGCCCGCGGCCGAAGTCACGAGAGCCTTCTTCGCGCGACGGATAAGTTGCGTCAGGTCCTCCCCGAATCGCTTGAGGGCAGGTAACGAAACGTTCCCAATGCAACGAACCATCATGTCCGCGTCCATGGCCGTCAGGCAGAGATGCCGCGCACCCGCCTCGAGAGCGCGCTGGAATGCTCGGGTCGTGATCAGGTATGTCCTCGCGAATTCGACGATCGCATCCGATGTGCGCATCGCTTCGGCCATGGGCCTTGGCGGCTCCGTTCCCGGAGGGCCGTGGATCCGATACCACACTTCGAGCGGATGACCGCCCCGGGCCTCGACCGCGTCGACCGTGGCCTGGACGACGGTTGGATCCGCGCCCGGGTCGCCATAGACCATTACGCACTCCCCGCGCTTCATCCGAAGTAGGTCCCGCACGAGAACATCCGCAGCCGCGCGCACGTCCCCCACTACGAAGTCCCCGCACCCGAAACGACTGAGAACCGAAAAAGGTTCGCAGCACCTTCGCAGAAAGGACGCGTCAGCGGTGATGCCGCTTTTCCACGGGAACGAAGTTCGTCGGGAAGCCGAAGTATCTCGGCCCGAAGGTCTTGATCCCCTTTGTCGTCCGCCAGATCGCGGGCGCGGGTAGGCCAAACACAGCCACTCGCTGGCCTCGCCGTGCCCACGGATTCAGAATTGGCGCGCGACGGTCGACGTCGATCAGGCAGATGAGATCCGGTGCAGTGACGTCTAGCTTCCCGTCCCTCCAAGAGATAATGTTCTCGTTCTTGAACCAGATCCGGTATCGTCGGCCGCGGTCCCGGTCCTCCCCGCGGATCGCGATTTCCCCGAAGGTGAATCCCTCCCGGTCCTCGTACTTGCAGTCCCGGGAGACGATGCCCTGGAAGAGGAGGAAGCCGTTCGTGGCCTGACCGAGCGCCTCGACAAGATCCTTCGATTTCGCTCGGATCGCCCTGCCGACCTTCTCGGAGAACGTAATCGACCGTTCCACCAGGCCCTTCCGCACCTCCCCAACCCTGCCGGCATGGTCTGCGACGCCGACATGGCCACCGCTCGCGACGGCCATCGCTCGGACGATAGCTTCTGCATGGAAGTCGTCCACGACGGACTCGATGAGGGCCGTGTCCCCGAACTTGTTTGCGATGCCCATCGGCGCAATCGGCACGCCTGCGACGAAGTACGTGGAGTGTTGCAGGTCAGGCACGGACCGGCCCGCGCCATCGCCATCCACGACGGGCAGGCCCAACCGGGCCGCGACGGAGAATGCTGCCGCGGTGTTCCCCCCGCCGAGTTCGGTGGCTACGGTTGCCCCAAAGTCCACGCCGAGGTGCTTCTCCAGAACCTGTACCGCCCGTTCGCATTCTTTCCCATCGTAGGGCGCGGGGCCTCCTGCGAATACGGTCCTTCCGGTCGGCGCGAGGCTCCCGCAGTAGTAAGGCGTTGCGACCCATGAGTCCTGCGGAAGTTCGTCGAGGTCCGCGAGCAGGATCTGCCGTCCCGCCCTCAGGTCCGCCGACACGTTCGCCAAGCCCTTGTCCAGGCTCCCGCCACCGCCGGTCCCTAGGAACGCGCAGCCGACGAGGATGTCCCGCAAAGCTTCCATTCGCAAGGTCCTCATGCGATTACCTCCCCCGCGATCGTCTCCGCGAAGTGGCATGCGACCGTGGTCTTTTGAACCTCTCGGAGCATTGGCTCCTCCGCCGCGCATCGGTCTTCGGCCCAAGGGCAGCGGGTCCGAAAGCGACAGCCCGAGGGCGGTTGGATGCTGGATGGGACCTCCCCCGGCAAGACCATGCGCCGCTTCCCTTCCCGCGGTCTGGTCTCTGGGACCGCGGAGCGAAGGGCTTTCGTATAGGGATGGATGCCCCGATCGAGGACGTCCAGCGCGGCCCCCATTTCGACGATCTTTCCGAGATACATCACCGCAACGGTGTCCGCAATGTAGCTGATGAGTGACAGATCGTGCGTGATGAAGAGATACGTGAGGCCGAAGTCATGCTGAAGGTCTTTCAGGAGGTTGACGATTTGTGCCTGCACGGAAACGTCTAGGGAGGATGTCGGCTCGTCGAGGACGAGGAACTTCGGTTCGAGGGCGAGCGCGCGGGCGATGGCCACGCGCTGGCATTGCCCACCACTGAGTTCGTGGGGGAACTTCTCCATGACCTCCTCGTGAAGCCCGACGCGCAGGAACAGCTTCCGAACGCGGTCGAGCGCCTCGGGCCGTGGGAGGCCCGCATGGACGAGGAGAGGCTCCGCCGTGCTCATCCCAGCATTCATCCGCGGATTGAGCGAACCCATGGGGTTCTGGAATACGATCTGCATGTGGAGGCGTGCCTCTCGGAGGTCCTCTCCACGCAGCGTGGTCAGGTCTTTGCCGTCGAACCATAGCTGGCCCGACGTGGGTTCGATCAGCCGGAGAATGCATCGGCCTAAGGTGCTCTTGCCCGAGCCAGACTCGCCGGCGAGGCCGAACGTCTCGCCCTCCTTGATCACAAAGCTCACATCGTCCACGGCGTGGACGGAGCCTTTGCTGAAGAGCCCTGTCCGCACAGGGAAGTACTTCGTCAGCCGCTCTACGCGCACGAGGTTCATTCTTTCACCCCCTCGTGGAGAAGGCATGCGGCCCAGTGCTCCGTTCGGTGTTCCAAGAGTTCGGGTCGCCGTCGTGCGCAGCTTGGCATCGCGAAGTCGCATCGCGGGTGGTAGCGGCATCCTGCAGGCGGCTCGAGAAGGCTCGGGACGAGTCCAGGGATCGCCTTGAGGGGCTGGCCCCTGGCATCGGCGTTTGGGAGGGCACGGAGGAGGGCCTGCGTGTACGGGTGGGACGGGTCACGGAACAAGTCTTCCGTCCGTGCGATTTCCACGACAGTTCCCGCGTACATGACGCCGACACGGTCGCAAGTCTCTGCGACGATTCCCAAGTTGTGCGTGATCAGCAAGACGGACAGGCCGAACTCCCGCTTCAGTTGTAGCAATAGCTCGAGGATTTGCGCTTGAATCGTGACGTCCACTGCCGTCGTGGGCTCGTCCGCGATGATCAGTTCTGGCCGGCAGGCGAGGGCCATCGAAATCATCACGCGCTGTTGCATCCCTCCGCTGAGTTCGTGTGGATAGCTCCTGAGGACCCTCTCCGGATCTGGGAGACCGACTCTCCGGAGGAGACCGAGGGCGCGAGCCTCGGCCTGCTTGTTTTCGAGTCCTTCGTGGACCATCATGACCCTCGCGATCTGCTCACCCGCAGGGTACAGCGGGTTGAGGCTCGTCGCGGGATCTTGGAAAATCATCGAGATGCGCTTCCCGCGGATCCTTGCTGCAATCTCCTCGTCGCGCCATTCTACGAGGTTCTCGCCCGAGAAATGGATCTCGCCACTCCGGATCCTCGCGCTCCGCGGGAGCAGCCGCAGGATGGTGAGAGCGGTGACCGTCTTGCCGCAACCCGTCTCTCCCACGAGTCCAAAGACCTCGCCGGGCCGGATGTCGAAGGATACGCGGTCGAGGACCTTCGCCGTGCCTTCCTCGGTCTCGAAATTCAGGGACAAGTCCCGGACTTCCAGCAGGGGCCTCAGAGAATCCGCCTCCGTCGCAGCTTCGGGTCGAGGATCTCGCGGACGCTGTCCCCGACGAGGTTGAAAGCGAGGACGACGAGGAAGATCGGCATTCCGATGAACACGCCAAGCCACCAATATGTGATGAGGCTCCCGGAGAGGTAGGCGTTGTTGAACATCACGCCCCAGTCGGGTGCGGGCGGGGAGGGTCCGAGGCCCAACCAGCTCAGCGCTGATCCGATGAGGATCGCCGCACCGATGTCCATGGAGGCCTGAATCGTCGCCGGGGTGATCGCATTCGGCAGGATGTGCTTCAGGAGGACCCTCCGATGCGGAAGGCCCGCGGCAACGGCAGCCTCAACGTAGGGTAGGGACCGGACGCGCAAGACCTCCGCATGGACAAGTCGCGTGTACCATGGCCAGAAGCTAACGGCCATCGCGACGATGATTGCGTACGTGCCGCGGCCGAGAGCGGCCGCGATTACGAAAGCGAGGAGGATCGGCGGGAACGCGAGGAACATGTCCGTGACCCGCATGATGCCTTCCCCGATCCCCCTGCGGAAGTACCCCGCGAGGACGCCGAGTAGGACGCCAATCGGGAACGCGAGGAAAACCGTGAACAACCCGACCTGTAGCTCGATGTTTGCCCCGAACATGATTCTCGAAAGGAGGTCTCGACCGAAGTCGTCCGTGCCGAAGGGGTGCTCAAGACTCGGGGGGAGGAGGCGGTTCGCGAGGTTCGACTGGCCTCGACCTTCTGCGGGATAGGGCGCGAAGACGGGTGCGAGGAGAGCGACCGTCACGAAGGCAACGACAATCACGAGCCCAAAGACAGCGAGAGGGTCCTTCCTCAGGAGCCGCCAGGCCCGCCGAGCCTCGTTGTACGCGGGACGGTGGCGATTCACGAATGCTTTCCACCGCGCCGGGATGCCAAGTTCCACGACCTCGGCCGTCATCTCACGCCTCCCTCTTTTCCAGAACGATCCGGCGGTCGAGGAACGCCTGGAGGAGATCGACCGCGAGGTTCACGACGACGTAGAAGATCGCGACGACGAGTGCGACGCCCAGGATCGCGGGGTAGTCGAAAGTGATTGACGAATACCACGCGAATTGGCCAATCCCGGGCCACGCGAATATGTACTCGATGAGAAAAGCGCCCGTGAGGGAGTATGCGAAGGAAAGGCCGAGGGCCACGATCGCAGGCGCCACGGCGTTCTTGAGCGCGTACCGATAGTGAACGAAGCGCGCAGGCAGCCCATATGCCTTCGCGGTCCGGATGTAGTTTTCCCCGAGGACCTCGATCATCATCGTACGCACCATGCGAGCGACAAGCCCGACTGGATAGGATGCGAGCGTGATCGCGGGGAGGATCAGGTGCCAGAACCAGTCCGCAAGGACGCGGACGTTCCCTTGAGTGAGCGCATCCACAAAGATGGAACCCGTGACCCTCTTCAGGGGGTATGTCAGAAGGACGGTCTCAGAGACGTAGCCGTTCGTCGGCAGCAGGCCGAGGGAGGTCACAAAGAGGAGTTGGAGAATCACGGCGAGCCAGAAAGATGGGACGGAGACCCCACTAATCGCAAAGAATCGCATACCATGGTCGACCCACGAACCTTGCCGAATTCCCGCGGCCACACCGAGCGGGATCCCAACGAGGATCGAAAGGATCAGCGAGGCGGTGATCAATTCGAGGGTCGGCGGGAGGGTCCTCACAATGTCCTGCCAAACGGGATCGTGGGTGCGAATGGAGATGCCGAGGTCGCCGCGGGAGAGGCCTTCGATGTAGTAGTAGAACTGGGTCCAGAGCGGATCGTTGAGATGCAGTTCCCCACGGGCCCGCTCGACGGCCTCCGGCGGCGCATGAGGCCCAGCCCATAGCCCTGCGGGATCCGCGGGGATAACTCGCGCGAGGAAGAAAACGATCACGAGCACTCCTAGGATTACGAGGACGCTCAATAGCACCCGCCGTATGATGAACCGCGCGTATGCGGTCGCAGCAGTCCCTCTCGCCCGCCTCGCCCCCACCATGCGTATCTCCCGCGACGCGGACGCCGCAGATCCTCTACCGGCTGAGCTGGTAGAAGAACACAACCAACGGGTAGCCCGCGTTGTCCTGGAAACCTCTCAGGTCGGCTTTGAGCAGGTACAGGTTTTGCAGGTCCACGATCCCTAGGCCGGGCAGGTCATTGTACAGCATCATTTGCGCCTGGCTATACATCTGGAATGCCATGTCGCGATCCGTCGCTTCCAGGCTCACGGCCTCATCGATCGTCGCGTCGAACGTCGGGTTGCGGTAGTACCCGAGGTTGAAGTATGCGTAGCTCGCGGAGTGGAACATGTTGAACAGGAAGTCGTACGGGGTCACGTAGGAAGGCCACCAGTACATCACGAAGATGTCCTGGGCGGTATCTGGGCCGCCTTGAGCCTCAGTCCATTGCTGTTCCCACGGAAGCCCGACGACATCCATCGTTATTCCGAGGGTCGCCAACTTCTCCTTCCATAGCTCTCCGAACTTCTGCTCGAACAGGTCTCCGAGGGTGTACGTGAAACGCAGGCTGAAGTTTGGATTCGGATGCCCGGCCTGGCGCAGGAGGTCCTCCGCCTTCGTCAGGTTGAATTCGTATTGCGGTAGGGATTCGTTGTGGCCCCACATTCCCTTAGGGATGATGCCCCTGGACTGATCCCCGAGACCGCCGACCACCGCTGTCACGATGTCATCGTAGGGGATCGCGTACGCGAGGGCCTGACGCACGAGCGGATCGTCTGTGGGTCTCCGCCCCGTGTTGAAGAACGCATAGATTGCGCGGTAGCTCGGGGTTGTGAGCACCCGCACGCTCGTGTCGTTGCGGAGCTGCGGCAGGTCGAGGACGGGGACGTCAATCGTGATGTCAACTTCGCCCGCCTTTAGCGATGCCTCACGCTGAGCCGGATCGGCGTTCCTTAGGATTACCGCCTTGTCGAACTGCCCCTCTCGCCATCCGCCCCAATACGCATCGAATCGCTCGAAGACGACGCGGGTCGTCGAATACTGCGATGCGTCGAGCATGTACGGGCCGGTCCCTGACTCGTGGCCTTGTTCGAACCATTTGGCCATCTCTTGATCCTTCACGGTATCATTGCCGGGAGTATCCCAACCAGGGGTCCTCGGGGAGAAGATCCATGCCGCGTACCCCGAGGTAGCGATCCAATCAATCGGGGCCGGATACGTCAGGACGAACTTCACCTGGTACTCGCCTAGGATTTCAATGTGATCCACGGCCCCCCAAATGAAAGCGGCGCCGCCGCCCATGCGAATCGTGCGGTCGACCGAGAACTTCACAGCGGTCGCGTTGAACGGCGTGCCGTCGTGGAACGTAACGCCTTGGCGCAGTGTAAATGTCCAGTTCATGCCATCCGGAGTCTTCGTCCAGCTTGTCGCGAGGAGGGGATCCGCGGATTGCGTTTGCGGATTGAATCGCGTGAGGCCCTCGTACACGTTCGGGAGGATAAGGATGGAGTTCGAGAACTCGGTGCTCGGGTCGAGCGTGACCATCTCGGACGAAGTTGCGTACGTGACCACGGTCGGGACCTTCGCGGGCGCGGGTTGAAACAGGACGAGATACGCACCGGCCCCTGCGAGGACGACGACTACGACAATCGCGATGACAATCCACATCCATGGGCGCTTGCGAGGCGGCGGCGGGGCTTCCGGTCCCGGAGCTGTCGATCCGGACATCTGGACTCTCCTCCCAACGACTGGTCCCTGCTAACGCTGGACATGGCATAAACGTTACCGCAAGCTGCGCCCTAGTGGAAGGTTTTCTGAATCACTCCCATTCCGTCCTTCACCGTAGATGGAGAAACACACAATCTCGCTGCGCGTGACCGTTGAGAGCATCGTCTAGTGTGTTCCATACGACCCCCCGGATTGAGCCCGCGGGCGGTAGCAAGTCTTTCGACGTTCGCCGAATGGAACTTCGACACGCTTATATACGCCCAATCCGCTCGCCGCGGACCATGGCCGTCCTGCGCGTGGAGTTCCAACTGCGCGAGAAAATCGCGGGAGAGATCGCCTTGTCCAACGAACCTGGCAAGACGATGAGGAAGTGGCGCGAGGAATTTCGGATCTCGCAGACGGATCTCGCCCAGCACATGAACGTCTCGCCGTCCGTGATTAGCGACTACGAGGCGGGTCGACGCACGTCCCCAGGGATCAAAACGATCCGCCGGCTCGTGGAGGCGTTCCTCGAGATCGATCAGCGATCGGGCCGCCGGTTGTCGAAGCGATTCGAGGAGTACTCCGATGTCATCCCATCGATGCGGGACTGGCCCGTCGGTGTCCGAGCGGCCGATTTCCTAAGGAAGATTGACGGGAGACTCCTCACGCACGGGCTGAACAACCGCCGCCTCGTGAACGGGTACACCGTGATTGACTCGATCAAGGCGATCACCACCCTGGACGCGAACGACTACCTCCGGATCTACGGCCACACGAGCGAGCGGGCGTTGCTCTTCACCGGGGTCAAGTACGGCCGTTCGCCGATGATCGCCGTCAAGGCACATCCCCTTAAGCCCGCAATGGTCGTCTACGTGCGTCCGGAGAACATCGATGAACTGGCGGTCAAGCTGGCGGAGTTCGAGAACATCCTCCTGGCCCGCACCGAACTCGAGGTGGCGGAACTCATCGAACGTCTGGAGAGGATTCAATGACGTCTGGCATTGTGTCGTATGGAGCGTACGTCCCGAGATACCGGATCACGCCGAAGGAGATCGGTGCCGTCTGGGGCACCGACGGAGAGGCGATGGGCCGCGCACTCAATATCCGATCGAAGAGCGTGCCCGCGCCGGACGAGGACGTGATCACGATCTCCGTCGAGGCGGCAAGGGCATGCATGGCCAAGGTCGACATTGACCCGACGCAGATTGGCGCGATCTACGTCGGCTCGGAGAGTCATCCGTATGCCGTGAAGCCCTCCGCGACCGTGGTTGCAGAGGCGATCGCGGCCGCGCCCATCCTGACCGCCGCGGACTACGAATTCGCGTGCAAGGCGGGGACCGCTGCGATCCAGACGACGATGGGGCTCACCCTCTCGAAGATAATGCGGTACGGCATGGCGATCGGATCCGACACGTCCCAGGGCGCGCCGGGGGACGCATTGGAGTACAGCGCCTCCGCAGGGGGCGCTGCCTTCCTCATCGGCACGGACCGCGTGATTGCCACGATTGACCACACGGTCTCGTACACGACGGACACCCCGGACTTCTGGCGGCGCGAGGGCCAGAGGTACCCGAGTCACGGCGGCCGGTTCACGGGCGAGCCCGCTTACTTCAAGCACATCCTGAACTGCGCGCAGCTCCTTTTCAAGCGGGCCGGGACGAAGCCCGAGGACTACCATTATGCGGTGTTCCACCAACCGAACGGGAAGTTCCCGACACGGGCGGGGAAGCAGCTCGGCTTCAAGGACGCGCAGCTCGACACGGGGCTCCTCGTCCGGGAGATCGGGAACACCTACAGCGGGGCGATCCTCGTCGGGCTCGCCGCGATTCTCGATGAGGCCCGACCGGGCGACCGAATCTTCGCCGTCGGATACGGCAGCGGCGCCGGCTCCGACGGCTTCGACATCACCGTCACGGATGAGATCACGCGGATCCGCCGCGAGGCCACACCCACCGTCAAGGAACAGGTCAAGCAGGCCGTGTTCCTCGATTACGCGACCTACGCGAAGTACCGTGGGAAGATCCTCCTCGGGGAGGCGGCCGCATGAGAGACGTTGCGGTGATCGGCGTCGGGGAGACGGAGTTTGGCGAGCTCTGGGATCGTTCCTTCCGGGACCTCGGGATCGAGGCCGGCCTCAAGGCGATCCAGGACGCCAAGATCACGACGAGCGACATCGACGCCGTCTACGTCGGGAACATGTCCGCGGGGAAGTTCATCGACCAAGAGCACGTGTCTGCCCTCGTGGCGGACTACGCCGGCCTCGCGGACCTCCATTTGCCGACGGTCCGAGTCGAGGGCGGCGGTGCCTGCGGCGGGATCGCCCTTCTCCAGGGCCGCATGGCGATCGCCTCGGGGATGTACGACCTCGTCGTCGTCGGCGGCGCGGAGAAGATGACGGATGTCGGCGACGTCCATGCCGCGGAGATCCTCTCGAGCACCGCGGACCAGGAGTGGGAGAGCGTGTTCGGCGCCACGTTTGCGGGCCTATACGCGATGATGGCCCGAAGGCACATGCACGACTACGGGACGACGCGGGCGCAGATGGCCGCCGTCGCGGTGAAGAATCACAAGAACGGCGCGCTCAATCCTGTGGCCCAGTTCCGACGGGAAGTCACCCTGGAGACAGTATTGCAATCGCCGATCGTAGCGGACCCGCTCGGTCTCTTCGACTGCGCCCCGCTGAGTGATGGCGCGGCCGCCGTCGTGCTCTGCGCCGCCGAGAAAGCCCGGAAGTTCACGGACACCCCGATCCTCGTGAGGGGATCCGGCCAGGCGAGCGACTTCCTCGCGTTGCACGACCGTCGCGACCTGACGACGATGGACGCGACCGTGGAGGCGGGCCGGCGGGCCATGAAGGAGGCGAAATGCGATCCGAAGGATGTCCAGGTCGCCGAGGTCCACGACAACTTCACGATCACGGAGATCCTCGCGATCGAGGACCTTCGGTTTTTCGACAAGGGGAAGGGCGGGCTGGCGACCCAGGAGGGCCTGACCTCGCTGAACTCGAAGATCTCCGTGAACACGTCCGGCGGCCTCAAAGCCCGCGGCCAGCCCGTCGGCGCGACGGGCGTCGCGCAGGCCGTGGAGATCGTGAAGCAACTTCGCGGGGAGGCGGGGAAGCGCCAGGTCGTCGGTGCGACGCGGGGGCTGACCCACACCCTCGGCGGGACCGGCGCGACGGCCGTCGTCCACATCTTTGAGCGGGGGGATTGAGCTGGCGGTCCCGCGATTCTGGCGAGAAATTCCCAGCCGCTACAACCTCATCGGGACGAAGTGCGGAAGCTGCGGGAAGGTAGACTTCCCGCCGCGGGAGGTCTGCCCGGGCTGCGGACGGAAGTCGATCGGCAAGATGACGAAGGTGAGGCTGGGCGGCAAGGGGACCGTGGTCACGTACACGGTCATCCACGACGCCCCCGCGCAGTTCGAGATGCAGAAGCCCTACGTCGTCGCAATCGTCGAGATGGACGAGGGCGTCCGGCTCACGTCCCAAATCATCGACGTGAAGCCGGAGGATGTGATGATCGGGATGCGGGTGCAGGCCACGTTCCGGAAGCTCGGCCAAGAAGGGGAGGCCGGCGTGATCCACTACGGATACAAGTTCCGGCCCGCGCCGCCCTAGCTTCGCTGAGGCCGCGACCGTCCCCAGCATCATCGGCCGTCCCGCTACGGCTTCGTCGTCGGCCGCTGCGGCGCTGGCGCGGGAGCCCCCCGCGCGAAGCCCCAGTACGCCCCGAGGATGATGTAGACGAAGATCAGCGCGCCGACGATCCCGGCGAGGAAGGCGAGCACCAGAGAGGACGTGATCACGCGGTCGCCATACAGGATGAGCAGATATGCGAACGAAAGGAGTGCGACGCCTCCGAGCACGTCCGCGAGGATCTTCAGACGCCACTGGCGGGCAGAGAACCGCACCGCCGCGACGAAGAAGTTCCCCAGCCCGAGGAGGCCCCAGAAGATTGCGGCGCTCGAGATGAGTCCCCCCGGCGGACGCGAGGCGACGCCCTCACGGGCCATCCGATCGACCCAGCGGAAGAATTCCGAGAAGACGCTGGGGTTCAGCGCAATGACGATGGCGACCACGAGGAGGAGGATTGCAAAGCCGATCAACCCAAGCAGGTCTGGCTCCCTCGGCCTCGGACGCCCTGCGGCCCACGTCGGCGGCGGAGGCGGCGCGGCGGCCGCAGCGGGTGCCGGTGGCGCCGCGGCCAGTGGCATTCCACAGGAGTAGCAGAACTTCGCGTCCTCCTTGTTCTCCGTGCCACAGGTCGGGCATTTCCCCATTTCACCACCCAGGGGACCGACAGCGGCCCCGGAGGCTTTTAGCGTTTGGGTCGAGACGAAAGCACGTTGTTGGCCCTGGGTTTCATTATCGACCCCGAGAACTTCTCGGCCGTGCGGTCAACGAGTGCAAGCGTCTATATTCCCTCCTGTGGATATCCACTGCGGGGGAGGAGGACGGAGGAACCGTCGCGAGATCGCTCCGCCAGAGCGGAGTCCGTCCGTAGGGAATCGGGTCCGAGCTCGGATGTCGTCTCGAAGGTCCCTCGTTTTTCGCTACGCGGCCTCTTCCATCGGCGCAAGAGCGGGGCGGCCCTGCAGCGTCTCCCTCGGGCGCCTGCGGTCGTCCTCTCGTGTGAGCGCTGCGGCTTTGACTACACGCTCACCCGGATCGACTTCGGCGAAGGCCGGGTGGGCATCTTCTGGCGATGCCGATGCGGCAGCCGCTACGAGCCCCCAGGCGGTTCCAGCTTCTCCGGCCTCGTGAAGCCGTGACGACCCCTGCGGAAAAGGGTCAGGCCAGGGCCGCGGTGATGATGAAGCGGTGAACGGTCGTGCCCTCGCCGTCCACGGTCTCGTCGCCCCAGACGAACCATAGGTTCTTCGAGTCTTCCGCCGGGACGACGACTCGATCTCCGGCCGGCTCCGCGACCTCTAGGTTCGCGCACGAGCTGCGCCCCCCCATGTTCAGTAGGACGCACGGCTCATCGATGTGGCCCACTTCAATCCGGAGCGGGGCGCTTGCGGACCATTGCAGTCGATACGACGCATACCTGCGCTCACCATCCCCGGTCGACGCGATCAGGATCATGCTCTTGCCGTCGGTTACGACTTTGCCTTCGACATCCAGGAGGACCCGGGACGTGGCCGGTTCCGGCGCCACAGGGCGCGGCCAGATCGTCGGCATCGCGATGACGAGCAAGGTCGCTGCGACGAGACTCGTGGCAATTGCCTTCTCCCGAATCCCTCGCGTCCGTTTTCGCGGCTGGGGAGAGGCCCGGATGAATTCATGATGCAGGCTGGAGCCAACCCTCAGATAGCATCCGCAGGATCGGCAGAAACGGTCGGGGGCGTCGATGCGCTCACGGCACGACGGACAGGTGGGCACGATCCGGAGCCTGTCTCGCAGCGGCATGAACGTTCGGCCGTCGGAATCAACGCTGAGAGTGCCGCGGACGAAGTCGCGGGCCCCCTACGGCCCGAGGAGCTTCCGGAGGACCCGGTCGCCAAGGAGTTGGAACGCGCGCTCGACGTTCTCCCCCGTCTTCGCAGACGTCAGGAGGTATTCGCACCGCAGGCGAGCTGCAGCTTCCTCGATCTCCTCGATCCGGATCGCGGCCTGAGCCCGGAGGTCGTTCTTGTTCACCGCGAGGACGACCGGGACAGCTCCCGAGACATGTCTCACGACCTCGAGCCAATCGTCGATCCCTTCGAGGGACTCGGGCCTCGTACGATCGACCACTGCGAGGGCTCCGCTCGCCCCGTAGAAGTACGCCTCTTTCATCACCTCGCGGAGGCCCGTCTGACCCATGATGTCCCAGATCGCGAGGTCCAACTGCACCTGCAGGTCGCGCTCCGGGACCGCGAGGTCAAGGACCTTCTTCGTCACTTTCGAGCCCAGGGTGAGGAGGTACCGGTCGTCGAACTGGTCGAGGACGTACCGTCGGATGAGGGACGTCTTGCCGACGGCCTTGTCCCCGACGAGGACCACCTTCGTCCGGTAGTGCTTCTCCAGCGGCATCGCGTCCGACCTCCGCCGCGGTCCGTATGAGCCGGAAGGCCACTTAAGCCCTCGGCCATCGTTCTCCAGCGTGAGGCCATCGCGCCCCTCGTCGTATCGCCCGCGATAGCGGGAGCCTCGGGGTTGAAAGGGAGGACGGTCGTAGCGTCCGCGATGCCTGGGAAGGCCCGCATCGAGGATCCCTCGAAGGACGAGCACTTCCTGCGGACCCTGCGGGACCGGGTCCGCGCGGACCCGCAGGACGCCGACGCCCTGACCGCCCTGGGATCCTTGCTCCTCCAACGAGGGGATGCGCAGAAGGCCCTCGAGTGCTTCAACCGCGTCACCCGTCAGAATCCTGCCTATCCGGGGATCTGGCGTCTCAAGGCCCGGGCCTTCGAAGCCCTCGGCGACGCCGCGAGCGCGGAGGCGTGCCGGAAGAGGGGCGCGGACTGGCACTCGTAGATCGGGCCCTGCGGCGGCTCGACCGCGGGGACCTCACCCCTTCGGGATCTCCTTCCCGGGATCGATGAAGGGCTTGCGAACGACGACGGCGGGCCGCTCTCCCAACGGGTGGCGGACCGTGAGCGGCGTCCCGAGGCCCGCACGGTCGATGGGCACCATCGCGTATCCGATGTTCTTCTCGAGGCGAGGCGATCGGATCGCGGACGTCACCTGGCCGACGACCGCTCCGTCCGCCCACACGGGCCACTTCGTCTCGTTCAAGTCGATCGGCGGCCCGTCGATCTCGATCCCGACGAGCTTCCGCTTCACGCCCTCGGCCTTCGCGTGGGCGAGCGCCTCCTTGCCGAGGAACTCCGCATCCTTGTCGAAGTCGACGGTCCATCCGAGGCCGACCTCGAACGGGTTGTCCGCCGAGGTCATGTCCGCACCGTAGTTTAGGAAGCCACCTTCGATCCGCCGGATGTCGGAGGGTCCCGTCGGCCGGATGTTGTGGGGCCGGCCCGCCTCCATGACCTTGTCCCAGAGTTCCACGCCGCGCCGGTGGTCCGCCAGGTAGATTTCGAAGCCGGCCTCGCCGGTCCAGCCGGTCCTCGTCACGACCAGGGGGATGCCGTCGAGGCTCGTCTCGACAAGGTGGTAGTACGGGAGCGAGGTCACTCGGTCCCCGAAGAGGGCTTGCATCACGGCCTTGGATTTCGGCCCCTGGACCTGGAGAGGTGATACGTCGGGCTCCGAGATGCGCACGTCCATGTCCGCGTGCACCGCGACCCCCTTCGCCCAGAGGAGGATGTCGCTGTCCGCCAGGGAGAGCCAGAATCGTTCCTCCGCGAGTCGCACGAGCACAGGGTCGTTGAGGATGCCTCCCTCATGATCCGTGATCAAGACGTACATGGCCTGACCCACCGCGCACTTCGAGACGTCTCTCGGCGTGAGGAGCTGCATGAAGTCGAGCGCGTCCGGTCCCCGGATCTCGACCTGGCGCTCCACGCTCACGTCCCATAGGGCCACGTGCTTCAGGAGATGCCAGTACTCCGCGACGTAGTCGCCGTAGCGGCTGGGTAGGAACATGTGGTTGTAGACGGTGTACGCGCGGCACCCCGCGCGCTGGGTCGCCTCGAAGTAGGGTGATCGCCGCAGCCGCGCGCCCCTCTGGATCAGGCTCATGTCGAACGGTCGGGTCACGTTCCTCCATCCTCCTGGAACTCCCCAGGCGCAAGCGCCCGCGAACGTTGAGGCTGGCGGATTTCCCCGCGGCGGGCTCCGCGCGCCGGCGCAGGGTCCACGGAGGGCCACGACGGGGTTCGGCAGGCCGATCGAGAACCGTCCGGTCACGGGTGCGGGCGTCGCGGGCGCCGCGCCCCGCCTCGATACCCGGCCCGGCGTCGCTCGGGCGGCCGTCCAGCGCCACGACCGTGGATCTTCGGCGGCGGCGGTGCGCGGTAGTTGAAGTCCGGCAGGGTCACCCGGGGGATTGACCGGCCCAAGGCCTGCTCGATCCTTCGAAGGTCCCCCTCCTCGTCCTGCGTGACGAAGGTGATCGCTTCGCCCTCGGCCTCCATGCGGGCGGTCCTCCCGACCCGGTGGACGTAGTCCGTGGGCACCGTGGGGACGTCGTAGTTGATCACGTGGGTGATCCCTTCCACGTCGAGGCCCCTGGCGGCGACGTCCGTGGCCACCAGGACCTGGTGCCTCCCGGTCCGAAATCCCTCCAGGGCCGTCTCGCGCTGGCTCTGGCTCCGGTCCCCATGGATCCGAGCGACGGGGAAGCTCGCCTGCGCGACCTGGCGGGCCACGCGGTCCGCCCGTCGCTTCGTCCGGACGAACACGAGGACGGACATCATGTCCTCGCGGCCGAGGAGCTGCACGAGGAGAGCCGTCTTCAGATGCGGCGGGACGGGATAGACCTCGTGGCGGATCTTGGGCGGGGGCCGATGCGGCGGCGACACCGCGATCCGCGTCGGGGCGCGCATGATGCTCCTCGATAGCGTTTCGATTTCCGGAGGCATCGTCGCGGAGAACAGGAGGGTCTGCCGGTCCCGAGGGAGCGCGGCTACGATCCGTCGCACGTCGGGCAGGAAGCCCATGTCGAGCATGCGATCCGCCTCGTCGAGGACGAGGACCTGGAGGTCACGGAAGTCCACGTTCCGCCGCGTCATGTGATCCAGGAGACGGCCCGGGGTCGCCACCACGATCTCGACGCCTCCGCGCAGGGCATGCTCCTGCGGGGCCATGCCCACGCCGCCGTAGACCGCCTTCCCACGCACGCGGGTGCCCCTCGCGAGCAGGTGGAGGGCCGCCTCGATCTGCGCGGCGAGCTCGCGGGTGGGCGATAGGATCAACGCGCGAGTCCGCCCCGGCGACCGCCGCATGAGCCTCTGGAGAATCGGCAGGAGGAACGCGGCCGTCTTCCCGGAACCGGTCTGGGCGGTCCCGATCACGTCTCGGCCCGAGAGGATGGGCGGGATCGCCTCCCGCTGAATCGGCGTGGGGGCCTCGTAGCCGACCGCGTAGACGGCCCGGACTAAGACGGGGTCGAGGCCGAGGCGGTCGAACGACGCTTTGCCTTGCATCGCCGACGGTACGGCATCAGGACCATAAGACTTCCCGTGCGAAGCGCCCCGGTGGCGATCCGGGCCGGGTCTCGGATCCGGAGCCTATTCGCGCGGATGGGAGACGCCGCGCAAGGCAGAGGACGCCGAAGTTGCGAGACCGTTAAGGTAACGTCCCCGGTCGTGCACACCGTGCCGCTGTCCGGTTCCCGATGGGGTTTGATCGCGGTCCTCCTCGTGGCCGGCATCCACTTCCTCACCTTCCACGCGGATCCGTTTCTCTTGAATCGCGAGACAGTCCGTTTGGGGTCGCTCCACTCCGTCCGCGAGCGATCGCACTCTTGCTGTGGCGGCGGCCGGCGTGCTACGGTGGGCCACCCGAAGGACGCCCGCGGCCCCGGGCCTCCTCAGTTTCAGGCCGGCTTCCCAGCGGGATCTCCTCGACCGCCTCCCACATCAGGCCCGAGCCCACAGCCCGGCGGACGATGACGCCCTGATCCTCGAGCTGCTCCAACAGGATTTCCGCGTCGTCATCCGTGCCGCCCAGGATTGCGGCGATCTCGCGGGTCGCGTATCGGCCGTGCCGGCGGAAGAGTCCCTGTACCGTGGCGCCCGTCGCCTCGAGGTGCCGGGGCTCGAGGCCCGGATCCATCCGTCGGACCAGCTCGTCGAACGATTCCCAGGGCTGCCAGCCCTCGATGCGAACGGTATCGTCCCCGCGGCGGATCTCGAAGGTCGGGAATCCGGTGACGCGGGCCTCGTGACACGCCTCTCGATCCGCCTGGAACGCCGCCTCCGCGGCACCGGTTTCCAAGGCATCGCGGAACGCGCCCACGTCGAGGCCGCCCCGAGCCGCGAGGGCCTCCTGCACGGAACGTCGGTGGATCCCTTGCCCTTCGATGCACCACGCCTCCCGCAGGTGGCGCAGGTACCTCCGGCCGACCTCCGGCCCCTGGAGGTCCGCGGCCTTCGCGGCGATGCACGCAGGCCATGTGGACGCGAAGTCGTCCGCGGACTCTGTCATCCGGTCGGCGTCCATCGGCATCCGATGGTGCGCGGCGACCGCCTCGAAGAACGCGCGCACGGAATCTTTCCAGCGGCCGCCCGACATCCGGGCCCACTGGTCTCGGATCGGGCTGAAGTCCTCGAAGAGGCCGCCTTGCCGAACCTCGATCTCGACGCGATCCGGATACGCGTGCTCGAGCCGACGGATCGCGGGCTCGCATCCCCAGCACCAGACGTTGTGGGGATCCGTGTACCAGACCACTCGGAGCGGCGAGGGCATGCGAGGTTCCTCCTCCGCTCAGGATGGGAACCGTCCGCTAAGAACTGCGCGCCCGTGGGCCCGTGCCCGCGGGCCTCAGGGCGCGATCCTTTCCGATGGGTCCGGCCCTGGAGCCGCCACAGTCCCTCCTGCCAGGCGGGGGCGCGCCGGATCCGGGTCCGTGTAGGATCGCGGGGGCGCCTGAACCTGCGGAAGCCCCCGCAGGCCGAGGGATGGACCGCGAGGACCAGAACCTTCCTGGAGGGGTTCCCCACGCGGAACGACGAGTCGTCCTGAGGCATCCGCGGGAATACCGGCCTCTGGGGGAACCAGATGCACCGCGGGCACGCACTTTCGTGCTCCGTCGAATCGTGGAACACGTGCCCCTCATGTACCGCCGGGGACGTCCCTCGTTCACCTGTCGCGGCGCCTGCCCCCGAAGAGGGATCCGGACCCGGTCGCGTCTATGTTCACCGCGGGCCCTCCCGCTACGGATTCACGAGCAAGGGTCCCCCGGCGTCGGCATCCTTCCTCAGGCGAGCCAACGCATTCTCTAGGACGGCGATGATCCGCTCCCGTTCCGGCGTGTTCCCCGGGTATTCGCTGCTCCACTGGCACCACGACGGCCGCTTGTGCGCGACCTTGTATTTCGTGCCCGACATGAAGGTGTGGTAGCTGTCCCCATCGATCTTTCGGACCCATTGGTGCGCCAAGAGGTACCAGTGGTACTGTGCGTCGAGCGGAGCGCCGGATCCGAGGGGCGCACTCCGTATCCGCCGCTTGGTGGACGTGAAGCAGAACTCCCACTCCTCCGGAGTGAGCTTCCTCTCCCGCCACACGGCGTTTGTGTAGCTCCAGGTGTGACGTCCCCCAAGGCGCATCCCGGTGTATGTTTCGCCGTCAGCTTCCTTCAAGTCGTCGTAGGCCATGACTCGACCCTCAGGATCTTCCGCCGGTACATGAGTCCGTGCCCGGGAGAGGTCGATGAAAGTGCTTAGGTGCCCGGGCCCACCGCATGGTCAGATCGCGATCAGGAGAATTCCGACGATGAAGAGGGCCAGCGCAGCGGCCTGCCGCCAGCCAAACGCCTCACGGAGGACGAACCGTGCGGCGATCGTTGCGATCACCGGATAGGACCCGGAGATCGGCGAGATGAGGGAGGCGGGCCCGAGGGCGTAGGCGACGGTCAACGAGATGGCTCCCGCGGCTCCGAGGCCCACGGTCACGAGCCCGAGGGCCCACGATCGCTTCGTCGGGCCGTGAGGGTCCGCGGTGCGTCCCCGGCTCAGCGGCACGTAGGCCGTCAGGAGCGCGAGGTTGGCCACCGAGTACATCCCGAACACGTTGCCCTCTCCGATCGCATCCACGGAGACCTTCGTGAGGAATCCCCAGAGGCCCCATCCCAGGAACGCGAGCAGCGCAAAGCCGACGGCTCGTTGCGGGCTCGTCGGAACGCCCCTCGGTGCCCACGCCAGGATGCCGACGCAGAGGAGCACGAGGGCGATCCCCAAGGCTTGGGCTGCGCCGAGGGTTTCCCCGAGGACGAGGAGCGACAGGAGGATCGTGACGACGGGATACGCGGCGGAGACGGTCCCGATGAGCCCGACGGTCCCGCTGCGCATCCCTTCGTAATAGAAGAGATATGCAAGGGCTCCAGCCGCGCCCGCGAAGAGGCCTGCCGCGACGGGGACGGGAGCCCCCTCGAGGATGACATCCGTCCCGAGGAGGAGGAAGAGTGCGAAGTACACCGCCGCCTCGCCGAGGAAGACCATCGTCACCATCCGTCGCGCCCCGAGCTGCACGGTGGCGGGTTTCGACGTGAGTGTGGCAAGGCCCCAGACCGCCACCGTCAAGAGGGCGGCCGTGAGCCAGCTCTCGATCGGCATGGGCCCGCGCAGGGAACCGGCGGGGGGCTATGAGGGTGGTGGTCCTTCGGGGCTCGTGGAGAGCCTAGCCGGAACCGGCCTCTAGCTTCTCGGGACTGACCGCTCTCTTCAGTGCCGCCGCGAGGTCGTCCGCCTCTCTGCGCATCCGCTCGATGTCCTTCTCGAGCTCGCCCTGCCACTTGCGTTCCGCGTCGAGGCCATGGGCCGCATAGAGGCGCGCGGCGGCCTGCATGGTGTCGAACCGTCCCGAGGCCAAGGCGTCGAGGAGTCCCTTCCCCTTCTCCGCCGCCTCGGTCTCGTCGCCAAGCTTGACCAAGAAGGCCGTGAGCGCAGGGAGACGCCGTCTCACGACACTGGGATCCTCGGACCACAGCAGGTGAAGGGACCGTCGTTCATCATCCCGAACCGCCTTGAGCCACGACCATGCGGAGTCGAGGGCCGTTCGGACGACTCGGCTATCGCCAAAGAGGTGCGTGAGCTTCGCGTCCGAATACGCGGGCAGCTCGAGGAGGCCGTAGAACGATCGAGCCCGGAGTTCTGCCTTCTGCGGCTCGGCGTTGTTCAGGAGCCGAAGCAGGGGCTCCGGATCGGAACCCCGAGGCGGCGCAGGCACGCCGATTCCCCCGCCCTGCGAGGCTTCGAGGAGGACCGGGATGGCCGTGTCCGCTCGCGCCCGGGCGAGGAAGTCGAGATACGCGAGGCGCGCGGCCTGGTTGAACGACTCCACCTGGGCGACGAAGGCGGCGGCGTCCTCCGGAGATGCCGGCGGCTTCGGTATCCGCGAGAGTCGCTCAACCTCGGTCCTCAAGGTCCGTATCCTTGCCTCGACGGCCCGGTACTTGTCCCGATACGCTGCGCTCAGCCGTCGGACCTCGTCCGCCTGCTCCGCAATCCGGTCGAGCTTCCTCCAGATCTTCCGCGCCCCGTAGAAGTCCCGCTTCCTCGCCTTGCGCAGGCACGCATCGAGTACGAGCACATGCCTCGGCGCGAGCCTCTTCGCCTTCGACGCCTTCGCGAGATCCGCCGCAAGCGTGTCGACGTCCCGAAGGAAGATCCTCACCTGACGCCAGTTGTCGACCTCGCTCTCTCGGATGAGCCGGTCCACGCGTTCCCGGAATCGATCCAGCTCCCCATCGAGGACCCCGGGGAGATCCTCGACCTTCCTTCGTGCGCGGGCGATCTCCTCTAGGAGACCTCTCGCCTCCTCCTCGAAGACGCCTGGCTCGAGGGCCTCGGCGGGGGCCATCGGGCACGCGAACGCGGTCTCGGATATCTAGTTTCAGGAATCGCACGTTGCGCTGGAGAGGCGCGCCTCCGGCCTTCGAGGCGGCTGCGGCCGACGCCGATTGGGGCGTCGTGCGCTCCGCGGGGCTCGGAACGTTGCGCGGACGCACGTCGAGGTCGTCCTCCCGTCCCACGGCGGCCGAGAGCGCCGGCAAAACCTTAAATGGCGGTGGCCCCTGCGCGCCCGCGATGCAGCTCCGCCTCCTCGAGAAGGAGAAGAATTCTCTGAGGGTCGAGGTCTCGAATCCGGACGAGACGGTCCTCTATCCGCTCATCACGGCCCTGCTGAAGCACGAGGACGTCAGCGACGCGCGGTACTTCACGGGCCACCCGCAGCTCGACAAGCCCGTCCTGACGATCGTCACGAAGAAGGGGAACCCCCAGACGATCCTCAAGAAGGTCGCCGAGGACCTCGCGTCGGAGTACGCGAGCGCGAAGCAGCTCCTGGAGAAGGAGCTGAAGTAGGCCCATGGAATCGGAGATCGGGATCTCGGGCTATCTGACCACGACCCCCGGCGTCGGAGGCGCGCTGAAGGCGTCCGCGGAGGACTTCGTCGTCGAAGAGGCATCGTCGCCTCCGCCGCCCGCCGACAACGGGCGATTCGCAATTGCCACCCTGCGGGTCCGGGATTGGGAGACGAATCGGCTCGTGCGTCAACTCGCTCGCACGCTGCGGATCAGCCGTCGGCGGATCGGCTTCGCGGGCACGAAGGACCGCAGGGCCATCTCGACCCGCCTGGTCTCCTTCGAGGGTGTCCCGAGCGAGCAGATCCGCGCCCTCCGGCTCAAGGACGTCGAGATCGCCGACGTGTATCGCTCGTCCCGGCCCCTGGAAATCGGGGACCTGCTCGGGAACCGGTTCCGCATCGTCGTGCGAGGACTCGGACCGCCGCCGCAGGCGGCCGCCCGAATCGTCCAGGAGACGAGCCGGCAGCTGCGGGCCATCGGGGGCTTCCCGAACTTCTTCGGCATCCAGCGGTTCGGGTCGGTCCGGCCCATCACCCACGTCGTCGGCCGGCACATCGTCCGCGGCGAGTTCCGCGAGGCGGTCCACGCCTACGTGGCGAATCCGATCGAAGGCGAGGACTCGGAGTCGTTCGAAGTTCGAGAGGCCTTCGCGGAGACCGGAGACGTCCGGGCCGCGCTCCGCGCCTATCCTCGCCCGTTCGCGTTCGAGAAGGCGATCCTGAATCATCTCGCCGTCTACCCGGAGGACTACGTCGGCGCGCTTCGAGTCCTCCCGGCGAACCTTCTGATGATGTTCATCCACGCGTACCAGTCGTATCTCTTCAACCGAATCCTGAGCGAGCGGATGCGGCGCGGCCTGCCGATCCAGGAGCCCGTGGAGGGCGATCTGGTATTGCCCGTGGACTCGCAGGGGTTGCCGGACCGATCCCGAACGATTGAGGTCACCTGCGACAACCGGGCCAAGGCCACCCAGCGATGCCGCGAGGGGAAGGCGTGGGTGAGCGCAATCCTCTTCGGATCCGAGCCGGAGTTCGCGGGCGGCGAGCCGGGCCAGATCGAGAAGCGGGTGATTGCGTCGGAAGGCCTCCGGCCGCAGGATTTCGTGGTCCCGGACATTCCGCGAATCTCCTCGAAGGGAATCCGGCGCGAGATCCTCGCACCGCTCCGCGGCCTCGAGCTGTCGGTGGACGACACCGGGCTCCACGTTTCGTTCGAACTCACGCGAGGCGCCTACGCGACCTCCCTCCTGCGGGAGTTCATGAAGTCCGGGTGACGCGTCGAATGGCCCTCCTGGATCAGACGCGCATCTTCGTCCAGAGGTCGGCGAACCGATCCACGGCATCGTCCTGGAAGCTCTGACGGTTCGCGAGGAGCAGCTTTGTGACCTCCTCCATGTCCTTGATGACGAAGACGCTCTCCCGCTCCCGCTTCGTTCGGACGAGGATGTCTCGAGACAGAAGCTTCTGGATCTGGTACGACATCGTCGACTTCGACACGCCGACGGCCTCTTGGAGCTGCGCGAACGTCCTTTCGCCGTGCGTGAGGAGCTCCAGGACGATCTTGCGGGGCACGTCCTCCCGAAGGACGCCGAGGATCCGTCGCTGGGCCTCCAAGAACGCGCGGGCGATGAAGTACCGTTTCCGGTGGCTTTCCTCCTCGGACTTCAACAGGCCGTGCCGCTCCAGGTAGTCCAGGTGGTAGGAGAGCATCCCCGTGGACATCCCGAGGATCTCCCCGATTCGCCGCAGGTGGACTCCCGGGTTCGCGATGAGGAATTCGTAGATTCGTCGGCGGCTTTCCAGCTCGAGTCCTTCGACCATGAGGATCACCGGAGCAGCGCGAGATATAGAGACACGAGGACCGCGAGGTCCAGCGCGAGCCAACCCGTGCTGACCGACGAGGTGGTCGCGGCCGCGATTTCGTACACCAGCCAGAGGCCCTGGATCAGGAACAGGCCGAACGCCGCCATCAGCAGGAGGAACCGGCGTTCGCGATGCCTGGCGTAGGACCGCACCGAGACCGCGGTCAGGATGCCGGCGAATCCGGCGAAGGAAACCCGGACGAAGGCGTCGAGGGGGCCCATCGCGGGGGCCCGATACGACGGTAGGCGTAAAAATACTCTCTGGAACGCTCGTGGATGAATTCAGGAGCGACGAGTCCGGGCTGCCGTGCGCGCGACCCGAAGGGCGAGGATCTGCGGTTCGAAGGACGTCCCAAAGCCTCCCGGCCCCGCACCAAAATTGCGTTATACCCCGATTCCCCATTGGACCGCGATGGTGGGCGCTCGCCGGTCGCGATCCTCCGCGATCCGCGTCGCGGCAACCCTGACCGTAATCACGATCCTGCCCGCCGCCGCGTTCGCCGGCGCGGTCCTCGTGAAGGCATCCTCCCTCGCTCCGAGACCGACGCCCTCGGACGAGTTCCTCCCTCCTCTCTACGGAACGGAAGATTTCGACAACGAGACCCTCCACGCACTGCAGCGAGGTCGGGCCAACGATCTCTTCGCTTCCTTCGAATGGAACGGCACTCGCGTGCGCGGTTCCTACGTGGAGTTCGATTACAACCTCGCAAACGGCACGGTGTCCGGGTTCACCGCGAAAGGTCTCACGAGCCGCGTCCTCCTCGTCTCGTTGATCACCCTTTCCCCGTTCAGTCCGACGTCGTGGCCGGAGGCGCGCGGGCCGAAGTTCACGGCTCCTGGCGCGTCCATCGTCGCTCGAGTCCGGGACGATCCGATGTCGTCCTTGGAGTTCGTGACGAACGGCAGCGCGCACCGCGTCACGTTCCTGTTACCCTCGAACGTCACGGAGGTCGCGACCCATTGGCGTCCCGGCTCGTGGCCCGCCTCGTCCGTTGTGTTCTCAATCGGCGACACCCGGGGGCTGCTCGTCCTGGGCGCAGGGACGTTCGAGGTGGCCGGCCTGACCGTCGTCGCGCGGATGGCGAGCAGGGACCTCCTCGTCCTGAAGTCGATCCCCGAGTTCGGCCTGCATCGGTCCGAGAAGACGGCCTTCTTAGACGCGATCGCTTCCGGCCGGATCGCCTCAGAAGCGTCCCTCGTCGCGATCCTGAATGGCACCCGGCCGACGGAGAAGTGGCTCGAGAGCCAGATCACATACCGGATCGGCATGGTGCAGATTCCGGAGCTCGTGGTCCCGCGACATGTCGCGGTTCGGCTCAATGCGACGGGCCCCGGGGCCGTCGTGCTCCTCGCGTTCGATCCGCTGACGATGCCCCAGAACCGGACGGATCGGCTCGTCGTGAAGGCGAACGGCGCGGAGGTCCCGGAGACGACCGACACCCTGAGCACGTTCTACGCCGCGGAGTCGAAGGGAGATAAGGCCTTCTATTCCCGGCTCCCCTTTGTCGCGACGGTCGTCGCGTTGTACCTGCCGAGCCTCGGACGCATCATGGTCGACGTGCAGAGCCAGCCGGTCGAACCCTCGCCCGCGGGATTGGACGCCGCGTCGCAGGCCGCGATGGTGGTCGCGGTCGGCATCGTGTCCGTCGCCGCCGCGCATATGTTCCGACGCAGGCGAGAGTCCTAGGCGGACACGTACTTATATCGGTCCCGCCGTCGCGGGTTCAATGGCTGAAGAGGACGCCTGCGGCGTCGCCGGGTGCGGTCAGGAGGCCGCGCGATCCCTCCCGACGAAGAAGGTGAAGGAGGTTCTCCCCGAGCTGCAGTTGGCCGCAGAGGCGCGGAGGACGCATCTCTGCCGCGCACACTACCGTGCGTTCCGGAAGAAGACGAAGAGCGAGCGAGAGCTAGAACGCCTCGCATGGTGAGACGCACACCTTTATCTCTGGCCTGCGAATCGCCGCGGCCGTGCGGCCCCGGGACGTCAATTTCCTCACGAATGCGGCCGCATCCGCGTCCGGGCTTTTCATCCCCCTGTACGCCTTCTCCCTGCGGGCGACGCCCGAGCAGATCGGCTTTATCGTCGCCGCGTACAATGCGATGGTCTTCTTCGCGTCGATCGTCTTCGGCCGCGCCGCCGACGTGCGCGGCGCGCGCAAGATTCTCAGGGCGGGGCTGTTGCTCTCCGCGATCGCCGCCCTCACCCAGCCCCTCGCCTTCGATCCGCTGACCCTCGTCGCAAGCCGCGCGTTCCTCGGCTTCTGCATCGGCATCTATCCCGCCGCGCTGCTCGCGTACGCGAAGACCGCGGACAAGCTCATGGGCAAGTTCGCGTCGTACGGCAGCCTGGGCTGGGCCCTCGGGAATCTTGCGGCCGGCTTGGCCTCGGTCGCGTTCCCGGGCGTGTTCTGGCAGGTGTTCGCGCTCTCCTCCGGCACATGGTTTCTCGCCTTCCTGTTCTCGCTGTCCGGAACGCTCCAGGAAACGGGCCGCTTGCGGGTGCCTCTGCGTCCAGGCGCTGTGATCCGCCGAAACATCCCGGTGTACGCGATGATGCTGATCCGCCACACGGGTGCGAACATGGTGTGGACGATTTTCCCGCTTTTCCTGAAGGAGTCGCGGGGGCTCGACGAGCTGCAGATTGGCATCCTCTACGCCTTCAACCCGTTCGTCCAGTTCGCGGTCATGCAGCGGATCGACAAATACCGTAGCGGCCGGCTAATCGCACAAGGCCTCGCGGGCTCCACCCTCACGTTCGTCCTCTTCCTTGTGGCGCCCGACTTCTGGTCCCTCCTCGCGGTGCAAGTCCTCCTGGGCTTCAGCTGGGCCACCTTGTACGTCGGCTCGCTGAAGCTGATCATCGAGACGAACGAGGAGATCGGGACGGCCGCGGGGCTGTTCAACGGCGTGATGAGCTTCTCCTCGATTGTCGGGCCCGTCCTCGGGGGATTCCTGGCCGCGACCGGCTATGCGACGCCGATGATTGCCGCCGCGATCCTGTCCGCCTCCGCCTTGGGCCTGCACGCGGTGGAGCTGCGGATCAGGGCTCCAGGACGAGTTCCCGCAACTTTGTCCCCTCGTTGAGCACCCGCCGGAGGCGGATGGCCTCGAACCGGACGAGGCAAATCTCGTTGACCATGCAGGTCCGAGCCCGGAACAGATGACCGCCGTGGACCGTGTGGTCCGCGCGGCCCACCGCGACATGAAGGTGGAGTCTCGGCTCCGCGTCCATCGCGATGCTACCGTGGAGCGCGATGAGCTCGTGTCGTCCTTCGAACGTCCGCTTCTCGTACCCCGCGGGCCCGTAGAAGCCCACCTCGAAGTCCTTCAGCATGCCGATCCCCCACATCACCGCTCCGTTCTCGACCCCGTGCTTTCGGCACGCGGCCTCGAGGCCCGGGAACAGGTCTTCGCCGTCGGAGAGCTTCACCAGGATCGTGTTCCCTTCCTGCTTCGTCTCCAGGTCGATCACCGTCCCTTCAGCGGCTCGGCAGGGATCCTCAACCGCCGTTCGACCTCCCTCGCGAGATCCGTCGCGTGGCTGAATACGGGATACACCTTCTTCGGCGCGCAGGCTTCGATGAACTCCATGACGTCCTCGAAGTCCCCGTGGTCGCTGAGGGGGAACTGGGCGTCGAGCCCGTGGCGGCGCGTGAAGTCGAAGAACGCGCACCACCCCGAAACGTACGCGGTCCGAATGCGTGTCGATCCGAGCCAGGACACGCTCTCCTCCAGCGGGGGTCGAAGCCATCCCGGCGGCAGGATGTATACGCGGGGGTCACGCCGCTCCGAATCCTCGAGCTCCGAGATCCGCCGATAATGGAGGCGAATGCCATGTCGGACGTAAGCATCGGCGAGGTCCGCGATCCGGTCCGAGGCGGCGACCTCGACCCCGAGGCGGTTCACGAGGGCGATGAGCTCCTGGGACTTGCCGAACTCGTAGCCGCCCAGGGCCACCGGGCCTTCCGCGAGCTCCATTTCGAGCCAGTTGAGGAGATCCGCCTCGACCGCGTGCTTCGGCGGGAAGTTGAAGCCCGGCTTGCCATACGTCGCATCGACGACGAGGACTCCGGCCTTCTCCGGTACGGCTCGGCCGCAGGTGGCCCCGCCCTCTGGGTTGAAGTCGCCGGTGTACAGAAGGTCGTCCACGCGGACCATCGCGCTCCCGAAGACGTGGCCCGCGTCTCTCAGGGTGACGTCGAAGCCGTTCACGTTCATCCGCTTCCCGTAGGGGAGCTCGATCCCGTCGCCGGAGCCGCGCCGGAGCCGCAGGATCTCAAGCGTCTCGGGGGTCATCACGCCGCCCGACGTGAGGTGGTCCAGGTGGCCGTGGCTGACGACGCTGCCCTCCGTCCGGCGGGCCGGGTCGAGGACGATTTCGCAGAGCCCATCTCGGACCCGGATGCCGCCGTCATAGCGGACCCGCATCAGTCCCGCCTCGTGAACACGTAGCGCGTGGGGACCCGCCTCCTCAACCCGGTCCAGTAGCCGCAGCGGTTGCACCGGTAGCCCAGGGTGACGGTCCCGCCGAACACGGTCATGTTCCGCACCCGCGTGAGGCGCTCCTCGCAGACCGGGCACTTCACCATCGACTTCTTCGACTGCGTCTCCCGGGAATGGATTTCGAGGTTCACGATGCCCGAGTCGATGGCAATCTTGCGGACGCGCTGCTCCCCGACCCGGAACGTCTCGTCCGACTTGAGATCCTTCTCGACAAGGCGTTTGAGCTTTCGCTGGGAGTCGACCTCGCGCCGTGTGCTGAAAACCCGCTCCAGGGACGCCCGCACGCGTTCGTCGTCGGGCACGCGGTACTCCCGCATCCGGCTCGGGATGGGTATCTCCCATACTAAAGTTTGGAGGAGGCCCCCGGACCGGATCACGGTCGTGGCGTCCACCGCTTGCGGCGGATCCACAGGAGGGCCACGATGGCGACCGCCGCCACCACGACGCCGATGGCGATCCACGGAAGGATCTCCGGGCCCGGACCGACGGTGACGAGGAACTGCGCGCTGTCGCGGTTCCCGGCAACATCCGTCACGGTCAGGGTGACCGTGAAGACGCCTTCCGATGTCCACGCCTTCTGAGCGTACGGGGACGCAGTGACGACGGACGTGCCGTCCCCGAAGTCCCAGGAGTAGTTCACGATCCGGTAGTTGTCTAGGGAGGCCGACGCATCGAGGCTGACGGCTTCGCCCCGGCTCGCCGATCGGTCACCGCCGGCCTGGGCCGTCGGTGGGATCGTGTCCGAGAGGGATCGCTCGATCAGCTGGAGGTCGGAATAGGCCTCGGTGAAACGGAGGTCGCGGTAGTGCCCATAGAATCCGGTGAACTCCGGGCGGAGGTCAATGGGCCATTTCGACTCGAGCGCGCGCAGGACCTCGAACACTTTCGCGCGAAGGTAGACCCGATAGAGGGCATCCTCGTAGAACGTGCCGTACGTGAGTTCGTTCCGGAAGTAGCCCATGTTTCCGTCGATGAAGTCTGCGCGGTAGTCCGGGCCGAACTGGTGTCCGAACCCAAGGCTGTGGCCCGTCTCATGGGACACGATCGTCGTGAGGCCCTTCGCCCGCGTCCCGTTGCCGTAGTAGAGCCGCCCCGTCGTCATGAAGATCGCTGTCACGCCGCCTCCGCCGATCCCGGTGAACTCCCGACCGTTGAAGACCATGGATCGGTTGTCGTAGAGGACGTTCATCGTGAGGATCTGGAACACTCCCGGGCGGTCGACCGCATAGAGGCTCCGGTTCCCGATCAGGTACGTCCAGACGTTGGCCCCGTCGATATAGCCCCAACCGCTCCGGTACGTCGTGTTCCGGTCGATGGTTACCTTCAGCGCCGGGTAGTCGTCCACGGATGCGAACGTGGTGTTCATCACGATTGTCTTGAAAGGGAGGAACTCCTGCAGGTAGTCTCCGAGCTTCGAGCCATTGTAGGCCCAGCGCAGCTCCTCCATGGTGCGATTCGTGGAGCCGCTGAGGACGAACGTCCGTACCTCGATCGTCGGGCTCTGCGGCGGCGCCATGGGCAGCTCCGCGGCGAGGCCCGCGTTGAGGTCGTTGATCTGGTCCGCGAGGTACGCGCCTCGCTCCGCAGGAGGGATCTCCTCGTACGGTCGGCCGTACGGGGCCGACCCGTTCCCGCCCTGCCACCAGACGTACGCCCAGTCGATGTACCACTGATACGCAGTCGGGTCTAGGAAGACCTTGTGGTCCGGCCCACCGAACGCGTTCATCGGGTATCCCATCGGCGTGTTCAATGCGTTATCCCACTCGAGGCGCCACCAGTCCTCGTCCACGCCCGTGTCGGGATCCGGCGAGGGGCGGACGAACCAATGGTCCGTCCCGTTCGCGGGGTTGTCCAAGCCGCTCAGGTTCATCACATAGTAGGTGTAGCCCGGCGTCCCCCATGGCGCGACGGGCGGATTCCGTTCGACGTATTGCTCCGCGGCCCGCGCGGGGATTTCCCAGCCAAGGAGGGGATCGAAGATGTCGCGTTTCGTGCCCGTGTCCCTCTGGTCGATTAGCGCGGTGAGATTCAGCCGTCCCTGGACGTCGGCACGGAACGTGGCCTCCGCCCGCATCGCGTCCTGGAATGCCTGCGAGTACGCCGCGTCCGCGGCGCTCACCCGGAAGTTGAACTTCAGGCTAAACGTGTGCTGGCTCGTCGGGTCCGAGGTGAGTAGCGTTGGCGCGAGGAACGATTGGAGGAGGGAGGGCGCCACGTCGCTCGGGCCCACGTCGAACCCGATCAGGATGACGTCGACGGACATTGTGTCCGGCGGCCAGGTCGCGGTGGGATCGATGAAGAACACGAACGTGTTCACGCCGACGACGTTCGTCCCCTGGAAGACCTCGACGCGCAGGTGCCGCGTGCCCTCTCCCCAGTCGGACGTGTCCACGCGGTACGGCGCGGGGAGAAGCTGTGCGGGCCCTTGGTCCAGCGAGATCCGCACGGATGTGAAACCCCCGCCCGAGAGGTCCAGGAGGATCGGCGTGCCCGCGGGGATCGACGCGTAGTCGAACGGCTCCCAGAGGCCGATCGGGATGCCCCACGCCGTCGACGAGGGCGAGTTTCTCAGGCCGATGTGCGTGCCTTCGGCGGGACGGAATCCAACGGAGAGCAGTGCGACGGCGATCACGAGCGCCGAGGCGGCGAGGAACGGACAGCCCTTCCACCGACCCATGACCCACCTCGGCTCCTTGGACGAACCGAGGACCATTCGTTCCCCCGCTTTGAAGTCTTGGTCCGTCCGTCCATATGAATCCTCTTGGACGCAAGTCGGACGAGGACAAAAGGGATATGACCCCCCGGCGCATCGCCAGCTCCATGTCGGAAGCGCGCCGGGTCATCATCCTCGGTGCCGCGGGCCGTGACTTCCACAATTTCAATGTGTACTTCCGAGACCGCCCGGAGTACCGCGTCGTTGGATTTACCGCCACGCAGATCCCCGGCATCGAGGCGCGCCGATACCCCCCGGTCCTCGCGGGGTCACTGTACCCGGAGGGGATCCCGATCTTCCCCGAGGAGCGGCTCCCAGGACTCATCAAGGAGTACCGCGCAGACCTGGTGGTCTTCTCGTACAGCGACGTCGACTACACGTATCTCGGCCATCGCATCTCGATCGCGAACGCCCACGGGGCGGATTTCATGTTGCTCGGCGCCGCGGACACGATGCTCAAGTCCCGGGTGCCGGTGGTTTCCATCTGCGCCGTGCGAACCGGCAGCGGGAAGAGCCAGACGACTCGCCGCGTCGCGCAGATCCTCCGGGATCATGGGAAGAGGGTCGTCGTCGTCCGCCATCCGATGCCCTACGGCGATCTTGCCACGCAGGCGGTCGAGCGGTTCGCGACCTACGCGGACCTCGACAGGTACGAGTGCACGATCGAGGAGCGTGAGGAGTACGAACCTCACATCGACAAAGGCACGGTTGTCTACGCGGGCGTGGACTACGAAAAGATCCTCAGGCAGGCGGAGAAGGAGGCAGATCTCATCCTCTGGGACGGCGGGAACAACGATACGCCGTTCTACAAGCCCGATCTGAACATCGTCGTCGCCGATCCCCACCGTCCGGGCCATGAGCTCATCTATTATCCTGGCGAGACGAACGTCCGCATGGCCGACGTCGTGATTGTGAACAAGGTCGACACAGCGACGCCCCAGAACGTGGAGCTCGTGAAGCAGAACGTCCGGACCCTGAATCCCGACGCGGTGATTGTCGAGGCCGCCTCGCCGATCACGGCCGTGGACAAGGAGCCCGTCCGAGGGAAGCGGGCCTTGGTGATTGAGGACGGGCCGACACTGACCCATGGCGGGATGTCGTACGGCGCGGGCTACATCGCGGCGGAGCGGTTTGGAGCCGCGGAGATTGTCGATCCGAAGCCCTACGCAGTCGGGTCGATCAAGGAGACCTTCAAGAAGTATCCGAATGCGGGGAAGGTTCTGCCCGCGATGGGATACGGGCCGAGGCAGATCAAGGAGCTGGACGAGACGATCGACGCGGTCCCGTGCGACGTCGTCGTCAGCGGGACGCCGATCGACCTCGGGCGGGTCCTCACGACGAACAAGCCCATCGTCCAGGTGCGGTACGAGCTCGACGAGATCGGCCATCCGAACCTCGAGGACGTCCTCAGGGAATGGGAGCTCATCTGAACGGCTTGAGTCCCTGAGCCTCCGATGCCGATTGCGGGCCGCCCGCATCGGGCCGCGACCCGCATGTTTATTCCTGCGTTTCCTATCTCTACCACGGGCGGGAGCAGCATGGTCTCGAAGATTGCGGTCATCGGTGCGGGCGAGATGGGCCACGGGATCGCGGAGCTTGCGGCCCTCCATGGCTATGACGTGGCGATGCGAGACATCAAGCCGGAGTACCTCGACAAGGGGATGGAGCGGATTCGGTGGTCCCTCGACAAGCTCGTGGAGAAGGCGCAGATCACGCGGGAGAAGGCGGACGAGGCGCTCGGACGGATCCGCGCGACCCTGGACGTGAAGGAGGCCCTCCGCGACGCGGACTTTGCGATCGAAGCCGTCTTCGAGGACCTCGAGCTCAAGAAGAAGGTCTTCCGCGAGCTCGACGAGAGTGCGCCGGAAAAGACGATCCTCGCGTCGAACACGAGCGCGATCCCGATTACGAACATGGCCTTGGCGACGAAGCGGCCGCAGAAGGTCGTCGGGATGCATTTCTTCAACCCGCCGATGCTCATGCAACTCATCGAGGTCATTCGAGCGGACACGACGAACGACGCGACGCTGCAGGCGGCCGTCGACCTTGCGAAGTCCCTCGGCAAGACCGTCGTGGTCGTGCGGAAGGACGTCCCGGGATTCATCACGACGCGCGTGCTCGGGCCCTATTTCGAGGAGGCGGCATGGATTCATGAGGAGGAGGGCGTCCCGATCGAGACGATCGATGCCGCGATGCGTTTCCGTGCGGGCTTCCCGATGGGGCCGTTCGAGCTCGCCGACCAGGTCGGGATCGATGTCCTCTTCCACCTGATCGAGAACTCCAACCACCCCATGCCGAAAGGGGTCCAGCGGCTGTACGCCGAGCGGAAGTTCGGACGCAAGACGGGGGAAGGCTTCTACGGGTACAAGGAGGGGCGGCCGAAGCTCACGCCGGACATGGGGCAGGCCTTTGATCCGATCCGGATTCTCGCGCCGATGATCAACGAAGCCGCTCAGCTCGTGGGGATGGGCGTCGCCAGCCCCGCGGAGATCGACGAGGCGATGCGCCTTGGGACCGCCTTCCCGAAGGGCCCGCTCGCGACGGCGGACGACCTCGGGGTGGACCGCGTTGTCCAGGCGCTGCGGGATGCGAAACGAGCGAAGGTGTCGAAGGTCCTAGAGGACATGGTATCCCAAGGGCAGCTTGGGGCGAAGTCGGGCAAGGGCTTCTACGATCACGTTCCCTCGACGGGAGGCCCGGCCTTTGAGACGATCCTCGTCTCCACGGACGTCGAGCGCCGCGTCGCTACCGTGACAATCAACCGCCCCGACCGTCTCAACACCCTGAGCCCGCAGGTGTTCGACGAACTCGACCGGGCCCTGCAGGAGCTTGCGAAGGACGACAACGTTCGGTGCGTCGTCCTCACGGGCGCGGGGGAGCGCTCCTTCAGCGCGGGGGCGGATCTCACGGCCTTCAGCGACATCTCGAAGGCGTTCAAGGTGTGGCGGTTCTCCCGACGCGCGGAGGAAGTGATGAACCGGCTCGCGAACTTCCCGAAGCCCACGGTGGCCGCGCTGAACGGCTACGCGTACGGCGGTGGGCTCGAGATGGCGCTCGCGTGTGACTTTCGGATCGCCGCGCGCAGGGCGAAGGTCGGGCAGACCGAGATCTCCCTGGCCCTCGTCCCGGGCGCCGGGGGAAGCCAGCGCCTCGTGCGGACCGTCGGGATCGCGAAGGCGAAGGAGCTTGTGATGTTCGGGAGCCGCTTGACCGCGGACGAGGCGGCGGGGATCGGGTTGCTCACGAAGGTCGTTGACAACGAGGCCTTCGAGGCAGAGGTCCGTGGATTCTCGGAAAAGCTCGCGAAGGGCCCGCCCGTGGCGATGCAGCTCGCGAAGACCCTCTTGAATCGTAGCAGCGACGTGCCGATCGACGCCGCGGTCGAGATGGAAGCGATCGCGTTCG
>Ga0209172_10000637_pt1 | contig 93134 bp, 95 predicted proteins | sample LarsenN4metaG_FD_184113 | JGI IMG/M metagenome (GOLD analysis project Ga0209172, IMG submission 184113) | Hot spring sediment bacterial and archeal communities from British Columbia, Canada, to study Microbial Dark Matter (Phase II) - Larsen... ... | reverse complement strand
CTCCCTCGTTGCAAGCACAACAAGAGAGAACGACACCGGGAGGTCCGGTGCCAAGTGGGATCGCGCTTCGTCGTCCAGGCCGCCGAGCAGACCGCCCACCCCTATCGCGGTCCGCGCAGGCGGCCGGGTACTACCTCAGATCGCTGTACTCAAATCGGTGAACAGCCCAAAAAACTTCATGAACGCCGAGGGCCGGTAATTTCGATCCCCGCTCGACCCGGGGCCTTCACTTTCGAAGGTGGCTCGCTGTAAGTGATTGATTGCCTATGGAGCCGGCGGTCAGACTCGAACTGACGACCTGCTGATTACGAATCACCAGCAGGCGAAAGTGGATGGACGTTCACAGACGCCGATAGACGATTTCCCGCCTGATTCCGTCTATCGGCGTCCAGCACTTTCGCCCCGCGTCCACCGGCTAGGCTGTCAAATTGGCTGTACGAAAGTCAGCCCATGTGACGGCGGCGTTGTCCTGATCCGCGCCGCCACGTGGCGCAAGTGGTCGCCTCACTTGCGGCAGTTGATTCCGGCGTCGGCGAGCGTTGGCCTGCCGTTTTCCTACTTGGTCTAATCCTGCCGAGTCGGAAGAATTAACGCGCGGGCGTCACGACTGGGCGGACATCGGCGGCCCCGCGCACGAGCGCGCGACATCTGTCGCACACCGACGCGCGGGCGTCACGACTGGGCGGACATCGGCGGCCCCGCGCACGAGCGCGCGACATCTGTCGCACACCGCGGCGAGAGTTGGAACAGCTTCGGGTCCGCGTTCGACCCGATCCTGATACTGGTTCGCCTGATACTGGTTCGAACCTGGAGGTTTCGCGAGTCCCACCGTCTCACGCGGCGCCGCGATCAGCTCTGGGTGTGGATCTCATTGTGAGCATTCCGACGGGATTTCGGCCGAGAATTCCGACCGGCGGGGGGCCTCTGGGGCCCTTCCGGCGCGACTTTCGGCCGAAAAACGGCAACCCTTCGTCAGATGATCACAATGAGAGGCAGACCCTCAGCTCTCCGACGAAACCTCATTGGTCTTACTATGTGGTTTCTCGCGCTGGCGCGCGTGCCAGACGCCGAATTCGAGCACTTGTGGCGCATATGCGCCACTGGACGATTCACCACACGCTGAACCAGCACAGTTACAAGAACAACCCGGCGCAAATGCGCCACCAGTCGCTCCGGCCCCAGTCTCAGACAACGTTGCAAAGGTGACACGCGCTGCGACCATCGAGGCGAAGCGCGAACAAAAGAAAGACGCGCGGCGGGGGGCGGCTGGCGTGGCCGCCCTGCGGCGATTTGGGAGGGGGGCGCTACTCCCCTCCGTGCCCGGCCGGTGATGCGCGCCTGCGGGCCGCTGGACGCGCCTGGCGTGGGGCGTGTCGATACCAGCTTCGGCGAGCGTCGGACGATCAACTTGGGTCCGTTCCGGACCTAAGTCCGTACGCTTGCCCTGAGCTAGTCCCACTGTCTCCTTTTGAGCCGCAATCAACTCCCCGACGCGCCGCTCGGCGCGCATGCGGATCTCGGCAGCGTCGATCTCGAGTTGCGTGTTCCGTCGCCTGCTTCGCATACGCGCTTTGGCGCCGGCTGCGCGCGCGCCTGCGTGAATCAGGTGCGTGTGGTCCGGCCGCGTTGGAGCCGCGAGATGGACCGCGTTCGGGGCCGCGGCCGGACCGGCGATGCGTGCCCCGAAGACCGACCCGCTAGCTGCGCACCCCCGTCAGCACGCAGAAGTGCTGCGGTATCGCCAGCATCACATCGGCGCGGAGATAGGCCCGAATCCAGACCTGCATCCGCTCGACCGCATCCCCCGCCCCGCGGAACGCCTCGATCCGGAACGACGTCCGAATGCCGAAAATCAACTTCGTCCAGTCTGCGACATACACCTCGGTGCAATCGTTCGAGGTGCCGACTGTGAGATTGGTTGGGATCTGATTGGTGACGTGTGCGGCGAGCTGCTCCACCAGCGGCGGCCGCGGCAGCGGCAGGTTCTGGCTGTCCTTGAGTTTCGCGAGCGCGACCGCTGTCCGCGACGGCAGGAGGTACGCGTTCGGACTGCCGTTCTGCGCGAGCACGTCGCCGACGGCATCGATGATCGGATCGTAGTTGTCGATCGTGGCGCCGTTGCCGGCGCCGAGCTCGCGAATGGTGACGCCATGACTGGCCCAGTTCCGGATGCCGAGCGGCGCCAGCCCGCCGGTGCCGCGCAGCGCCGCCAGGTCGAGCGCCAGCCCCAACTGCTGCCCGATCTCATGGTCGATGATGCGCAGGCTCTCCGGCTTGGCGTCCTCGAATAGCTCGATACTGAGCTTGACCAGCATGGGCAGCGTGCGCGCCGACAGCGTCAGCGTGCCGAACTCCATGGAGGACTCGCTCATCGGGGCGTTCTCGCCTTTCCATTGCGGCATGTCGCTGCTGATCAGGCGCGGGACGGTCACCGACTCGGTCTCCATCGGCACCGTGCGCGCGCCCGCCTGGATGACGCGCGCGGCGTTGCGCGCCCGGTCGATGACCTCGGTCGCCAGCACCGGCGGCACCAGGAAGCCCGCGCTCGGTCCGTCTGCTTCGCTCAGCGCGCGGCGCTCGGCCTCGGTCAGCTCGCCTCCGCCCATCACCATCCGACGCAGGATGCGCCCGAGGCACAGATCGCCGTCGCGCACGTCGCTGTAGTCGTCACCCCACACCGGCCCGCGCCGCCGCGCGACCGAGGCCATGCGCTGGTCGGGCCGCAGGAGCATCGTGGTCTCGCGCGATGACTCGTCGAGCCGGGGGAGGCTGCGCGCGATCGTATCGGGCAGCCGCGCCTGGCGGTCGATCTCGTTTGTCACGCGGTCGATCCAGGGCTTGAGATCGCGGGCCGCCGCTGTCAGACGATCGAAGTCGCGCTGCTCGCTGGCCAGCAGGCCGCGACTCGCGGCCGAAGCCTTGTCGTGAATGGCACGCGCCGCGGCCACGTCGGCCTCGCGGCGCGTGCGCAACAGGTCTAGCACCCGCCGGGCGGTGCCGTCGCCGGCGTAGGCGTGGTCCTCCACGCCCTCCACCAGGCTCCGCAGGTCGGTCAGGGACAGCGCGGCCGCCCCCTGCTGCTCGCCGCGCGCGAGCAGCGCGATGAATGCGTCTCTTGTCATAAACCCAATCCTTCAGCGGCCCCACGCGGCCGGACGAGCCGGGCGCACGACCAGGGCCGTGTGTCGTTGTGTGATGGCTTGCGGCCGCGGCGCGGTCACGCCAGCCGGTGTGCGTCGCGCGTCGGAGACGGCCGCGACCGACCATGACAGGGCCCGTCCGTGGCGGCGCCAGCAGACCAGGCAACGACCCGCCCACGGTGCGCCAGGCGGAGCCCGCACGGCACCCGGACGGGGAGAGGGTGTGGCTATTTTACCACAGCCTCAATGCGACAGGGCGTCCGTGGACACGGCCATCGACGGCACCACCAGGCCGAACGCGGCGCTCGACGGATCGATGACGACGGTCGCTTCCGTCGCGCGCGTCCCGTCGCCCTCGACGCGACCGAGGACGAGCACGCCGTCCCGCTCGTCGAGGACGATCCGCGTCCGGCCGACCAGGCGCGCCAGCATGGCCGCCCCGTCGCACCCCTCCGCGACCGTCACCGCGACAATCAGGCGCCGCAACGCCTCGAGCGCCGCCTGCGTCTCGACCGGATACCGGTGCTGTCCGGCGGTCGTCGTCCACTCCACAACCGATACGCTCATGATGTCCCTCCGCCAGTGGTGACCCGCGGCCAGCGGGATCGCCACGCCGCGGCCACCGCCGGATCCTCGAACTGCCGCCCCCACGGCTCCCCGATCCCCCGGCTCGCCGCCAGCGCGATCAGCGCCTCGCGGTGCGCCGCCCACAGCGCCGGCAGGTCGTACGCCGCCTCATCGAACTCGAGGAAGGGGTCGTACTCCGGCGTGCCCGCGCCGGGCGCCGTGTGCCCCAGCAGCAGCCAGTCCACCAGCTCGGGCCGCAGAGCCGGCCCCGGCGGCCGTCGTCGTCGCATCGCCATGTCAGTCGTCCTCCTCCCGCGCCGGGCTCGTCAGGTGCAGCAGGCGCAGGGCGGCGTGCAGCTGCCGCACCGCCGCCTGCTCGATGGCCAGCGCCGGATGCCCGGCCGTGCGGCCGTGCGCGTCCGTCACGAGCAGGCCCTCGCGCGCCACCACGGCCCGCGCCTCCAGGCGCCGGCTCACGGCCTCCGCGGCCGTCCGCACAATCGCCCGCTCCGCGGCGCCGAAGTCGTACTCGCCATAGAGCGCCACGACGAAGGCGCGGCCGGCCTCGTCGAGCCCGTCCACCAGGTCCGCCGGCGGCTCCCGGTCGTCCGCCGGCGCCCCGCCCGCCACCGCCTGCAGCACCGCCGCGCGCCCGCCCGGCGGCAACGGCCCGTGCCGATCCGGGCGATACGTCCCCGCCAGCACATGCGCCCACTGCGGCTTCGGGCGCCGGCCACTCCGTCCCTTTACGCCCGCCATGTCAGACCCCCGTCATTTTTTGCCGGCGCACACGTGGAGCCGGCGCGCGGTCTCGGTAGCCCTACCCGCCAGAGTTTTGATCCCCCCTCTCCGGCCAGGCTCGGCGCCGGCGCCTGCTCGGGCGGCGCGGGCGCCGGCCCTGAACGTCAAGCGACAGGTCGCGCACGTAACAGATCGTGACGGCTTCATGTGCCTCCCATTGCCTCGTAACCGCGGGTTGCTTTCCTGACAGTCCAGCCGTCTAAAAGTGTCTATTTTAGACGCCAACTGTGGCTCAGAAGCCACACCTGCCCGCGTCCACGGCCTATTTGGGCCTATTTATGCTCAGAGCCCGAGGACAGTAGGCGCCGGCCCACGCTCGCCGACGCCGGACGCAGCCCCACCCCGCGCCAGGCGCGTCCAGCGGCCCGCAGGCGCGCATCGCCGGCCGGGCACGTAGGGGAGTAGCGCCCCCTGTGGCTGTGGCGCCACACGCGCCCCGGCGACCGCCCGCCCGCGGGCATACGTCACGCCCGACGCGCACCGGTGCGACCACTGCCAGGCATAGCCCGCGTGCGCGATGGCCCGCGGCGCCGGCTCCGGCAGCGGCAGCCGATACGCAATCCGGCCGCTGGGTAGCTGCAGGAGTGCCAGCCGTGCGCCGCCTGTCGTCGTGTGGCCACCAGTCATGCTCTCACCCTAATTTGGAAATTCGGAAATTTCGCGGCCCCCTGTCCCACCTGTCGTGTCGTCGGCACCCTTATAGGTGTGCCGACAACGACGACACCCTCGTCGGGCCGTCAAGGCGACATCATGCCGACACCCCCGACACCCCTGTGAGTTCCCAGAATTTAGCCTGTCCGGTTAAGCCCTGCGACGTGACGAGGCCGCGCTTTTCGAGGTCGTTGAGTGTCGTGGAGACGGTCTGCCGCGTCAGTCCGTGGCCGTGCTTCTGCTTGATCCAGTCCACCAGCGACACCGCCGTGGACGCGCCGAGCGCCGTCAGAGCCGCTATGAGCTTTCGGGCGGCTGGCGAGAGATCATCCTGGCCCCCGTCGCGATCCACAACGGTGGTGGCAGTCTCGACGTGGAGCGGGGAGTTGAGGTCGTCTGGATTGTCAGCCCAGATGCGCCGGTAGACGCGCAGGCATTGATCGGGGATCTCGCCGCCGATGATCTCGAGCTCGGTCACGACGGACGTGGCGGCGGTGGTGATGTCCCGGCTGCGCGATTTGACCGTCGCGCTGATTAAGACGCGGCCCCATTCAGCTGGGCCCGCGCCCGTGATACGACCCGCGCCGCCGCCCGCCTTCCGATTGAAGTGCGTCACGACAAACAGCGCGGAGTTGGCCGGCTGGCAGATCGCCTGAATGGTTTCCAGTGTCTCGCCCATCGCGTACAAGTCCGCGCCCTTGGCGCCGCGCGCGGAGAGATAGAGCGGATCGAGCGTCGTCAGCCGCGGACGCACAGCGTCAATCATGCGCCGGATCGCCGTGAGGTGCGCCGCGTTGTTCAGATGTGGCGCACGCGCGCAGACGTGGATCGGCAGGTCGTCGAGCGGGATGCCGCGCGCTTCAGCAACGGCCCGCAGCCGGCGAAGAATGTTCGCCTCGCCGCCTTCGCCGACGAACATCAGCACCGGGCCGGGCGACTCGACAGGGACGCATCCCAGAAACGGAGTGCCTGATGCGGTCGACACCACGGCGTCGGTGGTCGTCCACGTCTTCTGCGCCTTCATTTCGGCCGCATGAACGCCGTAGTCGCCTTCAGGCCACATGCCTTTCAGCAGATAGCGCCGAGGCCCTCGCGCCGCCACGCGGGCCGCCAATTCGCGCACCGTCAAGAACTCCAGCGGAGAGGCCGACGTGATCAGATTCGGCGGATGCCCCTCGCACGACTCGCGCCCGCACGTCTCGCACGCGGTCGGATCGGCGCCCCAGGCGTCCGCATCGTCGTCAGGTGCGACAGCGGCCGGCGCATCCGGCGGCGTCATCGCAGCGCCCCCAGCGGCTCGGTGCCGTATCGCTCGGCGTGCCGCACCTTCTCGGCGATCCACGCGCGCGTCCACCCCGGACGCCCGCCGGCCCACTCCCAGAGCAGCCTCTCGGCCTCACCCGCCGGCAGGCCGAAGCCGCGCACCAATCGGCACGCGGCGTACAGCGTGTCTCGGTCGCTGCCGCTGCCGATGATGGGCCGTGGCAGCGCCGCCAGGTAGCGGCGGGCGCGGACCATCAGATCCCCGGTGGGCGGTGACGCGCGACGTGTCGCGCGTGTGCGTCGCTCGTGGTCCGGCCGCGCCAGCCAGCCTGGCCAGAACACTGGCACGCGCGAGCGGGGCGCGGTCCAGTCGCCGGCCAGTCTGTACACGGCGCCCGAGCGGTGGACCGACGGCGGCGCAATGACATACCCGCCGTCGCCGCGCAGATCGAGCGCCAGCCGACCATCGCCGGCATCGATACGCGCCCGATTCGGCACGCGCGCCTCGGGCGTGCGGTAGTAGAGGTGATAGCCACGCGAGGTCCGAACCTGCCACGGTGTGTACGTCAGTCGGCGCGTGGCCCAGCGCACGGCCTCGGGCGCGTCCGCGTCGACCACGACGATGCCGGACACCGCGCCCGTCACGATCGCGAGGTTCATCGGCGCGCCGCCGAACCACGCGCGGATCTCGTCCTCGGTCGGCAACCGCGTCTGGTAGTCCCTCCAGGCGATCGCCGGCACCTTGCCGTCACCGATACGTCCCGGCTCCACGCCAGGGCGCGGCGGAGGCACCGGGATCACGCTGAGGCCGAGATGCAGGAACGCGAGCGCCTGATCGAGTGCCGCGCTCATGATCGATCTCCTGCTGGCGCATTCCAGCGGTACTCACTGATCGTGTATCGGCCGTCCTTGCGCTGGCGGTTCTCGATGTCCATGAACCAGGGCGCGCGCCGGCAATCAGAGATGCGCGTACGCCACCCCGCGTACCCGCAGGCATCGGCAAACACGCGCCCATCGATCCACTGTCCCGGCCGGGATCGGAAGATCGCCGCCGCCCGCGCTGCCATCGTGTGCGTCGGCTCCGACGTGGTGCTCGGCGTCTCGGTCGGCACCGGCTCGCTCGCCGTGGCGGCCGGATCGCCGTCGAAGAAGAACGGGGCGCAGCGGAACAGATCCGGCTGCCGCGTCATTGCGCCACCCTCTGACGCGATGCGCGCAGCCGTTCCGCGCGGGCCGCCTCATAGGCGCGGCGGGCGGCGAGCAGCACGCGATAGTCCTGCGCTAGCTGGCGCCAGCGCGTGGATCTGATGGGACGGGCGCCCGATGCGCCCTCGGTCGGCGGTGATACACTAGACATATCGTCCTCGCTACGCACGGCCCCCCGCCGTGCAAATCGACTCTCGACACCACAGCGGACCCCCGGCCGATTCAGCCCCGGCTAGGGGTCCGTACGCCTACGCCTCGGAGTCGCGCTCGGCGCGCGCCCGCGCGAGATCGCGTGTCTGCGCGACGAGCAGATCGCAGGCCTCAGCGGCGGTCATTGCGGGCCCCGCTGAGATTCGAGTTGCTCGGTGATCCACCGACGCAGTGCGTCGACGGGCACACGGATCGAGCCACCGACCTTGACCGAGGGCAGGACCCCCGCCGCGATCAGTTGGTAAGCGCGCGCCCGACTCACGCCGATGGCCTCGGCGGCTTCATGGGTGCGATACAGGAGCCGTTCTGTCATATGGACCGACCTCGTCTCAGGGTGACTAGCGGATATCGATCACTATTGACACACGGCGACTCGCTGTTGTCTAATTAAAACGCGTGACGAGACACACGTCGCGCAACAGGGAGGACGACATGTTTCTCGTGTCTGTGCAGGCGCAGACGGGCGCGGTGCAGGTCTCCTGGCCGCTGCAGCCGCCGTGGCGCGTGACGTGCGACGTCGTCGAGACGCCCGACGGTCGGCGCGTGATTGGGCGTCTCACACTGGACTGCGGGCCGGGGGTCGTCGACGGGACGGGCGTGACGGCGGGGCTCCTGCGGTCGGTCCGTCTCGGGCCGGCGCAGGCGTACCTCGCGCTGAACTGGCCGCGGCGGCGCGAGACGCCCCGCCGCGCGTCGAATCGCCGCGGACGGCCCGCGACCTTGACACCGCAGTTTTATCGCCGGGTGTGGGCCCGGTGGACGGCTCTTGTGGCCAGCGGGCATCGGCAGCCGGCCAAGGCGTTGGCTCGTGAGTTCCAGACGAGCCGCACGGCCATGCGGTCCATCCTGCGACGCATTCGGACCGGCATGCCGGAGATCACGCACCCGCGCAGCACACCACCACCACGGAGGGGCTATGGCACAGCGACGCGGAAAGGGTGAAGGCTCCGTCAGCCAACGGCCGGACGGGCGCTGGCAAGTGCAGGTCGACCTTGGTCGCGGTCTCGACGGCCGGCGTCGCCGCAAATACATGTACGCGGCCACGGAACGCGACGCGATCGCGGAACTGAAACGGCTGCACGCGCGGACCGTTGCCGGCCACGTCCTCACCAGCAGCACGCCCACGGTCGGCTCGTATCTCAGCGACTGGTTCGAGACGAATTCCGACAGTTGGCGCCCGAGCACGCGCCGCAGCTATCGCGACGCGATCGATCGGTATCTCGTACCGGCCTTCGGGCCGGAGCGGCTCGAGCAGCTGACGCCGCTGGCGGTGCAACGCTGGCTAAACGAGCACCGGACACAGCACGGCGCCCGGCGCCGGATCACGCTGGCCCATGCGGTGCTTCGCTCGGCGCTCGCCGAGGCGGTACGCCTCCAGCTGGTGCCGTCGAACGCCGCCGCGCTCGTCAAGGTGCCGAAGCCCAAGCCGCGCCCGATCGTGCCGCTCGACGTCGACCAGGCGAAGGCGTTTCTCGCCGTCGCGAAGACGCACCGGCTCGGCGCGCTCTTCAGTGTGGCGCTCGCGTGCGGCTTGCGACTCGGCGAGGCGACGGGCCTGCGATGGGATGACATCGATCTCGGCAGCGGGGAAGTCCGCATCCGGCAGCAGCTACAGGTCGTCAAAGGTCAGCTGGTGCTGCAGGACTTGAAGACGGTGAAGAGCCGGCGCGCACTGATCCTGCCGAACGCCTGCCTCGAGGCCCTGAAGGAACACCGCGCGAAGCAGTTGCAGGAACGGCTGAAGGCCGGGCCACGGTGGGTCAACACCGGGCTCGTGTTCACGACCTACCGAACCTGTAGGGAAGGGAAGGGTGAGCAGCTCAAGGTAGGCGCCGGTCTGCATCCGCGCAACGTGACGCGCGTCCTCGATGCCTTGCTGAAGGCGGCGAAGCTGCCGCATGTCCGTTTCCACGATCTGCGGCACTCCGCGGCGAGTCTCTTGATTGCCGCTGGCGTCGAGCTCGCCGAAGTGTCGATGCTGCTCGGCCACAGCGAACTGCGCGTCACGATGGACTGCTACGCGCACCTGCAGCAGCAGACCGCGGCGAAGGCGGCGCGGCGCATGGATGCGGTCCTCGGGCTGTAGGCTGTCAGATTGGCTGTCAAATGGCTGTCAGCGCGATCGACGTGATGCGCGCCGTTCGATTTTGCTAAGGAATCTGGAGCCGGCGGTCAGACTCGAACTGACGACCTGCTGATTACGAATCAGCTGCTCTACCAACTGAGCTACGCCGGCGGCGACGGCAGCTCGATTCTAGCATGCCGGAGCCGGGCACTCAGGAACCAGGAATCAGGAATCAGGAATCAGGAATCAAGGCTAGGCTTCAGGATTCCGGTCTGACTTTCAGCGCTGCTTCCTCGAGCCTTGCCCATCGCTGACACCTGACACCCGATACCTGACTCCTGACACCTTTCCTGACACCTGATTCCTGACCTGATTCCTGACACCTGTTTCCTAATTCCTGATTCCTGACCGGGACGGAAAAAGGGCCACCCGAAGGTGGCCCCCAGGAGAGAGAGAGAGAAGAGGAAGGCCACCCGGAAGGTGGCCGCACGTTTTACTTGTGCGTCATCGGGACCTTCAGCTCGGCGAGCCGGGCCACCATGTCCTCGGCCGACGTTGCCGGCCGCACCTGCTTGTCGATGTAGGCGATCTTGCCGTCCTTGTTGATGTAGAACGTCCAGCGATTGGCCAGCTGGCCGTTGGGCATCAGCACGCCGTACTTCGTCGCCACTTCCTTGGTCGGATCGGCGAGCAGCGGGAAGTCGGCTTCCTTCTTGTCCACCACCGTCTGTCCGCCGCGGCCCTGCAGCGTGACGCTGGTGGCCTTCGCGAATTTGGTGTTGTCCTCGAGAGTATCGGTGCTCGCCATGAAATAGGCGACGTCGTACATCCGGATCTTGTCGCCGTTCTCCGCCAGCGACTTGCACTCGATCGTGCAGCCCTGCGTGAACGCTTTCGGGAACCAGGCGATGACAACCGCCTTCTTCCCTTTGAAGTCCGACAGCTTGTAGGTTTTGCCGTCAGACGCCTGCAGACTGAAGTCGGGCGCGGTGTCGCCCACCTTCAACTCGGTGGTCTGGGCCTTCACTCCCACTGCCAGGGCTGCTGCCAGCCCAATCGCCATCAATGCGCGCATTCACGAACCTCCCGGGCAAGGAGCCCCTTCCGGACCTCGGGGATGCAAATCGCCCTGAGTATACTGCCGTTCCCGTCATGCCGCACCCGCTCGTCAACCGGATCAGGCGCGATCTGGAAGCGGCCGCCGACCCCCGCCGTGCGCCGCAGATGCAAGCCTACATGAAATCGGCGATGCCGTATCGAGGCGTACCGGCGCCGATCCTGAAACGGCTCTGCCGTGAGGCCTTCGGTGCGCATCCGCTCCGCACCGCCGCCCAGTGGCAGGGCGTCGTCCTCGAGCTGTGGCGCGGCGCGCGCGTCCGCGAGGAGCGTTACGCGGCGGTGCTGCTGACACAGGCGCGCGTATCGCGGGTTCCAGACGATTTCGTCGATCCCGATGCTGGAGGAGATGATCGTCACCGGCGCCTGGTGGGACGTCGTCGACGCGCTCGCCTCGCACAACCTCGGCGATATCCTCCGCGCCGAGCCGCGCCGCATGAAGCCGTTGATGCGGCGCTGGGCGCGCGATCCCGACATGTGGAAGCGGCGCGCCGCGATTCTCTGTCAGCTGGGATTCAAGAAGGACACGGATCTCGAGCTGCTGTACGACTGCATCGAGCCGAACCTCCTGCCCCTTCGCCTCGGTCGAACGCCGGTTCACGCATGGCGGACGAGTTCTTCATCCGCAAGGCGATCGGCTGGGCGCTGCGGCAGTACGCGTGGACGGATCCGAAGGAGGTCCGGCGCTACGTGCGGGCAAACGGCCACCGGTTGAGCGCTCTGAGCGTGCGCGAGGCCCTGAAGAACATCTGACCCGACGTCCACCGGCCCGCCTTGTGCGGCGGCCGGATCACGCCGTGAACAGCTCGCTCCTGACGCGCGCCCGCTCGCGATCGATCTGATCGGGCGTGGCCCCCAGCCGGCGGAGAACAGCCTCGGTCATGGCCATCGCCACCTCGCCCTCGCCGGCGAACACCTCTTCGGCCCCGGCGCTGCGCAGGCCGGGCACGTCGCGGAGATAGTTGCCGCGGACGAAGATGTGGACCTTCGGATTGATGGCGCGGGCGCCTTTGATCACGTCGGGCGAGCCGGTATCAGCGCCGCTGACGATGAGCGTGGCCGCATGCGGCAGGCCGGCGTGCACCAGCGTGTCGGGATGGCGCGCGTCTCCGTGCACCGCCGACACGCCCTGATCGCGGAGGGCGCGCACGTTGTCGATGTTCAGGTCGACGACGGTCGGCGAGATGCCGTTCTCGCGAAGCAGGCGCGTCACCGTCCGCCCGGTCGGGCCGTAGCCGATGACGATCGCGCGGGCGTCGGGATCGAGCGACGAGGCGGCGCCGATCTCCATCGTCTCGTCGCCGATCCCGGCGCTCATCGTGGTGCGTGCACGCCGCTTCGCCACCCACCGATCGATCGGGTCGATCGCGGCGAACGCCAGCGGGTTGAGGGTGATCGAGATGATCGCGGCCAGGACGACGATGTCCATCGCCTCGGCGGGGAGGATCCCCAGGTCGCGCGACAGTGTGACCAGGATGAAGGAGAACTCGCCGATCTGCGCCAGCGCGACCGAGACGGTCAACGTGGTGCGCAGCGGGTACCGCATCAGCCATGTCACGAGCGCGGCGGTCAGCGGCTTGCCGATGAGCACGATGGCCAGCGCCGCGGCCGCGAATGCCGGCGAGTCGGCGACGCTGGCCGGGCGCAGGAGCATGCCCACGGACACGAAGAACAGCACCGCGAACGCATCGCGCATCGGCAGCGCGTCGGTCGCCGCCCGCAGACTGTAATCGGACGTGCCGACGATCATGCCGGCGAGAAAGGCGCCGAGCGCCATCGAAACCCCGAATACCGACGCGGAACCGACGGCCAGCCCGATCGCCACGGCCAGCACGGTCAACGTGAACAGCTCGCGCGACCTCGTCGCGGCGACTCGATCGAGCACCATCGGGATGACGCGGCGGCCGACGACGGCGGCGACGGCGATCAGGCCCGCCACCTTGAGCATCGTGAGGCCGAGCGACGTGGCGAGGCCGGCGCCCGATGCGCCGTCCGCCAGCGCGGGCAGCACGACCAGGACGAGCACCGTGAACAGGTCCTCCACGACCAGCCAGCCGACCGCGATGTGCCCGGCCGGGGTGTGCAGCTGACGGAAGTCCGAGAGCACGCGAATCAGCACGACCGTGCTCGCCACCGACAGCGTCAGACCGAACACCACGGCCGCCGGCCACGACCAGCCGAGAAGATGCGCCGCGATGGCACCCAGGGCCGTTGCCACGGCGCTCTGCGCGATGGCGCCCGGGACCGCGATGCGGCGCACGGCCAGCAGCTCGTCGAGATGAAACTGCAGGCCCACGCCGAACATGAGCAGGATGACGCCGACTTCGGCGAACTGTTCGGCGATTTCCGTGTCGGCCACCATGCCCGGCGTGTTCGGCCCGACGATGACGCCTGCCAGGAGGTAGCCGACGATGGGCGAGAGACCGATGCGCTGTGTGAAGTAGCCGAAGACGAGTGCCGCGACGAAGCCGCTGGCCAGGGTGAGAACGAGACCGGTTTCGTGCATTGGTGCGTCGATCGTATCTGGTTCGTCGTTCTTGGTTCCTGGTTGATGGTTCGTAGTTGATGCTCGGGTGGCCGGCCGCCGACGCCGTAAAGCCCGGAGGCGGCTCAGCAGCCTGGCCTGTGGCCTCGAAGCGCGACGTCGTGAGCCGGTCTCTGGTGGTTCTGCACATTCTCAGGCGAGGGGGACATCCCATGTCTGAGCATGTGCGCGAGCACCGGAGTCTGCTGGCGGCTGTGGAGAAGCGGCTGCTCATCAAGATCGCAGGCCATCTGCCGCCGTCGATTCATTCGGACCACCTGACGCTGCTCGCACTGGCTGCAATGGCACTGGCGGGTCTGGGGTTCTGGCTGGCGCGATTCGACAGCGTCTGGCTCTGGGTGGTCGTCGGCGCGCTCGCACTCAACTGGTTCGGCGACAGCCTCGACGGGACGCTGGCCCGCCTGCGCCGCGTCGAGCGGCCCCGCTACGGCTTCTACGTCGATCACGTCGTCGACATCGTCGGCATCACGTTCCTGCTGACCGGGCTCGCGTGCTCGGGGTTCATGACGCCCGTCATCGCGCTGTCGGTGCTGGTCGCGTATCTGCTGGTCTCGGGCGAGGTGTTCCTCGCGACCGCGGTGCGCGGTGTGTTTCGCCTGTCGTTTGCCGGGATCGGGCCGACGGAGCTGCGCATCGTGCTGGCGATCGGCGCCATCGCGCTGCGCGGCGATCCGCACGTCGACCTTGGCGCATTCGGCCGGGCGCCGCTGTTCGACGTCGGCGGCGTCGCGGCAATCGCCGGCCTGCTCGTCGCGCTCGGATGCGCGGTGGCCGCCAACACCCGCGCGCTGGCGCGCCTGGAGCCGCGCCGGCGGCCGGACCAGGCCCACGGCAATGAGACGGTTGCGGGCGCGTCCTGGGCGCGCAGCGGCTTTGCGGAAAGGCGGACGCGGTAGTACGATTTCCGTTTAGGCTTCCTGGAGAATTCGCCGCCGTGGGGACGCCCGACGCCAGACCGCCGCAGAAGGTTCGAAGTCCGCTCGTCGTGCGCGGCGCGCGGACCCACAACCTCAAGAACATCGACGTCACGCTGCCGGCCGGCAAGCTGATCGTCATCACCGGCGTCAGCGGCTCCGGCAAGTCGTCGCTCGCCTTCGACACGATCTACGCCGAGGGGCAGCGGCGGTACGTCGAGTCGCTGTCCGCGTACGCGAGGCAGTTCCTCGAGCGGATGGAGAAGCCCGACGTCGACCGCATCGACGGGATCTGTCCGGCGATTGCCATCCGCCAGAAGAACAGCGTCCGCAATCCGCGCTCGACGGTGGGGACGACCACCGAGATCCACGACTACATGCGCCTGCTGTTCGCGCGCGTCGGCCGGACCTTCTGCCGGCAGTGCGGGCAGGAAGTGATCCGCGAGACGGCGGAAGTCGTGGCCAGACGGCTGGGCGACCTCCCGGCCGGGACGCGCCTGCTCCTGGGGTTCTCGCTTCCGGTCGTGGCGATGGCGGCCCCCAGGGCCAACGCCGACGCCGACAACGGCGACGAACACGAGACCGAGGTCGAGCTGCCGCTGACCGACCCGATCACCGAGATGATCGACGGTCTGCGGCGTCGCGGCTACGCACGCCTCCTCGTCGACGGCCGCGCCGTCTCCCTGGACGAGGTCGATCCCGCGGCGCTGAAGGGGCGGACGACGCTCGAAGTCGTCGTCGATCGGCTGCGCATCGAAGGCGACCTGCGGAGCCGCCTGACCGACTCGATCGAGACGAGCTATCGGGAGGGTGGCGGCGCCGCCTTCGCCGTGAACGCCGACACCGGCGAGCGGATGGAGTTCTCGGAGCGATTCGAGTGCCGCGCCTGCGGCATCGCCTACGAGACGCCGCAGCCACGGTTGTTCTCCTTCAACAATCCGTTCGGCGCCTGCCCGACCTGCCACGGGTTCGGCAACATCATCGAGCTCGACATGGATCTGGTCGTCCCGGACCCGTCCAAGTCGATCAACCAGGGCGCGATCGAGCCGTGGAGCAAGCCCCACTATCGTGCGCAGCTCGCCGAGCTGAAGCGCGCGGCGCGCAAGAAGGGCATCCGGTTCGATGTGCCCTGGCGCGATCTCACCGACGAGGAGCGCAGGTTCGTCGTCGAAGGGGGCGGAGACTACGACGGCATCCGCGGGTTCTTCCGCTGGCTCGAGCGCAAGAAATACAAGGTGCACGTGCGCGTGTTCCTGAGCCGTTATCGGGGCTATCTCGCGTGCCCCGACTGCGGCGGCGCGCGGCTGCGGCGCGAGGCGCGGAACGTCCGCGTCGGGGGACGGACGATCGACGAGGTATCGGCGCTGACGGTCGTCGACGCGCAGAAGTTCTTCGCCGAGCTGCAGCTCACCGCGAAGGAGGCGGCGGTCGCCGACAAGGTGCTGCGCGAAATCCGACGCCGGCTCGCGTTCCTGAGCGACGTCGGGCTCGATTACCTGACGCTGGATCGCCTGTCCTCGACGCTCTCGGGCGGGGAGTCGCAGCGCATCAACCTCGCGACGTCGCTGGGCTCGGCGCTGGTCGGCACGTTGTACGTCCTCGACGAGCCGTCGATCGGCCTGCACGTGCGCGACAACCAGCGGCTGATCGACATCCTCCGGCAGCTTCGCGATCAGGGCAACACGGTGCTCGTCGTCGAGCACGACGAAGACATGGTCCGCGTCGCCGATCACATCGTCGACATCGGGCTCGGCGCGGGCGAGCAGGGCGGGCGCGTCGTCTACTCGGGCGATATGGCCGGGCTGCTGCAGGAGACGCGCTCGCTGACCGCGAAGTACCTGCGGAACGAGCTGGCGATCCCCGTGCCGTCGCCGCGGCGGCGCGGGACCGGGCAGAAGATCCGGCTCACCGGCGCCTCCGAGCACAACCTGAAGGACATCGACGTCGAGATCCCGCTGAACACGCTCACCTGCGTCACCGGCGTGAGCGGATCGGGGAAGTCGACGCTGGTGCACGACGTCCTCTATGCGGCGATCAAGCGCGCGAAGGGCGACTGGGATCGCCGCGTCGGCGCGTACCGGGATCTCACCGGGCTGGAGTACATCACCGACGTCGCGCTCGTCGACCAGACGCCGATCGGCCGGACGCCGCGTTCGAACCCGGTCACCTATCTGAAGGCCTTCGACCCGATTCGCGAGCTGTTCTCGCTGACCAAGGACGCGAAGGCACGGGGGCTGACGGCAAGCCACTTCTCGTTCAACGTGCCGGGCGGACGCTGCGAAGCCTGCATGGGCGAAGGCGAGGTGCGCGTCGAGATGCAGTTCCTCGCCGACGTTTTCGTGCCCTGCGATCAGTGCGACGGCAAGCGTTTCAAGCCGCAGGTGCTCGAGGTCCGCTACCGCGGCAAGTCGGTGCATCAGGTGCTCGAGATGACCGTGCGCGAGGCGCTGACGTTCTTCAGCCAGTCGCCGAAGGTGCTGCGCCGTCTGCAGGTCCTCGACGAGATCGGCCTCGGCTACCTGCGCCTCGGCCAGCCGGCGACGACGCTGTCGGGCGGGGAGGCGCAGCGCATCAAGATTGCGGCGCATCTCGCGTCGTTCGGCGGCGAGCGCGTGCTGTATATTCTCGACGAGCCGACGACCGGGCTGCACTTCGACGACATCGCCAAGCTGCTCGCGGCGTTCCGCAAGCTGGTCGAGGCCGGACACTCGCTGCTGGTGATCGAGCACAACCTCGACGTGATCAAGACCGCCGACTACGTCATCGATCTTGGTCCGGAAGGGGGCGAAGCCGGCGGCCGGGTGGTCGCCGCCGGAACGCCTGAGCAGGTGGCGCAGGTCGAGGAGTCACACACCGGCCGGGCGCTGCGTCTGGCGCTGGCGACAGGGCGTTCCAACGCCTACGCGGCTCGCTGATTCGCCGACACCCATGTCACTCTCCGATGCGGCCCTGACGCTCGACCGTGGTCCTGCGCCCGCGGTTCCGCTTGCCCGCTCGTTCTTCGATCGCCCGACGCTCGACGTCACGGCCGATCTGATTGGCAAGGTTCTCGTGCACCGCACCCGCGCCGGGATCGCCGCCGGCATGATCGTCGAGGCCGAAGCCTACATCGGCGAGGACGATCCGGCGTGCCACGCCGCACCGGGGCCCACGAAGCGCAACGCGCCGTTGTACGGCCCGCCGGGGATTGCGTACGTCTATTTGAACTACGGCATGCATTACCTGGTGAATGCCGTGACGGAAGCGGAAGGGGCGCCGGCGGCGGTGCTCATTCGGGCGCTCGAACCGCTCGACGGCATCCCGTTGATGCGGCGGCGACGAGCCAACGGGAAGCCCCTTCGCGAGTCCGATCTCTGTCGCGGCCCCGGCAATCTCACCAGGGCGCTCGGCATCACGCTCAGGGAGAACAGGCTCGATCTCACCGGCAGCCGGTTGTGGATTGAAGACCGCGGGTTTTCGCCGGAGAGCCTCAGTTGGGGCCCCCGAGTCGGCATCACACGCGGCGCCGACCGTCCGTGGCGGTGCTGGGCAACGGGCCACCCGTCGGTGTCGGGCCGGCGGAAGGGCTTGTAGTACATTGAAGATCCTGGATCTTCGATTGGTGATTCCTTGTTGATTGGTGATTGGCAACGAATCACGAGCCAGGGTTCATCAATGACCTGAGCGGTCAGCATGGGAAAGACACTCTTGCAGAAGGTGTGGGATCTCCACACCGTTCGACAGCTGCCGACGGGGCAGACCCAGCTCTTCATCGGTCTGCACCTGGTGCACGAGGTGACGTCGCCGCAGGCGTTCGACGAGCTGCGCGCGCGCGGCTGGACGGTGGCGCGCCCCGATCGCACGTTCGCGACGACGGATCACATCATTCCGACGGCCAACCGGCAGCGTCCGTTTCTCGACGTCATGGCCGAGGACATGCTGGCTTCGCTCGAGCGCAACGTCCGTGACTTCGGCATCCGCTTCGCCGGGCTCGACGATGAGCGTCAGGGGATCGTCCACGTCATCGGCCCCGAGCTGGGCCTCACGCAGCCGGCGATGACGATCGCCTGCGGCGACAGCCACACGTCGACGCACGGCGCGTTCGGCGCAGTGGCCTTCGGCATCGGCACCTCGCAGGTGCGCGACGTGCTCGCGTCGCAGTGCCTGGCGATGGAGCCGATGAAGGTCCGCCGCATCCGGGTCACCGGCCATCTGCCGAAGGGCGTCTACGCCAAGGATGTGATCCTGACGATCATCCAGCGCCTCGGTGTCCGCGGCGGCACCGGCTATGCCTACGAGTACGCCGGCGATGCCGTCGGGCGCATGTCGATGGACGAGCGCATGACGATCTGCAACATGTCGATCGAGGGCGGCGCGCGCGTTGGCTACGTCAACCCGGACGAGACGACGTTCGAGTACATGAAGGGGCGTCCGTTCGCGCCCTCCGGCGAGGCGTTCGAGCGGGCGAAGGCCTGGTGGCGGTCGATGGCCTCTGATCGCGACGCCGCGTACGACGACGACGTGGAGATGCGGGCCGAGGAGTTCATGCCCGTCGTGACCTGGGGCGTGAACCCGGGCCAGTCGATCGGGATCGAGGGCCGCGTGCCGTCGCCCGACGAGGCCGGCGGCGACCGGCAGGCGGTCAGCGACGCGCTCGACTACATGGGCCTGCGGCCCGGACAGCCGATCGCGGGTCTGAAGGTGGACGTGGCGTTCATCGGCTCGTGCACCAACGGCCGTCTCTCCGATCTGCGCGAGGCGGCGCGCATCGTCCGCGGCCGGCGCGTGGCGCCGCATGTCAAGGCGCTCGTCGTGCCCGGGTCGGTGGCGGTCGGGCGCCAGGCGGAAAAAGAGGGGCTGGCCGATATCTTCCGCGAGGCGGGATTCGAGTGGCGCGGCGCGGGCTGCTCGATGTGTCTCGGCATGAACCCCGACAAGCTCGAAGGCCGGCAGCTGTGCGCGTCCTCGTCGAACCGCAATTTCAAGGGGCGGCAGGGGAGTCCGACCGGACGCACGCTGCTGATGAGCCCGGCAATGGTGGCCGCCGCCGCCCTGGCCGGCGAGGTCATCGACGTGCGAAAGGTCGTCGACCAGCCAGTGGGCTGAGGCGTGCCGGCTGGTTGCAGTTTCTTCTGGCGCGCTCCGCGCGCCTGAACCGTCATGCGAATGGACAACATCATGAGAATCGCGGGTTCGGGGGCCGCATAACGGCCCTATGCGAAAGATCACGAGCGTGTCCGGCCGCGGCGTGCCGGTACGCGGCAACGATATCGACACCGATCGGATCATGCCGGCGCGGTTCCTGCGCGCCATCACCTTTGCCGGCCTGGAAAAGCACGTGTTCGAGGACGACCGCAAGGCCGGCGGCGCTCCTCCGTTCAACCGGCACCCGTTCGACGTGTCCAGCTTCCAGGGCGCGTCGATCCTCGTGGTGAACGCCAACTTCGGCTGCGGCTCATCCCGCGAGCACGCCCCGCAGGGGCTGTATCGCTGGGGCATCAGGGCGATCGTCGGGGAATCGTTCGCCGAGATCTTCTTCGGCAACTCGACGATGATCGGCCTGCCCTGCGTGACGGCGCCTCCGGAGGACGTGGCGAAGCTGCAGGACCTCATCGAGCGGAATCCGGAGACGCAGATTCAGATCGATCTGACCGCCGGCACGCTCGTCGCGGGCGATCTGCGCGCCGCCATCTCGATTCCGCCCAAGGTCCGCGAGGCGCTGGTGACCGGCGCCTGGGACACGACCGGCCTGCTGCTCGATCGGTACGAAGAGGTCGATGCGGCGGCGAAGCGGTTGCCTTACGTCAGCGGTTTTTGAAGGCTGACCGATAGCGGACGGTCCGAAGGACCGGCTTACGCGGACACCTCGCGCTTCCGTGCCTCCAGGCTCGCCTTGGCCGGATGCTTGTCCTCCAGCGCGGCGAGGAACGCCGCCGAGGCGTGCGAGCGCTCTCCGGTCTTGCGGAAGATCAACCGCACCTGACGACGGAGCCGGATCTCGGGCATGGCGAGCGCGACCAGGTCGCCGCGGGCGATCTCCGACTCCGCGCATCGGCGGGGCAGCAGCGCCACGCCCATCTGCATGGCGACGGCGCGCTTGATGCCTTCGAGGCTCGGCAGCGAGACCAGGATGTTGGCCGGGATGTGATGCTGCTCGAAGAGCCGCAGGACGCGGTCGCGGACGTGCGACGGATCGTTGTGGGCGATCACCGTCTGCCGGGCGCATTCCGACAGGGTGACCTCCTTGCTGTGGGCGAGCGGGTGCGCGGGATGCACCAGCATCACCAGCTCGTCCTGGCCGAGCACCACCGTGCCGAGACCCGGTTCGGCGGGCTGAAAGGTGAGGACCCCGAAATCCAGGCTGCCCTGTGCGACCTCGGCGCCGACCTGGCGCGCCGGAATGCGCCGCACGTCGACGTGCACGAGGGGATGCGCCTGCCGGAACTTTGCGATGATCGGCAGTACCACGTGGACCGAGGCCTCGTTGGCGCCAATCAGGACCCGTCCGCGGCGCAGGTCGCGGAGATCACGGACGGCGCTTTCGGCCTCCTCCGACAGCCGCAGCAGGCGCTCGGCGTAGTCGCGCAGCAGGCGGCCGGCTTCGGTCAGCGAGGCGTCCTTGGTGGCGCGGTCGAACAGCCGCTCGCCCACCGACTCCTCGAGACGGCGGACGGCCTGGCTCACCGCCGGCTGCGTCCGATGCAGCTTCATCGCCGCCCGCGAGAAGCTGCGTTCGGCGGCGACCTTCAAAAATACGCGTAATTCGCTGAGTTCCACGACGGTTAGACGGCTGGCTGAGGCCGATAGTATATAAGGGTTCCTGATTCAAGCAGAATGATTATCATTTTGACTTTCGGCCGAGGGGTCGCGTTTACTGGCACAGGGGGGGAGTTTCCACAATGGGGCAGGACCACGTCCGCATCTTCGACACGACGCTCCGCGACGGCGAGCAGGCGCCCGGATTTTCACTCCGGCCGGCTGAGAAGCTGCAGCTGGCGCGTCAGATCGATGCCCTTGGCGTGGACATCATCGAGGCCGGCTTCCCGATCTCCTCGCCGGCCGATGCCGAGTCCGTCCGTCAGATCGCGACCGAGATTCGCCGGCCGATCATCGCCTGTCTGGCCCGCTGCCACCGCGCCGATCTCGAGCGCGCCGCGTGGGCGATCAAGCCGGCGGCGCAGGGCCGCATCCACACGTTCATCGCGACCTCGGATCTGCACCTGCAGGTGAAGCTGCGCATGACGCGCGAGCAGTGCCTGGAGGCCGCCGTCGAGTCGGTGCGCTACGCGCGGCAGCACACCTACGACGTGCAGTTCTCCGCCGAGGACGCCACGCGCAGCGATTTCGACTTCCTGTGCCGCATCGTCGAAGCGGTGATCAAGGCGGGGGCGACGACAATCAACCTGCCCGATACCGTCGGCTACGCGACGCCGGACGAGACGAAGGAGTTCTTCCGCCGCATCCGCGAGCGGGTCCCGCACCCCGACACCGTCGTGTTCAGCACGCACTGCCACGACGACCTCGGGCTGGCCGTCGCCAACTCGCTCGCGGCGGTGCAGGGCGGGGCGCGTCAGGTCGAGTGCACGACCAACGGCATCGGCGAGCGCGCGGGCAACGCCGCGCTCGAAGAGATCGTGATGGCGATGAAGATTCGCTCCGATCGGATGCCGTACACGACCAACATCGAGACCCGGCAGATCTACCCGACCAGCGAGCTCCTGTCGAAGCTGACCGGCCAGGGCGTCCAGGTGAACAAGGCCATCGTCGGCCGCAACGCGTTCGCGCACGAAGCCGGCATCCACCAGGACGGCATGCTCAAGGATCGGCGGACCTACGAGATCATGCGGGCCGAGGACGTCGGCGCGCCGTGGAATCCGCTGGTGCTCGGCAAGCACTCAGGCCGGCACGCGGTCCAGCGCCGCTGCGCCGAGCTGGGCTTTACCGTCGAGGGCGAGGAATTGATCGAGGTGTACCGCGCCCTGATGGCGATTGCCGACGACCGCAAGGTCCTGACCGATCAGGACGTGCGCGCGACGATCGTCGCGCTGCGCTCGGAGCAGCCGGCTGCCGCGCACCACGAAACGATCGATCCGTTCGATACGCCCTCGGCCGCCGCGCATCATCCGATCCACGAATCGGGATACGGCCACGGGGTCTGACAAATCACTGAGGTTTCGGAGCGGGTGGTGCCGGCGGGAGCGGCATCCCGGGCATCTTGATCCCGCGCTCGCGGAAGACCTTTGCCGCCCGCTTCCGTAGCTCGCGTCCGACCAGCCACTGCTTCAGCGGCACCGTCTTGATGCGGCCCTTGACGACCACCTGCGTGACCTCGAACGCCTCGACGCCGTAGATCTCCAGCGGCGCCAGGATGTGTACGCGGAACGCCGGATCCTCGAGCAGGGACGCGCCGGCGGTGGTCAGCGCCTCGATCACGCGCTCGGGATCCTCGTCCCACGGCACGCTGACGGAAATCACGGAATAGCCGAAGTCCTTCGACTTGTTGGCCAGCGTCTTCACCTCGCCGTTAGGGAAGACGTGCACCGTCCCTTCCTCGTCGCGCAGCACGATCGTCCGCAGGTTGACGGACTCGACCAGGCCTGCCGTGCCGTTGACCACGGCCACGTCGCCGACACGCACCTGGTCTTCGAGGATGAGGAAGAACCCTGAGATCACGTCGCGGACCAGCGTCTGCGCGCCGAAGCCGACGGCCAGACCGGCAATGCCCGCGCCGGTGAGCGCCGGCGTGATGTCGACGCCGAGCTGGCGCAGCGCGGTCAGGCTGGCAATGACAATGACGACCGTCGCCAGCGTGTTCTGGAGCAGATTGCCGATCGTCTGCGCCCGCTTCGTCCGCTCGACGACGTCCATGCCGGTGCCCGACGACATCTCGTGCACGAGCTGACGGGTGGCGATCGATCCGATGCGGACGATGACGTAGGCGGCGGCGGCGATCAGGGCGATCTGCACGCCTACGGCGAGCAGCCATTCGGTGAAGGCCTGGGAGTCGCGCGCGAAGAACGGGCGGTAGCCGGCCAGCCGCAGCGCCGGAACCGCCACGATGATGGAAATGGCGAAGAACAGCAGCCAGCGCAGCACCGGAAGCGGACTGCCGACGAGCGTCCGCCCGTGCGCTTCAGGAACGATGCCGCGGAGCCAGCGCTCGATCCGTCTGGCGATGAACGCCGTGATGGCGTAAGCGGCGACGAGCGCCAGCGCCAGCGCGAGGCTCAGCTCGGGCCAGTTCGAGGGCATCGCAGCGCGAGTTTACCGTGTCGCCAGGCGGACGATCTCGACCTGCAGATCGATGCGCCGGCCTTCGCGGATCACGCCGACGACCGCAGTGCTGCCGATACGGGCATCCGAGACGAGGCGCCAGAGATGCCCGGGGTCCTCGACCTGGGTGCCGTTGAACGACACGACCACGTCGAGCGGCCGGATGCCGGCCCTGGCGGCCGACGAGGATCGACTGAGCTGGTAGACGAGCGCCCCCCTGGTGTCGGGCAGATTGAGCTCGTTGGCGATTCGCGTCGTGATCGGCACGATCTGCACCGGTCCGATCGACCCGCGCCGCACTTCCTGGTACTGCTGCAGATCGTTCACGACCCGCCTGGCCAGATTGCTGGAGACGGCAAAGCCGATCCCCTGATACCCGCCGCTCTGGCTGAAGATGACGGTGTTGATGCCGACCAGCTCGCCGCGGCTGTTCACCAGCGCGCCGCCGGAGTTGCCGGGATTGATGGCGGCGTCGGTCTGGATGAAATCTTCATAGGTGGACACACCGAGGTTGGTCCGGCCGAGCGCCGACACGATGCCCAGCGACACCGACTGGTTGAGCTGGTAGGGATTGCCGATCGCGAGCACCCACTCGGCGACCTTCAGCTTCGAGGAGTCGCCCCACGGCATGGTGGGCAGATCGCGGGCGTTGACCTTCAGCAGTGCGAGATCCGTCGCCGGATCGGTGCCCACCACCTGCGCCGGCATCTCGCGCTTGTCGTGCAGCGCCACCGTGACGTCGAGCTGCTCGATGCTCACCGGCCGGGCCTCGCCGGTGACGACGTGATTGTTCGTCAGGATGTAGCCGTCGGGGCTGACGATGACGCCCGAGCCCAGGCTGTTCTCGACGCCTCGGCGCGTGCCGAAGAAGTCGTCGAAGCCGCCGAACAGGCTGAAGAAGGGGTCGCGGATCTGGCGGCGGACGACCTGCGTGGCCGAGATATTGACCACGGCCGGAATGGTCCGCTCGGCGATGCGGCTGAAGTCGGTCAGCGTGCCGCCGGCGACGGGGCCGGGCGCGGTGACGGCCGGCCGCGCCTGTGTCTGCGACTGCGCGCCCGCTTCCGTGGCGTCGCGAATCGCGCCGGCGACCAGGAGCCCGGCGGCAAAGCACGCGAACATGATCAGGACGGAAGTGATTCGTCGAGACATGAGGGGCTCGCTAGCCGGAGATCGGGATGCGGCGCCCACCGCCCTCGGGCGCCTTCGGGCAGGTAATGGTCAGCACGCCGTCGCGAAGGTCGGCGGTGATGCGATCGCCGTTGACCGGAATCGGGAGGTGGAACGTGCGGCTGAACGCGCCATGCCCGCGCTCGACGCGATGGTACTGTTCACTGGCGCGTTCGCGGCGTACACCCGCCACGGTGAGCCGGCCGTCGTCGTGGACCGAGATGGTGAGGTCCTCGCGCTCGACGCCGGGCAGCTCCGCCATGACGACGTAGGCGTCGGCCGTCTCGAGCAGATCGACTGGTGGATTCCAACCGGCGGGACCCGGCGCGAACCGGTCCAGACGCTGCTGGATGGCAAGCAAATCCCGGATTGGATCCCATCTGGCAAACGCCATGGGAAGGATCGTACCCCAGGAGTCGGCAATCGGGAATCGGGAATCGTTGTGCTACGATCTCGAGGATGTCCCCAACCCGAATATGGCATCTATACAAGCTACACGTCTGAAAAAGGGGATGCTCATCAATCTCGAGCAGAACCTGTACCGGGTCCTCGAGGTTCACCACGTCACCCCCGGCAACCTGCGCGGGTTCGTCCGCGTGAAGCTGCGCAACATCCGCAACGGGACGTTGTCGGATCAGAAGCTGCGGTCGGAGGATTCGATCGAGCGCGCCACGCTGGACGAGCGCGAGATGCAGTATCTGTATCACGAGGGCGACCTGTATCACTTCATGGATACGTCGACCTACGAGCAGATCCAGATGTCGAGCGAGGTCCTGGGCGATTCGGTGAACTACCTGAAGCCGGAGATGACGATCCAGGTCGAGTTCTACGGCGAGGAACCGGTCGGCATCGAGCTGCCGCAGACGGTGGATTTGAAGGTCACCGACACCGTGCCCGGTATCAAGGGGGCCACGGCCAGCGCGCAGGTCAAACCGGCGACGCTCGAGACGGGGCTGGTCGTCCAGGTGCCGCCCTTCGTGAACGCCGGCGACATGGTGCGCGTGAACACCGAGACCGGCGAATATCTCTCGCGAGCGTAGACACCGGACAGGGCCCGATCCACAATGCGCTGACCCGGCGCAGGCTCGAGACGGGCATTCCGGTCGAGCCTGCGTCATCGAGCAGTGGTCGTCGCCATGGACGTTGTCAGACAGCCTGTTCAGGGCTGGATTGAAGTCATCGTCGGGAGCATGTTCAGCGGCAAGAGCGAGGAGCTGATCCGTCGCCTGCGCCGCGCCCGGATCGCCCGGCAGAAGGTGCAGATCTTCAAGCCGTCGATCGACACCCGCTACGCCGACGACTACATCGTCTCGCACGGCGAGATGCGGATCGAGTCCTGCCCGGTCGAGGGATCGCGGCAGCTGCTCGAGGCCGTGGCTCCGGACACCGAGGTCGTCGGGATCGACGAGGGGCAGTTCTTCGATCAGGACCTTCCGGCCGTGTGCAGCACCCTCGCCGATCGCGGCATGCGCGTCATCGTCGCCGGCCTGGACCAGGACTATCTGGGCAAGCCATTCGAGCCGATGCCGCAGCTGCTGGCCATCGCCGAGTTCATCACCAAGACGCACGCGATCTGCATGGTGTGCGGCAATCCGGCCAATCACACCCAGCGGCTCGTCGCCAGCGAGGACCGCGTGCTGCTCGGCGCGCACGGGATGTACGAAGCGCGCTGCCGGCGGTGCTTCGATCCGCTGCTCGCCCGCGAGCGTCCCGCTGCTGCCGCCGCCGAGGCGGGGGCCGTAGCGGTCGCGCCGAAGCCGAAAGTGTAGGCACACCAGCAGGACGCCCAGCGGCCGATGACCACGGACGCTCTGATTCCTTCGTTCGCGTGGTTGGCGCCGCGGGTGCTGCTGCTGTTCGGCATCGGCTTCCTCCTCGCCAACCTCAAGCTGGCCCGCGAGCTGTGGCGGTATCACCGCCGCAAGCGCTCGGCGCTGCTCGTCTGGCCGCGGCCGAAGCCGCGCTATTACCGCATGAATTTGCTGATCGGCGTCGTGCTCGGGTTGCTGCTGGCGGCCGAGATCCTGCTGCGGCGGCCGGCGTACTCGCTGTTCGGCGAGGCGATGATGTTCATCTATTACGTCGGCCTCTTTCCGCCGGCGACGCGCATCGCCCGGGGGTTCTACCAGGACGGGGTGTGGTCCGATACCGGGTTCATGCCGTGGGCGGAGATTTCGGCCGTGTCGTGGCGGGACGACGGCCCGGTGACGCTGATGCTGGTTTCACACGGAAAAAGCATCGCCCGGCGGCTGGAAGTGCCCGGCCCGCAGTATGGCGAAGCACGCCGCGTCCTGCTCGATCGTGTGAAAGCCCACGATATCCACATGGGCGGAGCGGGCCTCAACCTCGGCACACGCGAGGAAGGCGATTCGATTTAACTGTTATCCGGTGAGGGCATTTCACCGATATGATGGGCGTCTATGGCAGTGAGACCTACCTGGAAGGGCTACCTGAAGGTCAGCCTCGTGACCATCCCGGTCCGCGTCTATCCCGCCACCGAGTCGGCCGCCACGATCTCGTTCAATCAGCTCCACGCCGAGTGCAAGACCCGCATTCAGCAGAAGCGCTGGTGTCCGAAGTGTGACCGCGAGGTGCCGAACAGCGAGCTCGCCAAGGGCTACGAATACGAAAAGGGCCACTACGTCATCGTGACGGACGAGGACATCCAGAAGGTCCGCGTCGAGTCGACCCGCGTGATCGACCTGCAGCAGTTCACCGACGAGACCTCGATCGATCCGATCTACGTGGATCGCGCCTACTACCTGGCGCCGGACGGTCCGATGGCGGGGTCGGCGTTCTCGGTGATGCGCGAGGGCATGGCGGGGAAGGCGGGCATCGGCAAGGTCGCCCTCTACGGGCGCGAGTATCTCGTCGCCATCCGGCCGCAGAAGAAGGGCCTGGTGATGTACACGCTGCATCACGATGCCGAGATTCGCAGCATCGACCAGATCGAGGAGCTGAGCTCGCTGCCCGCCAAGGTGAAGCCGGAGGAGATGAAGCTGGCCAGGCAGGTGATCTCGACCTTCGAGGGCGAGCTGAACCTGAAGGACTACAAGGACGAATACCGGGAAGGGCTTCGGCAGATCATCGACGCCAAGATCGCGGGCGAGGAGATCGTCGCTCCCGAGGTGCAGGAGCCGCCGAAGGTGGTCGATCTGATGGAGGCCCTGCGGCGCAGTCTGGACGCCGTGAGCGTCGACAAGAAGAAGGCGGCCAAGGCCGAGGTCAAGCCGGCGGCCAAGGCCAAGGCGGCGGGTGGCGCGCGGAAGCGGAAAGTCGGCTGAGGTGCCCGCCTGAAGCGCCCGAGGCGACTGCGCGCGAGCCGCTACAGTCCCAGGCGCTTGCGCTCGGACAGGATCAGGTTGTACTCCGCCGTGCGCTTCCACACGCGGTTGGACATCTCCGTCAGCTGCACCGCTTTCAGCCCGTAGTACAGAAAGACCCCGCCGATCAGGCTGACGAGGGAGTAGCGCAGGATGGTCACGCCGCTCTCCCCAAGCCTCGATGTCAGCGACCCGAACAGCATGAACAGCCCGACGCCGGCCGCCGCGAGCATCGGGCCGGTCACGGTCCGGACGCCCCATGAGGCGACGCGGGATTCCTTCTCCATCAGCGACCCGATGGTCTGCAGCCGGTCGATGGCGGCCTTGACGGAGGCGGTGTCGCGGGCGAGCAGGACGTCGCGGAGCGAGACCTGGGCCCGGCAGGCATTGGCCACCCGGCCGTCGCCCCGCCACCACGACGGGCCCTTGACCCGCACGCGGCAGTCGGGGAACCGCTCGCTCAGCATGGCGAGCAGCCGCTGATGCGAGGCGGACGAGTTCTCGCCCCAGGTCGAGACCGTGTCCACCTCGATGCGCTTGCACGCCGGGAGGAAGACGAGCTCGTGCAGATCGCCGGACGCGGCGTCCTGGATGTAGGCGGCAGCGTGCGGCGGCACGCGCTCGTGGAGCATCGCCTCGTGGTCGAGGCAGGGCAGGATCGGGATCGGCGGGGCCGGATCGAGCGTCAGACGATACAGCTTGATCGCGAGGACGGGGCCGAACGGCCGCAGGGCATCGATCGCGCGTCGAGCGCTCTCGGAGTCGTTCACCGCAGGTATTCCCAGACCGCCATGCCCGACGCCGTCGGGTCGCGCAGCCAGTCGGGCGGCGTGAGCCAGATGAAGGCGAGGATGGCGATCACCCAGAGGTCGTAAGGCAGCGATCCCCGTTCGTCGCGCCAGAAGAACGCGCGCCAGAACACCCGCGTGATCGGATTCGAGCCGGCCGGGATGGGCTTTTGGTTCAGCACCAGGTAGGTATAGTGAATCCGGTTGGCGACGGTGACGATCGAGAGGATCAGGATGACCCACTGGACCGCCGCCATGCGCGGCGTGAACGGCGGAATCGGGGAGGGGAAGGCGCCGATCATGAAGAGCACGATGCGCTCGGGCCGCTCCATGAAGCCGACCTTGCACTTCTCGATCAGCGACTCGGCGCGGGCGCGCGCGTAGCTGGTCATGATCGAGAACATCATCGCCAGCGACGCCACCATCACGTAGTCGGTGCGGCGCAGGTCGGCGTAGAGGTAGATCAGGCCGAGGAACAGCGCGATGTCCGAGAACCGGTCGAGCGTGGAGTCCCAGAAGGCGCCGAAGCGCGAGACGGTGTTGGTGATGTGGGCCACCTTGCCGTCGATGAAATCGAAGATGTTGGCCACTATCATGATCAGGCCGGCCGTGACGAACTGGTTCAGGCCGAGCGCGATCGCGGCGCCAACGTTGATCAGGACGCCGATGAGCGTGAGGACGTTGGGGTGGATGCCAAGCGCGACGCTGGCGCGAATGATTGCGCGCAGCGGGTACATGCACACGGCTCCGATGAAGCCGGTGAACGTCATCGCTGGCTAGAATGGAGTGAGTTCATCGAGAAGGAACCAGTCATAGTAGATCATGGCCGTTCACGACCTCAAGGATCAGATCGCCCGCCTGCCCGAGCAGCCCGGCGTGTATCTCTGGGGCGACGCGCGCGGCGAGACGATCTACGTGGGAAAGGCGCGGTCGCTGCGCGACCGCGTGCGGAGCTATCTGGGCGCGTACGGCACCAGCCCGCGCCACGACGCGCTCCTCGACGACATCGCCCGCCTCGAGGTCATCGTCACCGACTCGGTGATGGAGGCGCTGGCCCTCGAGAACAATCTCATCAAGCAGCGGCGGCCCCGCTACAACATCCTGCTGCGCGATGACAAGAACTATCCCTTCTTGCGCCTGACCACCAGCGAGCCGTTCCCCCGGGTGCTGGTGGCCCGGTCGGTCGAGAACAACGCCGACTTCTACGCCGGGCCGTTCCTGCCCGCCAAGCTCGGTCGGCGGACGATGATGCTGGCGCACCGGCTGTTCGGGATCCGGTCGTGCAACGAGGTGATCACCGGGACGCGGCCGCGGCCGTGCCTCGAATACGACATCAAGCGCTGCCTGGCGCCGTGCGTGGCCGGGATCTGCTCGAAGGAGCGGTACGCCGAGGCGGTGGCCAGCACGCGGATGCTGCTCGAGGGCCGCAACGACGAGCTGATCGAGACGCTGCGCCGGCGCATGGAGGAGGCGGCGAGCGAGGAGCGCTTCGAGGAGGCGGCGCAGCTGCGCGACGCGATGCGGACCGTGCAGACACTGCGCGACCGCCAGCAGAAGGTGGCGACCGCCGGCCTGGGCGACCGCGACGTGTTCGGCATCAAGGTCGGCCCGAGCGGCAGCACGATCCAGGTGTTCCAGGTCCGCGGCGGCCGGGTGGTGGAGCGGATCGAGCTGAGCACCGATCCCGCGGCCGTGGGCGGCGACGACCGCGACGTGCTGCAGGCCGCGCTCGGGCAGTTCTACGAGGACCGCCCGCCGGCGCCGGAAATCAACCTGCCGGTCGCGATCGAAGACACCGAAGCGATGGAGGAGTGGCTCTCCAGCCGGGCCGGGCGCCGGGTTCGCATCGTCGTACCGCAGCGCGGCGACAAACGGGCGCTGGTCGACCTCGCGACGCGGAACGCCGAGCTGTCCTACCGGACGCGCTTCAACGAGATCACGGCCGCGCACTTCGACGCGCTCGAGACGCTGCGCGTCGAGCTGTCGCTGCCCGCCATCCCGCGGCGCATCGAGTGTTTCGACATCTCGACGATTCAAGGCAGCGAGACCGTCGCCTCGATGGTGGTGTGCGAGGACGGGCGGATGAAGCGGAGCGAGTATCGGAAGTTCCGGATACGCGGGCTGCGTTCTTCGAGCCGTGGGGTGCCGCCGGCGTCGGCTTCGGCGGGATTCGCCGAACCGGGCGTCCCCCGGTTCGGCTCGGATGACTTCGCCGCCATGCGCGAGGTGGTCCAGCGCCGCTATCGCGCGGTGCTCGAAGCCGGCGGCCCGTTCCCCGATCTCATCGTCATCGACGGCGGCAAGGGGCAGTTGTCAGCGGCGTACGAGGCCCTCGAGTCGATCGGCCTCGCCAACCTGGTGGCCGTCGGCATCGCCAAAAAAGAGGAGCTGCTCTACACGCGGGACCGGTCCGAGCCGCTGGCGCTGCCGGTGAACGATCCGGCGCTGCTGCTGATCCAGCGGATTCGCGACGAAGCCCACCGGTTCGCCGTCACGTTTCACCGCAAGGCACGGTCGATGCGCGACCTGCGGTCGGAGCTCGATTCGATCCCCGGCATCGGGAAGGGGCGGCGGCGCGCCCTCCTCACCACGTTCGGAAGCCTGGCCGGCGTTCGCCGGGCGACGCGCGAGGAGCTGACCTCGGTGGTCGGCAGCAAGGCGGCGTCCGCCATCATCGATTACTTCGCACGGTCGGCGTAGTACCCTCGTCCGCCTCCCAGTCCGGGCACTTTTCGCATTCGTCCTCGGTCACACCGCGCCGACGACCGGTGCGAACGCAGACCCAGAGGGGCTCGGGCTGCAGCGCTTCGCTCACGTTGGACAGGCGGAACCCCGGGCGGCTCCACCGGCAATCCCCGATCGTCTGCAGCGTGGCAACGGCAATGCGCGCCATGGTCGTTCTCCTCAGCTCGCCATCTCCAGATTGAAGCTCAGCGTGACAGTCAGCACGAACCGCTCGGGCTTGCCGTTCAACACCAGCGGCTCGTAGCGCCACTGCTTGACGGCCAGCACCGCCTCGCGATCGAGCAGCGGGTTGGCGCTGCGCAGGACCTTGATTTCGGCGACGGTCCCGTCACGGTCGACGATCGCTTCGAGGATCACGATCCCCTGCAGCCGGGCGTTGACCGCGGTCGGCGGATAGTAGGGCTCGACACGGTGAACGAGCTTCGGCGCCTGGATCTGCCCGCCGATGCGCACCGGCCCGCGTGGAGCAGGCGGCGGTGGCGGCGGAGGCGATGGTTCAGGCAGGCCGCCAACGACTCCACCCGCGATCCCGCCGGGAACGCCTCCTTCGACTCCGCCAGGAACACCTTCGTCGACGTACTCAGGGGCTGGCGGTTCGGGCTCGATTGCCTTCGGCTCCTCGACCGGTGCCGCAGGAGCCGTCGTCGGCGCCGGTCGTGGCTGCGCGACCGGCCTGGCTGCCGGGGGCCGCTGCGCGGGCGGCGGTGGCGGAGGCGGTGGCGGCGGAGGCGGAGGCGGAGCGACGAAGGCCATGATCGTCGGGATCTCGGGTATCTGCTCCGCGACGAAGAGAGCCGGCAGCACCAGAATCGCTGCGACGGCCAGGACCTGCACGATCGTCGACAACACGATCGGCAGCGTTGCGTGACTCGGAAGATGCCGTTCTTTCCCGGTGACGAGATCGAACATATCGCTCCTCCTCCGTTCTGGAGGAGCGGGGTGCAAGGGCGCGGCCATGCGGAGCGGTGCGCATAGTGCGCCTGCTCTGCAGAATGCAGCCATCCGCACCGCCGCCACGCGGGCTTCAGCGCGGACTATTCCGCAGCGCAGGGGAAACACACGCAAAGCAGCGGCGCACGACACCGAGAAATGGGCGGAGTTGACGCGGCGTTCGAGGGGTAAGGCCGTTGCTGCAGACGCGGGCACGGAGGAGCGCGATGTTGACGACGGAGCTGGCCCGCTCTGAACCGCGTGCGTTGATGCGGCGGGCAGTCCGCGATCTCGATCGGTTTTTCGAAACCGCCGACCGGCGCCTCCCATGCGCGTTCGAGGCCCGGGTTTTTCCGCGGCACCGCTGAAAACTCCGCGCCCATCCGCCCGCATCTCCAGCCACATCGCGGAGATGCTCCTGAATTCGAGCGGCGGCGAGCTGCTGAGATCTGGCGGCGGCCTTGCACGGAGCCGGCGCATGATGGATCTTCTTGCCTCGATCGAAAACACCGCCTTCGCGTCGTGGCTGCGAGAGTCGGGGTCGATCTGGGCCTATCCGGCCGTGCTCACGCTGCACACGCTCGGGCTTGGCGTGCTCGTTGGGGCGAGCTCGATGATCGACCTCCGGCTGCTGGGGGCCGCGCCGCAGATCCCGATTGAGCCGCTGCGCCGTCTGTTCCCGATCATGTGGGCGGGATTCTGGGTGAACGCGATCTCGGGCGTGCTGCTGTTCATGACCGACGCCACGACCAAGGGCACGACCACGATATTCCTCTCCAAGCTCGGCATCATCGTCATTGCCGTCCTCGTGCTGCGATCGATCCGCAGGGCCGTCTTTTCGCCCGGCGCGCCGAGCCGCATTTCGATGCGGGTGAAGGCGCTTGCCGCCGCATCGCTCGCGCTGTGGCTGGCGGCGATCGTCACCGGACGCTACATGGCCTACGTCTAGGACCGGGAGTGACGACCATGCCCGAAACCCTCGATGCGTTCACGATGTGGCTCAAGGCCACGGAGCTCTCCGAGGCGATTCGCAACAGCCAGTGGCTGTGGCCGGTGTGCGAGATCGCGCACTTCACCGGCCTGTCGCTGCTCGTCGGCGCGATCGGCTTCTTCGATCTGCGGCTGCTCGGTGCGTTCCGCGCGGTGCCGCTGCAGGCGGCGTGGTCGTTCATGCCCTGGGGCAAGCTGGGATTCGCCATTGCCGCGGTGACCGGCGTCATCTTCTTCGTGGGCGCGCCCGACCAGTACATCAACAACGTGGCGTTCTACGCCAAGCTCGCATTCCTCGTTCTCGCCGGCATTAACGCCGCCGTCTTCGAGCTGTTCTACAAGCGCGCACTCGCCACGAGCCCCGGCGCGGAGACGTCACCCGCACTTCGAACCATCGCGATCGTCTCGATCGTCTCCTGGTTCTTCGTCATCTACTGGGGCCGGATGCTGCCGTTCGTGGGCAACGCCTTCTGACTGGTTCTCTGCCGCTGACCTTCATGCCGCATGCACGCGAGCGGCGGCGCCGCCCACGGTCAGCACCGGGCACGGCGCCAGCCGGACCACGCGTTCGGCCACGCTGCCGATGATGAAGTGGGCGAGTCCCGTGCGTCCGTGTGTGCCCATCACGATGAGATCGGCCTGCACGGCCTTCGCATAGTCGACGATGGTCTGCGCCACGTGTCCCATGCGCACCGTCGCCACGATTGGCACCTCGCCGGCCGGGATCGCCGAGCGGCAGGCCTCGAGGCGCGCCGTGGCGTCTTCGAGCGCCTTCTGTCGCAGTCCCTCGATATCGGGCACGTAGACCTCGGAGCCCCATCCGCCCGAGGCGAAGGGATCCTCCACCACATGGAGCAGCTCGACGCACGCGCCAAGAGGCTTCGCCAGCGTGAGCGCGTACTCGATGGCACGATCGGCGTGCCTGCTGAAGTCCACGGGAACGACGATGCGAGCGATCTCAGTCATGGCGCGTCTCCTCGCTCTGGATGGAGCAGCGATCGTGCCAGCACTGCGGCGGCCGGATCGTGCGCGCGGATGCGAACGCGGGGGCGCCACTGCGGGAGTTTTCCCGCCGACTCGCGGCGAATGTCCACGCTCGATTAGTTTGTGCGCGTAATCTCGCCTGGCACGGCTGGGCCGAGCGGAGCTTCGATGGGGTGCTGGACAATCAGGAGTGGATGAAAGCCACGATCGGCAGGACCGTGGCGCGGATTTCCGCCAGACTTCCTCGACGGTAGCCACGCCAGGCCGGCCACCTCAGAGGCACTCGGCCTGGCGGTCAATCACTCATATTCGAGCTCGACGATCCTGTCCTGGCCGTCCCGCCGCACGAGCAGGAACACGCTGCATCCCGGTTGAAGGTGCTGCAGCGCGCGCTGCGCGTCAGCGGCGTCCCGGATCGGGTGCGTGTTGATCTTCCGAATCACGTCGCCGGGCTCGACCCCGGCCAACGCGGCGGCGCTTCCGTCCTCGACGAGGTCGACCATCGCTCCCTCGGAAACTCCGGTTCCCGGCTCGGGGTCCGCGAGAATGAGCCCGAACGGCGGGAGGTCCGTGTCGAGGTCGGGCCGGCGCGGCGACAAGGGGGCGCGCAGTTCCTCGATGATGACGTCGACGGTTTTCGGGCGGCCGTCACGGACGACCCGGACGCGCGCATTCGCACCGGGCGCTGCCTGCCACATGCGGGTCAGGACGTCATCGGCGGTCGCAACCGGCGCGCCGAAAAACTCGACGATGACGTCGCCGGGCCGGAGACCGGCCGTTTCGGCGGAAGATCCCCTGTCGACGGCCACGACCAGCGCCCCACCGGCGCGGTGCAGCCCGAGCGCCCTGGCGTCGTTGTCGTCGAGCGCTTCGTGGCGAAGCTGCACGCCGATCGTACCGCGCGCGACGCGGCCCGCTCGCAGCGCCGGCAGGATCGCTTTGACGCTGTTGATGGGAATCGCGAAAGCGATGCCCGTCTTGTCGCCGAGCCCGTCGGCGAGCGTGGCCAGGTTGATGCCGATGACCTCGCCGCGCGAGTTGAGCATCGGCCCACCGGAGCTCCCGGGATTGATCGAGGCATCGGTCTGAATCAACTTGTGCCACCGTCCCTCCCCGATGTCGATGCTCCTGCCGACGTAGCTCACCACGCCCACAGTCACCGAGTGCCCGAGCTGGTACGGATTGCCGATGGCCATCACCCAGTCGCCCGCCCGAAGTGAGTCGGAGTCGCCCAACGCGGCAACGGGAAGATTCGACGGCCCGTGTTCGAGCCGGATGACCGCGGTGTCCAGCACGGGGTCGCGTCCGACGACCGTGGCGCGATACGTCCGCGTGCTTTGATCGAACAGCCGGACCTCGATGACGGCAGCGTTCGCGACGACGTGATCGTTGGTGAGGATGTCGCCCTCGGGGCTGATGAGAAAGCCGGATGCGGCGGCATGGCGCGGCCGCGGTCCGCGTGGAATCGTGCGGCCGAAGAGGCGCTCGAACCATTCGGCTTCCTCGGATGCAGCAGAATCAACCCACGTCGTCGTCCTGATCGCTACCACGGCCGGGTTGTGCTCGCGGGCGACATCGCGAAAGACGTTGATGTCGGGGGAGGCCGGCGATTCGTGCCGTGTCTGAGCGCCGGGTGCGGCGCTCCATGCGAGAGTCAGCAATGCAACCGACAGGACAGAGCAGCGACCCGCGTTACGCATGTGCGCCTCCTTTACGGACGACAGCAGGGTCTGTGCCGTCGGCGGAGCTGGAAGGCGCGCGTTTTCGGCCGGATTCAGGCGGGATGCGGCGCGGCGGCGGGACGGGCGCGCGGGAATTCGCGCGCCGTTGCGGAATATCCCCGCGCGTTGTCCTGTCAGCGGGTCGTGAGAACCGGGCAGCGTGCCTGACGAACCACCTGCTGCGCCGTCGATCCGAACAGGAGCTGCGGAATGCCCAGGCCGTGCGCGCCGAGGACGATCAGATCGCTGTCGTCTTCTGCGGCAATACGCAGGATCTCGCGGTGCGACTTGCCGATGGCGACGATGGTATCGACCGATAAGCCCTTTTCGATGTTCTTGGGCACCAGGCTCTGCAGCTGCTCGGCACGCGCCTCGGCCGCGGCGGCGACGTAGGCGCCCAGGGTTCGTGTTTCGACTTCGCCGGCGTCCGACTCTGGAGCGGGTGTCACTTCAACCACGTGCGCCAGCTTCACCCTCGCGTTCGCATCCGCGGCGAGCAGGAGCGCGTATTCGAGGGCGCGCAGCGATTCTCTGGAGAAGTCGATCCCGCACAGGATTCGCGAGAAGAGCCGATCGGGCACAGGTGTCACCTCGCCAACCGGCGGCGCGACCGTCAGCACGGGGCACTTCGCTTTCCGTACGACGCGTTCGGTCACGGATCCGAGCAGCAGGCGGTCGACGCCCGAGCGGCCGTGGGTGCCCATGACGATCAGGTCGCTCGGAATCGCCTGCGCGCGCTCGAGGATCTCGGTGGCGGCGCCGCCCTCGCCGATTTCATAGCGGATCGATGCTCGCGCGCCGGTATCTTCTCCGACGAACCGCTGCATCGACGTGAGCAGGGCCTGGAGCTCGTCGGGCGTCGGCACCGTGACCGGAAGCAGCGGCCCCGGTGCGTAGGCGGTCGCCGGCGCCAGCGGGCACACGTGAAATGCCGTGATCGTCGACCCGAAGCGCCCGGCCAGCGCCACAGCGTAGTCGAGTGCGCGTCTCGATGGTTCTGAAAAGTCGATCGGACACAGGATCTGGCGAATCTCGATCATGACTGCACTCGCTGTTCACGGGCGAAATCCTGCAGTTGACGGCGGACGGCGTCGAAGGCCTGGTGGACCGCGGCGGTCAGATCCGGCGCCCCGTCTTCGGACGAGGCGCGGTGGCTGACGACGATGGGGGCGCTGCCGGGAACGCCGACGTCCACGACGACATGGAACTCGCGGCCGGTGCGCCGATGGCGATGAGGCATCTTGACCAGCACGCGGCACGACGTGATGCGCGGGTAGAACTGCTCCAGCCATGCCGCACGTTCGCGGATCGATGCGTCGACTGCATCCGAGTGGGGAAGTCCATCGAAGGTGATCTGCAGCGGAACGGGTGACATGACGTGCGCCTCTCGCCCGGCAAAGATGCACGCCTCGCGCCACGCTGCCTGAGGTCGGAACCACGGTCCGCAGCCGTTGGCGACTGCCCGCCATGGTGGACAAGTGCCCAGGTTCGCGGAAAAATCCGCTGCCCGAACTGGCACCGCTGCGTCTGGCAGCCACGCAGTGCCCATCGTGCCGGCCAGGGTGAATGGCCCGGTCCTTGCGCTCCAGGCAGTGAGGGCCATCATGTCATCCGCTGCTCACGTCTTCTTCTCTCATCTTAATTGGTCGGGCGCCACCGACGGCGGGACTCGTGATGTCGCCACGCTGAATCGCAATCTCGAGGTCACGTTGGACGGCACGATCGTTCCGATGTCGGCGGCGCCCGCATTCGGCGGGGATCCGCAGCGCGTCAATCCGGAACAGCTGTACGTTGCCGCGCTGTCGGCCTGCCACGCGTTGACGTTCCTCTTCCTCGCGGCGCGCGAACACCTGCTCGTCACGGGCTACGCCGACGATGCGGTGGGCGAGCTGGCGATGGTAGATGGCAAGCTGCGCATGGCGGTGGTGAAGCTGCGGCCGCAAATCACCCTCGATCCGTCCGCTGACGTCGATAAGGCGCGGATGCTGGTCGAGAAGGCGCATCGACAGTGCTTCATCGGCAACTCCGTGACCGCCCGCGTGGACGTCGAACCCGACATCACCTTCGCACCCGCGGCGGTGCCGGCCCACTGAGCCACCAACCCGCCTTCGCGCTCCGCGCTACGGCGGGCCAGGCCATGAACCACCAACACTGACAAGCTAAAAGAGCCGAACGTCGGGCCACCGCGCCGGCGACTCGATCGACGCACGCTCCAGGAGCAGCGTGGCTAGTTGGGTGATGTCCTCCAGGCATGAGCGTGCCGCCGTGATGGCGGGGGCGCGTACGGCATCGAGCGGGACGCCGTTCCGCGTTTCGATTTGCAGGTCGACGGCCTGCGGGATGTGGATGGGGTGTCCGATGCGGCTGACCAGCGTGCAGCTCGCGGCGGCGACTTCGGGAATCGTCGAGACGACCGTGCGCGCGATGCGTTGCGCGACGATGCTGTAGGTCTTGCCGACGTGGCTCACGATGTTCTTGCCGGCGGCCGCTTCGAGCGTCATGGGACGGCACGGCGTGATCAGCCCGCCTACCCGGTTGCCGCGCCCGGCCTGCCCATCGTCGCCGGCCTCGGCTGAAGTTCCCGTCACGGTCAGATAGAGACGCCCGCGTCCAGGTCGTCGGCGGTGTTGACGGCGACAGTGACCCTGGGCGCGATCTCCCGGGCGGTGCGTTCAGCGACATCGGCAATCGTCGCCCTGGCCGCGAGATAGTCCGAGGTGGTGCGCACGTGACGGTCGACGATCGCGCAGGCGATGGTCAGGGTGATCTGGTCGCCGCGGCGTACGCCCATTACCTTTGACGTCCTCGCCAATCATTGGATGAGCGGCAACTGTCGACGCGGCGGTCAGGGTCTCCTCGACCGCAAGGACGATGCGCTCCAGCGGACTGGGCGGGGCATAGCCGACGGCAATCGAGGCGTCGTTGGCCCGGGCCGGCTCGCGCCGGCGAGCGACGAGCGCGCTCAACGCGGCCGAGCCGGGCCTGACGAGGGATCGCACGCGCACGTGTCGATCGACGTTGATCGCGTGCAGGTTGGCGCGCAGCCAGGTGCGGCTCGTCTGTTCGGCGATGTCGGCCGCTGGAACCGGCACGCCGTCGATCTCCTGCGTCGCCCGGCCGCCGAGGTAGATCTCGAACGGCGCGACGACCTCGCCGCCGCCGAGACGAGGTGCGCTCGATCCCGCCGCCAGCAGGACCTTGTCGACGTTGTGGTGAAGGATGCTGCCGGTGCGCTCGTGATAGTAGCGGGAGAGCGCGATGCTGAAGGCCTCGGCCACCGCATCCGAGATCGAGTCGGGACGACCGCGTCCCTTGCGCTCGACCATCTCGACCTCGCGCAGGTCGGGACGCACGCTGGCCGGAGGGCTCGCTACGATCGGCGTTTCGAGGGTGTCTGCCATCGGCTGAACCTGCTCGCAAACCACGCGGCCCCGGAGCCGCGGCCGGCCGGGCGGCACGGCTACCACCACGCCAGTGATGCGCCCGCAGCGCCAACAAGGGCCAGCAGGGTTGCGCCGGCCACGCGGCGGAAGCTCGGACTGCCGAACAGCAGCACGACGGCCAGCTTCAGCACCGTGTTGGCCAGCACGCCGATGGCGATGGCAAGAGCCGCGGTTTCGAGCGACATATCCACCGCCACTCGCCGGGCCATCGAGATCGTGAGGGCATCGACGTCCGTGAGCCCGAGCACGGTCGACATCCCGACGATCCCGCGATCGCCCCAGAACCGCCCGGCGGCCCAGACGAGCATGAGGACGGCCTGGAAGATGAGCGCCATCTGCAGGGCGACGGAGAGCTGCAGCGGGTTCGACATCGGCTGACGGCTGTCGTCATGGCCCGTCCGACCGGCGCGCGCCGAGCCAGGTCATCGCGAATGCCAGCAGCGCGGGGAGCAGCAGATACGGCAGGAGATGCCGGAGCAGCGGGAGATTCAACACGGCGGTCGCGATCAGCACGCGCGGGTAGAGCATGGCGTTCGCGGCAACGGCGCCGAATGCGAGCGCCCGTTCCGACGACCCTTCACTGCGGCTGGTGCGCGCAAACGTGAACGTCACGCTCGTCGACGAGGCGAGGCCGCCAATCAGGCCGGTGGCGAGATAGCCGCGTCCCGGGCCGGCCACGCGCGACGCGAAGTAGCCGACGAAGCTCAACCCCGAGAAGAAAAGGACGAGCGCCCACAGCTCGCGAGGGCGAACACCGCCCATGGGGCCGTAGGGGCCTTCGGGAAGCAGCGGCAGCAGCACCAGCGCCATGACGCCGAACCGCGCCGCGGCGCGCAGGCCGACATCATCGATGCGTCTGACGAGCGCGTGCAGGCGCGACTTCTCGACGAGGAGCAGCGTCGTGACGGCGACGATACCCGACGCCAGTTGATGGCTGCCGGCTCCGGCGATGACACCGGCAGCGATCACCACGAGTGCCGCGACCTCGGTCGTCCCGTCGACGTCGTCCCACATGCGCGCGACATACGCGGCGGCGGTGATGGCGGCGGCGCCGGCGAGGAGCACAGCCGCGGGGAAGGTGAGGCCGGTTCGCCACAACCAGCCGGCCAGTCCGCCGAGACCGCCGAGCAGGGTGAAGGTGCGGACGCCGGCAAATCGGGCCGCGGCGCCCTCGGCATGTCCCGACCATTGCCGCTCGACGCCGACGGCGGTGCCGCCAATCGCAGCAATGAAGAGACCGAGGACGTCGACGGATCCGTTCACGCGAATGTGCTCCGTGCGCAGCGCATGCTCTTCGGTCGTGAAGCACATCGAATGCCCGGCCCACCGGCAGCACCGCAGCGCGGATTGCGAGCGCGCCGGGCGGAGTATTCCGCCGGCCGCGAAAAAATCACCCAGAGGCGATTCGACCGGATTCCAGCCGACCCCCGCCGGCACGCATCGCAGCCATTGGCACGGGTCGTTCATAGCTCTCATGCGATGGCGCGTCATCCCGACGCGCAGGGAGCATGGCCATGACGATCCTCGTAACGCCTCACACGTCGGGCCGGCACACGGTGACGTGGCTGGTGGCGATTGCAGTCGTCCTGGCCTCCAGCCACGCGTGGGCCCAGCCGGCCAATCGCAGCGAGTGGCAGCGCGGCACCACGCTCGGCGGGTTTGCCGGGATTTCGGCAGCGGATGGACGGATGCCGGCGCTGGGCACGGCGCTCGGCTGGGAAATCCATCCGAACCTGACCGTCGACGGGCGCGGGCTCTGGATGACCACTGATCCAGGCAACGACTTCTATGCGGCGCTCAATGCGCTCGTGACGCTGCGGCCGTTGGGGAATATCGTGCCATTCGCATTGGCCGGCGTCGGGATGTATCGCGCGACGGTCGATGCCGCCTCGGGCGCGGTCCCGGAGTTCTACGAGCGGCGTCTGAACGGACGTACGCGCGCGTCGTTCGAGGACGTGGCGCTGCCGCTTGGCGGTGGAGCCAATGTGTTCATCACGCCGCACCTGGCGATTCGTCCGGAAGTGAGCGTCGTTCTGGTCAGAAGCGGCGGCACGACGCGGACCGTCGGCCTGCATGGTGTGCACGTGGCGTATCACTTCGCCCCGCATACGACACGCTGACCGCGCCGGCACCACCGGCGTCGCGGCGCAGCAGGGGGGACACGATGGTGACGTTGCAGCGGATTCTGTGTCCAATCGATTTCTCGGAGTCATCCAGGCGGGCGCTCATCTACGCGAAGGCACTGAGCTCCTGGTACGACGCGCCGTTGACCGTGCTCCACGTGTGCGTCGACCTGCCCGTGTTCGAGTCCGTTTCGCCGTTCGGCCACACCGCCTCCACCGCTGTCGCCGTCGAGGAGGCGCAGCTGGCCGCGCGGCGCGCCGCGGTGAAGACCTTCGTGTCGCGTGCGTGCGGCGACTACGACCTGTCGATCGTCGTGAGCGAGGGCTCGGACGCGTCCGCGGAGATCGTCGCCAAGGCGGGCAGCGACGACGGCAGCCTGATCGTGATGGGCACGCACGGCCGCACCGGCGTGAACCACCTGCTGCTCGGTTCGGTGACCGAGGCGGTGTTGAGACGCGCGAGCTGTCCGGTCCTCGTCATCCCGCCGCACGCCCCCGTCGATGCCGTGGAGCCGTCGCGGATGTTCACGCGTGTGCTGTGCGCGATCGACTTCTCGACGCCGTCGCTGGCGGCGCTGCGCTGGGCGCTCGAGATCGCGCAGGAGGCCGACGCGCAGTTGACGTTGTTCCACGCCATCGAACGTTCGCCGGCGCTGCGCGAGGCCGTGTTCGCCAACGAGGTCGACCTCGATCGTCTGCACGCCGGGGCCGACGCCCAGTGCCTGCGGTGGCTGCGCGCGCTCGTGCCCGACAGCGCGCGGGAGTTCTGTACGGTCGCGACCGAGGTGAGCGAAGGCAAGGCGTCGCGCGAGATCTCGCGGGCGGCCGCGGAGCGGCAGGCCGATCTCATCGTGATGGGTGTGCACGGCCGCAATGCCCTGGGAGCGCTGGTGTTCGGCTCGAACACGAACGCCGTGGTCCGGGGAGCCGCGTGTCCGGTGCTGGCGGTGCCAGCGCCCCGCCACTAGCCGGCGGCGCTTGGGGCGGCCGCCGGATCCCGCCCGTCTGGGCACACCGGTGCCCGCAGGCGGCCCGGCGGCTCGCCGCGGCGCTCCTCGCCGCGACGGTCTGAAAGTGCCCTGCGCTGTGGTACGCTGACACTCCTTGCAGGGCATCGATTTCGTCGGGATCTTCATTCAGTTCTCACTCCTCCTCGTTTCCCTCTCGGTTCACGAGGCGGCGCACGCGTGGTCGGCGGAGAAGCTCGGCGACCCGACCCCGCGGGCGCTGGGACGGGTGTCGCTGAACCCCGCCGTGCACGTGGATCCGATCGGCACCATCCTGTTTCCGCTGCTGGCGATGATGTCCAACCTGCCCCTGATCGGGTGGGCCAGGCCGGTTCCGGTGGGCATCGAGTACTTGCGAGGGAACTGGCGGCAGAAGTTCATGTACATTGCCGCCGCCGGCCCGGCGAGCAATCTGCTGATGGCCGTGGCTGCCGCCGCCGCCCTGTGGATCGTGTCCGGCGGTCCGCCGCTCGAGACGGCGCAGGGGATGGCGGGCCGGATCCTGTTCGGCTTTATTCAACTCAATCTGCTGCTGGCGGTGTTCAACATGCTCCCGGTGCCGCCCCTCGATGGCGGCAACGTGCTCGCGGGTCTGGTCAGCGGCCCTGTCGCCGATGCGCTGGACCGGATGCGGCCGTACGGATTCCTGATTCTTTACGCGCTGCTGTTTATGGATGTGTTTGAGCGAATCATCTCTCCGGTGGTGTCGGCGTTGGAGGACCTTCTGTACTGATGTCCAGGGTTCGAGTCGTCTCAGGCATGCGCCCGACGGGAAAGCTGCACGTCGGCCATCTCGTCGGTGCACTCAGGAACTGGGTGGCGCTGCAGGAACAACACGACTGCTTTTATTTCGTCGCCGACTGGCACGCGCTGACGAGCGAGTTCGCGAACTCGGCGGCGATTCCGGCCAACGCCCTCGACAATGTCGTCGACTGGATCGCTGCCGGCGTCGATCCCGAGCGGAGCACGATTTTCGTGCAATCGATGGTGCCCGAGCACGCCGAGCTTGCGCTGCTGCTGTCGATGGTGGTCCCGGTCAGCTGGCTCGAGCGCGTCCCGACCTACAAGGAACAGCGCGAGCAGATCACCGACAAGGACCTGTCGAATCTCGGGTTTCTGGCCTACCCGCTGCTGCAGACCGCCGACGTCGCGATCTATGACGCCCGGCTCGTGCCGGTGGGCGAGGACCAGGTAGCGCACCTGGAGCTGTCGCGCGAAGCCGTGCGCCGGTTCAATCAGTTCTTCGGGGAGGTGCTGGTCGAGCCGCAGCCGGTGCTGACGCCCAACCCGCGCCTGCCCGGCCTCGACAACCGGAAGATGAGCAAGAGCTACGGCAACACCATCGATCTCAGCGACGATGCGGAGACGGTGGCGAAGAAGGTCCGCCAGATGTACACGGATCCGAAGAGAATCCGCGCGGACATCCCCGGGACCGTCGAAGGCAATCCGGTCTTCATGTACCATGACGCATTCAATGCCGACACGGCAGAGGTCGAGGATCTCAAGGCGCGCTATCGGGCGGGCAAGGTCGGCGACGTCGAGGTCAAAACCAGACTGGCGAAGGCGATGAACGAGGTGCTCGAGCCGCTCCGCGAGCGGCGCCGCGCGATGTTGAGCAGGCCGAACTACATTCGCGACGTCGTGTACGAGGGCTCGCGCAAGGCACGGACGATTGCGCAGGCGACCATGGAGCGCGTGCGCGACGCCGTGAAGCTTCGCTACTGACGGTCCTGCCGGGACGGACGCACGTGACGCAACACGCCGACTTCGAATCGTCGCCCGACGCCTACCAGGTCAAGCTCGATACCTTCGAGGGACCGCTCGATCTGCTCCTGCACCTCATTCGCACGAACGAGGTGAACATCTACGACATCCCGATCGCGATGATCACGGAGCAGTACCTCGGATACATCGAGCTGATGCAGGAGCTGAATCTCGATGTCGCGGGCGAGTTCCTGGTCATGGCGTCGACGCTGATTCACATCAAGTCGCGCATGCTGCTGCCGCGGCCCGAGCCGGCGCAGGAGGATGCCGGTCCGGAAGAGGATCCGCGCGAGGCGCTGGTGCGGCGGCTGCTCGAGCACCAGAAGTTCAAGGCCGCCGCCGAACTGCTGCACGAGCGGGAGACGCTGCGCAGCGCCCAGTTCATGCGCCCCGACTCGCGCGTCGCCGCCGCCGCCGGCGACGATTACGAGCCCGAGCTCGAGGTCGACCTGTTCAGCCTGCTCGCCGCGTTCCGGGGCGTGCTCGAGCGCGCCAGCCGCCGGCCGCCGATGGTGATCCCGCCCGAGCAGATGTCGATCGAGGAGCGCATGCGGCAGATCCTCGGGCGCCTGTCCGAGACCGAAGCCCTCGGCTTCGACGATCTGTTCGCCGACGGCGATGGCTCACGGCCGTTCATGATCGTCACGTTCCTGGCCCTCCTCGAGATGATCAGGCTGAAGCTGATCCGGGTTTTCCAGTCGGGAGGGCTCGGACCGATCCGCGTGTACAAGCGCGCCCGGCCGGCGGACGCCCCGCACCCGATCGACGATCCGGCGGCGCTGCCACCGGCCCCGGCCGCAGCGGCGGAGGGGCGCCCTGTCGAGACTACCAATGACTGATCAGACCCTGAACGAAGAGGCGACTGCCGCGATCGCCCCGGCCACGCCGGAAGGCGCACCCGTGCCCGGCGCCGAAGTCAAGGCCGTCGTCGAAGCGCTGATCTTCGCGTCGCCCGAGCCGATCACGCTGAAGATGCTCTGCAAGCTGCTCTCGGACGAGCCGAAGGAGGACGTGGCGGCCGCCGTCGCCGCGCTCAAGGGCGAGTACGAGAACCGCCCGGGGCTGCAGATGGTGGAGGTAGCCGGGGGCTATCAGATCGTCACGCGCCCGGAGCTTCACGAGTGGGTGCGCCGGCTCTTTCACGAGCGGTCGTCGCAGAAGCTCAGCGTGCAGGCGCTGGAGACGCTGGCCGTCATCGCCTACAAGCAGCCGATCACGGCGCTCGAGATTGCCGAGATCCGCGGCGTCAACACCAGCGGCGTCCTCTCGACGCTGCTCGAACGCCATCTGATCAAGATCGTCGGCCGCAAGAACGTCGTCGGACGCCCGTTTCTCTACGCCACGACGAAGGAGTTCCTCATTCGCTTCGGTCTGAAGGATCTGAGCGACCTGCCCAGGATCGAGGACATGGCCGAAGCGCTCGGCTTCGATCCGCCCGCGGGACTCGTCGAGCAGTCGCCGCGCGAAGACGTGCTCCCGCTCACCGAGGAGGACTACGAAAGCGGGAAGATGGAGAAGACGGACTAGCTCACCGCCTTCTTCAGCGCCTCGACTTCGTCCGCGCGGAGCTCGCGCCACGCTCCCGGCTTCAGCCGGCGGTCGCCGATGGGGCCGATCCGCACCCGCTTCAGCGTTTGCACCGGGTGGCCGACGGCTTCGCACATGCGGCGCACCTGGCGGTTCCGTCCTTCGCGTATGGTCAACAACAGCAGCGCATCGTCGTGCCGCCCGCGCGGCGGCACCAGCGTGACCGAAGCGGGGAGCGTGCGGCGGCCGGCGAGCGGAATCCCCCTGCGCAGCCGCTCGAGCGCGTCCTCATCCGGCGTTCCGGCCACGCGCGCCTCGTAGGTGCGCTCGACCCCATGACGGGGATGGGTGAGCCGCGCCGCGAGATCGCCGTCGTTGGTGAGGAGCAGCAGCCCTTCGCTGTCGTAATCCAGCCGGCCCACGGGGTAGACGTAGTCCCGCACACCGTCCAGCAGGTCCATCACCGTCCGGCGCCGCTGCGGATCGGATCGCGTGGTCACGTACCCCTTCGGCTTGTACACCAGGATGTAGCGCAGGCGCTCGGCGGCGCGGATGCGGCGGCCGTCGACGCGGATGTCGTCGACGGCGGGATCCGCCTTCACGCCCATTTCGTGAATCGTGCGTCCGTTGACGGTGACGCGCCCGTCGGCAATCAGCTTCTCGGCCGCACGCCGCGAGGCCACGCCCGCCTGCGACAGGATCTTCTGCAATCGGATCATTGGTGGTTGGGTCAGAGGCCGCAGGGTTTTGAAATGCGGGGGCCGCAGGGGTCGCAAAGATATTGTTTTCGGATGTTGCTCTTCGCCGAAGCCTCGATCCGCAAGACCCATTCTGCGGTCCCCGCGGTCCCCGCGTTTCCAACCTCGGCGCCCTCTCACTGCCGCAGCAGGCTCGCCCAGAAGGAGATCAGCTTCCAGGTATCGGCGGCGCTGGCGGCGCGATTCACCTCGGCGTGCGTGATCAGGTTGCTGAGCAGCAGGTGAACGTCGACGCCCTTGCTGCGCAGGTAGTTGCTGAGGAGCGCTGATTCCGCCGCCGGGATCACCGTGTCGTCGTCGCCGTGGAGCAGGTAGACGGCCGCCGATGGTACCTCGGCTGCGCGCTCGGGCGACAGCGCAGGATCGCTTGCGCCCAGCTGATCCAGGTAGGGCACGAGCGCGGGCCCGAGCTTGTCGACCGCGCGATCGTTGACGTAACCCATGAACGTCCGCGCCGGCTCGGGCATGGCCCCGGCCATCTCGCGCGCCCTGGCGAATGTCGCGTTCGCCTGATCCATGCTGACCAGTGTGAGCTGGGATGCGAGCAGGAAGGTCTTGATCCCCTCGCGAAGCTGCATCACCTGGTCGGACGGCACTACACCGCTGCCGGCCAGTCCGTAGAGAATGACCGCCACGCCGTAGTCATGCGGCGGATGCGTCGCGAGGCCGGGCACCTGCGGCGCTTCCCCGGTGGCCAGATACCGCATGACGCGCGGCAGGTCGCCGTGCCCGCCGAAGGACAGGATGAAGGCTACGCGATCGCGAATCGCCGGCCGGCCCGCGGCAGCGATCGCGAGCCCCCCGGCGAAGCTGATGCCCACCATGCCGACCTTGCCGTCGGGGGCGAGATTGGGACGCTGCGCCATCCACGAGACGGCGTCTTCGATCACGTCGGTCGCCTGCGGCGTGATTATGTAGGCCTGCAAATCGGGCAGCGCCATCGTCATGACGATGACGCCGGTGGCGGCCAGATCCTCGGCCAGCGCCGTCAGGCGGGGCTCTTCGATCCCCATGGAATGGATACCCGGCACGAGCAGCACGGAGCGGTTCGTCTCGCCGGACGGCAGGTAGAACCGCGCGGCGACGTTGCCGTACCGCGTGGGCACCATGTGCGGCGGTTCGACGACGACCCGGCGGGCGTACTCGTCGGCGTAGGCCTCGGCGCGGCCACCGAGGTTGGCGGCCCGGACGACCAGTGATGCGGCCCGGACGTATGGTGTTGCGAGGAAGATGACTACGAGACCGACGATCAGAAGGATCGTCGCGAGTGTCAGCAGACGACGCGCCATCGCGCGGAATCTTATCGCGGAGCTTGCCGGGCGCGCTCGTGGAGTGCGAAAAATTCCGCTAATTTGAAATTTGCGCAAATGCGATCATGGCGGTGCTGGATTCGGTCTATCATCGAATCCAGGGAAGTGATGAGGTCGGGACCTTTCCGGAAGGACCTCCCATGATTCGACCCGCGCGCATTCTTGCTGTTGCTCTCCTTGTCGTGGCACCTGCAGTCGCACGGGCGCAGGATGCGATTCAAACGGGCCAGAAGGTCTACACGGCGCAGAAGTGCTCCGTGTGCCATTCGATCGGCGGAACCGGCAACAAGAAGGGGCCGCTCGATGGCATCGGCAGCAAGCTCACCGCCGACGAAATCCGGCTGTGGATTACTCAGGCGCCGGAGATGACGGCCAAAACAAAAGCGAGCCGGAAGCCGGCGATGAAGGCCTACACGCTCCCCAAGGAGGAGCTCGACGGTCTGGTGGCGTACCTCGCCAGCCTGAAGAAGTAGCGCCCGGGATCCTTCCGCCGTGCGTTTGAGCCTTCCGGACGCGGTTCGGAATCCGATCTCTGTCGTGGGGATGACCGTCGCCACGGCGGCGGCCTGGCTGTTCCTCGCCCTGTTCCTTCTCGAGATTTTCGGCTACTTCACGAACCCCTACGTCGGCCTGCTGGTCTTCGTCGTCGTGCCGCTGGTGTTCGTCGCGGGCCTGCTGCTGATCCCGTTCGGGATCTGGGTGAGCGCCCGCCGGCGCGAATCGGGCAAGCCCGAACTGGACTGGCCCGTCATCGACCTGCGTCAGCCGCATCAGCGCGGGATCGTGTTCGGCGTGCTGGCGCTCACGTTCGTCAACGTCCTGATTCTGTCGGCGGCAGGATTCGGGACGGTTCACTACATGGAGCGCACGGAGTTCTGCGGCCAGGTGTGTCACACGACGATGCAGCCCGAGTTCGTCGCGCATCAGGCGTGGCCGCATTCACAGGTGGCGTGCGTGAGCTGCCACGTCGGAGCCGGCGCCGGATCGTTGATCGAAGCCAAGCTCGCCGGGACCCGGCAGCTGTATCACCTGGCGACGAATCAGGTGCCGCGGCCTGTGCCGACGCCCGTCCGTGCGCTCGGCCGGCCGGACGAGACCTGCCTCCTCTGCCACCGGCCCACTCGCATTATCGGCGACAAGCGGAAGCTGGTTCGCGAGTACGCCAACGATGAAGGCAACAGCGAAACGGTCACGACGCTGACCCTGCACGTCGGCAGCCCCGTCGATCGAGCGGGGGCGGGCATCCATCGTCACATCGCCTACGACATCGAGTACGTCACCACCGACGAACGGCGCGAGACGATTCCGTTCGTGCGCGTGACCGGCGCCGAGGGAACGCGCGAGTACCGCGCGGAAGGCGTCACCGACGAGCAGATTGCCGGTGGCGTCCGGCGCCGGATGGACTGTACCGACTGTCACAACCGGCCCGCACATACGATGTCGGCGACGCCGGAGCGTGCCATCGATGCGGCGATTGCGGCCGAACGAATCCCCCGAACCCTGCCGTTCGTCCGCCGCGAAGCCGTTGCCGCAGTGAGCGCCGAGTACGCCGATGCGGACGCGGCGCTCGACGCGATTGCCAGACGGCTGAGCGCGTTCTACGCCGAGCGTGCGGGCACTGATGCCGCGCTCGTGAAGCAGGCCATTGCCTCGACCCAGGACGTCTGGTCGCGCAACGTCTTCCCGAAGATGCAGGTGAAGTTCGGGACCTATCCGAACCACCTGGGTCACATCGACACGCCGGGATGTTTCCGGTGTCACGACGACTCACATAAGTCTGCCGACGGCCGGACGATCAGCCAGGATTGCGAGCTGTGTCACGTCATCGAATAACGCACCGTTCCGGGCGGGTGCCGAGCCGCGGCGGGGTCAGGAGTCCCCAGGATGAATCGACAACAGTTCTACTTGCTCAGTGCCGGCTGCCTCTTCGTGCTGGCGTGCGCGGTTGCCACCGTGGAGGTGGAGACAGCGGCGGAGGCTCCGGCGCCGCAGGCGGCGCCGGCAGCCAAGAAAGGGGCGGCTCAGACACCGCCCGCCGAGTATGTCGGGCAGGACACGTGTGTGGCCTGCCACGACGATCTGGAGAAAGGTCTGTCGGCGACGGTGCACGGCAAGGCCGCCCACCCGCGATCGCCGGCCGCTGACAAGGGCTGCGAGAGCTGTCACGGACCGGGGTCGCGGCACGTCGAGGACCCTTCCGACGACACCGCGATCCGCAAGTTCTCGAAGATGGCGGCGCGCGACACCAGCGCCACGTGTCTGACCTGCCACGCGCAGTCGTCGCACGCATTGTGGCAGGGCAGCGCCCACGACGCGCGCAACCTGTCGTGTACGACCTGCCACAGCGTGCACGATCCCAGGTCCGAGCGCGCGCAGCTGAAGACGGCCACCGAGCTCGAGACCTGCGCGAGCTGTCATCGCACCCAGGTCATGAAGGTCAAGCGCGTGGCGCACATGCCGGTGACCGAGGGCAAGATGACGTGCACGACCTGCCACAACCCGCATGGATCGACCAACGTGCGCCAGCTCCGGGTGGGCAACTGGATCAACGAGAGCTGCGTGTCGTGTCATACGGAAAAGCGCGGCCCGTTCCTGTTCGAGCACGCCGCCGGACGCGAGAGCTGTGTCAGCTGCCACGATCCGCACGGGTCGTCGAACGACCGCATGCTCGTCGCGCGCGTGCCGATGATCTGCCAGCGCTGCCACATCGGCACCAGGCATCCCTCGACGATCTACGACGGGCTTGCCGTGCAAAGCCGCAGCAACCGCATCATCGGGCGCGCGTGCATCAACTGCCACCAGCAGATCCACGGGTCGAACCACCCGTCGGGTCAGTCTCTGACGCGATAGGGGAGAGATCATGAGACTGACGACATGCGTGATGCTGTGTGCTGCCGCCGTTGTCCTGCGCGCCGCGCCCGCCTCGGCGCAGACGGCTGACGGCGCCCTGCCGCCGACGGTTGGCACGATCGACTTCGGCGTCCGCCTCGCCAGCGGGCTCGATGATGTCGGGCGATACCAGCGGTTCAACGACCCGCGGAGCGGGGCGACGCTGAATCGCCTCCGCTACAACCGCGATCGCGATACCTGGCATTTCGATGCCGCGGTCGACCATGTCGGCTACCGGGATCAGCGGTACGCCGTCTCGTACGAGCGCTACGGCAGAATCAAGACCTCGTTCGTGTGGGATCAGATCCCGCTCTGGTTCGGCGGGCAGACGGCCTCACCCTATCGCGAAGTATCGCCGGGAGTGTTCCGTCTCGACGATGCCGCGCAGGCGGCGGTGCAGAACCGGACCGCCACGATCCAGGTGTTTGCGCCGTTCATCGAATCGTTCGACACCCGTGCGCGCCGGGACATCGCCTCCGGCCGCATCACGTATTCGGCGACCCGCAATCTCGATCTGAGCGCCGCCTTCACCAGCACCGCACGGAACGGCACGATGCCGTGGAACGCGAGCTTCGGCTTCAGCGACGCCGTCGAGCTCGCCGCCACGCTCGACAACCGCACGAACGACATCAGCACGTCGGCCGAGTGGTCCACCCGCCGGGCGACCGCCCGAATCGGCTACGACGGGTCGTTCTTCAGCAACTCGATCGACACGATCGTCTGGGACAACCCTCTGCGAGCGATCGATCAGACGACCGCCAACGCCTACTCCACGGGCGAGGGGGCCTCGCAGGGGCGCGAGTCGTTCTGGCCCGACAGTTCCGCCCACACCGTCAGCGCGTCGGGCTCCATCGCGTTGCCGGCGCGCAGCCGCGCATTCGCCTACCTGTCGGTTGGAAGCTGGATTCAGGACAGCGCCCTGCTGCCGCACACCATCAACACCGCGATCCCGCCGATTCCGCTGGCGCGTCAGACCGCGGAGGGCGAGGCGCGCATCGTGTCGATGATGTACCGCTACACCGCACGGCCGGCGCCCGCCGTCTGGATCACCGGTCAGTACCGGCTCTACGACTACGACAACCGCACGCCGCCCTTCCCGGTTGACCAATACGTCCGCCTGGATGGGACCGTGGCGACGTCGCCGACCGGCGGCAGTGAACCGTTCGAGACGACGCGGCACTTCGTGGACGTGGACGCCTCGTTTACGCCGGCAGCGATGAAATATGTCGCCCTCCGCGCCGGCTACGCGCGCGAGCACGCCGACCGCACATACCGTTTCCTCGAGAAGACGACCGAGAACATCATGCGGGTGTCGGTCGACAGCACGTCGCTCCCGTGGGGCTCGGTGCGTCTGCAGTACGACCACGGCGTCCGCACCGGCGAGGGGCTCGACGAAGAGGTGTTCAGCGACATCGGCGAGCAGATCTCGCTGCGGCAGTTCGACATCTCCGATCGCACCCGCGATCGCGTCAGCGCCATCGTCCAGGTGATGGCCTCGAGCATGGTGGCGTTCAACGGGTCGGTCGCCGTCGGCCTCGACAACCGGCCGGATGCGGTGTTCGGGCTGCAGGACAACAACCTCGCGGCGTTCACGGTCGGCGTCGATGTCAGCCGCGACGACGTGACACTCGGCCTGTCGTACGGGTTCGAGCGGCTGACGACGCTGCAGCGATCGCGGCAGGCGAATCCCGGCCCGCAATTCGACGATCCGACGCGCGACTGGTCTACCGATGTGAACGAGAAGACGCAAACGTGGACGACGAGCCTCGATCTGCCGCGGATCACCAGCCGGACCTCGGTGCATGCCGCGTACGACTACGTGCGCTCGCGCTCCCGGTATCTGTACGAAGTCCCATCGAACAGCACGCTGACGCCGCCCGTGCAGCTGCCGGCGCTGCTCAACGCGTACCACGCCGCGACCATCGACGTGCGGCACTCGCTGACCCGCCAGGTGGCGCTGGGGGTGGGCTATCGGCTCGACAAGTACGCGGTCGAGGACTTCGGCCGTTCGGCGGAGGTACTCGATACGCCGTTGATTCCCACCTTCGTGAACATCGGCTACCGGTGGATCCCGTACGACGTGCACTCGGCCGTCGCGAGAATCATCTACGCCTGGTGATACGATCGTTCGGATCGTCCGGCCTCCGCCGAGGCGGCGTCGCGGCGGGACGATCCGAACCCCATGAAGCGACTGGTCATTGCCATCGACGGCCCTTCTGGCGCGGGCAAAGGCACGATTTCGCGGACGTTGTCCGAGACGCTCGGTTACCGCCACATCGACACCGGCGCCATGTACCGGGCCGTCGGCTGGAAGGCGCTGCAGGAACAGCTGTCGCTCGACGATGAAGCCGCCATTGCGGCGCTGGCACAACGTGCGGACATCGTCGTGGAAGGCGGCGTGGTGTCGATCGACGGCCACGACGTCACGCGTGCGATCCGGACGCCGGAGATCGACAAGGCGGCGACTGCCGTGGCGCGGCTGCCGCGCGTGCGGGAGGTGCTGGTGGCGCGGCAGCGTGCGCTCGGGGCCGGCGGCGGCATTGTCATGGAAGGCCGGGATATCGGGACGGTGGTGTTCCCGGACGCGGACGTGAAGATCTACCTCGACGCGGCGCCGGAGGAGCGCGCGCGCCGGCGCGCGAACGACCCGGCGCATACCGGAAGCCAGGGGGGGCAGGCGGCGGTGGCGGCGGCAATCCAGGCGCGCGACACGGCGGACACGACACGCACGGTGTCTCCACTGACGCTGGCCGACGATGCCGTCCGCATCGATACCACCCACATGCCGATCGCCGAAGTCGTCGAGAGAGTGCTGGCCCTCGTCCGCGCCAGGCTCGGGGCAGTCTGACGCCGCGAGAGGCAGGGGGCGGTCCCCTTCAGCTGCGTTATGATCGGTTTCCGATGAACGCGTCGACGATCGAGCAGGAACAGGCTTTCCTCGCCAGATTTCCCCGATACGAAGACGCCAGTGCACAGGTCAGCTACGCATACGACGCAGATATGTGGCGCGTCAAGAAGCAGATCACCGGCAGCGCCACGACCTGTTATTTGCGCGACCCTGGCGGCCGGCTGCTGACCGAGTGGCAGAACTCGAGTCCGAACGCGACGGTGAAGGACTACATCTACGCCGGGTCTCGCCTGATCGCGGTGCACACGAGCACGTCACTGCCACAGAAGTAGGCGGGGCGAAGGCCCGCTCTACGACTTGGCGGCCGGCTTCGTCTTCGCGGCCTTGGGGCCGGCTATTAACTGCGAGAACGGGATGCGCTTCGACACGATCTCGAGAATACGCGCGATTCGCTTCGCGCGCGTTTCCGGCGTCTTCGCGTCGTGCAGCAGGCGCAGGAACGCCTTCTGCTGACTCATTGTGTAAGTCGGCCAGTTCTTCTTCGCGCTCGCATTGCCGTTCAGCGCCTTCGCCAACTCCGGTGGCATGGTCAGCGCCTCGGTGTGCGCGTGCGCGTCCCATCGGCCGTTGGTTTTCGCGAGCTCGATCATCTTCATCCCCGCGTCCGTCATCAGCCCGCCGGCAATCAACTTCTCGACTCGCTTCTTGTTGAGCGCCGACCAGGCACTGGTCGGCTTGCGCGGGGTGAAGATCTGCTTGTACCGGGCATCGTCCATTGGATGCATCAGGCTGTCGATCCATCCGAAGCACAACGCCTCTTCGACGGCATCGTTGTAGGTGAGCGAGGGAATGCCGGTGTGTTTCTTTGCGTAGACGAGCCAGACGCCCGAGGACGTCGCGTGATGCTTCTGCAGCCACGTCCGCCACGCCTGTCGCGAACGCGGCTGCAGCTCGGGAAGATCGCGAGGCATTTACCGCACGTTCGAGAAATGCCCCTTACCGTTCATCCCAGTCGTCGGACGATGCCGGATCCAGCTCCCAGCGGTTGCGATCGCGCTTCGAGACCTTGCCCTCGCCTTTGAGCTCCTCGTTGTCCTGATACTCGATGCCGACGGCGCGGCCGATCTCGTCGACGATGTCCTGATCCGGCGTCGGATTGTCGCCGCCCGGCGCTTCGTCGCCGACGCTGTAGGCCGATTCCCAGTCGGCATCCACGTCGCCGCCGGTAAGGGCCGGACTGGTTTCGGTGTGCTCCTCGTAGCGTTCGCGCATCTCGCGTCGTCCGGATCGGGCCGCGGATGCCGATCGATCGAAATCGAGCGAGGATGGCGCCGACGGCAGCACGTCGTCGTCGGCGATGGTGCGCCGCTCGCGATTGAGCCCGGGCGCGGTGCGCGCGGGTGCGCGCTCGGTACGCTTCTTCGCGACGGGGGGCGCGCTCCTGGCCCTCTTTCCCGCAGCCGGCGCCGCGCGCTTGACGCGCCTGGCTGCGGCGTTCCGGGCCGGGGCCTTTCGCCGGGCGCTGGCCGTGGCGCGGCGGGCTGACGCCGGCCGCCTGGCCGTCTTGCGCGCGGTCGAGGTCTTTTTCCTGCCGGCAGACGCCGCCTTGCGCGCCGTTTTCCTGCGGGCGGCGCGGCTGGCCCTGGCCTTCCGCCGGACGGGGGCGTTCTTCCGGGCTGTTTTTCGTGTGGCCGCCTTTCGTTTGGCGCCCTTGGCCATATGCGTGTCCTTTTCCTTTCTGCGCCCTGATTCCGCTACAGGCTTACCTTGACAGTGGTCCGATAAGTGGCGTAAACTCTATTGCTTATCGGCGAAGGACAATCCCGTGCAGGGGGAGTGATGCGACCCTCGGCCGCCCTCACGTGCCCGCCTTCCGCAAGTTGGGGCGGCGCCCACCATGCATTCTCCAACGCCGTTATAGCGCGGGGGGCCGGTCCCCGCAACCCTTCACCACGCTCCGAACGTCCTGAGCATAGTCGAAGGATTGCTTCGATGCGCAGGATGGCGCTGAGCATAGCTGAAGGGTAACAAAAACGGCACGGCCCCGAACGATCCGGGACCGCGAGGTCGCGGCGAGTCGGAGGCACTCAGGTGATCAGGAGGACGCGGACGTAATGGCGAATGCAGAACACGGGCTTGCGGAGCGAGGCTCCGCAGCGTCGCCCGAATCCACGGGCGGACAGCCCGGGGCTCCCGGACGCACACGCTCCGGCCGACCGGCCGGACCGGCGTTCAAGCCCATGCACCACGAGGACATGGACCCGGCGGAGTTTGCCTCGATGCTCGAGGCCTACGACGACAGCTTCCGCAACATGGCGGAAGGCGAGGTCGTGAAGGGGACTGTCCTGAAAGTGACCGACGCCGCCGTCGTCGTTGACGTCGGATACAAGTCCGAGGGTCTCATCCCGATTCACGAATTCCTCGACGAGCACGGCAACGTCACCGTGCAGGCGGGCGACATCGTCGACGTGCTGCTCGAGCGGACCGAGGATCGTGAAGGTCACATCGTGCTGTCGCGCGAGAAGGCCGAGAAGATGAAGATCTGGGACGAGGTCGAGAAAGCCTACGCCGAGCGGAAGGTCGTCATCGGCCGCGTCATCGAGCGCATCAAGGGTGGCCTGGCGGTCGACATCGGCGTGCGCGCGTTCCTGCCCGGTTCGCAGATCGACGTCCGGCCGGTGCGCAATCTCGATGCGCTGAAGGGGCAGGAGCTCCGGATGCGCGTCATCAAGGTCAACAAGAAGCGCGGCAACATCGTCCTGTCGCGCAAGGCGCTGCTCGAGGAAGAGAACGCCGAGAAGAAGAAGACGACGCTCGAGACGCTCGCCGAGGGCAAGGTGCTGCGCGGCACGGTGAAGAACATCACCGACTACGGGGCGTTCATCGATCTCGGCGGCATCGACGGCCTGCTGCACATCACCGACATGTCGTGGGGCCGCGTCGGCCACCCGTCGGAGCTGTTCAAGGTCAACGACGAGGTCGACGTCATCGTCCTCAAGTACGACCCGGCGACCGAGCGCGTCTCGCTCGGGCACAAGCAGCTCGTGCAGGATCCGTGGGCGACGGTGCAGGAGCGCTACCCGGTGGGCGCGCGCATGAGCGGCAAGGTCGTCAGCCTGACCGACTACGGCGCGTTCGTCGAGCTCGAGCCCGGCGTCGAGGGCCTGATCCACGTCAGCGAGATGTCGTGGAGCAAGCGCGTCAAGCACCCCTCGAAGATCCTCAACGTCGGCGACACCGTCGAGGCGATGGTGCTCGGCGTCGACCCGGCGGCGCGGCGCATCTCGCTCGGCCTGAAGCAGGTCGAGAGCAATCCGTGGCACGAGCTGAGCGACAAGTACCCGGTCGGCACCAAGATCAAGGGCAAGGTCCGCAACCTCACCGAGTTCGGCGCGTTCGTCGAGGTCGAGGAGGACATCGACGGCCTGATCCACATCTCCGACATGTCGTGGAGCAAGCGGATCAAGCACCCGTCCGAGGTGCTGAAGAAGGGCGATATCGTCGAGGCGATGGTGCTGAGCATCGACGCCGAGAACCAGCGCCTGTCGCTGGGGCTGAAGCAGCTTGCCACCGATATCTGGGACGACTTCTTCACGCGCCACAACGTCGGCGACGTCGTGGAAGGGAAGATCACGCGGATGACGAACTTCGGCGCCTTCGTCGAGCTGGACGAGGGCATCGAGGGGTTGATTCACGTCTCGGAGTTCGACGACTCGCACGGCGGTGAGAAGATCGAGCTTCAGGTGGGGAACACCTACCAGATGAAGATCATCAAGCTCAGCCCGCAGGAGCGGAAGATCGGCCTGAGCATCCGGGCGCTGAAGAACGACGAGTACCGCGCCGATTGGGAAGCGTACCAGGACGGCGAAGGCTCGGGCACGGCCACACTGGGTGATCACTTCAGGAACCGGTAGGGCCTCGGGGAGTCAGGTACGGGGTTCAGGGCACCCGGGCCTCGGCAACTGAGGCCCGGGGCCTGGTCCTGGCCCCTGCAAGGAGCACCAGAGTGAATACGCCTGGCGGCAGTATGACGAAAGCGGAGCTTGTCGAGGAAGTCTCTCGAGTCTCCGATCTCACCAAGAAGCACTCGGAAGTCATCGTCGACACGGTATTCAAGAGCATCATCGACGCCCTGCATCGCGGCGAGAAGATCGAGCTGCGCGGGTTCGGCAGCTTCCGCCTGCGCAAGCGCGAGCCGCGCAAGGGCCGCAACCCGAAGACCGGCGACAAGGTCGATGTGCCGCCGAAGAAGGTGCCCTACTTCAAGCCGGGCAAGGAGCTGAAGGAACTGATCAACCGCGAACCGGAGGAACCGCCGGCCGAGTCTCCGTCCGAGGCGGCCGGGCCCGACGGCAGCGATTCCGCGGTTCAAGCCTGAGCACCGACAGAGGTGGATCGCCTCTGGACCCCCTGGCGGCTCGACTACGTGAAATCACAGCGGTCGGAGCTCGAGTGTGTCTTCTGCCGCGCGAGCGGCCTCTCCGCGCCGGCAGCCTCGACCGAGGCCGTCGGCGCGCAGCCGGTCGACGAGCACGCCATCGACCCGCTGGTGGTCCATCTCGGGCGCACCGCCTACGTCATCCTCAACCGCTATCCCTATAACAACGGACATGTGATGGTGGTCCCGCGCCGCCACGTGGCGACGCTGAGCGGCCTGACCACCGAGGAGCTGCACGAGATTGCCGATCTCACGCAGCGGTCGGAGATCGTGCTGCGCGAGGCCTACCAGCCGGGCGGGATCAACGTCGGGCTGAATCTCGGCAAGCCGTCGGGCGGAGGCATTCAGCACCACCTGCACGTGCACCTCGTACCGCGGTGGGTGGGCGACGCGAACTTCATGACCGTCATCGGGGAAACCAGGGTGCTGCCCGAGGAGCTCGGGGTCACCGCACAGCGTCTCAAGCCGATATTCGAGCGGCTCGCCCGAACGTAGCGTCCGCCGGGGCGGACCTACAATGAGGCTGCCGTGGACTTCAATCTCTCCCCCTCACAACTCGAGTACCAGCGGCGGGCGCAGGCCCTGGCGCGTGAGCTGCCGCCGGGCGCCGACGCGAACACGATCGTGTCCCGGGCGGCGCGTGCGGGACTCGTCGACAGCGGCGGCGACCTGCTCGCCGCGGTGGTTGCCGTGGAAGCGATGGCGTGGGAGTCGGCGGGAGCGGGCATGGCGATGGCCATCCACATCGGCGTGACCGCCGGACTCGATGGCGGCGACGAAGCGCGCGCGCTGTCGCGCGGCGAAATCGCCGGTGCGATCGCGTTGTCGTCCGACGAAGTGCCCGCTACCGACGATGGGGTCCTGTCGGGACGGGCATCGTGGGTGATGCCGCTGACACAGCGCGGTCTGGTCATCGTCGGCGTCCGCGAGCGGGGCACGCTGACCGCTGCGGCGGTGCGCCTCGATGCCGAAGGAGTCGAGCAGGAGCCGGTGGAGACGGCAGGGCTGTCCGGGCTCGTGTCCGGCCATGTCCGCTTCGACCGTGCACGTTTCATGGCTGCCGGCGCGACGCTGCCGTTCATGTGCAGGGTGCGTGTGCTGCTCGCTGCCGCCGGTCTCGGGATGGGCCGCCGTGCGCTGGACGAAGCGCTGGCGGTCGCCCGCCGGCGCCGCGAGCGCGGCGCCGGCGGCGAGCAGACGGTGCAGGGGCTGCTCGCCGATGCCGCCACCGAGCTCGATGCCGCCCGTCTGCTGATCTGGAAGGCGGCGTCGGCGCCGGTCCTGTCGCTGGCCAACGCCTCGATGGCCAAGCTGCTGGCCACCGACGCGACTCAGCGCGCCGTCGCGCGCGCCACGCAGGTGGTCGGCGCCGATTCGTTTCGCGCCGGCCACATCATCGAGCGTCTCGCGCAGGACGTGCGCGCGCTCGAGCTGTTCGCCGGCCGCACCGAGGCGCTGCGCGAAGCCGTCGCCCTCGACACGCTGCCGCGCCCTTGACACGGCTGAAGAGTGGAACCGATGCCGTGTTCGATGACGACATCGATCCGGTCTTCGCTGCGCTGAAGCAGGGCCGCGTGAGTTCCGCTGCACGTCGCGCGGCGGGACGTCGCCTTATGCGACGCAACTCGCGCGTTACGCGACGCGACGTCGCGGTTACGCGCAAGTCGCGCCCCTACGCGACGCGAGGCCGGGTGTGACGCGTGCCGAGATTCCCATCGGCGAACAAATCGCCGACTGCCGTCAGCTCGGCCTTGATGCGGGAGACGAGCCGCGCCGCGGCTTCGTGATCGTCATCGAACGCGACAGCCTGTTCGAGCGCGCGGCACATCATCGAGAGGCGGCGAGCGCCGACCGCCGCAGCGCCTCCAGCCAGCGCATGGGCGATCGTGCCGAGACCGGAGCGGTCGCGCGCGGCGAGCGCCTCGGCCATTGCCTGTACACGCCGCGGCGCATCATCCATGAAGACGTCGACGAGCTCGTTGACGGATTCCGGCGAGGCAGCAGCCACCTCGGCGAGCACACGCGGATCGAACCGGCATTCCAGCTCGGGCTTCACGACTGACGTCCTCTCGGCTGGCGCCGTCGCGTGCCCGACACCGGCGGGAGGACGTGGATCAGGAGTGCCCGCGGATGCCCGCTGCATCCGGCCGGTTGAATCGAAGACGCGCGAGGCGTGGTGCACAGATACATGTCGCGAGGACACGGTGCAGGAACCGTGCCCACGCGGGAGCGCGAGAGAGGAGCGGGGCGAACTCAGCCCCGCGCGGTGGCGCTCATCGAGGCCGGCTGCGTGCCGGCGGCAGGCGCCAGCAGGATGCGCAGCATGCGGCGCAGCGGTTCGGCGGCGCCCCACAGCAGCTGATCGCCGACGGTGAAGGCCTGCAGGTAGTCGCCGCCCATCGACAGCTTCTTCAAGCGGCCGATTGGCACCTGCAGCGTCCCGCTGACAGCGGTCGGCGTGAGGTCGCGCAGCGACGCCTCCTTTTCGTTCGGCACCACCTTCACCCACGCATTGGCCGTGGCCAGCATGCGCTCGATCTCGCCGAGCGGCACGTCGCGGCGCAGTTTCACGGTGAGCGCCTGGCTGTGGCAGCGCATCGAGCCGACCCGGACGCAGATGCCGTCGATTGGAATCGGCCTCGTCGAGCGGCCGAGGATCTTGTTGCCTTCGGCCTGCGCCTTCCATTCTTCGCGGCTCTGGCCGTTGCCGAGATCGGCGTCGATCCACGGCAGCAGGCTTCCCGCGAGCGGGAACCCGAACTGCTCGGTGGGGAAGCCGCGCCGCTGTGCAGCGATCACGGCGCTGTCGATGTCGAGAATCGATGAATTCGGATCGGCCAGCAGCTCGGCGCACGACTGATGGGCGACTCCCATCTGCTTCAGCAGCTCCCGCATGTGCTTCGCGCCGGCGCCGGACGCCGCCTGGTAGGTCATCGACGTCACCCACTCCACGAGGTCGGCGCGGAACAGGCCGTCCATGGCCATCAGCATCAGGCTGACGGTGCAGTTGCCGCCGATGTAGTCCCTGATCCCGCGATCGAGCGCGCGGTCGATCACCGGCCGGTTCACCGGGTCGAGCACGATGACGGCATCGTCCGCCATCCGGAGATGGCGCGCGGCATCGATCCAGTAGCCGGTCCAGCCCGCCTTGCGCAGCCTGGGATGAATGTCGGCGGTGTACTCGCCGCCCTGGCAGGAGATCAGGACGTCCATCGCCGCGAGCTCGCGGACGTCGTTGGCGTCCTTGACGGCCGGCGTGCGCTTGCCGATGTCGGGCCCCGCCGCACCCGCCTGCGAGGTCGAGAAGAACACCGGATCAATCAGGTCGAAGTCCCGCTCCTCGCGCATGCGCTGCACGAGGACCGAACCGACCATACCGCGCCAGCCGATGATGCCTACTTGCATCTGGTGATTGTAACCTCTGGGCTCTGGGCTTTGGTCTCGGGTCTCAGGTCTCAGGTTTCAGGTCTCAGGTCTCAGGTCTCTGGACTCTGAGCTTTGGGCACTAAAGCCCAAAGCCCAGAGCCCAAAGCCCAACGACTAAGCAAGTATCTGCTTCGCAATCGTCAGCAGCTGCAGGTTGGACGCGCCCTCGTAGATCTGCCCGATCTTGGCGTCGCGATACAGCTTCTCGACCGGGTAGTCCTTGACGAAGCCGTTGCCGCCGAACAGATTCACCGCGAGCGAGGCGACGCGCTCGGCCACTTCCGACGCGAACAGCTTGCACATGGCGGCTTCGCGCAGGAACGGGCGGCCGGTGTCGCGGAGCCGTGCGGCGTTGTAGACCATCAGCCGCGCCGCCTCGAGCTCCGTCGCCGCGCGGGCGATCTGGAACTGCACGCCCTGGAAATCGGCAATGGCACTGCCGAACTGCTTGCGCTCCTTCGTGTAGCGGATGCTGTGCTCGAGCGCGGCGTGGGCGAGCCCCACCATCTGGGCGCCGATCCCAATGCGTCCTTCGTTGAGCGTTTCGATGGCGACCTTGTAGCCCTTGCCCGGCTCGCCCAGGATGTTCCCGCGCGGCACCGGGCACTGCTCGAAGATCAGCTCGCAGGTGCTGCTCGCACGGATCCCGAGCTTGTCCTCCTTCTTGCCGACCGTGAAGCCCGGCATCCCGCGCTCCACGATGAAGGCCGTGATCCCGCGGTAGCCGGCATCGGGATTGATCGTCGCGAAGACGATGAAGATGTCGGCTTCGTTGCCGTTGGTGATCCACAGCTTGCGGCCGGTAATGGCAAACCCGTCCCCCTGCTCGATGGCGCGCGTCGTCAGCGCGAACGCGTCGCTGCCGGACCCGGCTTCGGAAAGCGCATACGCGCCCACGCTTCGCTGCGCGAGGCGGGGCAGCAGATCCTGCTTCTGCCCGTCGGTGCCCCACCGCAGGACGGCATTGACCACCAGCGTGTTCTGCACGTCGACGAGAACGCCGATCGACGGGTCGACGCGCGACAGCGCTTCGACGGCGAGCACGGAGTGGAAGAACGTTCCTCCGGCGCCGCCGTCGCGTTCGGGCACCTCGATGCCCATGACGTTCAGGGCGAAGAGTCGATCGATGAGCGTGCGGGGGATCGCGCACGCCTCATCCATTTGCCGGACCAGGGGCCGGATCTCGCGGTCAGCGAACTCGTAGACGCCGTCGTAGATCAGCCGCTCCTCGTCCGACAAGGTCGTCAACGGGGATGGGGACTCATGCGGATCTGTCACCGGCCTATTATCGTTAGAGTGCTAAGATCCGCACAGGGGCGGCGAATCATGCTCAGACTGCGACTGTCGGCCGCATTGCTCGTCTGCGTCGCGCTGGTCCAGGTTGGAACCGCGCAGCAACCATCACCCCCGGCGCCGCAAGGGCAGAACAGCCAGGACGGTCAGGCCGCCCAGGAGCCCCAGACGCCGCAGCCCGCCTTCCGCACCGCCGTCGATTTCGTCCGCGTCGACGTCATCGTTTCCGACAGGAACGCGCAGCCGGTCACCAACCTCACCGAAGCCGACTTCGAAGTGTTCGAGGACGGCAAGCCGGTCAGGATCGAGCAGTTCAAGCTGGTCAAGATCGACGGCAACCCGGTGCCCGGCGGCCCGCCGCCGAAGCAGATTCGCACCCGCGAAGACGAAGAGCTCGAGGCTGCACGCGACGATGTGCGGATTTTCGTGTTCTTCATGGACGACTATCACGTGCGGAAGGCGAACTCGATGACGGTGCGCGCGCCGCTGACCCGCTTCATCCAGCAGCAGCTGCGGCCGACTGACATGGTCGGGATCATGTATCCGCTGATGCCGATCTCGGATCTGCAGCTGACGCGCGATCACGCGAAGATCATCAACGCGCTCAACACCTTCGAGGGCCGCAAGTTCGACTACACGCCGCGCAACATCGTCGAACAGAACTACGCGCGCTATTCGACCGAGCAGATCGAGCGCATCCGCAACGACGTCGTCATGGGTGCCCTGCAGTCGCTGGCCACGCGGCTCGGCTCGCTGCGCGAGGGGCGCAAGTCGATCGTCTTCGTGAGCGAAGGGTTCACGGCGATGCTGCCGCCGCAGATGCGGCGGATGGACGCCTCGCGGCCGGCCGACCCGTTCCAGACGGCGATTGCGGCGGGGCAGCAGGATTCCAGCCGCGAGATCACGGCCGAGTGGTTCGGACAGATGGACGTCTACTCGCGGCTGCGCGAGGTCTACGACATCGCCAATCGCAACAACACCGCGGTGTACGCGCTGGATCCGCGCGGGCTGGCCCCGTTCGAGTACGACTTCGACGACATCCCGTTCGGGCCGCCGCCCTCCTTCGCCACCGATCGCCGCGCGCTGCAGGCTACGCAGGACACCCTGCGCGTGTTGTCCGAAGAGACCGACGGCCGCGCCATCGTCAACCGCAACACGCTCGAGCAGGGGCTGGCGGCGATGGTCCGCGATGCAAGCTACTACTACCTGCTCGGCTACACCTCGAGCAATACGAACAACGACGGCAAGTTCCACGAGATCACCGTGAAGGTGAAGCGGAACAACGTCGACGTTCGCGCCCGGAAGGGGTACTGGGCGTTGACGCCCGCCGACGTCGAGAAGATCAACAACCCGGCTCCGGAAGTGACCAAGCCCGTGCAGGCGGCGCTGGCGTCGATTGCGCCGTCGGTTCAGTCGGGCAAGTACGTGCGCACGTGGATCGGGACCGAGCGCGGCGAGAACGGCAAGACGCGGGTCACCCTGATCTGGGAGCCGTTGGCGCAGGGGGCGAACGTCCGCCGCGAGCAGCCGGGCCGTTTGTCGATTCTCGCCGCCACGTCCGAAGGCAGCCTGGTGTTCCGCGGCCGATCGCCTGATGCGGCGCTGGCGTCGGCGGGTTCCGCCGTTGCGCCGAACGACACCGGCAGCGCGGCCGGGCGTTCGCCGGCTGCCGCCGCAGCCACCGCACCGCAGCGGCTGGTGTTCGACGCGCCGCCGGGGAAGCTCGAGCTGCGCCTGACGGTCGAAGCCGCGGGCTCGGGCGGTACGCTCGACCGCGAGATCCGCGACCTCGAGGTGCCGGACTTCACCGCACCGCAGGTGGCGCTGAGCACGCCGCGCGTCTACCGGGCGCGCACGGCGCGCGAGTTCCAGACGCTCGCCGCGGACCCGAACGCCATACCGGCGCCCGGCCGCGAGTTCCTGCGAACCGAGCGTCTTTTGATCCGGTTCGATGCGTACGGTCCGGGAACCGAGAAGCCCGCGGTCACTGCGGCGCTGCTCAATCGCGCAGGCACGAAGATGTCGGACGTGCAGGTCGCGCCTGCCGCCGCGGGAGCGACGCACCAGATCGATCTCGGACTGGCCTCGATCCCGACCGGTGAGTACCTGGTGGAGATCACGGCCCGCAGCGGAGACGGCGAAGTCAAAGAGCTGGTGCCGTTCAGGCTGGGCTCCTAGCCCGCCGGCCTCATCCCTCCACGCTTTCCGCTTCCGGGCTGGAGCTGTCCCTGAACGGCGTGATCGTCGTCGGTGCCGCGGTGGTCGGCGCGCGACGGCCTTCCGGCAGGAGCCGCCGTCGCGCCGTCAGGCGTACATGCCGCGCAGCTTCGTCACGTTGCCGACGCGCGAGATGGCGACGATGTAGGCGGCGGTGCGCATGTCGACGTTGTATTTCAGCGAGGTCTGCAGGACATCGTCGAACGCCTCGACCATCTTCTTCTCGAGTCGGGCATTCACCTCGTCCAGCTCCCAGAAGTAGCCGTAGCGATCCTGCACCCACTCGAAGTACGACGTGGTGACGCCGCCCGAGTTGGCGAGGATGTCGGGGATCACGAAGACGCCGCGTTCGTGCAGGTGCTTGTGCGCGTCGGGCGTTGTCGGTCCGTTCGCGCCCTCGGTCAGCACCTTCGCCTTGATGCGGGGCGCATTGTCCATCGTGATCTGGTTCTCGAGCGCAGCCGGGATCAGAACGTCGACGTCCAGCCCCCACAGGTCGTCGGGGTCGAGCGGGTCGGCGGCGGGGAAGCCGGCGACGGTGGTGTTCTTGCGCGTGTGCTCGATCAGCGCCGGGATATCGAGCCCGCCCGGGTTGTACACGCCGCCCTTCCAGTCCGTCACGGCGACGATCTTCGCGCCGATCCTGGCAAGGAGATCCGCCGAGACCGAGCCGACGTTGCCGAATCCCTGGAGGGCGATTGTCGCGCCCCCGATGTCGAAGCCGAGATGCTTTGCGGCCTCGCGTGTCACGATCATCACGCCGCGGCCGGTGGCCTCGCGCCGGCCGAGCGAGCCGCCCATTTCGATCGGCTTGCCGGTGACGACGGCGGTCGAGGTATGCCCGACGTGCATGCTGTAGGTGTCCATGACCCACGCCATGACCTGATCGTTGGTGTTCACGTCGGGCGCCGGCACGTCCTTCTCCGGGCCGATGGCATCGATGATCTCGGCGACGTAGCGCCGCGTCAGCGCCTCGAGCTCGCGCTTCGACATCCTCGTCGGGTCGCAGACGATGCCGCCCTTGGCGCCGCCGAAGGGGATGTGGGCGACGGCGCATTTCCAGGTCATCCACGCCGCCAGCGCGGTGACTTCATCGAGCGTGACGTCCGGGTGGTAGCGGATGCCGCCCTTGGCGGGCCCGAGCGTGATGTTGTACTGGACGCGATAGCCGGTGAACACCTCGATCTCGCCGTTGTCCATCTGGACCGGGCACGAGACGATGATCTGACGCTTGGGATGGGTGAGGATCCGCCAGATGCCGGGATCGAGTTGCAGGATGCGGGCGGCGCTGTCGAACTCCTTGAGCATCGCCCCGAAGATGCTGCCGCGCTCGGACATGAGCCCATAGTAATGGATGTCGTTCGGGGTCCGCGATCGCGCGAACGATATAATTCAAGCAGCCATGGGAGCGCCGCAAGGAACCGCTCAGGCCCGACGGCCGGTCGAGCGGCTGTACACGCCGGAGAGCATCGCCTCGCTGGACTACGCGCGCGACATCGGCGACCCGGGACAGTTCCCGTATACGCGCGGCATTCACGCCACCGGCTACCGCGGCAAGCTGTGGACGATGCGGCAGTTTGCCGGGTTTGGCACGCCGGAAGAGACCAACGCGCGCTACCGGCGTCTGCTCGAGGCGGGCGGGACCGGGCTGAGCGTGGCGTTCGACCTGCCCACGCTCATGGGCCGCGATCCGGACCATGAGCTGTCGCGCGGCGAAGTCGGCAAGTGCGGCGTGAACGTGGCGTCGCTTGCCGACATGGAGGTCCTGTTCGACGGCATCGACCTCGGCGCGATCACCACGTCGATGACGATCAACAGTCCGGCCTCGATGATCTTCGCCATGTATCTGGCGCTGGCGGAGAAGCGCGGGACCGACTGGCGGACGCTCTCGGGCACGATCCAGAACGACATCCTCAAGGAGTTCATCGCGCAGAAGGAGTTCATCTATCCGCCGGTGCCGTCGATGCGGCTGGTGACGGACGTGTTTGCCTTCTGCACCGAGCACGTGCCGCGCTGGAACACGATTTCGGTGAGCGGCTATCACATCCGCGAGGCCGGGGCGACGGCGGCGCAGGAGCTGGCGTTCACGCTGCGCAACGGCATCGAGTACGTCCAGCACGGGATTGCCGCGGGTCTCGACGTCGACGCCTTTGCGCCGCGGATCTCGTTCTTCTTCAACTCGCACAGCGACTTCTTCGAGGAGATTGCCAAGTTCCGCGCCGCGCGGCGCATATGGGCCCGCGTGATGCGCGACCGCTTCAAGGCGCGATCGCCGCGCTCGTGGCAGCTGCGCTTCCATGCCCAGACCGCCGGCGTGTCGCTCACGGCGCAGCAGCCGTACAACAACGTCGTGCGGACGGCGCTGCAGGCGCTCGCCGCCGTGCTGGGCGGCACGCAGTCGCTGCACACCAACGCGCTCGACGAGGCGCTCGCCCTGCCCACCGAGGAGGCGGCCACCCTCGCGCTGCGCACCCAGCAGATCATCGCCTACGAAACGCACGTCACCGACGTCGTGGATCCGCTCGGCGGCTCCTATTACGTCGAGGTACTCACCGACCAGCTCGAGGAAGAGGCGCAGGCCTACTTCGACGCCATCGACCGGATGGGCGGGATGATTGCCGCGATCGAGCGGGGCTACCCGCAGCGCGAGATCGCCGAGAGCGCCTACCGGGCGCAGCAGGCGATCGAGTCGAAGGAGCAGATCATCGTCGGCGTGAACGACTTCATCGAGGACGGCGGGGAAGGCATCGGCACGCTCTACATCGACGAGGCGGCGGAGAAGCGGCAGCTCGCCAGGCTGGCCGAGGTGCGCGCGCGGCGCGACGAGGCCGCCGTCCGGCGCACGCTGGCGGCGCTGCGGGAGGGCGCGGCCGGCGGCGCGAATACGATGCCCCTGCTCATCGATGCCGCCCGCGCCTACGCCACGGTCGGCGAGATGTGCGACGCCCTGCGCGAAGTGTGGGGAGAATACGTCGAAACCCCCGTGGTCTGACGATATGCGCCAGAAAATCCGAGTTGTCATCGCCAAGCCGGGGCTCGACGGCCACGACCGCGGCGCCAAGGTCATCGCCCGCGCGCTGCGGGACGCCGGCATGGAGGTAATCTATACAGGCCTTCGCCAGACGCCTGAACAGATCGTGCAAGCCGCCCTGCAGGAGGATGCCGACGTGATCGGCCTGTCCATCCTGTCCGGGGCCCACATGCACGTCTGCCCGCGGGTGATGGAGCTGCTGCGCGAGAAGGGAATGAACGACGTGCTGGTCGTGGTCGGCGGCATCATTCCTGACGCCGACGTGCCGAAGCTGAACGCGATAGGAGTTCGCGGGGTCTTTCAGCCGGGCACGCCGATGCAGGAGATCGTAGACTTCATCACCCGCAATGCCCGCCAGCGCGCCGGGGCGGTGTAGGGGCGCCTGAAGACGGCGCAGGAAAACCAGGCGCAAGAACACACATGAAGGGGGATCGTGACGCACAAGCTCCTGCTCGCCGATGACAGCGTGACCATTCAGCGTGTCGTCGAGCTGACGTTCTCGGGAGAGGATGTGCAGGTGGTCACCGTCGGCGATGGCGAACAGGCCATCGCCCGCATCCCCATCGAGCGTCCCGACATCGTCCTGGCCGACATCGGCATGCCCAAGCGCAGCGGCTACGACGTCGCCGCGTTCGTCAAGGGACGTCCGGATCTCTCGCACATTCCCGTGCTGCTGCTGGCCGGCGCGTTCGAGCCGGTAGACGATGCCCGGGCGCAGCAGGTGAGGTGCGACGGCGTGCTGGTCAAGCCGTTCGAGCCGCAACAGGTGGTCTCCCGCGTGCGTGAGCTGGTCGACGGCGCCAGAGAGAAAGCGGCGCCCGCATACGCGGCCGGCGCGCCGGAAGCGGCGGCACCGCTGCCGCCGCCGGCTGAATGGCATGCCCCGGAGCCGGCGCGAAAGTCGGACCCGAAGCTCGACGACTACTTCCAGGGGCTCGATGCGGCGCTTGCCGTGCTCGACAGCAAGCCCGAGGCGCGGCCTTCCAGTCCGCCGGAGCTCGACGAGTTCCGCGCGTCGGACGTGCCGACGCTGGAAAAGCTCCTCGGTCCGTCGCCGTCGATGCGCGAGCCGTCCGGTGCTGGCGCTGATGCGCCGTACGCGTCACCGATTGCGCCGTCGATGACGGGTGCGATTGCCAGCGAGACCTCCACCGGCGACGCGGCGCCCGCACCGCCTCCCGGTGGCGGCAACGTCATCCTCGACGCGTTCCATGCGCTGCTCGCGATGGAGCAGGGCGAGCCGTTGCCGGCGGCCGCCCCCAGGCCCGCGCCGGCGGCCCCGACGATCACCGACGAGCTCGTCGACGAAGTGGCGCGGCGCGTCATCGAGCGCCTGGCGCCGAACACCGCCCGCGACCTGGTCAGGCAGGTGGTCGCCGACGTCGCCGAGCGGCTCATTCGAGAGGAAATCGCGCGCATCAAGGCAGCAGCGACCACGAAGCGATAGAAGCGTTGGCACACCCGATCAATCTTCCAGACAAGCCGGCACTCGAAGGGCTCGAGGCGAAGTGGACCGCGAAGTGGGAAGCGGACGGCACGTATCGCTTCGACCCCGGCGACCGTCCGCGCGATCAGATCTATTCCATCGATACGCCGCCTCCCACGGTCAGCGGCTCGCTCCACGTCGGCCACGTCTTCTCGTACACCCACACCGACGTGGTCGCGCGCTTCCACCGGATGCGCGGCAAGGCGGTGCTCTACCCGATGGGGTGGGACGACAACGGCCTGCCGACCGAGCGCCGCGTGCAGAACTACTACGGTGTGCGCTGCGAGCCGGCGCTGCCCTACGACCCGAACTTCGTCCCGCCCGAGAAGCCGGGCAAGCAGCCGATCTCGGTATCGCGTCCCAACTTCATCGAGCTGTGCGCGAAGCTGACAGCCGAGGACGAAAAGGCTTTCGAACACCTGTGGCGCATGCTGGGCCTGTCGGTGGACTGGTCGCGCACCTACGCCACCATCGACCGCCGATCGCAGAAGGTCTCGCAGACGTCGTTCCTCCGGCTGCTGAAGCGGGGCATCGCGTATCAGCTCGAGGCGCCCACGCTCTGGGACGTCGACTTCCGTTCGGCCGTCGCGCAGGCCGAGCTCGAGGATCGCGAGGTGCCCGGCGCCTATCACCGTATCCGGTTCGCGAAGACCGCGAGCGACGGCGGCTACGTCGAGATCGAAACGACGCGTCCCGAGCTGATCCCGGCGTGCGTGGCGCTGGTCGCGCATCCCGACGATCCCCGCTACCAGCCGCTGTTCGGCGCCGAGGTGCTCTCGCCGCTGTTCAAGGTGCCCGTGCCGGTGAAGGCCCACCATCTCGCCGACCCGGAGAAGGGCAGCGGCATCGCCATGATCTGCACGTTCGGCGATCTCACCGACGTCACGTGGTGGCGCGAGCTCTCGCTGCCGGTGCGCGCGGTGATTCAGCCGAACGGGACGTTCAGGCCGGTGACCTTCGGATCGCCCGGATGGGAATCGCGCGATCCGTCCGGCGCGCAGGCCGCCTACGACCAGCTGGTGAACCTGTCGGCCGCCAAAGCGCGAACGCGCATCGTCGAGCTGCTGCGCGAATCGGGCGACCTGATCGGCGAGCCCCGTCCGATCACGCACCCGGTGAAGTTCTATGAGAAAGGCGATCGGCCGCTCGAGATCGTCACCAGCCGGCAGTGGTTCATCAGGACGATGGAGTACCGCGAAGCGCTGCTGGCTCGGGGGCGCGAGCTGCAGTGGCATCCCGAGTACATGCGGGTGCGCTTCGAGAACTGGGTGCACGGGCTGTCCGGCGACTGGTGCATCAGCCGCCAGCGCTTCTTCGGCGTCCCGTTCCCGGTGTGGTATGCGGTTCGCGAGGATGGCACGGTCGACTACGACCGTCGTCTCACTCCTGACGAATCGCGTCTGCCCGTCGACCCGTCGACCGACGTGCCGGATGGATACACCGCCGAACAGCGCAACCAGCCGGGCGGCTTCGTCGGCGATCCCGACGTGATGGACACGTGGGCGACCTCGTCGCTCACGCCGCAGATCGTGTCCGGATGGCTGGACGATCCCCAGCTCTTCGCCCGCGTGTTCCCGATGGACCTGCGTCCGCAGGCGCACGACATCATCCGGACGTGGCTGTTCGACACCGTCCTGCGCGCCCACCTCGAGCACGATTCGCTGCCGTGGCATCACGCCGCGCTCTCGGGCTGGGTGCTCGACCCGGATCGCAAGAAGATGTCGAAGTCCAGGGGCAACGTCGTCACGCCGCTGGCGCTGCTCGAGGAGCACGGGTCCGACGGCGTCCGCTACTGGGCGGCGAGCGGCCGCCCCGGCACCGACACGGCCTTCGATGCCCAGCAGATGAAGGTCGGGCGGCGTCTGGCGATCAAGCTGCTCAACGCCGCGAAGTTCGCGCTGATGCAGGCCGAGCCGCGCGGGCCGATCACGGAACCGCTCGATCGCGGCATGCTGACGAGTCTGGCGCAGCTGGTGCGCGAATCCACCATCCAGCTCGAGAACTACGATTACGCCTGGGTGCTCGAGAAGACCGAGCGCTTCTTCTGGGACTTCTGCGACGACTACCTCGAGCTGGTGAAGTCGCGCCGCTACGGCGATTTCACGACGGAAGGCGCGGCTTCCGCGAACAGCGCGATGCTCGTGGCGCTGTCGACGCTGCTGCGGCTGTTCGCGCCGTTCCTGCCGTTCGTGACCGAGGAGGTCTGGTCGTGGTGGCAGCCGGGTTCGGTCCATCGCGCCCCGTGGCCGACGCCGGAGGAAGTCGTCGCCGCGATCGGCGGTGAAGACGCCGATGCGGTGCCGGTGTTCACCACCACGCGCGAAGCGCTCGGCATCGTACGGCGCGAGAAGGCGATGCGGAAGAAATCGATCAAGACGCCGGTGACCGTCGTGTTCCCGAAGCGCTTCGAACGCATCACCCCGGCAAGCAGGGACTTTCTCGCGGCGGCGCACGTCCGGAACCTGACGTTCGCGGATGTCGCGGACATGGAGCTGACCTTCCACGACGAGACGCTTGCCGCGGCGGAGCCTGGCAGCGGAGGCGCGACGGGCACGCCAGAACCACGCGCGTGACAGCCTGCGCTCTCGAGCCTCTTGCCCCGGAGTCGTATCGCGACCTCGTGCGGCGCGCGCTTGCTGAAGATGTCGGTTCCGGCGATGTGACCACGAAAGCCACGGTCGACGCGGCTCGTCAGGCCCGCGCCGTACTGCTGGCCAAATCGCCCTGCGTGATCGCCGGGCTCGACGTCGCCATCGAAGTGTTTCGCCAGGTGGATCCCGACGCCGTGGTCCGCGTCGATCGCCATGACGGAACGAAGTGTGAACCGGGCACGCAGATCGCCGAGATCAGCGGCCGTGCCGCCGCGCTGCTGACGGCGGAGCGCACGGCGCTCAACTTCATGCAGCGCATGACCGGCATCGCGACGCTGACGCGGCGGTTCGTCGACGCGGCGGCCGGCCGCATCACCGTGCTCGACACGCGCAAGACGACGCCGCTGATGCGCACGCTGGAGAAGTATGCGGTGCGGGCGGGCGGCGGCACGAATCACCGCTTCGGCCTGTCCGATGGCGTGTTGATCAAGGACAACCACGTGCGGCTGGCCGGCGGGGTGGCGGCCGCGGTGGAGCGGATGCGTGCCGCTGCGCCCGGCATGCCGATCGAAGTCGAGGCGCAGAGCCTGGCCGAGGTGGACGAGGCGCTGCAGGCTGGCGCCGACATCATCCTGCTCGACAACCTGTCGACGGCCGAGATCGTCGAGGCCGTAGCCCGGTGCCGTGGACGCGCGAAGACCGAGATTTCCGGCGGCGTGACGCTTGCGCGGATGCCCGAGCTCGCGGCCACCGGCGCCGACTTCGTGTCGGTCGGCGCGCTGACACACTCCGCCCCCGCCGCCGATCTGAGCCTGGAGATCCTGGGGTCGGATCTTGAATCTGGCACGTGACATCGACGAATGGTGTTCACGTGCTGGATCCAGGATCCGACCCCATGACGCTGCCCGACGACTACGCCACGGCGCTTGCCCTGGCCGGCGATCGCCTCGGCCTCTTCTCGCGCCGGGTGCTGTGGTATTTGGAAGTCGGGTCGACCAACGACGTTGCGGCGTGCCTCGCGGATCAAGGCGAGCCGGAGGGCACGGTCGTCATTGCCGATGCGCAGCTCGTCGGACGCGGGCGGCACGGCCGGACGTGGGCCTCTCCGCCCGGCGCCGGGCTGTACATGTCGCTCATCCTGCGTCCGGTACCGGATGCCGTCGGGCTGCTGACGATCGCCGCGGGAGTGGCGCTCGCCGACGGCATTCAGCGCGCGACGGGTCTTCAGCCGCAGCTCAAATGGCCCAACGACGTCTACATCGGCACGCGCAAGCTGGCGGGCATCCTCGCGGAAGCCGGAACGTCGCCTGACGGAGTGCAGCACGTGGTGCTGGGGTGCGGCATCAATCGGATGGCGGCCGCGTATCCGCCAGACGTGGCGGCCCGGGCCACGGCAATCGAGTCCGAGCTGGGGCGTCCGGTCGATCGCGGTCTGCTGCTGGCCGAATGCCTAGCGGCGCTGAACGCACGCTACCGCGAACTGCAGGCGCGCAACCGCTCCAGGATCCTTGCGTGCTGGCGCGAGCGTGCGGTCTCCACCTTCGGCCGGCGCGTGGAATGGGACGTTGCCGGCGTCACGCGCAACGGCATCGTCGAGGACATCGACGACAGCGGCGCCCTCCTCGTACGCGACGGCGCCGTGCGCGCCCGGGTAATCTCAGGAGAGGTGCGGTGGCTGCCGTAGAAGACTACTGCCGGCACCTCGAGGCGTATCTCTGCCGCAAGAACGACGGCCATCTCATTCGCATCGTCGGCCCGGCGTTCGAACAGGTGTGCGGCTGGGCCGAGAAGGGCGTGCCGCTGACGGTGGCGATGCGGGGGATCGATCGCTACTTCGCGCGCTACTATGCGAAAGGCCCGCGGCGACGGCCGGTCCGGATCGAGTTCTGTGAAGCCGACGTGATGGACGTCTTCGACGAATGGCGGCGTGCGCTCGGTATCACGGCTGCCGAGGCCGGTGCTAGCGACACGCGAGGGCCTGCCGCAGAGAAGACTTCCGGCACATCCGCCGATGCGAAGCGGCATGGAACACTGCCGGCGCACCTCGAGCGGATCATCGCGCGCCTGACCGCGCTGCGCGCCGGTCAGGATCGCTCGCTCGACGGTGTGCTGGACGAGATCGTGAGCGAGATCGACGTGGCCCGTGCCGGCGCCCGGAACCTGCGCGGAGAAGCCAGGCAGGCGCTGATCGAGCGCCTGCGCATCCTCGATTGCCGGCTCGTCGACGCCGCGCGCGCGCAGTGTGATGAGGAGACGATGGCGGCCCTGGCCGCGGAGGCGGAGTCCGATCTCGCGCCGTTTCGCGCCCGGATGGCGCCGGACGCCTACGAGCAGTCGCGCCGGGCCGCGATCGATCGTCTCCTCCGCGAGCGGCGCGGGCTTCCGGTGATTGCGTTCGAATGATTCAGCCCGGTTCGACGCTGACGCTCGACATCGAGAAGCCCGCGGCCGGCGGGCGGATGCTCTCGCGCCATGACGGCCAGGTGGTGCTGGTGTGGGGCGCCATCCCGGGCGAGCGCGTCAGGGCCCGCGTCGAGCGCACGACGACGGGCGTTGCGTTTGCGTCGACAACGGAGGTGCTGTCGGCGTCTCCGGATCGGCGCGTCGTGTCCGGCGATCCGCGCTGCGGCGGCAACGTGCTCGCGCACGTCGCCTACGAGCGGCAGCGGCAGCTCAAGGGGCAGATCATCTCCGACGCGTTCCAGCGCATTGCCAAGGTCAGGCTCGAGCGCGATCCCGATGTGATCGCGTCGCCCGAGCGCGGGTACCGGATGCGCGCGCGCCTGCACGTCGCCGGCGGGAAGATCGGGTTCTACCGCGAGGACAGCCACGAATGGTGCGACGCCATCCAGACCGGGCAGCTGCTCGAGTCGACCGGGGCGTGGATCGAAGCCGCACAAGCGACCATTCGGCGGATCGGACCCGATGGTGTTGCCGGGATGGAGATCAGCGAGAACATCGCCGGCGACGAACGTGCGTGTCATCTCGACCTGCGCGAGGGGGCCCGTCCCGCTGCCTACGTGCAGCTGTCTGCCGGGCTCGTCGGGCTCACCGCGCAGCGAGCCGGCTCATCGTTTGTCGACACGCTGGCCGGTTGGCCGTACGTGACCGACGTGATTCAGGTGCGCGACGAGCTGCCGCCGCTGCGGCTCTCGCGGCACGTGAAGGCGTTCTTTCAGGGCAATCGCTTCCTCGTGCGAACACTCGTGCAGCAGGTCATGGCGCTCGTGCCGCCGGGATCCGTGCTCGATCTCTACGCCGGAGTCGGGCTGCTCGGCCTTTCACTGGCCGCGGGGGCTTCCGGGCAGGTGACCCTGGTCGAAGGCGACTTCGTCAGCGCCTCAGATCTGCAGAACAATGCCGTGCCGTATCGCGATCGGGTTCGCGTCGAGTGGTGCAGCGTCGAGGATTTTCTCGCCGACAAGATCCCGCCGGCCGACACCGTGATCGTCGATCCGCCCCGGACCGGGCTGTCGCGGGCCGCAGCCGCGGGAATTCTCGCGCTGCGCCCGGCGCGGCTCGTCTATGTCTCTTGCGACGTCGCCACCCTTGCACGCGACGCACGCAAGCTGCTCGACGGCGGCTACACGCTCGGGCCGCTCATGGCCCTCGACCTGTTTCCCAATACGGCCCACGTCGAAACGGTCGCCGTCTTCACGCGCTGAGGTTCGCCGGCCGAGAAATGCCGGCGCGCCCGAGGTCGTAATCCAGGTACGGTCCTCGTGCGAGCGACCGATTCGCAGGGAGAGGAATCGATGGTCAGCAAGGTCGTCAGTGTCGCCGCGGGTGCTGCTCTCATCGTCGCGATTGCCGTCGCGCCAGCGCTGGCGCACCACTCCTTTGCCGCCGAGTTCGACGCCAAGCGTCCGGTCAAGCTGCGCGGCACGGTGGTGAAGATGGAGTGGATCAACCCGCACTCGTGGATCCATATCGACGTGAAGGACCCGCAGACCGGCAAGGTCGAGCGGTGGATGATCGAGGGCGGTGCGCCCAACGCGCTGCTCCGCCGCGGATGGACCAAGAAGTCGCTGCCCGAGGGCACTGAGATTCTCGTGGAAGGATTCCAGGCCAAGGATGGCGCCCTCCGCGCCAACGGCCGCGACATCACCTTCCCGGACGGCAAGAAGCTGTTCGTCGGCTCGTCGGGCATCGGTGCGCCGGACGAGAGACCGGAGAAGTAGCAGGACTCGACCAGGGAATGGGACGGCCGGGCGCTACGCCCGGCGGTGTTCGCCCGCCGCTTTCACGAGCCCTTCGAAGAGCGCGCGGAACTCGCCGGTCCGGTAGAAGTTCTCCGGATGCCACTGCACACCGAGACAGAAGCTCTTCGAGGGGTTTTCGATCGCCTCGATGACGCCGTCGGGGGCGGTTGCCGTTACCACCAGCCCCTTGCCGAGCGCGGCCGGGGCCTGATGGTGCCGGCTGTTGACGGCGCACGTATCGCCGTCGAGCCGTTCCTTCAGCAGCGTCTCGAGCAGGCTGCCGCTCGTGATCCACACGTCATGGGCGATGGCGTGCGGCGGCTCGCGCACCATGTGGTTGACCAGCGTGCCGATCTGGTCGGGAATGTGCTGCACGAGCGTGCCGCCGCAGGCGACGTTCAGCACCTGGGCGCCGCGGCAGATGGCCAGCAGGGGAAGGTTGGCGTCGATCGCGCGCCGTACCAGCTCGAGCTCGTATTCGTCGCGTCCGGGCTCCGCGGGCTTGTACGACGGGTGCGCCGCCTCGCCGTAGAGCGAGGGCAGCACATCGTTGCCGCCGGGCAGGACCAGGCCGTCGACCGTCCCCATCACGTCGGCCGGCCGGTGCACGGCGGGGTCGAGGCGGAGGAGCTCTCCGCCGGCGCGCTCGATGGCGGCTTCGTAGTCGTGCGGCTTGCTGCACGGTGCGAGGGCGATGACCGGCACGCTACATTCTCGCAGGAACAGCGATTCCCATCAGATCCAGGGCGCGCGTGAGCTGGTTGCGCAGGTAGATCACCGCGGCTGCGCGCCACCGCCGGGCCGCCTCGCGTTCTTCATTGAGGATCGACGACCGGCTCGGGTGTAGGTTGTAGAACGCGTTGAACGCCTGCGCAAGCCCGAATGCATACTTGGCCAGGACCGAGAACTCCAGCGAGGCGACTACCTGTTCGACCACTTCGTCCAGCCGGGACGCCTCGAGCACCAGCGACCAGAGCTCGTGGCCGTTCTCGCCCATCAGCTCGTTGTCGGGCGTCGAGGCCAGCGGGGCCAGGATCGCGGCTTCGTCCAGGCCGTCGCGCTCCTGCAGCTTGCGAAAGATGTTGTTGATCCGCACGATCGCGTACTGGATGTAGGGGCCGCTTTCGCCCTGGAAGCTCAGGGCCTCCTCGAGATCGAACGCGATCACCTTGCCCCGGGAGAACTTGACCAGGAAGTAGCGTACGGCCGCGATCCCGATGATCTGCGCCGTCTGCGCCACCTCGGCTTCGCTGAGCTCCGGGTTGCGCGATGCGACTTCTTCGGCCGCCTTCTTGATCACCGCATCGAGCAGGTCGTCGGCCTTCACACCGAGGCCCTTGCGTCCCGACACCTCGACGAACGGGCGCCTGGCGTCCTCCGATCCAGGCTCCGGCGCGAACCCCAACTCCCGCGCCGTCGCGTGCGACAACGCCACCATCTCGTAGGAGAAGTGATGCGACCTCCTGGCGCCTTCAGGATGGCCGATGGCGATCAGCGCCTGCTTCAGCAGCTTCTGCAGGTATGACTGGCGGACGTCGATGACGTTGTAGACGTAGGACGCGCCGCCGAACGGCGGATGCGTCTGTTCGCCTTCCGTGCTCGACGTCGCCCACAGCGGGCCGTGCGGCCGCCAGGCGAACACACGGTAGTAGAAGTCGCGTCCAAGGAGCCCGAGCTTCCAGAACTGATACGCGATGTCCTTGCCCACATAGGTCACCACGCCGTTCGACCGGACGATGACCTTCTCCCGTTCCTCGCCTTCCTCCTCGGGCGGGGAGCCGGCCGCCGGGGGCGCGGGCGTCGAGTCCAGATCGTCCTGAATGGGCATCACCCAGCAGCCTGCCAGCCTGCCTTCCGTGCGCAGGTGCACGGCGTGTCTGGCCTTCAGCACCTCGAAGGCCTGGGCCCAGAACTTCAGGCGCAGGATGTCGCCCTCCCACGTCAGCAGGTCGTAGTCGACGTTCATGCGCGCCATCGTCTGGAGGTGACAACGCACGATCCGGTCGGCGATGAACGCCGCGATGTGGGCGTTCTCGTTGCCGCCGTGCTCGATGTCGTGGAGGGTGGCCGCCCGGAGCGCCAGCCGCTCCTTGTCCTGCTCGTACCACTCGGTCACCTGGGCGTAAAGATCCCAGCAGTAATAGTCGAAACGCGTGGTATCGGCGATCTGGCGAATCTCGTTGAACGTCCTGCCCGCCATGTGGCGGAAGCCGACGACCACGTCGGCCACCTGGACGCCGGTGTCGTCGATATAGTTCTGCACCTCGACGGGCACTCCCCGAAAACGCAGGACGCGGACGAGCGTGTCGCCGAGCGCGGCATTGCGCAGGTGGCCGATGTGGGCCGCCTTGTTCGGGTTGATGGCCGTATGTTCGACAATCGCCTTGCCGCCGCTGTGGCGCCGCGCCGGCGCGGCCGCGGCCAGCCGCTCACGCAGGAACGCGGCCCGTTCGAGGAAGAAGTTGAGATAGCCATTCGGCGCGGCCGCTACTTTGGCGATGCCCTCGAGCGTGCCGAAGTCGGCGGCGATCTCCTGCGCGATGACGCGCGGCGCCTTGCGCAGCCGGCGCGCCAGCTCGAAGGCCACGGGCGTGCCCAGATCGCCGAGGTCGCGATTGGGCGGGTACTCGAGGGCCAGCGGCGGCTGCGCCGACGGGTCCAGCGCATAGCGCGTCGTCAGCAGCCGCGAGAGGTGCGCGCGGAGTCGGTCGTGAACGGGCAGGATCATCAGCGAATGGCGAGTCTGTTGATGGTGAGTGCGATTGTCGTGATGTGGTACGCTTCAGCGGCCTGCGTTCCGGCCGCCGATGCTCCTCTGAGCTGCGCCAAATTCCGAATCTTACCGTATGAATGACGCCGTCGTGGGACGCTTGCTCGTGGCCAGCCTGCACCAGGCGATCGCCGACCTCCTGCCGACGCGCCTCGAATTCTACGAAGCCTGGCTGAATCCGGGCGGACTGCGCGAGGGCCGGATCGGCCTGGCGCCGCTTGCCGCCGTCCTCAGTTTTCTGCGCCTGGAAGGCGAGCCCTATCACCTCGTCACCGCGCGGGCGGGCGAGTACACGGCCGAATGGTCCGTGGCCGATCTGTCGCCGATGCGGAAGCGCATCATCCGGGCCGCGCCGCCCGCCATCCGCAAGCGTCTGGTCGTCGGCGTAGCCAGCTTCATGGCCCGCAGTACTTACGGCGCCACCGACGTCAAAGTACAGTGGAAGCAGTGGCGCGGGGCCGTGGACCTGCGCAGCTCGTTGTTCTGCGAGGTCCGCGAAACGGTCGATCAACCGCTCTGCGAGTTCTACGCGTCCGCGCTGCGCCGGCTGATGGCGTTGTTCGATCTCGATGCCGATGTGATCACCGATCGCTGCCGGGCGACCGGCGCCGCCCAGTGCGCGATGTCGCTCGTCGTGCGGCCCAACGGGAGCGCAGGGGCGGCCTCATGATCTCGCCGCCGGGGCGAGCCCGAGCCGGCAGACGGGCGGAACGCGCGGCGCTCTTCGTGGCCGTCGTCATTGCCGTGGCAGCGGGAACGGAGGCGGGCCTGACCGCGCAGTCGCAGACGCCTGGCGAGCGGCAGGCTGCGGCGTCCCGGCCCGCGGTCCTCGTCGTGCCATTCGCCAGCGAAGGACACGATCCGCGCGGCTACTGGCTGCGCGAAGCGTCGGCCGTCATTCTCACCGACGACCTCGTCTCGGCCGGCATCGCCACCATGTCGCGGGACGAGCGGCTGCGTGCGTTCGACTCGCTGCGCGTTCCGGCCAACGCACAGCTCAGTCACGCAACCGTGATTCGCGTCGGACAGGTCGTCGGCGTGTCGCGCGTCGTCGTCGGCTCGTGCGCCGTCGACGGAGAGACGCTCACCGTCCGCGTGCGATCGATCGTGCTCGATACGGGAGAGATTTCCGTTGAAATCGTCGAATCAGGGCGGCTGGCGGAGCTTTTCGACGTCTATCAGCGTGTGGCGCGGCGCCTCGGCGAGGGGCTGCCGCACGATCTGCCGCCCACGCCGATCATCCACCCGCCGGTAGCGGCGTTCGAGCAGTACATCAAGGGATTGCTGGCCGAAGCGCCGGCCATGAAGCTGTCGTTCCTGCGCGAGGCGCTGCGCCTGTCGCCATCGCTCGTGCGTGCGCGGCTGGCGATGTGGGCCGTGTACAACGAGCTCGGCGAGCACCAGAACGCACTGGCGGCCGTTCGTCAAGTGCCGGGAACCGGCGAGCTGTCGAGGCAGGCGGCGTTCCTCGCCTCCGTCTCGCTCATACAGCTCGAGCGATTCCAGGAAGCCTTCGACGCATTGACGGAACTGAATCGGGCGGGCGCCGACGGATCGCTGCTCAACAATCTCGGCATCGTGCAGATGCGCCGGCCGCCCGGGTCGACTGGCCGGCGTGCGGTCTCGTACTTCAGCGACGCCGTGGCGGTCGAGGGCGCTGATTCGGATCTGCTGTTCAACCTCGGATACGCCTATTGGCTCGAGCGCGATCTCCCGAATGCCATCCAGTCGCTGCGCGGGGTGGTCCGGCGCCAGCCGGCGGACCACGCCGCACACTATCTGCTCGGCGTCGCGCTGCAGATGTCGGGCAGTGCCGCCGAGAGCGGGCGCGAGCTGGATTTGGCGCGGCGGCTGTCGTCGGAATACGCCGACTGGGAGAAGACACGGCGGGCGCCGAACACGGTACCCAGCGGGCTCGAGAGGCTGAGGACGGAGCTGTCGGTTCCGGCGTTCCGCCGCGTGGAGTCTGAGATCAGTGCTGCGGGTCAGCGGAGTCAGCAGGAGCTCGTTGCCTTTTACCTGGACGCCGGGCGGCGCGCCTATCTGGCCGAACGGGACGATGACGCGATTGCCTCGCTTCGACGCGCGGTGTACCTGTCGCCGTACGACGCCGAGGCGCATCTGCTGCTTGGCCGTGTCTACCTGCGCGGTGGACGCCACCAGGACGCCATCGAGCAGTTCACGATCTCGGTCTGGAGCCGCGATACCGTGAACGTGCGTCTGGCGCTTGCCGAGGCCTACATCCAGACCCAGAACTTTCCGGCCGCACGCGACGAGCTGCGAATCGTCCTGACGCGTGAGCCCACCAACCCGGACGGCCGCCGGCTGCTTGCACGAGTCCCGCCCGAGTAGGCCAACACTGCCGCCCCGCGGCTCTTGCACAGATTTGTGACCGCGTTGCACGGTTCCTGCGGGCGGTGTTGTTATCCTCGCCGAGGGAGCAGGAAGATGGAGCCATCGGGCTACAGTTCCGGTGAAGCAGACGAGCGAACAAGAGGTGCGCTGGCCGCGTCGAGCACGGCGGTCTGGGAGCTGGATATCCAGACCCGCAAAGTGACGTGGGCGGCCAACCTCGAGGGGGTGTTCAAACGGCCGATCGACACGCTGGAAACCGGTCTGCGGACGATACACCCGGCTGACGAGCCGTGGGTCCGCGCCGCCTGTATGGCGACGATCGAAGAGCGCCGCGACTATCGCGTCGAATGCCGGGTCCTCTGGCCCGACGGCACCGTCCGCTGGATAGTCTCGAACGGGCGCGTCGTCGAGTCAGAGGACAAGCCGCCGCGTTTCATCGGAAGCACGACCGATATCACGGACCGCCGCACCCCCGAACACCAGAGGCACCCGCAGAAGGTGGAGGTGTTCTGCCGGCACGCGACGCGCGTCGCCCACGACTTCAACAACCTCCTGACCATCATTCACGGGTACGGTCAGTTCCTCACCGGCCAGGGCCACGGCCACAAGCAGCCCGGCGACGTTCGCGAGATCCTGCGGGCGGCCGAGCGGGCACGCGAGCTGACGAACGAGCTGCTGACGATGAGCCGGCAGCTCGGCTACCGCGTGACGCCGGACCCTCGTCCGCCGGCGCCGGGCGCTCCGCAGCGCCGCAAGATCCTCGTGATCGAGGATCAGGCTCCGGTCCGGGCGCTGGTCCGCCGCATCCTCGAGCGGGGCGGGTTCGAGGTGCTGGAGGCCAATGCGGCGCCAGACGCCGATCGGCTGTTCGCCGAGCATCACGCCGACATCGTGCTCCTGCTTGCCGACGTCGGCATCCCGGGGGAGAAGGGGCCGGCGCTGTATCGCCGCCTGTCCCTGAAGAAGCCCGAGCTCAAGGTGATCTACATGTCGGGCGACATCCAGGACTCCGTGCTGGCCGGGGAGGCGCCGAGCCCGCAGGAACAGTTCGTCGGGAAGCCGTTCACGGCCCGCGGGCTGCTCGAAGCCGTGAAAAAGATTCTGGGTGAGTAGTTTCCGCTCAACTTTGTGCGCGACGTGGTAGAATGCCCGCCAGATTGATGGCAGACGAGGGCGTTCACGAGATACAGCTGAACGGAAAACAGCTCGTCTTCATGTTCATGGCGGTGACTGTCGTCGCCGTCGTGATTTTCCTGTGCGGTGTCATGGTCGGCCGCGGGATTCGTGCCCCCCGGGCGATCGAGCAGGCCGACACCGCGATTGAAGCCCCGCTCGATCCGACTGCTTCCGTGCAGAGTCCGGCGCCACCGGGCTCGGATGGGCCGACGCCGCCTGAACAGGATCCGCCGCAGGAGACGCCGCTCAGCTACTCGACACGGCTGAGTGCGACGACGCCGCCGCCGGAAACGTTGAAGGAGCCGGCGTCGGTGGTGCGTGAAGTCGGCGCCGCCGCGCCAGCAAGGAATTCGGCGGCCGCCGCCCCGCCCGTTGCGCCAGCCGTGAAGACCCCTTCCGCCTTGAGAAACAGCAAGACAACGAAACCCGTTGCCGGTGAGCCCGCGGGCAACGGCTATGTCGTGCAGGTTGCCGCGGTGAAGGAGCGAAGCGAAGCCGACAGCATCGCGAAGCGTCTGGCCTCGAAAGGCTTTCCCTCGTTCGTCTCGTCGCCGGCAGGCGCGGCGGGAGTCTATCGGGTGAGGGTCGGCAGATACACCGACCGCCGCGAAGCCGAGTCCGTGGCGCGCCGGCTCGAAAAAGAAGAACAGTTCAAGCCCTGGATTACCCGCTAGCGCTTATCGCGGGCGTTCTGCTCGCGCTTGCGTTTCCCAAGTTCGGACATCCGGCGTTCGCCTGGATTGCACTCGCCCCGCTGCTGCTCGCACTGACCGGCTGGCGTGGACGTCCGGGCGTGCTGCCGGGGCAGCCCCCGCTGCGTGCGTTCACGCTCGGTCTGCTGGCCGGCACCATCTACTTTGCCGGCACGATCTACTGGACGGGGACGGTCATCATCACCTTCGGAGACGTGAATCCGATTGTCGCGATGGTGGGGATGCTTCTGCTGTCGGCCTATCTCGCGCTCTATCCAGCGACGGCCGGTCTGGTGACCAGCTGGCTCGTCGCACGAGCCGGCTCGGCAGGACTCTTCATTGCCCCCATGGCGTGGGTGGCCACGGAATACCTGCGCGGCTACTTCTTCACCGGGTTCCCGTGGGTACCGCTCGGCAACAGCCAGGTGACCGTGCTGCCGGTCGCGCAACTGGCCAGCGTGCTGGGCGTCTACGGGCTGTCGGCGCTGGTGGTCTACATCAATGCCACGCTGGTGTTCGCGCTGCTGACAACGGGCAGGCGGCGAGCGGCCGCCGTGGCGGCTGCGTTCGTCGTCCTCGTCGCTGTCGGCGGGTGGGGGGCATGGCGGATAGCGGACGGATCGCTCACCCGGTCCGGGACGCCCATCCGCATCGGCCTGATCCAGGGCAACATCGCCCAGGAAGACAAGTGGAACCCCGCTCACGCACGGCGCATCTTCACGACCTACATCGCGATGACGCGTGATGCCGTGCGCCGGGGCGCCCAGTACGTCATCTGGCCCGAGTCGGCCACGCCGTTCAGCTTCGAGGATCCGCGCGACAGTCCTGAAGGCACGGGCGCGGTGCGCGATCTCTCGCGCGAGGTGCGCGTGCCGATGCTGATCGGCAGCGATCAGGTCATCCGGCGCGAGCCGGTCACCGAGTCCGAGCTGTACAACGCCGCCTTTCAGCTCGACCCGGACGGCAATACGGTCGCCGTCTATCGCAAGATCAAGCTGGTACCTTTCGGCGAGTTCTTTCCCTTCCAGCGGTGGATCGCGTTTGCCGCGCCGCTCGTCCAGCGCTTCGTGCCGTTCTCCGCGGGCGAGGGGCCGGTGCTCCTCCCGGTCGGACCGCACCGGGCGAGCACCGCGATCTGCTACGAGGTCGTCTTTCCGGCGCTGGCGCGCGACGCCGTCGCGCGGGGCAGCGAGCTGCTGACGACGGTGACCAATGACGGCTGGTATGGGTACTCGTCGGCGCCCTACCAGCATTGGGAGATGGCGGCGATGCGCGCCATCGAACAGGGCCGCTATCTTGCGCGCGCCGCGAATACCGGCATCAGCGGCATCGTCGATCCCTACGGGCGCGTCGTCGTCCGGTCGGGTATCTTTGAACAGGCAGGTCTGGTCGGAGAGGCGCGCTTCCTGACCGGACGGACCATCTATTCGCTGATTGGCGACGCGATTGCCTGGGTGGCGATCGCCCTGACTGTGCTGGCGGCGATTATCGCGAGGGGACACCGTGGATCTCGATGACCTGTTACGGCGGCACGACGACCTGAGTCGTCGCGCCGCGGAACTGCGGAGGCATCTTTGAAGGTGCCCGGCTCGACGATCAGCTAGCCGAGATCGAACGGCTCAGCGCCAGCCCGACCTTCTGGAACAACCAGGCAGACGCACAGAAGGTCATGCAGCGGCGGCGGCGTCTCGAGGCCGACGTGGCCCTCCGCGATTCGCTGCGCCGCCGGACGGACGACCTCGTTGTGCTCGTTGAATGGGCGAACAGCGGGGAAGACGTCGCCGGCGATCTGGAACGGGCACTCGACGAGCTGCAGCAGGAAGTCGAAGCCGCCGAGGTGCGGAAGATGCTCGGCGGCGAGTACGATCGCGCGAACGCAATCGTGACGATCCATCCCGGCGCCGGCGGTACTGAATCGCAGGACTGGGCCGAGATGCTCCTGCGCATGTACACGAGATGGGCGGAGCGCCGCGGCTTCAAACGCGAGGTCTACGACTATCAGCCGGGCGAGCAGGCGGGGATCAAGAGCGCCACCGTCGCGTTCATCGGCGACTACGCCTACGGCCTCATGTCGGCCGAGGCCGGCGTCCATCGCCTCGTACGCATCTCGCCGTTCGACCAGGACAAGCGGCGGCACACGTCGTTCGCCTCGGTGTTCGTGTGGCCCGAGCTGCCCGAGGACGTCGATGTCGAGATCGACGAGAAAGACCTGCGCATCGACACCTATCGCTCGAGCGGCGCCGGCGGCCAGCACGTCAACGTGACCGACTCGGCGGTGCGCATCACACATCTGCCCACGGGCATCGTCGTGTCGTGTCAGAACGAGCGCTCGCAGCACAAGAACCGCGCGCAGGCGATGAAGGTGCTGAAAGCCAGGCTGTTCGATCTGAAGATGAAGGAGCAGCAGGCCAAGCTCGAGCAGCTCGGCGGGGAGAAGCGCGACATCGCCTTTGGCAGCCAGATCCGCAGCTACGTGCTGCAACCCTACCAGATGGTCAAGGACCACCGCACCAAGATCGAGGTTGGCGACCCCTCCCGCGTCCTCGACGGCGACGTCGACGTCTTCATCAAGGCCTACCTGATGAAAAAGGCCGAGGGCACGCTTGGTGCACCCGGCGAACCTGACGAGGTGTAGGATATCGGCAGTCGGGGCCAGATCCTGATTTTTCTGCCTCAGGCACGTAGCAGGCAAAAATCACGATCTGACCCCTCCACAACCCGCGTCGCTCGAAGGAGGTTGCTGTGTTCTCTCTTCTGCGCCGGTACTGGAAGGAGCTCGTCAGCTACGACGGCGGCATGTCGCTGCTGATGATGGATGCGCTGCTCCTCGTTCCCCTCATCATGGCTGCGTTCTTCTATCCATTCGAGGTCCTGATCGGTGTCGGGATCGCGCTTGCCGTGGCGCTCGTCATCTACGAGGGCGTCGCGCTCTGGCGCAAGCGCTGGCAGCGCACGCACACGCCGCACGCGTGATCGGCGGGCGGCGGAACGCAGTCTGCGCGGGCGTTTTCGGATCACTCAATCGGCGGAGCTGATGCGGGAGCCGCTATCGGTGTCAGTGCAGGCGGCGGCACCGCCGGCGGGAACGTCGCCGTGACGGCGGGCTGCGTACCGTTGATGAACGCCTCGGTCATCCCCGAATCCAGCGTCACGAAGACGATGTTGCCGGGCGCCTCGAACTGCGGCGGGTTCTTGCGGTCGCCGTACTTCTCGAGATAGGCCTTCATGAAATCCATCCAGATCGGCAGCGCCGCGGCCGCACCCGTCTCGCCGTTGCCCAGCGGCTTCTTCTCGTCGTAGCCGACCCACACGCCGACGGTGATGTGGGGATCGAAGCCGATGAACCACGCATCGGTGTAGTCGTCCATCGTCCCGGTCTTGCCCGCCAGCGGCCAGTCGAGCGCCGCGGCGGCCTGCGCCGTGCCGCGCTGCACGACGCCGCGCAGGATGTTGGTCATCACGAATGCCGTGTCGGCGCGCAGCGCCTCGTGCGGCTGGGGACGGTTCTCGAGGAGGACGTTGCCCTCGCGATCGGCGATCGAAATGATCGAGTACGGCTCGAGCCGTACCCCCTGATTCGGAAATGCCGAATACGCGCTGGTCATCTCGAGGAGCGTGGCTTCGGCGGAGCCGAGCGCGAGCGAGAGATACGGCTGGTAGTCGCCGCTGAGGCCAAAGCGCCTGGCGTAGCCGATGACCTCCTGCGGCCCCAGCGCCGCCATCGCCTTCACGGCAGGGATGTTTCTCGACTGCTCCAGCGCGCGGCGGAGCGTGACGGGCCCTTCGAACTTGCGATCGTAGTTGAGCGGCTGGTAGGGCGGCTGATTCGGACCGGCTTCGAACGACACCGGCTCGTCGACGAACGTGGAGATCGGCGTGTAGCCGCGGTCGATGGCGGCCGTGTAGACGAAGGGCTTGAAGAGCGACCCCACCTGACGACGGGCCTGGGTGGCACGGTTGAACTTGCTGCGCGCGAAGCTGAAGCCGCCGACCATCGCGCGGATCTGGCCGCTGTGGTTGTCGATCGCCACCAGCGCGCCCTCGACCGCCGGCGGCTGTTCGAGCCGCAGCCCGGCGGGCTTGTTGCCCTCGAGCGACGTGACCTGCACCTCGATGACGTCGCCGACCTTGAAGAGCTGTGCCGCCGACGTGCGGCGCGTCCAGGCAAAGGCCGACGGCTTGAGCTCGAGATCGTGCTCGCCGATACGGATGCGGGCGCTCCCGCCGCTGGGCCCTGGCACGAAGGTGACCACTGCCGGCACGATGTCGCCGGCCAGGATCGGCTGCGACCACCGGTCGAATGTGAACGTCTCGATCGAGCGCCCCTCGGCGACGAGGTTGCGGGCCGGCCGGCGGAACCCGCTGCGGCGCTTGTCGATGGCGCGGAGACCGCGGTCGATGGCGGCGTTGGCCGCTTCCTGCAGATCGACGTCGAGCGTGGTCTGCACGCGCAGCCCCGTCTGATAGAGGGCGTCGGCGCCGTACTTCTGTTCGAGCACCTTGCGAATCTCCTCGACGAAGTACGGAGCGATCGATCGGTCCGGCGTCGGCTGGCCGAGCAGCACCAGCGGGCGTCGGGCGGCTTCGTCGGCCTCCTCCCGGGTGATGAACCCTTCCTCGACCATCCGCGGCAGCACGTAGTTGTTGCGCCGGGCCAGCGTGCGTTCGGGATTGACGAACGGACTCAGCCGGGCGGGCGTCTGGATGATGGCGGCAATGGTGGCTGCCTCGTCGAGCGTGAGGTCCTTGGCCGACTTGTCGAAGTACATGCGCGAGGCCGCCTCGACGCCGTAGGCGCCGTGTCCGAGGTTGATCTGGTTGGCGTAGAGCGTGAGAATCTCGGCCTTCGTGAAGCGCCGCTCGAGCTGCACCGACACCAGCATTTCCTTGAGCTTGCGCTCGACGAGCGGCCACCCGGACCGCACGAACACGCCGTTCCGCATGTATTCGCTGAGGAACAGACCGCGCGCGAGCTGCTGGGTGATGGTGCTGGCGCCGAACCGCTGGCCGTAGAGGATGTCCTTGACCGCGGTGATGATGATGCGGGAGATGCTCAGCCCGAAGTGCTGCTCGAAGTCGCCGTCCTCGGTGGCGATGATCGCCTGCCGCAGCACCGGCGCCATGTCGTTGTAGCCGATCACGATGCGGCGCTCGATGGCGAACTCGCCGATGACGCGCCCGTCGCGCGCGGTGAGGCGCGTGATGGTGTTGGGCTGATAGCTGTCGAGCGCGCTGATCTCAGGGATGTCGTCGGCGAAGGCGAAGAGGACGCCCCCGACGGTGCCCAGCATGGCGGCGACAAGGAACAACGCGATCAGGCCGGCGCTGCGAGCCACGCGCACCACCAGCTTGCTCCTCGACCGGACCGCCACGGCTTTGGAAGGCAACACCGGAGGCGTTTCCCCGGCGTGGCCGATGTCGTCCTCGTCTTGAGGGCTCATCTACTTGACAGCAAAATGCTTAGCGTCATTATACGCCGCCTCGGTCGGGTCCTGCCCTGATGGTGTTACACTCACATTTGATGCGAGCGTCATTATGAAGGAGGCCGGCGCACGAAGCTGTGCGCATGAGGGCCCCAACCTGTGCGGCGACGCCCCGTTGCCGCAGACCCGCGCCGTGACCTGGCCGTCGCGGACGTTCGCGAGAGGGACGCGAAGACATGAGCAAAATCATCGGCATCGACCTCGGCACCACCAACTCCGTAGTGGCCGTCATGGAGGGTGGTGAGCCGGTCGTCATCACCAACCCCGAGGGCAGTCGGCTGACGCCGTCGGTCGTTGCGTTCGCCAAGAGCGGTGAGCGCCTCGTCGGCCAGGTGGCGAAACGCCAGGCGGTCACGAATCCGGAAAACACCATTTTCTCGATCAAGCGCTTCATGGGCCGGCGCCATTCCGAGGTCACCGAGGAAATGAAGATGGTGCCGTATCAGGTCGTGTCGGCGCCCAACGGCGACGTGCGCGTGAAGATTGGCGAGAAGGAGTACGCGCCGCCCGAGATCTCGGGAATGATCCTCCAGAAGCTGAAGCAGGCGGCGGAGGAATACCTCGGACAGACGGTCACCAAGGCCGTCATCACCGTGCCGGCGTACTTCAACGACGCGCAGCGCCAGGCGACCAAGGAAGCCGGCAAGATTGCGGGCCTCGAGGTCATGCGCATCGTCAACGAGCCGACGGCGGCGGCGCTGGCCTACGGCCTGGACAAGAAGAAGGACGAGACCATCGCCGTCTACGACTTCGGCGGCGGCACCTTCGACATCTCGATCCTGGAAGTGGGCGAGGGCGTGGTCGAAGTCAAGGCCACCAACGGCGACACGCACCTCGGCGGCGACAACCTCGATCAGCGCATCATCGACTGGATCATCGCCGAGTTCAGGAAGAGCGACGGCATCGACCTCGGCAAGGACCGCATGGCGCTGCAGCGCCTGAAGGAGGCGGCGGAGAAGGCGAAGATGGAGCTCTCCACGGTGATGGAGACCGACATCAACCTGCCGTTCATCACCGCCGATGCGAGCGGGCCCAAGCACCTCCAGCTGAAGCTCTCGCGCGCCAGATTCGAGCAGCTCGTCGACGACCTCCTGCAGAAGACGGTGGGCCCGACGAAGCAGGCGCTGGCCGACGCCGGCGTCGATCCGAAGCAGGTCGACGAGGTGGTCCTGGTCGGCGGTTCGACCCGCATCCCGCGCGTGCAGCAGATCGTCAAGGACCTGTTCGGCAAGGAGCCGCACAAGGGCGTCAACCCGGACGAAGTGGTCGCGGTCGGCGCGGCAATCCAGGCGGGCGTGCTCGCCGGCGAAGTGAAGGACCTGCTGCTGCTGGACGTCACGCCGCTGTCGCTGGGCATCGAGACGCTGGGCGGCGTGATGACGACGCTGATTCCGCGGAACACGACGATTCCGACGCGCAAGAGCGAAGTGTTCTCGACGGCGGCGGACAGCCAGACGAGCGTCGAGGTTCACGTGCTGCAGGGCGAGCGGCCGCTGGCGCGCGACAACCGCACGCTCGGCCGGTTCCAGCTGGTCGGCATTCCTCCCGCGCCGCGCGGCGTGCCGCAGATCGAGGTCACCTTCGACATCGACGCCAACGGCATCGTCAACGTGTCGGCGAAGGACCGCGGCACCGGCAAGGAGCAGAAGATCACCATCACCGCCTCGAGCGGCCTCAGCAAGGAAGAGGTCGAGCGGATGATGAAGGAGGCCGAGGCCCACGCCGAAGAGGACCGCAGGCGGCGCGAGGAGATCGAGACGCGCAACCGCGCCGACCAGGCCGTCTACGCGGCGGAAAAGATGCTGCAGGAGATGGGCGACAAGGTCCCGGCTGCGGAGAAGGCCGCCGTTCAGAATGCCGTCGAGAACCTGAAGAAGGCGATCTCCGACGGGGACGTGCGGGCCATGACGAGCGCGATGGAGCAGCTCACGCAGGCGCAGCACAAGGCGGCCGAAGCGCTCTACAAGACCGCCGGCGCGCAGGGGACCACCGGAACGACAGGTTCCGGCAGCCAGGACGCGGGCCCCTCGCAGGGCACCGGCTCGCAGGGGTCGCAAGGCGATGTCATCGACGCTGAAGTCGTGGATGACAAATAGAGCATTGGTGATGGGGGATTTCGACTGGAGATTGAATCGTTGATGGTCGATTGAGCGATTGGTGATCAGGAGGGCGTTGCGACCGCCGCCCATCACCAATCGACGACCGCCAATCGACAACGAGTCACAGATCGGCGAATCCCGAATCGATTTGGCCTCGATGGACCTGTACATCGTTCTGGGCGTGCCGCAGGGGGCGAGCGAGTCCGAGATCAAGCGGGCCTATCGCCGTCTCGCGAGGCGCTATCACCCGGATATCAATCCGGGCGATCAGGCGGCCGCCGAACGGTTCCGGCAAATCCTCGAGGCGTACGAGACGTTGATCGATCCGGCGCGGCGATCGCGCTACGACGCCGGATACCGCACTACGACGAGTCGGCCGCGGCCGGCGTCGGAGTTCGAGGGCTTCGACTTCTCGGCGCAGGGTACCGACTACTCGGCGACATTCGGCGATCTGTTCGCCGAGGTGCTTACCGAGCGCAAACGCCAGCCGGCGGCGCAGCGCGGCGCCGACCTGCACGTCGACCTGGAGGTGGCTTTCGAGGAGTCGCTCGCCGGCGCGCAGCGATCGATTGCGGTGACGCGCCGCGAGACCTGCCGTGTCTGCGCCGGCTCGGGACGCACGCGGCTGAGCGCCGGTCCGTGTCTCCATTGTCAGGGCGCCGGCTCCGTGCGATCGGTGCGGGGACACATGGTGTTCTCGCGGGCGTGCACGGCCTGCGGCGGCACCGGGCAGCAGACGCCGCGGCCGTGCGAGACCTGCGCCGGCAGCGGGCAGGAGACGCGCAGCGAGCGCGTCACGGCGCGGATTCCTGCGGGCGTCGCCGACGGCGATCGCCTGCGGGTGCCGTCGAAGGGCAACGCCGGCACGCACGGCGGGCCGGCCGGCGATCTCTACATCACCGTGCGGGTGGCGCCTCACGCGGTGTTCCGCCGCGAAGGCGACGACCTGCACATGGTGGTCCCGATCGCGGTTCACGAAGCCGCGCTCGGCGCCAAGATCGACCTGCGCACGCTCGACGGCCCGGCCAGGCTGCGCGTGCCGCCGGGCACGCAGTCGGGGCAGCGTTTCCGCCTGCGCGAGCGCGGCGCGCCGTCGACGCGAACGGGCCAGCGCGGCGACCTGATCGTCGAAGCGCGCATCATGCTGCCCAAGCTGCTCGACGAGCGCTCGAAGGAGCTGCTCCGGGAATTCGGCCGCCTCAACGCCGAGAGCGTGCGGGAGTTCTAGGTATGTCCCTCGCGACGGACCACGAACATGGCCAAACGGGCTGAACGCGGCAAGGCGTACTACATGATCAGCGCGGTGTCGCAGAAGTACGACATCCACCCGCAGACACTGCGCCTCTACGAGCGCGAAGGGCTGTTGAAGCCGTCGCGCACCGAGGGCAACACCCGTCTGTACTCGGAGGAGGACCTCGAGCAGCTCGAGACCATCCTCACGCTGACGCGCGACCTCGGCGTCAACCTGGCGGGCGTGGAAATCATCCTCAATCTGCGTCGCAAGATCGAGCAGATGCAGAACGAGGTGAACCAGTTCATGGACTACGTCAAGCGCGAGATGGCGCGCGGCATCGACGACTGGGAGCAGCGCCTCAGCACCGCGCTGGTCAAGTCCACGCCGACCGATCTCGTCCGCCGCACGCCGCCGGCGCCCGAGGCCAGGAACACCGAAGAGGGCGGCACGCGCAAGACGCAATCCTAGAGAGCTGAACACGTAAAGTCATGCGGCCGGCTCGAGGCGCGCAAGGCTCTGGAGATTGATGACAGTGGCACACCGCCGTGCATCGAGTGTGTTCTTCCGCGCACCCTTGTAGCGCGCCTTCGT
>Ga0209172_10000636_pt1 | contig 93193 bp, 90 predicted proteins | sample LarsenN4metaG_FD_184113 | JGI IMG/M metagenome (GOLD analysis project Ga0209172, IMG submission 184113) | Hot spring sediment bacterial and archeal communities from British Columbia, Canada, to study Microbial Dark Matter (Phase II) - Larsen... ... | reverse complement strand
GGCGGCCGTTCCGGCGGCGGCGGCGGCGCAACCGGCGCCGCCGGCGCCGGCGATGGCGCCGGGCGACGCGGCGGCGCTGGCCGCCGTCGGCTGGTTCGGCCGGGGCACGCGCCCGGCCGCCGGTCAGGGCAACTGCACCTTGACGCTGGTCGCGCCCGACCTGATCCTGACCGCGGGGCACTGCGTGCCGGGCGGGCCGGACGCGGCGCGCGAGATCGGCGCCTTCACCTTTCTCGCCGGCTGGGCGGGCGGGCGCGCGGCGGCGGGGGCGCGGGCGGCGGAGATCATCCGCGCGGCACCCGACCCCGCGCGCGGGGCGCCGCTGGCCGGCGACATCGCGCTCGTCCGGCTGAACCGGCGGATCGCGGCCGCCGAGGTGGCGCCCCTGCCGCTTGCCGACGGGAGCATGGAGCCGGGCGCGCCGGTGATGACGATCGGCCATCCGATCGCCGCGCCCGACGTGGCCGAGCGGCAGGAGGACTGCCGCGTGCTGCAGGTCGAGGCGGCGGTGGCGGCGCTGGACTGCCCGGCTGCGGGGGGCTATTCGGGCGGGCCGGTCCTGAGCATGGAGTGGGACGGCTGGCACGTCGCCGGGGTGGTGGTGGCGCGCGGCCGCGGCGGCGAGGCGGCGGGCAGCTATGCGGTGACGGTGCCCGGCGACCTGCGGGCGCGGATCGCCGGCCGCTAGCGGCGCCGGCCGCGCGCGGCCGGTTCCCCTTTCCGCCGATCTTTGGCATATGCCCGGGGGAACCGATCGGGGAAGGCCCGCCCATGCACGACATCCGTCTGATCCGCGACGATCCCGCCGCCTTCGACGCCGCGCTAGCCCGCCGCGGCCTGGCGCCGGCCTCGGCCGGGATACTTGCCATCGACGGCGCGCGGCGGGCGCGCATCCTGGCCGCCGAGACGGCGCAGGCGGCCCAGAACGCCGCCGCCCGCGAGGTCGGCGCCGCGAAGGCGCGGGGCGATCAGGCCGAGTTCGAGCGCCTGCGCGAGCTGGTGGCGCAGAAGAAGGCCGAGGTGGCGCGGCTGACGGCCGAGGCCGAGGCCGAGGACGCGCGGCTGCGCGACCTCCTGCTCACGATCCCGAACCTGCCCCTGCCCGAGGTGCCGGACGGGGCGGACGAGACCGGCAACGTCGAGATCCGGCGCTGGGGCGAGCCGGCCGCCTTCGCCTTCGCCCCGCGCGAGCATTTCGACATCCCCGCCGTGCGGCCGGGGATGGACTTCGCCGCGGCGGCCAGGCTGTCGGGGGCGCGCTTCGTGGTCCTGCGCGGGGCGGTCGCCCGCGTCCACCGGGCGCTGGCGCAGTTCATGCTGGACCTGCACACGACCGAGCACGGCCTGACCGAGACGATGACCCCGGTCCTCGTCCGCGAGGAGGCGATGTACGGCACCAACCAGCTGCCGAAATTCGCCGAGGACAGCTACCAGACGACGAACGGCTGGTGGCTGATCCCGACCTCGGAGGTCACGCTGACGAACATGGTGCGGGAGACGGTGCTGGAGGAATCGGCGCTGCCGATCCGGATGACGGCGCACACGCTGTGCTTCCGCTCCGAGGCCGGTTCGGCGGGAAAGGACACCGCCGGGATGCTGCGCCAGCACCAGTTCGAGAAGGTCGAGATGGTCTCGGTCACGACGCCGGCGACCTCGCTGGCCGAACACGAGCGGATGACGCGCTGCGCCGAGACGGTGCTGGAGCGGCTGGGCCTGCCCTACCGCACGGTCGTGCTGTGCACCGGCGACATGGGATTCGGGGCGCAGAAGACCCATGACATCGAAGTCTGGCTGCCCGGACAGAACACCTATCGCGAGATCTCGTCGGTTTCGGTCTGCGGCGACTTCCAGGCCCGCAGGATGAACGCCCGCTACCGGCCGGCGGGCGGCGGCAAGCCGGAATTCGTGCACACGCTGAACGGCTCGGGGCTGGCGGTCGGGCGCACGCTGATCGCGGTGCTGGAGAACGGCCAGACCGAAGATGGCGGGGTGGACCTGCCCGCCGCGCTGCGCCCCTGGCTGGGCGGGCGCGGGCGGATCACGCCGGAGGGCGAGCTGGTCTGAGCCGGGGCGCCGGCGGCAGGGATCGGCGCGCGGCGGGCCGCCGCCGCTGCCGCGCCCCCTGCCCCGTCGTCAGCCCGTGATCCCCTTGCCTTCGCCCGCGTAGGCCATGTCGATCATCGCCTGGGTGCCGCGGGCATCCTCGAGCGTCCAGGGATAGGGGGCGCCGCTGCGGACCGAGCGGCAGAAGGCCTCGACCTGGTTGCGGTACTGCCGTTCGCCGGGGAAGCGGAAGACCTGATCCTCCGCCCCCGGCCGGCAGAGGATGCACTGCGCCTCGTGGAAGATCCCGGCGTTGAACGGGCCGAGGACGCGGATCAGCCCGGCATCGCCCTGGAACACCACCTCCTGGCGCACGAAGAGGCGCATCGATGTCATCGAGTGGTAGCTGAAGCGCCCGCCCGGCCCCTCCATGTCGCCATGGGCGAGGACATAGACATCGACGCCGTTCTCGCGGTCGATGCGCGAGACGAGGCGCACCGGCTCGGCCCCCGTGACCCAGCGCACCGACCCCATCGTGTAGACCCCGATGTCGGGCAGCGAGCCGCCGCCGGTTTCCGGCCGGTTGCGGACATTGCCCATGTCGCGCAGGTCGAAGGAGAAATGCGCGTCCACGTGGCGGACGGTGCCGATCGCCCCGCCGCGCACGAGGTCGCGCACCTTCTGCCAGTTCGGGTGGTGGACGATCATGTAGGCCTCGGCCGCGATCAGCCCGGTGCGGTCGCGCAGCGCGATCAGGGGGTCGATCTCGGCCGCCTTCATGGCGATCGGCTTCTCGCACAGGACGTGCTTGCCCGCCCGGAGCGCCTTCGCCGTCCATTCGACATGGAGGTGGTTGGGCAGCGGGATGTAGACGGCCTCGACCTCGGGGTCGGCGAGGAGCGCCTCGTAGCCGGGATGGACCCGGAGGTCCGGGCAGAAGGCGCGGAACGGCTCTGCCCTGGCGGCGTCGGCGGTGGCGAGCGAGTGGAACCTCGCGCCCTCGGCCTCGTGGATCGCGCGCGCCATGTGGTGGAGCGCAAAGTTCGACGCCCCGAGGACGCCCCAGTTGACCGGCCTCATCCCGCCCTCCCTGCCTGATGCCCGGCAGCCTAGCGCGCAGCGGATGGTGGCGCAATCAGCCCGCCTTGCGCAGGACGAGGAAGGTCATGATGCCGAGGGGCGGCAGGCTGTGTTCGCACACGATGCTGAGCGACGGTTCACCCAGAAGGCGCTGGCGCTCGAAGTCCGAATGCCAGCCGATGACGTCCTGCAACGGGGCGAGCAGACGTTCCAGCAGCGACAGGAGCCCCCGGTCGCGGGCGAAGTGCGAGGTGATGACGATCTCCCCCCCCGGCCTGAGCACGCGCGCCATTTCGGACATGACGCGCTCGGGCTCGGGGACGACGGACATGACGTGCATCGCCGCGACGGTGTCGAAGCTGGCATCGGGAAAGTCGAGCTGGCGCGCATCCGTCTGGCGCAGCTCGCGCACCCGCGACAGGCCGAGCCTGCGCACCTTCTCGCGCGCCTTCTCCAGCATCTCGGCGGAGTAGTCGATTCCCGTCACCTCGCAGAGGGGGCCGTATTTCGGCAGGGCGAGGCCGGTGCCGACCCCGACCTCGAGCACGCTGCCCCCCCGCTGGCTGATGTGGCGCACCGCGTGGCGGCGGCCGCGTTCGGTGACGAAGCCGAAGGTCGCGTCATAGACGGGGGCCCAGCGGGCGTAGGACTTCTCAACGGCGGCAAGTTCCATGGCGATCCTCAGGTTGTGCGCGAGGCTGTGCGTGCGGCCAGCCGCAGGGCGAAGGGAAGGGACAGGAGGTAGGCGGCCTGGGCCAGGACCATGACGGGCCAGGGCCAGAGGGCGAGCGCGACGACGAAAAGCCCGGCCCCGAACAGCGCGGGGCGGGCCAGGCGGGCGGGAATCCGCATCTTCAGCGACCAGGTCGGCAGGCGGCTGACCATCAGCAGCCCCATCGCCACCAGCCACAGCGCCACCGCCCCGGCCGGCGGCGCGAGGGCGGGCAGGGCCTGCGCCAGCGCGAACGGGGCGAGTGCCAGAAGCGCGCCGGCGGGCGAGGGCACGCCGGTGAAGAACAGCGCCCCGGAGGTGCCGGCGGTCTTCGCCGCGGCGTTGAACCGCGCCAGCCGCAGCGCGCAGCAGCCGGCGAAGACCAGCGCCGCGGTCCAGCCGGCGAGCGGGATCTGCCACAGCGACCAGTAATAGATCAGGATCGCCGGCGCGGCCCCGAAGTTCAGCACGTCGGCCAGCGAATCCAGTTCGGCCCCGATCAGGCTCTCGCTGCCAAGGAGGCGCGCGATGCGCCCGTCGAGGGCGTCCAGAAGCGCCGCCACCGCCAGCAGCCCGACCGCCGGGCCGAACGCGCCGGACACCGCCAGGCGCACCGCGGTCAGGCCGGCCGCGATCGCGCCGAGCGTCATCATGTTCGGCACCAGGTGCAGGAGCGGCAGGTCGCGGCTGCGGTCCGGCCGGGGCATCGTCAGTCCCGCCGGGCCGTCAGGGCGTCGTGCGCCGCGCCGAGGTCGGCGATGACCGTTTCGCCCGCGACCATGGTCTGCCCGACCGCCACCTGCGGTGCGACCCCGGCCGGCAGATAGACATCGACGCGCGAGCCGAAGCGGATCAGCCCGAAGCGTTCGCCGGCGCGCAGGACGGTGCCGGGCCGGACGAAGCAGACGATGCGCCGCGCCACCAGCCCGGCGATCTGGACGATGGCGACCTGCCGGCCGTCGGGAAGGTCGAGGCGGAGCGCGTTGCGCTCGTTGTCCTCGCTCGCCTTGTCGAGGGCGGCATTGAGGAACCGCCCCGGCCGGTAGGCGACCGCGCCGACCGTGCCCCCGGCCACCGACCGGTTCACGTGGCAGTTGAAGACCGACATGAAGACCGAGACGCGGGTCAGCGGATCGGGGCCCATCCCGAGTCCGGCAGGCGGATGCGCGGGGCCGATCAGCGACACGACCCCGTCGGCCGGGCTGAGGATCAGGCCCGCGCGCAGCGGCACCGAGCGGACGGGATCGCGGAAGAAGTAGTAGCACCAGAGGGTCAGCGCGATGCCGATCCAGCCCAGGGGGGCGGCGACGAGGAACATCAGGGCGCTGGCGGCGGCGAAGACGGCGACGAACCGGCGGCCTTCGGGATGCATCGGCGGAAGGAGCGTGTCGCGCAGCCGCATCGGGCCTCCGGGGGGTTGGCACGGGACCCGGACTAATCGTTCACCTGCCGCCCTGCAAGCCGAAATTCCTTTTCTTTTAATGGGTTGACCAGTCAATCAAGGAAGGGGCGCGGGGCTGCGCCGCCGCTCAGGCGGGGCGCTTGCGGAACACCGACAGCGTCATGATGCCGAAGGGCGGCATCGTCCGTTCCTCGACGAGGTAGAGCTGCGCCTCGCCGAGGATGCGCGCCCGTTCGAAGTCGGAATGCCAGCCGATCAGGTCCGAGAGCGGCGCCAGCGCCCGTTCGGCCACCGACAGGACGCCGCGCTCGCGCCGGTAGTGGCCGAGGATCACCACCTCGCCCCCGGTGCGGCAGACGCGCGCCATCTCGGCCATCACCCGCTCCGGCTCGGGCACGACGGAGATGACGTGCATCGCCGCCACGGTGTCGAAGCTCTCGGCGGGGAAGTCGAGGCTGCGGGCGTCCATCAGGCGCAGGTCGCGGACCTGGGCGAGATTGTCGCGCACCACCCGGGCGCGGGCCTTGGCCAGCATCTCGGCCGAGGCGTCGATGCCGGTGACGGCGCAGTCGCGCCGGTAATGGCCGAGCGCGAGGCCGGTGCCGACCCCGACCTCGAGCACCGCGCCGCCGCGCCGGTTGATGTGGGCGACCGCCGTCGCCCGCCCGGCGCGGGTAACGGCGCCGAAGGTGCGGTCATAGACGGGGGCCCAGCGGGCATAGGAGGCTTCGACGGCGTCAAGCTGCATCCTGGTCTCCGGTAAGGGCTGCCGGTGGTGTCCGGCGCGATCATGACCGCAGGATGTGTGATTCCCGTGACAGAAGCCGGGGGGCGCCGCGCCGCGGAGGGGGCGCGGGGCCTGATCCATGTCATGGCGGGGCGGCGCGGCCCGCCCGCCGCCAGCCCGCAGCGGCGGGCGGGCGGGCGGGCGGCAGGACGGGGTGCCCCGCGCCGTGCGGCTCAGGCCTTCTCGAGCAGCCCCTCTTCGCGCGCGAGGTCGCGCATCCGGTGCTGGAGCTTCTCGAAGGCGCGGACCTCGATCTGGCGGATGCGCTCGCGGCTGACCGAGAAGCGTTCGGAGAGTTCCTCGAGCGTCACCGGATCGTCGCGCAGGCGCCGTTCGGTCAGGATCTCCTTCTCGCGGTCGTTGAGCGTGTCCATCGCGCGCGCGAGAAGCGCCCGGCGGGCCTCCATCTCCTCGGCCTCGGCATAGTCGCCGGCCTGGTCGGCGGCCTCGTCCTCGAGCCAGTCCTGCCACTGGCCCGAGCCCTCGCCGTCGCTGCCGACGCTGGCATTGAGCGAGGCGTCCGCGCCCGCGAGGCGGCGGTTCATGTCCACCACCTCCTCCTCGGTCACGTTGAGGTCCCGGGCGATCTTCGCCACGTTCTCGGGCCGCAGGTCGCCCTCCTCGAGCGCGCCGATCTTCGACTTGGCCTTGCGCAGGTTGAAGAACAGCTTCTTCTGCGCCGAGGTCGTGCCGAGCTTCACGAGGCTCCACGAGCGCAGGATGTATTCCTGGATCGCGGCGCGGATCCACCACATCGCATAGGTCGCAAGGCGGAAGCCGCGGTCGGGGTCGAAGCGCTTGACCGCCTGCATCAGGCCGACATTGGCCTCGGAGATCACCTCCGCCTGCGGCAGGCCGTAGCCGCGGTAGCCCATCGCGATCTTGGCCGCGAGGCGCAGGTGGCTGGTCACGAGGCGGTGGGCGGCCTCCGGGTCCTTGTGATCGGCCCAGCGCTTGGCCAGCATGTATTCCTCTTCCGGCTCGAGAAGCGGAAACTTGCGGATTTCCTGCAGATACCGGTTGAGGCCCTGTTCCGGCGAGGGCGCCGGAAGATTGGCATAGGTCGTCGTCATGTCGTGCCCCCTCCAAGGCAGGCATCCGGCCGCCGCACGGGCAATGTCGTCGCGACGGCCGGTCGGATTACGCGGGACGGTCCCCGCCGGATCAGCCGCCAAGGGTGCGCACCGATCCCTAACGCAAGGTTACCCGATTCGGCGGCGAAGGCGAAGGCGGCGCGGCCGCCTCACGCCGATGTCAGCGGGGCGGGCGGGGTTCCGGCGTCAGATCGCCACCCGCTCGCCCAGTTCCACCACGCGGTCGCGCGGCAGGTGGTAGAATTCGGTCGGGTCCGCCGCCAGGCGTGTCAGCGCGACGTAGATGCGGTCGAGCAGGCGCCCGGCCCCCTGCCCCGTCGCCACCGCGCGGCGCCGGCCGAGGAAGAAGGTCGTTGTCATCACGTCGAAGCGCAGCCCGGCGCGCCGCGCCTGCCCGAGGGCGCGGGTGACGTTCGGCGTCTCCATGAAGCCGAAGCGCAGGATGACGCGCACGAAATGTCCGCCGAGCGGCTCGACCGTGACACGTTCGTCGTCGGTCGCGTAGGGCACGCGCAGCGTCTCGACCGTCAGGACCACCGTCTGGTCGTGGATGCCCCGGTTGTGCCGCAGGTTGTGCAGCAGCGCCGACGGGACCACCTCGGGATCGCTGGCGAGGAAGAAGGCCGTGCCCGGAATGACGTTCGCCGTGCTGTCGCGCATCGACCTCACGAAGCTGTCGAGCCTGACCGCCTGCCGGTGGACGCGGGCGCGGACAAGCTGCGTGCCCCGCCACCAGGCCCACATGACGAGCCCGAGGGCGAGGGCGATCGCCACCGGGACATAGCCGCCATCGCCGATCCGGGTGAGGTTCGCGGCAAGGAACACGGCCTCGACGGCCGCGACCGGGGCCACCACAAGGGCCGCCAGCGGGACCGAAAGGCGGCCCGAGCGGACGAGCAGCATGAAGCCGAGCGCCGTCGTCAGCGCCATCGTCCCCGTCACCGCGATGCCGTAGGCGGAGGCGAGCGCGGAGGACGAGCCGAAGGACAGGACGAGCGCGAGGACGCCGGCGAGAAGGAGCCAGTTGACCGCCGCGATATAGACCTGGCCGCTCTGGCCCTGGGCGGTGTGGCGGATCGTCATGCGGGGCAGGAAGCCGAGCTGCACCGCGCCGCGCGCCATCGAGAAGGCGCCCGAGATCACCGCCTGCGACGCGATGACGGTGGCCGCCGTCGCGAGGATGACGAGCAGAGGCAGCAGCGCGCCGGGCGCCATCGCGAAGAAGGAATCCGATGCCGCAGCGGGGTCCGACAGGACCAGCGCCCCCTGCCCGAGATAGTTCAGCACGAGGGCGGGAAAGACGAGCGCGAGCCAGGCCGCCATGATCGGCCGGCGGCCGAAATGGCCGAGATCGGCGTAGAGCGCCTCGGCCCCGGTCACGGCAAGGAACACCGCGCCGAGCACGACGAAGGCGATCGCCGGATGGGTGCGCAGGAAGTCCGCCCCCCAGAGCGGGCTGAAGGCGCGCAGCACGCCGGGATTGCCCGCGATATGCCACAGGCCGAGCGCGGCCAGCGCGCCGAACCAGACCAGACAGACCGGCCCGAACAGGCGGGCGACGCTGGCGGTGCCGCGCGGCTGGACGGCGAACAGCGCAAACAGGATGACGAGTGTCGCGGGCAGGACCCAGGCGCCGAGCGAGGGCAGGATGAGGCCCATGCCCTCGACGGCCGACAGGACCGAGATCGCCGGCGTGATCGCCGCGTCGCCCGCAAACAGCGCCGCCCCCGCAATGGCGAGAACGAGGACAGGAATCGAGCGCCGCGCGGACGCCAGCCGCACCAGCGTGTAGAGCGACAGGATGCCGCCCTCGCCGCGGTTGTCGGCGCGCAGGAGGACGAAGACGTACTTCACCGTGACGATCAGCACGAGCGACCAGATGAGCAGCGACAGGATGCCGAGGACCGCGGGCTGTGCGGGCGCCATGCCGGTGGCCTTCAGCGCCTCGCGGAAGGCGTAGATGGGCGAGGTGCCGATGTCGCCGTAGACGACGCCGACGGCGCCGAGCGTCAGCGCGGCGAAGCCCTGCCGGGCGGTGCCGGCATGCGGGCGCGTGTCGGCGGCGGCGGTGTCGTCGCTGGCGTCGGCGAGGATGTCGGCGAGGTCGAGCGCGTCGGCGGGAACCGGCGTCGCGGCTGACCGCTCGAGCGGCCGGATGGGATCCTGGATCATGGATGGATGCCTTGTGAAGGGATGCGGAGCCGGGAGCCAGACGGCCCCTGTTGACGGCTTCACGATGTTCGGGTTCCGGAACGGATCACCCCTGGCAGGGGGAATACCGAATGCTCCGCAATGGCGACCGGCGGTGCGCCGGCGGTGCCGAGTCTAGGATTGCTGCGGCGCAAAGTCAACGACGCCGCAGCGCAGCAGGCCGGGCAGCCTAGAGCAGCGGCGCAAGCAGCCCGAAGCTGTTGTTGACGACGCGGCGCCAGGGGCTCCAGGCGTCGATCTCGGCAGGGCCCACGCGCAGCGTGTCGCGCGCCCAGCCCGCCGCGAGGTCGAGCAGGTCCGCCGACAGGTCGGGATCCTCGGCCAGCAGGCAGTTCTCGTAGTTCAGGTTGAAGCTGCGGCGGTCCATGTTGGCCGAGCCGGCGACGAAGAGCCGCCGGTCGGTGACGATCAGCTTGGCGTGCAGGAGGCCGGGGCGGTATTCGAGGATCTCGACGCCCTGCGTCACCAGCGGGCGGTAATAGGCGCGGCTCGCCTTCGACACGATGAAGTTGTCGTTGTGCTCGGGCAGGATCATGCGCACGCGCACGCCGCGCATGGCGGCCGAGAGGATCTCCTGCTGGAGCGAGGCGTCCGGCACGTAGTAGGGCGTGACGATCAGGACCTCGCGCTCGGCGACCGCGATCACCGACTGGAAGAGGTCGGAGACCGCGTGGCGCTGTAGCACCGGGCCGCTGCCGGTGGCCACCGCGGGAATGCCGGGCATCGCCACCGGCTCGGGCGGCGGGTCGTGCAAGAGGCGCGCGGCCTCCTGTTCGCCGGAATGGGTGATCCAGTCGGTCATGAACAGGTACTGGTGCTGCCAGACGACCGGGCCCTCCATGCGCAGCATCATGTCCACCCAGGGCGCGAAGCGCGCCTTGGGCAGGAACTCGGCGTCGGCGCAGTTCTGGCTGCCGGTATAGGCGACGGTGCCGTCGATGACGACGATCTTGCGGTGGTTGCGGATGTCGATGCGCGAGCGCAGCGCCTGCAGGAGCGAGAAGCGGTATTCGAACGAGATGGCAAGCCGCACGCCGGCGGCCGACATCGCCCGCCAGGGTTCGGAGCCGAGCAGCGGGCGCGAGCCGAGGCCATCGACGAGGCAGCGGCAGGTGACGCCGCGCCGGGCGGCGCGGATCACCGCGTCGGCGACACGGGTGCCGCTGCGGTCGGACAGCCAGATGTAGAAGGAGATGTGGACGTGCTCGCGCGCCGCGTCGATGTCGGCGATGAGCTGGTCGATGAAGCCCTCGGAGCTGCGGATCAGCGCGATGCGGTTGCCGTAGACGGCGTGGAAGCCGTTGACCGAGGCGGCGCGGGCGAAGGGCGGCGACATCGGGTCGGCGGTCTCGTGCACGCCGTGGGTGAGAAGGCCCGGCGGGCCGAGGCTTTCGATGGCGCGGTTCATCCGGTCCTGGGCGGCGCTGGCGATGCGCGCCTCGCCGAAGAGCGCATAGAGCAGCACCCCGAGGAACGGCAGGGCGAGCACGACGATGACCCAGCTGATACGGACCTCGGGCTCCTGATCCTCGCGCGTGAGCAGGCGGAACAGGGCCACCGCCTGCAGCGCGAGTTCGACGAAGACGCCGAAGAAGAAGTCCCAGAACGTCATTCCGCCCGGCCGCCCGTGGCTGTCCCCAGCCCCTCGATAAGCGCCGCCATGTCCGGGGGCAATGGCGCGCTGAAGGCGAGGTGCCGGCCGGTCACCGGATGCAGGAAGCCGAGCGTGGCGGCATGGAGCGCCTGGCGGGGAAAGGCGTTGACCGCCGCCGCCGCCGCCGCCCCCAGCGCCGCGGCCGGCGCCCGGCGGCGGCCGCCATAGACCGGATCGCCGACGAGGGCGTGGCCGGCATGGGCGAGGTGCACCCTGATCTGGTGGGTGCGCCCGGTCTCGAGCCGGCATTCGACCAGCGCCACGGCGGGCGGGCTGCCATAGGCGGCGATCACGCGCAGGCGCGTCACGGCGGGGCGCCCGGCGTCGGTGACCGCCTGGCGCTGGCGGTCGGTGCGGTGGCGGGCGAGGCCGGTGGCGATGCGGATGACGCCGCCCGGCTCCACCGTCACGCCCCTGAGCCCGCGCAGGCGCGGGTCGGCGGGATCGGGCACACCATGGACGAGCGCGAGGTAGCGGCGTTCGACGCTGTGGGCCTGGAACTGGCGCGCCAGCCCGTGATGCGCGCGGTCGGTCTTGGCGGCGACGAGAAGGCCCGAGGTGTCCTTGTCGATGCGGTGCACGATGCCGGGCCGCCGCGCCCCGCCGACGCCGGAGAGCGCGGGCCCGCAATGGGCGAGGAGCGCGTTGACGAGCGTGCCGTCGCGCGCCCCCGGCGCCGGGTGGACGACCATGCCGGCGGGCTTGTCCACCACGATCAGGTCGGCGTCCTCGTAGGCGATCGCAAGCGGGATCGGCTGCGGGCTGTCGGCGGCGGCGGCGGCCGCGGGCAGCGCGATCACGTAGGTCTCGCCCGCCGCGACGCGGGCGTCCGCCACCGTTACCGGCCGGCCGTCGCGCGTCACCCTGCCGGCGGCGATCAGCCGCGCGAGGCGCGAGCGCGAGAGGTCTTCCGCCTCTGGCGCGAAGCGGGCCAGCGCCTTATCAAGGCGGTCCGGCGGCTCTGCCCCGATGGTGACGGAAAGGGTTCGATCGGCGATGTCAGCACCCCTGCCGGGCGGTTCCGCCCCCCCTGCCCTGTCCGATGCCGATGCCACGCCCGCCGGGTCCCCCGCCCTGCCGCCGGACCTTCTGGCCACGGTCCGCTTCCTCAAGCTGCTGACCGGGCTCCTGGCGGCGACGATGATCCTTGGGCTGATAGCGATTGTGGCCCTGCTTGTCACCCGGATGCCGGCGCCGGCGCCGCTGGCGGGCCCGCCGGCGGCGATCCCGCTGCCCGAGGGCGTGCGGCCCGAGGCCGTCACCTTCGGCCGCGGCTGGTTCGCGGTGGTGACCGGGGGCGGGACGGCGATCGAGGTCTATGACGGCGCGACAGGGGCGCCGCGCGGCCGGATCGACCTTTCGCCGCCCTGAGCGGCGGCTCGGCTGCGGCGCCGCGGCGGCTCCGGCACGGATCCGCGGCCGGCCGGCCCGTCCGGCCGCCTCAGATCAGCCGGTACTGGCGGGCCTTGTTACGCAGGAAGGGCAGGCCGCGTTCCATCACCGCCTCGAAGTTCTCGGCCACCGGGCGCCAGACCGCGAGCCCGTAGGCGACCTCGGGCGGCATGTTGATGAAGCTTTCCATCGCCAGCCCGCCGCGGAAGCCGATCGCCGCGAGGGCGGCGTAGATCTCGTCCCAGTCCACCGTCCCCTCGCCCGGGGTGCCGCGGTCGCTTTCGCTGAGGTGGATGTAGCGCAGGTGTTCGCGCGCATCGAGGATGCCGTTGGCGGCGCCCTTCTCCTCGATGTTCATGTGGTAGGTGTCGAGATGGATGAAGATGTTGTCGGCGCCGACCTTCTCGATCATCGCCTTCGCCTGCCAGCCGGTGTTGATGAGGTGGTTCTCGTAGCGGTTCACCGGCTCGATCCCGAAGGCGAGGCCGAGCTTGCGGGCATGTTTCGCGGCCGCCGCCAGCGCGCGGGCGACGTTGTCGTATTCCTTCTCGGTCGGCGGCACGCCGGTGCGTTCGCCGATGCCGCCATAGGTGACGCCCGACAGCGCCTCGGCCCCCATCGCCTTGGTCACGTCGAGCGCCTCGGTCAGGTGCGCGATGGCGCCCTCGGGGTTGACGCTGGCCCAGTTGCGCTGCGGCAGGCCGAGCGAGCAGACGGCGCGCATCCCGGTCCGCTCCAGCAGGGCGCGGGTATGGGCCGCGTCCACCGCGGGCGCGTTGAGGAGCGCGATCTCGATGAAGTCCATCTTGTAGTGGACCGCCGCCGCCACGGTGCGTTCCGCCCCCGCCCGGTCCCAGTTCATCGTCCACATGCTGGTATGAACGCCGAAGCCCTGCATCGCCTAGTCCTTTCGTCGGCGCCGCCATTCCCTGGCGGCAAAGCGGATGATCATCACGGCGATCAGGAACAGGCCCCAGACGGCCGTGGAGAGGTGCTGGTTCGCGCCGAGCAGGTTCAGCCCCGAGGACAGGACCTGGAGGATGACGAGCGCGATGACGACCGGGACGACCTTGCCGAAGCCGCCGAAGGGATCGACCCCGCCGAGGAAGCAGGCGAGCACCGTGACGAGCAGGAGCGCCTCGCCGTGGCCGACGCGGACCGAGTTGAAGCGCGTCAGCATCAGCACGCCGGCAAGCGCGGCCATCACCCCCGAGAGCGTGTAGATCAGCGTCAGCGTGCGCCGGGTGTTGATGCCGGAATAGCGCGCGGCCTCGATGTTCGAGCCGATCATGTAGACGGCGAAACCGTGCCGCGTGCGGCTGAGCAGGACGTGCCAGGCGAAGGCGGCGATCAGGAACAGGATCAGCGGCACCGGCACGCCGAGCACCGCGCCGTGGCCGATCGGCTTGAGATAGTCGGGAAAGCCCGAGATGTCGCCGCCGCGGGTGAGGAATTCGCCGAGGCCGCGCAGGAAGATCATCATGCTGAGCGAGACGAGGATCGGATGCGCGCCGGTGAAGGCGATGACGAGGCCCATGATCAGGCCCGACAGCGCCCCGACGCCCACCGCCGCGGCCGTCCCGAGCACCGCCCAGAGGACGCCGGCCTCGGGCCCGCCATGGGCGTTGAGCACCCAGGCGAGGGTCAGCCCGGCCATGTTGGCGGTGTAGATGATGGCGAGGTTGAGCCCGCCGGAGACGATCGGGATCAGCATGGCGAGCGTGAGCAGCCCGAGTTCGGGCAGCTGGTAGGCGACCGAGCCGAAGTTCGCTGCCGTCAGGAAGCGCGGGGTGAGCAGCGCGAAGCCGGCGATCACCACCGCGAGGAAGCCGAGGAGCCAGACGACCTCGGGCCCGAGCCACTGCCCGAGCCGCTGCCCGAGCCAAAGCCGGCGGCGGGTCATGGCGCGGCCCCCCGGCGGCCGCGGACCAGCGCCACGCCCGAGGTCGAGATGGCGATCAGGATGATCGCGCCGATCACCATCTTGAAGGCGTAGGGCGAGATGCCGAGCAGGTTGAGCCCGTTCTGGGTGACGGCGACGAGCAGCACGCCCAGCACGCAGCCGGTGACCGAGCCCCTGCCCCCGCCGAGCCGCGCCCCGCCCAGCACCACCGCCGCCAGCACGTCGAGTTCGCGCCCGATCAGCGCGTTGGGCACCACCTCGCGCACGATGTTGACCTGCATCAGCCCGGCGATGCCGGCCATCGCGCCGCACCAGCCGAAGGCGATGAAGACCATCGCGCCGGGGCTGATCCCGATGCGCCGCGCGCCCTCGGGGTTGTCGCCGAAGGCATAGAGCTGGCGGCCGGTGCTGGTGTGGCGGATCAGGATCCAGGTCGCGGCGAGGCAGAGGACCATGATCCCGACCGGCAGGATGATCTCGGCCCAGGAGCCGTCTGCGGCCTGGCGTTCCCACAGGATGATGCGCCGCGTCCACCAGGCGGGCAGGTCGTAGATGAACCGCCCCGAGGTGATGAACATCAGCAGCCCGAAGAAGGCGTTGAAGGTGGCGATGGTGACGACGATGGTGATGATGCCGAACCAGTGGATCAGCGCCGCGTTGACGAAGCCGAGCGCGGTGCCGAAGGCGATGGCGAAGGCGAAGCCGATCGCCCAGTTGCCGCCTCCCACCGCCTCGAAGGCATAGACGCAGAGATACTGGACGACCGAGGCCGCGACGGCGAAGGAGATGTCGATGCCGCCGGCGATCAGCACGACGAGAAGGCCCGCCGCCCAGATCACGTTGACCGACGAGTTGTTGAGGAGCGCGGTCAGGTTGGAAAGGGTGAGGAAACCCGGCGCGGTCGCGGCGAGGCCCGCCGAGATCAGCACCAGCACCGCGAAGAGCTTCACCTCGGCGGGGTAGTCGCGCAGGATCCTAGCCATAGACGGCGGCCTCGATATCCGCGAGGGCGGCCGCGCGCGGGTCGAATTCGCCCGCGATGCGCCCCCCCGCCATGTGCAGCACCCGGTCGGCGTTGAAATAGACCTCGGGCACCTCGTCCGAGATCATCAGGATCGCGAGGCCCTGGTCGGCGAGGTCGCGGACGATCCGGAAGATGCCCGCGCGGGCGCCGACATCGACGCCGACGGTCGGGCTGTCGAGGATCAGGAGCCGCGGCCGCGTCGCCAGCCACTTGGCCAGCACGACGCGCTGCTGGTTGCCGCCCGAGAGGGTGGAGACCGGGTTCGCCGGATCGCCCGCCTTGATGCTGAGCGCGGCGATCCAGTGCGCGACGGTCGCCGCCTTGCGCGCCGGCACGATCAGGCCGCCGGGCCCGGTGATGTCCGGCAGCACGGTGATCACCGTGTTGTCGGCGATCGACTGCGGCTGGATCAGGCCGAGCGACAGGCGGTCCTCGGAGACATAGGCGATGCCGCGGGCGATCGCGTCGCGGTTCGAGCGCAGGTCGAGCGGCACCCCGTCGAGGCTGATCGTGCCGCGGTCGGGGCGCGTCATCCCGAACAGCGCATGGCCGAGTTCGGTGCGGCCGGCGCCGATCAGGCCGGTCAGGCCGACGACCTCGCCGGCGCGGATCGCGAGGCTCACGTCCTCGAATTCGCCGGCGCGGGTCAGGCCCTCGACCCGCAGCACGACCGGGGCCGCGCCGCGGTCGCGCGCGGCGACGGCCTTGTCGAAGGTCTTGCCGGTCATCAGCTCGGTCAGCCTCGACTGGGTGAGGCCCGCGGCCGGGAACACCCCGACGAGCCGGCCGTCGCGCAGCACGGTGACGCGGGTGGCGATGTCGAGCACCTCGGCGAGGCGGTGGCTGACGAAGACGACCGAGACGCCGGCCGCGGCGAGCGTGCGGACGACCCCGAGCAGGCGGTCGGTCTCGGTCTGGGTCAGCGAGGCGGTGGGCTCGTCCATGAAGATCAGCCGCGCGTCGTGGCTGAGGGCGCGCGCGATGGCGACCATCTGGCGTTCCGCGATCGGCAGGGTGCGCAGGCGCGCGTCGAGGTCGAGCGCGACGCCGAGCCGGGCCAGCGCCCGCGCGGCGATGTCGCGGAAGGCGCCGTGCCGGACGAGGCGCGGCCGGGCGCCGAGCAGCGTCTCGACGGCGATGTTCTCGGCCACCGACATCTCGGGGAAGAGCGCGAGGTCCTGCCAGATCACCGCGATCCCCGCGCGGCGCGCCACGTCCGGCGTCAGGTGGTCCGTCGCCTCGCCGAACAGCTCGATCACGGCCCCCGGTTCGGGCGCATAGACGCCGGTGACGATCTTGATCAGGGTGGACTTGCCGCAGCCGTTCTCGCCGGCGAGGCAATGCACCTCGCCCGGCGCGACCTCGAAGGCCACGTCCTGCAGCGCGCGGACGCCGCCGAAGACCTTCGAGACGTGGCGCAGGCGGATCGCCGGGGGCGCCGCGGGCGACGGGACCGGGCCGGGGCTGTGGTCGGGCGCGGTCATCTCATTCCAGGTTGGTATGGCGGGCGCGCATCGCCGCCGGATCGGTGCCGCGGAGCGCCATCAGCTTCAGGACCATGACCTCGAAGAGGACGAAGAGCGCGCCCTCGAAGAGCGAGCCCATCGGCAGGACGGACGAGCGCGCCGCGCCGGTGTCGTCGGCCATGGTCTGGGCGGGCAGGTGCAGGACGCTGTCGGCCATCCGCGCCGCGCGGCCGCCGGGCTGGGCGGTGATCACCGCCACCCCGGCCCCGGCCGCCTTCGCCACGCCGATCAGCGCGAGCGCCGTGGAGATCTCGCCCGGGCCGCAGGCGACGAGGAAGAGGTCGCCGGGGCCGACCGGCGGCGTCGTCATGTCGCCCTCGACATGCGCGTCGAGCCCCATGTGGTAGAGCCGCATGGCGAAGCCCATGATCTGCAGCCGTTCCCGCCCGCCGGCGAAGACGACGATGCGGCGCGCCGCGGCGATCCGGGCGCAGAGGGCGTCCACCTGCGCGTCGTCGAGCCGCCCGAAGACGCGCGCCAGTTCGTCGAGCGCGGTCGCGTAAAGCGTCGTCATGATGAAGGTCCCGGAACAGGTTGGCCGGGCGCCCGCTGCGCCCGGCCGCGGGGCGCGATCAGAGGCCCATGTCCGCCAGCCCGTCAACCGTCTCGGCGTTGATCGGGACCAGGTTGTTGGTGATGATGTTCTTCGTCGCCGGGTCGGGCGTCACCTTGCCGAGGCCCGGAATCTCGGTCCCGTCGGTGATCTCGGCGCCATCGACGAGCATCTTGCCCATCGTCACGAAGACCTTGCCGGCCTCCATCGGGTTCCACATGAAGCCGCCGGAGATGGCGCCGGACTTCACCAGATCGCGGCCCTGGCCGGGCGAGAACGGCCCGATGACGTGGACGGAGCCGATCTTGCGCTGTTCCTCGATCGCGCGCCCGGCGCCGATCGGCCCCTGCGAGCCGAAGGCGAGGAAGCCGCCGAGATTGGGATTGGCCGCCATCACGTCGAGCGCGGTCTTGCGGCTGTCATCGACGCTTTCGGCCACGCCGTAGCGGTCGCCCACGGGCTTCATGTCGGGATACTTCTCCGCCAGGTAGGCGATCGCCGCATCGGCCCAGGCATTGTGCAGCGGCACCGTCAGCGAGCCGACATAGACGGCGTATTCGCCCTTGCCGCCCATCTTCTGCGCCAGAAGCTCGGCATGGGTCTCGCCGAAGCTCTGCGCCGAGGCCATCTCGAAGTCCCAGTCCTTGTTGACGATGCCCGGACCCTCGTGGGCCACGACCTTGATCCCGGCCGCCATCGCCTTCTCGAGCACCGGCTCGAGCGCCTTTTCGTCGTTCGGCACGACGCCGATGACCTGCACGCCCTGGGCGATCAGGTCCTCGATCGCGCGCACCTGGAGCGCGGGGTCCGCCGAGGTCGGGCCGATCATGAAGGCATCGACGCCGAGGGCCTCGCCCTGCTCCTTGATCCCGGCCTCCATCGCGTTGAACCACGGGATGCCGCCGATCTTCACCACGACGCCCATCCGGGGCTTGTCCTGGGCCGCCGCCGCGAAGGCCATCCCGACGGCCAGCGCGCCCGCCAGGACAGCGGTCAGTGTCTTTCTCATCTGGTCCTCCCAACTGGGGTCCGGGGATCGGACCCTTTCCTTGCACAATCGATTGCACAACCCGGAAAGGATCTGCCACGCGGATGGCGTGGCCTGTCCCTTCTTCTGGTAGAGCGCCTGCGGCAGCGAACCGAAAGCGATTGCGCAATCGAATGCGCATATGGCATCAAGGATTGCGGATTCGGTCAAGCGAATTCGGCGACGGTGTCTTTCGCAGCCAACCGGAACCCCGCCATGACGGCACCGAAGGGCAAACCGACGATCTACGACATCGCCCGGCTGGCCGCGGCCTCGCCCTCGACGGTCAGCGCGGTGCTGAGCGGATCCTGGCGCCAGCGCCGCATCAGCCAGGCGACGGCGGACCGCATCCTCGCGCTGGCCGCCGAGCAGGGCTATTCGGCGAACCTCCAGGCGCGCGGGCTGCGGCGGGCGCGGTCGGGGATGGTCGGGATGATCCTGCCGGTCCACGACAACCGCTTCTTCGCCGACATGAGCCAGAGCTTCGACGCCCAGGCCCGCAGCCGCGGCCTGTGCCCGGTGGTGGTCTCGACCCTACGCGACCCGGCCGAGGAACGGCGGACGGTCGAGACGCTGATCGCCTATGCCATCGATTCGCTGTTCATCGCCGGCGCGACCGATCCGCGCGCGGTGGGCGAACTGTGCCGCGCCGCCGACCTGCCCCATGTCTATGTGGACCTTCCGGGCTTCGACGCGCCCTCGGTCGTCAGCGACAACTTCTCGGGCGCGGCGCTGCTGACCGAGACGCTGATCCGCGGCCGGCGGCCGACCGGCGACCCCCTGCGCGACCGGCCCTATTTCTTCGGCGGCGATCCGGGGGACTTCGCCACCGCGCGCCGGATCGAGGCCTTCCGCGCCACCTGCACCGCCCTCCTGGGCGGGGTCGAGGACGACCAGATCGTCGCCCGCGGCTATGCCCCGGCGCGCGCGCGCACCGACATCGGCGAACTGCTCGACCGCATCGGCGGGATGCCCTCGGCGCTGTTCATCAACGCGCTGACCGTGTTCGAGGGGGTGCTGTCGCATTTCGTCACCCTGCCCGCCCGGGCCTTCGAACAGGCGACGATCGGCTGCTACGACTATGACCCCTTTGCCGCCTTCCTGCAGTTTCCCGTCCACATGATCCGGCAGAACGCCTCCGAACTGGTGGCGCGGGCCTTCGACGTGATCGGCGAGAAGGAGCGCGCGCCGCGGATGATCGAGGTCGCGCCCGAGCTGATCGCGCCGCGGACGATCTATGCCGGGCCGTTCGGCGAATTCGGCTGACCCCGCGCGCGAACAGGCGGCACCTGCAGGCGGCGCTTGCCTGCCCCGGCAGCGAACCGCTATCGCTGGGCGCCGGACGCCGGGCCGGGGCGGCCGCGCACGCGCCGGCGCCACCCTGGGGGAAGGGAACGGAGGAGACGCCGCCGCATGTCCGAGGACGCCGGACAGGACGCATTCCTTGCCGCGGCACGGCTCGCCGGCCCGCAGCCCTTCGGGCTGACGCTCTGCGCCTGCGACCTCGACGCCGCGGACGGGCTTGCGCCGGAGCGGGCGCGCGCGCTCCTGTCGGAGGCGGAGCAGGCGCGGGCGGCACGGTTCCGCTTCGACCGCGACCGCGACCGCTATCTGCGCTCGGCCGCCTTCGTCCGGCTCTGCCTTGCCGCGCTGACCGGCACGGCGCCGGCGGCGCTGCGCTTCGCGACAACCGGGAACGGCAAGCCGGTGCTGGCCGGCGCGGCGGGGCTGCAGTTCAACCTTTCCCACAGCGAGGGGCTTGCGGTGCTGGCGGTTTCGGCCGCGGGACCGGTCGGGATCGATGTCGAGCTGCCCTCGCGCCGGATCGACGCGGCGGGCCTTGCCGGCACCGTGCTGACGGCTGCCGAGCAGGCCGCCTTCGGCCGCATCCCGGCGGACCGGCAGACGGCGGCCTTCCTGCGCTTCTGGACCGCGAAGGAGGCGCGGATGAAGCTGACCGGCGAGGGGATGGCGCTGGCGCCGCGGGCGATCGAGCTGCGGCTCGATGCCGGCGGGGTGCCGGCGGGCTATGCCGCCCCCGCGCGGCCGGCGGCGCGGCTGGCCTTCGCCGATCTCGGGCGGGGCGGGGCGATCTGCGCCGTGGCCGTCCTTGCCGGAGGCGGTGCCTGAGCGCGGCGCGCGTGCTCGCCCTGGCCCTTCAGACCTTCCAGAACACGAAGGCGAACCAGACCGCCGCGATCCCGACGGCGCCCCAGATCGGCTCGCCCATGAAGAACAGCCAGCCAAGCAGGATGTAGGCGGTGCCGAGCAGGCTGATGAAGAGCCGGTCGCCGCGCGTCGTCGTCAGGCCGAGCACGCCATGCCGCTCCGCGCCCCCCGGCCGCCACCATTCGAGGACCCCCATCAGGGCGATCAGGCCGAAGATCAGCCCGAAGAAGCCGATCGTCGCCGGCGTCCAGGCCATCCAGAACCCGTCGAAGAGCGGCATCGTCCAGCTGAAGGGCGTTTCCTTCGGCTTGCCGATCTGTCCCCAGCCGGAGGCGGTGGTGGTCTCCTGCGCCAGACCCGGCAGGGGCGGCGCGGCCAGCGCCAGGGCGAGGAGCCCGCGGGACGCGATCCGCATCACACCCTCCCCAGGGCGAAGCCCTTGGCGATGTAGTTGCGCACGAACCAGATGACGATGGCGCCGGGGATGATCGTCAGCACCCCCGCCGCCGCCAGCAGCCCCAGTTCGTATCCCGACGAGGAGGCCGTCCGCGTCATCGTCGCCGCGATCGGCTTGGCCTCGACCGCGGTCAGGGTCTTGGCCAGCAGCATCTCGACCCAGCTGAACATGAAGGTGAAGAAGGCGGTGACGCCGATGCCGGCCTTGATGTTCGGAATGAAGATCGTGGTGAAGAAGCGCGGGAAGGAATAGCCGTCCACATAGGCCGTCTCGTCGAGTTCCTTGGGCACGCCGGACATGAAGCCCTCGAGGATCCAGACCGCCAGCGGGATCGAGAAGATGCAGTGCGCCAGCGCGACGGCGATGTGGGTGTCGAACAGGCCCACCGCGGAATAGAGCTGGAAGAAGGGCAGCGCGAAGACGGCCGGCGGCGCCATCCGGTTGGACAGGAGCCAGAAGAAGAGGTGCTTGTCGCCGAGAAAGCGGTAGCGGCTGAACGCATAGGCCGCCGGCAGGGCGACGAGCAGGGAAATCACCGTGTTCAGAGTGACGTAGATGATGGAGTTGATGTACCCCCAGTACCAGGTCGGGTCGGTGAAGATGGTGACGTAGCTGTCGATCGTGAACGAGCGCGGCCAGGCCGAGAAGCCGCCGAGGATCTCGTTCGTCGTCTTGAACGACATGTTGAGCAGCCAGTAGATCGGCAGCATCAGGAAGAGGATGTAGGCGGTCGGGGCGAGATAGCGCCAGCGCATCGGGAAGCTCCCCCCTCTATTGCGGTTCGTCCCGCGTCATCACGGTGTAGAACACCCATGAGACGAGGAGCGTGAGCACGAAGTAGATCAGCGACATCGCCGCCGCGCGCCCGAGGTCGAACTGGCCGAGCGCGTACTTGACGAGGTCGATCGACAGCAGCGTCGTCGAGTTGCCGGGGCCGCCGCCGGTGAGGACCGAGACCTCGGTATAGATCATGAAGCTGTCCATGAAGCGCAGCAGGATCGCGATGGTCAGCACCCGCTTCATCTTCGGCAGCTGGATGAAGCGGAAGATCGCCCAGGGCCGGGCGCCGTCGATGCGGGCGGCCTGATAGTAGGCGTCGGGGATCGAGGAGAGGCCGGCATAGGCGAGAAGCACGACGAGCGAGGTCCAGTGCCAGACGTCCATCAGGATCATCGTGAACCAGGCGGCGACCGGATCCTGCGTGTAGTTGTAGTCGAAGCCGAGCCAGTTCAGCCCGTAGCCGAGCAGGCCGATGTCGGGCAGCGCGAAGATGTTCCACATCGCGCCGACGACGTTCCACGGGATCAGCAGCGGCAGCGCCATCAGGACGAGGCAGACCGAGACCCAGGGCCCCCGGCGCGGCATGGCGAGCGCGATCGCCACCCCGAGCGGGATCTCGATCAGCAGGATGATCCCGGTGAACAGGAGCTGCCGGCCGAGCGCCTCGTGGAAGCGCGGGGATTTGAGGACCTCCTCGAACCAGCGCAGGCCGGCCCAGAAGAACTTGTTGTCGCCGAAGGTCTCCTGCACCGAGTAGTTGACGACCGTCATCAGCGGCACGAGGGCGTTGAACGCCACCAGCAGCAGGACCGGGACGACCATCAGCCAGGCGCGGTTGTTCCACGTCTTCATCGCCCCGCCCCCGTCTCTGCGGCCAGCCAGCCGTCGCGATAGACCCGCGTCTGCGCCGGGTCGAAGACAAGATGCGTCTCGCCCTCCGGCACGGCTGCGTCCTCGGGCAGGATGGCATTGACCTTGGTCTCGCCGAGCCGCGTCTCGACGACGCGGCTGTGGCCGATGTCGGCAGAGCGCACCACCCGCGCCGGCAGGCCGGCGGGGCCGAAGCCCACGAATTCGGGGCGGATGCCGATCTCGGCGCGGCCGGCGGCGACGCCCGGGGCGGCCATGACCCGGTGGCCGCCGATCCAGGCGGCGCCGTCGCGGACCTCGCAGGGGATGACGTTCATGCCCGGCGAGCCGATGAAATGGCCGACGAAGGTATGGGCCGGCCGCTCGAAGAGCTCGACCGGCGAGCCGATCTGGACCACGACGCCGTCCTGCATGACGACGACCTGATCGGCGAAGGTCAGCGCCTCGGTCTGGTCATGGGTGACGTAGATCATCGTCGCGCGCACGCGCTGGTGCAGTTCCTTCAGCTTCGAGCGCAGCTTCCACTTCAGGTGCGGGTCGATCACGGTGAGCGGTTCGTCGAACATCACCACGTTGACATCGTCGCGCACGAGGCCGCGGCCCATCGAGATCTTCTGCTTGGCATCCGGCGTCAGGCCGGCCGCGCGCTGGCCGAGCTGGGGCGTCAGTTCCAGCATCTCGGCGATCTCGGCGACGCGGCGGGCGACCTTGTCCTCGGGCACGCCGCGGTTGCGCAGCGGGAAGGCGAGGTTGTCGCGCACCGTCATCGTGTCGTAGATGACCGGGAACTGGAACACCTGGGCGATGTTGCGGTCGGCCGGCGAGGCGCGGGTGACATCGCGGTCGTTGAACAGGACCTGGCCCTCGGACGGGATGATGAGGCCCGAGATGATGTTGAGCAGCGTGGTCTTGCCGCAGCCCGAGGGGCCGAGCAGCGCATAGGCCCCGCCATCCTGCCAGTCGAGGTTGATTTCCTTCAGCGCATAGTCCTGCGGGCCCTTCGGCGCGGGCCCGTAGGCATGGCGGAGCGACTTCAGGCTGATCCGCGCCATCAGGCGACCCGCCTCCCCTCGGCATCGAAGTAAAGACCCTGCGCAACGTTCAGGCGGAAGCGGTGCGTCTCGCCGACCCGGTAGGGGTGGACGCCATCGGACTGCGCCACCCAGGTCCGGCCGCCGAAGGCGAAATGCGCCACGCTTTCCGATCCCGACAGCTCGGCGATCGCGATCTGGCCCTGGACGGCCACGCCCGGCCCGTCCAGCGGCGAGACATAGTGCGGCCGGAGCGCCAGCGTGTAGCTGCCGTCGGCCAGCGCGGCCGCGCGGCCCTCGGCGGGCCAGCTGACATCGGGGGAGAGCGCGATCCGTCCGCCGGACTTTGTGACCGGCGCGATGTTGATCGGCGGATCGGAGAAGACGTCGGCGGTGATCAGGTTCTGCGGGTCGCGGTAGGTCGGGACGGTGGGGCCGAACTGGGTGATGCGGCCCTCGTGCAGGGTCGCGGTGCGGCCCCCCAGGAGCAGCGCCTCGGAAGGCTCCGAGGTGGCATAGACGACGGTCGCGTTGCGCCCGGCGAAGAGCGACGGCAACTGGTCGCGCAGCTCCTCGCGCAGCTTGTAGTCGAGGTTGGCGAGCGGCTCGTCGAGCAGCACGAGGCGGGAATCCTTGACGATCGCCCGCGCCAGCGCGGTGCGCTGCTGCTGGCCGCCGGAGAGTTCGTGCGGACGCCGGCCGAGCATCGGCGTCAGCCGCAGCAGTTCGGCCGCCTGCCCGACGCGGGCATCGATCTCGGCCTTCGGCAGCCCCGCCACCCGCAGCGGCGAGGCGATGTTCTCGAAGACCGACATGTTGGGATAGTTGATGAAAAACTGGTGAACGAGGCTGACGTTGCGCGCCTGCGGCGTCTCGCGCGTGACGTCGCGGCCGTCGAACCAGACCGTCCCGGTGGTCGGCCGTTCGAGACCGGCGAGGACCTTGATCAGCGTCGTCTTGCCCGCGCCGGTGGCGCCGAGGAGCACGTTGAACCCGCCCGGTTCGAGCACGAGGTCGGTCGGATGGATGTGGATCGCGGCGCCGACGCGCTTGGTCACGGCCCGCAGTTCGATGGTCATGACGCCCCCCTCGTCGCTACGCATCCCACGGACGCGCCCGTCCCGCAAGCCGGGGCCGGGGGATCGCTCCCCCGGCCCCGGTTCTGCGATCGCTTCGCGTCAGTTGGCTTCCGACCAGCGCTTGATCAGCTCGTCGTAGGCGATGGTCTCTCCCGGCGGCTTCTCGTTCTCGAGCTTCGCCTTCGGGCCGTCGGGCCGGCCGAGCCATTCGGCGGGATCGACCTCGGGCGCAAGACGCGGGCCGCAGCCGCCGTAGACGTTGCCGGATTCGTCGGCCGCCTGCATGCGGGCCATCGTGTCGTCCATCTCCTGGGCGAGCGCGTCCATGGCCTCCTGCGGGGTGGCGGCGCCGGAGTTCACGTTCCCGATCTGCTGCCACCAGATCTGCGCGAGCTTGGGATAGTCGGGCACGTTGATGCCGGTGGGCGACCAGCGCACGCGGTCGGGCGAGCGGTAGAACTCGACCAGGCCGCCGAGCTTGGGCGCACGCTCGGTGAAGGATTCGTGCCGGACGGTGGAGTCGCGGATGAAGGTCAGGCCGACATGGGACTTCTTCACGTCAACCGTCTTCGAGGTGACGAACTGGGCGTAGAGCCAGGCGGCCTGCGCGCGGTCCGGCGGGGTCGATTTCAGGAACGTCCAGGAACCCACGTCCTGATAGCCGACCTTCTGACCTTCCTGCCAGTACGGCCCGTGCGGCGAGGGCGCCATCCGCCACAGCGGGTTGCCTTCGTCGTCAACCGTGTTGTTGCCTTCCGACTTCGGCTTCACCATGTCGGCGGTGAAGGCGGTGTACCAGAAGATCTGCTGGGCGACGTTGCCCTGGGCGAGCGCCGGCAGCGACTGGTAGAAGTCGTAGGAGGCGGCGCTCGGCGGCGCATACTTGCGCAGCCACTCGTCCCACTTGGCGATCGCGTAGACCGCCGCCGGGCCGTTGGCCTCGCCGCCGCGCGAGGTCTTCGAGCCGACCGGGTTGCAGGTGCCCGCTTCCATGCGGATGCCCCATTCGTCGATCGGGATCCCGTTCGGTTCGCCCTTGGTGCCGGCGCCGGCCATCGACAGCCAGGCATCCGTCATCCGCCAGCCGAGGTCGGGCGCGCGCTTGCCATAGTCCATGTGGCCGTAAATCTGGACGCCGTCGATCTCCTTCACGTCGTTGGTGAAGAATTCGGCGATGTCCTCGTAGGCCGACCAGTTGACCGGCACGCCGAGTTCGTAGCCGTACTTGGCCTTGAAGGCGTCCTTCAGGTCCTGGCGGTCGAACCAGTCCTTGCGGAACCAGTAGAGGTTGGCGAACTGCTGGTCGGGCAGCTGGTAGATCTTGCCGTCCGGGCCGGTGGTGAACTTGATGCCCATGAAGTCTTCGATGTCGAGCGTCGGGCTGGTCGTCGCCGCCCAGTCGCCCGCCATCATGTCGGACAGGTTGTAGGCCAGCTGCATCCGGGCATGGGTGCCGATCAGGTCGGAGTCGTTGACATAGCCGTCATAGAGGTTCCGGCCGGTCTGCATCTGGGTCTGGACGGCCTGCACCACCTCGCCCTCGCCGAGGATCTGGTGGTTGACCTTGATGCCGGTGATCTCCTCGAAGGCCTTGGTCAGGACGGTGGATTCGTAGGTATGCGTCGGGATGCCTTCCGACAGCACGTTGATCTCCATCCCGGCATAGGGCGCGGCGGCATCGATGAACCACTGCATCTCTGCCTTCTGCTCCTCGACCGAGAGGGTCGAAGGCTGGAATTCCTCGTTGATCCACTTCTCGGCAGCGGCCATGTCCGCGTATGCGGACGAGCCCCAGCCTACCACTGCACAGGCAGCGGTGGCAGACATGAGCACGCGTCTCATATCATCCCTCCCTGATGTTGTTTCGCGTGGCGTGACTTTCGTTTGAAACCGCCGCGCGCGTCAAGCGAAAATGTTTTGACAGCAAGGGCTGTCATCGCGAACCATATACGCGCCACTTTCAGAGGGAAAGGAAACAATGCGCCCATACGGGCTGACCGAACGCCAGGGCCGGATCCTGGCCGAGGCCGCGCAGGGCAGCCGGGTTGCCGTCGAGGAGCTGGCGGCCAAGTTCGGCGTCACCCCGCAGACCGTCCGCAAGGATCTAAACTATCTTTCGGCGCGGGGGCTGATCGCCCGCGTCCACGGCGGCGCGACCGCGGCCAACAGCGTCTCGAACACGGGCTACGAGGAACGCCGGGGCGAGGCGTTCCTGCCCAAGCAGGCGATCGCCCGCGTCGCGGCGGAACTGATTCCCGACAATTCGAGCCTGATCATCAACATCGGCACCACGACCGAGCTGGTGGCGCGGGCGCTCTACAGCCGGCTCGACCTTGTCGTCGTCACCAACAACATCAACGTGGTCAACATCCTGTCCGGCAGCCCGCGGAAGGAGATCCGCCTTGCCGGCGGCGTCGTCAGGCAGACCGACGGCGCGATCGTCGGCGAGGCGACGGTCGAGTTCATGAACCAGTTCAAGGTGGACAACGCGATCATCGGCGCCTCGGCGCTGGACGAGGACGGCGCGGTGCTCGACTTCGACGACCGCGAGGTGGCGGTGGCGCGCGCGATCATCCAGAACGCGCGCCGGACGATCCTCGTCGCCCACCGCGCCAAGTTCGGCCGGACCGCGCCGGTGCGCATCTGCGACATCGGCCGGCTCAGCTATTTCGTCACCGACCAGATGCCGCCCGCGCCCTTCGTGCGCGCCTGCGAGGCCGGCGGCTGCCGGATCATCGTCGCCGACGACCGCCACCAGGGGCCGGGCCAGCGCTAGGACCGGCGCGGCAGGAGACGCGGGGCGCCGGCCGGGTCAGGACCCCTGCGGGGCCGTCTGTCCGGGCAGCCCCTCGAGGCGCGAGACCGCCCACCAGCTCAGCGCCGCCATCGCCCCGGCCGTGGCCAGGCACAGGGGCAGGCCGCCGGCCTGGTAGCTGATGCCGGACAGCAGCGTGCCGAGCAGCCGCCCGGCGGCGTTCGACATGTAGTAGAAGCCGACGTCGCGGGTGACGCGCCCGGCCCCGGCGAAGGCGAGGATCAGGTAGGAGTGGACCGAGGAGTTGATCGCGAAGACGTAGCCGAAGGCGAGGAGCCCGGTGACGAGCATCGCGGTCAGCCAGTCCGCCGGCCCGCCGGCGGCCAGCGCGGCGGCGGCGAGCGCGAAGGGGATCGGGACCAGGAGGCCCGCCCAGCGGACGGCCTTCCTCACCACCGCGGCGGTATCGAGCCCAGCGGCCCCGAGGAGGCGCGGGGCGGCGGCCTGGACGGCGCCGTAGGCGATGATCCACAGCGCCAGGAAACTGCCGATCAGGAAGAAGGCCTCGCGCCGCCCCTCGGCCGTGCCGTCGGACAGCACCGCCTGGAAATAGACCGGAATGCCCACCACGAACCACACGTCGCGCGCGCCGAACAGGAACAGGCGCGCGAGGCTCAGCCGGTTCACGCGCGCATCCTGCGACCGCCAGCCGCCCCAGGCCTCTTCCGCCTTCATCCGCCCCGGCAGGCCCGCAGGCAGGAACAGCACGACGGCCAGGAGGATGGCCGCCAGCACCCCCGCCATCCCCCACACCGCCGCGTCGAACCCCGCCAGCGCCAGCAGCGCCGCGCCCAGGAAGAAGCCCAGCCCCTTGACCGCGTTCTTCGATCCGGTCAGCGCCGCCACCCAGCGGAACAGCCCGCCGTCCTCCTTGGGCGCCAGCAGCTTCACCGCCGATTTCGAGGACATCTTGGCCAGATCCTTGGCCACCCCCGACACGCCCTGCACCGCCATCACGAAGGCGACCGAGGCGGCGACGCCCCAGCCCGGATCGAGCTGCGCCAGCGCCGCCAGCGCGAAGATCTGCAGGCCGAGCCCGCCGTAGAGCGTGGCGGCCAGCCCGAAGCGCGCCGCCAGCCAGCCGGCGGCCAGGTTGGTGACGATCCCCGCGATCTCGTACAACAGGAACAGCCAGGCGAGCTGCACCGGCGTGAAGCCCAGGCTGTTGAAATGCAAGAGCACCAGCATCCGCAGCGCGCCGTCCGACAGCATGAAGGCCCAGTAGGCCGCGGTGACGGCGGCATAGGCGCGCAGCGGGTTCGGCGGCCGCGGCGATGCGGGGACGGCGGCGCCGGTCACAGCGACCCCGCCACCATCCGCGCGATGTCGGCCAGCCGGCAGGCATAGCCCCATTCGTTGTCGTACCAGGCGTAGACCTTCACCTGCGTGCCGTTGACGACCATCGTGCTCGGCCCGTCCACGATCGCCGAGCGCGGATCGTTGACGAAGTCGGTCGAGACCAGCGGGCGCTCCTCGAAGCCGAGGATGCCCGCGAGCGGCCCGTCCGCGGCCGCCCGGAACAGCGCGTTCACCTCGTCCGCAGAGGTCGCGCGCGCGACCTCGAAGACGCAGTCGGTCAGCGACGCGTTGAGCAGCGGAACCCGCACCGCATGGCCGTTCAGCCGCCCCTTCAGCTCCGGGTAGATCAGCGCGATCGCGGTGGCGCTGCCGGTCGTCGTCGGGATCAGGTTCAGGAGCGCCGAGCGCGCCCGCCGCATGTCCTTTGCCGGGCGGTCGACGATCGTCTGGGTGTTGGTGACGTCGTGGATCGTGGTGATCGAGCCGTGGCGGATGCCGAGCGCGTCGTGGATCACCCGCACGACCGGGGCGAGGCAGTTCGTCGTGCAGCTTGCGGCGGTGACGAGTTGGTGCCGCGCGGGATCGTAGAGGGCGTGGTTGACGCCATAGACGAGGTTCAGCGCGCCCTCGTCCTTCACCGGCGCGGAGACGAGGACCTTCCTGACCCCGGCGGCGAAATAGGGGGCGAGCTTCGCCGCGGTCCTGAAGGCGCCGGTGCAGTCGATGACGAGATCGACCCCGAGCGCGGCCAGGGGCAGCGCCTCGATCGTGCGCTCGTGGGTCAGGCGGATGGCGGCGCCGTTCAGCGTCAGCCGCCCCGGCGCGTGCCCGATCGCGGCGTCCCAGCGGCCGTGCACCGAATCGAATTCGAGCAGCAGCGCATGCTGCGCGGCATCCCCCGCGGTGTCGTTGACGAGCACGACCTCGCCCCCCGCGCCGGCATCCGTCAGGTTGCGCAGGACCAGCTTGCCGATCCGCCCGTGGCCGTTCAGCGCGATGCGCGGCATGGCGGGCGCCTCACGGCCCCGCCCGTTCGGGCAGGCCGAGCTCGTCCACCCGCGATTGCAGCGACAGGCGGTCGAGCGTCTCGAACGGCAGCGCCACGAAGGCCGAGATGCGGCGGCGCAGTTCGCCATAGGTCTGGGCGAAGGCGAGGGCCTTCTCGGCGTCGGTCCCCTCGACCTTGACCGGGTCCTTCAGCCCCCAGTGCCCGTTGATCGGCTGGCCGGGCCAGGGCGGGCATTCCTCGGCCGCGGCGCGGTCGCAGACGGTGAAGACGAAATCCATCACCGGGGCGCCCGGCGCCTGGAACTCGGAGATGTGCTTGGCGCGCAGCCCGCTGACGTCATGCCCGTTCCGCTTCAGGACCTCGATCGCGAAGGGGTTGAGCGCCGAGCTGGGCCGCGTTCCGGCCGAGAAGGCCTGGAACTTGCCCTTGCCGAGGTCGCGCAGCAGCGCCTCGGCAAAGATCGAGCGGGCCGAGTTGCCCGAGCAGATGAACAGCACGTCGAAATCGGTGTCACGCATGGGTTTCCGGTCCCTGTGGGTCGACAGGATGCCCCGCACCAGATCGGCGCGCCCGCGCCCGGCATCGAGCGCGAGATAACCGATCAGGCCCTCGGCCCTGTCGAGGTTGACGGCGTAGGTCAGGCTCCGGCCGCTGCGCTGCGCGCGCACGAGGCCTGCGGCGGCCAGATCGGCAAGGTAGTGCGACAGCGTGTTGGGCTTGAGCCCGAGGTCGCGCGCGATGTCCGAAGGGTGCGCGCCCGCCGGGACGACGCGCAGGAGCAGCCGGAACACGGCCAGCCGGCCGGGATGGCCGAGCGCGGCGAAGGCGATGGCGGCAGCGTTCGAATCCATGATTCATGAATAAAGGAATCGACTCCGGCCCGCACGTGAAGTTTTGATGACGGACGCGGCGGTCCGGCGGTCCGGGACCCCGCGAGCCGATGGCCGGCGCTGCCGCGTGATCTGATGCATCACATGAAGACAGACGTTCAACACGTTGCAATTTATCGAGAGCATGGCGCAGGCCTTACCCGCGCCCCGGCCCGCGGGGTTGTCCGCCACGCGCCGCCGGCCGGGCGCGCGGCGCCGCTCCGCGGCTTGCCCGAACCCGGATTCTCGACGTAACGTCCGGCCGGGGAGGTGCCGGCAGAGGCAGGCCAGCCGCCGCGGTTTCGTCGTGGGAACGGCCGCCGCCGTCGCCGCGCCGGCCGTCCTGAGGGCCGGCGGGCCGCTGCGCTTTGCGCTGACGCCGGTGTTCCTGGACAACGACGCCGGCGTCATCGACCGCCTGCGCGCGGCGCTGGCGGAAGTCACCGGGCGCGACATCGAACTGGTGCAGCGGCGCACCTACGAGGAGATCACGGGCGTCCACCTTGAAGGGTCGGTCGATGCGGCCTGGCTCTGCGGCTATCCCTTCCTGCAGCACCGGGACCGGCTCGACCTGCTGGGCGTCCCGGTCTGGCGCGGACGGCCGCAATACCAGTCCTACCTGATCGTCGCCCGTGACGATCCCGCGGTCGTGCTGGACGACCTGCGCGGCAGCAGCCACGCCTTTTCCGACCCCAACAGCAATTCCGGCTTTCTCGTCACCGCCTCGGACCTCGCCCGGATCGGCGAGACGCCCGATTCCTTCTTCTCGCGCACCATCTTCACCTTCGGCCACCGCAACGTCGTTCGCGCGGTCGCCGGCGGGCTGACCCGGTCGGGCAGCGTGGACGGCTATGTCTGGGAGGTGCTGGCCGCGGTGGAGCCGGCGCTGACCGAGGCGACGCGGGTCGTGTCGCGGTCGGAATGGCTCGGCTTTCCGCCCTTTGCCGCCCGCGCCGGCGGCGGGGCGGAAACCGCCGCCATCGGCGCCGCGCTGCGCGGCTTTTCGGAGACGGCGAGCGGGCGCGAGGCGCTGGCCGTCTTGTTCCTCGACGGCGTCATCGCCGGCAGCGTGGACCTGTTCGACGGGATCGCGCGCCGGATGCAGGAAATCGCGGCCGGCCAATGAAGTGGACCCGATTCAGCAACCTGCCCGTCACCGCCCGCGTGCCGCTGGTGGCGGCGGGGCTGATGGTCCTTCTTGGCCTCGTGGCCAGCCAGCAGGTGCTTTCCGCGCTCGGCCGGCTCCAGGACGCGCGCCTGCGCGAGACGGCGCGGCTGCATGTCGAGGGCCTGTCGGTGGCGCTTGGCCCCTCGGTGCTGCGCAAGGATGTCTGGGAGGTCTATGACACGCTTGACCGGGCGCGGATGGCCTATGACGGGCAGCGCCTGCTGCTGACCGTCGTGGCCGACGACGACGGCCGGGTCCTGGCCGCGACCGACCCCCGCCGCGCGCCGGTGGACAGCGACATCGCGGCCTTCACCGCGAACGGGATCGCGCCCGGCGACGTCCGCATGACCGGCGATCCGGTCCTGCATGTCGCGGCGCCCCTGCTCTATCAGGGCCGCGAGGTCGGCACCGTGGCGACCGAGCTTGACGTGACCGACCTTCTGGCCGAACGGCGCGCGGCGACGCTGTGGCTGCTGGCCGGCAACGCGGCGGCGACGGCGCTCCTGGTCTTTGCGGGGTGGCTGGCGGTGGCGCGGCTCCTGCGCCCGGTGGGCCTTCTGGAAGAACGGAACCGGCGAGGACCTCTACGCGACGCTCCTGCGCACCGGGACGCCGCCGCCGTTCCTGTTCATCACCGGCCAGGGCCGGATCGACCAGGCGGTGCGGATGATCCGGTCCGGCGCCGCGGACTACATCGCCAAGCCCTTCGACATGGGCGCCTTCCTCGAGCGGCTGGCGACGGTCATCCGGCCGCGCGGCGCCGAGGAGGCGGCCGGTGCCTGCGGCATCACCCCGGCCGCGCGCGAGGTCGATCGTCAGGTCGCGGCGGCGGCCGGCCATGACGCGCCGGTGCTGATCCTCGGGGCGGCCGGCCTCGGCAAGGCGCGCCTCGCCGCCCTGATCCACGAACGTTCCGACCGGCGCGCGGCGCCCTTGATGCGGCTCGAGGCGGCCGAGGCCGGCAGCGGCACCGCGCTTGCCGCCGGCATGGCCGCGACGCGGGAGGGAACGCTCCTCGTCGTCGGGATCGAGCGCCTGCCGCCGCCGGCGCAGGACGCGCTGATGGCCGGCCTGCGCGGGGCGGGCTTCCGCCTGATCGCGACCGGCGCGATGGACCTTTCCCGGGACGACCTTCCCGGCTTCAGGGCCGACCTGATCGCGGCCCTGCGCGCCCACACGATCGTCGTCCCGCCGCTGGCCGAGCGGCCCGCGGATGCCCTCTGGCTGGCGCTGCGCGTCTTCCGCGAGGCGAACCGGCGCCGCGACCGCCCGCTCGCCGGGCTTTCGGCCGCCGCCGAGGCGGCGATCCGCGCCCATCCCTGGCTGGGCGCGCCCGGCGCGGCGCCCCTGCCCCCGGCGATCCCCGCCGCGCGCGGCGCCGGACGGCTTCGCGCGGCGCCCTGACCCCCCGCGTCCGCCGCGCCGGGGCGGCCGCCTGCTCCCTTGCCCGCGGGCCGGATCCCGGGCGACTGCCCGTCTGCACCGGGCCGGCGGCGGGCGGAGCGGACGTGAAGCGAAGGGATGATGGCGGAGGAGGTGGGATTCGAACCCACGATGGGCTTGCACCCACGCCGGTTTTCAAGACCGGTGCATTCAACCGCTCTGCCACTCCTCCGGGTCGGGCAGCCTTAGCCAGATATGTGCGATTCTGAAAGCACGGTCGCCCGGCCATGTGGCGGGCGGGGCGTCGCGGTCTTTTCTTGAGGCCCGCGAGGCGCTAGACTGCGGCCCAATGCGCGGCAACGGCGCAATCGAGGCAGGCGGGCAACGGGCGTGGCGAGACGCGCCGGGGGGTCCGCTTTCAGGCGGAAAAGCGGGACCGCAAGAGCCCGCAGGGACCCGGAGGGGCAGGACATGGCGACTGGTTGGACCATACGGGCGGCGCTCGCGATCGGCGTTGCCGCCGTGCTTTCAGGATGCGTCGAGGGCACCGGGCCGCTGGCCAGCGCGGACCGCGCGGACGGCGCCCTGCCGATCTCGGCCGAGGGCGCCGCGCCGGCGGCCTCGCGCGGGACCGGCGATGTCGAGGCGCCCGACGTCTTCGACCTGCGCGACGAGGCGCTGTGGGACGGCCGGCCCTCGCTCGGCGGGGTCTGGGTCGCGCATGCCTCGGTGAAGGAGCCCGAGCGGGTGATCATCCGCAACCCGGCCAACGGCAAGTCGGTGATCGGCGCCCTGTTCCGGCGCGAGAACGCCAATCCCGGCCCGGCGATCCAGCTGTCGTCGGATGCCGCCGGGGCGCTGGAGATCCTCGCCGGCGCGCCGACCGAGGTCGAGATCGTCGCGCTGCGCCGCGAGGAGCCCGACGCCGTGCCGATGCCCGGCGCCGACGAACCGGAAAGCGTCGCCGCCTCGCCCGCGCCCGCGGCCGCCTCGAAGGAGGAGATCGCCGAGGCCGAGGGGCTGGAGCTTCCCGAGGACGAGACCGTGGCTGCCGCCGGCGCGGCGGCGGCCGGGGCCGCCGCGGAGGGGGCGGCGGATGCCGCGGCGGTCGCGGCCGGTGCGCCCGCGGCGCCCGAGCTGAAGCCCTGCCCGTTCTGGCGCAAGAAGAAGTGCGAGGCCGAACGCGCCGCGGCCGGCCTCGTGGCGACCCCGGACGGGGACGCCGCGGCGGGGGCGGAGGACGGGCAGGCCGATGCCGCGGCTTCGGCGGACGGCGCCCTGCCGGCCTCGGCCGATCCGATCGCGATCGCGGCAGCCGCCGCCATCGACGAGGCCGAGGCCGTCGCGCCCGCGGCCGGGGCCGACGCGGCCGGGACCGACGCGGCCACCGCGGCCCTGCCGGCCGACGGGCAGCCCGCCGATGCCGCGCCGCTGGCGCCCGGGCAGAAGCCCTGCCCCTTCTGGCGCAAGAAGAAATGCGAGGCCGAACGCGCCGCGCTGGCCGCCGCCGGGGCGAGCGTCGGCGGCGGCGAGGCGGCCGCGGCGGAGGGCGCGATCACCGCGGTCGAGCCGGTCTCGGCCGATACCGGCGCGATCGAGACCGCGCCGCTTGACGCCACCGTCCCGGCGACGCCGGAGGCCGCGGGCGTGCTGCGCCAGCCCTATGTCCAGATCGGCATCTTCAGCCAGCAGGAGAACGCCCAGCGCGCGGCCGACCAGCTCAACGCCGCCGGCCTGTCGGCCAGCGTCCGCACCGAACAGAGCCAGGGCAAGTCGTTCTGGCGGGTGCTCGTCGGGCCGGCCTCAAGCGTTGGTGAACGGGACGGCCTTGCGGCGCGGGTCCGGGGAATGGGATATCCTGACGCCTACCCCGTCGCGGGCTGAGACCCGGAGCCGACCGCCGATGCCGCTGTTGCGCCTGCTCATCCTCGTTGCCGGGGCCGCCCTCGTGGCGGCCCTTCCCGCCGGCGCCTTCGAGACCCGCGCGCGGGCGGCCTGGGTCTATGACATGACGACCGGCACGGTCCTGATGGCGAAGGACGCCGAGACGCCGCTGCCGCCCGCCTCGATGTCCAAGCTGATGACGCTGAACATGCTGTTCGAGGCGCTGAAGGACGGCAGGGTCCGGCTCGACGAACCCTTCGCCGTCTCCTCCCGCGCCCGCGCGATCGGCGGGTCGAGCATGTTCCTGAACGAACAGGACCGGCCGACGGTCGAGGAGCTGATCAAGGGCATCATCGTGCTGTCGGGCAACGACGCCTGCATCGTGGTGGCCGAGGGGCTGGCCGGGTCGGAGGAGGCCTTCGCCCAGAAGATGAACGAACGAGCCGCAGCGATCGGGCTGACGGCATCGCATTTCGTCAACTCCACCGGCTGGCCGGCCGAGGGGCACGCGATGAGCATGCACGACCTCGGCCGCGTGGCGATCCGCCTGATCACCGAGTTTCCCGAATACTACGGCTACTTCTCGCTGACCGAATTCGCCTTCGACGGGCGGACGCCCGACAACCGGTTCAACCGCAACCCGCTTCTCGGCCTCGGGATCGGGGCGGACGGCCTGAAGACCGGCCATACCGAGGAGGCGGGCTACGGAATGGTCGGCTCGGCGCAGCAGAACGGCCGGCGCGTGGTGATGGTGATCGCCGGGCTGCCCGACGCGCAGGCGCGTGCCGAGGAGGCCGAGAAGATCATGACCTGGGCCTTCCGCGAATTCGCGCTGAAGACGGTCGCGCGCAAGGGCACCCGCCTTGCCGAGGCGCCGGTCTTCATGGGCGACGCCCCGACCGTCGGCCTCGTGCCGGCCGAGGACGCGCGGATCCTGCTGCCCTCGCTCGCGCGCGACAGCCTGAAGGCCGAGGTCGTCTATTCCGGCCCGGTCCATGCCCCGGTCAGGGCGGGCGACAGGCTGGCCGAGCTGGTGGTGGAAATCCCCGGGCACGATCCGGTGACGGTCCCGCTGGTGGCGGAGGCCGATGTCGGCAAGGGCGGCTTCCTGACCCGGATGGGCACGGCGCTCGGCGTCGTCTCGGGCCGCGTGATGGACCTCGTGGGCAGCTGAGGCCGGCCGCCCGCCCGCAGGGCCGCCGCGGCCGCATAGGCGTGATCATGATCTGCCAAAGCATCGGCATGGCCCCGGCCCGGCGAAGCGTGTAACACCCTGAACCGGGCGGCAACGGGAACCGGCGCGGAGATGCTGATCAGCCTTGAGGGAATCGACGGCTCGGGCAAGAGCACCCAGGCCCGGCTTCTGGCAGAGGCGCTGCGCGGGCGCGGCCACGACGTGGTGCTGACGCGCGAGCCCGGCGGCAGCCCCGGCGCCGAGGAGATCCGCCGCCTCGTGCTCGAGGGCGACCCGGCGCGCTGGTCGGCCGAAACCGAGATCCTGCTCTTCACCGCCGCAAGGCGCGACCACCTGGAACGGACGATCCTGCCCGCCCTCGCCGCCGGGCGGATCGTCGTCACCGACCGTTTCGCCGATTCCACCCGCGTCTTCCAGGGCCTGACCCGGGGCGACCTGACGCGCGTCGTGGACCAGCTGCACGACCTGATGATCGGGCGCGAGCCGGACCTGACGCTGCTGATCGACATCGACCCCGCCACCGGCCTTGCCCGCGCCAGGGGCCGGCGCGGCCGCGAGGAGCGGTTCGAGGATTTCGGCGCCGGCTTCCAGGCCCGGGCGCGCGAGGGCTTCCTCGCGCTCGCCCGCGCCCATCCCCGCCGCTTCGTGGTGATCGACGGCGCCCGCGAGGCCGCCGCCGTCGCGGCCGACGCGCTGGCTGCGGTCACGGCGCGGCTGCCGGCGCCGGCACCATGACCTGCGCGCCATGACGGACGGGGCCGGCCCAGAACCCGACCGGGTGCCCGGCGCGCTTCACCCGCGCGAGACCCCGGCGCTTCACGGCCAGGGCGCGGCCGAGGCGGCGTTCCTGTCGGCCGTGAACGCCGGCCGGCTGCACCATGCCTGGCTCCTGACCGGCCCGCGCGGCACCGGCAAGGCGACCCTGGCCTGGCGGATCGCGCGCTTCCTGCTCGCGACGCCCGCCGGGGACGGGGGCGGCCTCTTCGGCGCGGCGCCGGAGGCGCCGGCGACGCTCGACATCGCGCCGGATCATCCCGTCGCCCGCCGCGTCGCGGCGCTGACCGAACCGCGGCTGTTCCTGCTCCGGCGCGGCCTGAACACCACCGGCAGCGCCCTGTCCGCGGTGATCCGGGTCGAGGAGGTGCGCGAGCTGGGCGGTTTCCTGCACCTGACCGCCGCCGACGGCGGCCGCCGCGCCGTCATCGTCGATGCCGCCGACGACCTGCATCCGTCGGCGGCGAACGCGCTTCTGAAGTATCTCGAGGAACCGCCCGCCGGCGTCTGCTTCCTGCTCGTCAGCCACCAGCCCCTGTCGCTCCTGCCGACGATCCGCTCGCGCTGCCGGGTGCTGCGCCTCGATGCGCTCGCGCCCGCCGATGCCGCCCGCGCGCTTGCCGCGCAGGGCATCGCCGCGGCCGAGGCGGAACGGCTTGCGGTCCTGGCCGAAGGCAGCGTCGGCGAGGCCGTCCGCCTTGCCGCGCTCGACGGCCTGTCGGCCTATGCCGCGCTGGTCGCCCTCTTCGCCGCGGCGCCGGGGATCGACCGCGCGCAGGCCATCGCCTTCGCCGCCCGCGCGCAGGGCCGCGGCGGCGAGGCGGCGGAGGAGGCCGCCATGGCCTTCCGCCTGACGGGCCTGTTCCTGTCGCGCCTGGCGCGGGCGGGCGCGGCCGGCCGCACCGGCCCCGAGGCCGTGCCGGGCGAGGCGGCGGTGCTGGCGCGCCTTGCGCCCGATGCCGGCGCGGCGCGGCGCTGGGCCGGGCTCGGCGAGGATCTCGGCCGGCGCCAGCGGCGCGGCCTGGCGGTGAATCTTGACCCTGCCGGGCTTCTCCTCGATACCCTCCTGCGGATCGACGAGACGGCGGGCCGGCATGTCCGGCGCTGATCGCGGCGACCATGTTTCCGCCCGCGGACGCCCGATGACCGAAGAGCCGCCTGCCCTGACCGACAGCCACTGTCACCTCGACTTCCCCGACTTCCGCGACGAGGTGCCCGCGGTCGTCGCCCGGGCGGCGGCGGCCGGCGTGCGGCGCATGGTGACGATCTGCACCCGGCTCGATCAGGAGCCGCAGGTCCGCGCGCTCGCCGAGGCCCACGAAGGCGTCTTCTACGCGGCCGGCATCCACCCGATGCGCGCCGGCGAGGATCCGCCCGTCACCGCGGAGCGCCTCGTCGCGCTCGCCCGGCATCCGAAGTTCGTCGGGATCGGCGAGACCGGCCTTGACTACCACTACAGCGCCGACAGCAAGGCCGCCCAGCAGGAAAGCCTGCGCGTCCATATCGAGGCCGCGCGCCGGACCGGCCTGCCCCTGATCGTCCACGCCCGCGACGCCGACGACGACATGGCGCGGATCCTCACCGAGGAAGCGGCGGCGGGGGCATTCACCTGCGTGATGCACTGCTTCACCTCGGGCCCGCGTCTGGCCGAGGTGGCGCTCTCGCTCGGCTTCTACCTGTCGGTCTCGGGGATCGCCGCCTTCCCGAAATCGGAGGCGCTGCGCGCCATCTTCGCCGCCGCCCCGCGCGACCGGCTGCTGGTGGAAACCGACAGCCCCTATCTCGCGCCTCCGCCCTTCCGCGGAAAGCGGAACGAGCCGGCCTATGTCGCCCATACCGTGCGGGCCGTGGCGCCGGCGCTGGGCCTGTCGCCGGAGGAATTCGCCGCCCGCACCGAGGCCAACTTCGACCGCCTCTTCACCCGGGCCGCCGCGGCCGAGCGGGCCGCCTGATGGACCGCCTGCGCTTCACCATCCTCGGCTGCGGGTCCTCGGGCGGGGTTCCCCGGATCGGCGGCATCTGGGGCGCCTGCGACCCGTCGAACCCGAAGAACTGGCGCACGCGCTGTTCCCTCCTGGCCGAACGGATCGGGCCGGAGGGAACCACGACGGTGCTGATCGACACCTCGCCCGACATGCGCGCCCAGCTTCTGGCGGCCGAGGTGTCGCGGCTCGACGCGGTGGCCTACACCCATTCCCATGCCGATCACGTCCACGGGCTCGACGACCTGCGCCAGATCGTCTTCGCCCACCGCCAGCGGCTTCAGGTCTGGGCGGACGGCCCGACGCAGGAGGCGCTGCTCAGCCGCTTCGCCTATGCCTTCGTGCAGCCGCACGGGTCGTCCTATCCGCCGATCTGCGACATGAACACGATCCGCGGCCCCTTCACCGTGGACGGGCCGGGCGGGCCGCTCGCGCTGGTGCCCTTCGCGGTCGATCACGGCGACATCGAGGCGCTGGGCTTCCGCATCGGCGGGCTGGCCTATATCCCCGACGTCCTGTCCATCCCCGATCAGGTCTGGCCCGTCCTCGAAGGGCTCGACTGCCTGGTGATCGACGCGCTGCGCCGCACGCCCCACCCGACGCACGCGCACCTCGCGCTCAGCCTCGACTGGATCGCCCGCGCGCGGCCGAAGCGGGCCGTCCTGACCAACATGCACATCGACCTCGACCATGCCGCGGTCGAGGCCGAGACGCCGGATCATGTCAGCCCGGCCCATGACGGCATGGTTCTGGAGTTCCCGCTCTGACCCATCTCGACGCGCTCTTCCAGGTCGTCCTGCCGGTCTTCCTCGTGATCGGCGCCGGCTATCTCATGGCGTGGTCGCGCTATCTCGGCGAGGACCAGTTCGACGCGCTGATGAAGTTCGCCCAGGGCCTCGCGGTGCCCTGCCTGCTGTTCACCGGGGTGGCGCGGCTCGACATCGGCGAAAGCTACGACGGGGGGCTGTTCCTGTCCTTCTACATCGGCGCCTTCGCGGGCTTCGCGCTCGGGTTCCTCGGCGCGCGCCACATCTTCGGGCGCCCGCCCGAGGACAGCGTCGCGATCGGCTTCTGCTGCCTGTTCTCGAACTCGCTCCTGCTCGGGCTGGCGCTGACCGAGCGCGCCTATGGCCCGGACGCGCTGGCCGCGAACCTGGCGATCATCTCGATCCACGCGCCGCTCTTCTACGCCTTCGGCATCACCGTGATGGAGGTGGTGCGCGGCCGCGGGCACGGCCTGCCCGCGCGGGCGGTGGCGGCCAAGGTGCTGCGCGCGATCCTCACCAACGCGCTGGTGATCGGCATCCTGCTCGGCTTCGCGGTCAACGTGGCCGGCGATCCGCTGCCCGCCCCGGTGTGGAGCGCGGTGGACATGATCGCGCGCACGGGGCTGCCCGCCGCGCTCTTCGCGCTGGGCGGCATCCTCTACCGCTACCGGCCCGAGGGCGACCGGGCGACGATCGCGATGGTGGTGCTGATCTCGCTCGTCGTCCACCCGGCGATCACCTGGGCCCTCGGGCGCGGCGTCTTCGGGCTGACGGTGGACCAGCTGCGCTCGGCGGTCGTGACCGGCGCGATGGCGCCGGGGATCAACGCCTATCTCTTCGCCAACATGTACGGCGTGGCGCGACGGGTGGCGGCCTCGAGCGTGCTGATCGGGACCGCCCTGTCGGTCCTGACCGCCTGGGGATGGCTCGCGATCCTGCCCTGACCGGCGCCGCGGCGGCCCGTCTTCCCGCCCCGCCCTGCCCGTCCCGCCCTAACGCGGGGTGACGCCCCGCAGCCGCTCGGACCGGCGCCGCAGCAGCTCCACCGCGGTCAGCAGGCCGATCGAGATGATGACGAGGATCGTCGCCACGGCAAGGATCGCCGGGCTGATCTGTTCGCGGATGCCGTTCCACATCTGGCGCGGGATGGTCTGCTGGTCGGCGCCGGCCAGGAACAGCACCGCGACGACCTCGTCGAACGAGGTGACGAAGGCGAAGAGCGCGCCCGAGATCACGCCGGGCAGGATCAGGGGCAGCGTCACCTTGAAGAAGGTCCGGCGCGGGTTCGCCCCGAGCGAGGCGGCGGCCCGGTTGAGCGACTGGTCGAAGCCGACCAGCGTCGCGGTGACGGTGATGATGACGAAGGGGATCCCGAGGATGGTATGGGCCAGGATGATGCCCGTGTAGGTGCTGGTCAGCCGGCCGCAGCTGATCCCGAGGATCGAGCAGGGATTGGAGAAGAAGAAGAACATCCCCGTGGCGATGATGATGATCGGCACGATCATCGGGCTGATCAGGATCGCCATGATCGTGCGCCGGTAGGGCATGTCGGGGCGCGACAGGCCGAGCGCCGCGAGCGTGCCGAGGATCGTCGCCAGCACCGTCGCCCAGAACCCCACGATCAGCGAGTTCTTCGCCGCCTTCACCCAGGCGGCGTTGCGCCACATGTCGGCATACCAGGCGCTGTCCCGCGGCGCCTCGGGGGCGAGCATCCCGTAGGTCAGAAGCGAATCGTACCAGCGCAGCGAATAGCCCTTGGGGTCGAGCGACAGCATCTCGCTCGTGAAGGTGAAATAGGGCTCGGTGTTGAAGCTGAGCGGGATGATGACGATGATCGGCGCGATCAGGAAGATGAAGATCAGGACGCAGATCACCAGATAGGTGTAGTGCCAGATGCGCTCGAGCGGGCTTGCATGGATCGGAAGCGCCATCGCCGTCACCCGAGCTTGAGGTTGTCGATGCCGATCAGGCGGTCGTAGAGCCAGTAGAGCAGGATCACGCCCACCAGGAGCATCGCCGACAGCGCCGCCGCCAGCGACCAGTTCGACTTGTCCATGTGGAAGTCGATCAGGTTCGAGATCAGCTGCCCGTCCGCGCCGCCGACCAGCGCGGGGGTGATGTAGTAGCCGACCGCGAGGATGAAGACGAGAAGCGCCCCGGCCCCGATCCCCGGCAGGGTCAGGGGCAAATAGACGCGGCGGAAGGCCGTCCAGCTCGACGCGCCGAGCGACCGCGCGGCGCGGACATAGGACGGCGGGATCACCCGCATCACCGAATAGAGCGGCAGGATCATGAACGGCAGCAGGATATGCGTCATCACGATGATCGTGCCGGTCTGGTTGTTGATCAGCCTGAGCCGCCCCTCCTCGGAGATCAGGCCCAGCGCCAGAAGGGATTCGTTCACCACGCCCTGCCCCTGGAGCAGCACCATCCAGCTGGTCGTGCGGACGAGGAGCGAGGTCCAGAACGGCAGCAGGACGAGGATCATCAGCAGGTTCGCCTTGGCCATCGGCAGGGTCGCGAGCAGATGCGCGACCGGAAAGGCGAGCAGGAGGCAGATCACCGTGATGACGCCCGACAGGATGAAGGTCTTGATGAAGAGATAGACGTAGATGCGTTCCTTCTCGGGCACGCGGACGATCTTGCCCTCGCCGGTGCGCTCGAAATCCGTCGCCACGAGGTAGAAGTCGGCGGTGTAGGCCGAGGAGGACGACCGCATCGCCTCCCACACCAGGGGGTCGCCCCATTTCGGATCGATGGCGAGGAAGGCCTCCCTGTAGGGCGGGGCGAGGTCATCGGCGGCGCGCGCCGTCTTGGTGAAGAGCGAGCGCGTCTCGGGCAGCGTGTAGTTGACGCGGGTTCCCGCCTCGCCGGCGGTCTTGGCCGCCTTCATCGCGCGGAAGTCCTCGGCGAGCGCGGCGAAGGCCGCCTCGTCGGGTTCGGTCCCGCGCGGATTGGCCGCGAACCAGGCCGACACCGCCGGCGCGTTCGAGGAGAAGCCGTCGTGATAGATCGACCGGTGAAGCATCTGGCCGATCGGGATGACGAAGCTGAAGATGACGAAGAGAAGGAGCGGCGCGACAAGCACGAAGGCGCGGATCTTCGCCCGCCGCTGCGCATCGGCCAGCGCATCGCGCAGCGGCCGCCCGTCGGCGGTGGTCAGGGGAAGGGCAGCGGCGTCGGCCATTCTCGCTCCCGCGGAAGGTGGCGGGGGGCGCCGGGGCGCCCCCCGCCGTCTGCACTCAGTTCGCCGCCAGCCAGGCGTTGAAGCGCTCGTTCAGCTCGGCGTCGCGGTCGGCCCAGAACGCCGAGTCGGTCGCCAGCGCGTTGGCGAGGTTCTCCGGCGCCGTCGGCAGATGCGGCGCCATCACCGTCTTGCCGTCCTTGAAGATCAGCTCTTCCTTCATCGACGACTTGCGCGGCGGACCGTAGGAGATGTTCTGCGCCTGCGCGCGCAGGCCCTCGGTCGAGGTGGCGAACAGGATGAAGTCAAGCGCGTCCTCCTTGTTCGGCGCGCCCTTCGGAATGACATACATCTCGTTCTCGTAGGTCTGGCCGTCCCAGACGATCTTGAACGGCTTGCCCTCGGCCACCGCGGCGTTGAAGATCCGCCCGTTATAGGCGGTGGTCATCACCACCTCGCCGTCGGCGAGGAGCTGCGGCGGCTGCGCGCCGGCCTCCCACCAGACCGTCTCGGCCTTGATCGTGTCGAGCTTGGCGAAGGCGCGATCGACCCCCTCGGGCGTCGAGAGCGTCGCGTAGACATCCGCCGGCGCCACGCCGTCGGCCATCAGCGCGAATTCCAGCACGCCCTTGGCGCCCTTGCGCAGGCCGCGCTTGCCGGGGAACTTCTCGAGGTCGAAGAAGTCGGCAACCGTGCTCGGCGCGGCGCCTTCGGGGAACTTCGTCGTGTCATAGGCATAGACGTTCGCCCAGATGTCGGTCGAAATCCCGCAGTCGGTGATGGCGCCCGGCAGGAAGTCCTCGGCCGCCGGCGTGCCGTCCGCGCCGGGCGGGATCACCGCCGGGTCGATCGTTTCCAGGAGACCCTCGTCGCAGAGCCGGATCGCGGCGGCATATTCGACCGAGGCGACATCGACGGTCACGTTGCCCGCCTCGACCATCGCCTTGATCGGTCCGGCCGGATCGTCGCTGTCCACCATCACCGCGCCCTTGCCGGTCTTGGCGGCCCAGGGCTTCACATGCGCCTCGGTCTGGGCCGCGCCATAGGCGCCGCCCCAGGACATCACCGTCAGGTCGCCGGCCGCAGCCGCCGCCGCCCAGCCCGTCAGGGCCGTCGTCAGGATCAGGATCTTTCTCATTCCGTTGCTCCCAGGTTGAACTTCACTCGTCTTCGTCCCCCTGGCCGGTTGTCCCCCGGCCCGGGATACCCCGACCCGGATCATACCGGGTCCAGCGCCCGCGCGTCAGCGGGATGCCAGCCGACCTTGATCTTCTGGCCCGGCTGAAGCCGGGTCTGGCTGATCGTGTTGCGCATCTTCATGACGAAATCCTCCGATCCCGCCACCTTCAGCCGCGCCCGCAGGATGTCGCCCATGTAGATCACCTCGCGCACCTCGGCGTCGATCGTGTGGGCGTCCTTCGGCATCATCTCGGGCTTGAACTCGACCCGCTCGGGCCGGATCGAGACCAGCGTCTGCTGGCCGGTCGCCCGCACGTTGACGGCGGTGGCGTCGATCAGCTCGCCGGTCGAGAGGCGCACCAGTGCCCGGCTGCCGTCGAGCTTCTCGATCGTTCCGGCAAGCTTGTTGTTCTCGCCGATGAACTGGGCGACGAAGCTGTTCTTCGGCCGCTCGTAAAGCTCGTCGGGCCGGTCGAGCTGCTGGATCACCCCGTCGTTGAACACCGCCACCCGGTCGGACATCGTCAGCGCCTCGCCCTGGTCATGCGTCACGTAGACGACCGTGACGCCCAGCCGCTGGTGCAGGGCCTTGATCTCGAATTGCATGTGCTCGCGCAGCTGCTTGTCAAGGGCGCCGAGCGGCTCGTCCATCAGCACCAGCTCGGGGTCGAAGACCAGCGCGCGCGCAAGCGCGATGCGCTGCTGCTGGCCGCCCGAAAGCTGCGCCGGGCGGCGGCTGACGAAGGCGCCCATCTGCACCATGTCGAGCGCGCGCCGGATCTTCGCCTCGCGCTCGTCCTTTCCCATCCCCCGCACCTCGAGCGGGAAGGCCAGGTTCTCGCCCACCGTCATGTGCGGGAACAGCGCGTAGTTCTGGAACACCATGCCGATGCCGCGCTTGTGCGGCGGCACCTGGTTGATCGGGCGCCCCGCCAGACGGATCTCGCCATGCGTCGCGGTCTCGAAGCCGGCGAGCATCATCAGGCAGGTCGTCTTGCCCGAGCCGGACGGCCCGAGCATGGTCAGGAACTCGCCCTTGGGCATGGTCAGGTTGAGATCCTTCACGACCAGCGACACGCCGTCATAGCTTTTCTGGACGTGCTCGAACTCGACGAACACATCCTTGGCAGGTCTCTCGGCCAAGCGTCTTTCCCCGTTGGTACCGCACCGTTATCCGGTGCTTGTCCTGACCCGGCATAAACCGAAGCGACAGATAATTTCAACAGGCAATTCCAGCCGTTGGGACCGGGGGGCCCGAGGGTCCCGCCGCCGCCTGCCGGCGGCGCGCGGCCTGCCCCCGCGGGAGGCAGGAAAACCAACGGCGGCACCGGGGTGCCGCCGTGCCGGACAGGGCCGGGTGGTGCGGATGAAAAGACTCGAACTTTCACTCCGGTTAAGGAACAGCGACCTCAACGCTGCGCGTCTACCAATTCCGCCACATCCGCACGAACCGGCACCGGTGGCGGGTTCTTTAGCCTCAGAGGCGGGGGTTTAAAAGGGGATTCGCGCGGCCCCTTGCGGGCCGCCCGATCCCCCCTTTCCCGCCGGGCCTCCGGGCCCCGCGCGGCCTCAGTTCCGGAACAGCAGGAACGGAAGCTGCGCCACCAGCGGCAGGGCGCCGACCTGGCCTTCGGTCAGCGCGCCGCCGCCGCTCCCGGCGGATGCGGCCTCGCCGTCCGGGGCCGCGGCGATCTCGGCGGGGGCCGACGCCTCGACCACCGGCACCTCGCCGACATCCAGCGCGGCCGCCCCGTCGGCCGGCGCCTCGGAGGGCGCCGCGGCAGCGGCCTGCGTCACCGGCTTCGAGGCCCCGCCGACCGCCTCCGGCACGACCGGCGTCTCGATCAGGCTGCCGGAATCCTCGGCGGCGGGGGCCTCCGGCGCCCCCGGCACCTTGAAGCTCGGCAGCGTCGCCGGGACCGGCTCGGGCGCGGCGGGCACGGCATGGCCCGCGATGCTCATCGCGGCCGTGCGCACGACCTCCAGCCGCTCGGGCTGGCCGGGCGCGAAGACCGCCTTGCCGGGCTGGCTCGCCGCCCCGACCCCCATCATGTACCAGTCGAAGGCGAGATCGGGCCGCGCCGGCACGCCGAAGCCCTGCGACAGGTGATGGCCGATGATCTCGCCATAGGCCGGCTCGCCCATCGTGGTCAGGATCAGGGCCGAGGCGAGCGCGACGCTCATGTCCTCGCGCGCATAGCCGGTGCCGAGGCAGATCCGCGCCGTCCCGAGCAGCTGGTCGGGCGCCATGCCGGTGCCGGCGGCGAAGACCGCGACCTCGCCCATCACGTCCGAGGCGGGCTTGACGCCGAGCGAGGCGATCTGCTGCGCCATCGCCGGGCCGAAGCCCATGCACTGGTCGGCGATCTGGTCGGGCGTGAAGCCCGCGACCTTGCCCGCCAGCTCCTCGCCCAGCGTCACCGCGTAGCCGCGCGCCAGGCAGAACTGCTCGCCCAGCGCCGCGTTCGGATCCTGCATGCTGGCGACGGTCGTGTAGCCGTTGGTCGAGGTCATCAGGCTGACCTTGGTGCAGAAGGTGCCGAGCGACGGCCCGCTCGCGGCGCCGCCCGCGCCGGCCATGAAGGTCGGCAGCGCCGGCTGCGCCGCCCCGGCGTCCGGGGCCGGCGCGGGGGCCGGCCCGGCCTGCGGCGCCACGGCGACGGCGGCGGCCGCGGCACCGGCGCCGGCATCGACCGAGGGCTTGGCGAAGGGGTTGGAGGGATCGGCGCCGGTCTGCGGCGCCACCGCCATCTGGCCCTGCGGCACGATGCCCGCCGCCTCGTCGCGCCAGGTCACCAGCAGGCCCTTCATGCCCATCGGGTTCGCCGCCGCCTGCTGCGTCGTCAGCGCGCCGCCCGCGAGCGCCCGCTGATAGGACCCCAGAAGGAAGGTCTTCTCGAACTCGGTCAGCTCGCCGGTCGGCGGATAGCCGAGCGTCAGCTGGTAGTCCGCGATCGCGGCGCGGGACTTCGGACCGATCGCGCCGTCGGGCGTGCCGACCGGATAGCCGAAGTAGTTCAGCGCCGTCTGGATCTGACGGTTCTCCTCGCGCTGGGCCGAGGACACGCCGCTTGTCGTCGTGCGCGTCGAGGTCGAGCTGCGCTTCTTCGACTTCTGCGACTCGGCCACGATGGCCCCGCCGATGATGCCGCCGATGACACCGCCGACGAGGCCGTCGGCATCGGCATGGACTGGCTGCGCCACGGGCATGGCAAGCGTGGCGGCGATGGCGGCGGTGGTGATACGTTTCGCGATCATTCCTGAAACTCCGTCAAATCCCGGCCGGGCGCCGCATCGAAAGGCCCGGCGCGTCCGTTGACCCGGCGTAAACTCTGGCCCGAAGCCGGGATTCGGGCAACGGGGGAATTCCGGCCCCCTGCGGCGGGGCTTGCGGCGGGGCGGGCACAAAGGCATGGAGGGCCCGTCATCATGCACGGGACCGAAATGGTCGAGTGGATCACGGGGCACGGCCTGACCGCCTATGCGGACGCGGTGGCGTCGATGGAGGCGCGCGCGGCGGCGATCGCGGCGGGCACCGAACCCGAGGCGGTCTGGCTGGTCGAACATCCGCCGCTCTACACCGCCGGCACCTCGGCGCGGGCGGGCGACCTCCTCGACGGGGGGCGTTTCCCGGTCTTCGCCACCCGGCGCGGGGGGCAGTACACCTATCACGGGCCGGGCCAGCGCGTCGTCTATGTCATGCTCGACCTCAACCGGCGCGGCCGCGACGTGCGCCGTTTCGTCGCCGGGCTCGAATCCTGGGTGATCGACGCGCTCGGCTGCTTCGGCCTGACCGCCCTGCGCCGCGAGGGCCGCGTCGGCGTCTGGGTGCCGCGCCCGGACCGGCCGCCCCTGCCCGACGGCGGTCTGCGCGACGACAAGATCGCGGCGGTCGGCGTGCGGCTGCGCCGCTGGATCAGCCTGCACGGCCTGTCGGTGAACGTCGAGCCCGACCTCTCGCATTATGACGGCATCGTGCCCTGCGGGATCGCCGGGCACGGGGTGACCTCGCTCGTCGATCTCGGCTACCCGGTGACGATGGCCGATCTCGACGCGGCGCTGCGCGACACCTTCCCCGGCCGGTTCGGACCCTAGGGTCCGGGCCCGGCGGGGTCAGCCCTCGAGCCGGGTCAGGTCGGCGACCGACAGGCAGGTGGCGCGGATGCGGTGCAGCAGGTTCAGCCGGTTGCGGCGCAGGACCTGGTTTTCGGCATTGACCTGCACCGCCTCGAAGAAGGCGTCGATCGGCGCCCGCAGGCGGGCCATCGCCGCCATCGCGGCGGCGAAGTCCTCGGCCGCCATCGCCGGCGCGATCGCCGCCTCGGCGGCATCAAGCGCGGCGAACAGCGCCTTCTCCTCCGGCCCCTCGGCGAATTTCGGATCGGCGCCGAAGGAATATTCGACGCCGTCCTTCGCCTCGGCCTGGGTCAGGATGTTGTTGGCGCGCCGGAAGCCCTGGATGAGGTTCTCGCCGTCCTCGGTCTTCAGGAAGGCCGCCAGCGCCTCGGCCCGCCGGACGAGAAGGGTCAGGTCGTCGCTGCCCGGCATGGCAAGGCAGGCGTCGATCACGTCGTGGCGGATGCCCTGGTCGCGGAGATGGACCTTGAGGCGGTCGTGGAGGAAGGCGAGGAGGTCGTTCACATCGGCAAAGCCGGCCGCGCGCGCCCCGACAAGATCGGCGCCCGTCCTGAGCGGCCCGCCGGCAAGGTGCAGCCGCAACCCGTTGCCGACCACCAGCCGGATCACCCCCAGCGCCGCGCGCCGCAGCGCGAAGGGATCCTTCGACCCGGTGGGCTTCTCGCCGATCGCCCAGAACCCGGTCAGCGTGTCGATCTTGTCGGCCAGCGCCACGGCCACGCTCACAGGCTCGGAAGGCACCGCGTCGGACGGCCCCAGAGGCTGGTAATGCGCGCGGCAGGCCCTGGCCACCGCATCGGGCAGGCCGGCCTCCCTGGCGTAATAGACGCCCATCGTGCCCTGAAGCTCCGGGAACTCGCCCACCATCGCCGATTGCAGGTCGGCCTTGGCCACCCGCGCGGCCTCGGCCGCAAGGTCGGGCGCGGCGCCGACGAGGGGGGCGATCGCGCGCGCCAGCGCCTCGATCCGCTCCACCCTTTCCCACTGGCTGCCGAGCCCGCCGTGGAAGGTTACGGATTTCAGCCCCTCGGCCATGCCCTCCATGCCCTTCCTGCGCACCGTCAGAAGGTCGTTCTCCCAGAAGAACCGGGCATCCGACAGCCGCGCCGAGAGAACCTTGAGGTTGCCCTTCAGGATCGTGTCGCCGTGATCCGCCGTCTCGCGGTTCGCCACCGTGACGAAGCCCTCGATACGGCCGGTCCTCGGGTCGCGCAGCGAGAAGAACTTCTGGTGTTCCTTCATGCTGGTGCGCAGCACCTCGGGCGGCAGGCCGAGGAACTCCGCCGGGATCCGGCCGAGCAGGACCACCGGCCATTCGACCAGCCCCGCGACCTCGGCCAGCAGGCCCTCGTCCTCCACCACCTCCAGCCCCAGGGCGAAGGCCGCGCTCGTCGCGTCGTGCCAGATCCGGGCCGCGCGGTCGGCGTGATCGAGGATCACATGCGCCGCCTTCAGCTTCGCCACGTAGTCGTCGAAGCCGGTGACGGTGAAGGCCTGCGGCGCCATGAACCGGTGGCCGCGCGTGACGGCGCCGGCCGTCAGGTGCTCCACGGTCAGGGGCACGACCTCGGCCCCCGCCTCGGTCGTCAGCAGGCAGAGGATCGAATGCAGCGGCCGCACCCAGCGCAGCGCCCCCGATCCCCAGCGCATCGACTTGGGCCAGGGAAAATTGCGGATGGTCTGTTCGAGGACTTCGGCCACGATCTCGGCCGCCGGGCGGCCGGGGCGCTCGATGACGGCGAACAGGACCGCACCCTTGCCGCTGTCGCGTGCGGTGAGCTGGTCGCGGGTCAGTCCGGTCGAGCGCAGGAAGCCTTCGATCGCCTGGGCCGGGGCGTCGGCGCGCGGCCCCTTGCGTTCCTCCTTCACCGGCTTCGAGGCCGCATCCAGCCCCTGCACGGTCAGGCAAAGGCGGCGCGGCGTCGAGAAGGCGGCGGCGCCGGCATAGGTCAGGCCGGCCGCGACGAGGCCCTCGGTGACGGCAGAGCGCAGCGCCTCGCGGGCCGTGGCCTGCATGCGCGCGGGGATCTCTTCGGAGAAAAGCTCGAGCAGGAGGTCGGGCATGGTCCGCTGCGGCCCTTTCAGATCCAGTCGAGCGTGACGCGGTTCGGCGGCCAGCCGCCGGCGATGCGGGCGCGCGGCGCGGCAAAGCGCGGCGCGAGATCGGGGAACTTCCGCTCGTGGGTCTCGGCGGCGGTGAAGCGGATGCCGTCGAAGGTGCGCCGGCGCGCCATTTCCTCGAGGATGTCGAGCTCCGCCCCCTCGACGTCGAGCTTGAGGAAGGCGACCTCGCCGCGGGCGGCGATCACCGCCTCGAGTTCGGCCAGCAGGTCGATCACCGGCACCTCGATCACGTTATCCGGGTCCTCGACCATCCGCTTGCCGCCCGGCGTCACGGTACTGCGGACCGAGGCGCGCTCGGGGTCGGCGGCGAAGTTGCGGTCGCGCTGGAGGCGCGCGACGCCGCCGGCCTCGCCGACCGCCGCGGCATGCAGGCGCACGTTCGGCACCCCGGCGAAGCGTTCGGTCAGGCGGCCGACGCAGTGGGGGTCGGGCTCGTAGGCCTCCACCGTCGCCCCCGAACGGGCAAGGATCGCGCTGACATCGCCGACATTGGCGCCGCAGTCGAAGGCGACGTCCCCCGGCCGCAGCATGTAGGAAATGCCGGTGATCGTGCCCAGCGCCTGTGCGCTGAACACCTCCGCCCGCTGGCGGCGGCGTTCCCGCCGGCCGGCGCGTCCCGCGCCCTCACTCATCGCCGCCCCCGTCGAGCTGGTGCCAGGCATAGGCGCGCCCGTCCGGATAGACGGCGACGACGCGGTCCACGCCGGGATGGATGCCCGCCTGCGACAGGAAGGCTACGGCGGTCCCGCGGCCGAGGTCCTCGGTCAGCCGCCCGGCGTCGAAGCAGTCGAACCACCCCGGGCCGACAAGCGGCGTCGGCCTGTCGTAGATGCGGAAGGTCTCGGTCAGGGTGGCCAGCGACACCGGCGTGGTGAAGCAGGCGCGGAAGCGGAGCGGCGAACTGTCCGCGTCGATGCCCCGGAATCCCTCCGTGACCAGCGGCGCGGGCGCCCCGTCAAGCCCGGTCAGGGTGATCTGCGCGGCGGGCGCCGAGGCCGGGACCGCGCTGTAGTAGCCGTATTCCTGAAGATACCACAGCGCCCCGCCGGCGATGAGCGCGCTCAGCACGATGAAGCCTCCGACCAGCCTGCCATTCACGCCGCTTGCCCCTGCCCGCCGCCCGCCTCGGTGGTGACGAAGGCATCGGCGCAGGCCCTGGCCAGCGCCCGCACCCGGCCGATATAGGCCTGCCGTTCGGTCACGCTGATGACGCCGCGCGCATCGAGCAGGTTGAACAGGTGGCTGGCCTTGATGCACTGGTCATAGGCGGGATGCGCCATCACGATGCGGCGCCCGGCCTTGTCGGGCTGGGGGGCGGCGAGGATCGCGGCGCATTCGCGCTCGGCATCCTCGAAATGGCGCAGGAGCATCGCGGTGTCGGCCTGATCGAAGTTCCAGCGGCTGTATTCCTGCTCGGTCTGGCGGAAGACGTCGCCATAGGTCAGCGGGATCGGGCTGTCCGGATCGTTGAAGGGCATGTCCATGACGTGGTCGATGCCGAGGACATACATCGCCAGCCGCTCGAGCCCGTAGGTCAGCTCGCCCGAGACCGGCTTGCAGTCATAGCCCGCAAGCTGCTGGAAATAGGTGAACTGGCTCACCTCCATGCCGTCGCACCAGACCTCCCAGCCGAGGCCCCAGGCGCCGAGCGTCGGGCTTTCCCAATCGTCCTCGACGAAGCGCACGTCGTGCAGGTCCATGTCCATCCCGATCGCCGCGAGCGAGCCGAGGTAGAGGTCCTGGAGGTCGGGCGGCGAGGGTTTGATGATGACCTGGAACTGGTAGTAGTGCTGAAGCCGGTTGGGGTTCTCGCCGTAGCGGCCGTCGGTCGGGCGGCGCGAGGGCTGGACATAGGCCGCCGCCCAGGGCTTCGGCCCCAGCGGGCGCAGCGTGGTCGCCGGGTGGAAGGTGCCCGCGCCCACCTCCATGTCGTAGGGCTGAAGCGCCGCGCAGCCCTGCGCCGCCCAGTAGGACTGCAGGCGCAGGATGATCTCCTGGAAGGATCGCGGACGGCTGGCCATGCGGCGGCGGATGCCCCTTGAAAAGCGCGTTCTCAATAGGCAACAGGTCCGGCAGGGTCAACGCCCGGCGGGGCGGAATCGGCGTGACGGCACGCGGCGGCGCAACTAGGGTCGTGCACCGTGCCGGAGGGGCGCGAGGGGAAGGTTCGGACGTGATGCGGCATGTGCTGGTGCTGATGGTCGTGGTATGTGCGCTGGCGTTCGGGCGCGCGGCTGCCGCGCAGGAGAGCTGGGTCCAGGTCGAGGCCCTGCCCTCGCTGGCCGAGGCCGAGGCGCGGGCGGGCGACTGGGGCGAGACCTTCCCCAACGTGGCCGGGTTCCGCCTGTCCTCGGGCTGGTACGCGATCGTGCTCGGCCCCTTCGCGCCGGACGAGGCGGTGCGCCAGCTCGACCTGCTGCGCCGCGAGCGGATGATCCCGCCGGACAGCTACATCGCCGAGGCCGGCGCCTTCCGCGAACGCTTCTGGCCCGCCGGGTCCGCCGGACTGCCGGCCCCGGCCGCCGCCGACGGCACCGCCGCGGCGGCCGATCCCGCCCCGCCCGTGCCGCCCGCCGAGGACCCCGCCGCGGAACCCGCCGAGGAACCCGACGAGACGCCGCGCGAGGCGCGCGCCTCGGAAGCCGCGCTGAGCGAGGAGGAACGCAAGGAGCTTCAGGCCGCGCTGCAATGGGAAGGCACCTACCAGGGCGCGATCGACGGCGCCTTCGGTCCCGGCACGCGCCGGGCGATGGCGGACTGGCAGGCGGCGCAGGGCTTCGAGCCGACCGGCGTCCTGACCTCGCGCCAGCGTGTCGCGCTGCTTGACACCTACCGCGGGGAACAGGCCGCGCTCGGCCTCGAGAAGTTCACCGAGGCCGAGGCCGGGATCGAGATCGTCCTGCCCCTCGCGCTGGTCGAGTTCGCGCGCTACGAGCCGCCCTTCGCGCAGTTCGACGCCCGCGACGGCTCGGGGTTCCGCGTCCTCCTGATCTCGCAGCAGGGCGACGCCGCGACGCTCGCGGGCCTCTACGACATCATGCAGTCGCTCGAGATCGTGCCCCTTGCGGGCGAGCGCGAGCTCAAGGCCGCCTCCTTCGTGCTGACCGGGTCCAACGGGACGGTGGAATCCTATACCCAGGCCGAACTGTCGGGCGGGCTGATCAAGGGCTTCACCCTCGCCTGGCCGCCGGCCGAGGCGGAACGGGCCGCCAGGGTGCTCGAGGCGATGAAGGCCTCGTTCCGGCCGGTCGGCGACCGGGCGCTCGACGACAGCCTCGGCCAGCCGCTGGCGGAGGAGAAGGAGGGCCTGCTCGCCGGGCTCGAGGTGCGCCGGCCCACCCTGTCGCGGTCGGGCTTCTTCGTCGATCCCGCGGGCGCGGTGGTCACCACGTCCGAGGCGGTGCGGGGCTGCGGCCGCATCACGCTGGACCTTGCCACCGAGGCCGATCTGGCGGCGGTGGATGCCGGACTCGGCGTGGCGCTCCTCAAGCCGCGGGCGGCGCTGGCGCCGAAGGTGACGGGCGAGCTCGAGACGGCCGCGCCCCGGCGCGGCTCGGACATCGCCGTCGCCGGCTATCCCTATGAGGACCGCCTCGATGCCCCGGTCGTGACCTTCGGCACGCTGAGGGAGATGCAGGGCCTGAACGGCGAGCCGATGCTGGCGCGGATCTCGGCGCGGACGCTGGCGGGCGATGCCGGCGGGCCGGTGCTCGATGCCTCCGGCGCCGTGCTGGGGATGCTGCTGCCGCGGCCGGCCGACAGCGACCGCGTGCTGCCGCCGGACGAACAGGCGGTGCTCGATGCCGGCGCGCTGGCCGAGTTCCTGACCGCGAACGGCCTGACCCCGCCGGCAAGCGCGCGCACCGGCTCGATGCCGGCCGAGGACGTGGCGGCGGCGGGGCGCGCGATGACGGTCCTCGTCAGCTGCTGGGAATAGGCGGGCGCGCCCGCCCTACCCCACCGCGCCGGGGGTCAGCCGGATCAGCGTCGGCCCCTTCGCCGCGAAGGCCGCCTCGAGCGCCGCCTTCAGCGCGCCCTGCCCCTTCGGCTCCGCGGCCGCCGCCCCGTAGGCGCGCGCCAGCGCCAGGAAATCGGGGTTGCGCGCCACGACGGCATTGGGCGCGATCTGGCTGCGGCGCATCGAATCCTCGATCTCCTTCAGCTTGCCGTTGTCCCAGATGACGATCGGCAGCGGCAGGCCAAGCTCGACCGCCGTGCCGAGCTCCTGCACCGTGTACTGGAACCCGTAGTCGCCGAGGATCGCGCAGACCGGGCGGCCCGGAAGGCCGACCTTGCCGCCGATGGCGGCGGGCAGCGCGTAGCCGAGCGTCCCGAAGCCGAAGGGATGGTGCCAGAGGCCGGGGGCGGGCATGTCCCAGACCTCGGTCGCGACATAGGCGAACTGGGTCATGTCGGAAAAGATCGTGCAGTCCGCCGGCAGGGCCGCGCGCAGCGCCTCCACCGCGGGCAGGACGCCGGGGCGTTCGGCATCGGCGGCGGCGCGCCAGCGGGCGCGGGCCTCGCGCACCTCGGCCTCGCTCCAGCCGGGCGCGGCGGGCGCCAGCGCGGCGGCGAGGCCGTCGAGGAACGCCCCCGCGTCGCCGGGGATGGCGAGCTCGGCGCGGGTGTCGTCGGCCAGCTCCGCAGGGTCGATGTCCACCCGGATCAGCGGGCAGCCGTGGCCGAGCGAATCGCGCCAGAGATCGGTCTCGCTGAGTTCGGTGCCGATGCAGAGCACGAGATCGGCGCTGGCGAAGACCGCCGCCGCATCCGGCCGGGCGAGATAGCCGCCGAAGAGCCGCGGATGGTCCGGCGCGATGATCCCGCGCCCGGCCATGGTGGTGAAGGCCGCGCCACCCGACAGGTCGAGCACCCGCCGCGCCGCGCCGGCGGCCCGGCGCGCGCCGCCGCCGAAGACGAAAAGCGCGCGCCGCGCCCCGGCCAGCATGGCCGCGGCGCGGGCGATGTCGTCCGGATGCGGCGGCGGCGGCCCGGCGGGGGCGGGGCGGGCCGGGAAGCCGTCGGCGCGCGCCTGCAGCACCTCGATCGGCACGTGGATCGCCCGCGCGCCGGGGCGGGCGCAGGCGAATTCGGTCAGCGCCCGGTCGATCAGGGCATAGGCCGAGGCCGCGTCCTGCGCCGTCCGGCTCCAGCCGCAGACGGCCTCCGCCGCGGCCGCCTGGTCCTTCATGTCGTGCAGCCTTGCCCGCCCGATGCCGAGATCGGCCGCGTTCAGGCAGGACGAGACCGACAGGACCGGGACCGAATCCGACTGCGCCTGCCCGAGCGCGGTCAGCGCGTTGACGATGCCGGGGCCGGTGATCGTGTAGCAGACGCCGGGGCGGCCGGTCGCCCGCGCATAGCCGTCGGCCATGAACCCCGCGCCCTGTTCGTGGCGGGACAGGACATGGGTGATCCCGGCCTCCTCGATCCCGCGGTAGAGTTCCACGTTGTGGACGCCGGGGATGCCGAAGATCACGTCCACCCCGCGCGCCTTCAGCATGTGCGAGATCTGCGCGCCGAGCGGGCGGGTGGTCATGGGCGGGGCCTCCTGTCGTGCGGTCGCAGCTTTGCCCGATCCGCGCGCCGGGGGCCAGCCGGTTCGCGACAGGGCCGGCGCAGGAACCCGACGCGCGGCCGGGGGCCCCGCGCGGCCCGCGGCCGGGGCGCGCCCGCGCCCCCGCGCCTCAGCCCCGGTGATGCAGGGTCGCGAAAAGCTGCGGATCGAGGCTTTCGGAGGCGAAGGTCGGCCCCTCGGTCAGCAGGCTGACCGCATCATGGGAATGCAGCGATTCCTGGTGGCTCGCGACGATGCGGAAATCGCCGATGCGCGGATCGGCGAGCAAAACCTCGGCGAAGCTGCGCGCGGCATCCTCGACGAAGATCGGGTTGGCCGCATTCAGTTCGGCAAAGGCCTGTTCGTCCTCGCGCTTGACCATCACCTGGGTCTCGGTCGGCACGGCGCGGCGCGCCATGTCGATCAGATCCTCGAACCACAGGCATTTCGGCCCCTCGGCCACGACCGAGATGCGGGCGACGGACCGCTGCGAATGGGGCGTAGCGAGCTGGCCGCGCATCTGGCGGGCATGTTCGCTCAGCTCCAGCGAGCAGGGGCAGGTCGAGGAATAGACGTAGTCGAGATGGACGATGCGCTTGCGCAGCCCGGCGGTCTCGACCAGTTCGAGCGCGATGTCGTAATACTGCCAGCCGCTCAGCCCCGAGCGCAGCGAGGTCAGCCTGACCGGGAAGGAAAAGCGCATCTGGATGCGGGCGTCGAACGAGCCGAGATCGGCCTTGTAGTCGTCGAGCGCGGCCTCGATCACGGCGAAGGAGAAGGTGCGTTCGGCATGGGCATAGAAGGACCGCATGATGCGGCTCATGTTGATGCCCTTCTTGCCGGCATCGAGCGACACCGTGCCGGTGACCGAGGTCTCGAGCGTCAGGTCGCCGTTGTCGCGCGTGTGGTAGCGGATCGGCAGCCGGAAGTTCGAGATCCCGACATGCTGGATCGTGGTGTCGGCGCCGACGATCAGGCTCGACGGGCCGTTCTGCAGGTCGGGCAGCGTCGCGCGGTAGGCGTCGTCGGGGCGGAATCCCTCGGGATAGGCGCGCGAGAGGTCGGGGTAGTTCGACACCGCCCGCGACGGCAGGAGCCGCGCGATCGCCGGGTCGAGCCGCGCGATCTCGGCCGGGTCGGCCGTGGCGGCCCAGCGGCGCAGCGTCTCGAGCGCGCCGGCGGCGTCCTCGCGGGAGGGTTCGCGGTCGAACGCGGTGATGATGTTCATGGCTACCCCACAATCCCGGACGGACGCCGCATATGGTGGCGCGCGGTCGTCCTTCCAAGTGCTACGGAGCCGCTTACGTCCGCGGCATCCGTCTAGATCACATCCAGCGCCTGCCGGAGATCGGCAAGGATATCGGTCACGTCTTCCAGGCCCAGCGACAATCGCACGAGGCCGGGCGTGATTCCAAGCGCGGCCTTCTGCTCGGCGGGCAGGCGCTGATGGGTCGTCGTCGCCGGGTGGGTGGCGATCGAGCGGGCATCGCCCAGGTTGTTGGAGATGCGCACGAGGCGCAGCGCGTTGAGGAAGCGGAACGCCCCCGCCTGGCCGCCCCGGACCTCGAAGGACACGACCGTGCCGCCCGATCCCATCTGGTCCATCGCGACGGCGTGCTGGGGATGGTCGGGCAGGCCGGGATAGATCACGCGGACGAGGCCCCTGTGCCCCTGCAGCGCCGCGGCGACCGCAAGCGCGCTGTCGGCCTGCTGGCGGACGCGCAGGTCGAGCGTCTCGAGGCCCTTGAGCATGATCCAGGCGTTGAAGGGCGACAGCGCCGCGCCGGTATGCTTGAGATAGGGCTCGAGAACCTTGCGCACATAGTGCCGCGTGCCGCAGACGATGCCGCCGAGACAGCGGCCCGACCCGTCGATGTGCTTGGTTGCCGAATAGACGACGACATCGGCGCCGAGCGCGACGGCGCGCGAGAAGACCGGCGTCGCGAAGACGTTGTCCACGATCACCGTGGCGCCCGCGGCATGGCCGATCTCGGCCACCGCGCGCAGGTCGATCACCTCGAGCGTCGGGTTCGAGACCGTCTCGAGGAACAGCGCCTTCGTCCCCGGCCGCACGGCGGCGCGCCACTGCGCGAGGTCGGTGCCGTCCACGAAGCTGACCTCGACCCCGAAGCGCCGGAGGATGTCGAGCACGTAGAGGCAGGATCCGAACAGCGCCCGGGCCGACACGACATGGTCGCCCGCCTTGAGCAGCGCGGTCAGCGCGCCGTTCACCGCGGCCATGCCGCTGGCGGTGGCGAAGGCGTCCTCGGTGCCCTCGATCGCGGCCATGCGCTCCTCGAACATGCGCACGGTCGGGTTGCCGTAGCGGGCATAGATGAACTCGTCCGGGCCGGCCTCGATGAAGCGCGCCTCGGCCTGCTCGGCGCTGTCATAGACGAAGCCCTGGGTCAGGAAGATCGCCTCGGACATCTCGCCATACTGGCTGCGGCGGGCGCCCGCATGGATGAGCTTGGTGCGTGTCTTCCAGTCCGTCATCGCGGCCCCTCCGGCCAATGAAAAGCCCCCGACCTGGCAAGGAAGGGGGCGCGGGACGCGGGCCGCCGACCTCTTTAGCGGCTTGTTTAACGTGGCCCGCAATCAGGGTGAGCAAATCGCCACGGGGCGCGGGCATAGCGCGAAGGCCGTGGCGGGTCAACAACGTCAGGGAACCGTTACGCCCCCGTTACCGGGGCGTCGCCTCACTGCGCTAGTCCGGCCCCAGCATGTTGAGGTCGGTGGCGATGCCGGTACTGGCTGTGGACGAAGACCTGCGGACGGATCAGGTGGAGGCGCTCATGCGGCAGGCCGCGGCCCAGCCCCGCGACGCCCCCGTCCTGTTCATGGTGCATGGCTTCCGCTACGCGCCCGGCGCCGAGGGCGCCGATCCGCACCGCTCGCTCTACAGCCTCGCGCCCAGCCTGTCCGGGCCGCGGGTCCTGTCCTGGCCGCAGCACATGGGCATCCGCGCCGAAGGGCGCGGCCTCGCCGTCGGCTTCGGCTGGGACGGTCTCGGCGGCCTGTGGCGGGCGCGCCGCAACGCCGGACGGGCCGGGGTCGCGCTCGGCCGGCTCGCCGCCGCGGTGCTGGCGCAAAGGCCGGACCTGCGCATCGGCTTCCTCGCCCACAGCCTCGGCGCGCGGACGGTTCTCGCGGCGATCGCGCGGCTGCCGGCGGGAACCGCGAGCCGCGCGGTGCTGATGGCGCCGTCGGTGTCGCGGGCCGCGGCCTGGCGGGCGCTCGGCTCGCCGGCGGGCCGGACCGCAGCCGTGCTCAACGTCTCGGGGCGCGAGAACCTGCTGTTCGACGTGCTGACCGAACTGACCGGGGGCGCGGCGCCCTTCACCGCGCTCGGCCGCGGGCTGGGACGGGCGGCGCCGGGCTGGGCCGATCTCAGGATCGACGATGCCGGCCACGCCGCGGGCCTTGCCGCGCTGGGCTTCCGCCTTGCCCCGCCGTCGCGGAGGGTCTGCCACTGGTCGGTCTTCCTGCGGCCGGGGCTGTTCCCGCTCTACCGCGCGTTCCTGGTGGAGCCGGCGCCGCTGTCGCTCGCGGCGCTGCGGGATGCGCTGCGCGACCGGCGGCCGGCCGGCGCGACCCGGCGCCTGCCCGACGGCCAGCCGGCCTGAACGGGCCGCGCCCGCCGGCATCCGCCAGGTTCCTGCGCCGCACCGGCCCCGCAACGGCCCCCGCGACCAGCCGGCGCCGGCCCCGCAGCGACCCGGAAACGGCGTCACGGATGCCCGGAAACGCCGTCGCTGCGGCCAGGAAACGGCGTCACGGCTGCCCGGAAACGCCGTCGCGGCGGCCAGGAAGCGACGTCGCGACGACCCGGAAACGGCCCCGCAACGGTCTCGCAGCGGCCCCGCACCGCCCCCGCGGTTCTGAAAATTCTTCAAGAAGGATTTTCAGCCTGAAGAATTTTCGTGAAAATTCTTCGGATACCGTCCCCCGGCAGACGCGACCGGAGGCAGCGCCGCGTCAGACCAGGACGCGCAGCTGCTCGCGCGAACAGACGATGACGAACTGCCCGCCGCATTCGAGCAGGTGCCATCCCTTCTGCCGCACCGCAAGCTCGAGCGCGCGCCGCCCGATCCTGCGCTCCACGTCGCGGATCTTGCGCCGGACCACCCCGCCCGATCCGGCCTGCGCGGCGGAGAAGATCTGGGCCAGCCAGGCTTCGTTCGCGCTGATCCGCACCGCAAGGCTCATGGCGCCGACGATCGGCCGACTCGGTTAAGGATCGGTTTACGGCGACCGGTCCGCGACAGGTCGCAGCGGCGACGCGTTCTGTCGAAAACGTCACTTTCATGTCGCGGACGTTCCTGTATCAGGGCGCGGAGAAGCGGAGCGGACCATGGCCGAGGTCACCATCGTCTACTGGCGGGACATCCCCGCCCAGGTCATCGCCGGCAAGGGCCGGCGCGGCGTGAAGCGCGTGCTGCCCGAGCGGTTCGAGCAGGCGATCGACCGCGCCGCGATGAAGGCGGGGCTGACCGGCACGGATGCCTATCTGGCCGAATGGCGCCGCGGCGAGCCCCTCATCGTCGAGGGCGACGACGAGACGGCCGCCGCCGCCGAGGCCGCGCGCATCGACCGCGACTACGACGCCGCGCGCCTGCGCGCGCTGATTGACAACGAGGGCCGGGCCTGAACCGGTGCCGGCAAGGAGGACGATCATGGCGATCCTGAACTTCCGCCGCAGGGAGACGCCGCCGGCAGCCCCGGGGGATGCCCTCGAGGCCTTCCTGCGCGGCTTCTCGATCGAGGTCATGCCCCGCACGGCGCAGAATATCGAGGATTTCCGCGCCCTCCTGCCGCGCGGCACGCGCGTCTACATCGCCCATATCGACGGCACGCCCATCGCGGACATGGTCGCCACCGCGCGGCGCCTGCGCGAGGAGGGCTTCGAGCCGATGCCCCACTTCCCCGCCCGCATCATCGCCTCGAAGGCGGTCCTCGCCGACTGGATCGCCCGTTACCGCGGCGAGGCGGGGGTGAAGCAGGGCCTCATCCTCGCCGGCGGCGTCAGCCAGCCGGCCGGAGACTTCCATTCCTCGATGCAGCTGCTCGAGACCGGCTGCTTCGACGGCTTCGAGCGGCTGCACGTCGCCGGCCACCCCGAGGGCAACCGGGACATCGATCCCGACGGCTCGGACCGCAACGTGATGGAGGCCCTGCGCTGGAAGCAGAAGTTCGCCGACCGCAGCGACGCGGCGATGGCGCTGGCGACGCAGTTCTGCTTCGACGCCGCCCCGGTCATCGCCTGGGTGGACCGGCTGAAGGCCGAAGGCATCCGGCTGCCGGTCCATATCGGCATTGCCGGGCCGGCAAAGCTGCAGACGCTGATCAAGTTCGCGGTCGCCTGCGGCGTCGGCCCCTCGCTCCGGGTGCTGCAGAAGCGCGCGATGGACGTGACGAAACTGCTCCTGCCCTACGAGCCGACGGAGGTCGTCGCCGCCCTCGCCGCCCACAAGGCGAAGAACCCCGATTTCGGCATCGAGCAGGTCCACTTCTTCCCGCTCGGCGGGATCAAGGCCAACGCCGCCTGGACGATCGAGCACGGCGGCAGGTCCGGCGTTCCGGCGGCCTCCGCGGCCTGAGCCCGATGCGGCGCGCGCTTCTCTTCGACCTCGACGGCACGCTGATCGATTCCGATCCGCTGCACCTGCCCGTCTTCGTCGGGATGTATGCCGCGCGCGGGCGGCGGATCGGCCACGCCTACTACATGGCCCATATCCACGGGCGCCTGAACCAGGACAGTTTCGCCGAGGCCTTCCCCGGCGAGGATCCCGATGCCCTGTCGGAGGAAAAGGAACGCCTCTTCCGCGCCCGTCTCGGCGCCAGCCATCCGCCGATGCCGGGCCTGCCGGCCTTCCTCGACCGCGCCGCCGGCGACGGCTTCGCCACCGCCGTCGTCACCAACGCCCCGCGCGAGAACGCCGAGGCCATGCTCGCCGCGACCGGTCTTGAGGGGCGCTTCGACACGGTCGTCCTCGCCGCCGACTGCGGCCGCGGCAAGCCCGACCCCGCGCCCTACCGCGAGGCCCTGCGCCGCCTCGGCGTGCCTTCCGCCGCCGCCATCGCCTTCGAGGACAGCCCCTCGGGCCTCGCCGCCGCCGTCGCCGCCGGCGTCTTCGCGGTCGGCATCCGCTCCAGCCTCGGCGATGCCGCCCTGCGCGCCGCCGGCGCCGCGATGACGGTCAAGGATTTCACCGACCCCGCGCTCGACTCCGCGCTTGCGCGCCTGAAAGGACCTGTAGAATGACCCGTACCGTACTGGAATCGAAATCGAAAACCGTCGTCATCGGTTTCGACGAGCCGTTCTGCGTGATCGGCGAGCGGATCAATCCGACCGGCCGCAAGAAGCTGGCCGCCGAACTCGAGGCCGGGGATTTCTCGACCGTCGAGAAGGATGCCCTCGAACAGGTCGCCTGCGGCGCGATGGTGCTCGATGTCAATGCCGGCGTCGTCTACAACTCGAACCCCAACCCGAACGAGACCGAACCGCCCCTGATGCGCCGGCTGATCGAGCTGGTGCAGGGGCTCGTGGACGTGCCGCTCTGCATCGACTCCTCGGTTCCGGGCGCGCTCGAGGCCGGGCTGGCCATGGCGCAGGGGCGGCCGCTCCTGAACTCGGTGACCGGCGAGGAGGAGCGGCTCGAACTCGTCCTGCCGCTGGTGAAGAAGTACAACGTCCCGGTCGTCGCGATCTCGAACGACGACACCGGCATCAGCATGGACCCGGACGTGCGCTTCGCGGTCGCCAGGAAGATCGTCCACCGCGCCGCCGATTACGGCATCCCCGCCCATGACATCGTCGTCGATCCGCTGGTGATGCCGATCGGGGCCCTCGCGACGGCGGGCGCGCAGGTCTTCGCCCTCGTCCGGCGCCTGCGCGAGGAGCTCGGCGTCAACACGACCTGCGGCGCCTCCAACATCTCCTTCGGCATGCCGCACCGGCACGCGATCAACGCCGCCTTCCTGCCGATGGCGATCAGCGCCGGCATGACGAGCGCGATCATGAACCCGGTCCGCCAGGTCGAGATGGAGGCGATCCGCGCCGCCAACCTGCTGATGAACCACGATCCGAACGGCGGCGACTGGATCCGCTTCGGCCGCGTCCTCGATGCCGTCGAGGCCGGCCGGACCTATGCCGAGGCCTCGGCCGAGGCGCAGGCCGCCGGCGCCGCGCGCGGCGGACGGCGCGGCGGGCGGGCGCGCACCGCCGGCTGAGCGCCCCCCTTTACGGCCCGGGGGCCAGCGCCGCGGCGATCCGCGCCACGATCCAGTCGAGCCGCGCGTCCCCGGCGCTGCGGGCATGGCGCACGGCCGCGACCGTGAAGGGCCGGACCGGCAGCGGTGGCGGCGCGGCGTGAAGCCCGAAGACGGGCGCGAAGCGCCGCGCCACCCGCGCCGGCAGGGTCGCCACCGCCTCCGTCCGCGCCAGCACGGCCAGCGCCGGCACCACCTGCGGCAGCGTCGCGACGACGCGGCGGCCGAGGCCGCGCTCGCGCAGGGCGGCATCGACGACCCCGCCGAACTCGCCGCGCGGCGAGACCAGCAGATGCGGCAGCGCCAGATAGCGCGCGAGACTCGGCGGATCGTCCAGAAGCCCCGGCCGGGCGACGGCGAGATAGGTCTCGTCATAGAGCGGCTCGGCGATGTGGCCCGACCCCAGACCGGGGAAGTATCCCACCGTCAGGTCGATCCCCATGCCGTCCAGCGCCGCCAGCGCTTCCTCGCGCGCCAGCATCCGGAAGGCCAGTCGCAGGCCGGGGGCCTCGGCCATCACCCGCGCGACGAGCGGCGGGGCGAGCAGCGCCTGCACCGAATCCCAGGCCGCGATGCGCAGCTCGCCCGTGGCGGTCGCCGGCGTGAAGGCCTGCGCCCCGCCGAGCGCCGCGCGCAGGCGGTCCACGGCGCCCGCGATCTCGGGCGCCAGCGCCAGCGCGACGGAGGTCGGCTCCATCCCGTGCGGCCGGCGCAGGAACAGCGGATCGCCGAAGACGTCGCGCAGCCGTCCCAGGGCATGGCTGATCGAAGACTGGGTCAGCCCCAGCTCGCGCGCGACATCGGCGGCCTTGCGGCTGCGCATCAGGCCGAGGAAGACCAGCAGCACCGTCAGGTCGAGCCGCCGGAGTTTCGTTCTATCGAAATCAGACATCGAACGATTTCATTACCATTTCATCATGGCCCTGCCTAGATCAGTCGCTGACGGCAGACGACGGAGGCCGGATGCGGATCGCGATCATCGGGGCGGGCAGGGTCGGGCAGGCGCTCGCCGGGGGCTGGGCCAGGGCCGGCCATGAGGTCATCCTCGGCATCCGCGACCCGTCGAAACGGGTGGCCGGCGCGCGGGCCATGGCCCCGGCGCAGGCGGCAGCCGGGGCAGAGGTCATCGTCCTCGCCCTGCCCTGGGCCGCCGCCGAAGGCGCGATCGCGGGCCTCGGCGACCTTGCGGGCAGGATCGTGATCGACTGCATGAACCCCATCGCCCGCGGCCCGGCCGGGCTCGGCCTCGCGGTCGGCCCGGAGACATCGGGCGGCGAGATGGTCGCCCACTGGGCCGCCGGCGCGAAGGTCGTCAAGACGCTGAACCAGACCGGGGCCGAGGTGATGGCCGATGCCGCGGCCTTCCCGCACCCGCCGGCGATGTTCATGGCCGGCGACGATGCCGGCGCCAAGGCGACGGTGGCCGGCCTGCTTGCCGATCTCGGCTTCGAGCCGCTCGATGCCGGCGGCCTGACCCGGGCCCGGCTCCTCGAACCCCTGGCGCTGGTGTGGATCAACCAGGCGATGATGCAGGGCAAGGGGCGCGACTGGGCCCTTGCCGCCATCGCCAGAAGGGGAGAATCCCGATGACCGCGGCCCTGCACGGACGCTGCCATTGCGGCGCCGTCCGGCTGACGCTTCCCGCCGACGCCGTCGGCGTGCTCGCCTGCCACTGCAACGACTGCCGGAAGATGCACGGCAACTTCAACGCCTTCCTCGCCGCGCCGCGGGATGCGGTTGTGATCGAGGGCGCGGCGGCGCTGGTCTGGTACCAGTCCTCGCCCGCCAGCCGCCGCGCCTTCTGCGGCACCTGCGGCGCGCGGGTGCTGAAGGAGATCACCGCCCAGGGCCGCTGGCTGGTCTCGGCCGGGCTGATCGACGGGCCGACGGGCAAGCGCATCATCCGGAACCTCTGGGAGCAGTCGAAGCCCGACTGGTACGACCTGCCGCCGACCGCCCCCGCCTGACGCGCTGATCCGAAGGACAAACCGGCATGACCCCGAAGCCCCTGCTTCCGGGCGCGGCCCTCCGCGCCCCGGCGACCCCCGCCCTGCCCCGCCGCCGCAGCGCGGCGCAGGACCCGGCCGCGTCATGAGCGATCCCGTCACCATCGTCGTGCGCCGCAGGGTGAGGCCGGGGCGCGAGAAGGACTACGAGGCCTGGCTCGAACGCCTGACGCACGGCACGTCCGAACGGTTCAAGGGCTATCTCGGGGCCGAGTTCCACCGCCCGGCCGGCGCGGGGGGCGAATACCGGAGCGTCTTCCGCTTCGACAGCCTCGCGCATCTCGAGGCCTTCGAACGGTCCGGCTTCCGCCGGCGGATGCTGGCCGAGGCCGAACCGCTCTTTGCCGCCGATGCCGCGTGGGAGCGGATGACGGGCCTCGAGTTCTGGTTCGACCCGCCGCCAGGCACGAAGTTGCCCCAGCCCTCGCCCCATCGCATGGCGCTGGTGCTGATCGCGGTCGTGTTCACGCTCGTCCTGATCCTGAACCTGACGGTCGGGCGGCTCATGACCGGCTGGCCCTTGCCCCTGCGCGTGCTGGTCACGGTCACGATCCAGGTCGGCCTCATGACCTACGTCATCATGCCGCGTCTGACGCCGCTGATCGCGCGCTTCATCTATCCCAGAACCGCAACCCCCTGAAAGGAAAGCATCATGTCCGGAGCCATCGATGTTCACACCAAGAAAAAAGTACTGATGATCTCGGCCAACCCCGGCGTTTCGCCCACGACGGGATGGCCCGTCGGCTTCTGGTGGTCGGAACTCACCCATCCCTACTGGACCTTCACCGAAGCGGGCTATGAGGTCGAGGTCGTCAGCCCCAGGGGCGGCGACCTGGTGGCCGACGGCTTCTCGGACCCCGAGGATCCTTCGGGCTATTCGGCGCACGACCTGATCTCGCTCGGCTTCAAGTCGTCGGAAAGGCACGCAGCGCTGGTCAAGAACACCAGGTCGATCGCCCAGGTGGACCCGACCGCCTATGACGCGATCTTCGTCACCGGCGGCCAGTCGCCCATGGTCACCATGATCGACGATACCGCGCTGCATGCCTTCGTGGCCAGGGCCTACGAGGCCGGCAAGATTGTCGGCGTGATCTGCCACGGCACCTGCATCCTCCTGAAGACCCGCCTCTCGAACGGCGATCTTCTGGTGAAGGGCAAGACCTGGACGGGCTTTGCCGACAGCGAGGAGGACTTCGCCGACGCCTTCGTGGGCAGGCGCATCCAGCCCTTCCGCATCCAGGAAGAGGCGAGGAAGATTCCGGGCACGAACTTCGTGGTCAATTCGATGTTCAAGTCCTTCGCGGTGCGCGACGGCAACCTCATCACCGGCCAGCAGCAGTATTCCGGCACCGCGGCGGCGGAGCTCGTCGTCGCGGCGCTGGGGCGCTGAGACCCGCGCCGCTGCCGGCCGGTTGACGGCCCGCGGCGCGCATGGCTAATCGGCCGGGCGCCACTGCAAGAGGGCACCATGGCCGACAGCACCAGCCTCATCGGCGGGGTTCCCGCCGCCCGCATCGCCGCGCTGCGCGCGCGCGAGGCGGCGGCCTATGCCGCCAGCCGCCCGCGCACGCAGGCCGCGCTCGCGGCCTCGGCCGATTTCCTCGACGGGGTGCCGCTGCACTGGATGAAGGACTGGCCGCAGCCCTTCCCGCTCCTCGTCGCCGAGGCCTCGGGCGCGACGCTGCGCGACGTTGACGGCCATGTCCTCGACGACTTCTGCCTCGGCGACACCGGCAGCATGTTCGGCCATTCGCCCGCGCCCGTCGCCCGCGCCATCCGCGAACAGGCCGGGCGCGGGCTGACCTACATGCTGCCGTCGGCGGCGGCGCTCGAGGCCGGGCGCCTGCTGACCGAGGTCTTCGGCCCGTTCCTCTGGCAGGTCGCGACCACCGCGACGGATGCCAACCGCAACGCGCTGCGCGTCGCGCGCGCCGTGACCGGCCGGCCGAAGGTGCTCGTCTTCCGCGGCGCCTATCACGGCTCGGTCGACGAGACGATGGTGACGCTGGCGAACGGCCGCACCGTCGCGCAGCCGGGGCTCCTCGGGCCGCCCTTCGACGCCGCCGCGGCGGCCGTCTGCGTGGAGTTCAACGATCTCGCGGGCGTCGCGGCGGCGCTCGCCGCCGGCGATGTCGCGGCGGTCCTGACCGAGCCGGTGATGACCAATTCCTGCATGGTCCTGCCGGCGCCCGGCTTCCACGACGGGCTGCGCGACCTGTGCCGCCGGCACGGCGCGCTGCTCGTCATCGACGAGACGCACACGATCTCCTCCGGCCGCGGCGGCTATACCCGCGTCCACGGTCTCGATCCCGACATGTTCGTGGTCGGCAAATGCGTGGCGGGCGGGATGCCGACCGCCGTCTGGGGGATGACGCCGGCGGTCGAGGATCGCCTCCGGGCCGTCCACGCGGCGCGGCTGGCGGGGCGGACCGGCATGGGCACGACGCTGTCGGCCAACCCGATGCAGTTCGCCTGCCTGGTCGCCACGCTCTCCGAGGTGATGACGGCGGAGAACTACACCCGCATGGAGGCCGGCGCGGCGCGGCTCGAGGCCGGCCTCGCCGCCGCCATTGCGCGGCTCGGGGCGCCCTGGCACGTGCTGCGCGTCGGCGCCCGGGTGGAGTTCGTCTGCTGGCCCGCGCCGCTCGGCAACGGCGCCGAGGCCGAGCTCGCCCACGCCCCGGCGCTCGAGGCCGCGATCCACCTCGGGCTGGTCAACCGCGGCTGCCTGATCGCGCCCTTCCACAACATGATGCTGGTCTCCCCCGTCACCTCGGAGGCCCAGATCGACCGTCTCATCGCCGCCTTCGGCGACGTCGCGTCCGCGCTTCTCGCCGCCTGACCGCCTGATCGCCGCCCTACCCCGCGCCGCGCGGCTCTGCTAGAAGCGCCGGATCAGCCCCGGACGCCAGACCCGCCCCAGACCCGCCCCGGACCCGCCCATGAAAGACCACCGCCCCGCCCGGTCCCCCTCCGGCTCGCTCGTCGAGGAGGCCGAGGCCTTCCTCGCCGCCCATCCCGAGATCGAGGCCTTCGACCTCTGCCTCTTCGACGCCAACGGCATCGCGCGCGGCAAGATCATCCGGCGGCACGAGCTGCTGCCGCTCTATCAGGGCGGCCGGCACATGCCGGTCTCGATCCTCGGGCTCGACATCGTCGGCGAGGACGTGCACGAGACCGGCCTGATCTGGGACCAGGGCGACGGCGACATGCGCGCCTGGCCGGTTCCGGGGACGCTGAAGCCGATCCTCGGCACCTCGCCCGCGCGCGGCGAGGTGTTCCTGTCGCTCTACCACCTCGACGGCCGCCCGATGACATCGGACCCGCGCCATGCGCTCTCTGCCCAGATCGCCGCCCTCGCGGCGCAGGGCCTGCACCCGGCCGGCGCCTTCGAGCTGGAATTCTTCCTGCTGGCGAAGGACCGCGACGAACAGGGCTATGTCCGGCCCGCCCCCGCCGTGCTGGACGGGCGTGTCTCGGGCTGGACCGAGGTCTATTCCGTCGATCACCTGCACGGGATGGAGCCGCTCTTCAGCCGCATCTACGCCGCCGCCGCCGCGGCGGGGATCCGGGCCGAGACGGTGATCTCCGAATACGCGCCGGGGCAGTACGAACTGACGCTGCACTACCGCACCGACGTGATGCAGGCGGCCGACGACCTCGCGCGGCTCAAGCGCATCGTCCGCCTCCAGGCCCGCGCGATGGGGGTGACGGCCTGCTTCATGGCCAAGCCGATCGAACGCTATGCCGGGTCGGGGATGCATTTCCACGTCTCGCTGCTCGACGCCGACGGGCGGAACGTCTTCGCCGAAGCCGCCGAGGGCCAGTGGAAGCCGGAACTCCTGCACGCGCTCGGCGGGATGCGGGCGACGATGGGGGAATCGATGCTGGTCTTCGCGCCGCATGCGAATTCCTGGCGCCGCTTCGCCAGCCAGTCCTATGCCCCGGTCAACCCCTCCTGGGGCGTCAACAACCGGTCGGTGGCGCTGCGCATCCCCGCCGGGCCGGTCGCCGCGCGCCGGATCGAGCATCGTCCCGCCGGGGTGGACGCCAATCCCTACCTCGTCGGCGCCACCGTGCTGGCGGCGCTGCGGCACGGGATCGCGAACCGGATCGACCCCGGGCCGGAGACGACCGGCAACGCCTACGAGGCCACGGGCGGCCCGGCGATCCCGACCGACTGGCACGAGGCGATCCGCGCCGCTACCGCCTCCGCCTTCCTCCGCGACGCGCTCGGGGCGGACATGCACCGCACCTTCTGCGCCATCAAGGCGGCCGAATATGCCCGCGTCGCGCGCACGATCGCGGACGTGGACTACGACCTCTACCTGCACACGGTCTAGGCAGGGGCCCGGCGCCCCCGGCCGGCCGGCGCGCGGGCCCGCGCCTCAGCCGGTCAGACCCAGCCGGGCCAGGGCCTCGCCCGACGGGGCGGTCGCGGCGTCGGGCGGCGCCGACGCCAGACGTGCGCTTTCCTCGGCCAGCGCGGCCAGCATCGCGCGGTTCTCGGGCACCGCCAGCGCCTCCGCGATCCGCGCCCGCCGCCAGGCAACGGCCTCCTCGTGCAGGGACCGCAGGACCGGATCCTCCATCAGGCGGGCGACCTCCGCGCGCAGACGGGGCAGGTGGCGCTGGATCGTGCGGTCCTCGACATGGTTCGTGTCGCGGTTGCGCAGATAGGCGATCGGGCCGTCCATCGGGTTGGTGAAGCCGCGCGCGAACTTCATCATCACGCTTTCCAGCGACGGGACCGAATAGTGGTTGATCTGCGCCGTCCGGTAGTCCCAGTTGCGCGTCACGTGGCGCCAGGCGGGCGACACCGCCTCGCCGCTCGGGTTGGTGAAGACACGCGGGAGGCTGTCCTCCGGGTGCACCTGCGGCCGATGGATGCCCGCCTTCAGGAAACGTGCGCGGCGGAAGAGCGACTTCATCGACATCGCGTAGTTCGACGCCGCGCGTTCGGGGTCGCAGGCGGCCACGAGGGTCTCGGTCACCAGTCCCGGCGCGTCCGAGACATGCCCCGAACAGCCGAACAGGCGCCAGTTGATCAGGATGCAGTCGCTGCCCGCATTCGCCGCCAGCAGGTCGCCGATCCGCCCCTCGCCCGCGTGGATGTTCAGGAACTCGTCCACGTCGAGGAAGACGACCCAGTCCGCGCCCTGGAAGACCGGGTCCTCCATCGACCGGATCAGCGCCCGGGTCTGCGCCTTGGCCTGGCGCAGGGTGCCGTTGGCGCGGTTCTTGCGGTGGGTGGCAAGACCGAGCTTCTGCAGGTGCAGCCACATCCGGTCGGTGCCGTCCTCGCAGTTGTTGGTGTAGATCAGGAAATGGTCCACCCCGATCATCCGGTGATAGGCGAACCATTCGAGGACCGAGGCGCCCTCGTTCCTCATGCAGGAGAACATCAGCACGGGATGGGGCAAGCTGTCTCCGTTTCCGGCACCGGACCGGGGCGGATGGTGCCCGAGGCCCGCACCTCAGGCAAGGCAGTACGGAGGCCGCGGCACCCCCGCGCCGCCGCGCCCGCCGCTACTCCGCCATCAGGCGCGAGATGACGACCGTCACCTCGGGCTTCTTGCCGACCTCCTCCTCGGCGGTCGCCCGCACGCAGCGCCGGATCTCCTCGTCGAAACGGTCGTCGTCGGCCAGCACGCCGGGATCGAGCCGCTCCAGAAGCTCCGCGAGGTCCCGCTCCAGCACCTCGATCAGCGTCTGGCCCGACACGCCGCGCGCCGGCAGGCCCAGGATCTCGACCCAGGCCTCGCCCAGCGGCCGGTCGTCCTCGTCCACGATCACCGTCGCCAGGACATGGCCGTTCAGCGCCATGCGGATGCGGTCGCGCACCACCCCGTCCATCGCCCCGACAAGGACCTTGCCGTCAAGGTAGAGCCGCCCGGTCTCGATGTATTCGACGATCTCGGGCCGCGGCCCGGTGATGTCGGTCAGCGCGCCGTTCGGCACGATCTCCGCGGCGATCCCGCGCGCGGTGCCGATCGCGGCATGTTCGCGCAGGTGGCGGTGCTCGCCATGCATCGGGATCAGCATCCGCGGGCGCATCAGGTCGTGGATCGCCTCGAGATCGGGGCGGTTCGCATGGCCCGAGACGTGGTAGGTGCCGCCGCGGTCGTCGAAGACGTCCACCCCCATCTCGGAATAGGCGTTCATGATGCGCAGGACATCCCTTTCGTTGCCGGGGATGGTCTTGGACGAGAACAGGAACATGTCGCCCTCGCGCAGCTCGATCCCGAGATACTTGCCCCGGCTCAGCGCCGCCGAGGCGGCGCGGCGCTCGCCCTGGCTGCCGGTGACGATCAGCATCAGCCGGTCGCGCGGCACGTCGGCGGCCTCCTCGGGTTCGATCACCGGCGGGAAGTCGGTCAGGATCCCGGTCTCCTGCGCCGCCGTGATCATCCGGCGCATCGCGCGGCCCATCAGGCAGATGGTGCGGCCGGCGGCCTGCCCGGCCTCGGCCAGGGTCTTCACGCGCGCGACGTTCGAGGCAAAGGTCGTCGCCACGACAAGGCCGCCGTCCCGGCCCTCGATCAGCTCGCGGATGGGCTTCGCGAGCGTCGCCTCGGACCTTCCCGGCAGGGGCGAGAAGACGTTGGTGGAATCGCAGGTCAGGACGTGGATGCCCTGCCCCTCGCGCGCCACCTCGTGCCAGAGCCGCGCGTCGAACGGCTCGCCCACCAGCGGGTTGCCGTCCAGCTTGAAGTCGGCCGAATGCAGGATGCGCCCGGCCGGCGTGTCGATGATCAGCGCCGCGCTTTCCGGGATCGAGTGGCTGACCGGCAGGTACTGGACGCGGAAGGGGCCGGCCTCGGTCACCGCCGGGCGCGGGCCGACGGTGCGGATCATCGTCACCGGCTGCCCGGCCTCCTCCATCTTGCCCTTGGCCAGCAGGGCGGTGAAGGGCCTTGCATAGACCGGCGCCTTCAGGCGCGGCCAGAGATGGCCGATGGCGCCGATATGGTCCTCGTGCGCATGGGTGATGAAGATCGCCTCCAGCCGGTCCCGGCGCTCGGCGAGCCAGGCGACATCGGGCATGATGAGGTCGATGCCGGGCGCGCTGTCCATGTCGCCGAAGGTGACGCCGAGATCGACAAGGATCAGCCGCTCCGCGTCGGGCGGGCCGTAGCCGAAGACGTAGGCGTTCATGCCGATTTCGCCCGCGCCGCCGAGGGGCAGGTAGATCAGGCGGTCTTTCGTCATGCGCGTTCCGTCTTTCTGTTGAAGGCGTCGATCAGGACAAGGCCGTGCATCGTCAGGTCGTCCTCGACGCTGTCGAAGACGCCGGTCCCCTGCGCGAAGAGCGGCGCCAGCCCGCCGGTCGCCACCACCTTCATCGGGCGGGCGCGTTCGGCGCGGATGCGGGCGACGATGCCCTCGACAAGGCCGAGGTAGCCGAAATAGACGCCCGACTGCATGCAGGCGACGGTGTTGGTGCCGACCACCCGCTCGGGCCGGCTGACATCGACATGCGGCAGCGCCGCCGCCGCCATGTGCAGCGCCTCGAGGCTCAGGTTGACGCCGGGCGCGATCACGCCCCCGACATAGGCGCCGTCCGTGTCCACCACGTCGAGCGTGGTGGCGGTGCCGAAATCGACGACGATCAGGTCGCCGCCGTGGCGGTCATGGGCGCCCACCGCGTTGACCAGCCGGTCGGGCCCGACCGTGGTGCCCTTGTCCACCCGCGGCGGCACCGGCAGGGCGCAGTCGGGCCGGCCGACGACCAGCGGGCGGCAGTCGAAGTAGCGGCTGCACAGGACGCGCAGGTTGAAGACGACGCGCGGCACCGTCGAGGAGACGATCGCCGCCCCGATCCGCATCGGCACCTTCGCATGGGCCATCAGCGCGGCGAACCAGACGAAATACTCGTCGGCCGTGCGCTGGTGCTGGGTCGCGATGCGGAAGGTCGCGGCAAAGCGGCTGCCGTCCCAGACCGCGAAGACGGTGTTGGTATTGCCGCAGTCGATGCAGAGAAGCATGGGGACCGTCACCCGGTTTTGCCTGCGGCAAGTGGTGCAGGGGATTTCGCCCCGACGCAAGGGCGCGCGCCCCGGCCCGGGCTCAGAAGAACACCTCCGCCGCGTGGATCGCCCGCCGCCCCTCGGGCGTGGCCAGAACCAGCGCCCCGTCCTCGGCGATGTCCTCGAAGCGGCCGGCCAGCGCCCCCTCCCCGGTCCGCGCCACGATCCGCTCGCCCAGCCGCGCGGCGCGCGCCAGCCACGCGGCGCGGACGGGCGCGAAGCCGAAGGCGGCGAACCGCCCCTCCCAGCGGGCGAAGGCTGCGGCGAGCAGCGCGAGGAAGTGCTCGGGGTCGGTCGCATGGCCGGTCTCGCCCGCCACCGACACCGGGCGCAGCGCCCCCGGCTCGAGCGTCCCCGGCGCCGGCGCGGCGGCGAGGTTGACCCCGATGCCGACCGCGACCGCCTGCCCGCGCGCCACCGATTCGAGCAGGATCCCCGCCACCTTGCCGCCGTTCAGCAGCACGTCGTTCGGCCATTTCAGCGCCACCGCCGCGCCGGGGGCGGTCGCGTCCAGCGCCTCGGCCAGCGCCAGCGCCGCGACGAAGCTGCGCAGCGCCGCGCGGCCGGGATCGGCCTCGCGCAGCACCAGCGTCGCCGCGAAATTGCCCTCCGGCATCGCCCAGGGCCGGCCGCGCCGCCCGCGCGCCGCCGTCTGCCGCCGCGCCATGATCCAGACCGGCAGCGCCAGGCTTCCGGCCCGGCGCGCGGCCTCGGCATTGGTGCTGTCGGTCTCCTCCAGGATCAGCCGGCCGGTGCCCGGCGGCCAGCCCGGCTCAGCGGACAAGGACCGCCGCCGCCGCCTGCGCCGCGCCCTCGATCCCGAACAGGCTGACGACGCCCAGGATCATCACCGCGGCCATGCCGACCAGCATCGCCCACTGCACCGGGGCGATCGTGCCGTCCAGCGCGTCGCGCTCCTCGCCGAAATACATCAGGTAGACGATGCGCAGATAGTAGTAGGCGCCGATCACGCTGGCGATCACCCCGGCGACGGCCAGCCAGGCCATGTCCGCCCCGACCGCGGCGACCAGCACGCCGTACTTCGCGAAGAACCCCAGCATCGGCGGCACCCCGGCGAGGCTGAACATCAGGATCAGGAGCGCCGCCGCCCGCACCGGCTCCTTGCGCGCATACTGGTTCAGCGCGTCGATCTCGGTCACCGGCTCGCCGTCCTTCTCCATCGCCAGGATGAAGGCGAAGGTGCCGGCGTTCATCGCGGCATAGATCGCCATGTAGAGCAGCATCGCCTGCACGCCCTGCGCCGTGCCCGCGGCCAGCCCGACCAGCGCGAAGCCCATGTGGGCGATCGAGGAATAGGCCATAAGCCGCTTGATGTCGCGCTGGCCGATCGCGGCAATGGCGCCGAGGAACATCGAGGCGACCGCGATCACCGCGACCACCTGCCCCCAGTCCCCTGTGGCGGTCCCGAAGGCGCCGTGCATCACCCGCGCGAACAGCGCCATCGCCGCGACCTTGGGCGCGGTGGCGAAGAAGGCCGTGACCGGGGTCGGCGAGCCCTCGTAGACATCGGGCGTCCACATGTGGAAGGGCACGGCCGAAACCTTGAAGGCCAGGCCGGTGATGATGAAGACAAGGCCGAGAAGCAGCCCGGCCGACATCTCGCCCTCGGTCGCATGGACGATGATGCCGTCGAACGCGGTCGTGCCGGCATAGCCGTAGACCAGCGACGCGCCGTAGAGGAGCAGGCCCGAGGACAGCGCGCCCAGCACGAAATACTTCAGCCCCGCCTCGGTCGAACGCACCGAATCGCGGCGGAAGGCGGCGACGACGTAGAGCGACAGCGACATCAGCTCCAGCCCGACGTAAAGCGCGATCAGGTCGCCCGCCGAGACCATCATCATCATGCCGGTGACGGCGAAGGTGACGAGCAGCGGGTATTCGAACCGCCCGAGCCCGCGGCGGCGCATGTAGCTCTCGCTCATCGCCAGCACGCCGGCCGCGGCCAGCAGCACCACCACCTTGGCAAAGCGCGCGAAGGCATCATCGATGAAGGCGCCGTGGAAGGCCGCGGCATCGGGCGCGGGCGAGGCGCCGATCCAGATCGCGGTCGCCACCAGCACGGCGCATGTCACCCAGGTCAGCGCCGCGGTCAGGCGGTCCTTGCCGGAATAGGCGCAGATCAGAAGCGCCGCCATCGCATAGACCGACAGGATCAGCTCGGGCAGGGCCGGGACGAGGTTGAAGGTTTCGGTCATCGCTCTGTCCTCACTCGCCGGCCAGCGCCAGGTCGGACGCGGGGACCGAGGCGTGATAGTCGGTGACAAGCGCCGTCACCGACGGGCCGATGATGTCGGTGGCCAGGCGCGGATAGACGCCCAGGATCAGCGTCATGGCGACGAGCGGCGCGAAGACCAGCTTCTCGCGCGGCCCCATGTCGGTGATCGACGCCAGCGCCTCGCGGACGAGATCGCCGAAGACGACGCGGCGATAGAGCCACAGCGCATAGGCCGCGCTCAGGATCACGCCGGTCGCCGCGACGGCGGCGACCCAGGTGTTGACCTGGAAGATGCCCGCAAGCGTCAGGAACTCGCCGACGAAACCGCTCGTGCCCGGCAGGCCCACGTTCGCCATGGTGAAGAACATGAACACCAGCGCATAGGCCGGCATCCGGTTCACGAGGCCGCCGTAGGCCTCGATCTCGCGCGTGTGCATCCGGTCGTAGATGACGCCCACGCAGAGGAACAGGGCACCCGAGATGAAGCCGTGGCTCAGCATCTGGAAGATCGCGCCGTCCACGCCCTGCTGGTTGGCGGCGAAGATGCCCATGGTGACATAGCCCATGTGCGCGACCGACGAATAGGCGATCAGCTTCTTCATGTCGGTCTGCGCCAGCGCCACCAGCGAGGTATAGACGATGGCGGTCGCCGACAGCCAGAAGACGAGCGGCGCCAGCAGGTCCGAGGCGACCGGGAACATCGGCAGGCTGAAGCGCAGGAACCCGTAGCCCCCCATCTTCAGCAGGATCGCCGCCAGCACCACCGACCCCGCCGTCGGCGCCTGCACATGGGCGTCGGGAAGCCAGGTATGGACCGGCCACATCGGCATCTTGACCGCGAAGGAGGCGAAGAAGGCCAGCCACAGCAGCGTCTGCATCCCTCCCGCGATGCGCAGGCCCAGCACCGTCACCGGGTCGGAGGGGAAGCTGTGCGCCATCAGGGTCGGGATGTCGGTCGTGCCCGCGTCGATGTACATCGCGATCATCGCGACCAGCATCAGGACCGACCCGAGGAAGGTGTAGAGGAAGAACTTGAAGGCGGCATAGATGCGGTCCTTGCCGCCCCAGATGCCGATGATCAGGAACATCGGGATCAGCCCGGCCTCGAAGAACAGGTAGAACAGCACCAGATCGAGCGCGGTGAAGACGCCGATCATCAGCCCTTCGAGGATCAGGAAGGCGACCATGTATTCCTTGACGCGGGTCGTCACCTCCCAGGTGGACAGGATGATGACGGGCATCAGGAAGGTCGTCAGCAGCACGAACAGGATCGAGATCCCGTCCACCCCCATCTTGTAGGTCAGCCCGAAGATCCAGGGCCGTTCCTCGACGAACTGGAACCCGGTGTCGGCGGGATCGAACCCGCGCAGGAGCAGGAGCGAGATCAGGAACGTTGCGGTGGTCGCGGTCAGCGCGAGCCACCTGGCGTTGCGCTGCGCCGCGGGATCGTCGCCCTTCAGGAACAGGGCCAGGATGATCCCCGCCACGATCGGCAGGAAGGTGACGATCGAGAGAACCGGGTAGCCCATCAGTTGCCGCCCCCCGCAAGCGTCACCCAGCTGACCAGGAGCGCGACCCCGATCACCATGAAGAAGGCATAGGTGAAGACATAGCCCGACTGCATCCGCCCCGCCGCGCGCGTCAGCGCCGGCACCAGGCCCATGGCGACCCCGTTGATCGTGCCGTCGATCACCGCCCCGTCACCCTTCCGCCACAGGAACGCGCCGAGCCACAGGGCGGGCCGGACGAGGAAGAAGTCGTAGAGCTCGTCGAAATACCACTTGTTGAGCAGGAAGCGGTAGAGCACCGGGTTGGTCGCGGCGACGCGGCCGGGAAGCGACGGGTCGCGGATGTAGAACTGGAACGCGACCAGCAGCCCGAGGATCATCGCGACGAAGGGGCTGGCCTTGACCCAGGCCGGCGCGTGATGCGCCGCATCGAGCACCGCGTTCGACGCCTCCGACATGTAGATCGCCCCGACCGGGCCATGCGCCTCCGGCGCGGCGCCGTGGTCCCCGCCTTCCGCCGCCGCGTCCGGCGCGGCGCCGTGGTCCCCGCCCTCCGCCGCGTCCCCGGTCCCCTGTCCCGTGCCGTCCGCGGCCGCGCCTTCGGCCGCGCTGTCCGTCGCGCCCCCGGCGGCCGCTTCGCCATGCGCCGCGTCCACCGCCTCTGCGTGGTGCGGCATCGAGAAGAACGCCGTCATCCGGTCGTGGTCTCCGAAGAAGGGCTTGTGCCAGACCATCCCGGCAAGGACGGCGCCGACGGCCAGGACCGCCAGCGGCACCAGCATCGTCCAGGGCGATTCATGCGGCGTGTGCCCGTGCCCGTCCCCGCCATGGCCATGCGCCTCGTGGCCATGCGCCCCGTGCCCGTGCCCGTCCGCGCCGTGGCCATGCGCGCCATGCCCCGCCCCGTCCCAGCGCGGCGCGCCGTAGAAGGTCATGAACATCAGCCGCCAGGAATAGAAGCTGGTGAAGCAGGCCGCCACCACCAGCGCCCAGAAGGCGAAGGCGTTGCCGGTGGCCCAGGCGCTCTCGATGATCGCGTCCTTCGACAGGAACCCGGCGAAGCCGATCGTCGTCAGCGGGATGCCGACGCCGGTGATGGCGAGCGTCCCGATCATCATCGCCCAGAAGGTCAGCGGGATGTGCCGGCGCAGGCCGCCGTAGTTGCGCATGTCCTGTTCGTGATGCGTCGCGGTGATCACCGAGCCGGCGCCGAGGAACAGCATCGCCTTGAAGAAGGCATGGGTGAACAGGTGGAACATCGCCGCGCCGTAGATGCCCGCGCCCGCCGCCACGAACATGTAGCCGAGCTGCGAGCAGGTCGAATAGGCGATCACCCGCTTGATGTCGTTCTGCACGAGGCCGACGGTCGCCGCGAAGAAGGCCGTCGCCGCCCCGATGTAGAGGACGATCGCCTTCGCCTCGGGCGCGTATTCCATCAGCGGCGACATCCGGCAGACGAGGAACACCCCGGCCGTCACCATCGTCGCCGCGTGGATCAGCGCCGAGACCGGCGTCGGGCCTTCCATCGCGTCCGGCAGCCAGGTGTGCAGGAACAGCTGCGCCGACTTGCCCATCGCGCCGACGAACAGGAGGAACGCCATCAGGTTCGCCGCGTTCCAGTCCGCCCACAGGAACCGCACCTCGGTCTCGGCCAGCGCCGGCGCGGCGGCGAAGATGTCGTCCATGCGCACCGAATCGACCAGGAAGAACAGCCCGAAGATGCCCAGCGCGAAACCGAAGTCGCCCACCCGGTTGACCACGAAGGCCTTGATCGCGGCGGCATTGGCCGAGGGCCGGCGCCAGTAGAAGCCGATCAGCAGATAGGAGGCGACGCCCACGCCCTCCCAGCCGAAGAACATCTGCACCAGGTTGTCGGCGGTGACGAGCGCCAGCATCGCGAAGGTGAAGAACGACAGATAGGCGAAGAAGCGCGGCTTGTAGACCTCGCCCTCGCGCCAGTTCGCGTCGCCGTCCATGTAGCCCACCGAATAGAGGTGGACGAGCGCCGAGACCGTCGTGACCACGACCAGCATGATCGCCGTCAGCCGGTCGAGCCGGATCGACCACGCGGTGTCGAGCGTGCCGGACTGGATGAAGTCGAGGATGTGGACATGGGCCGTCACCCCGTCGAAGGTCAGGAACACGACCCAGGACAGGACGCAGGCCGCGAACAGCACGCCGGTCGTCAGCCACATCGCGGCCTGTTCGCCGATCACGCGCCAGCCGAAGCCCGCGATGACCGCGGCGGCGAGGGGCGCCAGCAGGATGAACTGGAGCATCGCGATCAGCCTTTCATCACGCTGACGTCCTCGACATCGATCGACCCGCGGTTGCGGTAGAACGAGACGAGGATGGCAAGGCCGATGGCGGCCTCGGCGGCGGCGACGGTGAGGACGAACATGGTGAAGACCTGGCCCGTCAGGTCATGCAGGAAGGCCGAGAAGGCGACGAGGTTGATGTTGACGGCCAGGAGCATCAGCTCGATCGACATCAGGATGACGATGACGTTCTTCCGGTTCAGGAAGATGCCGAAGATGCCGGTCACGAACAAAGTGGCGGCAACGCCGAGGTAATGTGTCAGTCCGATCATCGTCTCTCGTTCCTCCGGGGTCCCGGCCCCGTTGTCGTTCCGCCTGGCGGGCTGCGCCCCGCCCGGCAATCCCTGGCCCCGTTCCCAGCGGCGGCGGCCTGCTACAGCCCCTGCCCCGGCTTCACGTCCTTCAGCTCCATCGCCCGCGCCGGATCGCGCCACATCTGCGCCAGCACGTCCTGCCGCTTCACGTCCTTGCGGTGCCGCAGGGTCAGGACGATCGCCCCGATCATCGCGACCAGAAGGATCAGCCCGGCCGCCTGGAACAGGTAGAAGTAGCGGTCGTAGAGGATCAGGCCAAGCGCGCGCGTGTTCTCCGCCTCGCCCGCCGCGGGGGCGTCGTTCATCACCACGCCCTCGCCGCTCGTCCACGACCCGAAGGCGATGCCGAGCTGCATCAGGATCACGACCCCGATCAGGAGCCCGAGCGGCATGAACCGCGCCATCTCGCCCTTCAGCGCCGCGAAATCGACGTCGAGCATCATCACCACGAACAGGAACAGCACCGCGACCGCGCCGACATAGACGATGACCAGAAGCATCGCCACGAACTCGGCCCCGAGCAGGACGAACAGGCCCGCCGAGGACAGGAAGGCGAGGATCAGCCACAGGACCGAATGGACCGGGTTGCGCGACAGCACCACGCCAAGGCCCGCGCCGACGGCGGAAATGGCGAACAGCCAGAAGGCGAAGGACAGGAACGTCATGCGTGTTCTCCCTCGGCAAAGACGTCCCGCGCGATCTCCAGCGCCTTCGTCATCGCGGGCAGGCCGGCGAACACCGACATCTGATAGATCACCTCGGCGATCTCGCGCTGGCTGGCGCCGGCCTCGACGGCGTGGCGGATCGTCAGCCGCATCTGCGGCTCGGCCTGCGCGCCAAGCACGGTCAGCGCCCCCAGCGTCAGCAGGAGCCGCGTCTTGGCGTCCAGCCCGTCGCGGTTGAACGTGCGGCCGAACCAGGCCTCCATCATGTCCTTCGACATGGTGGGGATCATCCGGTCAAGGCCCGTCCAGCTGAAGGTCTCGAGCGCCGGGTTGAAGGCGCGCGCCATCTCCTGCCCCTGTTCGAGCATCTGCCGGTAGAGCTTCTGGAAGGCGTCCGTCATTCGGCCTGCTTCACGCAGAGGAAGAAGTTGACGGACGAATAGTCCATCGTCGCCGAGGTGAACATGCCGAGGTTCGACGCGGTCTGCTCGGGCGAAAGAACGTAGTCGGGCGAGGTGCCCAGCGCGACCTGCCCGCCGGGCGCGAACCCCGCGGGGCAGCCCGCGGCCGTGGCCGACAGGACGATGACGCCGGAGGGCGCCTCGAATCCCGGCCCGGCGGGGCCGGGTTCGCCCTGCGGGCCCTGCGGGCCGGGCTCGCCCTGCGGGCCGGGCGGGCCGGGCGGGCCGGCGGGGCCCGTCTCGCCGGGCGGTCCGGCCTCGCCGGCCGGTCCGGGGGCGCCGGCAGGGCCGGGGGCGCCCGCGGGGCCGGTCTCGCCCGCGGGGCCGCGCAGGAAATCGGACGCGGCCAGCGAGGCCAGCACCACCAGCGCGCCGCCGAAGGCGCCGGACAGGACCCATTCCAGACGGTTGTTCTGCATCCTCAGTCCCCCCTTTCCCTTGCCGTGTCGGCGCCCTAGCGGTAGGGCGCGTCGATCTCGAGGTTGCGCGCGATCTCGGCCTCCCAGCGCTCGCCGTTCGCCAGCAGCTTCTCCTTGGTATAGAACAGCTCCTCGCGCGTCTCGGTCGCGAACTCGAAGTTCGGCCCCTCGACGATGGCATCGACCGGGCAGGCCTCCTGGCAGAAGCCGCAGTAGATGCACTTCGTCATGTCGATGTCATAGCGCGTGGTGCGGCGGCTGCCGTCCTCGCGCGGCTCGGCGTCGATGGTGATCGCCTGCGCCGGGCAGATCGCCTCGCAGAGCTTGCAGGCGATGCAGCGCTCCTCGCCGTTCGGGTAGCGACGCAGCGCGTGCTCGCCGCGGAAGCGGGGCGACAGCGGCCCCTTCTCGTGCGGGTAGTTGAGCGTCGCCTTGGGGGCGAAGAAATAGCGCATCCCCAGGGCGAAGCCCTTGATGAAGTCCATCAGCAGGAAGTAGCGCGCGGCCCGGCCGTAGTCGATTTCCGCCATCCTCAGCCTCCCACCGCCCAGCGCGCCCAGAACCCGCCCGCGACCCCGAACTTGGCGAGGAAGCTGACGATCACCACCCAGCCCAGCGACAGCGGCAGGAACACCTTCCACCCGATCCGCATCAGCTGGTCGTAGCGGTAGCGCGGCACGATCGCCTTCACCATCGCGAAGAGGAAGAAGAAGAACGCCATCTTGCCCACCATCCACAGCGCGCCGTCGGGCAGGCCGGGGATGGGCGACAGCCAGCCGCCGAAGAACAGCAGGCTCATCAGCGCGCACATCAGGAAGATGGCGATGTACTCGCCCGCCATGAACAGAAGGAAGGGCGTCGAGGAATATTCCACCTGATAGCCCGCGACGAGCTCGGATTCCGCCTCCGGCAGGTCGAAGGGCGGGCGGTTCGTCTCGGCCAGCGCCGAGATGAAGAACAGCGCCACCATCGGCAGGTGCGGCAGCCAGAACCAGCCGAGGAGCCCCCAGGACGTGTCCTGCGCCGCCACGATCTGGCTGAAGTTCAGCGACCCCGCCGAGATGATGACGCCGATGATGATCAGCCCCAGCGACACCTCGTAGCTGATCATCTGCGCCGCCGAGCGGAGCGAGCCGAGGAAGGGGTATTTCGAGTTCGACGCCCAGCCGCCCATGATGACGCCATAGACCTCGAGCGAGGAGACCGCGAAGACGAACAGGATCGCCACGTTGATGTCGGAAAGGACCCAGCCCTCGGCGAAGGGGATCACCGCCCAGGCCACCATCGCCAGCACGAAGGACAGCATCGGCGCGAGGAAGAACACGAAGCGGTCCGCCCCGGCGGGCACGACGACTTCCTTGAGCACGTATTTCAGCGCGTCGGCCACCGTCTGCAGCAGGCCCCAGGGCCCCACCACGTTCGGACCGCGCCGCATCTGCACCGCCGCCCAGATCTTGCGGTCGCCATAGACGAGGAAGAGGAGCGAGCCCATCACGAAGGCGATGACGAGCAGCCCCTGCACCAAGATCAGGGCCACGGTCCCGAGCGGCGTTGCAAGATACTCAGCCATCCTGTCGTCCCGTCCAGTGGCGCCCCCTGCCGGGCCGGCCGGCGGCACGGCGGGAGGCCGTCGCGTTCGTCACGCTGTAAACAGCATTCGCGCGCCGAATGCCACCCTTTTCGGCCCGCTTTTCTGCCCGCGGCCGCGCCCCTTCGGCGGCCCTTCCGGCGCCGGCAGCCCTCATTCCGCGGCCAGCGGCGCGGCCTGGCGCGCGGCCGCCAGCGCCGACAGTTCGGCCATCAGCACCGAGGCCCGCGCGACCGGGTTCGTCAGGTAGAAGTCGGCGATCGCCGGGCGGAAGTCGCCCCGGCCGGGCGCCGCCGGCGGCAGCGGGGTCCAGGCGTTCTCGGGCACCTCGCCGATCCGGCCCAGATGCGGATGCGCCGCCACCAGCGCCCGCCGCAGGGCGGGAAGCGTGTCCCAGGGCTGCGCCGCGCCGAGCTCGGCCGACAGCGCCCTGAGGATCGCCCAGTTCTCCTTCGCCTCGCCGGGCGGGAAGCCCGCGCGCAGGGCAAGCTGCGGGCGGCCCTCGGTGTTGACGAAGAGCCCGTTCTCCTCGGTCCAGGCGGCGCCGGGCAGGATGATGTCGGCCCGGTGCGCGCCGCGGTCGCCGTGGCTGCCCTGATAGATCACGACCGGGCCGGGCGGCAGCTCGGTCTCGTCCGCGCCGAGGTTGTAGATCACCTCCGCCCCGTCGAGCGCCGCCGCCATCCCGCCCGCCGTCACCGCGCCCACGTCCATCGCGCCGACGCGCGCCGCGGCGGTGTGCAGGACCAGAAGCCGCGCCCCCGTCGCCTCGCAGACCGCCATCACCTGGGACAGGACCGCCTCGCCGTCCGCCCCGCTCAGCGCCCCCTGCCCGACGATCACGACGCCCGGCCCGCCGTCCGGACCCGCCGCCTTCGCCGCCGCCACCCGTGCCGCCAGCGCCTCGCGCCCGTTGCCGAGATGGTCGTAGTCATAGGTCAGCTCCGCCGCCGGGCCGATCAGCGCCACCTTCGCGCCGCGCGTCCAGGCCTTGCGGACGCGCGCGTTCAGGACCGGCGCCTCGTCGCGCGGGTTGGTCCCCACCAGCAGGATCGCCTTCGCGCCGTCGATGTCCTCGATCCGCGCCGTTCCGACATAGGCCGAGCGGTTGCCCGCGGGCAGCTTCGCCCCGTCGGTGCGGCACTCGATTTTGCCGCCCAGCGATTCGACCAGCATCTTCAGAGAGTAGGCGGCCTCCACCGGCACCAGATCGCCCACCAGACCCGCGACCTTCTTCCCCTTCATGGCGGCCGCCGCCTTCGCCAGCGCCTCGCCCCAGGTCGCCTTCCGCAGCCTGCCCTTCTCGCGGACATAGGGCACGTCCAGCCGCTGCCGGCGCAGCCCGTCCCAGACGAAGCGCGTCTTGTCGCTGATCCACTCCTCGTTCACGCCGTCATGGTTGCGCGGCAGGATGCGCATGACCTCGCGGCCCTTGGTATCGACGCGGATGTTCGACCCCAGCGCGTCCATCACGTCCACGGTCTCGGTCTTGGTCAGCTCCCAGGGCCGCGCCGTGAAGGCATAGGGCTTCGACACCAGCGCGCCCACCGGGCAGAGGTCGATGATGTTGCCCTGCAGGTTCGAATCGAGCGTCCGGTTCAGATAGGAGGTGATCTCGGCATCCTCGCCGCGCCCCGTCTGGCCCATCTGGGTGATCCCCGCGACCTCGGTGGTGAAGCGGACGCAGCGCGTGCAGGAGATGCAGCGCGTCATGTGGGTCTCGACCAGCGGCCCGAGGTTCAGGTCCTCCGAGGCGCGCTTCGGCTCGCGGTAGCGGCTGAAATCGACGCCATAGGCCATCGCCTGGTCCTGGAGGTCGCATTCGCCGCCCTGGTCGCAGATCGGGCAGTCGAGCGGGTGGTTGATGAGCAGGAACTCCATCACCCCCTCGCGCGCCTTCTTGACCATCGGCGAATTGGTGCGGATGACGCTCGGCTCGCCGTTCGGCCCCGGCCGCAGGTCGCGCACCTGCATCGCGCAGCTTGCCGCGGGCTTGGGCGGGCCGCCCACGACCTCGACCAGGCACATCCGGCAGTTGCCCGCGATCGACAGGCGCTCGTGATAGCAGAAGCGGGGGATCTCGATCCCCGCCTGCTCGCAGGCCTGGATCAGCGTCAGGTTGGGATCGACCTCGACCTCGACATCGTCGATGACGATCTTGCGCAGGTTGGACATGCCGCTCGGCCCTCCGGAACAGGCGCGCTGCACAGGCGGGCCGTCCGGCCCCGGCCCCGCACGGCCGCTCCGGTTCTTTGGCCGCAACGGCCGCGAAAGACAAGCCTTTCGCGCGGCCCCCTGCGGCGCCCGCGGGGGGTCCGGGTGCGGCTCCCCGCCCCGCGGCGGGCGCCTGCCCTACTTCTCGTAGAGGAACGAGGCGATGTAGCTGCCGCTGGCCAGTTCGGCCCGGCCCAGCGCGCAGTGCCCGGCGGGGTCCTTGCCGACCGCGCCGCGCGCCTCCATGTACTCGCGCGCCATGGCGAAGATGCGCCGGCGCTCCTCCTTGTTCTCGACGAAGGCCTTCATCTCGTCCTCGGAATAGCCCTGCTCCTCGGCATAGGCCTTCAGCGCCTTGGCCTCGGCGATGGCGTGGAACATCTTGCCGCCGATCTCCGGGCAGTAGCGCTGGATCATCTCGGCCACGCGCGCCTGCATCAGCTTGCTGACGATGACCTCGTTGTCGCGCAGGGGCGGAAGGGCCTGCGCCGCCGCCGGACCGCCGGTGATTGCGAGGCCAAGGCAGAGCGCAAGGCCGAAGCCCGCCGCCCTTGCCGCTGCCCGCCTGCCCGTCCCTCCGCTTCCCCCCGCGCCGTCCGGTCCGCTTGCTCCGTTCATTCCGCTCGTTACTCTCGTCCTGCTCGTCGTCACGGGCTCACTCCGCCGCATGGCGCGCGCAGCTGTGCTCCTGCCAGAGGCGCGCCTGTTGAAGATGGGACCAGCCGAAGGCATGGTCCGAAGGCCCCTTGTTTTCCAGATGCGCAAGGCGTTCGAGCGCCTCGTCAAGGCTTGGGCGGTGCCCGGCCGGGACCCACCACATCACGAAATGCATCCTACCGAGGATTTCGAACCATTCACCCCGCCTCTCGTAGAAGTGACGGTGCACGGTGTTCCAGACGAACTGCTCCAGCGTCTCGACGCTTTCCCAGACCGTCAGGTTGCTGATGAACTGCGGATCGCCGCCGATCTTGGCCTCGGTGTTGCCGGTGCCGGGTGCGCCCGAGCCCTCCATCATCCAGACGAAGCCGGGCATCCGCTTGCCCAGCGCGTTCACGCGGTCCAGTGCCGCCATGAACTCGGCCACCCGCGGGTCGTCCGTGGGGGCAAGCAGCCGCCCGATGTTCAGCTCTGCAAGGTGGTGGCCGGCCGGCGTCTGCATCGCCCTCTCCCGTGCTGTGGCGGGCGCGACCCTAGCCGGCGCACCCCGGCCCCGCCAGTCCGGCGCCGGGCCGCGCCCGCCCAGCCGGGCGGGAACCCGCCGGTCCGGCCCTGCCCGGACGGGGCGGGAGAGCCCGCGAATGTCTGAATCAAAGATTAATCGCTGGACATCTCAAGCCTTTTCAAGGGCTTGGCAGGGTGTCCCAGCGTGGGACACTCTCCTAGGCGGCGGCCACCGCGGTCACCCGCCCGGTCTTGCGGGCCCTGATGCGGTCCTCGATCTCGCCGCGGAACTGCCGGATCAGGCCCTGGATCGGCCAGGCCGCGGCATCGCCGAGGGCGCAGATCGTGTGGCCCTCGACCTGCTTGGTCACGTCCTGGAGCATGTCGATCTCCTCGATCTCGGCCTCGCCCCGGACCAGCCGCTCCATCACCCGCATCATCCAGCCGGTGCCTTCCCGGCAGGGCGTGCACTGGCCGCAGCTTTCGTGCTTGTAGAACTTCGACAGCCGCCAGACCGCCTTCACCACGTCGGTGGACTGGTCCATCACGATCACCGCCGCCGTGCCGAGACCCGAGCGCTGCTCGCGCAGCCAGTCGAAGTCCATGATCGCGTCCTCCATCTGCTCGGCGCGCAGCATCGGCACCGAGGAGCCGCCGGGGATCACGGCCTTGAGGTTCTTCCAGCCGCCGCGGATGCCGCCGCAGTGGCGTTCGATCAGCTCCCGGAACGGGATCGACATCGATTCCTCGACGACGCAGGGGTTCACCACATGGCCCGAGATCGCGAAGATCTTGGTGCCGGTGTTGTTCGGCCGGCCGAAGCTCGCGAACCAGTCGGCGCCGCGGCGCAGGATCGTCGGCACCACCGCGATCGATTCGACGTTGTTGACCGTGGTCGGGCAGCCGTAGAGGCCCGACCCCGCCGGGAAGGGCGGCTTCATCCGCGGCATGCCCTTCTTGCCTTCCAGGCTTTCCAGGAGAGCGGTTTCCTCGCCGCAGATATAGGCCCCGGCGCCGTGGTGCAGGTAAAGGTCGAAGTCATAGCCCGACCCGCAGGCATTGCGGCCGAGGAAACCCGCCTCGTAGGCCTCGTCGATGGCACGCTGGAGGCATTCCCTCTCGCGGATGTATTCGCCGCGGATGTAGATGTAGCCCGCCTGCGCCCCCATCGCGAATCCCGCGATCAGGCAGCCCTCGACCAGCGTGTGCGGGTCGTGGCGCATGATCTCGCGGTCCTTGCAGGTGCCGGGTTCGGATTCGTCGGCATTGACGACAAGGTAGCTCGGCCGCCCGTCGGACTGCTTGGGCATGAAGGACCATTTCAGCCCGGTCGGGAACCCCGCCCCGCCGCGGCCGCGCAGGCCGCTCGCCTTCACCGTCTCGACGATCCTGTCGCTGCCGAGCGCCAGAAGCGCCCTGGTCCCGTCCCAGTGGCCGCGCTTCATCGCGCCGGCCAGCGAACGGTCGTGCATCCCGTAGAGGTTGGTGAAGATGCGGTCCTTGTCGTCAAGCATCGTGTGTTCCTTTGCGGGCGCCCTGCCGCCTACTTACCGTTGCGGCGCTGCCGTTGCCAGAGGCGCCAGGCCACGGCAAGGGCCCAGACGAAGGCGGCAAGGGCGGCGAGGTCGAAGAGGAAGGCAAGCGAGGGGTGCCAGCCGAGGCGCGGGCCGAGCGCCTGCACCCCCATCCACAGCAGCATCGTCACCGCGATCACCAGCGCGGCGAGGCGGCCCTGCCGGGCATTGGCGCGGTCCTCTGGCGTCGGTTGCGTCATTCGCCGTCGCCCCTTGCAAGCTGGCGGGCCTGTTCGACCCAGCCGTCGCGCGTGATCCGCCCCCGGAAGCCCGGCATCCGGCTTTCGAAATAGGCGATGTCGCGCGCCTTCCAGCTGGCGATCTGGTCGAAATGCCAGATCCCCTCACGGTTGAGAAGCGCGCTCAGCGCCGGGCCGATGCCGGCGATCCGGGTGAGGTCGTCGGCGACGCCATTGCGCGGCGCCGCCAGCACCTCGAGGCCGGGGGTCACCCGCGCCGGCGCCTTCGACTTGCGCACCGCCACATCGATCCCGGGCGACCGTCCGCCCCGGCGCGGCAGCGTCTGCGCCGGTTTGCGCGCGGCGGCTGCGCGAGCCTGCGACGGGACGGAGGCGGGCGGCGGTGCCGGCCGGTCGGGCGCCGCCCCGCCGGGCGGAACCGGCGGCGGCCCGGCGTCCGGCGCGGCGGCCGGCGGGGATGGCGGGGATGGCGGGGCCGGTGGCGCAGGGTCCGGTCGGCCGGTGAGGCCGGTGCAGAAGGTCCAGCCCAGCACCAGCCACAGGCCGGCGGCCAGACCGGCACCCAGCGCGAGGGCAGGAAGAACCCGGTAATGCGCGATCAGGACGAGCATCAGGGCGACGGCGACCCCGGCGGCGAAGGCGACCGCACGCACGCCCTGCCGGCAGCGCGCCGCCCCGGTCAGCGTCATGCCCATTCCCGTCGCGGGCCCCTGCGGCTCAGGACTTCCCGGCCTTCGCCAGCTTCTTCGCCTGTTCGACCCATTTGTCGCGGGTCACGCGGCCCCTGAACCCCTCGAGGTTCTCGTCCACCCAGGCCACCTCCTCGGCCGTCCAGGCGGCGATCTGGTCGAAGTGGAAATAGCCGAGCCGGTGGCAGAGCTGCTCGAGCTTTGGCCCGATGCCGACGATGGCCTTCAGGTCGTCGGCCTTGCCGCCGCGCGGGGCGGAAAGCGGGGCCGGCCGGCTGGCCGCGCCGGCCGCCTTCGCGGGGGCGGCAGCGGGCGCGGCGGGTGGCGCGGCGGCGGATTCCTGCTTCGCCGCCGGGGCGGGCGGCGCCGGCGGCGGCGCCGCCGGGCGCGCGTCGTGGCCCGGAACCGGCATCTGGTCCCTGCTGCCGGCGAAGGCGAAGAAGAAGACCACGCCGGTCGCGAACGCGACGAGCAGGCCCATGAAGGCAGACGTCGTCAGGTCGTAGCCGCCGACCGCGAGCGCGACCCCGAAGGCCGCCACGCCGAAGGCCAGTGCAAGGAAGGCGGTTGCCTGCAAGGAAGTGCCGGTCTGCTGCGACATCGTCATCCTCTGCTTTCTGCGGCCTGGCGCCGCAATGGACACCACCGGGTCGTCAGCCGCGCCCCTCGATCAGGGACCGGGCCTGTGCGACCCAGTTCTCGCGGGTCACCCTTCCCTTGAATCCTTCCAGATTCTGGTCAACCCACGCAACCTCCTTTTCGGTCCAGGCGGCGATCTGGTCGAAATGGAAATAGCCGAGCGAATGCAGAAGCTTCTCGAGCGCCGGCCCGATCCCGCGGATGCGCTTGAGGTCGTCGGCCCCGCCCTTCCTGGGCGCCTTGAGTCCCTTCGGACGGGCGGGCACGATTGCGGCCGGCGCCGCCGTCTTCCCCGCCGGCGCGGCCTTCTTCCCCGCCGGCCCCGCCTTCTTCGCCGCTGGCGCCGCCCGGCGCGCCGGCGCGGCCTTCGCCGCGGTCCCGGCCCCGGTGCCCAGCCACGGGGTCGTCAGCGGCTCTTCCGTGCCGTCGATGCGCCGGATCGTGTCCCCGAGCTCCACCGCGCGCTGGACCGAGGCGTTCCATTGCGTGCGGCCGCTCTCGAACTCCTTCAGGCTGGTCAGGCCCGAGGCCGGCTCCGAGGCATAGCGCCCGGTCTGCGGCCCCGGCACCGGCACCTTGCCCGCGGCGAGGTCGTCAAGGACCGCCTCGAGCCGCTCCGGGGTCAGGTCCTCGTAATAGTCCTTGCCGATCTGCGCCATCGGCGCATTGGCGCAGGCGCCGAGGCATTCGACCTCCTCCCAGCTGAACCGGCCGTCGGGCGAGCGCTCATGCGCATGGGCCGCGATCTTCCGCTTGCAGACCGCGACCAGATCCTCGGCCCCCATGATCATGCAGGATGTCGTGCCGCAGACCTGGACATGGGCGACGCTGCCCACCGGCTGCAACTGGAACATGAAGTAGAAGGTGGCGACCTCGAGCGCCCGGATGTAGGGCATTCCCAGCATGTCGGCGACATGCTCGATCGCCGGGCGCGAGAGCCAGCCCTCCTGTTCCTGCGCCCGCCACAGGAGCGGGATGATCGCCGATGCCTGCCGGCCGGGCGGGTACTTCGTCATCTGCGCCCGCGCCCAGGCCTCGTTGGCGGGCGTGAAGGCGAAGGTCTCGGGCTGGTCGTGGTGAAGACGGCGGAGCATCAGCAATTCCCGGCAGATATGAAGGGGGCGGCGACCGCGGCGGCCACAGGAAGGGCGGCCGGCGGCGCACCGGACAGGCGGACGGAAAGCAACAGCGCCGACGCCGGCGCAACCCCGGTCATGCGCGGCCGTCCCGGATGGCGGCGGACATCACCTGTCCACCTCGCCGAAGACGATGTCCATCGTGCCGATGATCGCGGCCACGTCGGCCAGCATGTGGCCCTTCGCCATCCAGTCGATCGATTGCAGGTGCGGGAAGCCCGGCGCCCGCAGCTTCGCCCGGTAGGGCCGGTTGGTGCCGTCGGCGACCAGATAGACGCCGAATTCGCCCTTCGGCGCCTCGACCGCGGCATAGACCTCGCCCGCGGGCACGCGGAACCCCTCGGTATAGAGCTTGAAGTGATGGATCAGCGCCTCCATCGAGGTCTTCATCTCGGCGCGCGGCGGCGGGGTGATCTTGCCGCGGGCCAGCACGTCGCCCTTTTCCGTCCTGAGCTTGGCGCAGGCCTGCCGGATGATCTTCGCCGATTCGCGCATCTCGGCCATCCGGCAGAGATAGCGGTCGTAGCAGTCGCCGTTCTTGCCGACCGGAATCCTGAAGTCGAACTCGTCATAGCATTCGTAGGGCTGGGCGCGGCGCAGGTCCCAGGCCAGGCCAGACCCCCGCACCATCACCCCCGAATAGCCCCAGGCGAGCGCGTCCTGCTCGCTGACCACGCCGATGAAGGCGTTGCGCTGCTTGAAGATGCGGTTTTCCGTCAGCAGCGTGTCGAGGTCGTCGATCACCTTCGGGAAGGCCTCGGCCCAGGCGTCGATGTCGTCGATGAGCTGCGGCGGCAGGTCCTGATGCACCCCGCCCGGGCGGAAATAGGCGGCGTGGAGCCGCGCCCCGCAGGCGCGCTCGTAGAACACCATCAGCTTCTCGCGCTCCTCGAAACCCCAGAGCGGCGGAGTCAGGGCGCCCACGTCCATCGCCTGCGTGGTGACGTTGAGCAGGTGATTGAGGATGCGCCCGATCTCGGAATAGAGCACCCGGATCAGGCTCGCCCGCCGCGGCACCTCGACGCCGGTCAGCTTCTCGATGGCCAGGCACCAGGCATGTTCCTGGTTCATCGGCGCCACGTAGTCGAGCCGGTCGAAATAGGGCAGGTTCTGCAGGTAGGTGCGGCTCTCCATCAGCTTCTCGGTGCCGCGGTGGAGAAGCCCGATATGCGGGTCGCAGCGTTCGACGATCTCCCCGTCAAGCTCAAGCACCAGACGCAGGACCCCATGCGCGGCAGGATGTTGCGGGCCGAAGTTGATGTTGAAGTTGCGGATGCGCTGCTCGCCGGTCTCGAAGTCGGTCGAGCCGTCGTCGTAGGTGTTCTTGCGGATGTCGCCGTCCATCATGTCACACCGTCTCCATGTTCGCCTGCCACCGCGCTGGCAGGGGGCCGTGCATGCGGCGCACGTAGTCGTACTGCCCGGCGAGCGCCCGCGCGGCCGCCTGCCGGAGCGGATCGGGCAGGCCGCCCGCGACGGCCTCCGGACCCTGCGCCGGTCTGTAGCCGATCCCGAGGAAGCTGCAAAGCCGCCTCTGGCTGTCTTCTTCGCCGAGCCGCTCGGTGAATTCGACCAGCAGGTGCGGCGAGGGAACCGCCCGCGCCAGCTTGCGCAGCGCCGATTCGTAGTCGCCCCGGCGCATGATCTCGGGCTCGCCGCCCCGGAGCGCCCGCTCGAAGATCCGCGCCGCGCGCGGAACGAGGTCGTCCTCGCCATCCTCCGCCCGCCGCCCGGCCAGAAGCAGGGCGTGGCTCCACAGCCGGTCCACCGGATCGCGGACGAGGTAGAGGAACCTGACCGAGGGGCGCAGCATCGCCATCTCGGCCAGGCGCCGCTCGGGCAGCAACGCGTAGGCGGGGGTCAGGTCGGCGACCAGCCGCTTGTCCCCGGCGCCGCGGTCGAGATAGGCCAGATAGCGCGCGCTGCCGCGCCCGCCATGCTCGGTCAGCTCGATCAGTTCCGCGACATCCGCCGCCCGCTGGACGAGCCAGGCCGGCCGCGACCGCCCGGCCTCGCGCAGGGCGCGCTTGAAGGCGTTCTTCTCGCGCCGCAGTTCGGCAAGCCTCTCGGCGGCGTGGCCGTCCTCCAGCGTGTCGAAGTGGTGCAGCTCCTTGATCGAGCGGAGATGGCAGTCCGGGTGCCCGAGCAGGTAGCGATAGGCCCAGGACGTGCCCGCCCGCGCCGCCCCGACCCCGAACAGCAGCGTCGGACCGCCGTCCACCCTAGGCCCCCGCCCGTCCGGCCTTCGCCATCGCCTTGGGCACGAAACGGTCCCAGCGGACGATGGCGCGCTGGTGGCGTCCCTCGCCGATCCGGTCCACGCCGTCATCGGCGCGGACGCGGAACCAGACGAACCTGCCCTCGACCGATTCGACCTCGGTCTCGACCCTGACCGTCAGCCCCGGCGGCGTGGGGGCGGTGTGGCTGACGTCGATATGGGTTCCGAGCGAGCCCTCGCCCTCTTCCATGAAGGGGGCAAGCTGTTCGAGGCAGGCCCATTCCATCAGCCCGACCATGAAGCCGGTGGCGAAGACCTCCGGCATCTCGCGGAACTTCCGCGCCTCGGGGTAGAGCCGCGGCACCGTCTGGGCGCCGGTCACGGTAAAGCTGAACGTGCCCCGGTCCCGGCCTTCAGGCCCGGCC